>Ga0116180_1000010_pt1 | contig 187674 bp, 184 predicted proteins | sample AD_UKC073_MetaG_FD_89804 | JGI IMG/M metagenome (GOLD analysis project Ga0116180, IMG submission 89804) | Active sludge microbial communities of municipal wastewater-treating anaerobic digesters from USA - AD_UKC073_MetaG | ecosystem: Engineered > Bioreactor > Anaerobic > Digestate | place... | reverse complement strand
GGTGGCAATAGCGTGGGGGCCACACCTGTTCCCATTCCGAACACAGAAGTTAAGCCCCACAGCGCCGATGGTACTGCCTTGGAGACGAGGTGGGAGAGTAGGTCGCTGCCGGAGAACTCTTAAGCCCATCGTTTCGAGAATATCGGACGGTGGGCTTCTTTATTGTACTAGCCAAACATGGCTGGGTAGATCAACCATATAGTCATACAGGAAGTAGTAACCGCGACAAGAAAGCTGTGCTTGCTTGTTCGGAGGTATCGTACAAGAAAACTCCTGTGAACGGCATTCTGTTCGTCCCTTACCCATCCCACGACCAATTGAGCATCCGATCCCCAAAGGGTCCTCTACGATCCACTCTATTGCTACTGTTAGGCATGTATCCTCATAGGTCGACAGGTAGTCAGTAGTCCGTACGTTTACGACCAAACTTGATCAAGCGAAGCTGGGCCGATGATCCTCAGGTGTCATTTCACATCTACGTTGTTTTTGGCGGCTAGGTAGTATAGATTATAAAGTGCGATGACTGCACCCACGATTATGTTGTTGTAGATCAGCGCAGATTCTGTTTCGAGCAGACCAGTATATGGGGCAAGTGCAAGCCATGCACCTACTAAGATGTGAATAACGTGAAAAGCCGTCATCAAGCATTCCTCCTTTGAGACCTGAGTCTCGAAGTTAGATATTTCACATGTGTGGCTATAATATCCATGATTTTGTCTTGAGTTCGTCGAAATGCCTTCTTGGACTGATCTGTCTCCATCAGAGACTGAGCGAATGAGTTGAACAGTTGGAATGGTCTGAAAAGCGGCTCGGAGATCTTGAGCACTAGAGGTGATCAGGTGAGGATTCTGGCTGTAGCAGACGAGAGAGTGCCGCAGCTATATGATGAATTTGATGTCAACCGCTTTCCAAAGATCGATCTGATCATTGGTTGCGGAGACCTCGATCCGGCGTATCGGGCTTACCTCATGGGGGCGTTTCTTGCGCCTATGTACTACGTTCGCGGGAACCACGACACAGGGCGGGACGAGAACGTTGGAGGAGAAGACATCGACTGCAAAATCGTTAAGTACAAAGGTATCTCCATCGCAGGCTTCGGAGGAAGCATGTGGTATGGCGGCGGGCCTCTGCAGTATACCGAGTGGCAGATGAAATGGAAAGTGTGGAAACTGTATCCCAGGTTGTGGCTCAACTCCGGGGTGGACATCGTTATCGCGCACGCTCCTGTAAAGGGATGTCAGGACGGACCGGATGTATGTCACCGGGGATTCGCTGTTTTTCGGGATCTCATCAAGCGCTTTCGTCCGAAGTATTTCCTGCACGGTCACGTGCACATGAACTACAGGCGCGGACTCAAGAGAGTGCAGCGACTTGAAGATACATGGGTGATCAACTGTAGCGGCTACTACATGTTCGACTACGAAGAAGGGCCGAGCGAAAGAGACCGCGGCGATCAGTATCGGCACTGCTAACGCTATTGACTTCAAGGCTGACTGGACCTCAGACAAAAAGGATGGGTGACCTGCATGCCAAACCGCGATTTAGCCAGCTTCGATGAAGTAGTTGAGAGACACGGCCTAGACGAGAGAAGAGATCTCAGTGTGATGACGATACCTGTCAATCGGATCATTGGAAGTCTGAACCGGTGGCAGGATTTTGACTCCGAGTTTCGTGTAAAGAACGCGGACAGCCATCATCAATCCGAAAGGTTGGACAGGATAATCAAGCTGATGGCGAAGGGGGTTCCCCTTCCGCCAATCCATGTATACAAGGCAGGGCAGTACTACTATGTGGTCGACGGGAATCACAGAGTAGCTGCTGCCAAACGCACTGGCCAGGAGTTCATCGACGCACACGTGATCGAGTACCTTCCAAGTGGCGACGATAGCGAGAGTTCACTCTGGCGCGAGCGCTCGAGATTTGAGTTTCTAACGGGCCTGACTGACATAGAGTTGGGCGAGATTGGCATGTACCCTCTGCTTCTTCACTATATACAGCTTTACAAAGGTGAACTGGAGAAACAAGAGGGAGTCAAGATAGACCTGAGGAGCGCTGCAGCCAGATGGTACTCTAGTATTTACCAACCCGTCACTCGTGCCATAGCCCGGGAGGACTTGCTTTGGAAGTTCCCCGACCATTCTGTTGGAGAGTTGTTCTTGTACGCTACTCACCACAAGTATGTTAAGTCGCGGTTGCAGGGCGAAGAACTGACATATGAAGAAGCGATCGACAACCTGAAGATGGAGAGCGGCAGTGAGACTCTGTACAGTCGGATCGCGTCGATCTTCCGGAGCCTGTTCATAACGGCCGCTTGCACAAACTGCGGCAAGTGTGCAGAAGCCTGCCCTGAGGGGCTTATCTGTGAACAGGGTGGCAGGTTCAGAATCGACCCCAGTTGCGGCGGGTGCGAGCGTTGCAGCGGTGTGTGTCCAGTTCCAGACGCGATAAGGCGCTATCCGTAGGTTGTCAGGGGAGCTGTCTGTGTCACTGCCGGGCTTGAAGATCGGCTTGTAAAAGAGTCTGGATTGGCATATCATTTACTTGCCTATTTGGTTATGCGAAAAGAGGAGGCAAGAGGAGGTAGGCCTATGTCGAAGTGGGAGTGTACAGTGTGCGGGTATGTATACGATCCGGAGGTAGGTGATCCTGAAAACGGCATCGAGCCTGGCACCGCATTTGAGGATTTGCCCGATGACTGGGTATGTCCCGAGTGTGGAGTCGAGAAGGATATGTTTGAACCTCTAGACGAGTGAACCCTTATCGTCAATCTATAGCCCCGTCCCATGACTATTGTAGCGCATTTTCAAATACATATGTGAGTGGGAGAGCAGCAGCGCACGAGAGTCGTTAGGAGATGGGGCTTGTGGATTGGCACCTCGTTCTACTGGCTTTCGGCCTTCTCATAGTGGCTGAGCTCGGCGATAAGACGCAGCTAGTGGTCTTCAGTTTAGTGAGCCAATATCGAGCACCGTTGCCCATATTCATCGGTGCTTCGCTGGCTTTGACTGTTTTGACCCTGGTGGCCGTTATCGCCGGGCAGTTTATCTCCTCTGTAGTTCCAGTCCGCTACATCCAAATAGGAGCAGGTTTGATGTTCATAGGGATCGGCGCAGGGATACTGTGGCGGGTGCTATGCGAAACCCTGGGCCGGTAGTGATTCGGAGGCGTTGAAATGCTGTTTGCTATAGATGTCGGCAATACCAATATCGTGTGTGGAGTGTTTGAGGACAGGCTTCTGGCTCACAGTTGGCGCGTCTCTACTGATCGCCAGAAGACAGCAGACGAATACGGTATGCTCATTCGCCAGCTGTTTCACCATAACGGCCTCAGTGCTCGCGACGTTGATGGAATTGTGATTTCGAGTGTAGTTCCGCCGTTGACCCCGGAGATTGTGGAGATGTGCGAGAAGTATTTCAGACGCACTCCGCTGATAGTTGGTCCGGGTACTCGGACAGGTCTTCGCATTCGCTATGACAACCCCCATGAAGTAGGAGCGGACCGCATTGTCAATGCAGTAGCTGCCTATGATCGCTACGGAGGACCAGTGATAGTCGTTGATTTTGGAACAGCTACTACATTTTGTGCCATCTCTGCCGATGGAGACTACCTGGGCGGAGTCATCGCGCCCGGGATCGGGACAGCGAGCGAAGCCCTGTTTCAGCGAGCCGCTAGGTTGCCCAGAGTCGAGATCACGAAGCCAGAGACAGTAGTCGGCAAGACCACTGTAAGGAGTATGCAGTCCGGCATCTTGTACGGGTTTGTCGGGTTGGTCGATGAAATAGTTCGCCGGATGAAGTCTGAACTCGGATGGCAGCCGCGCGTGATTGCGACAGGAGGCCTGGCACAGTTGATCAGTGCAGAGTCCGAACAGATCGACGAGGTCTGCAGTGATCTGACGCTGCAGGGTCTGCGCACCATTTACGAAAAGAACTACTGCTAACGGAGTGTGTTTTCAGCGATTGAGCAACTGCAGCATTCAGGATATACTCAAGCGTGATCCGATCGTACTTGCTCCAATGGCCGGCATTTCCGATCCCCCATACAGGCAAGTAGTCCGAGAAATGGGGTGTTCGTTCGCATACTCGGAGATGCTGTCTGACAACGCTTTGATTTACGGCAACAAGCGCACGTCCAAGATGCTTACTATCTCCCCAAACGACCATCCCTTGTCTGTCCAGCTGTTTGGCAGTGATCCGGAGAGAATGGCAGAAGCCGCCAAACTGGTAGAACAGGCGGGAGCGGACTTCATTGATATCAACATGGGCTGTCCAACCCCGAAGATCACAGCCAACGGAGAAGGCGCAGCCCTGATGTTGAAGCCATTGCGTGCTCGCGACATAATCCGGGCAGTCCGTCGTGCTGTTTCATTGCCGGTCACTGTGAAGACTCGGAAAGGATGGGCGCCCGGGCGAGGAGATGCGGTGGAGATAGCCAGGATCGCCGAAGATGAGGGCGTCAGCGCCGTAGCAATTCACGGCCGCTATAGAGAGCAGTTTTACTCCGGTGAAGCCGACTGGGATATAATACGCGAGGTTAAGAACGCCGTGCGCGTACCTGTCTTGGGTAGCGGTGATGTGTTCACACCGGAGGACGCCAAGAAAATGCTCGATGAAACCGGCTGTGATGGAGTGCTGATAGCCAGGGGTGCCTTGGGGAATCCATGGATCTTCAAGAGGACCCAAGCACTGCTAAGACACGGTGAGGTAATGCCCGAGCCTACGGCAGAGGAGCGGATTCGTGTTGCGTTGTGGCATCTGCGCCTTCAGGTGGACTACTCAGGAGAACACATGGGAGTGCGCCAGATGCGCAAGCATATTGGGTGGTATATCAAGGGCCTGAAAAACTCCTCAAAGGTGCGTGGCGAGCTAAATACTCTGAGTTCAGTTGAGCAGGTTGAACGCAAGTTGATGGAATACCTTGCGACGCTTGAAGAACCACCCATGACCTAGGCGGGTGTAGATATATAAGTGATGGTTTCGCATAAGCAGTTGTGCTATACTCGGTATGTGCACAAAAGTGTGAACACCAGCCAGCACGGGACTTTTTGTCAGGAGGTGGTGGCGTGGGATTTGTTCGTATAGGAGATAAACTGATAGACAGAGACCGCATTGATGATGCTATCGACGCTTTGCTCAGGATTCGTGCGGAGGGAGGCTCCCAGCAGGATGCTGCCGACAAGATCGGAGTCGACAGGACATTTGTATCACGCCTTGAGAGCCTCGGCGAGGTAAGGAGAGGCGGCAGGATAGCTCTCGTGGGGTTTCCTATTGCGAACAAGTTCGAGATAGCCACCCTTGCAGAGGAGTTCGGTGTTGACTTCGTACTGCTGATGAACGATAAAGAACGATGGGATTATGTCGAAAGCAGATCGGGAGCGCAATTGATAAATGAGGTCATGGAGCTGATTCGAAAGCTGCAGGGATTCAGGTCAGTAGTGTTTCTTGGCTCCGACATGCGCATACGACTGGTGAAGTCGATCCTGAGGTGCCAGGTGGTCGCTATCGAGCTAGGTACGTCGCCTCTTCGAGGAGATCGAGAGGTTGATACTGGTCGGCTGAGAGCGATTTTTCAGGAACTGCGCGATGCGAAGTCGTTAGTTGCAGACTAAAGGGGGGCTCGCCCATTGAAGAGAATCGTCAGTGTTAGCCTGGGCTCATCAAGAAGGGACAAAACCGTCACAGCCACCATTCTCGGCCACGAGTTCGTGTTCGAGAGGATCGGATGCGACGGGGATACCCAGAAGATGATGCGCAAGATCTCCGAACTCGACGGCAAGGTCGATGCATTCGGGTTGGGCGGTATCGATCTTTACCTGTTTGCTGCCGGAAGGCGGTATCCGATTCGCGATGCCTTTAAGATAGTGTCTGCAGCCAGGCAGACTCCTGTCTTTGATGGATCCTACCTCAAGAACACCTGGGAGCGGCGCGTGATCCTTGACCTCAACAGGCAGAATATTGTGGACTTCGCATCGAGCAACGTGCTTGTGCCCGCCGCCACCGACCGTCCGGGTATTGCCCAGGCACTCGAGTCTATTTCCAAGAAGGTGTTGTATGGGGACCTCATATTTGCACTTGGAGTTCCGATACCGCTCTACAGCTTGAAGGTCCTAAACGCACTAGGTTTAGCTTTCATGCCGCTGGTGACCAAATTTCCGTTCAGTTGGCTATATCCCACCGGCAAGGACCAAGATGTCCAGTCGTCATCCAACACGAAAGCCCGCTATTTCGAATGGGCGGACATTGTGGCAGGTGACTGGCACTACATCAGAAAGCACATGCCGGACGACATGGCCGGGAAGACTGTGATATCGAACACTCTGACACATGATGATGTTCTTGAGCTGCGCAGACGGGGTGCGCGTATGCTGATAACCACGACCCCGGAGTTTGATGGGAGGTCGTTTGGAACCAACGTCCTTGAGGCGGCTATAGTGCTTGCCTCGGGCCTTGACCCAAAGACGTTGACCTTCTCGCAGCTTGAGGATGTACTTGATAGGGCAGATTTCAAGCCGAGAGTGCTGTCGTTCTAGGAGTCCGGAGAGACGTGTCTCCTGTTTGGCAATGGGTTTGAGACTTCAGGAGGTTGGATCGTGAATACGTTTGCTTTCATATTTCACCCGCTAGACGCATCAGATGTCGCACGTAAGTACACGTTTGCTAAGTATCTCCCGCCATTGGTGATTGAGTTCGGCCTCAAGTTGATGCCACCTGTGGTGGCGTCGAAGATAACCGGGATAAAGTCTGCTACGGGAGCGTCCGCAGAAGGGTGGTTCGTGGGCTGCACGCTGACTGCGCGGCAAATGCTGCAGCTCGATCAGGACTATGTGATTCGGAAGATAATCCGGGCTGCGCAGAAGGCTGAGGAGCTAGGCGCGAAGATCATTGGCCTGGGCGCATTTACATCTGTAGTAGGCGATGCAGGGATTACAGTCAGCCGACACGTATCTGTCGGTGTCACCACGGGCAACAGTTATACGGCAGGTGCGGGTATTCAAGCTCTTGAGCTCGCCGCCCGCCGGATGGATATTGACATGCAGACCTGCTCAGTTGCAGTAATCGGCGCTACTGGGTCGGTGGGTACTGCTTGCAGCCACCTTCTCGCGGACAAGGTCTCTGACCTGACGCTGGTGGCTAGAGACCGCACGAGACTCGAGGCTCTTCAGCAGCAGTTATGCGATCAGAGTGGACTTAAGGCATCTATAACTACAGACGTGTCGGAAGCTACGAGACGATCCGACCTGGTAGTTACCGCGTCGTCTGCAGCGGAGCCTCTGATAAATCCCGGCGACCTTAAGAAGGGAGCGGTAGTCCTCGACATAGCTCGGCCGAGAGACGTTTCCAAGAAGGTGGCTGACGAGCGAGAAGATGTGCTCGTGATCGAAGGCGGTGTGATAAAGGTTCCGGGTGACAATGTGGATTTCCACTTCAACTTTGGCTTCCCTCCAGGTCTCGCCTTTGCCTGCATGGCTGAGACGATGATCCTCGCACTTGAGGGCACATACGAGAGTTTCAGCTTGGGCCGTGAATACTCCGCAGAGCGAGTGCGGCGTATCTGTGCATTGGCGGACAAGCATGGCTTTAAAGTGGCTGGATTGCGTAGCTTTGAACGACCCGTTACTGATGAGCAGATCGAGTCCATAAGGAGAAAAGCCGGCCGTTAGTTGCTGATTTGACTCTTGTCCCTTTGTGCTACCGATTTCTTGACAACGCGATGGGTATCTGTGATAATAGTCCCGTGAGATAGGGAGTTGGTTGGACTTCTCTATCTCAGCTTCGCATAAGGAGAGATTCGGTTGCGCACACTTCACCATTGTTGCGCCTTCAGGTACGGCTAGTGACACTAGACATATCCTGAGGACATGGCGTAGTGTGCTTTTGCTATGGCTATTGGGTGTGACGAGCTTCGAGGAGGAGTCATTGATGCCTGAGAAGGAAGTAGTGCTTACTGTGGCCGGCTTAAGGAAGCTCGAGGCCGAGCTTGACTATCTGAAACGTGTCAAACGCCGCGAGATTGCAGAACGAATCAAGCAGGCGATCGAGTATGGCGACATATCCGAGAACTCCGAGTACGACGACGCCAAGAACGAGCAGGCGTTTGTCGAAGGCAAGATAGCTCGGCTTGAGAACATTTTGAGGAATGCCAGGATCATCTCTGATGAGGATGTTGGCACAGATGTGGTTCAAGTCGGTTCAAAAGTGATACTCGAGGATTACGACGAAAAGAACAGAATCGAGTTTACCATCGTAGGACCGCACGAGGCCGATCCTATCGAGCAGAAGATTTCAGACGAATCTCCAGTTGGCAAGGCGCTTCTCGGGCATAGAGTCGGCGATCTGGTGGACGTGGTAGTCCCGGCCGGAACTGTGCGTTACCGCATAATAGGAATATCGCGTTGAGCTAGTTGTTGGTAACCACATAGAGCGGTGACACGGCGTTGAGGTGATATAGTGACAACAGGTGCTGACGAAAACCTGGATTATGCAATCGATGGAGTTAACGATCTGATTAGAGCCAGGCTGGACAAGATGCAGCAGCTGCGTTCCAAGGGTGTGGACCCGTTTGGCAGGCGTTTTGACGTCTCTCACAAAGCTGCAGACATAGTCGGCAGCTTTGATGAGCTCGAGGATGCCGAGGTGAGTGTTGCCGGCCGAGTCATGGCAAGGCGAGGCCACGGCAAGGTGACTTTCTTTGATATTTCGGATTTGTCCGGGCGCATACAGGTCTACGCCAAGTCGGATACAGTTGGCGAAGAACAGTACGAGTTGGTTCGGGGACTCGACATCGGTGATATCGTCGGGGTCAAGGGCACTGTATTTCGCACACGCAGCGGTGAGGTTTCCATCAACCTGGCCGAGTTTACGTTATTGAGCAAGTCGCTCAGGCCTCTGCCTGAGAAGTGGCATGGGTTGCAGGACGTCGAGTTGCGCTATAGGCGGAGGTACCTTGACTTGATTGTCAATCCTGAGGTCCGCGAGGTATTTGTCAAGCGCAGTAGGATTGTGCGGTACATGCGCCAATATCTCGACACTCATGGATTCCTTGAAGTGGAGACCCCCATGATGCACCCGATCGCCGGTGGTGCCAATGCCAGGCCGTTTGTTACCCATCACAATGCCCTAGACATCAACCTGTACTTGCGCATAGCCCCGGAGCTTTACTTAAAACGGTTGTTGGTGGGTGGGCTCGAGCGGGTCTATGAGATAAACAGGAACTTCCGAAACGAAGGAATATCCACGCGACACAATCCCGAGTTCACTATGGTAGAGATATACCAGGCGTACGCTGACTATACTGACATGATGACACTGACAGAGGACATGATATCGTACATAGCAGAAGCCGTTTTGGGCACTCGCGTGATCGTGTACCAAGGTAATGAGATCGACCTCTCGCCTCCGTGGCGTAGAGTCACGATGGTGGATGCTGTTAAAGAGTGGACCGGGGTCGATTTTCATGCCGTTGAGACGGACGAGCAGGCTCGCGAGATTTGCATCGGCTTGGGCATCGAACTGCAAGGCAATGAGTCAAAGTGGAAGTGCCTCAACGAGATCTACGACGCAAAGGCAGATGAGAACCTCATACAACCCACGTTTGTTACGCATCATCCAGTTGAGGTGTCGCCTCTTGCCAAGGAATCGATCGATTATCCGGGATTCACTGACAGGTTTGAGGTCTTCATCGGCGGCCAGGAATTGGGCAATGCGTTTACCGAGCTAAATGACCCGATAGATCAGAGGAAGAGGTTTGAACTCCAGGCTGCTGCAAGAGAAGCCGGGGACGAGGAAGCCCACCAGATGGATGAAGACTACATCCTCGCTCTGCAGTACGGAATGCCACCTGCGGGCGGTCTAGGCATCGGTGTAGATAGACTTGTAATGCTGCTGACAGACAGCGACTCGATAAGGGATGTCTTGTTGTTCCCACTAATGAAACCTAGAGACAATTGACCAGACCTCTTGCTGGCTTGCAGCCATTTCGGCAGTTTGATGTGCAGAAGTTTGTTCAAGAGCTTGTTGGCTAGTGACAGGGGCAGGATTTGGCTTTGTGACGTCGAAGTCTCCCGTGTGATATGGAGGGTTGAGAAGTGCCCAAGATACTCCTAGTAGACGACGCTGCTTTCATGCGAATGAGATGCAAGAAGCTGCTGGTCGAGAGAGGCTATGAGGTTATTGAGGCAGAGAACGGTGCAGAGGGTGTCGAGTTGTTTCAAGCCCACTCTCCTGACTTGGTACTAATGGATATCACTATGCCTGTCATGGATGGGATTACTGCCCTCAAGGAGATTAAGGCGATCGACAAGGACGCTGTCGTTGCCATGGTTTCTGCTATGGGGCAGCAGGCTATGGTGATCGAGGCCATTAAGGCGGGTGCTAAGGACTTCATACTGAAGCCATTTGAGCCTGAGAAGGTCCTGGAAACCGTCAAGAAGCTCGTCGGGTAGTAGTCACCCCTCGGGTTTTTGAAACGACCGGCCCTTGAACACTACGTGTTTGCCGTATCTGTGGTTGATCGAATCAAGAACGCGAGTCAACTTGCGTTCGTCTTCGTCTGCCCAGAGAGAAGGTTGATAGTCGCGTGTGAGATTCGTTACACCGATTCCGACCAGTCGGATTGGCCGATTTAGGTTTATGTCCATCACTATAGATCGCGCTGCGCTGTAGATTGTGTCATCGTCGTCAAAAGCATCCTTCAACGTCCGGCTGCGGGTGATGGTTTCAAACCCTTCAGAATACCTCACCTTGATCGTGACCGTGCGCGCTCGAAGTCTGGCTTTGCGGAGCCTGGATCCAACATCGAGTATTAGGTTCGCCAGGCAAGCGAGTACAGCACTCCTGCCGCAGATGTCGGTTTGGAATGTCGTCTCATGGCTAATTGACTTCGTCTCCGAATCCGTGCAGACAGGCCTGTCATCTAGTCCTAGACACATTAGGTAGAGGCGCCTTCCGCTGTCGCCCAAGATTCGCTCGAGTTCCGCCGGTCCGCGTTTTCTTACGTCCGCGACGGTCCTAAGCCCGTATTTCAGCAAGGCAGAAGCCGACCGCTCTCCAATCCCGTAGAGGTTGCGCAAAGGCATGGGGGATAGAAACGACTCTATCTGATCAGGCCTGACCACGACGAGCCCGTCGGGTTTTTTGGCATCGGAAGCCAGTTTTGCGAGCAGTTTGTTGACAGAGATGCCGACGGAGGCTGTAAGCGATGTTTCTGCTTTGATCCTCTCTTTGATCCTGCGTCCCAGGGTTTCCTCATCAGGATGGAAGTGCATGCATCCAGTCATGTCGAGGAATGCCTCATCTATTGAGACCTGTTCAACTACGGGAGTGAACTCATAAAGTATGGCCTGAATTTGTTGAGACACCTCGATGTATCGCTTCATGTCCGGCACGAGATAGATGCCGTCCGGGCAGAGGCTGACTGCTTTTGCGATTGGCATCGCTGACCTCACGCCAAACTTGCGTGCCTCGTATGAACAGGTAGAGACAACCCCTCTCTTGGCATCTTTTGGTGCTCCCACAATGACGGGTTTGCCTCTCAGAGCAGGATTGTCTCTTTGCTCTACTGAAGCGTAGAATGCATCCATATCAACGTGGACGATGACTCGCTCCACCGGACTCACCCTAGCACATTATACCACCCGGTAGGCTTCAAAACCACATATGGGAAGGATATAGCCTAGGTGGAGAGAATACCAGTGTCAAGGGACTCGACAAAGAACGCGAGGTGTAGGGCGGAGGCAAACTCTCATGCTTGATTACCGTATGCAGCAGAGACAACTGCAGAAGTTGGTTCTGACCCCCAAGTTGCGTCAGTCTATCAACATCCTGCAAATGCCTACGACTGAGCTGTGCGCGTTTATCAATCAGCAGCTTGTTGAGAATCCCATTCTTGAATCTGACAGTTCAGATATAGATGAACGTGACCCAGCAGCCGAGCAGGAAGTCGAGGATCGTCATGATATTGACTGGCACGAGTACTTCGCAGATTGCAGTGACCTTGGATATGTGAGGGACTCACGAGGGATCAATATTGACGAGGAGCGAATATTTGAACCGCCTGTTCGGTGGACACCCACCCTTTATGACCAACTGATATCGCAGCTTTGTACGACGGTATCAGACCCGACCATAGCCCGGATTGGCCAGTGCATTATCGCCAGCCTGGATCGTGACGGATATCTGAGGTCTACGGTCGAGGAGATTGCTCACGCGTGTTCAACAGACACGAAGCTCGTGAGGAAGGCTCTTGAGATCGTTCAAGGCCTCGAGCCTGCCGGTGTGGCGTCAAGAGACCTCAAGGAATGTCTTGCGATCCAGCTCAAGAGGCGCGATATGGACGCCGACTTGCGACGGCTATGCATTCGAATAGTGACCCGGCACCTCAAAGACCTGGCGTCAATGACAACAAACCAGCTGGCGAAGGTTTTGCGAGTCGACTTGGGCAGCTGTCAGCTTGCAGTTGATGCTATAAGATCACTCAACCCGCGACCTGCCTTAACGTTAGACCCCGTTGCCGACGTCGCCTACGTCATACCTGATGTGATAGTCAAGGAGGTTGACGGCGACTTCGTAGTGGTCATGAACGACTCTGCAATGCCTCGCCTAAGGTTCAATGCCGCATATGCGAGGTTGGCGCGCAATGGCGGTGGAGACGTTCATACCACCAAGTATCTAAAGGAACATTTGGAGTCGGCCATCTGGCTTGTTAAGAGCATAGAGCAGCGGCGGAATACGATCTACAGGATCACTGAGCGCATTGTGTGCAGGCAGCGGGACTTCTTCGTCTCAGGCACCAAGGCCCTCAAGCCGATGACTCTCCGCGACGTAGCCGACGACCTCGGTATCCATGAATCCACGGTCTCCAGGGCGTCAGCAGGGAAGTATGTTCAGACACCTCGAGGGACGTATGAGTTGAGCTTCTTCTTTCACAGTGGAGTTCAGAGCGTCGCCGGCGAAGGTGTCTCGTCGGAGGCGATCAAGCGGCTGATCTCCGAGATAATTGAAGCCGAAGACCCAAGGAATCCTCTCAGCGATCTGGCTATTACAAAAAAGCTGCAGAGTCAGGGGATAATGGTGTCGAGGCGGACTGTCGCCAAGTATAGAGAGTCCGTGGGAATCCCCTCGTCCATGGGACGAAGGAGGTACGTACATAGGCCGTAATATCTGTCGGCTGCATCACTTTAGGCAAACGAACTCAAGACTCAAGCAGGAATTGACGCACTTCGAGTTGAACTAACCTTCCAATGGGACAGAATGCGCGTATGCGGGCCGCTAGGTGTCCCGAATTGGAAGGTTACTCCTCAGATTGAGAGAGGTTCTGATCAATGGATAGACTTATAGCGCTTCAGCAGAGAATAGCACCGGAGCTGAGTTCAATAATCGAGCTGAGGTATTCGATATTAAGAAACATACACTTCTCCCAGCCGATCGGAAGGCGTGCAATGGCTCTCCGGCTCAAGACGCAGGAGCGCGTGATCCGCCGGGAAATCGACTTTCTGCGTGACGCCGGAATGGTCGAGATCACCGGTGCAGGAATGCACCTGACGGCCGAGGGAGAGGAGATACTGAGAGAGCTCCGTGAGTACATCCGGACTCTCCGCGGATTGTCGTACCTCGAACGTTCGGTTGCTGAGGTCTTAGGCCTCCAGGAAGTGATCGTGGTGTCCGGCGACTCCGATGACGATGAATCAGTAAAGAAAGAGCTTGCCAAAGCTGCCGCCTACTATATAAAGAAAAACTTGAAGGACGATTACACTATTGCAGTTACTGGCGGGACAACAATGGCCGAGGTTGCCCGAGCGTTTGCTCCCAGCCGGACAAAGCGGAATGTGACTGTGGTCCCGGCACGGGGCAGCCTTGGCGAGGAGATTGAACAACAGTCCGACACGGTAGCTGTTGCTGTTGCGAGGGGTCTTGGTGGGTCATACAGACTCCTAAACCTTCCTGACGATCTGAGCGAGGACATCGCATCGCAACTAGTAGAGGAACCGAGGATTTACGAGGTAGTCGAACAAATCCGCAATGCTGATATGGTCGTCCATGGAATCGGAACCGCAGAGGAAATGGCACGGCGGCGTCGGCTCCCGGAGGAACAAGCCAGGTTGTTAAGGCGACTTGGAGCCGTAGGCGAGGCCTTCGGATTCTACTTCGACCGCAATGGCAGTGTGGTACACACGACACCGAGTCTTGGACTCAAGATCGAAGACTTGTCCGAGATCGAGCAGGTTATTGCTGTCGGAGGAGGCAGGACCAAAGCCGAGGCTATTATAGCTGTGTCTGCCAACAACCTGCATAAGGCTTTGATCACCGATGAAGGGGCGTCTAGGCGCATTCTTGCCCTCACAAGGGGCCGCAATCGTCCTGCGAGGGCAGATGCGGGACTGCAGGCGTCAAAGGAAGCCAACGATCAGGCCTAGGTTCCCGTACAAACGGGCACTGAGACATTCTTGAAATAGGGAGGAATTAGCATGGCTGTTAAAGTCGGTATTAACGGATTTGGGCGAATTGGACGGCTTGTATTCAGGGCGGCTCTCGAAAATCCGGAGATCGAGATCGTAGCTGCCAATGACTTGGCTGATGTTGAGACCAATGCACACCTGCTCAAGTATGACTCGACTCACGGAAAACTCAACCGATCCGTTGAGGTGAAGTCTGGGTCGATATTCGTCGATGGCAAAGAGGTAAAGATCCTGTCCGAGAAGGACCCGGCCCAGCTGCCGTGGGGAGACTTGGGTGTTGACATCGTAGTCGAGTCTACTGGTGTCTTCAGAGACGCAGAGGGAGCAGGCAAGCACCTAACCGCTGGTGCCAAGAAGGTGGTCATCACTGCTCCGGCCAAGAACGAGGACATCACGATTGTGATGGGAGTCAATGAGGACAAGTACGACCCTGCAAACCATCACATCATATCCAATGCTTCGTGCACAACGAACTGCTTGGCTCCAGTAGCCAAAGTCGTGGACGATGAGTTCACGATTAAGCGCGGCCTAATGACAACCGTCCACTCGTACACCAATGACCAGAGGATTCTTGACTTGGTCCACAAGGACCTGAGACGCGCAAGAGCTGCTGCAGAGTCGATTATCCCAACGACTACGGGTGCAGCCAAGGCAGTGGCGCTTGTCCTGCCGCACCTAAAGGGCAAGCTGAACGGTTTCGCTATGAGAGTCCCGACGCCAAACGTATCTGTCGTCGACCTTGTTGTTGAGGTCGAGAAGTCTGCAACTGCCGAATCTGTGAACGCAGCTTTGAAGGCAGCTGCTGAAGGAAAGCTCAAGGGCATATTGGCGTACACTGACGAGCCGTTGGTATCTCGCGACTTCAACGGCGATCCTCACTCCTCCATAGTAGATGGCCTGTCAACCATGGTTATTGAGGATACGCTCGTGAAAGTGATTGCCTGGTACGACAATGAATGGGGTTACTCTTGCAGAGTTGTCGACCTGGTGGCATACATAGCTTCCAAGGGGCTGTAGACCATCGGCAGTTAGGATGGCAAGCACTGCACTCAGTCGCCTGGTCCGGTGAGGACTAGGCGACTTGACACCTTATGCGGAGATAGGAGGTGCCTCGACATGAACAAGATTACCATAGACGACCTCGAGGTTTCCGGTAAGCGGGTTTTTGTACGAGCTGACTTCAACGTTCCCATGGACAACAATCAAAATATCACTGACGATAGACGCATCTCTGCCGCGATACCTACTATTCAAAGGCTGCTCGACAAAGGCGCCAAGGTGATACTCGCATCTCATCTGGGGCGTCCGAAGGGCAAGCGCGTAGAGACAATGAGCCTCAAACCCGTAGCCGAACGGCTTTCAGAGCTGCTCAACAGAAACGTCACGATGCTTGATGACTGCATAGGCCCGGAGGTTGAGAAGGCGGTCGCTGCTATGTCTCCCGGCGATGTGGTCTTGCTGGAGAATCTCCGGTTTTACGCCGAAGAAGAGGCCAATGACCCCGAGTTTTCCAAGAAACTTGCATCACTGGCAGACGTCTACGTCAACGACGCCTTTGGCACCGCACATAGAGCTCACGCGTCAACTGAAGGCATAACCAAGTATCTGCCGGCAGCAGCAGGATACTTGGTGCAGAAAGAGATCGAGATAATGGGCAAGGCGCTTACCAATCCGGAGAGGCCGTTCTTGGCGATTCTGGGTGGAGCGAAGGTCTCTACCAAGATTGATGTCATTACTAACCTATTGGATAAGGTTGACACTCTGATTATTGGCGGCGGTATGACGTACACGTTCTTCAAAGCCCGAGGCTGGGAGGTTGGGAATTCACTGCTCGAGAGCGACAAGCTTGAGACAGCGAGAGAGATCGAGCGCCTAGCAGAAGAGAAAGGTGTAAAACTGCTCCTGCCCGTAGACAATGTGATTGCTGATGACTTCTCGGCCACTGCAAATACTAAGGTAGTCGATGCAGGCAGCATCCCTGAGGGCTGGGAAGGGCTTGACATAGGGCCTAGGACGATTGACCTGTTTGTCAACGAGATCAAGAAGGCTCGAACAGTGATTTGGAACGGCCCGTTAGGAGCTTTTGAGATGGAGCCGTTCGCCAAGGGCACTCAGGCTATAGCAGAAGCTTTGGCCCAGTCTGATGCTGTCACGATCGTCGGAGGGGGCGACTCGGCTGCTGCCGTCGAGCAGATGGGTTTTGCAGACAAGATGACACACGTGTCAACCGGAGGCGGGGCTGCACTTGAGTTTTTGGAAGGCAAGACTCTGCCTGGAATTGCAGCTCTAAATGACAAGTAAGGGGAGCTGGACTTGAGAAGAAAGATTGTGGCCGCAAACTGGAAGATGAACAAGACGATTCCAGAAGCGCTTGCTTTTGTAGATGAGATCAGGCCGAAGCTGCGACAAGATGAAGAGGCTGAGCTTGTGATCTGCCCTCCGTTCACAGCGCTGTACTCCGTCGGTATGGCCATAAAGGACACGTGCCTCAAATTGGCCGCTCAGGATGTCTTTTGGGAGGAAAGCGGCGCGTACACGGGTGAGGTTTCACCTGTCATGCTCACTGACCTAGGCTGCGAATACACGATCGTTGGCCACTCCGAGAGAAGAGGTTACTTCAAAGAGAGCGACATGGATGTCAACAGGAAGGTGAGAGCGCTTCTTGATCACGGTATCAAGCCTATAGTGTGCGTTGGAGAGACACTTGAGCAGCGCGAGGCAGGCGAGACTGATGAACTCGTGACCAGGCAAGTAGAGATGGCGCTTGACGGAGTAGGTATGAACGATGTCAGCAGCGTTGTAATAGCCTATGAACCGATCTGGGCCATCGGCACAGGCAAGTCGGCCTCTGGGGAGGACGCCAACAGGGTTATCGGTCTGATCCGGAAGACCCTGAAAGCCATATATGGCGATGGAATAGCCAATTCGGTCCGGATTCAGTATGGCGGCAGTGTCAAGCCGGACAACATCGCAGAGTTCAGCCGTCAGCCAGAAATAGACGGGGCTTTGGTAGGGGGAGCCAGTCTGAAAGCAGACTCCTTCCTGGCTATCGCCAGAGGTTGATTGCTGCGGTTTCAGCTCTTAGGTTACTAGCTCAGACATTGCTTTGCGAAATCGCACTGGAGGGAGGAACGATAGATGACAACGATTGTTGATGTTTACGCTCGAGAGATACTGGATTCCAGAGGCAATCCAACAGTAGAAGTTGAGGTCGAGCTTGCAGACGGGACTGTAGGAAGAGCTGCTGTTCCGTCTGGGGCGTCGACCGGCCAGTTCGAAGCAGTCGAGTTGAGAGACGGAGACAAGTCGAGATACCTAGGCAAAGGCGTCAGACAGGCCGTAAGCAACGTGAATGACGTGTTGTCCCCAGAGATCGTGGGGATGGACGCTACTGACCAGGTAGCTGTTGACAAGACCATGATCGAGTTGGATGGCACCCCCAACAAGGGTAAGCTCGGAGCCAATGCGATCCTTGGCGTATCGCTTGCCGTCGCCAAGGCCGCTGCAGCTAGCGTGGGACTTCCGCTTTATCAATACATAGGCGGATGCAACGCCAAGACCTTGCCGGTGCCGATGATGAACATACTCAATGGCGGCCAACACGCGGACAACAACGTAGACATACAAGAGTTCATGATCATGCCTGTCGGTGCAGAGACCTTTGCCGAGGCACTGAGAGTCGGGGCAGAGGTTTTTCACAGCTTGAAAAAGGTCCTCTCCGGCAAAGGGCTTAACACCGCTGTTGGCGACGAGGGAGGCTTTGCGCCAAACCTTAAGTCCAATGAGGAGGCCATAGCAGTCATAATCGAGGCAATCGGGGCAGCAGGGTATGAACCCGGCAAGGATGTCATGATTGCACTGGACGTCGCATCAACCGAGCTGTTCAAAGACGGGTTGTACCACTTCGACGGTGAGGGAGTAGTAAGGGACACTGATCAGATGATCGAGTTCTACCAAGGACTGTTGGATCGGTACCCGATCATCTCCATAGAGGATCCGTTGAGCGAAGACGAGTGGGATGGCTGGAAAAAGCTGACCGATGCGCTGGGCTCCCGAGTTCAACTCGTTGGTGACGACTTGTTTGTCACGAACACGGATCGCCTTAGCAGGGGCATTGCAGGCGGAGTGGCGAACTCGATCCTCATAAAGGTGAATCAGATCGGGACACTTACGGAAACCCTTGAGGCCATTGAAATGGCAAAGAAGGCGAACTACACTGCTGTTGTCTCTCATCGCTCAGGAGAAACTGAGGACACGACAATAGCCGACATCGCTGTAGCCACAAATGCAGGGCAGATCAAGACCGGAGCTCCGTCGAGGACCGATCGAGTGGCCAAGTACAATCAGCTATTGAGAATCGAGGATGTGCTGGACGAGATCTCCGTGTATCCTGGAAAGCGCGCGTTTTACAATCTGCGGAATCTCTAGTGCCCGTAGAGCCGGAGATCCTGCAGTGTCTGGAGCGCACTCTCAGGCCGGGCTCTGATCCTGGGTTGGAGGTATCGAGCCTGGCCTTGTGTCTTCTGCGAGTGTCTCGTTGATATCTCTTGATCGAGTTGTCAATGACTGTGTGTTGTGGTAGAATGACATAGCGTTGCAGCATGTAAGCGTTTTGAGCGCTAGTGTCTTGGAGTTGCGGGAGGAGGCGTCACAAGTGGATGTCTTGCGTACAGTAGTCACGGTTGCTCTGTTCCTTGTCAGCATCGCGCTCATTGTCGTCGTAGTGCTCCAGAAGAGCAAGGGAGAGGGCCTTGGTTCTATTGGCGGAGGAGGCCGCCTGTTTCACCATGCTCAGTCGGGTTTAGACGCATTCCTAGATAAGGCAACCACGTACGTTGCTATAGGATTCATGGTTCTAGCAGTCCTTGCTTCGGCCTTTGATGTCTTTATCTAGGAAGTGGTCTGCGAATGACGAGAGATGACGCACTTGCTTTATTGAAGTCCCATGTCAGCAATAGGAACTTGATTAAGCACATGCTTGCAGTAGAGGCAGTTATGGCGAGTCTCGCTGAGAAGTTTGGCGAAAACGAGGAAGAGTGGAGACTGGCCGGTCTTCTGCACGACATTGACTATGACAAGACTGCGACTGATCCTGAAGCTCATAGCATAGTTGGAGCAGAGATACTCGAAAGGGAAGGTCTGCCGGAGCATGTCATCTACGCGGTGAAAGTTCATAATCATCATCACGGCTTACCGAGGAAGACGATCCTTGACAAAGCCCTTTACGCCGTAGATCCACTGACGGGCCTGATCGTCGCTGCTGCACTGATACACCCCGACAAGAAGCTTAGTTCGATTGATGCTGATTTTGTGCTGAACAGGTACAAGGAACGGTCTTTCGCACGCGGTGCTGACCGCGACGCGATTGCCTCATGTGAGTCCTTTGGCATGAGTTTGGAGGACTTTGTGGGTGTGGGCCTATCGGCCATGCAGCAGATAGCGGGAGAACTGGGATTGTAGCTCTTTTTGGAGGATGGCTGTCGTGGGTGAAGAGAGACTTGTTGCCAGCAACAGGAAGGCGTTTCACGATTATTTCATCGAAGATAGGTACGAGGCCGGCATTGCGCTGACGGGCACTGAGATACAATCAGTGCGTCGTGGCAGAGTCAATCTGAGGGACAGCTTCGCTCGGATCGAAGGAGGCGAGGCGATCCTCTACGACATGCACATCAGTCCATGGGAATACGCTCACTATGGCAACCACGATCCCAAGAGGCCTCGCAAGCTTCTGCTGCACAAGTCAGAGATTCGCAAACTAGAAGCCAAGGCAACGATACGAGGATACTCACTCATTCCTTTGCGGTTGTATTTCAAGGGGCCGTGGCTGAAGGTCGAGCTTGCAGTCGCCAAGGGCAAGAAGGCGTTTGATAAGCGCGAGGCTATCGCCGAGCGCGAAAGGCGTGTCGAAACACAGCGGCGGCTCAAGGAGCGTCAGCACAGTTAGTGGTTACAATCTGATTGCTGTTTGATGGCGACGCTTATTTGTGGTATACTCTTGTCGCGCGGTCGTAGGCTCTAGCACGTGGGGGCGCAATGGTTTCGACGGGAAGATGTGGACAGCTGAGTAGCGAGCCGAGATCCCACCTACTCGTTAATCGGTGGACCCAAATAACTGCCGACGATTACGCGTTGGCCGCTGCGTAATATAAACGCAGCCATCCGACTGTCTGTTGCCTGAGCAGACAGTGCCGGGTGTCACCCAATCAGGCTGGTTGCTTGCCATATCCCGCGGGTAAGCAACGAGATCTAGCGGGATAGCCCTAAAGGAACCCGGCGTCAGGGGGTTCGGCAGGGTGAATCAGCAAATCTGACGCTACGCTCGTAGAAGCTCAGATGGCTGCCTTCTCGGACGCGAGTTCGATTCTCGCCGCCTCCACCAGTAGCAAGCGTTCGAAGCGCTGTCGTCGGCCGCACAGTTCTGTCTGAGTACATAGGTAATCCTGCCGATGTAGACCTTTGCAGTCAGTCTACTACAGGCAGGATTTGTTTCTAACGCGTTTTCTCGATTTTCAACCTGACCTCGTTTAGCACCTCTCTTGGTGTCATGCCTGCTGCGTCGATGATTGGTACCTGGTTGGTCGTATCCTGGATTCCTAGCATGTTTCTCCTGAGTCCTGACACTACGACTGCATCGAAGCCTCGGATCGCTTCCGAATCTGCCATATCGAGCTCAGCTACTTCGTATCCTGCGTTTCTCAAGAAGTCTCTAACGGGCAAGAGTTCCCTGTCTACCCCTATTTTGTGCATCTGTGACCTCCTGTCGGGGTTGGCATGCATTAGAGTGTGTCTGTCATATAGTTCCCATAGAAGCGTGAGATCATCCTCTGTGTGTCACGCAGGGAGCTTTTCGAATTGGCTGTTGTACAAGTCTGCGTAGAAGCCGCCCCTTGCCAGCAGCTCTTCATGTGTTCCTTGTTCCACTATGTCTCCATCCTTCATAACAAGGATGACGTCGGCGTCTCGTATAGTTGATAGACGATGGGCGATGACGAAACTGGTTCGCCCTTTCATAAGGGTGCGCATTGCCCTTTGGATCAGGATCTCCGTTCGTGTGTCTACGTTTGATGTAGCCTCGTCCAGGATGAGGATTGGCTTGTCTGCCAAAATCGCCCGGGCTATGGTCAGCAACTGTCTTTGACCCTGCGACACGTTGGTAGCATCTTCGTTCAGCTCCATGTTGTACCCGCCCGGGAGTGTCTCGATGAAGTGATGCGCGTGAGCGGCTTTGGCAGCTGCGATGACCTCCTCATCTGTCGCATCGAGCCTGCCGTAACGGATATTCTCCATTATAGTGCCTTTGAAAAGCCACGCATCCTGCAGCACCATTGCAAAGCACTGTCGCAGTTCTCTGCGGTCGAAATCCCGCACATCGTGGCCGTCGATCTTTATGCTGCCACTGTTCACGTCGTAGAACCGCATCAGAAGCTTGACTACTGTGGTCTTGCCTGCACCGGTAGGCCCGACAATCGCAACTGTCTGCCCCGGCTCTATGTTGCAGTTGAAGTCATTGATGATTATTCTGTCGTCCGTGTACCCGAAACGTACGTGCTCGAAAGCCACTGCCCCCTTGACTCTTTCGGCCGTTATCGGGCTCTTGACTTCCCTCTGGTCTTCTTCCTCCTCATCGAGAAACTCATAGACGCGTTCGGCAGCTGCAGCCATGCTCTGCAGCATGCTCATGACCTGTGCCATTTGAGTGATCGGATGAGTGAAGTTCCTAACGTAATGGATGAAGGCCTGAATGTCGCCTACTGTGATCGCACCTCTTGCTGCTAGTATGCTTCCTGAGACCGCTGTTCCTACGTAGCCTAGATTTCCGACAAGCATCATGATTGGATGCATCAGGCCAGATATGAACTGGCTCTTCCACGCGGACTCATATAGCAGGAGGTTTGTTGCACGGAACTCTTCCAGGGCAGGTCCCTCGCGGTTGAAGGCTTTTACCACGTGGTGGCCGCTGTAGATCTCCTCGACTTGACCGTTGACGTCTCCGAGGTACCTCTGGTGTGCCCGGAAGTGCTTTTGTCCAAGCTTCATGACAACAGCGGTCGGTAGGGCAGACGCTGGTATCAATACAAGAGCGATCAGTGTCATCAGTGGACTGATCGACAGCATCATGTACAACACACCGATTAGGGTGACGAGGCCAACCATCAGTTGCGTTACGCTCTGACTAAGGGTCATCCCGAGGGTATCAACGTCATTGGTGAGGCGGGACAGCACCTCACCGACAGTGCGGCCTTCGAAGTATTTCATGGGCATCCGGTTGATCTTCTCGCTGATCTCCTTGCGCAATCTGAAACAGAGGTCCTGGGTGATGCCAGCCATAGTCCAGCCTTGAATGGCGTTGAACGCTGCGCTGATTACATATAAGCATAGGAGAAGCGACAAAGTCGAACCTATTTTGCCAAAGTCGATACCTCCAGTGCCCGCGACTTTGGCTACCAACCCGTTGAACAATTCGGTTGTCGCTTTGCCCAGGATTCTGGGCCCCACTATGTTAAACACAGTGCTCCCTACTGCCATAACCAAGACAAGGGACAGAGCGATCTTGTAGCGGCCGATGTACGCAATGAGTCTTTGCACTATGCCCTTGAAGTCCTTTGGTTTTTCGCCCATGAACATATGTGCTCGCGGCCCGCCGCCCCGCGGACGAGGACGCGTACTCTCTCTCGACTGTGGGGTGTCGGAGATCTCTGGATTGTTTGACGGTTTTCTGATGGCGTCATTCTCTCTCTTCAATGCGCTTCACTTTCCTTATATAGCAAGCTCTGATTCGCTCAATTGGCTGCGAGCGATTTCTCTATAGGTCCGACAAGTTCTCATTAGAGTTTCGTGTGTGCCAATCCCGGCGACTCGGCCCTGATCGAGCACTACTATCTGATCAGCATGCATGATGGTCGAGATGCGCTGCGCTACGACTATGACTGTCATGTCCTTGGCCTTTTCACTCAGGCCGCGGCGCATAGCCACCTCGGTCTTGTAGTCTACTGCAGAGAAGCTGTCGTCTAGGAGCAGAATCTTGGGTTTCTTGGCGATAGCACGAGCAATAGAAAGCCGCTGTCGCTGACCGCCTGAAACGTTGGACCCTCCTTGAGCGATTGGGCTGTCATACTTACCCGGCTTCTCCTCGATAAACTCTGCAGCCTGTGCAATCTCGGCCGCTTCGATCATGGCTTGATCATCTATGTCGCTGCCACCGAACTTCAGGTTGGAGCGAATGTCTCCACTAAACAAGATGCTTTTTTGAGGCACGAATCCAAGCAGGCTGCGGAGTTCTCTCAGGCTGATGTCTCGTATGTCAACTCCGTCGATTGTGATCTTCCCCCCAGTGACATCGTAGAATCTCGGAATCAAGTGAATGAGAGTAGATTTGCCACTGCCGGTGCTGCCGATTATGGCGGTTGTCTGTCCTGGCTTTGCAGTGAAGCTTATGTGCTCCAGCACATCCCTATCCGCACCCTCAAAACGGAAGCACACGTCGTGAAACTTGACGACACCATCCCAATGCTCGCGAGTGACTTCCCGTTCTTTAGGTGGATTTGCTATCGACGGCTGAGTCTGAAGGACCTCTTCGATGCGCCCTGCAGCGACGCTCGCACGGGGAAGGGAGATCGACATCATGGTAAGCATCGTAAACGACATGACTATTTGCATGGTATAGGAGATAAAGGCCATCATTTCACCGACCTGGAGATGGCCCAAGTCTATTCTCTTAGCCCCTATCCACACGATCAATACAGTGATGAGATTCATCAGCAACATCATCGCGGGCATCATGAAGCTCATTGCTCTGTTTACAAAGAGCTGTGTGCCCATTAGATCGCGGTTCGCGATATCGAAGCGCTGTTCTTCGTGCTTTTCGCGGTTGAACGCCCGGATCACTGAGATCCCTGTCAGCATCTCTCTGCCGACCTGGTTTACACGATCTATGCGAGTCTGCATCTTCTTGAACTTCGGCATCGTTACTGCTATCAGGCTTGTTACTAGCAGCATGACTGCGCATACAGCAACGACGATGATCCATCCCATACCCGTGTTGGTGCGGGATACCTTGATGATCCCGCCGATTCCGAGTATCGGGGAGTATAGAGCTACCCTCAGCATCATTACAACGACCATCTGTACTTGCTGTATGTCGTTCGTACTGCGGGTAATGAGCGAGGCAGTAGAGAAACGGTCCAGCTCGGCTGCAGAGAAGGAGACCACTCTTTCAAATACACGCTCGCGAAGATCTCTGCCGATCTTGGCAGATAAACGGCTGCCAAGAAGGTTCACAAGAATTGCTGCGATCGCCATCATGGCCGTGACCGCTAGCATCTTCGCGCCGGTGCCTATCAGGTAGTTGATCTGCAATCGGCCTACGTCGATCCCCAAAGCCGCATACTCCTCCTGCAAGAAGAGCACAGCTCGTTGCAGGATGATGCTGTCGGCAAACCCATCAAGAGACTCCAGGACCCTCTCTCTGATCAGCAGAAGTTGTTCCTTGGTCAGTGCTCCGGCAATTAGTGCCTGCTGAAGGCCCTGAAGATCTGCAGCAGGGGTGTTTTGCAGGTGAGAAAGCGCTGCCATCGGAATGCTAAAGACATCGCTCAGTACTTCGATCCTGTCTTTGCCGAAGGCAGTCAGTTCGTATATGCCATCCTCATTGAGGGCATAGGCGCTATTCACCAACGATATCTCGTCATCGGTCATGAGAAGCTGTAGTCTTGAAAGTGTGTCCGGACTTATCCAAAGCGGAACAGCGTTGCTGATGCCCTTCTGCTGTATACCTATGTCGACTATATCACTGGTATAGGAAGGGAGTGACAGCTCACAAAGAGCCTGGACTATCAGTGCCACAAAGACGATGAAAACGACAACTCCCGAACCCTTCAGATACCTAAGGATTCTCACTATCCGTATGCCCCTCTCTTGCACGTCGCAGTCATTGATCCGCCTCATTGATTATGTCAATGAGGCGCTTGAGTATGCGCAAGTACTCTTTCGCGTCACGTTCGCCTAGCTTGCGCATAACGTGCTCCATGTTCCTGTGCATTTGCTTGCGCTTGTTCATGACTACCAGGCGTCCGCGCTCTGTGATAGTCACAAGGGTCCTTCGCCGGTCGCGGCTGTCGACATGCCTGGTGACAAGTCCTTTGCGCTGAAGGCTGTTGACAGCAGCTGCGACTCTCGCTGAACTTGCATCCATGGCAATGCTCAGCTCTCTCGGAAGGGCTGTTCCGCCAGAGTCGACCAGGTGGTTCATTATGAACATTTCTCCTTTGGAGAACTCATCAACCTGTCTCTGGGCAGTCGTCCGAAGCAAGCGCTGTAATGCCTCAATAAGCTCAGACGTAAAGGCCGAGAAATCGATGATATCACCGTCCCTAGTCCGCGCTATATTGCTAACACTATTAGGAATAATAAGAGACGTGCGGGTTGTTGTCAATAGGGTTACGGGCTTCATCGCGAGCAGCCGAACCCTGTGAAGCTGCAGAGTCCACACTTCGCTTGGCGCAGTGTGGCAAACAAGGGTATTGACTCTATGAGGTATAGATGGTATCTTAGTGGTGCACGTTGTTATTATTATCATGTAGTAAGCACACTAATTTGACCGAGTGTCGGATATAACAAATTGGAGGGATGTCGAGGATGTCAAAGAGCCTAAAGGGTACCAGGACAGAGCGGAACTTGGTGATTGCTTTTTCCGGTGAATCTCAGGCCAGGAACAGGTATACCTACTACGCTAGTCAGGCACGTAAGGAAGGCTATGTGCAGATCGCTCACATCTTCGAGGAGACTGCTGACCATGAGAAGGAGCATGCTAAGCGCCTCTTTAAGTTCCTCGAGGGAGGCCAAGTGGAGATAACAGCGTCCTTCCCAGCCGGAGTCATAGGCAACACCGCTGAGAACCTCAAGGCTGCAGCCGAAGGGGAGAATTACGAGCACACCGAGATGTACCCGGAGTTTGCCCAGGTTGCCAGAGAAGAGGGCTTTGACGCAATAGCGGACGTTTTTGAGGCCATTGCCGTCTCCGAGAAGCAGCACGAGAAGCGATATCTGGGGCTGCTGAAGAACATCGAGACAGGCAAGGTCTTCTCAAAGGATACTTCAGTCGTTTGGCGCTGCAGGAATTGCGGATACTTGCATGAGGGAACAGATGCTCCGAAAGTGTGCCCTGCTTGCGCTCACCCACAGGCTCATTTCGAGCTGCTGTGCGAGAACTGGTGACATTGTGATGACCGCCTATAGACGATCATCACGGAAGGAGGCCGAGCGATGGCAGTCAGGTTTGGGATTTACAAGTGCGAGATCTGCGGCAACATAGTCGAGGTCCTTCACGAGGGCGTCGGCGAGCTGGTTTGCTGCGGTCAGCCGATGAAGCTGTATGAGCCTGGAACAGTGGACGCGTCGCGTGAGAAACACGTGCCGGTTATAGAGAAGACAGAGACTGGGTTCAAGGTTACTGTCGGAAGTACCATACATCCGTCCACCGAGGATCACTACATCGAGTGGATCGAGCTTGTGGTTGACGGAGTCTCCTACAGACGTTTCCTCAATCCCGGTGACCAGCCCGTTGCGGAGTTCTGTGTTGATGGAGAGAACGCAGTAGCTCGAGAATACTGCAATCTGCACGGGTTGTGGAAGGCCGAATACCCATAGTCCAGTCCGCTTGGGTTGACTGCCGTCCTGGTCATCAGCTCGCTTGCTGACGAGCATATAGCGCCCGGCCTCGCATCGAATATATGTGGGGCCGGGTGTTTCTGTACGGACTGAGTCCGAGTAGCCCCATATACATAAGGCCTGATGTACGTATATGGCCGAATGCAGATGACGAGGAAATATCTCATCTTGTGTTGGATTAGGCATACGAGTCCAGAGCATTATCAGTGCATGTGAACCCAGGATTTGGGGATGGCGTCAATGCTGGCTAATAGCTCGACCCTGCTCGACTCTGCTTGAAAAACAGCGGCCACGCACACGGCTCCCGACCCACCATCCACTAGACGGAAATACCACTTGCGTGAGAGAATAAGTAAAGGGTTGAACAGGACAGTAGTTGGGAGGACTTCCATTGCAGTTCATTGCGGACCTACATATACACTCACACTATTCGATGGCGACAAGCAAGAAATGTGATCCTTACAATCTCTGCATATGGGCGGCAAAGAAGGGCTTGGACATTGTGGGTACGGGTGACTTCACCCATCCTGCATGGAGAGAAGAGCTGAGGGAGTCACTTGTGGAGGACGGGCAGGGGCTTTTTCGCCTAAACGACGAGAGATTGTCCGAGCTCTCAAAGAGCGCTCCAGGTCTGGACCTCAGCTCTGTCCGCTTCGTAGTGTCAGGGGAGATCAGCAGTATATACAAGAGACACGGAAGAACCCGCAAGGTACACAATCTAGTGATGGTTCCGACGCTTGACGCTGCTGACAGAATCGCAGCCAGGCTCAGTGAAATAGGCAATATCGAGGCTGATGGACGGCCGATTCTCGGCCTGGATAGCCGCGATCTGTTGGAGTTGTGCCTAGAAGAGTGTGAGGAGGTCATGTTCGTTCCTGCCCACATTTGGACCCCGCACTTCTCGCTCTTTGGTGCTAAGTCGGGCTTTGACACAGTCGAGGAGTGCTTCGGCGACCTGGTAGATCATATCACAGCCATGGAAACCGGACTGTCGTCGGATCCGCCTATGAACTGGCGCCTGTCAGCGCTTGACCGATTTGCTCTCATATCAAACTCTGATGCTCACTCGCCGGGAAACCTGGCCCGGGAATCCAATTTGTTCGACTGTGAGATGAGCTACACCGCAATCCGGAATGCCTTGACCGCAGACGGAGGCGGGTTTGTGGGAACCCTTGAGTTTTTCCCAGAAGAAGGGAAATACCACTACGACGGACACCGCAAGTGCGGAATCAGGTGGGACCCTGCACAGACAAACTTGCATGGCGGAGTCTGTCCCGTGTGCGGTAAGCAGGTGACTCAGGGCGTGCTTCACAGAGTAGACGAGCTGGCAGACAGGCCCGAGGGTGTGCGGCCGCAGGTAGCTCGTCACTTTGAGCGCCTGGTCCCACTTAGGTCTGTCATTGCTTCAGCCTTGGGTACATCCGAACAGACTGTATCCGTCACGCGGATGTACGAGTTGTTGGTTCACTCTTTAGCTCCTGAACTGGCTATTCTCAGGACCGTGCCCCTAGACGAGATCAAGGCGGCTGCGGGAGCGGTTATAGCCGAAGGGGTTAGGCGCGTGAGAGAAGGTCAGCTCTCGATAGCACCGGGGTTTGACGGAGAATACGGGAAGGTCGAGATATTCACAGACGCCGAAAGAAACGAGCTTGCCGGTCAAGCGAAGCTCTTTACCATGCCCCACAGTGAGCCGCATAGAGGCGGCAAGAAGCCGGGTGAGACATCAAGTGAACCTTTGCCGCCCCGGTAGGAGGCAGCGGCAGTCGAGGTCCAACAAGTTGTCAGCCTTTTTGACTCATTGGCTTCTTCACAGTCCGCAGCACCGAGGGCAGCCGGTGTTAACCAGGAGCAGTTAAGAGCTGCTTCACTGCATAGGGGAACGGTAGTAGTAATTGCCGGGCCGGGATCAGGGAAGACTCGGACACTGGTGCAGCGCATAACTGAGCTGGTGCGCAGCGGGGTTGAGCCAAGCTGCATTACAGCTGTCACCTTTACGAGGAAGGCAGCTCGTGAAGTGTCGGAACGAGTCACTCTTCAGTTCGCAGACATGCGCCGAACTCCTCCCGTGCGTATAGGCACTTTTCACTCCATCTGCATGCAGATCCTCCAGGCGATTCCCGACTTCAGAGATGCTGTGGTCATCGACGAGTCAGAGAGGACGCTAGCCATCGAGGAGGCGATCGCCGACAGCGGACCTGGCCGCGCACCTGCCTCCTTAACAGACATAGCGCGAGAGATCTCCCTCCTCAAGTCCAGGTGTATCCGTCCGGGCGATCCGGAGATCCCTGACTGGCTGTCAGAGATCTATCTCAAATACGACGCGATTTTGAGCACCTGGAATTGCCTCGATTATGATGACTTGATCCTCAAGACTCTGGGTCTGTGGGCATCTGGCTTGGAGGTAGTCAAGGCCTTCGATTCATGGTTCCGTCATCTGCTTGTAGACGAGTTCCAGGACGTAAACGAAGCCCAGTTTAGGCTCACCCGCGCTTGGTCGTCCCGGAGTGAGAGCCTGTTTATCATAGGCGACCCAGATCAATCTATTTATGGATTCCGCGGTTCAAGTGGCAAGTATTTCAACGAACTAGCGTCAGGTTCTACAGACGTACACCAAATCAGCTTCGTCGAAGGCTATCGCTCGCAGTCCGTCATAACAAAGGCTGCCAACGCCGTGATTCGTCACAACAGAGGAACACATGCGGAAATCGCAGCAACGAGACGCGCGTTGACGCCTATAATTGTGTCCGGGTTTTCGAGTGACCGCTCTGAAGCAGTAGGTGTGGTCAAGGAGATAGAGCGGCTCGTTGGCGGTACAGACATGCTGCAGGCAGATGAACTGGGGAATGCGGGTCGAGATACCGGATTACAGTGCACCTATGGTTTTTCGGACATTGCAGTTCTCTATCGGACTGGGCGGCAGGGAGATGTCTTTGAGGAGTGTTTCGCGAAGGCCGGCATAGAGGTGTTTAGGTGGTTGCGTTGTCTGAGGCTTCCCAAGTACAGCCTTACTAGAGAAGGCCTTCGCCTAGTTGCCCGTGAAGTCTCAAACTGGAGACGTTTTCCCTCGAACGTTCACGGCTGCTATAATAGCCTGCGAGATCTAGACCTCTGCGAAAAGGACAGGGAGAAGCTCAGTGCGCTGATTGCAGATCTCCACACGATTGCAAGTGGACAGGATGACCTGACTCCTAGAGAGCTTGTTGAGCGCTGCATTCGCGTATCCGGCCAACCGTTGACTACAGAGCTGATGCGCTTGATCGCATATGCCGATGAGTTCATGAGCATCTCTGAGTTCAACAAGCACATCCTGCTTGGCAAAGAAGCTGATTGGGTCAGGATTGGATATGGGGGCAGGGGATCGGAACATGTCTCGTTGCTGACGATTCACGCTGCCAAGGGCCTTGAGTTTGCCGTCGTATTTGTGACCGGATGCGAAGAAGGGCTCCTGCCACTGATTAGGAGCGACGATGACTGCTCAGACGTGTCTATCGAGGAGGAGCGAAGGCTGTTCTACGTAGCTATGACGCGAGCAAAGGACTTGCTTTATCTGACCCACGCGAAGAGGCGGTCGCAGCGTCTAGGAGATGAGCCTAGAGAGCGTTCTCGGTTTGTCAGTGAAATCCCAGCTGATTGCGTCCGCACTGCAGTCTTGGGTGCTTTAGCCAAGCCGTCAAGCGGATTCAGACAAGCGAGCCTGTTCTAGCTCGAACACTGGAGTCTAGTTTGATTACTTGGACCTGCCAGGTCCACGTGTCGATTCTAGGTTTGTTTTGGCTGTCACTGTGGTATAATGTCAGTTAGCATGACTGGCGTCTAACTAGGCGTTTTCAATATTTCGCATGTGGTGTACATCCGAGTTCCTCAGGAGATACCGCCAATGGGTGTGCGTTTCGCACGCAGGTACTGCGACATCACTCGAGACCTGTCCAACGCACTTCAAGGGATAAGAGACGTCTACGCGTTCACAGACATGCCTGCTGACTGCTGGCACGACATGACTGCGTTTGACCGGCAGGAGTGCATACTGACACTGGCAGATGATCTGTTCTATGCGCTAGGCGCTGTGCCTATGCTGCGAGTAGGCACGGGGTGGGTACGGTATGATGGCCGGCGACATGTGATCGTTGTCACGAGTGAACCCGGCTATACTCAGATCATAGGCCTAACCTAGGATCGGCGTCTTTGGTCAAGTCGTTGAACTTGTTCGGTCCTTTTGATTATAGATATCGACTGGGAGTGTGTGTCACATGGGAGTCAAAGTGGCGAAGTTTGGAGGGACTTCCCTCGCAGACGCTGAGCAGTTCCTTAAGGTGCGCTCGATTGTGCTGTCAGACGAAGAGCGCAGGTACGTGGTGCCGTCCGCACCCGGGAGACGGCAACCTGACGACCAGAAGATAACTGACCTGCTATACCTTTGTCATACTCTCGCAGAGCATTCCGTCTCTTTTGACGAAATCTTTGCAATAATCGAAGAGAGATACCTTGGGATTGTTGAGGCTCTCGAGATCGACTTGGATCTGAAGCCGGAACTAGAGTCCATCAAGGCTCAGATCGCGAGCGGAGCTTCTGCTGATTACGCCGCTAGCCGGGGTGAGTACCTGAGCGGGCTGATACTAGCTCATCTCTTGAGGTTTGATTTTGTCGATCCTGTGGAGTTTATCGTGTTTACACACAGAGGCGAATTTGACTCTGAAGCAACTCAAGAGAAGGCCGTTCAGGTATTATCAAGGCACAGCAGGGCGGTGATACCCGGCTTCTACGGAGCCAGACCCGACGGCTCGATCAAGACCTTCTCGCGCGGTGGTTCTGACATAACAGGTGCGATCGTTGCCCGAGGCGTTTCAGCCAGCCTTTATGAAAACTGGACAGACGTCTCAGGCTTCCTTATGGCCGATCCCCGAATAGTAGACAATCCTCTGCCCATAGAGCAGATCACATATCGTGAACTGCGTGAGTTGTCGTACATGGGTGCCAATGTGTTGCATGAAGATGCTATTTTCCCTGTGCGCAAAGCCGGGATACCCATAAACATAAAGAACATCAACGCGCCCCAAGACAAAGGAACACTTATTGTCAAGGATGTAGGACCTCCTACTCAGATGGGGACTATAACCGGGATAGCGGGCCGCAAGGATTTCACAGTGATTGCAGTTGAGAAGGCCCTGATGAACGCAGAATTGGGCTTTGGCAGAAGATTGCTGTCCATCTTGGAGGACAACGGTATATCCTTTGAGCACATGCCAACAGGAATTGACACAATATCAGTAGTGATTTCAGATGCTCAACTCAACGGCAGGCTCGATAGGGTCCTTGCGTCCATACGTAACAAGCTTTCACCCGACTTGATCGAGGTCCATCCCAACATGGCGCTGATTGCTACAGTCGGGAGGGGGATGGCCCGGACACCCGGCGTAGCAGCCAAGCTCTTTGCAGCTCTTGCGGACGCAGGTGTCAACGTTAGGATGATAGACCAGGGCTCCAGTGAGATAAATATCATAGTGGGGGTTGAGACTGAGGATTTCGAGGTAGCGGTACGGGCAATATACGATGCGTTTGTCCGAGCTAGATCTAGCGCAGATGCGGGTTTGGCCGGGTAGTGACTGAGCAGTTCATGCCATTCTTCGCTCGAAACACGCAACGATTGCACCCACAAAGGGAAAACTGCATGACCGTCTAAGTATAATCACAGAGGGTAGATCGGCTCAACCGCACCTTCTTAGGGGCTAGATGAAGTCTGGAGGGACACGAATATGTTACAGCCGCAAAGCGAGATAAAGGTTTTTGCCGGGAGCTCTGGACGGGAATTCGCACGCAAAGTGTGCGAGTATATCGGGGTCAGTTTGGGAAAGTCAGAGGTAATCACTTTTTCTGAGGGCAATACGTTTGTGCGCGTAAAAGAGACAGTTAGGGACAAAGACGTCTATCTCGTTCAGTCGATAGGACTCAGGCCGAACGACGAATTTGTGGAGATTCTGTTTTGGCTGGATGCGTTCAAGCGTGCAAGCGCCAACTCAGTAACAGCAATCATACCGTATTTTGGGTATGCGAAAGGTGACAAGAAGGACGAACCGAGAGTATCGATCCGGGCTAGAGTCTGCGCAGACGCCATTGAAATGGCAGGAGCTGATCGGGTGGTAACAATGGACCTTCATAGTCCACAGATTCAGGGATTCTTCAAACGCCCTGTTGACCACCTTTTTGCTCTCCCGGTGTTGTGCGATTATGTAAAGACCCTAAACATCGACAACTTGGTTGTCGTGTCGCCGGATACCGGGTTTGCCAAGCAGGCCCGCAAGTACGCCTCTCACCTTGGGACCTCAGTGGCTATCGGCGACAAGACCCGCAGGGCCCATGATGAAAGGGCCGAGGTGTTGGAGATAATTGGAGACGTGGAGGGCAAGAACTGTCTGGTGGTCGATGATTTCAGCATCTCCGGAGGGACTCTAGTTGATCTTGCTAGGGAGCTCAAGAAGAGAGGTGCGCAGCGGATCATCGCCTGCCTTTCTCATCTGTTGCTCAACAAGGAAGCCGTCAAGCGTATCGATGACAGTGATATCGAACGAGTCATTGGCACTGATTCTGTAGAAAACCACTGGGTTGAGATGTCTGACAAGATCAGGGTGGTCTCAGTGGCTCCACTTATCGCTGAGGCCATTATTCGGATACACAATAGAGAGTCTGTCAGTGTCCTCTTTGATCGAACGCCTGGCGAGGTTTCGAAGCACAGGCCCAAGAGGTGTTGAGGAGGCGTCGTGATTATGAAGATCGCGATCGCCCAGATAAATCCCACTGTGGGTGACATCGAGGGCAATTGCACGCGGATAATCAACACAGCGACCGAGCTGGCGCGAAGAGTAGATCTTGTCGTGTTTCCCGAACTGTCTCTCGTAGGCTATCCACCGAGAGACCTCCTTGATAGGGACTGGTTTGTCTCCCGGGCTGCTGATGCGACAACGGCCATCGCCAAAGCGACTCGGAGCATGGAGAGCTGCGGAGTTCTCTTTGGCGCTCCTGTTAGAGATGCAGATTGTCGAGGATGTCTCCGAAATGCCGCGATCTTGGCTGCCGGAGGGCAGATAGTGTCTGTGCACGCCAAGTCGTTGCTCCCTTCGTATGATGTCTTTGACGAAGCTAGGTATTTTGACCCTGCCGAATCCGTATCAACTGCGTCTTTTTCGGGCAAGGTTTTAGGAATATCCGTAGGCGAGGACGCGTGGACAATTCCAGACTTGGCGCAGGGGCGCAATATAGGCTCTCTTGATGCGATAGGGGAGTCAGTCGCCAATGGAGCGCAACTGATCGTCAATATCTCCGCGTCTCCGTTTGAGGTTGGAGTAGATCGGACTCGATATGAGCTGATGAGAGCACATGTGCTGAAGCACAGAGTTCCCATGGTCTTCGTCAATCAGGTAGGCGGGAACGACGATGTTTTGTTCGATGGACGCAGCATGGCGTTTTCGGCCGACGGGCACTTGCTCTCAATCGGCGGGGCCTTTGAGGAATGGATCGAGATAGTCGATGCGTCAGCAAATGAACGCAGGGCTTGTTTTGAGCCTTTGGATGAAGTCAAGTCGATTCACGACGCGCTCGTAATGGGTATACGCGACTACGTGCGCAAGTGTGGGTTTTCCAAGGTTGTAGTTGGTGTCTCCGGTGGAATCGATTCGGCAGTCGTTTGCTGCTTGGCTGCTCAGGCCCTTGGCCCCGCCAATGTCCTCGGGATTACTAATCCATCTCAATACTCCTCCAAAGGCAGTGTAGAGGACTCGCAACTGCTTGCTTCGCGCCTTGGAATCCATCTTGAAGTGATCCCCATTCACAGTTTGTACTCTGCTTACCTGGACGTGCTGAGTAAGCACCTAGATGGCATTGAAGACAGCGTAGCGGCTGAGAACATACAGGCTAGGATCAGAGGGAACATATGGATGGCTTTTTCAAACCAACGCGGTTATCTCGTGCTGACTGCTGGTAACAAGAGCGAGTTGGCAGTTGGGTACTGCACTCTCTACGGAGATATGAGCGGTGCACTTGCAGTGCTTGCAGATGTGCCCAAAACGATAGTCTATAAACTCGCTGAATACATAAATCGCGAGCGTGAACTCATACCAAGGGCGATATTGGAAAAGCCGCCGTCGGCGGAGTTGAGGCCGGGGCAGCTGGATCAAGACACCCTGCCGCCTTACTCGATCTTGGACGAGATACTTCGCTGCTACATCGAAGAAGGCTTTTCACCTGAGGAAATAGTCGCTAGAGGATTTGACGGCGGTACTGTGTCTTGGGTAGTGCGGGCAGTCGACAGGAGCGAGTACAAGCGCAGACAGGCTCCGCCAGGATTGAGAGTGACTTCAAAGGCGTTCGGCACAGGCAGGCGCATGCCGATTGCTGCTCGCCATAGCTAGTGTTTTGTCGGCACGAGCATGGCGATATGCTCTTACACGCGAGGTTTGTTCATTGGCCCTAGTTGCCCCGAACCTTGATGGTTCGTGCAGCTAGGGCTTCTTTCGTCGAGTGCCGCTAGAGGTTGCGGGAGTGCACAAAACTCGTCCCAGGCCGACGCAAAAGTGTTTGACCAATACTGACTTATATCGTACAATGGTGTCGGCTAGGGATGTGATCCGTGTGACTAGGGGTCCTGGTTCAGAGGTGAGAGACCTTGAAGTATGAGGACTATTACTCGATTCTGGGAGTCGGAAGAGACGCCAGTGCTAAGGAGATCAAGTCCGCGTATCGCAAGCTGGCTAGGAAGTACCATCCTGATGTCAACAAACACGACAAAGACGCAGCCGAGAAGTTCAAGCGTGTGCAAGAGGCATATGAGGTTCTGTCTGATCCCAAGAAGCGCGAGAGATACGACAGGCTGGGCCGCAACTGGGACTCTGCCGCTGCGGAGAACATATTCCGCGATTGGTTTTCGCGGCAGAGTGACGGCTCGTTTTCGCAGGGGCGAACGTTCACCTTTGGGACTAGCGAGGTAGACGGTTTTAGCGATTTTTTCAAGGTGTTTTTTGGAGACTCAAACCTGTTTGACCTGTTTGGAGATGACGTCTTGGATTCCGGCTTTGCCCGGTTTAGCGGCTTTAGGCCACGCCAACCCCAGGGGACTACTGCAAAGACTAGGGGTTCGCAGTCTCAGGCATCCGCCTCAGAGATCGAAGTGAGTATCTCGCTCAAAGAGGCGTATTCAGGAACAAGCAGGCGAGTCAGCCTGCCGGGAAGAGGGCCGGGTCTGCAGGAAAAGACCGTTGAGGTCCAGATTCCCGCAGGTGTCAGGGATGGATCTAGACTGAGGATTCGTCCGTATGGCGAAACCGGCCCAACGGTCTACCTAAGGATAAAGGTGATGTTTGACGATCGGTTCAAGCTCGAGGGAGACGACCTCGTGCTTGAGATTCTGTTGAGACTCTCAGACGCGGTGCTCGGGGCTGAAATAGAGGTTCCTACTCTGGATCGGCCGGTCTTGATGAAAATACCAAAGGGCACTAAAGGTGACGAGGTCTTTCGCCTTAGGGGAAAGGGGATGCCTCGTCTGAAAAGCAGCGACCGAGGTGACCTGTTGGTCAAGCCGCGAATTGTGCTTCCGAAGCATGTCAACGAAGAGCTGATCCACCTTTTGAGCAAGTTGCGTGAGAGCGATTCGAATATTTGAGAACGCAGTCTTCTTCGCTGATATAGATCGGAGGGTTTGGTATGGCGAGATTTGACAAGATGACGATAAAGGTCCAAGAGGCCCTTGCCGATGCTCAGCAGATGGTGTTGGATCTTGGTCAACAGCAGTTGGAAGTAGAGCACGTGTTCTTGGCCCTCCTAAGACAGACGCACGGTGTTGTTCCGTCTGTTCTCAAGCGCATGGGCGTAGATTCGCCATCGCTTGAGTCCCGGTTGGACAAATACGTGAACGGATTGCCAAAAGTCTACGGAGGCAGCAGTCAGGTCTACATGTCTCTCAGGTTGAGCAGCCTGCTGCAGGCAGCTAGGAGAGAGGCGGAGTCTCTCAAAGACACATACATCAGTGCCGAACATATCCTCCTGGCCGCAGCGTCTGAGCAGACAGGGTTTCTTGGGCAGATCTTGCGAGAGTACGGAGTAGCTAGAGACGGCGTCCTCAAGGCGTTGGTAGACATAAGGGGGACTCAGCGGGTTGACAGCCCCAATCCTGAAGACAAATACGAGGCCTTGGAGCGCTATGGCCGAGACCTTACCAGATTGGCAGCGCAGGGAAAACTCGATCCCGTCATAGGCAGGGATGATGAGATACGCAGGGTAATACAGGTCCTTTCGCGGCGGACGAAAAATAACCCTGTTCTCATCGGGGAGCCGGGAGTGGGCAAGACTGCTATAGTCGAAGGACTGGCTCAGCGGATTGTTTCACGAGACGTGCCCGACGGACTGCAGGGTAAGCGCGTTATCGCTTTGGATATAGGGTCTCTCGTCGCCGGATCGAAGTACAGAGGGGAGTTTGAGGACAGGCTCAAGGCTGTACTTAGAGAGGTCCAGGAGGCGGACGGAGAGATCATTCTGTTCATTGATGAGCTGCATACCTTGGTGGGTGCCGGCGCAGCCGAAGGTGCTGTCGATGCGTCCAATATGCTCAAGCCAGCGTTGGCCCGCGGTGAGCTGCGTTGCGTAGGCGCGACTACGCTTGATGAGTACCGGAAATACATCGAAAAGGACGCAGCACTGGAGCGGAGGTTCCAGCAGGTGTATGTTGCGGAGCCTACAGTTGAGGATACGGTGGCAATCTTGCGCGGCCTCAAGGACAAGTACGAGATTCACCACGGCGTAAAGATCAGAGACTCGGCACTCGTGGCTGCGGCGACCTTGTCCAACAGGTACATCTCGGACCGCTTTCTGCCGGATAAGGCGGTTGACCTTGTGGACGAAGCAGCCTCAAGATTGCGGATCGAAATCGACAGCGTACCGGCAGAGATAGACGAAATTCAGCGCAAGATAATGACGTTGGAGATTGAGAGACAGGCGTTAGCTGGTGAGGATGACGACGCTGCACACATGCGGCTAAACGAGATAGACTCCGAACTCGCAGATCTCAAGGCCTCCCGCGACGCCTTGACTGCACGTTGGCAAACAGAGAAAGACCTGATCATGCAGTCCAAAGAGATCAAACAACGCATGGACGACCTGCAGAATGAGGCCCAGCAGCGAGAACGCGAGGGCGATTTGGAGCGAGTAGCTCGGATCAGATACGGCGAATTGCCGGAACTCCAGAAGAAGCTCGATGAGACCAACCAGCGCCTGGCAGAAGTGCAACGCGACGGACGGATGCTCAAGGAGGAAGTCGACGAGGACGATATAGCCCAGATCGTCGCCAAGTGGACAGGAATACCTGTATCAAGGCTTCTCGAAGGCGAGATGGAGAAGCTTGTCGAGATGGAGTCCAGGCTGAGGAAGCGGGTGATTGGACAGGATCACGCGATAAGTGCGCTCTCAAACGCGGTTAGGCGGGCGAGAGTGGGTTTTTCGGACGAGACTCGTCCCATGGGATCCTTCATGTTCCTCGGGCCGACAGGCGTAGGCAAGACCGAGTTGGCCAAGGCCCTCGCAGAATTCCTGTTTGACGACGAGCGTGCCATGGTCCGCATTGATATGAGTGAGTATATGGAGCGGCACTCAGTCGCCAGGTTGATCGGAGCTCCTCCGGGATATGTTGGTTACGAGGAAGGCGGCCAGCTTACGGAGGCAATTCGAAGGCGGCCGTATTCAGTCATCCTGCTCGACGAAATCGAGAAGGCACACGCAGACGTGTTTAACCTGCTGTTGCAAGTTCTTGATGACGGCAGATTGACGGACAATCGCGGCAGGACTGTAGATTTCCGCAATACGTTGCTGATAATGACGTCGAATATCGGAAGCCAGTACATGCGGGGAGAAATCAGCCTCAGTGATGAGAAGTCTAGGCAAGCAGTTGAAAAAAAGGTTATGGATGAGGTCCGCCTGCATTTCAAGCCCGAGTTTTTGAACCGCTTGGACGAGATAATTGTGTTCAACTCGCTCGGAAAGGAGCAGCTGAGGGAGATCGTGCAGCTGCAACTGGACCTAGTGCGGCAGCGTCTGGCTCGTCGCGGGTTGGACATCTCGTTTTCTTCGGAAGCGATCGATTATTTAGTAGAGACCGGCTACGATCCGGCGTATGGCGCTCGTCCGCTCAAGCGTGCAATACAGAGCGAAATCGAGGATACGTTAGCACTTGAGTTCCTAAAAGGCACGTTGTCGGCAGGAGGCCATATATTGGTGAGCATGGATCCAGAACGCTCCAGACCTGTGTTCAGTTCCAAGAAGGACTGCGAGCAACAGCGTCAAACTGAAGCCTATTAGAGGCCGTCTCAGTGTGCGGTCAGCACAGTGTGTAGATCTTAGAGAACAACCGACCCCTTTGGCCCATATACTATCATGAATGCGTCGCACAGTCCCAAGAGTTATAAGATTGGTGCCGAGGGGAGAAGTGCTCATGCAAGAGCAAGGTAAGGACATCCTGTCGAGCTTCCTGACGGAGGAGCAGATCAAGGCTGTTGCGCAGCTAAAGGACACATTGAAGCCCGAGGAGGTAGCGGAGCTTAGGACAGCGGGCGAACGGCTCCTGAAAAACGTCAAGACAAAGGATGATCTCATAGAACTCATCGAGTCGGCCGCACAGTCCGGGGCTCCGCCTGACATCAAGTCCCCCAGATTGAGACAGATGATAGGCGGGATTGCTAAGGAGATGTCCTCAGGAGTTAAGGCCACGGGTCAAGAAAAAGGCAGTGCAAAACGTGCGGCTCTTCGGACGGGAACCTCACAGACTAGCAAGCGCAAGAGACGCGGCTCTGGCAAGAAACGATAGGTCGACGAGTGGCGGCAGGTTGTGCTGCCACTGCCTGAGCGCTATTGTGTGGACAAGCTGTTGCGTGTGAGCGGAGGTGCAGTTTTGGGAATCTGGTTATATGTCTTGGATGTCGGCCTGTTTGCGCTGGTAGCATATTACGTCTACATGAGCATTCGGAATACTCAGGCTATTCAGCTGATAAAGGGTATTCTCGTGCTGCTAGTGTTCAACTTGATCGCTCAGCGTCTAGGCTTGCTGATAGTAGGAACGATATTGGACAGCGCTATGACAGCACTGGTTGTTGCTATTCCTGTTATTTTTCAGCCAGAGTTGCGTCGGGCACTGCGCAGACTGGGAGGCAACCCGCGGCTCATCGAGCCTGCCGAAGGCAGCATGTCAGAAATGGCGGCAGTAGTGGCGGAGTCGGCTGCTCATCTGTCAAACCTGAGGTGGGGTGCTTTGATAGCCATCGAGATGGATGTTGGCCTTGAACACTACATTGCTTCAGGAGTGCAACTCGGAGCCAAGTGTACGACACATTTGCTTCGAACCATCTTTATGCCCGGAACTCCCCTGCACGATGGAGCGGTGATAATCGAAGGTGGAAGGATAGCTGCAGCAGGCTGCTTCCTGCCGCTGTCTCAGGACGTGGCTGACCCTGATCTAGGGTCGCGTCATAGAGCTGCTCTTGGTCTGAGCGAGGTGAGCGATGCGGTAGTAGTCGTCGTGTCCGAGGAGCGAGGCTCTATATCTGTAGCAGTAGACGGTGTCCTGCACAAGTCGCTGGCACCCGATCAAGTCAGGAACATGATTATGGCGAGAGTCTCCAAGCGCAGAGGCATCGTAGACAAGGGATGGATAGAGAAGACCAAGAGGATGATCCTAAGGTGGCTTAAGGTCGAAGACTAGCATCACAGCATAAAGGGGGCGACCGTATGGACCGGTCTGAGGAACGCCTAGCCGGACTAGACCTGCCTCTGATTACCTGCAATACAGCAGTCATTGGCAGCGGGGCGGCTTCTCTGAATGCAGCTGTTCACTTGTTCGACAACGGGGTTACTGATGTAATTGTGGTGACTGAGCGCCTAGGGGGAGGCACTTCAAGCAACTCGGGCAGCGACAAGCAAACCTATTACAAACTCTCGTTTTCGGGCTCTGTGCCGGATTCGCCGTATGAGATGGCTAAGGCGCTTTTCGATGGGGGTGCGATGCACGGAGACATAGCTTTGATCGAAGCAACTGTCTCTCCCATTGAGTTTTCCCATCTGGTGGCCATAGGAGTGCCTTTTCCGCACAATCAGTTTGGCGCGTACGTTGGCTACAAGACTGACCACGATCCTAGGGCGAGAGCTACTTCTGCAGGCCCTTGGACATCTCAGCAGATGTATGCAAAGCTTCTTGCAGAGGTCAACAAGCGCGGGATACCGATTCTCGATCAGCACGAAGTGATTGCTCTCCTCACGAGCGGTCAAGGGGACGACTGCAAGGTTGTCGGCCTGCTAGCTATTGACAAGCAGAGCATAGATAATGAACGCTACGGGCTTATTGCGGTAAGGTCAAGAAACGTGGTCATGGGGACAGGTGGCCCAGGAGGAATCTACTACTCGTCCGTCTATCCTGAGGGCCATCTCGGCAGCACCGGAATCGCTCTGGAAGTAGGTGCGATTGCCGCCAACCTCACCGAGTGGCAGTACGGTCTTGCCTCCACTGCGTTCCGTTGGAACGTGTCAGGAACATATCAACAGGTGATTCCAAGATACATCAGCACTGAGCCAGACGGTTCGGATGAGAGAGAGTTTTTGAACGACTACTTCCCGGACATGGGAACTCTTGCTACGAACATTTTTCTTAAGGGCTACCAGTGGCCTTTTGACCCGCGCAAACTCGATCGCTTGGGTTCGTCCTTGATAGACATCTTGGTCTACATCGAGACAGTCATTCGTGGCAGAAGAGTCTTTATGGACTTTAGAAAAAACCCGTCCGGCTGCGGCAAAATGGAGGATTTCCGGTTTGACCTCCTCAGTAAAGAGGCGCTTGACTACCTCACGAAGTCACAGGCGTTGCTGGAGTTGCCCATCGACAGACTCAGGAAGATGAACCCAATGGCTATCCAGCTCTACGCTGAACACGGGATTGATATCACCCGCGAGCCTCTCGAGGTAGCCGTTTGTGCACAGCACAACAACGGAGGTCTTGTTGGTAATATATGGTGGGAGTCCAACATCAAACACTTGTTTCCGGTTGGCGAAGTGAATGGGACTCATGGGGTCTATAGGCCCGGGGGCTCGGCACTCAACTCCGGACAGGTGGGAGGGTTTAGGGCAGCTCAGTACATCGCTCACAAGTACGCGAGCGCACCTTGCGGAGACGACGAGTTTGTCCGTGCTGCAGACCCGCAGGTCGCCCGCACCGTCGAACTGGTTCAACGCCTTCTCGGCAGTCGATCCGGCCTGACGCCTCAGGAGTTTCGCAAGCGCATGCAGGTCCGCATGAGCCGATATGCAGCCCACATCCGCATGCCTGAGACGATCGGCGCTGTAATATCAGAGACCCGAGGCGACTTGGATGAGCTTAACCGCGGCAATGCCAGGCTCAATACTGCACATGATATTCTGACTGTTTTGCAAAACCGTCAGCTCTGCTTGACGCAGTTGGCTGTGTTGCGCAGTATTCAGGCATTCTTGGAGGCAGGCGGAGGCAGCAGAGGGTCGTTCCTGGTCCTAGACCGCAATGGGAAGCCCATTCACGATCAACTGGGAGAAGAGTGGCGCTATAAACTGGAGACTACAGAGCTGCGAGACCGGATCTTGCAGGTCCAGTATGACGGGCAAGGCGATTTCAAGACATGGTGGGTAGACGTGCGCCCGATTCCTACAGATGACTTCTGGTTTGAGAACGTCTGGGCCGACTACGTTGAAGGGACAGTGTTTGGTAAGAAATAACCCATGCGTTCAGGGCTACTGCATGGTCGGAAGAAGCACAGCAGCCCTGAACGCGTTGTCGCGTCCTCTGGAAAGGCCAGTGCTGTCACGTATTGTCGACCGCCTCTATATGAAGAACACGTGATTGCCTATTACAGCAACGACTTTGCGCGATCTCACCCAAGTGTCGTTAGTGAAGCGGGGATTGTAGAAACCAGTCGCACCGCCCGTCGGATCCCAGCCGGCAAGTGCCGCCTCGACTGCCATTGCAGCCTCTGCGTCTCCAGGCTGGTTGATTCGCCCGTTAGCTACAGGCGTATACTGATAGCCGCTGTCGCCAACAACCTGGTAGATCACGTCAGTGATAGTGTTAGGGTAATCCGGCGAGTCGACTCTGTTCAACACTGACGCTGCAACCGCGACCTTCCCTATATAGCTTTCTCCTGCAGCCTCTGCATGTACCAGTCGCACGAGCAGGTCTAGTTCCTCCTCAGATATGGACCTGATGAGGAGCCCGTCTTCAGACACTCGAGATATCCTTGGCTTGATGTACGATGGTAAGAGAAGGACCTGGCCAGCCCTGATCAGATCACTCTCAAGACCGTTCGCGGCCTTCAGGTCGCGCACATTTGTCCCATATTTGTGAGCTATGGTAGAGAGACAGTCTCCCTGTGCAACAGTGTATGTAAGGCGCGGAACAAAAAGGACTTGGCCAGGCCTGATAAGATCAGACTTGCAGTCGTTGAGCACGCGAAGATCCGATACCCGACAGTCGAATCTCCTGGCTATAGCCCAGAGAGAATCACCCGGTTCAACTGTATATGTCACAGCTCTGAGTGTGCCCGGAATTGGTCTGGCATGCACTAAGGAAGCGCAAACAAAGAAAACAGTCGCTATTGCAAGAAGACACAAAGCAGGATACCTGCACTGGTGCATACGGATGCTCACGCTCCATCAAAGTAATGCCTTGAACTGGCAGACAGATCACTGGTATAGCCGGTTCAAGGCGATATATGACTACAGTGGTCATTATTCTACGGTTATGGGCCAACTTCCTCTATCCAAAGCCTGACTGCTCGCTGCCGCTTGCACTGACGCTGCAAAGCGCCACCTTGACTCAACCAGCGTCGACATTTTCCTAGGGCTCCGGAATTCGCAAAGAGCGAGATATGACCGGCATGGTCACATCTCGCTCCAGGTAGATCTCGAGCCCTCTTAGTCTAGCGTTCTATGAAGTCCCAGAAGTTTTTGCCAAACAATCCCTCTACATCGCGGCGGATCTCGTCCTCAGTAGGTGTCCATCCAGTTGCCGCCAGGTCGTTGTACTTGTCGACAAGCACATCTGCAATGATCTCCTTGGAGTGGGCCCACTTGTAGATCACTTGGTCGAGTACACGGGCATCAGAGTGCTGCGGTATGAAGCTCAATCCAAGCAATTCGCACCTCATTGCAGTGATCTCACGCACGAGGCTTGGGTTGTTAAGGAACCACCAGCAGCCGAAGACCATAAGGTTCCTATACTTGCGAGCAGCGACTGCGAGTTCATGTTGGTTTTCTCTGGCAAGCATAGTCACCAAGAACTTGTTGTCTGGATAGTTGCTGCACAACCTCTCTACAGTCTCAATGTCTGACTTGCCTACCGAATCTCCGGCGAGGCGCAGCCCGGGATTTACCAGCTTCTTCACACCAATCATCATTCCGAATGGGAGGCCGTATTCCTTGCACACAGGAAGCACGCAATGCTCGATGATCCGGCCCCTAGGCGAGTCCTCAGGGAACACGAAGCTTGGGGGCAGCGAAGCAGCCATATAGAGCGGGTTCATTCTGGAGACCCACTCAGTGAGGAATCTACGAATCTCTGACAGAGTGGACTCGGACAGGGCGGTGTCAACTTCGTATCCCCAGTCTCGAAGCTTCTTGCAAGAGGTGTCAAAGGAGTTGAGCAGGGGGTCTATCCTCAGGGCAGCCCTAAACCTCGGGTCATCGCCCTGTATGGAAAGCCAAACTGACCTCTCTTGATCGTCGAACGGGTCATTGGTCATTACAACGCAGTCCAGGCCGATGAGTTCGAATGTTAGGTCGACGTACTCCTCAACTGATTTTGATTCGAAGTACTCTCGGTAAGCCGTTAGATCCCTTGCCCGAACGTCCAGGCCCAGCTTGGACAGCACCGAAAGGACGCCCCGACAGGCCTCGCTGATTGGCGAGTTGTCTATGAACAGAGTCTTCCAAACTAGATCGGCCTGTTCTCGCTTGCTCATGTTCCAGAACGCCTCATACGGAGTATCGATGTAGCGAAAGGTTTCGGCGATGAGGTAGTGGTAAATCAGCAGTTCGTCTATGCCCCAGAGAAGCAAATCTCCGAATTGTGGACCGAACAGGTGGGTATGCACATCTGTTATTCTGGCATTTTCCACAGCAGAACGTACTGCTTGCTCGATGTGATCGCTTTCAACGCCCTTCACTATGTACTCACTCCTTGACTGTAATATCATGGTCATTTTACCATGGCGTAAGTGTGTTAGCAACAAGCCGAGGCAACTATGACTATGCCGCGGCCTGAGGCGACGGGATTAGTCTTTGACAGAAAGGCGCATCCTTTGTAAATGAACGGTCTCATCGGCTAAGCCGCCACGGAGGTGTACTGTGAGTCGCCAGTCCTTGTTGCTTGCACTGCTCGCCTGGGCGTTGATAGCGTTTATGGTTTTGAGTCTGACGTCGGTTGGGCAACAGGCCTCAGTGAGTAATGCACCCAAGGGGGCAGTGGTTGTCTTGATGTACCACCACGTAGATGACCATGCGCATTCTCCGAACGTGGTTTCCCCTTCGGCTTTAGAATCACACATTCTCGCGGTTTTGGATGCAGGTTACGACATCATGAGTCTGGCGGAGCTATCGCAATGGCTCGACCGCCCGGATCTCGAGGTATCCGGTGTTGTGTTCACGTTTGACGATGGATACGAGAGCTTCTATCATTACGCCTTCCCTCTTCTGAAGAAGTACGGCGTTCCTGCAAGTTGCTTCCCGATTGTCTCGTCGAGTGAAGCCGCCTTGGGTTCAGCCTCTGCAAGTGCCAACATGTATCCCCACTTGACGTTCCAGCAGATGAATGAAATGGTAAACACCGGAGTCGTGGAACTCGGATCGCACTCATATGACGGCCATAAGTACGCGCCGACTCAGAAAGGAAGTCGCCCAAGTCTCGTTGAACCCCTGGTTAACGAAGACAACGCTGCTTTTGTCAACACCCGACACGGGGCGATGACTGCGAATGTTGACCGGTATGCGTTGCCTAGGATTGCCGTCAGGCCGGAGATGACCGGGGCAGATGTTGTGAACATGGTCGCGAGTGCGATGCTGGAAGCCATCGGGGAGGACTCTACAGATGGGATGTGACAGGGCAGAATTCCCTTGTGACCACCATGGAGAGACAGTTGCACGCCGGACTGAAAACGCCACACTAGGCGGGTCTGTTGCGCGAAGCCTCCTCATTCACCTCTTAGGGATCCTGCTGTTTTCGGCCCTAGGATCTGTGTTGTCCAAGAGAGTGGGTGTAGGCGCTGCTATAGGTGCGTTCACGGGGGCGGGAGTCGCGGTGTTGGTCATTCTGGTTGTCAGAATAGTGATACTCCGTCCACCTAGTCAGGACGCTAGCTGCAGTATTGATATTGGTGAAAAGCACGCGTTTGGTGGGTTTGTCGTCTCGGACCCATACGATGGCCCCGGAGAATATGTAAGAGCGCAACTGCATGTTCACACTGAGAATTCTCCAAACGGCAAATGGAGTCTAGAGGAAGCCATTGCGCACTATAGGCGGTTGGGGTATTCGTTTCTTGCTGTGACTGATCACGGGAGGGTGACTGTCCGAGAAGCCACTAACTACGACGGCTTACTCGTCATACCGGGTGAGGAAAACACCATTGAGTATCCGTTTTGGCCTCTGGGCCAACACATTATGAGGTTGTTCGTCTCTTCTCACGTCAGCTGCGGCCGGGCGCAGGAGCGAATAGACTCATGCGCTCTCGAAGGCGGAATTGTGTGCATTCCTCACCCATCCTGGCCGGGCAATTTGGGTACGGGAAGGTGGACAGAGGGTCACCTTCGAGCGATCGATGGGTACAAATTGATTGAGGTACGCAACCTCCATAGCGATGAGGGCTTAGATGAGTCTATCTGGCATGCAGTCTTGGTTGATCGGATGCCTGAGAATCCAGTTTGGGCAGTGGCAGTCGATGATGCACGATGCGCTGAGGAGTCGGGAATGGGGTGGATCGAGGTCAAGGTGACAGACATAAGCAGCGAGGCTCTCAAGGAAGCGCTTGTTGCGGGCAGGTTCTACGCGACTACGGGCCCAAGATGCAGGTTTGGCGTCCGAGGCGGCAGCATCTATGCCCGCGTGGATCGGCCGTGCTTGATCAGGTTTGTCAACCGCGACGCAGTGATTGTCCATGAGATCGACCGGGCGACAGAGGCGACTTATACTCCGTGCTTTGACGACGGTTTCGTCCGTGTAGTAGTCAAAGACACGGATGGGAAGAGAGGATGGTCGCAGCCTTTTGCGATTCTCCCTTGCCCATCCGTGAAGCAGACTCAGTAGACCTTTTTGCACTGTAGATAATCCTGCACGCGCATGAGAGTCTCTCCGAACCGTTGGAAGTGAACGACCTCGCGCTGCCTCAGGAATTTGAGAACATCGGTGACGTCCGGGTCATCAGATAGGTTGATGAGCCATTCGTATGTCGCCCTTGCCTTCTCCTCGGCTGCCATGTTTTCGTGCAGGTCTGCAATAGGATCTCCCTTCGACTGGATGTATGCAGCGGTCCAAGGCACACCGCTAGCGTTGACGAAGTACAGTGCCCTATCATGGTCTGCGTAGTAACTGCTGAGGCCGGCTTCCTTTATTTCATGCAACGGAGCATCTTTGACCAGTTGGTAGACAAGTGCTGCGACTATCTCCATGTGCGCCAGTTCTTCAGTCCCGATGTCCGTTAGGGTAGCTATGGCCTGCCCAGTGGGCATCGTGTAGCGCTGGGTCAAGTAGCGCAGTGAGGCGGACAGCTCACCATCGGGGCCGCCATATTGGGTGATTATCTCTTTTGCCAGCCGGGGATTGGGTCTGCAGACCCGGACCGGGTACTGGAGCTTTTTTTCATATATCCACATCTTTGGATTCCCTCCTGTCCACAGCTGTGTAGGGGCATATGCACTACGAACTCAGTAACCCACTTGCCACGGCCATGGACCGTCGATCCACTGCCATCGACCTTTGCTCGTAGATACGCCAAAGTTCATAGTGGGCCCGAATTTGTTCTCGTAGGTTTGTCTCACTTCTGCCAGCTCGCAGGCTACTCTGTTGAAGTCCCTGAGCGCCTCCTGGTTCTCAGGGTGAGTATCGAGGAACAGGTTCAGCTCAACGGCTGCGAACTCCAATTCTCTGAGCCTCTGCATGAGCTCCATCTGCTCATTTTGCATGTTAGCACCCCCGTTCTAGTCATTGGCATGTGCCGCAACTGCCTTTGTCTCTAGGGATATATGGCGAAAACAGCTCGGGGAAAATGGTCCCCCGACGCAGGCCTTCAGCAGGGGACCACACCTGCCCGTACCTCTGAAACGGTATATACGCTCTCGCTAGTCTCATCTTGTAAGGACCTATCATGCAGAGAAGTCCTCCTTTCGCGTTAGGGTTGGGACAGAGACCTGACCTGTACCAGTAGCATAGTATGCCTGTGACATGGTCAGTGTGTTGTGCCCGCAGCACGCCCACAGTCTGATCCGATCGCGTATCCGACGAGACGGCGGGTGAACCAATTCCATTCAGGTGGAATAATATGCTGATGTCTGTGGGAGAAGGGCGATTCGTCGCCTTTTGTGAGCCGAGAAACGTCAAGGAGGTGTCTGGCTTTGACTAGGCGATATGTGCCTATAGCCATGGTAATTCTCGCACTGTTGACCCTAGCGGCCCTCGGGCCTGCGCAAGCTGCCAACGATCTGCAGGTCGTCAGGTTGTCGGAGGTGGTAAGGTCGATCTTCTATGTTCCTCAGTACGTGGCCCTAAGTGAGGGTTTTTTCGAAGACGAGGGGCTGAAAATCGAGTTGTCTACGGCTTGGGGCGCCGATAAGGGAGCGGCGGCACTTATCTCCGGAAGTGTAGACATTGGATTTTTCGGGCCCGAGGCCGCAATCTACATCTACAATCAAGGCGCAAGGAACTACATCGTAGGTTTCGCACAGCTGACTACAATGGACGGCTCCTTTTTTATGCAGAGGGGTGCTTCTGAGGAGTTTAGCTGGGATGACGTTAGGGGAAAGACGATAGTGGGCGCTAGGCCAGGCGGCGTGCCAGAGATGGTGCTGGAGTACGTGTTGAAAAAACACGGGATTGAGCCGTTTGTCGACGTTGAAATCATCACGCACCTGGCGTTTGCTGCCGCACCCGGAGCGTTTCAGGCAGGACTGGGTGACTACATCGCGCAGTTCGAGCCGTCTATGACTCAACTGGAATTGGCGGGTGCAGGAAAAATCGTGGCATCGATGGGCATTGAAGGCGGGCCTATAACGTACACGGTCTATCACGCGCGCCGGGACTATCTTGAGAAGAACCGCGATGTCCTCATAAGGTTCACACGTGCGCTGTATCGTGCAACGCAGTGGACCATGGAGCACGAGCCTATCGAGATCGCAAGGAGCATCGAGAGTTTCTTCCCAGATACGGATCTCGAGATTATAGCGTTGATTGTAGATAGGTACAAGAGCCAGGGAACTTGGAACCCGACGCTCGTAATATCTCAAGACGGCTTTGAGAACCTGCAGACAATCATGGAATCAGCCGGTGAGCTGACGCAAAGAGTCCCCTTTGACGTTCTAATGGACAATTCAATAGCCTTGGCGGTAACAAGGGGCGAGTAGGTGGTTGGACAACAGATCCTATCGTGCGTAGGAGGTAGCCTCCATCATGTCGTTAGTCACGATCAACGGAGTCTCTCTAGTATACCACGACCCGGAAGGCGAGACGAGGGCGCTGCACAACGTCAATCTAAGTGTGGAGCCATCCGAGTTTGTGGTCATAGTCGGGCCTAGTGGATGCGGGAAAAGCAGCCTCCTATCGATAGTGGCGGGCTTGATCAAACCGAGTAGCGGTGAGGTCTATGTCGGTGGAGAACGCGTGACTGGCCCCTCGAGGCGAATTGGGTATATGCTCCAACACGACTACCTGTTTGAGTGGAGAACCATTCTGGAGAATGCACTGCTCGGACTAGAGGTACGCAAGGAGAAGACCCGCGAATCAGTTGCTGAAGTCCGAGAGCTGATGCGCAGGTATGGCTTAGGCGGCTTCGAGAATCATTACCCTAGGCAACTCTCTGGCGGAATGCGCCAGAGAGCCGCTCTTATTCGAACACTCGCTGTCAGGCCCGACTGTCTGCTCTTGGATGAGCCGTTCTCAGCACTCGATTATCAGACAAGGCTGAGGGTTGCAGAGGAGGTTTACGGGATACTCAAGGATGAAAACAAGACCGTTATCATGGTGACACATGATATAGCTGAGGCTGTCGCTCTTGCTGACAGGATTGTCGTAATGACACCAAGGCCTGGGACAATCGCATCCGAACACAGGATAAGGTTTGAGTGTGCAAAAAGGACGCCCCTGACCACCCGGCGGCTTCCGGAGTTTTCCGGGTATTTCAACGCAGTGTGGAGAGACCTCGACAGCTTCGAAGGGGAGGTCCAGGCTGTTGGAGGTGGTGAACTGTGAGTTACAAGAGCAGTGATATTGACATGAGATACGCTCAGCAGCATTCTCCGGAACATGTGCAGTATATGCGAAGAAATCGGCGAATGAGAACCGTAGTCGTAGTGCTGCGTGTGTCGATCCTGATCGGGATATTCGTCCTGTGGGAAGTAGCGGCACGACTAGGGTGGATAGACGCGTTCATAGCCTCACAGCCTTCAAGAGCGTGGGCGGCCGCAGTCAACCTCGCCAGACGAGGTGAGTTGCTGATGCACCTAGGATATACTGTGGGGGAGACGGTTGCAGGTTTTGTTCTCGGTACACTCATAGGGATTGTAGTTGCAGTGTTGCTATGGTGGTCGCCGTTTCTTTCAAAGGTGCTCGAACCGTATGTTGTCGTTCTCAACTCCATACCCAAAGTCGCTCTCGGGCCCATCTTCATCGTATGGATGGGAACCAACGTCGACGCAATAGTTGCGATGGCTATAGCAGTCTCAGTTATCGTTACAGTAATGATGGTGTATACCGGATTCACTGAGGTTGACCCGAACAAGGTGAAACTCCTCAGGACATTTGGGGCATCCAAGTTGCAGGTACTGCAAAAGGTGGTCATACCGTCCAGTGTGCCTGTCATGATATCTGCACTGAAGGTAAATGTCGGGTTGTCGCTCGTTGGCACGATTGTTGGAGAGTTTCTAGTGTCAAAGGCGGGTTTGGGCTTTCTGATCGTCTATGGCGGTCAAGTGTTCAACATGAGCCTGGTAATGAGCAGTGTTATACTGCTGTCAGGAGTGTCGGTAGTCCTGTACTACTTGGTTTCCCGTTTGGAGGAGTCGGTAGTAAAGTGGCGTGAGTGAACTCAGATATGCAAGTGAAGTCAGGACAATTGCTGAATCCCGGCTTCACTTGCAGTGCTATACCTCGATTACAGTCACTACGCAATACACCGATATTCCTTCACCTCTACCGCAGTCGGTGAGCCCCTCGCCGCTAGTGGCCGTAATGCCAACGTCGGTGGTTTCAATGCCCAGGAGGCGGCTGATCGAATCTCTCATGGCAGTTAGGTAGTTGCTTAGGCGAGGTGTTACACATTCAATCGAAAATGATACGTGGCTGATCCTCTGATTGGGTCCTAGGTCCGATATAGCCCTCCGAACATACTCTTCGCTGTTGGTAATGCCTTTTTCAAGGCACATCTGATCCGCTATCTCACCTAGCACCGGGATTCCGGTGATGCCGGAGATCGCGTTTGCAAGGGCATGCAGGACTACATCGCCGTCGCTGTTTGCCCTGAGACCAACATGGTCTGGAATGATGACACCTCCAAGGACAAGCGGCTTGCGTGCAGTAGAGCTCTCGAATCTATGGCTGTCCTGACCTATGGCGGTCCTGACTATCACTGCTACCACCCCCGATGCAAGAGGACACAGTCTTGTGTCTACATCATACATCACTAAGGGGGCGACGCGCTACACTCTGACTTTGCGCTTTCTTGCCTCCAGCTGCTCGAGGGAAACGGGATATTGATTCATGAGCCAGCCGATCATGCACGTGACTTGCTCGGTCCCACTCAGTCGTTCGAAGGCCGGATCGGTCTGTGCGCATGCCGAGTAAGCCTGGTCCCACTCATGAGATTCCCAGAACATAAGTTGATTGGAGATCCATCTCCTTTGTTCGTGTTCCATAGGCGTCCTCCTTGCTGTCTCACTCTAGTCAATCCTGAACAGTTCCTCTCAAAGCATCGAGAAAGCCCAGAACAACGTGGGCCAATCCAAACCCGGCGAGTCCGGAGCCGATGTTCCCTTTGACCTTAGTCAAACCTAGGGCAGTAACAGCTACCCCTAGACCAATAATCGCCAAGCTTGTAGCGGGAATTCTCATCGCTGTCACCTCCTGTTGTAGTCTGCCCCGGGTGATAGAGATAATGTGCGCATACGTATTATGTATACATCGAGCTTGGTGCTTGACAGTTTTTTTCGCTATATGCTATGGTAACGTTGGAGCTTTTTTGGACAATACCCCTGTATCAGGGCTTGAGCATGCCTTGCGGCCGTCGCTGTGACGGCCGCTGATACAAGATGCGCACTCTCGTGCGTATCCCTGATTGTGCATACAGCTAGTGGAAGGAGAGGGAGATTGAATGAGCAGCTGTGATTTTGGATTGAGTGCGCTTGGTATCAGCAATGTTGGCGACGTTTACCGCAATTTGTCAGTCGCCGAGCTGGTAGAGCACACGATCATGAGAGGAGAGGGAGTGCTCGCGTCCAACGGTGCGTTGTGCGTGGAGACGGGCAAGTACACTGGTCGGTCACCAAAGGACAAGTACATAGTGGACGAACCCTCGATCCATGATGAGATCAACTGGGGCGAGGTCAATGTGCCGATCAGTGTCGAGGCCTTTGAGAATCTTTATCGCAAGATGTTGGCCTACGTCCAAGGACGCGATCTATATATCTTCGACGGGTTTGTGGGGGCGGACGAGGACTACAGGATGGGAGTCCGGGTTATTGCCGAGCTTCCCGCACAGTGCCTGTTCAGCACCCAGCTTTTTATCAGGCCGTCTCAGGAGGAACTAAAGGACCACAAGGCAGATTTGACAGTCATCGCAGTCCCGGGGCTCGAGGGGGATCCTGCTACAGACGGGATTCGCAGTGAGGCGTTCATTGTCGTCAGTTTCGAACGGAGGCTGGTCCTCATCGGAGGATCTCAGTACGCCGGGGAGATCAAGAAATCAGTGTTCTCTCTGCTCAACTACTTCATGACTAAGAAATCGATCCTGCCCATGCATTGCAGTGCAAATATGGGGCATAACGGAGATACTGCGCTGTTCTTTGGTTTGTCGGGAACAGGCAAGACCACGCTGCCCGCGGATCCTGAGCGCCGTCTCATAGGCGATGACGAACACGGCTGGTCTGACAGGGGTATCTTTAACTTCGAAGGTGGTTGCTACGCCAAGCTGATCAAGCTCTCCCGTGAGAACGAGCCTCAGATCTGGGAGGCGCTGCGCTTTGGATCATATATTGAGAATGTCGTGCTGGACGACTTCACGCGAGTGCCTGATTACGACGACGCCAGCCTCACCGAGAACACCCGCGGCGCGTATCCGGTGGAGTACATACCCGACTGCGTGATACCTGGCGTTGGAGGACATCCGAAGACCATCTTGTTCCTGACAGCAGATGCTTTCGGAGTGCTTCCGCCTATCTCCAAGCTGACGAAGGCTCAGGCTATGTATCACTTCATGTCTGGCTATACTAGTAAGCTTGCAGGAACTGAGCGCGGGATCACAGAGCCTCAGGCGACCTTCTCTGCGTGTTTTGGCGCACCGTTCTTGCCGTTGCCGCCGGCGGTCTATGCCGAGATGCTTGGCAGTAGAATCGACGAACACAATGCATCTGTTTATCTGGTGAATACCGGTTGGTCCGGCGGCCCGTATGGGGTAGGAGAGCGTATCAAGCTGCGCTATACGAGAGCGATGGTCTCAGCTGCGCTTAAGGGCGAACTGGACAAGGTCGAGTGTGTTCCGCACCCAGTGTTCAAGGTCCTAGTGCCTGTAAGCGTTCCGGGAGTTCCAGCTGACATACTGAACCCTCGGAGCACTTGGGCAGACGGTGCCGAGTACGACCGAGTTGCACGCGAGCTTGCCCGTAAGTTCGCTGACAATTTCAAGCAGTTCACAGACGTTTCAGCCGAGATAGCTGACGCCGGCCCGATTGTTGAGGACTGAGCAAGCCTGATTGACAAGTGTAGTCGATCTGATATTATGAGTCCAAAAGTGTGAGACGACTGAGAGGGCGAGTAACTTGGCTTTAGTAAGCATGGATACGCTAGTTAATCTTTGCAAAACGCGCGGGTACATCTATCCTGGTAGCGAGATCTACGGCGGCTTGGCCAACACCTGGGATTTCGGGCCGCTCGGTGTAGAACTCAAACGCAACCTAAAGGAACTATGGTGGAGCGCCTTCATCCGGAACCATGAGTACAACGTCGGGATTCAGTCTGCGATCCTGATGAACCCGAAGACTTGGGAGGCGTCAGGGCATCTCAGCAGCTTCGCTGACCCGTTGATGGATTGCCGCAACTGCAAATCGCGCTTTAGGGCCGACGAGGTCATCAAGAGCGGACTGTCTGAGGAAGAACGACAGAGTCTGGCTGTGGATGGCTGGAGTAATGAGCAGATGCGCGATTACATAGTGTCCAAGGAGATCAAGTGCCCTGTCTGCGGGGTATCTGACTTCACAGACATCCGGCAGTTCAACATGATGTTCAAAACCTATCAGGGCGTGACCGAGGACTCCCAGTCTGAAGTCTACCTACGGCCTGAGACTGCTCAAGGCATGTTCGTGAACTTCAAGAACGTCCTGCGGACCACCAGAAGACGGCTTCCCTTTGGCATAGGTCAGATCGGGAAGGCGTTCCGCAATGAGATTACCCCCGGTAATTTCATATTCAGGACTCGCGAGTTTGAGCAGATGGAGCTGGAGTTCTTTTGCGAGCCGGGATCTGACCAGCAATGGTTTTCGTACTGGAAGCAGTTCTGCCTGGAGTTCCTCAAGGCTATAGGGATCAAGCCTGAGAACCTTAGGACGAGAGATCATTCCCCTGAAGAGCTGTCGCATTACAGCAAGGCGACTGTTGACATCGAGTACAAGTTCCCGTTTGGTTGGGGCGAGCTGTGGGGAATAGCCAACAGGACGGACTATGACCTCAGGCAGCACAGCGAGTACTCTGGAGAGGATCTGTCGTATCTCGACCCGGTCACCAATGAGCGGTTCTACCCGTATTGTGTCGAACCGTCAGTCGGAGTGGAGCGCTTGGCACTTGTGATTCTCTGCGACGCGTACGACCAGGAGACGCTTGAAGGGGGAGAGACCAGGGTGGTCCTAAGACTGCATCCCGCCTTGTCTCCCATCAAGGTCGCAGTTCTTCCGCTGTCAAAGAAACTGTCAGAGCAGGCACGAGTAGTTCATAGGCAGCTGCTTGAGAGTTTCCCTTGTGATTTTGATGACTCTGGAAGCATCGGGCGTCGCTACAGGCGACAAGACGAGATCGGCACTCCTTACTGCGTCACTTTTGACTTCGACTCGTTAGAGGATAACGCTGTGACAGTGAGAGACCGAGATACTATGCAGCAGGACAGGGTCCCGATTGCAGAGCTCGCTTCGTACCTGTCGGCCAAGATTGCCGAGTCAGAAGTTAAGGTTAAGGTTGAGGAGTAAGCTGGTGCAGTACGAGACGTCTAGGTCTTCAACAGAGCGTCAGGTGTCGTCGGCAGAGGCGGTAGTCAGAGGCATTGGCCCCGATGGGGGTCTGTATACTCCAGTCGAACTGCCGCACCTAGATCAGCATGACCTGTTAGAGCTGGAAGGTCAGCCCTATGTCAGACGTGCCTACACTGTTCTCGCGCCGTTTTTTGACGATTTCCCTGAGCAGATTCTGCTCAAGGCCATCGAAACTGCGTACGGGCGCGATCGGTTTTCTGATCCGGACGTAGCACCGTTGAGATACCTTAGCGAGTCAGAAGCAGTGCTTGAGTTGTGGCATGGGCCAACGAGTGCGTTCAAAGATGTGGCCCTGCAGCTGCTTCCTCTCCTCATGAGCAAGGCTGCTGAGCTTACAGCCGAGGAGCGCAAGATTGTCATACTCGTTGCGACTTCAGGCGACACCGGTTCAGCCGCCTTAGAAGGCTTTAGCGATGTACCTGGCACTGAGATAGTCGTGTTCTACCCATCTGAAGGCGTGAGCTCCATCCAAAGACTCCAAATGACCACCCAAGAGGGGAGCAATATTAACGTCTTCGGCGTTGTAGGCGACTTTGATGACGCCCAGTCCGGGGTCAAGCGGCTGTTTACGGACCTTGGGTTTACCAGTGAAATGAGAGCATCCGGGCGGGTCTTTTCGTCAGCCAACTCGATAAACTGGGGCAGGTTGGCGCCTCAGATTGCTTACTACGTGTCAGCTTATTGCGATGCGGTGGCCTCGGGCAAACTCAGGAGAGGAGATAAGGTCAACTTCGTTGTTCCATCCGGCAACTTCGGAAACATACTAGCTGGCTACTATGCGCTGCGAATCGGGCTTCCGGTCAATAGGCTGATATGCGCGTCAAATGCAAACAACGTGCTTACGGATTTCTTCGCAACCGGAGTCTATGACAGGAGACGGCCACTTTACCGCACTTCGTCGCCGTCTATGGACATACTTGTATCGAGCAACCTGGAGCGCCTGATCTTCGAGGCCAGCGGTCACGATCACGATCTGGTCGGGTCTTTGATGGCAGATCTGCATGAACGCGGCTTTTATCGTATTGATGAGGCGATGCTGAACAGACTGCGCGAGGTGTTTTGGGCCGGGTGGTGCGATGAAGAGACGGTCGTCGATACCGTCCGAGACGTCTGGGAGAATCACAGCTATTTGCTCGATCCGCATACGGCTGTAGGAAAGGCAGTATATGATCAGTATCAGGCTGCAACACGCGATGATACGTTCAGCATTATCCTCTCGACTGCCAGTCCGTTCAAGTTCCCAAGAACAGTCCTGACAGCCATAGCAGGCGATGGGAATATGGAGGGCAGGTCTGACATTGAACTGCTTCAGCTCTTGGAACGCCTGACAGGCCAACCAATCCCAGAACAGCTCGCTCTGGTGTTATCTCAACCTGAGCGACATCTTAGAGTCGTTGAACCGTCGGAGATGGCAGAAGCAGTTCGCTCGACATTCCGAGCGACTTAGCGCACTGCAGGTTTTTCAGAAGATGTGAACGGGCGCCAGAGGCTGGCGCCCGTTTTTTCGTTGCTTTGTCGCAACGCTACGGCATATTGGTCCCAGAGCGACTTACTAAAGACCGAACTTGTCCTTGATGGCCTTCCTCAGGGCGTCTGCAGTGAAGCCGAGGAGGGCTGCAACCTGCTCGCCCGGTCCGCTCTCTCCAAATCTCTGGAGGGAATAGACCAACCCGTCAGTGCCCGCGATCTGGTACCATCCGTCGCCGACTCCAATCTCTACTGCGACCTTGGGGGCGCTTGTTAGGACTGACTCGCGGTACTCCTTGTCCTGGCTCATAAAGAGCTCTCGTGACGGCATTGAGACAACCCGGACCTGCACTCCGTCAGCCTCAAGCATCTCGGCTGTCTCCATGCACAGCGATACTTCGCTTCCAGCTGCGACCAGTACTAGGTCCGGCTTATCGGAAGTCTCCTTCTTTAGCACGTAACCGCCTTTCGCGAATCCGTCTCTAGGAACCCGGTCAGCGGCAATTGTCGGCAGGTCTTGTCTTGTCAGCACGAGACACGTCGGGCCATCCTTTCGCTTGATAGCCTCAATCCAGGCCAGCCTGGTCTCGTTGGCGTCCGCAGGCCTGAAAACCCTGCAGTTTGGGATAATGCGAAGTGACTCAGTCTGCTCGATTGGCTCATGGGTAGGCCCGTCTTCTCCGACGTAAACGGAGTCGTGGGTCAGGACATAAATGACAGGCTGTTTCATCAGTGCAGAGAGCCTTACAGCGTGCTTCATGTAGTCTACAAACACCAGGAATGTCGAGCAGTACGGCCGTATTCCGCCATGAAGACTGATTCCATTGCATATTGCAGCCATTGCGTGCTCTCGAATTCCAAAATGGATGTTTCGGCCGCTGAAGTCATCGGCTTGAATGACCCCTTCTCCATCAAGATACGTCTTGGTTGACGGTGCAAGGTCCGCTGAACCGCCGGCCAAATACGGTATCGCTTTAGCCACTTGCTGAAGGATCTTCCCGCTGGAGTTGCGCGAGGCGATCTTCGTGCCCTCTTCGAATGTGGAGATCATCGACTCGAAGTCCTCAGGGATTTCGCCTGCGAGTGCAGCATCAAGGCTCCTGCGGAGTTCGGGGTACTTGGCAGACCACTCTTCGAACATCGTATTCCACCGTTCGTGGTCAGCTCTCCACTCCTTCTGGCGCTCAGTGAAGTACTCCCTCACATCGTCAGTTACCGTAAACGGCTCGCTCGGAAGTCCGAGGGCCTTCTTTAGGCCTGCTATCTCTTCTTGCCCTAGAGGCGCTCCATGCGACTTGTGGCTGCCTGCAAGCGTAGGGCTTCCCCATGCAATCGTCGTTCTTGCTGATATCAGACTAGGCTTGTCAGTGCACTCTTTGGCCTCCTTGATGGCGCCTCGGATTGCATCGATATCGTGACCGTCTATCTCTACGACGTGCCAGCCATAAGCTCTGAACCTATCAGGCACTGACTCACTAAAGGCCAGGTCAGTGCCGCCCTCGATGGTGATGCCGTTGTCATCGTAGAAGACGATCAGGCGGTCTAGCTTGAGGTGACCAGCGAGAGAGGCTGCTTCAGAAGTGATGCCTTCCATCATACAGCCGTCGCCTGCCAGGACGTATGTATAGTGATCGAAGATCTCAAAACCCGGGCGATTGTACCTCGCTGCAAGCATCCGCTCTGCGATCGCCATGCCTACAGCATTTGCGAACCCCTGACCCAGCGGGCCTGTGGTTGTTTCGACTCCCGGTGTCAAGCCATATTCCGGGTGCCCGGCAGTCTTGGATCCTAGCTGCCTGAACCTCTTTAGCTCGCTCATTGGCAAATCATAGCCGGTGAGATGCAATACTGAATATAGCAGCATGGATGCATGGCCCGCAGATAGGATAAACCGGTCTCTATCCAGCCAGTGTGGGCAGGAGGGATCGTGTTTCAACGCCTCCGAATACAAGACAGCAGCGATGTCAGCAGCTCCTAGAGGCATTCCAGGGTGTCCCGACTTCGCTTGCTCCACACTGTCTGCAGACAGACCTCTGATCGTGTGAGCAATTCTCCGAAGCATCCAAATACCTCCTTAGTGGTCAACAGTAGCATTGGTGTATGCCAGATTGGACAGACCTATTATACTTTATTGATTGCAGTCTTGGCAAAGCGATCAAACCATGACAAAACTCGAGAGTGAATGCACAAAGCGCGGCCCTGGTATTGCTGCGTACTAGCCCGTCTGGTAGTATGTAGAGTGACTATGTGTTTTCTTGGCAGACTGCGCAGGCCTTGACTGGCTGTTGTGATGGGCATCATCTTCTCGCTTGCCCTTCTTGGTTACCAGGACTACTCCGGCGAGGATCATGAGCCCGCCCCACAACTGCTCTGCCGCGATTCTTTCCCCAAGTATCACCACCGCAGCAATGACGCCAAAGACAGGTACGAGATTGACAAAGGTGGTGACTACGACCGAGCCGAGTTGCTTTAGTGCAATCAAGTAGAGCACGTATGCAGCCGCCGAACAGATGAACCCCAAATAGGCGAGGCTCAGCCAGATGTTGAGATTCGCAGCAGGCAGACTGATGCCTGTGTAGATGCCGACAGGTACGAGCGCTATTGTGCCGACGCAGGTTTCAAAGGTGTTGAGAGCGAATAGATCGTACTCGTTGATGAGTGGCGCGTTGATGCGGGTATAAACCACCCATGATATGGCGGCACCCAGCACCAGTAGATTGCCGGAGAGTGACGACCCCGTCTGATCTGGAGAGGCTTTTACCAGGACGTATACTCCTGCAAAGGACAGGAGAACGCCTATTGTTCCAGCGACGGTTATCTGCTCGCTACGGGATAGCCATGAGACCAGCAGATTGATGACAGGTATTGAAGCTATGATCAGTGACCCGGCGCTTGCCGACGTGTAGTTGAGGCCATAGTTTTCAAACAGAAAGTAGACTGTCACTCCAATCACACCAGCTGCTATGGCCCTGGGAAGGTGCTCGCGCTTGATGGGTTGCAGCCGTTTCATGACCACTGATAGCACCAAGAGAGCGACCGAGCCGATCAGAAAGCGAAACACTGCGATCTCTACTGGAGTCAATGACTGAAGAAGGCCTTTCGTGAAAGCATAAGAGAGACCCCAGAAAAGGGTTGGTCCAAATGCTGTTAGAATGGAAAGTCGCGAGTTGGTTGACATACCGGATGACATGTGATATCCCTTTCTCAGTCTTGCAATCAACATAAGTATAATCTACAGGTTTGCACCAATGATGTCTAGTGCAAGGTCAGTTGAACACAAATATCACGGAATAGCTATGGGAATGCAGGGCACGAAGGAGGCAGTGTGGCTGTGAGTCCGGACATCGATCATATATTCAGGCAATATGACATACGAGGTGTGGTAGGACAACAACTGGATTCTGACCTGGTCTACAGGCTGGGCAGAAGTCTGGCGACGTATTATGAGCAGCATGGTGTCAGCAAGGTCAGTGTTGGCAGGGACGCGAGACTGAGCTCCCCAGAATTTCGTGACGCTCTGGTGGAAGGACTCACTGAAGGCGGCTGCGATGTGATAGACCTAGGCATGGTGCCTACACCGCTATTGTACTACTCGCTGTTCAAATTGGACCTCGAAGGCGGCGTAATGATCACCGGCAGTCACAACCCAATGGATTACAACGGGTTTAAGATTTGCCTTGGAAAGACCACCGTGTTTGGAGATGAGATCCAGCGGATAAAGAGTATTCTCAGGAGCGAGCAATACGCAGTTGGGTCTGGCACAGTGAGACAGACCGACATCATTGCTGAATACATAGAGTACGTCGCGTCTGGCATTTCCAAGGGCGAGAGAGACTTGCGGGTGGTGGTAGACGCTGGAAATGGGGTCGGAGGAGTTGTCGCAGTACCTCTGTACAGACGTTTGGGTTTTGATGTCGTCGATCTGTTCTGCGAGCCTGATGGCAATTTCCCAAATCACCATCCTGATCCGACAGTGCCTGAGAGCCTGCAAGCCCTCGCCGAATCAGTGAAGGACGCCCGTGCTGATCTCGGGATCGCCTTCGACGGCGATGCCGATCGAATCGGATGCGTTGCTGCTGATGGCACAGTCCTCTGGGGCGATCAGATGATGATCCTTTTTGCAAGGGATATTCTGAAGCGGATTCCCGGTGCCAAGTTTGTTGCTGAAGTCAAGTGCTCAAAGGCTCTTTTTGACGACGTAAGGCGGCACGGCGGGACGCCTATCATGTGGAAGGTTGGTCATTCGCTCATCAAGGCAAAGATGAAGGAGGAGGGTGCAGTACTTGCGGGCGAGATGAGTGGCCACATGTTTTTTGCCGACCGTTACTTCGGGTATGACGATGCTATCTATGCTGGCGCTCGCCTCCTTGAGATGATTTCGAGTTCTGAGATGAACCTTGGCCAGATGATCGCCACTCTTCCCAAGATGTACAACACCCCTGAGATTCGTGTCGACTACCCTGACGCGCTGAAGTTTGCGGCAGTCGACAGGATTATAGACGTGTTCCGCCACAGCTATGAGGTGATAGACATAGACGGTGCCCGGGTTAACTTCCCAGATGGTTGGGCACTAGTGCGCGCATCAAATACTCAACCGGCTCTTGTACTGAGATTTGAAGGCGAGACTGAAGAAGCAGTAAACCGAATCCAATCAGAGGTTGAGCAGGCATTGGAGCGCATCAGGTCCGATAGCTGAGGCATCGGTCAGATTGGGCATAATGGCGGCAGTTAGACTTCATACTAACACCGACGGTTAGTATGGGAGGTATTTGTCGATGGCAACCATCAGGTGTTCAGTGAAGTCGTGCCATTACTATGATGAGGGCGATTACTGCAGTGCTGATGAGATCTATGTCAAGAACCGATTGAGGACGGATGTTGACGATGATCTAGGCAAGCGCCGTGACATGGAGGCTGCAGATATCGGCACAGTGGATGTAGTCAGGCGTGAGCAGGAGCGATTCGCCCAGACATCCAGCCAAACGTGTTGCGAGACATTTCGGCCAAAGACGCGTTGAGTCCGACAGACCTGTTATTGCAGGCGGAGGGGCTGTCGCCTCTCCGTCGGTTTTTTTGGTGTCTGAAACGATGGAATTGTCTGAAGTGTCAAGACTCAGTCTCGACTATGAGGGGGTATACGATGTGCCTGACGCTAATCTAGGCGCCATGCACGACCGACAGCACGCAGACGTGGCAAATCGGTACAGGCTGGCGGTACTCCTTGGGGTTGTAGCAGTTTCATTCGCAGCGATATTCATAAGGCTCACAGACGCTAGCGGGATGTCAGTCGCATTCTATCGGATGCTGATCTCAGCGATCTGCATTGTACCTTTGTGTCTCATTAAGCGTCGGCCTCTTCCGGATTACAGGTCGCCCGAGTTCAAGCTGTGCCTTCTGAGCGGCACCTTCCTCGGACTCCACTTCGTTACTTGGACTTCGTCCCTCAAGTACACTTCTGTAGCGAGTTCGGTGACGCTGGTCACCACACAGCCGTTGTTTGTTGCTCTGTTTGCCAGGTTGTTTCTCAATGAGCGTTTGAGTCGATCAGCCGTAGCCGCAATGATTCTTGCGCTCTTTGGCAGCGTGGCCCTAGTGTGGCAGGGGGCATTGATAGATTCGAGCCATCTTATTGGCGACATGCTGGCCTTGGCAGGAGCAGTATTCGCGTCTGCCTACTGGGTTGTAGGCAGGCGAGTTCGTAGATCGCTCACTGTTGAGTCATATACTCTGCTCGCCTACTGGAGTAGCGCTGTCACGATTGGCATGATCTGCTTGCTGGTCTCACCGCAGCTGTTCGTTGTTTCCTTTCGCGATTTGTTGATTACCACGGCACTGGCTCTTGTGTGTACAGTATTGGGGCACACGTTGTTCAACTGGTCTTTGGAATTCGTCAGCGCTTCTTTTGTGGCTGTGATGATACTGGGTGAACCGGTGGGATCATCTATTTGGGCTGCACTGTTATTTGGCGAAGTGCCTACGGTAGTACAGGCGATAGCATGCGCTGTCTTGCTGACGGGCATCTTCATTTTCGCAAGAGAGGAATCACGCTAGGCCGATCATCGCTCTAGGTGTGGTCTCCGAAGCGACAGTTGAGCTGATAGTACACCGAACCCGTATGCGGTATCCAGCATACGACGAGGGTTTTTCTCGTCGTTTGCATCTACCCATATACGCAAACTAGACTCTCCATACATGTAGAGTCACCAGTCCCTTGGCCCTGTGGACTGCTTTGAAAAGGGTGTGATATACTTACTCTGAATTCCTGCAGGAGAGGTATTTCAGGAAACAATGGCCGATCACAGCAGGACCCGGTGGTCGCTTGCCTTACCGGTTCTAATCATGCTCGTTGTTGTCGTTGTTTACTCCGTCAGACTGCCCCAACGTGAGCTTCGACCCTACACTTGGACGGGCTTTGCGATGGGCACTCTCGTCGAGATAACTGTGTACGCCAACAGAAGTGCTGAAGGAGCAGTAAACAAAGGGTTTGACAGGATCGGTGAGATAGAGCAGCTGGTCAGTACCTCTATCAGTGACAGTGACATTGCTCTGCTCAATTCCGCACCTATCGGCTCGTACGTCCAGGTCCACGAAGATACCGCGTATCTTATATCTTCAGCCCTGGAGTTCGCCCGGGAGACGCGCGGCAGTTTTGATCCAACTGTTGGACGTCTGGTGGACCTGTGGGGCATTGGCACCGAGCGAGCGAGTGTACCTTCAGGTGAGGCAATCAGGCATGCCCTGTCTGGAGTCGGATATCAGAACCTCGTATTAGACGAGGATAAGCGACAGGTGATGCGAAACACTGACTTCCGGGTTGATCTGGGGGCTATAGCAAAGGGATATGCCTGCGACGAGGTTGTAGGAATACTTCAGAATGCGGGAATCGACGCGGGAATTGTCGATCTTGGAGGCAATATCTGTGTTTTTGGAACCAAGCCGACTGGACAGCAATGGCGAGTAGGCATTCAAGACCCGGCAGCGCCGCGTGGAAGCTATGTAGGCGTCATCAGCATATCCTCCGGCGCAGTGGCAACGTCGGGCGACTACGAGCGGTACTTCGAGCGAGACAGTGTCATTTATCATCACATACTCGACCCGTCTACGGGTTACCCGGCTTCACCGGGAGTGCGCTCGGTCAGCGTGATCGCTCCAACTGGGATCCAGGCAGACGCCCTGTCAACTGGCCTGTTCGTGCTCGGGGTTGATGAGTTGTTTGAGTTTGTCGACAGGTCCGAGGAGATAGAGGTTGTAGTCATTACCTCTGACAATCGTGTGATCGTCAGTTCTGGAATAGCCGAGGCGTTTCAAGTCGTCAAAGAGGGTTATACCTATGAAATCCGGTGACAGGATCATCATGCTGCTGGTACTGATTGCGGCAGCCGCAGCCCTTTATCAGATGAAACCCACGAACTCTTCAACGCGGATCTACGCAGAAGTGAAGATTGACAACGTAATACAAGAGACGATTGATTTGTCATCGGTATCGGAGCCTTACACCAAGACCTATTACACGGACGGGGGAGGCTATAATGTGGTCGAGGTCCGCAAGGGAATGATTCGTGTAGTTGAGGCGAATTGCCCTGAGCAGGTCGACGTGCGTCAGGGGTGGATCAGCAGGCCGTCGCAGAGTATAGTCTGCGTTCCACATCGTTTTGTGATTACGATTGTTTCAGAGCGTGGCGACAAAGGTGATGTAGACGGAGTCTCATACTGATTGTACCCGGTCGTTACGTCTTGGCCGAGAGATGAAAGGTGTGTACGCCGTTTGGAATCATGGTCGGACAGTGTCCGCGAGGCTGCTGTGCTTTCTCTGCTACTAACAATAGGGCTGGTCCTGCATTCTGTAGAACGGATGGTTCCCGTTCCACAGGTGGCGCCAGGCATCAAGCTCGGACTAGCAAATACTGCCTCACTCATCGGCCTCTTCTGCCTACCGTATTCGAGAGTGCTGGTGATGGTTGTCCTCCGAAGCCTGGTAACGTCACTACTCGGGGGCGGCCCGACAGGCTTCTTGTTCTCAGTAAGCGGCGGAATAGCCAGTGCCACATCTATGTATGTGGCAGTCACCTATGGCTACAGGGCTTTGAGTCTGGTATCGGTCAGTGTGATCGGCGCGCTGGTCCACAACCTCTGTCAGTTTGCAGTAGCTCAGGCAGTAACCGGCGCTCCCAGGCTGTACATATATCTGCCTGTGCTCATGGTGTCGGGAGCAGTCACGGGGTTCATAACAGGAGTGATCTCCCATGGTATATTGAGCCGACTAGCAAGCGCCGACGCACTTAAGCGAGTGTTCAAGATGGAGTTATATGAACGGTTTTTCGTAAGTAGTGACAAGGAGGCTTGAGTCCGGTGAGAAGGACAAAGATCGTCTGTACTCTAGGCCCATCTAGCTCAACTCACGAGGTGCTCCGCAGAATGATCGAGTCAGGCCTGGATGTCGCGCGCTTGAACTTGTCTCACGGCAGTCACGATGATCATAAAGCCAAGATTGAGCTAGTCAGGCAGATCTCAAGGGAGATGGGTATCGCAGTCGGAGTCATGGCGGATTTGCAGGGGCCGAAGCTGCGAATCGGCGACCTTACAGGCGATCAGATCCTCCTTAACGAGAACGACGATGTTGTGCTCGTCGAAGGATCGAGGGGTAGCTGCCCTTGTGAGATACCGATTCCATACGACGGCGTGGCCCAATTGGCTAGGCCGGATGGAGTCGTGCTGCTTGACGACGGGTTAATTCAGTTGCAGGTCACTGATGTGAAGCCCGGCGCTGTTAGGTGCAAAGTAGTCACAGGCGGTGTCCTCAAGAACCGAAAAGGAATCTGCTTTCAAGGAGTCACAGTGGACATGGCTCCCCTAACTGACAAGGATCGCTCAGACATTGACTTCTGTGTGAGCAACGGCATCGATCTAATCGCGGTCTCGTTTGTGCGCTCAGCTGAGGATATTCTGGCGGTTAAGCAGATTCTGGAGGAGCTCGGGTCGGACGCGGAAGTCGTGGCGAAGATTGAGAATATTCAGGGATTAGCGAACCTCGAGGAGATCATAGAGGCAGCCGATGCCGTGATGATTGCCAGAGGCGATTTGGGCATTGAAATGCCTCCTGAGGATGTCCCTGTTGCACAGCGTGCTATCATCAGGAAATGCAACGAGGTAGGCAAGCCTGTGATCACTGCCACGCAGATGCTCGAGTCTATGAAACACAGCCCGATACCAACGCGGGCTGAGGTCGCTGACGTGTCCGGTGCTATCATGCAAGGGACTGACGCGGTGATGCTCTCAGGAGAGACTGCAGTTGGGCGATATCCTGTCGCTGCGGTTCGTATGATGACTCGAATAATAACGAGGACAGAGCGCGAGTTGCCGTATGCGGAGATGCTAAGGAGCAGAACAGTTGTAAGCGGTGCATCTATTGCAGACGCCATTTGTCATTCTACTTGCGTTACTGCAGAGAAGCTTAATGCTGCAGCCATCATAAGCTCTACAAATTCTGGCAGCACCGCCAAGAACGTGGCGAAGTACAGGCCGAGCAGCCCGATCATAGCTACGACGCCAAACGTTAGAGTTGCGAATCGCCTGACTTTGGTGTGGGGAGTCGTACCGTTGGTCGTCAACTACAGCAACGATACGGACAGCATCGTACAGTCTAGTGTTGACGCCGCTGTTCAGAGCGGCTTAGTATCGAAGGGTGACTTGGTTGCCCTCACAGCGGGTATCGGACCTGCCGTTCCTGCAGGTACCAACTTCCTTAGGGTCCATCGAGTGTGATAAGCAGTGATAGGGGGAATATGGACTTGGAGAAGAGAGAAGTGAGTATAGGGCTCTTGGGTGTAGGGACTGTTGGCACCGGGGTCGCCAAGATCCTGCTCAATCAAGCGGAGTTGTTGGAGCACCGGACTGGTATTTCATTCCGGCTGAAGTCCGCGCTCGACCTGGATTGGTCTAGGGACCGAGGCGTCGATCTGTCGAGCGTGCGGTGCGTTACATCGGCAGATGAGATTCTGGACGATCCCGAGATCGATATTGTGGTCGAGACTATTGGTGGCTGCGACCCGGCTTATCAGTACATACTGCGAGCTCTTAACAACAGCAAGCACGTAGTGACCGCCAATAAGGCCCTGATAGCTACTAAAGGTCGAGAACTCTTTAGTGCGGCTAATGCCTCGAACACCGACATCCTCTTTGAGGCAAGCGTAGGCGGAGGCATCCCGATAGTCAAAGGGCTTCGTGAGGGCCTAGTAGCCAATCGAATACTAAACATATACGGAATAGTGAATGGCACGTCCAACTACATCCTGACTAGGATGCACCAGGACGGACTCGAATTCGAAGACGCACTAAGAGAGGCGCAGGACAGGGGATTCGCAGAGGCTGATCCGACGCTGGACATCAGCGGAGAGGACGCTGCCCATAAGCTGGTGATACTTGCCTCAATAGCGGCCTCCAAAATGGTGGATCTAAGTGACATCTATACCGAAGGAATAGCAGGCGTCACTAAGCTTGACGTCGACTTCGCCAAGAGCTTCGGCTATACGATCAAACTGCTGGCGATCTGCAGGATGGGAGACGGAGAGATGGACCTGAGGGTGCATCCAACCCTAGTCCCTGACAGCCACCTGCTCGCCTCCGTTAGCCATGAGCTGAACGCAGTGTTTGTCGAAGGAGATTCTGTAGGAAAGACGATGTTCTATGGGCCAGGCGCAGGTCAATTGCCGACAGCAAGTGCGATCATCAGCGACATCGTAGATTTGGCGCGAGACATTCAGCTGCGCGCAAATTCGGGGTACCGTACCAGGACGATTGATCCGTTTGCGCATCCTACAGTTAAGCCGGTGAAATCCGTATCCAGCAGGTTTTACCTCCGGCTTTATACATATGACGCTCCGGGAATACTGGCACGGATCTCCGGTATTTTGGGGGCTCATGAGATCAGCATTTCGTCCGTGGTCCAGCTTGAGACTCATGTACATGATAACTACGTGCCGCTGGTTATATTGACACACTCAGCAAGAGAGGATCAAATGGAGCGCGCTCTCGCAGAGATCACCTCTTTAGAGGTAATCCTCCCGGACTATCTCCGGCTTCGTCTGTTCCAGTGATCTTGCAGGAGGGGCTTGGTCTTGGGACTAATCACGTTCCTCGGTACGGGAACTTCGCACGGAATACCGATGATCGGTTGCGACTGTCCGGTATGCGTTTCGAGCAATCCGTACAACAAGAGGTTTCGCTCTTCTGTATTGGTAGAAACCGACTCGGTGCGGATTGTGATAGATACGCCGCCTGAATTTCGGCTACAGGTGTTGCGTGCAGGAATACGCTCAATCGACGCAGTGTTCATTACTCACTCTCATGCAGACCATATCATGGGCTTTGATGATCTGAGGCTTCTGTCACGGTCTGTTGAAGGCGGATTGCCGTGCTATGCATCGAGTTCTACCGCAGCTGATCTGAGGCGCGCATTTCAATACGTGATCAGGGGAGCGTCTAAGGGTGCGACAGTCCCGAATGTGAGAATCATTGATATGAATGGACCGATAACCGTCTGTGGAGAAACAGTCATCCCTATACCTGTAAGACACGGAACTGAGGAGATTCTTGGCTTCAGGATAGGCAAGATGGCTTATATCACAGATTGCAGCTACATCCCGGAGAGCTCGTATCCTTTACTGGATGATTTGGACGTCTTGGTGCTCAATGCGCTGCGCTTCAGGTCCCATGACAACCACTTCACGGTTAGCCAGGCGCTGGACGAGGTCAGGCGGATTCGTCCGAATGCCGCCTATTTCACACATATCGCCCATGAGGTAGATCATGATACAGTGTCAGCGGACCTGCCTGACAACGTCCACCTTGCGTACGACGGCTTGCAGGTAGCCTTTGCGGAGGAGGGTACTCGGTGAGTGTGGGTGTCGACATAATCGAGGTTGCGAGAGTCAGAAGGGCCTTGGAGTCCAGAGGAAGCAGGTTTGCCGGCCGCATCTTCACTGATGCCGAGGTCCTGCAATGTGAGAGCAGGCGGAACAAGTTCCAGTCATACGCCGCACGGTTTGCGGCAAAAGAGGCAGTGGCCAAACTCATTGGGACCGGCTTCGCTGGATTTCTGCCCAGGGACATAGAGATCTTGAACGCAGAGATGGGCAAGCCTAAAGTGCTGCTTCATGGCAGGGCCAAGGATTGCGCAAGTGCAGCAGGAGTCAGGCAGATCGAGGTCAGTATGAGCCATGTTGCAGAATACGCTGTTGCAGTGGCTGCTGCAAAGGAGGAAGCCGTCGGTGAGAGTCCTTCTTCCTGAAGAAATGCAGGCGGTGGATGCTTATGCCATCACTAAGCTGGGGATTCCGGGCGCTGTGTTGATGGAGAACGCAGGAGCCGGGGTGACGGAGGGAGTTATGGACATCGTGTCCGTACGTCCGTCTGCCAGTGCGGTTGTTCTCTGTGGGCCGGGAAACAATGGCGGTGACGGGTTTGTAGTTGCGAGGCGGCTGACGCGGTCTGGTATTAGTGTCCGCGTCTACGTCCTGTGCTCCGAATCTTCGATCTCCGGCGATGCTCGAGTGCACCTGCAGTGGCTGATGAACTCAGGTATCAAACCCTGCTTCATTTCTGCGATAACTCCTGAGATGCAGGCCGAGGTAAGGCGAGCTACTGTGGTTGTCGATGCGCTCCTTGGGACTGGGCTTAGGGGAGAGGTCACAGGGCTGTTTGCAGAGTCTGTGGAGCTCATCAATCAGAGCAACGCTGTGGTCGTCAGTGTCGACATTCCTTCGGGAGTTGACGCGGCTACAGGCAAAGTGTTGGGAACGGCAGTTCGTGCAGATATTACGATTACGTTTGCATATCCTAAAGTTGGCCAACTGATCCACCCCGGCCGTGAGTTATGCGGGCACCTAGAGGTTGTTGACATCGGCATTCCCAACTGGATTGCCTCTCAGTTGGAGGATGTGAAGTCCGATGTCTATTGGATTGACCGTGAGACTGTCAGCGCGTTGCTCCCAAGGCGAGTGCAGCCGTCTCACAAGGGTACATACGGGCGACTGATAGTGATTGCCGGGTCATCTGGAATGCCGGGGGCTGCGTCGTTGGCCTGCACAGGTGCGTTGCGTTCGGGTGTGGGGACCGTAGTCGCGGTTGTCCCCAGGTCGATTCAACCGGTCGTGCATGCCCACAACATGGAAGTCATGTCCACTGCAGCATCAGAATCCGGTTTGGGATGTCTCTCAGAAGACGCCTTTGACTTGATTGCGGACAGACTGTCAAGCGGAGACGCGTATGTGTTGGGCCCAGGATTGGGCAGGAACGGCGAGGTTTTTCAGTTGGTAGGACGCTTGCTGAGGGAATGTGAACGGCCCGGTGTCATAGATGCAGACGGCCTGATGGCGCTTGCACATCTCAAGGTGGATCCCGGCTCGATAGGGTCGTCAGTCGTGCTGACGCCACATCCGGGCGAGATGTCTGCGTTGACCGGCCTTTCTATAGACGCCATAGTCTCAGATCCTCTGACGACATGCCGCAAGTATGCGATGCAATGGGGACAGACTGTCGTCCTGAAGGGGGCGACTACTGTAATCGGGCTTCCAAGTGGCACTGCCTACATCAGTACCCGCGGCAACGCAGGCATGGCTACAGGTGGGACAGGCGACGTGTTGGCAGGGCTGATTGGAGGGTTCATCGCCCAAGGCACCGAGGTCTCGGATGCAGCTATTGCCGGAGTGTATGTCCACGGGATCGCTGGAGAACTGGCGTCTCAGGCTATGGGTATGGCCAGTGTACTGGCGCGAGATGTGGCATCATGCATTTCGCAAGCACTCATGCAGATCCACGACCCATAAATTGGAGTAGGCTCCGAGCATTGACACTGATGCACTTCTGAAGATATAATGACAGTACATACTTGGTGATATACTCATTGTATATACGCGTTGATTGATGGGCCAGTGTCTGCAAGGTAGCACCTGCTTGGTCCTCATATCTACGGGAGGCGGATCGGTTTATATGGCAGAGACCAAGAGGATAATGATCAGTGTTCCTCAGTCTTTGTTGGACGAAGTCGACGCTTTTCTCAGTAAAGAGAAGTGCAATCGAAGCGAGTTCATCCGGCGGGCCATGATCGAGTTTATCAAGGAGAGAAAAAAGGCGCAGCTCAGAGAGCAGTTGCGCGCCGGCTACGCTGCTATGGCCGAGATCAATCGGCAACTGAGCGAGGAAGGAATAGCTGAGGACTTGGCATCTCTGCGGTATTACGAAAGACTCCTGGTGGAGAGTGAGACAAGTGGTTAGGAGAGGCGACGTCTTCTATGCCAATCTGAATCCCATTGTCGGCTCTGAGCAAGGAGGGACTAGGCCGGTCTTGATACTCCAAAATGACATTGGCAACCACTATAGTCCTACGACCATAGTCGCTGCCATTACTTCCCGCATCAAGCGGGCTAAACTCCCGACACACGTAGAGATCAAGGTGGCCGACAGCGGGTTGGAGGTAGACTCAGTGATCCTGCTTGAGCAGATCCGCACCATAGACAAAGTGAGGCTCAAGCAAAAAGTGTCTCACCTAGACGATTCACTAATGGGAGCGGTTGACCGGGCTCTACTAATCAGTTTGGGGCTGGAACCGCTCTAGGAGAAAGACACGCTGAGGACCCGCTGGTACACGTCATAGAGATAAGTAAAGAGCCCCGCATTCGAGCGGGGCTCTTCTTGTCAACGCCGTCTCAATGCCTCTGATCAGGCAAACCGCTACTTCCCTCCTAGGAGTAGCGCCGCAGCTGCCCCTGCCAGCCCTAGGAGCAGCAGAGTAGATCCTGAACCAGAACTGGACGAGTCTTTGGGCGTATGATGTTCCTCGAGCGCCTCGACTCGCTTGGTGAGATCGTTGATCTGACTCACTAGAGCAGCAATACGCCCGACGGTCATCTCATCGACTGAGACGCTTTCGTCGAGGAGGGTTTCTATGTCTGCAATGTCTTTCTTAACAGTCTCGAGGTCCGAACGCAGACTGGCCACTAGATCTGCCTGAGTGCCTAGATCTTGGCGCACAGCAGATATGTCTTCCGAGAGCTGCTCGCTCGTAGACGTGTGAGCATCGTTGAGCTTGAGCAGTCCAGTCTGAAGGCCTGAGAGCATATTATCCTGGACGCTAATCATTCGCTTGAGCTCTGCTTGCTCTGCATTTAAAGAGTCAGTCAGCGATTCAAGCTTCTTCGTTAAGCCGACCAGCTCCTCATATGTATCCCGGTCGACCTGCTCCAGCTCGCTTATCCGCTCAGAGATTGCAAGGAAGCTATCCTTCAACGCCTCGATCTCGGCGCTATCCGCGGTGACCGCTGACCCGAGAGACTCGTGTTTGCTCTGAAGCTGTTCTATCAAGCTCGCATGCTTCTCCAGGAGCTCAGACATTGACTGGTCGGTGCTGTGAAGCTGGTCAACCTCAGCCTTGGTATCATCCAGGTCAGTTCTGAGAGAACTTACCTGTCCGTCGATCTCAGATATCCGCTTGCTGACCTGATCCTTGAAGCTGTCCACATCCACAAGGAGCTGGCCCAGGTCACCGCCAAATGTGATGCGATCCCGTGCCATTGTCTCTTTGACAGCACTCAACTCGTTCTGGAGTAAGTCGATCTCGCTTTGGAGCGTCCTAAGAAGGTCGTCCTTGGTGGCTTCCAGAGCAGAGGAGAGGTCTGTCCTGGTCTGATAGAGAGTGGCCTGAGTGGATTCCAGCTGGACCCTGAGGTCGTCGATTCTGGCGTTCAGGTCAGACGCTCTTGCACTGACACCGGCAAGCTCATTGTTCATCACTCTCAGTTGATCCGATGCAACATCGATGCGATCAGACAGCTCCAGATTTCTCTTTATGAGCTCCTCTTCTGTAGCCGTAAGACTGCTTCTCACAGCCTCTACGGAGTTTCTTGTCTTGGTCAGACCTTGCTGAAGCTCTGTAATGGCGGCTCTTGTTGACTCTGATTCACTTCGAAGCGAATCAAGGGAGCGATCCACCTCTGCAAGACGCTGTGCGATCGTCCGATCGAGCTCATCATCAGCCTGAGTAAGCTGGTCGATCGCAGTCTGCAGGTCTGGAGCAAGTTTGGAAACGCTGGCCGACAGCACGTCTATTGCTCTTGACTTCGCTTCGAGGTCGCCGGCAATCTCGTCCAGTTTCTGGAGAATATCTGCAGTGCGACTCTCAAGTGACGTCTGTCCCGCTGCCAACGCAGTCGCGTCTAGCTGCACGCTTGTTAGCTGCTTATCGGTTTCATCAAGCCTTTCAGACAGGCGGTTGATGAGCTCCTCCAGAGAGAGAGTCCGATGCTCTACTTCTTGTGCGAGCCCTGTGGCAGCATTGAGGTCGTCCCTCAAGACTACACGTTCCTTGCGCGCTTCGTCCATGGCTGTATTGATACTCTCAACGTCCGCAGCCAGCATCACGAGTTCCTCTCTAAACTCGGTTGTCAGCCTTCTGAGCAACTCGACGTCGTCCTGCGGAGTTGATTTGGCGAGAGGATCGATGCCCTGAAGCAGTGCATAGACGACCTGCGCAAGCTGATATCTTGTAACAGATTCGTTGCCCCTAAACGTCCTGTCAGGGTATAGCTCGAGGTATCCCCGTGACACGAGTTCCTCGACAGCAGTGTAAGCCCAGTGGTCTGTAGGGACGTCCGTGACTGTCTCGGACTGCGCCAGTGCATACGTAGGGGACAGTGCGAGTGCTGCTACAACGAAGGCAGCTGCAAGTATCCACTTGAGTCCGCGATTCTCGCACCTGCGTGTGATCATACTCACTACCTCCTCATCACTCTCCAACCGTGAAGGTGGGATTAACTAGCGTATAGGCAAGATGCTGACGTTTCTGTCCGTCCAACAGGGTGATGTTGCCCAGATTCAGGGTGACTTCTCCAGATCCGATTACTTTGAAGTTCAGGCGTGCAACCTCGCCTGACGTATTGCCACTCACTTCTGCCAGGTACCCTGAGATCTTTCTGATCACCCCTTCCGACGTGTCGATGGTGTACTGACCCCATGAGGGACCCACTAGCTGGTAGTCGTCAGTGACAAACAAGGTGCCTCTGGAAACGCTTATCGGTTTGAGCAGATCCTTGGGGTATTCGACGTCAAAGTGGACCTCATAGAGATCCGGGATGTTGGCTACCTTCACGATGACCGATATATAGCGACCCACCTCGGCATTCAGCACTTCATCATAGCTGACGATGAGTTTTGGCTCGAGGTCGGGAATAGCTACTCTGGCAGTGTCGGACCTCGAGTCAGTGCTAGATGAGCTCACAGTCGTATTGACAGTGAGCGCAGTGTCATCCACATTTGTCGTGACCCACCACCTCAGGGAAACACTCTCCCCAGGCTTGAGATAGCCTATGGGCTTGTCAGCGATCTCTCCCCGGGCGAGTCTAAGCCCGCTCGGCAGCTCGATTGAGGCTTCCACTCGGTAGGCAACAGCGCCGCCGTTGTTTGAAACCGTACTCAGAATAGGGAATGGGTGCGGGCTAAGTACCTCGTCAACCACTGACAAGCGAACATCTGAAGTCGAGATCGAGATACTTGGAGGCGCAAGAATGCGTATAGGCCTGACAACCGTCCGCTTCTCTGCATTGAACGCCTCTACTGAGACGGAGAAACTTGTCTCAGTTGCTACTGTCGTTGTCGGCTGCACTTTCCAGACGACCTGTGCTGTGCCTCCAGGCTCTATATCCGGGAGCTGTCTTACGGCACTCTGGCCTGAAGCGAGCTTCAGCTCCTTTGGGAGGGTGATCTCGGTCACAACGTTTCGGGCTTTGCCTTCGCCGGTGTTGTGTATGTAGGCAACTACCGAGAACTCAGGGAGCCTGTCTTTCGCAGTCGTGACTTCACTCGGCGCTGTTACGCCCAGTGAGAGAACGCCCGGCACAATCGTAATGCCTCCAAGCCCGTAGTACGTCACATACGATACAGACTTGCCGGGTTCGATCGGAATAGGATTCCAAAACATGGCTACCGCGCTGTCAAGCTCGAATTCTCCTGTGCGAGTGAAGTCTCTGTTAGGATCTAGCACAAACGTCCAGGGATTATCCGCCACGTCGCCCCAATTGGTGAAATACACCACATCGGGGGGAGACAGCTCGCCTCCAAGAAGGGTGCCCTGGGAGATGACAGCAGGGTTGGCCAACGAGTCAAAAGCTTGCCAATACTCTGGCAGTTCGGCTCTTGTGTATATAGTGTTTCTAGTTAGAGCGCGGTCGCCGACTCTGAAAGGGGCGCCGTCGTTGAGTCCAAGCATTGTGTCCAGAGCGAGGCGGAGCCCGACTAAGTGTGTTGTGTCGTCCATATTGAGGATAGTATATTCGATCCTGGCAGTGTCTTCGTATCCTGTGGATGGGCTTTGGGTAAAGGACAGCTTCTGTGTAACGAGGATGTCACCGGGGAATGACCAAGCACAGACAATGTCTGTATCGCTGAGCCGCGGCTCGATAACGACATCGCCATATCGCTGCCCTCTGCCTGCTCTCGTCTCGGTGATTCCGCCGAAGACGTAGTTCTGGCCGTCAATCCGAACTGTCGCATAGGACGTGTTGGGGACAGGGTGGCCGTACACTAAGCGTTGATTGTCGTCAGAGGTCTTCATCGGATCTCCGCCGGTCGTGTCAACGCCAAACCGCCCTGCACCGTCATCAGAAGTGTTGACCTTTATTCTGATGAACTCGTTCGCCAATGAGATGTAGTCATCCGCAACATCGAGTTCAGAGGCCAGGGCGGCCCCGTCACTCGCTGAAAGCGCGATCAACACAGTCAGGGCAAAGGCACAGACTACCTGAAACCAAGACCGCGTAGCCAAGCGTCCTTGAACTTGGTTATTCACTGGTACTCCCTCCTGATCAATCGGTGCCATGAGCACTCTAGTCAGAGACCGGCCTAATTGCGGCCTCTGACTTAACCGAAGGACCTTCCTTAGCGTCAAATGTCAGGACTACAGTTACCCAGTAGTCCGACTTGTACGGTGTGAAGGTCAGCAAACGCTGCATCATCAACTCTGCCGTCCTGAGCAGGTCGGAAGTAGTGTACTCGTCGAGGTCTCTGTCAAACCAACTGTCTGTCACAGTGATATCCAAGAGAGTGCCGGTCTGGCTCACCAAGACGTCAAATGTGACTGAATACTCGATCGGCCCGCCGCGAGCACTCTCAGCTGTCTTGGGGTAGACAAGGCGTCCACCGAGGCCGAACATGGTGCCTCCAGAAGGCGGAGGGGATGAAGCCGAGCTGCCACCGGGATCGCCAGTCGGCTCTCCAACTGACTCAGCGGCGCCATCGGTGATCCCACCGTTGCTCTCAGAGGCCGGTTGAGCCTGATCCAACGACGTGCCTTCGATAGATGAAGCTCCATGAGAATCTGCGATCTCGTCGATCTGTTCGGCGACAGGCTCTGCCTCTTGCTCCGGCTCAGGCGGCGATGTCTCGACTGCCTCGGATGCATCGGACGGTACCGGTTGAGCCTCCTGTACTGTTTCAGGCATTGTCGTGATACCTGTTGGGCTGGTCAGCACACTCTCCATACCGACAGGCTCGTCCAGCGGTTGCCTCTGAACCTCCATTACAGGATCACTCACCTCGGGAGTATCAGGAACAGACGGTTCAGGCTCGGGTTCCGGTTCGGGTTCCGGTTCGGGTTCCGGTTCGGGTTCAGGTTCGGGTTCAGGTATTTGCTCCGGCTCGGGTTCTGGTACAGGCTCAGGCTTAGGTTCGGGCTTAGGCTCGACCACGGGCTGAGGAACAGGATCCGGGGTGGCCTGCGGCCGCGGCTGCGGAGCTGGCCGTACCAATGCAGACGGCTTTGGCAAGGCGGTGGCTACAGAAACCTCCTGCCTATGAGGGCGTTCGCTGTCCTGGCGGCTCTCGGCCGCTTGTCCAAGTGCTGCGGGCGCGGTCGCTGACGGATCAGCGCCAGTGGATGCTTGAAACATCTGAACTGAGATGGGACCGCTCCCACTGAGCCCTGCAGTTGTGAACCCGGTGCCCCACTCGCCTGTCTTTATCAGCAGGAGAAGGGCGATATGTATCGCTATCGAGAGAAAAAGAGCGCCCAGGAAGCGCTTATTTTCAGATTCTTCTGCTATGTACGTGTTCATAGCGCCCAACTCCTATCACTGAGGATCCAAACGTGCAGCTAGATGGATACTCGATCCTCCTGCTTGGCTCACTAAGTCCATGATTGAGTAGACGTGCTCATACCTAGCCCGCCTGTCCGCCTTTATGACGATAGGCATTCTCGGTGACTGTTTTAGTATCGGCGATATGATCTCTCTCAGCATAGACTGAGAAACCAGTTTGCCTTCGTAAAATACGCTGCCGGCCTCGTTGACCACCAGCTCGATATAGGTTGCGTCGTGACTCTGCGCTGTAGTGGATCTTGGCAATTCAAGACCAATGCCGGCCTCTTGAGTCTTAAAGGTGGTGAACAAAATGAAGAACGTCAAGAGGAAGAAGATAACGTCAACCATTGGCGTCATCTGTATGGTAGGGGTTGTCTTGCGGCGTCTGATAAAGGTCATGCCACATCACTCCGATTGGAAACTGCCAGCGAGACAATCTCCAATGATTTCCTGTTCATCACAGACACATGCCGTTCAATCAAGCCGTTGAGATATGTATACATGGCCTGGGTCGGGATTGCGACTATGAGTCCTGCAGCTGTGGTTATGAGAGCTTCGGCAATTCCAATACTGAGGACTGCGGGGTCGGTCAGCCCGGCGGTCGCCCCGAGGACGTTGAAACTCTTTATTATGCCAACTACTGTGCCCAGAAGGCCTAGCATAGGCGCAATCGTTACAACGAGTTCGAGTATAGGCAGGTTTTTCTCAAGCCGCCGCAGTTCTTGCTCGCCTGCCGTCCTAACCATTTCTTCGACTTCTGTTCTGGGCTTGCCCATGCTCGTTAAGGCAGCGACGATCATGTTTGACAGCGGGCTGCGTGATCGCTTGGCTATCTGCAGGGCTTCGATTATCCGACCTGCATCGACAGCATACCTGACATCCTCGAGGAGCTCGTCGGCATCAGCGTTGCGCCTTAGAAGCACGATCATGCGCTCAATCACTACCGCAAGGGCGACTATTGAGCAGAGAAGGATCGGATACATGATGACTCCGCCTTTTAAGAACGCATCAAGCATAAAGATTGCCTCCTTGTGGTCACAGTGTCATCGCTTGCGTTTTGCCAGGCTTGTCTACTTGACCAATAGCGGTTTTATACCTGATAAACCTTCCACATAACGGGCCGGATTCCTGCCGTCTCTCACATGCGAAATCGGCCAGGTAGGATTGGAAATACGAGGGGATGGCAGACACACATAGGGAAGGGGATTAAGGGAGGCCTGAGACTGAATTGACTGCTGTCCACCAGACTGGTATCATTCAACTAGTTTCGATCCGATTGTAGTGGTGTACGATTGCCGTACACTACATCTGAAGTAAACCGACAGTAAGCATAAGGGAGACAGCATCGACGTGAGTCAGCCAGGCTTGGTGTTGAAATCGTCTTCGTCCGAGTCTACAAGGGAGATTGGCAGTATTATAGCCTCGGTGTGCCATCCGGGTGACGTGATCGCGCTGTCAGGCGATTTGGGCGCTGGGAAGACTACCCTCACACAGGGGATCGCCAAAGGACTAGGTATTGATGAGTCTGTGACTAGCCCCACCTTTGTACTGATCAAACACTACTCCGGAGACAGAGTCGGTCTGACGCATATTGACCTTTATAGGTTGGAGTCTGAAGAAGAAGCATTGGCACTCGACCTTGACGAGCTTTTCTATGGAGACAGCGTAGTCGTGGTGGAGTGGCCTGATCGGTTCATGTCAGTGTTCCCCGATCAGTATCTTCTACTGACTATCAGCTACAGCGGGCTTGATGAGCGTGTGGTCGAAGTCACCGGAGTTGGGCAACGCGGTGATGAACTGGTGGAGAAGTTAAGAGAGTTGTTCAGTGGGAGTCAGTATCTATGATAGTGCTAGGAATCGATACGTCTGGGATTTCAGGCGGAGTCGCGTTGGTGACCGAAAGCAGTGTGGTATCTGAGTACATCCTGGACGTCAGGAGGAAGTACTCAGAGCGCTTGATGGTTGCTCTCGACTTTATGCTGAGAGAGTCGGGGCTTAGTCTATCTGACATTGCAGGAGTGGCAGTGTCTCGCGGGCCCGGCTCTTACACAGGTCTTCGGATCGGCGTCACGGCTGCCAAGACTCTCTGTTACTGTCTGGGCGTACCCTTGGCAGGCGTTTCGACGCTTAGAGCCATCGCACAGGCAGTTGCAGGGCTGGGTGTTACTGCAGTTCCACTGATTGACGCGCGGGAGAATAGGGTGTATGCCTCGGCCTATGTCTTCGAACCTGGCGAAGTCAGAGGGGTTGAGGTAGTCCCCGAATCGTTGACAACTATAGACGAAGTGATTGAGTGGACGAACGATTTGCCCGGTGACGTCTGCTTTCTAGGGTCAGGCGCGATCCGGCATCACGAGATACTGCGTTTGCGCACACGTGCGCGACTTGTCTTGACAAACCCCGCCTCGTCTCTGTGCAGGCCGTCAGACGTCGCTTTGTTGGGCCTGGCCGCTCTCAAAGAAGGCCAATCAGAGGACGCAATGGACTTTGCTCCTTCATACCTTAGACCGTCTGCTGCAGAGGTGCGCTGGGCGGAAAAACGTGGAGCACAGTGATCTCGATCTTGAAGCTCGCGGGCTCCAAACCACGAGGAGGGGACTGCTGCGGGTGTCGGTAGTTTTGCGCAAGATGACTCACGGGGACCTGGATCGAGTCCTCGAAATTGAGAACAGCGCGTTTTCTACACCTTGGTCCCGTAGTGCATTCGAAGCAGAGCTCAGAGACGACTCCAAAGCCCACTACCTGGTCGCATGCAAAGGAGAAGACGTGATAGGGTACATAGGTGGGTGGTTTATCTTCGATGAGGCGCACATCACGAACATCGCAGTTGATGTCCGCTACCGGGGACAAGGCGTCGGAAAGCAGCTTCTGTCTGGCTTCATCGACTACTGCAAAGGAAGATCTATCAAGCGAATGACGCTAGAGGTGCGGAAATCCAACCACGTAGCCATCGGGTTGTACGAGAAGCACGGCTTTAGGACGCTAGGCGTACGTAGAGGCTACTACGTGGACACGCGCGAAGACGCCCTACTGATGTGGAAAGAGCTGTAGTTGACTCATCAGCTGGTGGGTCAGGCAGTCACCTGCGTGCCGCATGCAGGGCACTGTGTCTTACCAGCGCGAACAGGACAGCCGCACTCAGGACACTCCTCACCGCGTTCCGACTTGGCAGTGTCTGAACTCACCTGATCAGCGTCAGCAGCTGCAGCCTCTATGTCACCGGTGAGTGCTACTTGGGCCTTTTCAAGGCGCATCAGTATCTGTTTGGATTCTCTGGTGTTTTCTTCAATAGCGTACAAGAGCAGAAAGGCTTCGGCAGTTATGCTCAGTGCTATCCCAGCTAAGATTATGACTCCTCCTGCGATTCTAGAAAAGAGCGGTTCATTCCACGCGTCTGTGATTCCTGCGAGCAGCCCGCAAACAGCTACTGCAAGCCCTATGATCTGTATGGATCGTCCGATGATTTTGTAGGCCCGTCTAGACTGCGCCATGCGTTGTCTCCTCTCCCAACATCTCTTTGACAGAAACTAGTGCGGCACTCCGCATGCGTGTGGACATGACTAACCGGACTTGAACCCGATGATGAATCCACCGACGAAGCTCCCGGAAACTGCAATACTGCTCGCAAACCACCGTATCCAGCTGGATGCGATGTCTGCAGCTCCGCGATCTGAGACTGCCGACGACCACCATTGCTCGATGACATCCCAGTTTACAGTAATGAAGCCGACCTTGGACAGTGCAATGCTGATGAGCAGGACGATAGCTATGACAACCAAGGCAACTTTGATAGCCTTCTTGGTCGCGTAGCCGACAGCCAGACCGAGTACAGTTCCAAGACCTAGCTGCCCCAGCAGCCTTCCCCAATCAAAACCCGAAAGGCTCTCTTGCACACCCGGACACTCCTCTTTGACCGAGCAGACCACTGCACTAGCCTCACAGTACAGTCACACACTTGATTATACGGGAAAAGACGGGAAAGAGCAACAAGCTTAACAATCCCTGACTACTGACTGCTGCTTCACTGTCCGGTTGTCACAGCTGGTCCTATGCGGTATTCTATATGTGACAATCGCGGATTGGGAGAGGTTGGGAATTGACGTTTAGCAGATCAGAGATCTTCGTCGCGTATGGAGACAGTCCATCTGAGATGGTGCGGACACTACTCGAGAAGATCGACCCGCTAGCCAATGCAGATCCTGCCTTGCGCATAGGTATCAAGCCAAATCTGGTTGTCGCCAAGCCTGCCAAGTCCGGAGCTACGACTTCTCCAGAAGTGGTCGAGTCACTAATAGGCTACCTGCACTCACGAGGGCTGCACGATATATGTGTTATGGAAAGCTCGTGGGTAGGTGAGGATACTGATAGGGCGTTTGATGCGTGCGGGTACAGAGAGCTCGCCAGGAGAACAGGTGTCAAGCTGGTCAATCTTGAGAGAGCGCCTGCCAAAGAAGTGCAGGCCGGAGGAGTCTCGTTGCGCGTTTGCACTGACGTGCTAGACGTCGACTACCTCATCAACGTCCCAGTGCTCAAAGCGCACTGCCAGACCAAAATGACCTGTGCGCTCAAGAATCTGAAGGGATGTATACCTGATTCGGAGAAGAGGCGGTTCCATCGTTTGGGCCTCCATGAGCCGATAGCGAGACTAAACACTGTGCTGAAGTCGGACCTAATAATCGTAGACGCGTTGTGCGGAGACCTGACATTCGAAGAGGGCGGCAATCCTGTGCGGATGGACCGGATTATAGCTGGCGCAGATCCAGTCTTGGTAGACAGCTATTGTGCTCGTCTGATCGGACTGGAACCTTTGGCTGTCGAGCATATACGCATAGCACGCGAACTTGGAGTAGGAGACATTGAGCCTACCAGGGTAGTCGAACTAGGAGCCCCAACGGTCCGCCCTTCGCAGATCGTAACCGGATCTCTTGCTCAAAGCCTGCTGTGCAAGGTTCACCAGCGACAGGCATGTTCTGCATGCGTAGGCGGTTTGACCCACGCACTCTATCGCGTCAGAGAATCAGGAAATCGGAGAGCGCTTGATCTGGACATACATATTGGCCAGGGCTACCGCGGCGTTTCTGTCGAAGGCCTTGGTATAGGCGATTGCGCGAGCAAGGCGTCTCGAAATGTGCCCGGATGTCCGCCGCGGGCTGAGGACATTGTTAAGGCATTGCAGGAGTTGTGAGTTGTACATGGCCAGTAGTACTTCGTGCAAAGAGAATTCGTTGGTCTTAGGAATTGAGACCAGTTGCGATGAAACTGCGGTAGCTGTCGTTGAAGCGGGTCTGAAGATCCGTTCCAATGTGGTTTCGTCTCAGATTCCAATACATCAGCGGTTTGGCGGGGTTGTTCCAGAAGTGGCTTCCAGGCAACATGTGAAGCTCATCGTACGTGTCCTTGATCAGGCACTGCGAGACGCCGATGTCACCTTGGACGATATCTCAGCTGTAGCAGTTGCCTATGGCCCCGGCCTCGTGGGGAGCCTGCTTGTGGGCATTTCTGCTGCGAAAGCTATCGCTTTGGCACGCGGGGTCCCTCTTATTGGAGTCAACCATGTGCTCGGGCACGTGTACGCCAACCTACTGGCACACGAGCACTTGACCTTGCCTGCTGTTTGCCTCACTGTATCCGGCGGTCATACAGATATTTTGTACGTGGCACCAGACCATACCTACACGGTGATAGGATCTACCCGCGATGACGCGGCGGGTGAAGCGTTTGATAAGGTAGCAAGGGTGCTCGGCCTGGGGTATCCGGGCGGTCCGCGCATCGACGAGGTCTCAAGGAATGGGAATCCCAAGTCGATCGAGTTCCCTAGGCCTATGCTTGATGAGGATAATCTCGATTTTAGCTTTTCTGGCCTAAAGACCGCAGTGATCAACCACGTCCATAGGCTGAGACAGCTTGATCAGGAGCTGCCTATTTCGGACATAGCAGCCAGCTTCCAACAGGCAGTAGTTGATGTTCTTGTTGGCAAGATAACTCGGGCAGCTGAAGCAAAGCAGGTGTCGACTGTGATACTCTCAGGAGGCGTTGCGTCCAATACGCAGCTTCGCAGAGATCTGAAGTCTGAATGCGAACGCAGGGGTTTGGCACTCTATTACCCTCCACCGAGTCTGTGTACTGACAACGCTGCCATGATAGCGTGTGCAGGCTATTTTCAGTATGTGGCAGGCCGGTTTTCAAGTCTTAGCTTGGATGCAGTACCTGGATTGACTCTGCGGGAGAGCGCTATGAAGGAGGAAAGACCGGGTAAACCGTAGAACATGTTTCTTTATTCCTAGACTAGGACTTGAGAGAGTTTGAGAGCGGAGCCTGCTGCAGGGAGTAGGTCCTGATGAAAGTCTCTGTTTCGCTGAGCTTGGCAGAGGCGCCTCCAAACGGTGCCTTATCCTGCGTTGTGGCAATCGATGTACTAAGGGCATCGACCAGTATAGTGACTGCTTTTCGCAACGGGTGCCTTGAGGTCGTACCTGTTGCGACGCTTGACGACGCTTGGCGTGTAGCAGCATCAAGACCCGACGCGTTGCTTTGCGGTGAGCGGATGGGCAAGCGAGTTGACGGGTTTGATTTGGGGAATTCCCCGCTTGAATACTCACCGGAGGTAGTTTCCGGTCGTACTCTTATCATGTCTACGACCAATGGGACCGTCCTGTTAAGGAAGTACGACGAGTTCGAACGAGTAGTTGGGTGTTTCGCGAATCTGCATAGTCTGGTACAGTGGCTCTTGGAGCACTACAAAGGCTGTGATGTCCATCTGGCTTGTGCAGGCAAGTTGGAGAGGCCGGGTCTCGAAGACATTGCCTGTGCTGGTGCGATAGTGGCAATGCTGCGCAGGTCTCAAGAATCCGTTGAGTGTGACGACGGTGCTCTAGTAGCCCTGTCCGTTTGGGAGCATCTCGATGAAGATCCTGCCAAAGCTGTGTTCTCAAGTAGTCATGGCGAGTACCTGTGCAGCATCGGGCATAAGGATGATCTCAAGTACTGCTCTGTTATCGGAGAAGGCCCCGTCCCGTGCATACCTGTCGGCACTACTGCAATCCGGGGTGCTGGAGGAGATGTTAATTGAGAGACATGCCCGATTCGTTGGCTCGCCAGAGACCGCAGGCTGAGCAGATGATGAATGACATTTTCAGGAGAGTCGGCGATCTTCCGCCTCTCCCTGCTGTCGCGGCCAAGGTTCTCGAGATCTTGAAGGACCCTGACGCGGATCTTACCGCCTTGGTGTCCATCATAGAAAAGGACCAGGCCCTCACTGCCAAGATCCTGCGCGTCTCCAACTCAGCGTACTACGGACTGGTTCGAAGGATCTCTACTGTCAAGGATGCAGTCGTAACTCTCGGATTCAACAACATGCGCAACCAGGTTTTGGCGCTGTCTGCATACTCATTGATGCAGGGCCCTGCCAGCGGTTACGCACTGGAGGCGGGCAGCCTGTGGGACCATTCGTTATGTACAGGCCTGTGTGCAGAGCATTTGGCAGATACTCTGGGTTATAAGTCCATCAAGGATGAGGTGTTCATTGGGGGATTGCTCCACGACATCGGCAAGACGATCCTGAGCTATTATGTTTCGGCTCGATTCAGCAATATCTTGGAACGCGTTGACCAACTCGGCCAAACCTTTGTGGAGGCCGAACGCGCAGAGCTGGGATTCGATCACGCCGAGGTCGGCGCAAGAGTAGCGCTTCGATGGAATCTCCCAGAGTCGCTGGTTTCGATGATAGGAGACCATCACAAGCCTGACCTGAAGTCTGTCAACGCAGCCCGGGTGTGTCTTGTCCATGTCGCAGATGCCATCGCCTCGATGCTTGGAGTCGGTATCGGTGTCGACGCTCTCGAGAAGCGCCTCCGCGAAGAAGCTGCTCAGCTGATCGGCCTGACAGACCACGCCGTCCAAGACGCGATGGCATATATGTCCGATCTGGGCGACCTTCGCGAATACATCGGAACCCACTAAGCATGCGCCCTGGAGCGCGACGTCCTGCCTAATATGTGGCTTGCTGCCGTGTAGACTGGAGTGATTGCTGTGGCTGACTTTTCTTTTGTGGAACAAGACCTGGCATATGTGCTCTTGAGTGAAGATGACATCAAGGCTAAGGTCAGGGAATTGGGAGAAGCCATTTCAAGAGACTACCAAGGGAAACGCCCTATGGTCGTTGGTATACTAAAAGGGTCGCTCGTATTTATGGCTGATCTGATCCGTTCTGTGACGATTCCTTTAAGCATTGACTACGTTGCGATTTCGAGTTACGGCCGGTCGACGGATTCTTCAGGCGTGGTCAGGATTATAAAGGATTTAGACGAGCCTATTGAGGGAAGGCATGTACTCGTTGTCGAGGACATAGTCGACACAGGGCTGACTCTTCGATACCTCCTAGACAACCTGCAGTCTCGAGGCCCTGCGTCTTTGAAGGTGTGTACGCTCTTGGACAAGCCGTCGCGGCGGAAGGTAGATATAGTCCCTGACTACAACGGATTTGAGATACCCGACGAGTTCGTAGTTGGATACGGCCTCGACTATGCAGAGAACTACCGCAACATGCCTTTTATCGGAGTGCTCAGACGTTCTGTGTACGAGCAGGAGTAGAGCGCTTGTACTTGGATTGAGGTGGTATTGCCGATGTACGTTTCTGCACCGGAAACGAATCCGAGAGTCGAAACAGTTGTAGTTGTGGACCTGGGGTCAGAGCACAGCAGACTGATAGCTAGGAATGTCCGGGAATCCAGAGTATATTCAGAGGTCGTGTCTCCCGGTGCCCTGCTCAAGAGGCTTCGCAGTAGCAGCGTCAAAGGTGTTATCTTTTCAGCCGGACCGGGCGCTGGCGAAGACCGATCGGTGTCGTCTGCTATCGAGTTGCTCGTTAGCAGCAACACCCCAGCCCTATGGGTGAGTTGCAGTGATTCGACCGAGTCTTTGCCTGATGGATTTCGCTTTATAGGCAGCGCTTTGGACACTCCGATCGGGGCTGTTGCGGACGGTCAGGACAGACGCTTCGCAGTGCAGTTTCAGCCGGAAGCCTTGAGTTCAGACTCGGGTGTGGATATCATACGGAGTTTTCTGTTTTCAGTGTGTAAGTGCTCAGAGTCGTGGACTCCGGCCTTTGCGATAGAGCAAAGCATCAAAGACATACGTGAGAGAGTAGGTTCCTCCAAGGCGCTCCTGGCTCTAAGTGGAGGGGTAGACTCATCGGTTGCAGCCGTCTTGGTCCACCGGGCTATTGGCGACCAACTGACATGCGTGTTTGTGGATACCGGGCTTCAGCGAAAGGGTGAGGTTGAGCAGGTTTTGTCGACGATTCGCGACACATTCGGTGTTCGCCTCGTCCATGTTGATGCACAGGAGCGTTTTTTGCGCCGTCTTGACGGCGTGTCCGATCCTGAGAAGAAGCGAGTTATCATTGGTAATGAGTTCATACGTGTATTCGATGAAGAAGCTGAGAAACTCGGTGACGTCGAGTACCTGGTTCAGGGGACGCTGTACTCGGATGTCATTGAGAGCTCGAAAGATGCAGGTTCAGCTCCTAAGGTCAAGTCTCATCACAACGTAGGCGGGCTTCCCGACGTGATGAGGCTCAAATTGATAGAGCCGTTCCGCTATCTATTCAAGGACGAAGTCCGCAGAATAGGAAGAGAGCTGGGGCTGTCGGATGCTGTTATCAACAGGCATCCATTCCCTGGGCCCGGGTTGGCTGTTCGGATCATCGGCCCGGTGACAAGAGAGGCGCTGTCAATAGTCAGGGAGGCTGACGCCATTGTCATTGAGGAGATCAAGCGAGCTGGACTGTATGACGATATCTGGCAGGCTTTTGCTGTCTTGACTAATACTCGGACAGTCGGCGTTGTGGGGGACGAGCGTACTTACTCTAGCGTAGTTGCTGTCAGAGCTGTCCATAGCGAGGATGGCATGACTGCAGATTGGGTGCGCTTGCCACACGACCTCATGGAAGTAATATCAGACCGCATAGTCAATGAAGTCCCCGGCGTCAGTAGAGTAGTGTATGATATCACCTCGAAACCGCCGTCGACAATCGAGTGGGAATAGAGATCGGTCACGTCCGCCGGGCCTGCTGTGGGGAGGGGTGCTATTGGTAAGAAACGAGCTATCTCGACTTGGGAGACTGTAGCAATAGATCGAAATGAAGACGTAGTTGAGATTATTCTGTACACAAGGGAGATGAGAGTATGTCGATGTCCAATGAGACAGGCATTGCGCGATATTTTCGCTTTGCTGAAAATCGCACTGATCTGAGAACAGAGATCATAGCGGGATTAACCACATTCATGACTATGGCGTACATAATTGTAGTCAACCCTGGGATTCTAGCCGAGGCTTTTGAATCGTCCCTTGGCGGTGGTGGCGACTACTTCGGAGCCATAATGATTGCGACCATTCTGTCAACTGCTTTTACAACCATCTTTATGGGTCTTTATGCCAATTACCCATTTGCACTGGCTCCCGGGATGGGGTTGAACGCATACTTCGCTTATGTTGTTGCCACTAACCCCGACATCACTGCCTCTACGGTCCTCGGAGCAGTCATGATATCGGGTATAGTGTTCCTGATCTTGACTCTCATAGGTGCGAGACAGATGATTGTCACCGCTATCCCGAGCGTGATCAAACGCTCAATTCCAGTAGGTATTGGACTGTTTATCGCTCTGATTGGTCTCAAGGGTGCCGGCATTGTCCAGATCGTGGACGGCAACCTATTGCTCGGTGACTTGACAGTCAACAGAGGCGGAGATGTTTCGCCTGTCTTGAGCATCATAGGGATTGCGATCATCAGTCTCTTGCTCGTGCGAAAGGTCAAGGGTGCGATCTTTATCGGGATAATCATTACTGCTCTGATCGGCGCTATTCCGTACTTCGGTCAATCTCATCTGCCAAGCGGGTCCTGGATAGGCGTGCCTGCTTGGGGCGACTGGACAAGCCTCGTATTGGGCAAGCTCGACGTGCTCGGTGCGTTGAATCTTGGCCTGTTTACGGTGATCTTCGCCTTCCTGTTTGTTGACATGTTCGACACTCTCGGAACACTGATCGGAGTTGCAGACCAGGGCGGCTTCCTGGATGAGAAGGGCGAGCTCCCGAGGATAGACAAGGCGATGCTTGTCGACTCTGTGGGAACCATCGTAGGGTCAGTTTTCGGCACTTCTACCGTGACTTCGTATATTGAGAGCGCGGCCGGCGTAGCAGCTGGAGGCAGGACCGGCTTTACAGCAGTCGTAGTCGGCATCCTGTTCATCTTGGCCTTGTTCTTCCAGCCCATACTGAGCGTTATACCAGCGGCTGCCACGTATCCTGCTCTAGTCATCGTAGGTATTATGATGATGAAGGGCGTTACGAGGATCAAGTGGGACGATTACCTCGAGGCTATCCCTGCGTTCCTCGCCATAGTGACCATGCCGTTGACCAGCAGCATCGCTAATGGTATAGCGGTTGCATTTGTGAGCTATAGCTTCCTGATGCTCGTATCAGGACAGGGCAAGAAGGTGCACTGGCTCGTCTATCTTCTGTCGGTGCTGTTCATTCTCAGGTTTGCATTCGTTACCGGGCTTTAGTCTCAATAAGTGAATGGTGCGCGGGACCTTTAGTCCCGATTAAGCACCCGTTTAGAGTCCAGCTCTACATCGACGACAGAGGGTCGGCGGCGTCCGCCGACCCTTTGCATCGCCTGGTGGAATCGGGACATGCGAGACATGGGGGACGCAGCTCAGCATCAACGGAGCCAGGACGGCGGAGTGAGCGGCAAGCGGAGGAGACCACAGTTCGGCCCTCCCGACACAGCCCGAGTTGGAAGGGCTGTTGATACGTCCAACCCTATGTGGTATGCTTGTAACAAATCTGCCAGAATGGCTGGGCTAGCCAGCAAGATGTAGCATGGACTGCATTTGCAGAGCATAGAGTTTGCGAGGAGATGTGGTGTATTTTGTCACTGCGTCGTAAACAGATACCGGGAGGCCTGAGAGACTACCTGCCGGAGGAGCTTGCACGGCGTCGTGCACTTGAGCGGCGGATCACCGAAGTCTTCAATCGCTGGGGATATCGAGAGGTGGTTACTCCGACATTCGAGTTTGTCGATGTCTTGGAGTCTCAGACAGGCTATGCCCTCAAGGGCAGTACGTATAGATTTTTCGACCCTGACGGCGAATTGGTAGCGTTGAGGCCGGAGATGACCACACCAATAGCTCGCCTCGTCAGCACCCGGATGCGGACCGAACTTGATCCCGGTAGGTTTTGGTATCTAGCAAACGTTTTTAGGTACGCTGATCCGGAGGTTGGGCACAGACGGGAGTTCTATCAAGCCGGCGTCGAGATCATTGGTTCAGGTTCTGTATTTGCAGATGCAGAATCAATTGCTTTGTGCATTGATTGTCTGGACGGCTGTGGCCTGCGAGGTTTTGGGATAGACATTGGGCATATGGGATTTGTCAACGGCCTGATGAGAGATATCGGGCTGGAAGACCGCGTCTCCTCGGCCGTAAAGGCGGCCCTACTCCGCCAGGACTTGGTCGGCCTCAAGTCGATTGTCGGTGAGCTCGGGCTTAGCAAGAGAGACAACGAGAGGCTCCTGGCACTAGGAGATCTTCGAGGCGATGAGTCGATTCTGGTGGCCGGTGCTGATATTGCGGGAAACTCGGAGCAGGCTCTCAGTGCTCTTGATGATTTGAAGAAGGTAGTAAGCCGTTTGAGGTCTCTCGGCGCCATGGGGCCTGTCAGCATAGATCTCGGTCTTGTCAAGAACTTCGATTACTACACCGGAGTCATATTTCAGGGGCACGCGTTTGGTGTAGGATACGACATATGCGGGGGAGGCCGCTACGACAACTTGCTGGCTCAGTTTGGATACGACAGCCCGTCCACCGGGTTCGCGATAGGCATTGAGCGTGTCCTTGCTGCAGTAGAACAAGGCAATCCTGGCTTGTTGAACGAGCCCAGGACCGTCAGTGGTGTCGTCACATTTGAGGAGAGCCTTGAGCCTGTGGCCTTGGCTGATACGAAACGGCTCAGGCAAAGCGGCATCGTTGTCGAGGTAGAACTAGACGCCCGCCCCTTGGACACGATATTTGAGCGTGCGGTTAGGATAGGCCGTTCTTTTGTTCTCTCATACTCACGTGGGACTGATGGACTTAGGTGCGACGTCTTCGTGCGGGGCGAGAACCGCGAACAGATAGCGTCCCGCCTGCGGGAAGTCCTGCCCTCGAGACGGTTCTTTTTGAGTTGTTTGGAGACCGATCATACGGAACGATAGATCTGCGGGTGGTTGCTTTGGATTATTTGACAATCGCACTGCCAAAAGGGCGGCTTCTTGAGCCAGCCGTGGAAATGCTGAATCAGGCCGGTGTGTTTACCTCCGATGTGTCTGATGACACTCGAAGATTGGTGTTTGACGACCCTGATCGCCGAAGCCGCGTGATCCTCGTCAAAGCAACGGACGTCCCGACATACGTGCAATACGGATCTGCAGATCTGGGTATTTGCGGAAAGGACGTTATAGACGAGTCACGCAAGGACGTGTGCGAGCTTCTTGATTTGAAAATGGGACGCTGTCGGTTCGTAGTTGCTGTCCCAGCGTCTTCACATGTCACTGATGTCAGCGGATTGGGGTTCAACTCTCGCGTTGCCACCAAGTACCCATATGTTGCGCGCAACTACTTCGCATCTCTAGGTGTTCAGGTCGAGATAGTGACCTTGAACGGATCGCTTGAGCTTGCTCCGGCCGTTGGATTGGCCGACGCTATAGTCGACATCACAGAGACAGGACGTACTCTGCGGGACAATGGCCTAAAGGTAATCGCTGACATGTGGACCTCTACTGCACGTCTGATTGCCAACAGGGTCAGTTATAGGGCTAGGCGCAGTGATATCACTGAGGCGGTTCAGCGGTTGAGCGAAGTTATGGCCGGTCAGTAGAGCTCTGTGATTGGGGAGGATGACGCAGATGGAGCAGCGGGTAGGTAAGTCATCTCGCGCGACGACTGAGACAGTTGTCGATGTCCGAGTCACTGTAGACGGCAGAGGAGAGTGTAGGGCCGATACAGGCATCGGGTTTCTTGATCACATGCTTGCCCTGTTCTCCAGGCATGGGCTGTTTGACCTAGAAGTATCGTGCAAAGGCGACCTCCATGTCGACTATCATCACACTGTTGAAGACACGGGCATAACACTTGGGCTGGCCTTCCTTCAGGCTATCGGCGACAAGTCTGGGATCCGGAGGTATGGATTTTCCTCGGTCGTTCATGACGAGGCATGGGTTATGGTGTCGCTCGATATCTCGGGACGGCCGTATCTGGTTTGCGAGGCAGACCAATTAGTGGGAACTGACTGTCCAATCGGCCATGAGTTGCTTGTTGAGTTCCTGCGAGGGTTCGCAACGAGTTGCGGCATAACCCTTCATGTCAAGGCGTTGAGGGGTTCCAACGGACACCACATCGTTGAGGCGGTTTTCAAAGCTCTGGGCAGAGCTTGCGACGAAGCCACAAAGATAGACTCGAGGATATCCGGTGTCCCCTCGACAAAGGGAGTGCTCTAGAAGATGGGCCTCCCTCAGCCGATCATTCAGTTTTGGGGGATTGTTTAGCAGTGCAGGTAATTCCGGCAATTGACATACTGGGAGGCAAGTGCGTCCGCCTCTTCAAGGGCGATTATTCCAACAAGAAGGTGTACGACTCCGATCCTGCGAGTGTAGCCTTTAACTGGCAGTCTCAGGGAGCGACTCTCATCCACGTTGTAGATCTGGATGGAGCACGAGAGGGGCGGCCGGTCAACACTGATGCTATCGCTTCTATTCTCGCGTCTGTAGATACGCCTATACAGGTTGGGGGCGGGATTCGCAGTTTTGAGTCGGCAGCTAGGCTCTTGGAGGCGGGAGTCGAGCGAGTAGTCCTCGGCACTAGTGCCGTCGCTGATCCTGATCTACTCAAGGAGCTGGTCGACTCCTTTACACCAAGAAGGGTAGTGGTGGGCATAGATGCCAAGGCCGGGAAGGTAGCGACTACTGGCTGGACTCGCATTCAGTCCATAGATGCAATCGAGCTGGCAAAGACGGTAAAGGCCGCGGGAGTGGTCAACGTCGTCTACACTGACATCGACCGCGATGGCACCATGACCGGGCCAAACCTCGAGTACACTCGTGCATTAGCTGTCGGGTCTGGACTCAATGTCATCGCTTCGGGCGGAGTGGCGTGCCTGGACGACCTGTTGTCGGTCAAGGCCCTCGAAGCCGACGGGGTGACGGGCGTCATTGTCGGCAAGGCGCTCTATGAGGGGGCATTCTCCCTTGAGGACGCGATTAGAGCTCTTGCGTAGATAGCAGGTTGGAGGGACTGTTGTGTCGTTTGTCAGAGTCATTCCCTGTCTGGACGTAAAGGACGGCCTCGTAGTCAAGGGAACAAGGTTCGTCAGCCTTAGAGACGTCGGGGATCCTGTTGAGTTCGCAGAAAGGTATGAGCGGCAGGGTGCTGATGAACTGGCGTTGCTAGACATCACCGCGACTGTCGAGAAAAGGGCAACGATGGTCGATGTTGTCCGTCGGGTGGCCGACAGTGTATCCGTGCCTGTCTCCGTTGGAGGTGGCATCAAGGACATCAGCGACATTGAGAGACTGTTACACGCAGGCGCCGACAAGGTCATTGTGAACTCCGCGGCAGTCAAGAATCCAGAACTGGTTCGAGAAGCATCAGAAATCTATGGCAGTGGACGGATAACCGTCGCCATAGACGTTCGGCGCAAACCCGGTTCGGCTGAGGAAGGTTGGGAGGTCGTAATCAACGGTGGCCGGGTGCCTACGGGTATGGATGTTCTCGAATGGGCTGACCGTGTGCAGGAGCTTGGTGCTGGGGAACTGCTGGTTACAAGCATGGACACGGACGGGACCAAGTCTGGCTACGACAACGTGCTCAACGCGGCCATAGCCTCCCGGGTGAGCATTCCGGTGGTGGCTTCGGGAGGGGCTGGTGAGCTAGAGCATATAAGGGATGCTGTCCTCGAAGGCCGCGTTCAGGCCGTACTTGCGGCTTCGATATTTCATTTCAACGAGTACACAGTATCCGATGTCAAGAACTATCTAAAACGTTTTGGGATTCCAGTTAAGATTTAGAAGGGATTGCAAATATGGATTTCTCAGATCTGAGCAAAGATGTTCGTTTCGGCGAGGATGGCCTCATCCCCGCGGTTGTCCAAGACGCTCAAAGCGGCGAGGTGCTGATGCTGGCATACATGAACTCCCTCTCGCTACTGAAGACACTGGAAACCGGAGAGACTTGGTTTTGGAGCAGAAGCCGGCAGGAGTTGTGGCACAAGGGCGAAACCTCGGGCAACATCCAAGTCGTCGAGGAGATTAGACTGGATTGCGACGGAGACGCCATAGTGGTTCGCGTGAGACAGGTTGGTTCAGGTGCGTGTCACCTTGGAGAGCGCAGTTGCTTCCATCGTAGCGTCCGCTTGGACTCGGACGGCCGCATTCGCATAGGCTTCGACAGGCGACCTGCGAGTTCGGGCAGTGAGGGATCAGACACTGAGGTAGGCTCCTCTATTTTGGAGGAGTTGTACGGTGTGGTGTGCGGCCGGAAGGCCAGCCCAGTGGAGGGATCATACACTTGCTACCTGTTTCGCGAGGGCCTCGACAAGATCCTCAAGAAGGTCGGTGAAGAGTGCGCTGAGACGATCATCGCTTCAAAAAACCAGTCAGCCGAAGAGATCGTCTATGAAACGGCCGATCTGCTATATCACCTTCTCGTCTTGCTGGCCTTCTTTGACATTCAGCCAAGCGATATTTGGAAAGAGCTTGCAAGGAGACGTTAGTGTTTGTGTCCCATGAACGGGGAGTTCATATAGACGTACAAGGGAGACTGGTTGATGGACTATTTGTCAGACCTAAATCCTCAACAGAGAGCGGCCGCATCGCACTACACAGGGCCGCTTTTAGTGCTGGCCGGCGCCGGAAGCGGCAAGACTCGTGTTCTGATTCACCGGATTGCCCACCTGATAAGCCACTACAAAGTGGACCCTCGATCTATTCTTGCAGTTACTTTTACAAACAAAGCTGCTCAGGAGATGCGTGACCGTGCGGCGCGGCTTCTTGGACTTGCCGGAGTCGACGTATGGGTTTCGACATTTCATTCGCTGTGCGTTCGGATCTTGCGCGCCGAGTGTGAATATGTCAGTCGGACAAGTAGTTTTGCCATATTCGATACGACTGACCAGGTTACAGCAATAAAGCAGTGCTTGAGGGAGCTGGAGATGGATGAGCGAAACATGAATCCTTCTGCAGTTCTCGGGACTATCAGCAATGCCAAAAACCAGCTTATCGATGCCAAAAGGTACGCAGATCAAGCAGTCGATTACTGGCAAAAGCAGGTTGCGAAAGTGTTTGCCAGCTATGAGAAGAAGCTTTCTGTCAACAACGCGTTCGACTTCGACGACTTGATTGCTGAGACTGTAAGGCTTTTCAGAGATGAGCCTGCAGTACTTGAGAAGTACCAAGATCGGTTTAGGTTCATCATGATCGACGAATACCAGGACACAAACCATGCTCAGTACCTGCTCGTCAATCTGCTGGCAAAGAAGTACCGCAACATCTGCGTAGTGGGAGATGACGATCAGTCGATTTACCACTGGCGCGGGGCGGATATCCGGAACATATTGGAGTTTGAGCGCGACTATCCCGATGCAAAGGTCATCAAACTAGAGCAGAATTACAGGTCTACGAAGAGCATTTTGGAGTGTGCGAATGCTGTAGTCAGCAGAAACGAAAGGCGCAAACCTAAGCGGTTGTGGACGGACAGGGAGTCAGGCCCTCCAGTGTGTTGGTACCGAGCCTTTGACGAGAAGGATGAGGCTCGCTTCACGATCTCTACAATCGAAGACCTTATAATATCAGAGAAGAGGAACTACCGAGATTTTGCTATACTGTATAGGACGAATGCACAGTCTCGGACGTTCGAGGAAGAACTGCTCAACAGAGGAATACCATATCAGATCATAGGTGGGCTGCGCTTTTACCAACGCAAGGAGATAAAAGACATTCTGGCATACCTGAGAGTAATAGACAACCCGCATGATTCCATTAGCCTCTTGCGGATTGTCAATACGCCCAAGCGCGGAATAGGAGCAACCACTGTAGAAAGGCTAAGTGAATACGCTCGGATGCGCGGCATCTCAGTATATGCTGCAATGCAGGAAGAGCGCGTCCACACCGTTCTCGGGGGAAGGGCGAGTTCCGCAGTCGCTGCGTTCAATGAGCTGCTCGAAGAACTGATTACCCATGCAGCCGACGCGACTCCGTCTGAGATTGTCAAGAATGTCTTGGACAAGACAGGATACATAAGGGAGTTGGCTCGTGAAGGTGATTCAGTAGAAGCCGAATCCCGAATCCAAAACCTGCAGGAGTTGATATCGGTTACTCGCAACTTCGAAAGGGGCCGAGAGTCGAGCTCCTTGTCCGACTTTTTGCAAGAGGTCGCACTGCTGTCTGATATTGATGCGTTGGAGGACGACAATAACGGGGTAACATTGATGACTCTGCATTCAGCAAAGGGACTCGAGTTCCCGGTAGTGTTCATGGTCGGAATGGACGAAGGCGTGTTCCCGCTGGCGAGGAGCATCTTCGAGAGTGGAGAAGTCGAAGAGGAACGACGTTTGTGCTATGTAGGCATTACCAGGGCAAGAGACAGGCTATTCCTAGTATCTGCCGACTTTCGTATGCTCTACGGAAGTGCGAGCGCCAATCCGCCCAGCCGGTTCATTGGGGAGCTGCCTGCCGAACTCGTGCAACAGGTGGGTAGGGCGGCCCCTGGGGGCTTCGCCGATACTTCCAGTGCAGCTGCCAAGGTTTCAAGATCTAGTTCCACAGGTCTTGACACAGACGCAGACGGCCAATCCGGCAAGTCTCAAAGACTCGACTTGTCAGCAGGAAGCAAGGTGCGGCATGCGAAGTTTGGGGTCGGCACAGTTGTGTCTGTCTCAGAAAGCGCAGGCGACCGGATTGTGACGATCGCATTTCCGAACCTCGGGATAAAGAAGCTGCTCGAAAGCTACGCTTCACTCGAACTCGTGAAATGAGGTGTTCCCTGTGGACGACAGTATCCGTGATAGGGTAGAGGACCTCAGACGTCAGATTAACTACCATGATTATAGGTACTACGTTCTAGATGACCCTGTGATCACCGATTACGAGTACGACCAACTGATGCGGGAACTCAAGGAGTTGGAGGAAAAATACCCTGAATTGGTGACGGATGACTCTCCAACTCAGCGCGTGGGAGGACGGCCGCGAACAGGCTTCTCAACAGTGGAACATCCGGTGCGTATGTTCAGTTTGGAGAACTCGTATTCAGTAGAGGAGCTGAGGAGTTTCGACGGCCGCGTCCGGAGGGCGCTTGGTGTCAGCGGCCCTGTGCAATACGTGGCCGAGCCAAAGATCGATGGTTTGGCAGTGTCGCTCAGATACGAGCAGGGGCGATTTGTGCAGGGCGCCACGAGAGGGGATGGGCTGGTCGGTGAGGACATCACCGCCAATCTCAAGACTATCAGGAGCATACCATTGCGTCTAGCTAGCGGTAGTGATGCGAACTTGACTGTGCGCGGCGAAGTGTACGTGCCTTTGGAGGAGTTCCAGAAGCTCAACGCAGAGCGAGAAGAGCGCGGGGAGAAGCCCTTTGCGAATCCTCGCAACGCCGCAGCTGGGTCGCTGCGGCAGCTCGATCCGCGTGTAACTGCATCCCGCCGGCTCAGCTTTTTTGCATACACACTGGTGGATGCCGAAAACCTTGGGATTGAACTGCACAGCGAGGCCCTGGAATTCTTGAAGGACGCCGGGTTCCCGGTCAACCAGCACACACGTAGCTGTCAGGGTATTGACGAGGCTGTAGAGTACTGTACTCATCTACAGTCCATTCGCAACGAGTTGCCGTACGACATTGACGGCGCAGTCATAAAGGTCGACTCCTTGACCTCTCAGAGTCAGCTCTCATACACTGCCAAGAGCCCGCGTTGGGCAATTGCGTTCAAGTTTGCACCTGAACAAGTGAAGACTAGGCTCGAGAGAATAGATGTGCAAGTCGGACGGACCGGAGTCCTTACCCCTCTTGCTATCCTTGAGCCTGTCAGATTGGCAGGGTCAGTCGTTAGCAGGGCTTCGCTGCACAATGAGGACGTCATCAGGCAGAAAGACATCCGTATTGGAGACATAGTCGTGGTCCGAAAGGCTGGAGACGTGATTCCGGAGGTTGTGCGCCCGGTAGTCGAGGAACGCGACGGAACAGAAACAGAGTTCAGCATGCCCGACAAGTGCCCTGCATGCAATGAGCCGGTGTTCCGGTCTGTGGGAGAAGTGGCAGTTCGATGCCAGAACGCCAAGTGCCCGGCACAGATCCGTGAAAGGCTGATTCATTTTGCATCGAGAGATGCTATGAACATAGAAGGACTGGGCCCGGCGATTGTCGGACAACTCCTCGAGTCCAATCTGGTCGAGTCGCCGGCAGACCTTTACGAACTGACGATCTCCGACGTACTGGGTTTGGACCGAATGCGTGAGAAGTCGGCTCATAATCTGATCAGAGCGATTGAGAACAGCAAGACTGTGCCGTTCTCCAGGGTAGTGTACGCCCTGGGCATCCGGCACGTCGGATCGAGAGTAGCGGAGATCCTCACGGAGCACTTCGCGGACCTCGATTCTCTAATGGTCGCGGACCAAGGTGCTCTGGCGAAAATCGATGATATCGGGCCAAAGATTGCAGAGAGTGTTTGGTCGTTTTTCCAAGTAGAGTCTAACCGGGACACTGTCTTGAGACTAAGAGATGCCGGAGTGAATATGAGGTCTGAGCCAGAGGAGAAACGCGAGGAGAGGGAAGGAGTTGCAAATAAGTCTTTTGTCTTTACCGGAGCTCTCGAACGTATGACCAGGGACGAAGCTGCTGCTTTGGTCAGATCGCTTGGGGGCAGGACGACGTCTTCGGTCAGCTCCAGTACAGACTATGTCGTAGTTGGCAAAGACCCGGGTTCGAAGTACCAGAAGGCAGTTCAACTTGGTGTTAAGATACTGAACGAGCAAGAGTTTCTTGATCTGATAGGTATCTGACACTGCCCGAGTTGGTGATGGAGGTGGAGAAGGTGGCATTGACTGCGGACGATGTCAACCAGATAGCGAGATTGGCAAGGCTGTCGCTAAGTGAAAACGAAGCGGAGAGCTTTGCGGGATCTTTGAACGGCATACTGGATTATGTTCAAAAAATCGACGAGGTTGACACCGGAGGTGTAGAACCTACATCGCGTGTTGCCCGTTTGAGCAATGTTGTTAGGGAAGATCGCGTGGAACCGTCTTTGTCTACTGAGGAGGCGTTGTCAAACGCTCCGGATAAGTCTGGCGAGTACTTCCGCGTCCCACGCGTTTTGGAAATCAACGAGTGAGACAACCTGGTCGAGGTATGGGGGGATAGCATTGGAACTCATTAGCAAGCCTGTGCACGAGCTGATCGATCTCCTAGAGACACGGGCGATTAGCTCCGAAGAGCTGGTGGGCCAATACTTGGACAGGATAGAGCAGGTAGAACCTACCATCAAGGCATTCATAACAGTTGACAGAGAAGGCGCTCTCGAGGCGGCCAGGGCTGTCGATGAATCTAGACGCGATGGGAAAGCCCCCTCCAGACTAGCTGGAATACCTGTAGCTGTCAAAGACAATATCTGTACCAAGGGAATGGCTACCACGTGCGCCTCGGAGATTCTCAAAGACTTCGTGTCTCCCTATGATGCATATGTGATAGAGCGACTGCGCTCAGCAGGTATGATAATCGTTGGAAAGACCAACATGGACGAGTTCGCGATGGGGTCGAGCACTGAGAACTCAGCTTTTTTCCCAACTAGAAATCCTTGGGATCTGGACAGAGTGCCCGGCGGCTCCAGTGGCGGGTCGGCAGCGGCCGTAGCGAGCGGAGAAGTGCCCGTTGCTCTAGGGTCAGATACCGGAGGCTCTGTGAGAACTCCTGCATCTTATTGCGGTGTAGTCGGACTCAAGCCTACCTACGGCCTGGTCTCTCGGTATGGGCTGGTTCCGTACGCTTCTTCGCTGGATCAGGTTGGGATATTGGCTGGCAATGTCCGAGATTGTGCGATTATGCTAGGGGCCATTGCCGGACACGATCCCAGGGACTCCACCTCAGTCAAGACCGAACGGGTTGACTACGAGGCCCGCCTTTACAACGACATAGCCGGGAGAGTCGTAGGAATCCCGCGAGAGTGCTTTGGAGGACCAATAGACCCACATGTCACTGAATCAGTATATGCTGCGACAAAGACGCTTGAGAGGCTTGGTGCGCGCGTTCAAGAGGTATCTATTCCGACGTTGCAATATGCGCTCGCGGTTTATTATGTCATAGGCCCAGCAGAAGCTTCAGCTAGCCTTGCAAGGTATGACGGAGTTGCCTTCGGATATAGGTACAAGCAAGCAGAGGATTCGGTGTCTATGTTTATGGAAACCCGTGGGAGGGGCCTAGGGCCGGAGGTGAAGCGAAGGATCCTGATCGGCACCTATGTGCTGAGTGAGGGCAACTACGACAGGTACTTCCGCAAAGCCATGCAAGTGCGCACTTTGATCAAAAAGGAGTTTGAACAGGCGCTTGAGCATTGCGATGTGCTTGTCACCCCTACGACTCCAACCGTTGCGTTTAGGCTGGGGGAGAAGACGGACGACCCGATGTCTATGTATATGTCGGATATGTGCACGGTCGTAGCGAACCTTGCAGGTGTTCCCGCAGTTTCAGTGCCTTGCGCAAAGCACGAGGGATGTCCTATAGGCCTCCAGCTCATAGGGCGCAGTCTAGATGAGGCCTTGCTCCTCAACATCGCGTACGCATACGAACAGGCATCCGGTTTTGAGATAGAAAAAGCGTCTGTTGTTTGAGATAGGGGGGACTGAGGTTTGCCGCTTGAGGATTATGAGATCATCATTGGACTGGAGGTTCACGCTGAACTCAAGACCGAATCAAAGGTCTTTTGTGGCTGCAGCACGAAGTTCGGAGCTCAGCCCAACAGCCAGGTATGTCCGGTGTGTCTGGGATTACCTGGAACCCTTCCGGTTTTGAACAAGAGAGCCTTGGAACTGACGATTTTGGCAGGACTGGCACTCAACTGCAAGATCGCAGAGCACACTGGGTTTGACCGAAAGCAGTATTTCTACCCTGACCTGCCAAAGGGATACCAGATCTCGCAGTTTGACCGTCCTATCTGTTATGACGGCTTCATAGAGATCCTTGCTGACGACCGCGATGGAAACGAAGTCAAGCGGGTTGGGATTAACAGAGTACACCTAGAGGAGGAATCTGGTAAGTCCGTGCACTCAGGCACTGGAATACTAGATTCCTCGTATTCGCTCCTGGACTACAACAGGTCTGGCATACCGCTAATAGAGATTGTGAGTGAACCAGATCTTAGGTCTCCGCAGGAAGCCCGCAGATTCCTCGAGGAACTCAAGCGCTTGCTCGAGTATACCGGGGTATCCGATTGCAAGATGGAAGAAGGGTCACTGAGATGTGACGCAAACGTATCGCTCCGCAAGAGGGGTGAGACGCGATTTGGCGTCAAATGCGAGATCAAGAACATGAACTCTTTTAGGGCGGTTGAGGCCGCAATTCTCCATGAAGCCGAACGACAGGCTGAGTTGTTGGACGCAGGAGAGCAGGTTGAGCCCCAGACTCGCGGATGGGACGAGTTGACCGGCACGACTGTCTTTATGAGGTCTAAGGAGTCCTCCAGCGACTACAGGTACCTGCCAGACCCTGACCTGGTTGATCTGGTGATTGACGCGGGGATGGTCGAGGCCCTCAGGGAGAACTTGCCTGAGATGCCCGGGCAGAAGCGGCGCAGGTATGTGGAGGAACTGAAGATCCCTGAATACGACGCAGAGCTGATTTCAGGCTCAAGGAACCTTGCCGAGTACTTCGAATCAGTAGTAGCAGTCTACAACGGGCCTGCCAAGATAGTCTCCAACTGGGTCATGGGTGAGTTCTTGCGGCTGATCAACCAGGAAAAGGTCGAGATCGAAGACGCCAAGATCTCCCCGGAGGAGTTCGCTGCTGTGCTTAGGCTTGTCGATAATGGCACTATAAGCGGGTCGGTGGCCAAAGGCGTATTCGAAGAGGTCTTTCGTACAGGTGAGGACCCAGAGAGCATCGTGAAGCGGCAAGGCCTGGCTCAGATATCAGATGCTGACGAGCTCTCTGCGGTTGTGGATGGGATCATCGAGGCCAATCCCAAAGCAGTGGAGGATGTCAAGTCAGGAAACCACAAGGCGATTGGGTTTCTTGTTGGCCAGGTCATGAAAGAGACGAAAGGCCAAGCCAACCCAAAGGTAGTCAACCAGTTGCTAAGAGACAGACTCGGCCTATAAACTGCCAAGTGCAGGATGGGTGAATCAGGAGTAGTAAGACAAGAACTCAAGCTCGGCACCAAGATCTACGTTGTGAATGATGGTCTCTGTCGGCTTGATCTTGGTTGGCGGCGCGGCGAAGTTGAGCACAGCCTTGACCCCGCACTCACACAGGAAAGCCATGACAGGCTCTGACACCTGGCTGGGGACTGCAACAACGGCGATTGTAGGATTGAGTTCATGGATTAAGTGTCGCAGTTCGTCAATGTGGTACACCTTTATCCCCATGAACTCGCTGTTTGTCTTGCGAGGATCTTTGTCAAATATCGCCTTTATGCGAAAAGGGTAATCCTTTTCGAGACTGGCTCTGGTAGAGATAAACCTGGCGAATGCGGTCCCCAGGCTACCCATGCCAATCAGAATCATAGGCACAATCCGATCGAGCTTGAGTATTCGCTTGATCTCGTGTGCCAAATCCGATGCGTCGTAGCCCAACCCGCGGCGGCCGAATTCGCCAAAATACGCGAGGTCCTTGCGCAGCTGGGTAGGCTTGACACCGGCGAGCGCCGCCAGCTTCTCGGAGGACACGATCTGACCTTTGCCTCGGGTTGCCTCAATCTCACGCAAACACGCCAAGTATATAGGTAGGCGCCGTATGGTCTCTCTGCAGACTTTCTGTCTCATACACAGTCACTCCGATGAGGGCCGGATCAGCAAAGCTGACCCGGCCTGTTTGCGTACAATCAGCAGTATGGCCATATCCGGCACTCCCTAGATTCTCTGTTGGAACAGCGGTCTCCTTCGATAAGTAGTGTGCAGCAGTTCGTGCGATTTCTCTCCCAGCGGCTCCTTGAGGAATTCGCTATAGAGCTTCTTGATGGCGGGATTTTCGTGAGACTTGCGTAGCGGCAACGACCGATCCGCCTCGTATGTAGCTCGTATGCGCTTTGCGCGGGTCTCCATTGTCGTAGGTATAGGCTGGCCTCCGCCGCCGATACACCCGCCGGGACAGCACATGATCTCTATGAAGTGATAGTCGCTTTCGCCGCGTTTGATCTGCTCCAACAGAACTTTCGCGTTTGACAGTCCATGTGCGACCGCGACCTTGACCTTGACACCGTCAAGATCAACGTCAGCTTCCTTTATGGCTTCGAGGCCGCGAACAGGGTGGAAGTCGATTGACGGAAGGGTTTTGCCTGTCACCACTTCGTACACTGTGCGCAGAGCTGCTTCCATGACACCTCCGGTGGCGCCAAAGATGACACCCGCTCCCGTCGAAATCCCGAACGGGTCATCGTAATCAGACTCCGGCAGGTTGGCGAAGTCCAAGCCCATTTGCCGGATCATCCTACCGAGTTCTCTCGTTGTAAGGACTACATCGACATCTGGGCCGCTTTCACCGCACATTTCTTCTCTGGTGCATTCGAACTTCTTGGCAGTGCACGGCATCACAGACACGGAGTAGATGTCCTTGGGGTCGATGCCGGCTTTCTGTGCGTAGTAAGTCTTGGCAAGTGCACCGAACATCTGTTGTGGCGACTTGCACGTCGAGACGTGGTCGAGCAGTTCAGGGTAGTAGTGTTCGATGAACTTGATCCATCCCGGGCTGCATGACGTGAGCATCGGGAGCGTGCCACCCGTCTTCATCCGCTGGAGCAGTTCATGACCCTCTTCGATTATAGTCAAGTCTGCAGTGAAGTCAGTGTCAAAGACCTTGTCAAACCCCATCTCTCTCAGGGCTGACACCAGCTTGCCTGTGGTGATACTTCCTGGAGGCAAACCGAGTTCTTCGCCTATCGAGACCCTTACAGCAGGAGCAGTCTGGACTATGACAACCTTGGACGGATCGGCTAGGGCTTCCCAGACACGGTTCGTGTCATCTTTTTCGTAGATCGCACCTACAGGGCAAACCAGAACGCACTGACCGCAGTTGACGCACGCGACCTCAGACAAGTTGCGATCGAGCGGCGTGGTAATCTCGGTTGCAAACCCTCGGCCTACGGGAAACAGAATGCCAACGCCCTGGACTTCCTGACATACTGCGACGCACCTGCGACACAATATGCACTTCTCTGGGTCTCTCACTATAGAAGCTGAACTCATGTCCTTTGGACGGGGATGCCTCAACACTTGAAATGGAATTTCCCTTATTCCCAGGCTTTCGGCAACCGTCTGTAGTTCGCAGTTCTGGTTTCTCGGACAAGTAGGGCAATTGTGGTCGCCTCTTGCGAGCATAAGCTCTACTGTCGTGCGGCGAGACTCTCGGACAAGGGGCGAATTCGTCCTAACCTTCATACCGTCTTTGACCGGGTATGTACAGGCAGTCTGCAGCAGGAAGGATCCTTCCACCTCGACTACACAAAGCCTGCAGATGCCTTGAGGCGGAAGGTCGGGATGGTGGCACAGCGTTGGGATTGTAATGCCAACCTTCTTTGCTGCTTCGAGGACCGTCGTCCCCTCTGGGACCGTTACCGAATGTCCGTCGATGGTCAGCGTAGCCATGGCGACCTCTTGTTCTGGTTTGAGTTGAACGGCAGCCATGCGGTCACGCTCCTTTCGAAGCCGCCTGATCGCGCAGGTGGACCAGGTATTCCTCTTTGAAATACTTGAGAGTGGTCAGAACTGGTTTAGGAGCTGCCTGACCCAGACCGCACAGGCATGAACGCTCCATGACTCTGCACAGCCTGCTCAACACATCCAAGTCCGCAAGGGTGGCCTCTTCGTCCTCGATCTTCTCCACGAGGCGTGCCAGTCTGTAGGTCCCTTCGCGGCAAGGGGTGCACTTCCCGCACGATTCGTGTTCGAAGAAGTGCATGAAGCTCTTGACTACGTCCACGATGCAGTGTGAATCGTCGACAATGAGAAGGGCGCCAGATCCCAGCGACGAATCAACCTCTCTCAGGCTATCAAAGTCGAGTGGGATGTCCAGCAGAGACGCTGGAAGGCATCCGCCTGAGGACCCGCCGGTTTGTGCCATCTTGAACTTGCGCCCTCTAGGAATCCCGCCGCCGACGTCGAACACGAGAGTCCTCAGTGTCGTTCCCATAGGCACCTCAACCAGGCCTCTGTTCATGACATCGCCGGTCAAGGTGAACACCTTGGTGCCGGGACTAGTTGGAGTACCGATCTGGCGAAACCAGTCAGCACCGTTTTCTATTATCGGCGGGATATTTGCGAGGGTCTCTACGTTGTTGATCACTGTCGGATATCCCCATAGACCCTTGTCTGTAGGATAAGGCGGTTTCACTCGGGACTCGCCTCGTTTGCCTTCGATGGACTCCATGAGGGCGGTTTCCTCGCCGCAGACGTACGCGCCAGCTCCGGACCTAACTACTATGTCGAAGCCAAAGCCTGACCCCGCGATGTCGTTGCCGAGAAACCCGGCAGACCTGGCTTGTTTGAGCGCGTTCGTGATGGTCTCGTACGATTGGCCATACTCGCCGCGGATGTAGAGATAACCCTTTGAAGCGCCGACTGCGTAAGCTGCGATGACCATCCCCTCAATCACGCAGTGGGGGTCGCCTTCAAGAATGAGGCGATCTTTGAAAGTCCCGGGCTCACCTTCGTCTGCATTGCATATCACGAACTTCGGATCGCCTTCGGCTTTGGCTGCAAATTCCCACTTGAGGCCTGTGGGAAACCCTGCGCCCCCGCGGCCCCTGAGACCCGAGTCCTTGACAGTCTGTACTACTGCGGCTGGTTCCATCTCGAGCAACGCTCGCTTGAGCGCTCTATAACCACCCGAGCTGATGTACTCTTCGATGCTGTTTGGGTCGATCTGGCCACAATTGCGTAGGACCACTCTCTTTTGAGACCTCAGGTAGCTGTTCACGAGACCGATGCCTCCTTGTCTTTGGCGTACCTGCGGAGGATCAGCCTTACTTTCTCTCGCGTGAGGTTGCCAAAGACCCTGTCGTTAACCATCATTGCCGGACCAACAGAACAGATTCCGAGACAGCTGGTAGATTCGAGAGTAAAGAGCCCGTCGGGAGTAGTCTCGCCCAAGTCTATGCCGAGTTCGTCCTTGACGGCGCGCAGTACGCTCTCTGAACCCATAACGTGGCAGGGGGCGCTTTCGCATACTCTGATGATATGTTTGCCCTTGGGCCTTGTGCTCAGCAGTGAGTAGAATGTCGCTACTCCGTATACCTGGCTCGTTGGTATAGAGAGTTTCTCCGAGATGGCAATGAGCATGTCATCTGAAAGATACCCGAAGATGTGCTGGACTTCATTGAGGATTTCAAGGAGAGGGCTCGGCTCATCCTTGTACTCTTCGATTACTCGGTCTATCTGCTTGTCAGTCTCGGTGGATAGAGTAGGGGCAGTTGAACACGCGTTCATCGATCGGCACACCTCCCAATCCGTGTCCTTGATGCTGTGCTGCCAGTAGAACCGAGGAGTGGCTGTCTATGGCGCAATAGCGTGATGAGTGAGAACCTCTCCATCAACGATGTGACGGGCGACAATCATTCTGGCAGCTTCTGCATCAACACGGCCGTAGACGACCTCCTCCTCGTCGGGTGTTTTCACAGTGACGAGAGGCTCCATCTCGCAGAGACCGGCGCAACCGACTTTTCGGACGGTAACACTGTCTACTCCAAGTCTCTGAAGCTCTCCGAGGAAAGCGTCTACGGTGTCGTCAGCTCCGGCGGCTCTTCCGCATGATCCGGCGCTAATCGTTATGCAAGTGCGGCCTGTCTTGATCATTTTGTACACTCCTTTCGATAGGGTCTGGGTGAGCTGAGCCCCTGAACCTAGGCCATCTGCAGTTCGGCCAACAGTTCGGATACAAAATCAGTTCGATGCCAGGGCCCCGGACAATCCATGTAGAACTCACATTTCGGACAGCAGTTGTCCTGATGGCTAGACGATTCACACGATCCCGACCTCTTGCACCACTCGCAGCAGTGAGTGGACTCACGAGACAGAAACGGCATAACGACACCTACCTTTCCACAGTAGTTGATCACTGTGCTTGCCCAGGACCGCCCGTGTCCATGCCTTGCTCTTGTGAACACATTCTCAATTTCATGATACAGAGGGTGTTTAGTGGAAACAATTGGACTATGGTAGGAAATATAGACAATACCGGGGTTCTACTCAATCATACTAGAGTATGATTGACTGAGGAGACCATGGAGGGAGTTCGGATTACCGAATCAGGTCATTGGAGAGAGCAATAACAGCTGCTTGGGTCCTGTCCCGTGCACCGAGCTTCTCCAATATGCTGCTTACGTGGCTCTTGACCGTTTGAATGCTGATAGACAGATTTTCTGCAATCTCGCGGTTGCTCATCCCTTTGGTTAGAAGTCTGAGCACCTCTGTCTCGCGCTGGGTAAGCAGTTGGGTCTGGTCTGTTGATGGGGTAGCAGACCTGTTCTGGAGGACCTTAAACAGAAGCCCGTCAGATAGGCCCGGGTATATGACCGGCACTCCTTTAAGCACCTTTAGGAGCCCCTCGATCAGTGTTGCGGGATCGCAGTCCTTGGCAAGGAATCCGTCCGCACCTGACCCTATTGCCTTCAGGATGATGTCTTCGTCATCATCGACTGTCAGGATGACGATTTTGGAGTCTGCGACAGCTTTCATGGGCGCGACCGCCTCTATGCCGCTCACCTCGGGCATGTGGATGTCAACTAGCACCAGGTCGGGCTTGAGGCTCTCGACCAGCTTAACTGCTTCGCGGCCGTTGGCCGCGAGTCCAACGACCTCGAGCTGAGGGTGCATGGCAAGCATTCCTGACAGGGCTCTGCGGACTAGCGGATCATCGTCCACTATGACCACTGAGTACCTTGAGTTCATGTTCAGCTCCTCCTTCGCCACCATTGGCCGTTTCCTCAAGAAGCGGGGCAGAGGTGATCGGTATTCGCAGTGTAAATCTCGCTCCATCACTGCTGCTTTGTACTTCAACCGAACCGCCATGCGCCTCTGCTACCTTCTTGACAACGACAAGTCCAAGACCAGTTCCTTTGTCTTTCGTGGTGTAGAAGGGCTCGAAAATCATGCTTCTCAATTCCTCAGGTATACCGGGTCCGTCGTCTGCTACTGATATTGTCACTTCATTCTGGCTGCAATCGGTCGTAATCCTTACCTTTCCGCCCTTGATCTGCGATGCCTGGATCGCGTTGAGGACTAGGTTGACAAGGGCTCGCTCCAAGTGAGTTTCATCCACTTTGACCAAGGGCATGCCGTCTTTGAGCCTGTATTCGATCTGTACGCCGCCGCGGGAGTGGGTGAGCGCAACTGAGTCCACTACCCGCTTGACCAACGCATTGACATCACACTCCCTCAGCCTCACACGCATCGCCCGAGAGAAGTCAAGGAGATTCTCCATGGCTTCTTTGAGTCTGACTACGCTGTCCTCAATGAGCGTCAGCTCCGGGTATTTCGTGCCGTGAGGGCCGAGTTTGTTTCTTAGGCTGTACAGACTCATACCGAGGGAGCTTACAGGCGTCCTCAAATCGTGAGCCACTATCGATGCCATTTTGCCAAGCAGGGCGAGTTTTTCTGCCTGTCTGGCCTTTGCGATCGCTTGCTCCAATTCGTCGGTTTTTTGAGTGAGCTGGAGGCTGGTATCTCTAAACGCCTTCGCATTGGCTATCAGCAGGCCAAGCATCTCTGCTGCCTTTTCGACTCTGTCGAATTGCTCCGCGAGCACGTGCGGTTTCATAGCAGTGATATACCCAAACGAAACGATTGCGATGAGTTCGCCCCCTGTTCGCACCGGCACAGTCAGGACCGATCTGAGGCGGTGCTCCACAAAGAACCGTCTGTCCTCGATGCTGAGATTTTCGTCAAAATGCACGACTACAGGCCTATTGGTGCTTCTCGCTATCTCAAGCAGTGGAATGCTTCCTGGTTCGCTGGAATACGGAACTAGGGAGTCTCCCTGGGTTCTTACTGACAAGTGCTCTGGGCTCAGGTAGATATAGTTTTTTCCTCCATCTATCATGCTGAGGTGATACACGTCTGCATCAAGGACCTTTTCAAGATTCTCAGCAATAGCCCGGAGCGCGCTCTCAAGATCCAGGCTCCTCGCGACGCTCTTCGTCAACTCGTTTAGCGATTCGAGCCTTTCAGTCAGCCTCAAAATCTGCTGGTAAGCCAGAGCATTGGCAACTGCGTTGGAGACGTAGTCGCCGAGGAGCTCGAGCATCCTGTAGTCTCTTGTTTGGAACGGATCCGACCCTTGCCTTCTCTCAATGACCATGACGCCGGCGCATTTTCCGTTGACTACGATTGGAGCGAACAGGACGTTAGTGTTCACTGCGTTGAAACCGTTGGTAAGGAGGGTATGGCCGCGGCTTTTGGCGGACTCGAGCACCTCTGAGAGATCGATTGCGCCTTTGCCCAGTTGAGAGTTGCCTTGAGGAGTCGGTTTCGCGCTGGTGACGATATAATGGGCAACTCGTTCCATGTCGAGAGAACAGCTCGAATGAATGACCTCGTCTGTCTTTGTGTCTCTCAAGAACGAACTCGAATCGTCGCAATCAAACAGCTCTTGAAGACTCGTTTCGACCGCATCGATGATCTTCTCAAGCGAGAGAGTCGAGTTTATAGATCTGCCCAGGCTGAGCACTCGTTGAAGGTCGTCGTTGTTGCGCATCACCGCGATGTTGGCTTGGTCCAACTCATCAATCAAGTGTGGAAGGCACATGCGGACTTCGGCGATCCCTTGACAGATGGCAGAAGCCATGTCTCTGCAGTTGTCGTACCCGCATGCACCGCAGTTAAGCTCTTGGCCAGTTTGTTTGCCGATCTGGCGAAGGACCGTTTCGATGATGTTTTCGTCAGCGATGTGTGTTGGCACGCTGCGGTCATCGAACTCACGCGAGAGGTCAAGCTCAGCAGATGCCCGAGTCAAGAAGGCAGAGTAGGACGAGTAGTCCTGCGGGCTGTGGGCAATCCGCTTTTCTTTGACGTATGAGGCGACGATATGTCGCTTGAAGTGGAGGCTCCGCTGTCCGGTCATCCCAGGCCCGTCTATGCACCCATCGCAGAATAGCAGGTCAACAAATCTAGGGTAGATTTTCCCTGTAGCAATGTCATCCAGAACCGCTATGCAGTTTTCAGGCCCTTCGCAGGTCACGAAGTCCTGGTTTAGCAGCCCTCCTTGAAGGCCAAGGGCATAACTCAGTCCGCCTGAAACAGAGAGGGTAGAGCTGTCTGACAGATCAAGCAGGTCGGCATAGTCGGGCTGCATCTCGGCCACAGAGATGTTTTTCAAGTCTAGAAGCTTGTGAAGTTCCTCGAAGGTCATGACGCAGTCTACATCGCCGCTTAACGGTTTGGAAAGGATCTCGGACTTCTTCGCGAGGCACGGACCGATGAAAACGACTTTGGTGCCCTCGCCGAGTTCGGCTTTGATGTACCTGGCCAGAGCCACCATGGGTGATGCTACGGGGGCTAGGTTGGAAATGAGTTGTGGGTAGTAGACTTCAATGATGTTGACGATTGCAGAACAAGCACTCGAAATGAGCGGATTCCGGTCTCCGTCTCTCAGCAATGACAGGTAGCTCCCTGCTATCAGTCCTGCGCCAACTGACACCTCTGCCACAAAATCAAAGCCGACAGCCCTGAGAGAGGCAAAAACCTGTCCAGGCCTCAAGTCGTGGAACTCGGCAGGAAACGACGGTGCGATGCATGCAGCTACGCGCTCTCCCGACTCTAGCAACCGCAGAGCGGGAGCAATTCCGTCGTCGATCTGCTTGGCATTCTGTTTGCAGACTTTGACGCATGACCCGCAGCTTATGCACTTCGAATCAATGACTTGAGACTGTTCGTTTTCAACTTTGATCGCTTTGACCGGGCAATTGCGTATGCACGAATAGCATTTCTTGCACCTGCCGCTGGAAGTATGCACAACTCCCATCGCCCGCGATCCTCCTTGTTTTGCCTCAGCTACATTATATTCCTTATGGTGCGCGTTGTCCATCAGCGGGATTACATCCATTACCAATAAGGTCTTCACGGTATCCCTCCCTGGAACGAGTGCGGTATGCGACTTTTGATGGATCGAGGCGCTGAAGGGTTACAGTAGTCTGTGGAGAACCATGTTGATACTGCATGAGAACCGTCCAGATGAGTGATGCAGACGGAGTAGAGGAGGAGGCCGCTTGGTCGTTGGGACTTTGATTGTGTCATTGCGCTTGTACGGTGCGCAGTCGCTCAAGGACAAGCGCCGCGTGATCAAGAGCTTGGTTGATCGCATGCGGCAGAAGTTCAACGCGTCAGTGGCTGAAGTTGACTGTTTGGACCTCTGGCAACGAGCCGAACTGGGGATAGCTGTGGTCGGCCATGAGTCGGCTCATGTTTCAAGCCAATTGCAGAGGATAGCATCATTCATCGACCTGGATGGATCTGTAGAGGTAATAGGGGTGCAAACAGAGTTGCTCTAGACGGGACGATGCTGTGCACACCTGTTGCCGATCTGTCAGGAGTGATTGCATTGACCGTTCTATCAGTTCAGACCGCTTCCAGGTGTCAGTTGGTGAGCATCACTGAACAAGTCAGCCGCGCGGTAGAGCAGTCAGGAATCAAGCAAGGGATATGTGTAGTTTATGTTCCTCATACTACCGCGGGAGTGATGATCAACGAGAACGCCGATCCGGACGTTAGGCACGACATCCTGTCGCATCTTGAACGCATGGTTCCGTTTGAGTGCAGCTTTAGACACGTCGAGGGCAACAGTGCCGCACATATCAAGAGCGTGCTGGTGGGCCACTCGGTCACATTGATCGTTGAGAAAGGCGCGCTTGTCCTTGGGCGGTGGCAGGATGTCTATTTCGCGGAGTTCGACGGGCCGAGACGGCGTTTAGTGTACGTCAGGGTAGTAGGTTCGCCGGGCTGATGCAGATCGTCTCGTAACTGCCAGCGTATGGAGGGAGTCTGAGACTAGGCGTCGAAGACAAAGTGATGAGTGGGAGGTGGTGGAACATGAACACAGCTTTGAGTGGGAAGACATCGGCACCAGCGAACAGGTTGATCGGAGCCTTGCCTAAAGTCGGCATTAGGCCTGTTATCGACGGCCGCAGGCGCGGAGTCAGGGAGTCTCTTGAAGACCAGACTGTTGGGCTTGCAAAGGCTGCGGCGGCGTTGATATCCGAAAGCCTGCGGCATCCAAATGGAGAAAAGGTGGAGTGCGTAATCGCGCAGCCATGCATTAGTGGAGCAGCAGAGGCTGCGATGGCAGCTGAGTTGTTCAAACGTGAAAACGTAGCTGTATCATTGACAGTTACTCCTTGCTGGTGTTATGGTTCAGAGACCATTGACATGGACCCGCTAAGGCCAAAGGCAGTCTGGGGGTTCAACGGAACCGAACGTCCGGGAGCGGTTTACCTCGCGGCAGCTCTGGCAGCCTATGCTCAAAAGGGTTTGCCCGCGTTTGGCATCTACGGTAGAGACGTCCAGGACGCGGGAGACACCGAGATCCCCGAGGACGTTGCTGAGAAGATACTGAGGTTCGTCCGGTCCGGTTTGGCTGTAGCTTGGATGAGGGGCAAGTCCTATCTTGCGATAGGCGGGGTGTCAATGGGAATCGCCGGCTCAATCGTAGACCCTGATTTCCTAGAGGCTTACCTGGGTATGCGATATGAAATGGTCGATCAGTCGGAGATTATTCGGAGAATCGAAGAGGGCATCTACGATGAAGAGGAGTTCAGGCGCGCACTCGCCTGGATCAAGGAAAACTGCATGGAAGGCGAGGATCTCAATCCGCCTGAGCTCAGGCCATCTCGGGAGCAGAAGGACCGCGAGTGGGAGTTCGTCACCAAGATGACGCTCATCGTTAGAGACCTAATGGTGGGCAATCCGCGACTAGATGAGATGGGCTTTGGTGAGGAAGCGATGGGGCGCAATGCGATTGCTGCCGGTTTCCAGGGCCAGCGGCAGTGGACCGATCATTTCCCAAACGGAGACTTCACTGAGACCATACTTAACTCATCATTTGACTGGAACGGGATACGCCAGCCGTTTGTTGTAGCCACGGAAAACGACCACCTCAACGGCATAGCTATGCTCTTTGGACATCTCTTGACTGGCACAGCCCAGGTCTTCGCAGATGTCAGGACATACTGGAGCCCCTCGGCAGTGAAGCGAGTCACCGGCTATGAGTTCTCAGGAATCGCCGAAAACGGAGTCATCCACTTGCTCAATTCAGGTTCAGCCGCCTTGGATGGTACCGGACGGCAATCAATCGATGGCAGCCCTGCTATCAAGCCGTTCTGGGAGATCACTCCCGACGAGGTCGAAGAATGCCTCAAGGCAACGACGTTCCGCCCTGCAGGCAGAGGGTACATGCGCGGTGGCGGGTTTTCGACGGAGTTCATCACCCGTGGCAGAATGCCGGTTACCCTCAGCCGTCTGAATATCGTCAAGGGACTTGGCCCGGTGTTGCAGATAGCAGAGGGTTACACTGTCGATTTGCCGCCTGAGGTAGCTCGTGTGCTTATCGACCGTACTGACCCGATTTGGCCGACCACATGGTTTGTCCCGATTTTGACGGGCGAAGGGCCGTTCCAGGATGTTTACTCGGTGATGAACTACTGGGGTGCTAATCATGGTTCTCTGTGCTATGGCCACGTGGGTGCGGACATGATTACTCTGGCGTCAATGCTCAGGATTCCAGTGTGCATGCACAATGTCGACCGTAGCCGCGTGTTCCGCCCAAGCGTGTGGAACAGGTTTGGTGCGCTGGATCCTCAGGGTGCGGATTACAGAGCCTGTGCATGCTTCGGACCGCTTTACGGGAGGTACTAGCAGCATTGTCGGTTCGAGCAGTTAGATCCAAGTTGCCCGGAGAGTTCGTTGACGAACTCTACCGGGCATTTCCTATAAGCGAAGCTGACAGGATTCTCAGAGGCTTTGCGAGACGCCGATACGTGACGCTCAGGGCCAATACGCTCAAGGCGACGGTTGACGAAGTGCTTTCAGAGCTCAAGAGGGCGGGCGTCAAGTGCCAAAGAGTTCCCTGGTATTCAGATGCGTTGGTGATTCAAAACAAGCGAGAGCAGTATATCGAGTCACTCGAGCTCTATGTCCAAGGGAAGGTCTACCTGCAAAGCCTCTCGAGCATGATACCGCCATTGGTTCTCGCACCTCAACCGGGGGAGACCGTCCTGGATATTGCAGCAGCACCCGGCAGCAAGACAACTCAGATGGCTGCTCTAATGCAGAACAGAGGCCGGATCGTTGCTGCCGAAATCGACCGGATGAGGGCTGAACGCCTGATGTTCAACTTGGAACGGCAAGGAGTAACAATAGCCGAGGTGTTCACTCGCGACGGAGTCATAGTCGCGGACGAGTTCCCCGAGAGCTTTGACCGGGTGTTGGTCGATGCCCCATGCAGTGGCGAAGGGTTGTTCATAGCGAGCCAACCCGCTACGTACAACCATTGGAGCAGGCGGATGTGCAAGCGGTGCGCTGTCAGCCAACGGAGGCTGTTCGACGCAGCTGCAAGGGCATTGAAGCCTGGTGGAGCCATGGTCTACTCGACATGCACGCTCAATCCTGACGAAAACGAGCTTATGGTTGAGAGCTTCCTTAAGCGATGGGACCATGAGTTCGAAGTGCTGCCGATGAAGCTTCAGGTCCAAGGATGGGCGCCTGCCCTCGAACAGGTCAAGGGCAGGATTGTGATGCCCGAAATCAGACACACGCGGCGCGTGTTTCCATCGCAGCTAATGGAGGGATTCTACGTCGCTCTCTTGGCGAAGAAAGGATGATCGCCACAGCGAATTGTCACCGGGCTCCTCCGCCTGTACCGCCGCCTCCACCGCCTCCGCCAATGCTGAACCCGCCGCCTCTGCCTGCTCCCGAAGACTGAGACGACTGAGCGATCGCCTGAACCATCACTTGGTTCATTGTGCTTGTCAAGCTGCTGAGCCTGTCAAAGGCTTGCGCAGGTGCCGAGTCCAGGGTGGACAGGATGAGCCAAGTGCGCCCAAACCTCGACGGGTCGTCTCTGAGTTCAGCGAATACTATGGGAAGCTGGCTGATAACCTCCTTGGCGACACCTAGAGTTACGGCGTAGACCAGATAGTGCTCCCACACTGCCAGACTTGGTATAGTCGCCTCGTCCAATGAGGAGAAGTCCAAGAGGAACTTGCGAAATGCCTGCCACATGCGCATTTCTGTGGCGCCTCGCTGCGACCTGCGGTTCATGACAGCAGACAAGATCAAGAGCAGCACTCCGGAGGCAACACCGACTATGCCTCCAAGAGGCGCAGCGTAAGGCGATACAGTCACGATCAGTGGAACACCTAAGCCTGCTATCGCCAGGCCTGACAGTACGCCGATTGCCTTGCCCTTGTTGACTTCTCTGTCGAAGAAGTCGAACTGCTCGGCGTACGCCTCAACTGACGCCTTCCATTCGTTGAACCTGTTCGTAAATGCACCCGAGTGCTTGCTGGCGTACTCAGTGATCTGATCGAACGAGACAGACTCCTTTGAGCCCAGTGCAAACAGGAAGTCGACCAGCTCCTGTTCATATGGAAGCAGTTTGCTGTTGTCATCGAGTTTTTGAGTCTTCTCAATGATGTAGTCTGTCTCAGTTACCGTGCCCAGAAGTCCCAGCGCCCGTTTTCTCTCTGTACGTTTTTCTACGATTCTGAGGTACCCCCGACGCGCGAGGTTCATGATCTCCGCTGTGAGGTCCTCTGTATCTGGAGACCCGAACCGCCAAAGCACACCCAAGACTGCAGGACTGTAGTCTGCAGGCAATTCCCTGTAGTAGTCCCCATCAAACTCTGGTTTGAACTCTTTGCCATACTTGAAGTGTAGAACCAGATAGACTGCAAGAGCTAAGGCCAAGAGGCACAGCCCCACTGGCAGGTTGTTTGCGGCGAGCCACCGCAGCCAGGACGGCTGCTGGGACAGCTTCAGTTCGCGCTCATAGGCCCCTAGATCTACGGGTTCCCCGCGCTCTACTTGTCTCCTCACGTACTCACGCAGTTCGTTGGACCGCTCTGCCCATTTTGTCTCCTCTGCTAGGATCGAATCCAGGGCGTTCCTGCTGGACATTCGCCGGGCAGCGGGAACAGAGGAGGCTGGAAATGTTGTCCTGCCCTCGACAAAAGTAGCGGGTGGCAGGTAGTCAACTGTGAGGAGAGCCGACGGAGTATCTGTCAGAGTGATCTCTCCGTTGAGAGGGCCATGTGCCCACACTCTTATGTCCTCAGAAGTGACATTGGCAGGGAAGAATATCTCGATCTTGACCCGAGCGGTCGGGACATCCCAACCTTCACCTATAAACTTCCAGTTGAGTTCTGCAGTGTCTTTATGGACGACTATTACGTTCTTCAGCTTGTAGTCGAAGGTAAATGTCCTTTGCTCGTTGCTGGAGTCGTGGAATACACGAACCGTCAGCGCGTCGCGCTTTTTCTCAGTCTTGTACGTGCCTACGGCTTCGGATGCGCTCTCAGTCAGTCGTCGCCCTGAATCATACACCTCAAGATCCGCCACTCCGTCGCTTCCGGTTAGGCCGATGGTGTACCAAAGCTCACTAAACGACCCTTCAAAAACGACGGTCCTGCTTTCGATGATATGCAGGTCGCCGTTACCTAAAATGGTCGCCTCTATATTGACATCGGTGAAGTGGTAGCTCTTGGCACTGATTGGCGATCTGACAAGAGCAACCGCTATAAGGGCCATCACGACTGCGAGAGCAAACCGGGCTGTTCTTTGCCTATCACTCACTTCTTGTTCTCCTCTCGAAAGCTGACAGTGACATTGCTGCGTTCAGAAATGTCGACCTCGAAGAACTCTCTGTCCTTGAAGCCGAAGAGCGATGCCACGATAACGCTTGGGAACACTGCAATCGATTGATTGTACTTCATGACTGTGTCATTATAGAATTGCCGCGAAAACGCAATCTTGTTCTCGGTATTGGACAGCTCCTCTTGGAGCGACCTGAAGTTTTCATTTGCCTTGAGGTCTGGGTAGTTTTCTGCTACAGCAAACACCGAGCGCAGCGCTTCTGTGAGTTGTCGCTCTGCGGACGCTTGCGAGTCGATGCCTGTGGCCTTGATCGCGTTCGCCCTTGCCTCTGTGACTCTTTCAAGAAGCTCCTTTTCGTGGATGGAGTAGCCTTTGACTGTCTCAACCAAGTTGGGAATCAGATCATAACGTCGCTTGAGCTGCACGTCGATTTGAGACCATGCGTTGTCGACCCTCATGCGCAACCTAACGAGTTTGTTGTATGTGAGAATGACGAAAAGAACTATAACAGCACTGATTATCCACCACAGAATTGTTGGCAAATAGATCGCCTCCTGTTGTAAAGCTAGAGCGAGCGTCCAGCGCCGCTCGGAGAGGATTGCAGGCGTGCCGCAAAGCCTCTGTCTGTTGATAATTCTACGCAGACACCGCCCAGATCCTTCCGCACCAAACAGGACTCGCGAAGGATCTCGTCGAAGTCACCTGCCTGGAGGATTGAGATTATGCCCAAAACGTATGATTCACTGCTGGAGCAGATTGAAGGCCTTCTCACAGGCCAAGACTACTGGGTAGCTGATCTAGCCAACGCAGCTGCGTGCCTGTACCATGGCTTGCGAGATCTCAATTGGATCGGATTCTACATCAGACGCGGCGATGAACTGTGGCTAGGGCCTTTTCAGGGCAGGCCTGCGTGTACGGTGATACCCTTCGGCAAGGGTGTCTGCGGGACCGCAGCAAGAGCACGGCGGCCGATTGTGGTCCCGGACGTCAATGAGTTTCCGGGGCACATTGTGTGCGATCCGGCTTCAAGATCTGAGCTCGTCGTCCCGATTGTACGCGGGGACAACGTCTTGGCAGTGATTGATGCTGACAGCCCTCTGTTGAACCGTTTCACTGACGCTGATCTCAACGGTATGTGCAAGATAGCCGAGGTGTTGGCGGACAGGGTGAAGTGGGATATCCTTTGATGGTAAATCGGATTGTCTCGATGTTGTAGCTCAGCAGTTTACGTATGGACTATAGAGGCGAACAGGAGGAGTAGATCGTGGACACGTCTCTTATCGACTGTATTATGAAAAGGGAGTACAGCTTGGTCATTCGCAATGCCAGAGTAGTCAATGTCTTTACCGGTGAGATTATCGACGCTGACATAGGAATTGCGGGCGGAAAGATAGGCGAGATCACCACTGACCGAGGAACACTCCATGCACCGGTCTACATAGACGCCGAAGGCCAGTTTGCGATCCCTGGATTGATCGACTCTCACGTCCACATTGAGAGTTCGATGGTAACTCCGAGGTGGTTCTGTGCGGCAGTAGTCCCTCACGGAACTACGACTGTCGTTGCAGATCCGCATGAGATTGCAAACGTGCTTGGAGTTGAAGGCGTAAGGTTTATGCACAGCGACAGTGATAACCTACCCCTGCAAGTGTTCTTGCAGGCACCCTCTTGCGTACCTGCGGTCCCGGCCTTTGAGACAGCCGGAGCAGAAATCGGCGCGCAAGAAGTGACTGAGATGCTTGAGTTTGACCGTGCGCTCGGCTTGGGCGAGGTCATGGATATTGCCGGAGTTATCAACCGTGACCCTCGCATGATGTCGATCCTCTCCGCTGCGGCCAAGGCCACCCGGGTGGTGTCCGGACACGCACCCGGCCTGCGAAGCAAGGAACTTGCAGCCTACGTAGCAGCAGGCCCTCAATCTGACCACGAAAATCTGTCCGTGGACGAGATCCTGGACAAGATAAGGGCGGGAATGGTCGTTGAGGCCAGATACAGCTCGCACTCTGAGAGCATCTCTTTGCTGGCTCAGGCTCTGGAGTCTCTCCCCTCACTTCCGACAAATGTCGTGTTGTGCACAGACGACACACTTCCGACAGACCTTATGAGGCGCGGGCACATCAACCACGTGATATCGCAGTGCGTGAGAAGAGGCATTAAGCCGGTAGATGCGATCCGAATGGCCACATGGAATCCTGCGGTCAGGTTTGGCTTGACTGATCGCGGGGCTATTGCTCCGGGCAAGAGAGCGGACATCTGTCTGGTGCCCGACTTGGAGAACTGTGAGCCTGCTCTGGTGCTGGTTGGCGGATGCGAGGTCGCAAGAGACGGCCGTTTGATCATCGAGGTGCAGGAGTCACAAATTGCTGACTCAGTGAGGGGGACTGTGATACTCCCTGAGGGCCTCAGTCCAGAGTCTCTCTTGATTGATGTTCCTGAGGGCCGTGATCAGGTAACCATTACTGCAATTCATGTTGGAGAAGTCCCGCTTGTGACAGAGCGAAGAACGCTCACACTGCCTGTTCGGGACGGCAAGGTGGCAGTGTCGCCCGAGGCCGATGTGGCGGCTGTCGCCGTAGTAGAGCGCCACGGAAGAGGGGGAGGAGTGGGCCGCGGTTTCGTCTCAGGCCTCAACCTCAAGGAAGGCGCGCTAGCTACCACGGTGTCACACGACTCGCACAATGTAGTAGTCGTCGGTTATGATTCCTCCGATATGTGGGCCGCTGTAAAGGAAGTCGAGCGCATAGGCGGCGGTGTGGCGTTCGTGTGCAATGGAGAAGTCGCTGCTAGGCTTGAACTGTCTGTTGCAGGGTTGATGTCGCCCAGGCCTGTGCCTGAGGTAGCCAGCGAGCTCAGGTCTCTGCAGCGTTGCCTGACTGAGTCAGGAATACGTGGAGATGATCCGCTGATGGGCTTTTTGATTCTCTCGCTTCCGGTGATACCTGAGGTTCGGCTAACAAACGCAGGGTTGGTAGACGTGGTAAAACAGGAAATAATCCCGGCAGTCAGTCCATAATCCTACACTCGCTTAACAGATGGAACTGGGTATTGACCCGAAGCGTTTGAAATGATATAGTTATATCGAATAACGTCGATGAAGAGGTTCTGACCGATGGCTGAGTCCGACGCGTTTGGCAATACAGCAGAGGAGTGTGTGTCTAGGGTTTTCAGGGCCCTGAGCAGCCCGGTGCGTCTCAAGATCCTGTCGCTGATTGCTGGGTCTGGCAAGTATTGCGGAGACTTGGTGGACGCCCTTGGACTTGCTCAGTCAACGGTGTCTCATCACCTGAAGGTCCTGGTCGATGCCGGGCTGATTACTGGGGTCAGCGAAGGGCCTGCTACATGTTATTCAGTCAATAGAGAACGCTGCAATCAGCTCTGCGTAGTGGTTTCTGCCCTGCTCAGGGGAGAATCGGCTGATTGTGGCTGCCAGTCTCTGAGTGAGCAGACGTCGCAATCAGACTCGGGTCAAGTTTGAAGCCTCAGGGCGAGGAGTGCGAACAAGGGGCGAGAGCCCCTTCTCTCAGACGAATTACATAGATCATCGACGATAATAGATTAAGGGGGGGTGACATGTTATGGTAGAGTACGCAGACGACCTCACCTTTTCCGACAAGGTGCTGAGTGCACCGGGTTTGACCCTTGTCGATTTTTGGGCGCCGTGGTGCGGTCCGTGTAGGATGATAGCGCCAGTGTTGGAGGACATAGCTGCAGAGTACGAGGGCAGGCTCAAAGTCGTCAAAGTCAATGTAGACGAGAACCCTGCACTCGCGGCCCAATTCCAGATCCGGAGTATACCTACTCTGTACTTCATGCGAGACGGCAGGCCTGTAAGCAAGCTGATTGGCCTTCAAAGCCGAAGCGACTTGTCTGCTGCAATAGACGCTTTGCTCGCGAGCGCCTGAGAATCCCGAGTCTGGTAGTAGTTTGATGACTCCATACGAACTCCTGAGTTGGCCCTGCACACCCGCAGGGCCTTTCTCTCCGTACTCGACGAACCAGTTGAACGTGGGCTCCCGAAGCCATTTAGAGGATTACTTAGTCATTGGACGAATGTTCATTAATTGGGGGTGGTTTCCGTAGCAGCACGTACGGATCTTGGCACGGCCTTACGGGGGTGACAGCATCGAATGGATAGGCTTGAGCCGTTGAGTGACGAAGCCAGAGCTGCGTTCGCACGTCACGGCATTTGGCCCGCAGCCATGTTGGTAGTCGCGAAGGCCGACTTGTCTACAGACGGCGAGTTCGCCGACACCTGGGTTGTACTTACAGATCAGGATTTGGCGGTGCTTGAAATCAGCCGGGAGCGGATCGGTCAGTCGGATAGAGGTCGGCAACTCCGAGAGCCCGGCACAAGCAGATTCGTCAGTTATTCGATTAGCGATGTGGAGCGTTTGACTGCTGAAAGTCTTCCGTTAAGCGGGATCCTCTCAGCCGTTGTGAACGGATCTCCAGTCGTGATCTGTCGATTTACCAACACGCAGGCGCGGAAGTTCGGAATATTTGCCAAGTTGTTTGGAAAGGTGAAAGAAGGAAAAGAGCTAACTGAAGAGGACTTCAAGGACGAGCGGTCGCCTGCGCATTGCCCCAAATGCGGGCTGCTTTATCCCGACCAAGAGCGCAGAGTTTGTCCGCGGTGTCTCGACAAGAGATCGCTCTTTCTGAAGGTGCTTTCGTTTGCACCTAAGTACAAGGTTCAGATTGGCCTAGTTCTCCTGTGCATGGTCGCCGGTTCTGCATTGAACATCACAAGCCCTTATATCAGGGGATCATTGCTGTTCGATCAGGTATTGGCGCCAGAGGGGAAGTACGCAGGCAGGATACTCGAGATAGTCGTCCTCATCGGTGCCGTCCAGCTTCTGGCTCTCCTGATCGGCATAATCCAGGGCAGAATGAACGCAGTTGTCTCAGCCAGAATCGTGTTCGATTTGAAGTCAGAAGTATTCGAGGCCATGCAGCGGCTGTCTCTCAGTTTTTTCAACAACAAGCAAACAGGAAGCCTGATGACCAGGGTTAATCGCGACGCTGAGCGCCTGCAAGGCTTCTTCCTTGACGGCCTTCCTTACTTTCTGGTCAACGTCGTTACGATGACCGGAATAGTAATCTCCATGGTGTTGCTCGATTGGAGGTTGGCACTGCTGGTGCTTTTGCCTGCTCCAGCAGTGGTGTACATCCTAAACAAGATCTTTCCACGACTGTGGACGCTCTTCTCACGGATGTTTCGAAGGCGAAGCGCAATGAATGCTTTGGTCAACGATGCATTGACCGGCAGGCGAGTCGTCAAGGCCTTCGGCAGAGAGGCCGCAGAAGTTGCGAGATTTGGAGCAGTCAATGAAGGCGTGTTTGCAGTTAATGTAGAGACCGGGCTATTCACCAGCACAGTGTTTCCTCTGATCAACCTACTGATGGGCATCGGTGGCCTAGTGGTGTGGGGATACGGTGGTCTGCAGGTCGTGAGCGGCGGCATGACGTTCGGCACGCTGATGACCTTCACCGGATATATCGCGATGATCTATGGGCCTCTGGAGTTCATGACCCATATTGTGGACTGGTGGTCCAGCTGTATGGACTCAGCACAGCGCATATTCGAGATCCTCGATGCTGTACCGGACGTGGTAGAGGCTCCAAATCCTGTACGAATGCCGTCAATCAAGGGACAAATCTCGCTGCGGGATGTGACGTTCAGCTATGAGCCCAACAGGCCAGTACTGCACAGGATCAACCTGGAGATCGAGGCCGGTGAGATGATAGGGCTAGTCGGCCATTCCGGAGCTGGCAAGTCGACTCTAACCAACATCATTTCCCGCCTGTACGATGTAGAGGAAGGCGAGATTCTCATCGACGGGGTGAACGTCAAGGATATAGCTGTGCGGGACTTGAGATCTCAGATCGGTATGGTCCTGCAGGACGTGTTTCTCTTTCAAGGGTCTATAGCTGAAAACATCGCGTACGCCAAGCCAGAGGCGACACAAGCAGAGATCATACGTGCAGCCAAACTGGCGAATGCCCACGATTTCATCATGCGGCTGCCTGACGGCTATGACACGGTCATAGGGCGACAGGGGTATGACCTCTCCGGCGGTGAAAGGCAGAGGCTCTCGATTGCTCGCGCCATTCTGCATGATCCACGTATCCTCATACTGGACGAGGCTACGTCGTCTGTCGATGTTGAGACTGAACGGCTAATACAAGAAGCGCTAAGCCGCCTGGTGCAGGGTAGGACGACGTTGGCGATCGCACACAGGCTGCCGACTCTCAGAAACGCCAATAGGTTGGTGGTTCTTGAGAAAGGCAGAGTGGTAGAGGTAGGCACACACTCAGAGCTGGTTAAGATGAGAGGGGTATACTACAATCTCTTGATGAAACAGCGTGAGGCACTGCGAATTCGGGGGGTAGCAGATTGATGGATCGCATTACTCATCCCGCAACAAGGAGAAGTCTCGACGAATATGCACAGATTCGGTATCTTGATCCCTCTGAATGTTGTTTCAAAAAAACAGAGGGAGGATTCCTTAGCCTAAGCATAGGCGAGAAGGAGCAATACGAAAGGGTGGACTTGGTCAGAGCCTTCCCGCTTAGCGACTCAGACAGCTATATATCCGTGCGTGATTCAGAAGGGAACGAGATCGGCATGCTCGAGTCGTTAAGCCGATTTTCAGACTCAACGCGACGGCTGCTCGAGGAGGAGCTCGGCCGGAGGTACTTCACCCCGGTGATCGAGAAGATCCGCTCCATCGAAGAGGAGTTCGGCTACAGCTATTGGGACGTCGACACAAGCGCAGGACAGCGACGGTTCACGGTCCGGCGAGGGCACAACAACTTGGTGCAGCTGGGTGGTAGGCGAGTGCTTGTGATCGACGTAGACGGGAACAGGTTTGAGATAGAAGACTACACAAGCATTGATTCGAGGTACAGCCGACTAATTGAATCTCTCCTGTAGGGAAGTGGTCAGCTTACTGAGAGAAGGAGATGCTGGATGAGACTCATCTATGATCTGCCGAAACCTCTACACGATGAGGTCGCAAGGAGATTGGCGGACGAGCGTATTCTATACTGTGTTCCATCGGACCTATCGCCAAATGGAGAGTTCGCCCAAGGTTTTGTCATAGTGACTTGTTCCCGGCTCTTGCTGACTGACCACGAGCGCGTGACCCTTGAGGTCAAGCTAACTCAGGCATCGGATTTCAAGGCAGTGACCCATGTGGGCAGCGCCATACTGGAGGCCGTAGTTGACGGGACGCCGACTATTCTCGCAAGGTATTCGATGACATACGTACCTCAGTACGCTCAGATTGCACGGGCGATCACGCGACTTCAAGAGGGCGAGGAGCCCAAAGCCCGTGAGGAAGCCGACAGCCGGGAGTGCCCTCGTTGTGGACGCATCTATCCGGAAGGGTCTACTGTTTGCCCTACGTGCCTGAACAAGTTTGCAGTGCTCAAACGCCTGCTTCAGACCGCTCGGCCCCATTGGCCGTTGATGGCTTTGGCAGTTGTCTTGTTTTGGGCGATAACAGTTCTGCGGCTATTGGTCCCCGCGATTTACCGGGTCCTCATAGACAACTACCTTGAGCCTGGCCTGCGTGAGCCCGTGAAGATCTTGCTGCTGGTAGGCGCTATTGGAGCCGCGAACCTGGCTATGACTGGATTAGGAATCGCGAGGAGTCGAGTGATGGTGCTCGCAGGCGGCAGGCTGGCGCGAGACCTCAGAGCACTAGTCTATGGCAAACTGCAGGCTCTCTCGCTTGGGTACCTCGACAGCAGGAAGACCGGCGATCTGATGAACCGAGTGACCCGTGATACTGAAACAGTTCAACGGTTCATACAGGGCCAGTCAACGGCGATCATCAATGAATCGCTACTTGTTCTGGGTGTTGCGATCGTCTTGTTTGCAAGCAATTGGCGCTTGGCGCTGATGGTCATAGTGCCTATGCCTCTGGTGCTGTTTGCCGTGCAAAGGATGAGGGAGTGGATCAGGCTCATCTTTAGGCATCAGTGGCGAATGTATGACAAAGCCAATTCTACCTTGCAAGACATACTGAGCGGCATCAGAGTTGTCAAAGCTTTTGGGCAGGAAAGCAGAGAGGTCGCCAGGTTTAAGTCTGCAAGCCGCGAACTGGCTGCTGTCACAGAGAAAAACGAAAAGACGTGGAGCACTTTGTTTCCAACCATGGGGTTCATATTGGGCCTTGGGCAGTTCCTTGTCCTCTACTTCGGCGGACGTCTGGTATTGCGAGAGGAACTCCAGCTCGGACAGATGGTACAGTTTACCCAATATGCGGGAATGCTGTACGGCCCGCTGCGTTCAATGAGCTTCATACCGCGTTGGTTTGCAGAAGCCATGACCTCGACTGAACGGATCTTTGAGATAGCTGACGAAGAACCTGATGTAAAGGACACGAAGGACCCTATTCACCATCGCATTGTCGGCCGCGTGACATTCGAGAACGTCACATTTGGATACCACGAGTATGAGCCGGTGTTGGAAGGTATCGATGTGGATATCCAACCGGGAGAGATGATCGGGCTTGTTGGCCATTCCGGTGCCGGGAAATCAACTCTGATAAACCTCGTCATGCGGCTTTACGACGTTGACGAGGGAAGGATCCTCATTGATGGCATAGATATTCGCGATATATCTCAACAGGCACTCCGGTCCCAAATAGGAGCGGTCTTGCAGGAGACGTTTCTTTTCCAAGGGAGTATACTCGACAACATCAGGTACGCAAAGCCTGATGCATCGCTGGACGAAGTTATTCGCGCTGCCAAGATCGCCAATGCCCATGACTTCATAATGAGATTTCCCGATGGGTACGACACACTTGTCGGCGAACGTGGGCAGCGGTTGTCGGGCGGCGAACGCCAGCGCATAGCCATTGCTCGGGCACTCTTGCACGACCCTAGGATACTAATACTGGACGAGGCGACTTCGTCTGTAGATACAGAAACTGAGCAGCAAATCCAAGAAGCCTTGGCTCGGCTCGTCAAGAACAGGACAACCATCGCGATTGCTCACAGATTGTCAACTCTAAGGAACGCGGATAGGATAATGGTCATAGACAAGGGCAGGCGAGCTGAGCTGGGTACGCACGAAGAGCTTCTCAGGGCGAAAGGCATCTATTATCGTCTCGTAATGGAGCAGAGGAAGCTGTCGCGCGTTCAGGCCGTGGAAGGTTGAAAAGCAGGAGTGAGTGCGCATTGTGTTGAAGGTGTTGTAGTGTTGGCAGACGCTTAGCAGATCTGGGAGGGTGGAACTGTATGGACCTTAAGAGGAGTGCTAGGGAATACCTAGTTCGGTTTAAAGGCGACACATATGCCTTTGGAGTAGGCATAATGGATGAGGTGGGGCGGTTCGCTGCCGAGTATGGGACTACTGCTATGTTAGTTGCTAGCGAAAGCGACTATGTCAAGCCGATTGTCGACAAGGTAATGGAGTCGCTTAAGCAGCATGGCGTTGCTCTGGTTCCCCAGCGCATTGTGCCGAACGCCGCGCCAAATGCGCCCCGCGAGGATGTCTACAGGATCGAGTCGTATATACTACACTTCAACCCGGACGTAATCGTTGCCATTGGAGGCGGCAGCAACATAGATGCTGTCAAAGCTGCCAATGCGCTTGCAGCGCTCGGGACCTACAGCCCGGAGATAGATACATACTTCGGAACTGGCGAGGTTACTAAGGCGCTAAGAGAATCGGGCAGACAACTAAAGCCGCTGATTGCTGTTCAGACGGCTTCCAGTTCTGCTGCCCACTTGACGAAGTACTCCAATGTAACTGATCCAGTAGCCGGACAGAAGAAGCTGATCGTCGACGATGCGATTGTGCCCCAACGAGCGGTATTTGATTACTCAGTGACAGTCTCCATGCCTGCTGGGTTCACGTTGGATGGCGCACTCGACGGAGTCGGACACTGTCTTGAGGTCTACTACGGAGTTCCTGAAGCGAAGCTGCCAGAGGTAGAGGCGATCGCTCTGTGTGGGATAGAGCTCGTGGTCAAGTACCTGAAGCAGGCCGTCGAGGATCCAAATGATATGGATGCCAGAGAGGCTTTGGGCCTTGCGACTGACCTGGGCGGATACGCCATCATGGTTGGAGGCACGAACGGAGCTCACTTGACAAGTTTCTCGCTCGTAGACGTCGCAAGCCACGGTAGAGCAGTTGCGATTATGAACCCATATTATACGGTGTTCTTTGCACCGGCAATTGAGGATAGGCTGCGAGCCGTTGGGGACATATATAGCAGGTACGGGTTCATCGACACAGACTTGAGCAAGCTATCAGGCAGGGAGTTAGGAATAGCCGTCGCAGAGGGTATGGTCGCGCATTACCGGAGCATAGGATTCCCGACCAAGCTGTCAGATTTGGACGGGTTCAGCGACGAGCATGTCAAGCGTGCTCTCACGGCAGCAAAGGACCCTCAGCTTGATATGAAGCTCAAGAACATGCCTGTTCCACTAAACTCTTCACTAGTCGATGAGTATATGGCGCCTATTTTGGAGGCTGCCAAGACCGGTGATTTCTCTCTCATAAAGACTATGTGAATACTGTCAGGGGAGGAATCCGATTGATTAAGACAGACCAGGTTGTCCTCGACTTAGGGAGGTCTAAGGTCTGCCTGAAGGTCCCCGTCAATGCCGATGTCCTCGCGATGGATGATGCACCTGCGGTGGTAGACAGCGGTCGCGCTATTCGAGACGCCTTGAACAACCCCATTGGTTGTGAGCCGCTGGAGAGCCTCGTCAAGCAGAAAGCGGCCTCCAGGCCGGATGCGACCGCCGTTATAGTAATATCTGACAACACCCGCAGTGTCCCATACAAGGGAGAGTCGGGAATCCTCTGGCCGATCGTGGACACCCTCTTGAGCAACGGGATCAGTGCTTCGAACATCCTGATCTTGGTAGCAACCGGTACCCATAGGGCGCTGTCTCGTGAAGAGCTCGAGGACATGCTGGATTTTCGGATCTTCGAACGTGGGATAAGGATAGCAAATCACGACTGCCAAAGCAGCGATCTCCAGTATCTATGTACCACGAGCAGAGGCAGCCGGATCTGGATAAACAGGGATTACCTCACGGCTGACCTGAAGATACTCACAGGCCTAGTCGAGAGCCACTTCATGGCTGGCGCATCTGGGGGTCGGAAGTCAGTATGTCCTGGGCTGATCAGCAGAGACAGTACCTATGTTTTTCATGGCCCAGCTTTTCTTGACTCGCCTAATGCCCGTGACTTGGTCCTCGAGGGCAATCCTGTACATGAAGAGGCGTTGGAGGTTGCAGAGGCCGCGGGGGTCGACTTCATCGTCAATGTTACCCTCAACGGGCAAATGCAGCTGGCAGGCGTGTTCGCCGGAGACCTCAGAAAGGCTCACGCGTCCGCTGTCGAGCATCTGAGAAGTTTCGTGGCGATTCCAGTCAAGAAGCAGTATGATCTCGTTGTGACGCATGCAGGTTTTGTCGGCATCAACCACTACCAGGCCGCAAAGGCCGCCGTGGTGGCGCTGCCTGCCTTGTCACAGCGCTCTCCGCGCTTGCTCATGATCGCAGATCACTCCGACCTGAGGCCCTTGGGCAGTGCGCAGTATCAAACACTGCTTCATCTTCTGAAGCTGATCGGCCCACAGGGCTTTAGGAAACTGATCTTCTCAGAGGATTGGACATTTATCCCAGATCAATGGCAGGTGCAGATGTGGGCCAAGGTGTTCAATCGCGTCCGTATGGAGCACCTGATCTATGCAGCCGATGGTCTATGCGCAAGTGACTTCGAGTACATCCCGGGGATCAACGCTCGGAATTATCTTAAGCTGCGCGGCCGGAGCGATTGCACATCGACTGACCTTCAGAGGATCGCACAAGCGACTATAGACGCTTTGATCGACGAACTGCGGTCAGAACTGAACAGAGCGCCTGAAGTCGCCGTATTGAGAGATGGTCCGTATGGCATCGTCCAGGCGCCTTCGCAGGTAGTATAGGTGCTACTGCATTTACGGTTAACTTAAGGAGGAGAGAACGATGCCAAAGAGCGTTATATGTGACATGGATGGAGTGATATACAGGGGGAACGAGCTCATACCTGGAGCCGTTGAGTTCGTAGAGCAACTCCAACGCGGTGGGCACAAGTTCCTGTTTCTTACCAACAACTCCAAGCATACGCCGCGGGATTTGAAACGGCGGTTGGAGATGCTGGGCATTAACGTTTCAGAAGACCATTTCTATACTTCAGGCATGGCAACCGCTCTGTTTCTCCAGAGTCAAAAGGCAAATGGCTCTGCGTTCGTCATTGGAGATGCGGGACTCACAAATGCCCTCTACGATGTCGGTTACTCCATAACCGAGCATTCGCCTGACTACGTCGTGGTGGGAGAGACTTCTTCGTACAATTTTGAGTTGATAGTCAAGGCTGTGCGCTTGATCGAGGGCGGAGCGCGCTTCATCGCGACAAACCCGGACCTCGTCGGCCCTACTGAGTTTGGCAATGTCCCGGCATGCGGCTGTCTGACTGCTCCTATTGAGCGGGCGACCGGGATTAGGCCCTATTTCGTAGGAAAGCCGAATTCGTTGATGATGCGCATTGCCTTGAGGAGGATTGGCGACCATTCGGAGAACACGATAATGATTGGCGATCGGATGGATACAGACATAGTAGCGGGGATGGAGGCCGGCCTTAAGACCTGTCTGGTGCTGAGCGGTGTGACTACTATGGATATGCTCGACAAGTTCCCATACAAGCCGGATGTGATCGTGGACAGCATCGCACATATCGACTTATCAGCGATGTGATTGCAACGGACAGGTTGTGATCACTCTAAGTCCGGTTCGAATATTGCCGCACAGACGATTCTTCATTGAAGGGGCGTGAAGGTCACATGCAGCGAAGCTTCCTGGAGGAACTTGATCACGTCCAGGCTGATTTGCTCAAAATGGGCGAAATGGTGGAACGCACCATAAAGGAGGCCATTGAGACCCTCAAGAACCACGACGCAGCGAAAGCCCGGTCGATAGTAGGTTCGGACGACCTGATTGACAATCAACAAATAGTGATCGAGGAGGGCGCCATCGGGCTGCTCAGCTTCGAAGCACCGATTGCCAGCGATTTTCGCAGGATAATCGCATTTGTCAAGATAGCGAGCGATCTGGAGAGAATTGGGGACTACGCCTCCAACATTGCGGAGATCGCTCTCGAACTCAAGGACGAAGAGTACATCAAGCCTCTGATTCACATCCCAATGCTGGCTGATATCGCCCTTAACATGCTTAATGCATCCCTCAAGGCTTTTGTAACGTCCGATGCAGGACTTGCCGAAGCAGTGTGCAAGAAGGACGACGAGGCTGATGAAATCTGTCTGCACATCGCTTCCGAGCTGCGAGATATGCTAGTATCAGATCCCAACAAGCGGACTGTGAATCAAGTGCCGAAGCTGCTCAAAGTGGCAGAACACTTGGAACGAGTTGCAGATCATGCTACCAACATCGCAGAGCAGACTATCTTTGTCTGCACAGGCAAGAGAGTGCGATACTGATACTGACAACATACACTGTGGTGGCATCAGATGATTGAGAAAAACCGCCTTTCACTCATGGGAGTCGCACTGAATGTGCTGCTCTTCATCATAAAGACCTATGCAGGAGTCGTGACAGGAAGCATCGCCATCCTCTCAGATTCGCTTAACTCAATGCTCGATGTATTCTCGTACGGCACTGTCATGATTGCTGTGCGAGTTCAACGCGCAGAGCCTGACGATGGTCATCCATTCGGCCATAGAAGGGCCGAGCCGCTTGCGGGGATGATAATAGCAGTTCTTGCCGCTGTCCTTGGGTTTACAGTCATAAGGGATTCGCTCCCGGGAGTGTTAGGCGGCACTACCACTGTGTACGACCCTAGTGCGCTTGTGATCGTGCTCTTGGGCGCACTTGCAAAGACGATAATGTGGTTTCTCTATAGGCACGTCGGGCTTAGGACAAGGAGTGTAGCACTCCAGGCTGCAGCCATTGATTCACGCAATGATATCCTTGCATCATCGGTAGTCCTGGTTGGGTACGGAGTAGGCGGCAGATGGGATGCTGTTGCAGGTCTATTGGTCGGGATTTGGATACTCGTGTCCGGCGTCCAAATGGGACTCGAAAACTCCGGGTACCTGCTGGGTGCGTCGCCCTCAAAGGAGTTCTTGGAACGGGTTAGAAGCGTATCAAGATCTGTGCCGGGTGTAAGGGGAGTAAACGATGTGCGTGCACACTTCTTAGGCGATTTAGTGCAGGTGGAGGTGCACATCGAAGTTCCAGGCGACATGGACGTCAAGACCGCACATGACATAGGAATGGCAGTGCAGGAGAGGCTTCTTGAGCTTGACGACATCGGAAGTGTGTTTGTACACATCGACGTCGAGGGTGACCCGGTCCGTTTGCCCTTCTCGCTAGGTTGATTTCAGTTATTAGATCGCCTGTGCGCTCGATTTAGCCTTGCAGTCATACGCCCCAGTTCTTTCTAATATCAGACCGATCACGCCAGATCTTTTTGCTGTCTATCAACCTTTTGATCACCCGGATCTGTTTGCGGTGTGTTTGGTAGTAGGGCGTGCGTTCGATGTCGGCCCACAGCTTGTCGATGTGAGGCCTGAAACGGTCCTTCCGCGCTTTGTAGAAGTCTGATACTGCGTCTGTCGTTCCCAGCAAGTTCATTGTCAGATTCTTGTGTTCAATAACGACAAGTTTTGCCAGGTGAAGGACCCCCTCAGCAACGCGCCTTGAGACGAGCCAGCTGGCCGGAACTCTGTATTCGAAGCCTCCGTGCGGTTTCGTCCTGACATCTCCAATAAACCCGTATTTGGGACGACGGGTTGACGCCCTCACTGGGTGTTCGATTAGCATGCACGGAATTGCGAGGTAGTTGTCCAGAGTGCGTATGAGATCAGTAGTCAAGGGTACGCCCGTGAAGTGAATGTGCCCGCCGGTAGTGTATCCCTTGTAGGGCGAACTCCCCGCAAGCCAGATGCTGTTGACATTGTGCGTCTTCTGAGCCGCTGCAGCAAGGGCTTCCTTTATCTCCCGCACCAGCTGAGCAGGAGAGGTGTTCGGCCTTGGCCTTATTTCTGCTATCGGGTAGTTCCGCCGATCTCGAAAATAGCTCTGGCTATCATACCCGATTAGCCCTTCCTTGGGGAAGAAGTCGGACGCGAAGATGACCCGCTTGGTCGCAGGCGAGATCATCATGAACTCCGGATCAGCTCCTAGAACGACGTCGTCTGGATCCACCGAGTGGCTCTGGCGTCTACGTTCCAAAGCCTTAACAAAGGCATCCATGTATAGGACCGCAAGTTTCTTGGTTATCCGAGGCGCGGCAGAGACCGTCAGGACTTTCAGTGTTTTCTTACGCTCTTGGTACAGATCTACTTTTCCGAAGTGGAGCCCAAGGCTATACAGCACCCTCCTTGCTAACCTTATTGCTCTATCTACTTTGGGTGATGTGAGGTTCGATACAGTCTTGAACTTGCCCCCTTCCTGCGAGGTCACCGCAATCGGTTCCATGTCAACAATGTGTATTCTGTAGCTCACAGTGGGAGGGGCAGAGTCTGCAGAGGCGGAACGAGATCGAAACGGGATCTTGTTCACACTCAGGCACTTGGCCGCTTCTGTACGCGAGTACAAGCGCTTGAGTGTTGAAGCTGTATTCAGCTCGAACCCAGAACCCTCGGGGCCTTCGCTATTGCCCCACCTGATGATACAGTCCCACTGGCGTGTTATGTATGTGGTTGAGAATACAACTGATTCGTGTGCAGCTTTCTTGAGATGCTCAACACTGGGTTGGTCGTTGTGGAGCAATAGGATTGCCATACTCCTGGTGCACCTTCTTAAGCTATCGACAGTTACGCTCTACACTAGCCTATGTAGGCACCCACAGAGTGGCGATAAGACGGTCTCATGCATGGGTCAAGAGCAGGCGGCCGGTGCGATGTACACCGGCCGCCAAAGCTGCCTGCCGTGCTGAACCCCAGGGCAAAACCCCTAACAGCTATTTAGCCTGCATTCCAAGCGTAGTTAGCACATGAGAAACCGCACTGAGGTTCAGAGCAACTCTGTCTTCGAGTGAATCGTTCGTTGATGTCGAGAAGAATATTGAGTTAACTCCCAAGAAGTCCGCACTGGAGCGTACCAGGCCGCCGGTAACAGGTCCGTAGAGAGGCACGAACCTTTTGGCTGACGGAACCTCTGAGTTCAGCTTGGCCACCAGCGAGTCGACCATGCCTTGGGTCGTCTCGTTGTGGACAGTAATCAGCGTATTGCCAAGCGCTCCAGACGTCGTTGCTCTGTAGCCTGCAGCCTCCTGCAGGTCGAGAAGCCAGTCCACTTCGTACTCCTGCAGCGCGTCCCAAATCGCAGCGGCTAGCTCGTTCTTTGGAGTGTCCGTGCTGCTGGTCGGGAACTGCCTGTTCAGATCGCCTGAGTCGCTCAGGTACGCGACACCTTGTTCGACAGCCTGTGCGTTGGCTCGAGGCAGGACCAACAAAGTCCCGGCGTCAATCGAGAACTCCTTGACCATATCCGCAGCCTTTGGTCCGGAGGCGTCGTTGCCTCTGACACCTCCTACCACCATCACAGTGGGTCCCGGGTTCGCGCTGCGAATGACTGTCATCGGCGTTGCGAACTCCGTGCCTTCAGCAAGTATGACCTCCTGAGTTAGGGTACCCCGCATGCCGAGGTGTGCGAGGAGGTACTCCACACAGAGCCTGGCGTACTGCTTCCTAGTTTCCAAAGAGTCTTCAGTGGACGTCGAAACATAGAAGCTCTTTGTCCCTAGCGTATCCGCAGTTGACCTGACAAGGCCTGTCTTGACCGGAGATACCAGAGGAATGAACTTCTCCGCCTCGCTGTCAACGTGGTTGTTTAGCAGTTCACACAGCAGCGCTGATATGCGATCGGCTCCTGCTGGATGGGAGATAATGCTGTTTCCTTCAGCCGGCCTGCCTGCTGCCCTGAAGCCGGCCTCCTCGTGGAGGTCAACAACATACTCGATGTTGAGGTCGTCTATGGCATCGTATATTCCCTGTGCGAGCTCGCTCTTAGCTGCCTCTCCAACCACGGTTGGGAATTGCCTGTTGAGATCGCCCGACTCAACATATTTCTTCCCGGCCTCAACGGCTTGCTTGTTTGCTTCAGGCAGCACGTAGAGCGTGCCCTTTTCGATTTCCCAATCAAGCAGCTCCTTGGCTACCTCGACACCCGATGGCTCGCCGCCGCGGAGCCCGCCCACGACCAACACTGCCGGCCCAGGCTCGCTGCCCTTTATGCGGTACATCGTCGTCTCGTAGGGGGTGCCTTCGGCCAATACGCGCGGCCACGGCCCTCTGTATTGGTCCTCGTTCCATACCGGGATGGAGTCAGACGGAGTCATACCGAGCTCATCCAGGATAATGCCCATCATCCTTAGTTGAAGCTGGACACGGGTGTTCAAGGTCTGTTTCTGCGAAGTCTCCAGCTCCATTGCATGTGCACCTAGAAGATCGGCTGCTGATCTCGTCAATCCACCTTTGACAGGGTAACGAAGCAGAGTGAACTTTCTGATGCTTTCAGTAATCTCCGAATTCAAAGTGTTCACGACCTTGCTGGCAACTGCTGCACCCTCTGTGGTCGGGTGGTAGATGACCGTCTGGCCAACTGACCCGGTGCCGGCCTTGTAGTAGTCTACACCCTCGTGCATGTCTATGACCCAGTCTGGAGAGTAGGTCAACACTAGGTCCCAGATAGCTGCAGCAAGGGCGCTGTCAGCCGTCTCACCTTTAGTCTGAGGGAACGACCTGTTGAGGTCGGGGTCTCCTACGGCGTACCTTCTGCCTTGCTGAATCGCAGGGACGTTCGCCCGTGGCAGGACGATAAGAGTTCCGCTGCTGACCTTGTAGCTGGCTACTTGCTCTGCAGCAAGGTATCCGGCTGTCTCATTTCCATGGACTCCACCGGTGACAAACACAGTCGGTCCGGGCTTGTTGCTCTTGATGACATAGTAAGTGGTTTCGTACTTGGTACCCTCCATCAATTGCCCGGTCCTGATTGTCACATAGGTTTCCGGAGGCTCCTGACCGGGGTCCTCGGGGTCTTCGCCTGGCTCCTGGCCGGGGTCCTCAGGGTCTTCGCCTGGCTCCTCACCGGGGTCCTCGGGGTCTTCGCCTGGGTCCTCACCGGGGTCTTCAGGGTCTTCGCCTGGGTCCTCACCGGGGTCTTCAGGGTCTTCGCCTGGCTCCTCACCGGGGTCCTCAGGGTCTTCGCCTGGGTCTTCACCGGGATCCTGAGGGTCCTCGCCCGGATCCTCGCCAGGATCACTAGGCTCTGAAATTGGCTCCAAGTCGTCCGAACTGACCTCGTAGACTTTGCCGAAGAAGTTGACTGTTACCTCCCATCCGTTCTCGTCATATTGGAAATTGGTGGTGACACCCGTGCGGTCTGTGGGTGCCTGTCCCTGGCTGACTGCTGTGAGGATCAGCACCAGGGCAAACAGTACGGCAAGCGCTCCCAGCCGTCTTTGAATTCTGGTGCGATTCATACTGCGACTGCTCCTTTCGATATGGCTGTGTGCTTGGTATTGATGATTTGAACGGCCTTCCACACAGTGTCAAAGCACCGTTGACCTGCGGAGATGTAGAGGCCGTGTGTTCACGAGATCGACTTCGCTGAGCAGTCCGACCATCCTCTGCGTAATTCTAGGTGTCCGGGGAACGAGTTGCTTTGCCTGCTACTGACCGGTTTAGACTCCAATAGCTCGATGCAATTCCTCTTTCACACATTGGTCCGATATCCCATATAGTGAAGTAGCATTGATCCTAGGAGATCGCGTAACTCGGAAGCGAAGGGGTGTGGCGCGCAGTGGCCCAGTGCTACGAATTCAGAGAGATCTTCGTCAAGACGGTCTGCGGCGAAGGCGACGAGAACGTTACTGAAAGCAGGTCGTTCCACCCGAATCATAGACCGACCAAAATCCTTGGGACGGAGATCACGGGCAATGAGTTCAAGGCGGAATATGTAGACAACAATGTCGTTGTCAAGGGAACTTACGAAATGAACATCTGGTACGCGTACAACGAAGGCAGAGATACGGCGCTCTTGGCAGTCCCTGTGGAGTATGAAGACGAGGTTCCGCTAAGGCGTAATGAGGCGACACCGGACAGCGTGTGCGAAGTGAGGGTCTGGAATACCTATGGGCCAAAGGTCATTGATACGGAGATCCGTGGTGCAGACGTAGTGATTACGTGTTCAAGGACGTGGCACGCAGAAATCATCGGGGAGGCTGCTCTGTGTGTCAAGGTCTATCCGGGTCAGTGTAGGGTGGATGACCAGTGCGACAAGGAAGACTTGGTAGATGACAGCAGCGAAGAGGATTACGAAGACGATGAAATCGAGGTAGCCGATGAACAGGTCGGCAGAACGAGCTCCAGCTAATGGCTATGTTGTCCAAGCCGGGCTGCGGTGGATAGCTCTGCCTCAGGAAGTATGGCTTTGTCCGGCTACGCCATCTGTGGAGAGGCACCTCCACCCGATTGCCAATCGGGTGGTGTTGCGCGCCGATGTAGCATACGATGCCACTGAGGTGGTCGCATGCGGTGCAAGAGGTCGCCCGAGAAGCTGAGTACGTTGCGTTTGGGGGTGTTCATTGACGAGCACAGAGATAAGCCGCCGTACGGAGAGCAGAATACCTATGTGACACGTCTGGCTGCAAGAGCAAGAAGCATGGGCATAGATTTGTTTGCGTTTTCCATCCCTCAGAAAAGCGTCGACCAAGGAAGACTTCAGGTGCGTTACCCTGAAAGGTCCTGGTCGATTTCGCAGGCACGGCTACCCCACGTGGTGTATGACCGGGCCATTTTTACCAGACGGTCCGACAAACTCGCGGCCAGGTCCTTGTTAAGACAGCTGCAAGCACGCGGAGTCCTGGTGTTCAACCCAGTCATCGGAAGCAAATTGGTCATTCATAGACAGCTGGAATCAGTGCCGGGAGTGAGTCACTTGCTTCCGGACACCGCCAGAGTGATAGACGTTGAGACAGTCCATCAGTTTCTCAAGAAATGGGGAGACGTGTTTGTAAAGCCGAGTGTCGGGACTCAAGGCCGGGGAGTGCTACGGATCGTCAGGCGGGGAGAGAGGTTCGAAACGTCCGGTTTCACTAACAAACTGGACTACATAGAATATACCGATCTTGACAAGAACGGCCTGAATAGGCTGCTCAGATCCATAATCGGTTCCAGGACACACATGGTGCAAAGGGCTGTTGAGACTCTCAAGCTGGGCGGATCCAGGACGGACGTCCGGTCACTTGTTCAGAAGGACCGGACAGGTGCCTGGCGTGTTACGGGAGCAGCGGCCCGAGTTGCCGAAGGCAGCAGCAGCGTAACCAATCTCCACCGCGGGGGACGCGCTTTGCCTCTTTCCGAGCTTGTTCAGGGTATTGGCGAAGCCGCCGGGATTGACTTCAGGAGTATCGAGAACGAGATCAACAGGGCGTCGATAGCAGTCTCGGAGGCGCTTTCGCAACGCTACTCGCTCCTTGGGGAACTCGGACTTGATTTCATAATAGGCAAAGATGGAAGAGTATGGCTCATAGAGGTAAACCCTCGGCCAGGAAGGAATGTCCTTCGAAACTCGGGCATGGATGATGCAGCTAGATTGGGAGACGAACGCCCGCTGGAGTATGCACAATACCTAGTGTCAGCAGTACGAGCAGCCAGAGGCAGGAGGTAGGACCGTTGCCCTACTCAGTACGCAAAGCAGTTGTTGACGTACGCCCGTCTATTGCATCGAGGCATCTGTTGCTTGGAAAGTCTATTGCCTCTGCAATGAAGGGCAGTTCCGACAGGGTTTACGTTTTTGCAGGCCTTTCATCGAGCACCATGAGGATCGCTTCGTATGGTGCGGACGTAGGGCCTAACGCTCTCGTGTTGAACCCAGGTTGCGCTGCCAGCCTTGGACTGCAGTCTGGCGACGTAGTGAGGATCCTAATCAAGAGAAACCAAATAAGGATTGGCCCGTACGTTGGGATTCTGACAGCGCCAATCGGGCGGTCGACCTCCCCGAGGCGCTGCTATGGAAAAGATACAGAATACTTCCGCGATGTTTGCGCTGCTGGAATGCACATGGGTCTTGTCGCGTATGTGTTCTCCTACGATGCCGTAGATATGTCCAAGGGCCGCGTGCTAGGCAGAGTGCCGGAACCCCAGAGATACGGGCGCTGGCACTCTAGGGAGTTCCCACTGCCAGACGTCATCTTCAATCGCATACCGACAAGGGGACAGGAACGGTCCGAGCGCGCCAGACGACTCATTGAATACGCCAAGAAACACAATTACATGCGTCTGTTTAACGGCGGCTTCATGGACAAATGGACTGTATACAAACAGCTCTCTCAACACCCGGATGTCAAGGACATGGTGCCTGCTACTGCTGTCTTTCGTGGCCTATCGATGCTAAAGAGCTGGCTTCAGCGATACAGGTCAGTTTATCTCAAACCGACAAACGGGAGTCTTGGCGAAGGAATTGTTGTTGTCAGGTTGAGCTCCAGAGGTGTGGCTTGCCGCTATAGAAACGAACGCAAACGTCCAGTCAGTGAGCTCTTGAGAAACGTAGAGGCTGTGTACGCACGGATCAAACCGATGGTAACTAGGAGACGGTACTTGATTCAGCCAGACCTAAATCTGCTGACCGTAGACGGAATGCCGTTTGACGTTAGGCTTTTGATGCAACGGAACTCGAGGGGCAAGTGGTATAGAACGAAGATGTTCGCTCGAGTTGCGAGGCGAGGAGAATACACTTCGAACATCAGTCGCGGAGGGTCCGGAGTGCCGCTTGATCAGCTGCTGGTGCGGATTGCTCCCAAGAAGGCACAACACGTCCTGCAGGCAGTGAGGCGGGCCGGAGTGACGGTTGCTCAGGCTGTAGAGAGTATGTCTGAGACACCTGTAGGTGAGCTAGGTATAGATATCGGGATCGATCGTGCCCTCAACCTGTGGTTAATCGAGGTTAACAGCAAACCTCACGTCGACGTGGTAAAGCCATCTACTTCTGAGAGAGCGCGGGAAGCCTCAGTCAGACGGCCTATGGAATTTGCGATTTACCTACACAAGAACGCTTTGTAGAAGGGCGGGCCCCGCCGCTTCCATCCACCAGGAGGCATTAGGAATGGCTGTTAGGAGGAGGAAATCCGTAGTTTCCGCAAGGCCGTTGCTAGGAATCGTCACCTGTCGGTGCGGGTTCAAAATAACCAAGCGAAGGCCCTTCGCAGGCCAGACGGCGAGGTTTAGACGGCTCTGCGAAGATGCTCGAAAGCTTGGGCTTGATGTAGCCGTCTTCTATGCAGAGGACATCCATCCGGCGTCGGATCAGATCAACGGGATGACCTACTCAGCAAGAAAGCGGAAATGGATCTCGAAAGCGTATAGGTTTCCGGACGTCGTGTACAACCGCATCCCAAGTCGGAAAAGAGAAGCTAACGAACGAATCGCTTCGGTGCTAGACGCTGTCAGTCGGCTTGGGATACCGCTGTTTAACACGAGGTATCTCAATAAACTGGAAGTGTACAGAGCGGCGAAGAAGTCGCCGGAGCTGGCGAGCCACGTACCGGACACTCGGCGACTGCGCGAGGCACAGGATCTCTATACGATGTTGGCCAAGTACAATGCGGTGTACGTGAAGAGAAGCGACGGCACGCTGGGCAATGGAATTAGCGCTGTTTCAAAGGTAGGCAAGAAGTATGTCATCCGGAAAAATGTGGGACGCAAGGTCCTTGAAAGCAAACTCACCAAGAGTCAGGTTACTCAAGTAATCGCCGGTTATGTCAAGCGCAAACGATATCTTGTTCAGCAAGGGTTGGATCTTGTCACGTACAACGGCAGGCCGCTGGACTTCCGAGTCATGGTGCAGAAGAGAGGAGATGGGAAGTGGCGAGTCACGGGCATCGGAACAAGAGTAGCCGGCCCCAACCAGATCACAACTCATGTTCCTCGTGGAGGGACGAAGCTTTCGTTCAGGAAGGGAATAGAGTGCGCCGTTGGCGACAACCAAAAGAGCGCCCGTGTGTTGACCAGGCAGATACGGCGCCTGTGCTGCGCCACTGCACGGCAGGTTGAGAAGTCGTTAGACTTGCATCTCGCCGAGGCTTCGTTCGACATAGGTGTGGATACAGCTGGCCGCATATGGTTGATAGAGATGAACTCAAAGCCTTTCGTCTTTGATGAAAAGCGCATCCAAGCCAAGGCTAGCAGATATCTCCTCGACTACGTATGGCACGTTATCCGCAGTGGCAGGACAAGTGCGAGACTTGGAGAAGTATGACAAAGCTACATCGACCGGTCCGAAGCTGCCGAATCCCCAGGGAGCGCAGCATGGCCTGAACTGTGGGGTGCATCCGTATGCTCGAGTCGCTGAAAGAATCAGTCTATCAAGCAAACTTGCAGCTGTACAAGAGTGGTCTAGTCATACTGACATGGGGCAATGTCAGCGGGATAGACCGCGAAAGCGGGCTAGTGGTGATCAAACCTAGCGGAGTCGACTACTCCACCATGACCGCCGATGACATGGTTGTTGTCGACATCCACGGAAAAGTGGTTGAGGGGAGATATCGGCCTTCATCTGACACACCTACGCATCTCGTACTGTACCGAGCCTTTCCGAACATCGGAGGAGTGGTTCATACCCACTCCACCTATGCAACGATGTGGGCACAGGCGGGCAGACCCATTCCGTGCTTTGGGACCACGCATGCAGACCACTTCTACTCTGAGATACCTTGCACACGTTTCCTAACCAGCGACGAGACAGGAAGCTCGTACGAATACAACACCGGTCTGGTGATCGTGGAGGCTCTATCCGGGTTGGATGCGGATCAAGTTCCTGCGGTCTTGGTGAGAGGTCACGGGCCTTTCACTTGGGGACATTCACCCCTATCAGCCGTCGAAAACAGCATCGTCCTAGAAGAGGTTGCCAAGATAGCATTCGGGACGATCGCGATCAACCCGGACGCAGTCCCGATCCCCCAGAACCTTCTCGACCGCCACTTTTTCCGCAAGCACGGCGAGAACGCCTACTACGGGCAGAGATAGGGAGATCCGGCTCATCCGCCCGTGATGCTAAACAGGATGATTCCAAGTACAGCTCCGACGATTAGCACTTTGACTGGGTGGCCGTCCGTCCTCCAGAGCAGCAAAGCAGAAACAGCGAATATAACAGCGGCCACCAGGTCTATACCCAAGATCTGCAAGGGTGCGGAGAATCCACCTGCATCAGCTGCCGCACTCAAGGTTTGGATGCCCAGCCCGATCCCTGCACCCGCAATAAGGCCCACAACTACCGGCCTTATAACAGCGAACACACGAGGTATGTGAGGGTTGTCCTTGTGTGCGATCAGGATCGATGAGAAGAGTGTAACAATGACAAACGACGGAAACATGACACCAAGAGTGCATGCTATAGCTCCGGTCACTCCTGCGAGTTTATACCCCGTAAACGTTGCGAGGTTGACTATGATCGGTCCGGGAGTCATTTCAGCTATAGAGATCATGTGTGTGAACTCGTTGAGGCTTATCCAGCCTCTGGAGACTATCTCATCTTGAAGCAAGGGTATCATGGCCAGGCCACCGCCGATGGTCAGCAGACCGACCTTGGCAAACACCAATACTGCTTTGATCAACATCTTGCATCGTCCTCTCACACGTGTTGCTCAAATCGAGTGCTCAGCCATGAATATGCTGTTCCAAGCACAACGGCACCCAGGATGACTCGCACGGAACTGATCCGCACAAACACAACTAAGACTAGCGATGCGAGAGCGAGGACGAGAGTTATCGGTGTCCGGATGCTCCTCATGCCAAGACGGATCGCTGCGTCGGCGATCAGTGCCACTACAGCAGCTGACATGCCCTTAAGTGCATACATGGCTATCGGGACTTCGATGATGCGGGATAGAAACTCCGCAACAACGATGATAATAGCTATCGAGGGAGTAGCTACCCCGAGTAGTGCAGATATGGCGCCGGGCACACCGGCTACGATGTTGCCGATGAACGTCGCCGAATTGAGGGCGATCGCTCCGGGCAGTGATTGAGCTGCAGCGTATATATCGAGTAGACGGTCCTGGTCAATCCATCCTCGCTTTTTGATAATCTCGCGCTCGAACATCGGAAGCATGGCGTAGCCGCCACCTATTGTGAAAAGCCCTACTCTGAAAAAACTAGTGTAGATCTGCCAAAGCAATGCCACTATAGATGCTCCTTCCTGCTGGTTCGGTTGTCGCTCTCGAATTCGCCGCAGGTCAGTGATGTCCTGCCCGCTTTGCTCGGGAGGAGGATCTGAGGCTGTTTGCGAGAATAAAAAAAGAATCATCTCATTCATGAGGGATCTCTCCCTATATGATTAAGAACCGACGGTGAATAACATGCACAGCAAAACTATCTACCTAAACGGGCAAAGAGTAGCTGAAGACGCTGCTCGTATTTCCATATTTGACAGAGGGTTTCAGTTTGGCGATTCAGTGTATGAGGTGATACGCTGCTACAACGGAGTTCCGTTCCTGCTTGATGAGCACCTCAGCCGTCTTGAACGCAGTCTTCGAGAGCTAAGCATCGATCTTCCACAGCCTATGAGCGAAATCCGTGACCTCTGTGTCAAGGCAGCAAGAGAACAAGGACGGTCTCCATCAGTGCTGTATATCCAGATCACTCGAGGTGTAGCTGACCGCTCGTACTCGCCTCCTTCGGGTCTCGTTCCTACTTTCGTGCTCTACTGCGAAGATAAACCTGTCACTGCTGAGAGAGTCTATGCCGAAGGTATATCAGTTGCGGTGCTCGAGGATATCCGGTGGCTGCGATGCGATATCAAGAGCACCAGTTTGGTCGCGAGTGTGTTCCAAAAGATGAGCGCAGCTGCAAAAGGCGCAGATGATGTGTTGCTCGAGAGGGCTGGAGTAGGAGTAGTCGAATCAGGGAGCGGGAATCTGTTTGTAGTAAAAGACGGTTGCATAACCACAGCACCTGAGGGCAACCTGATTCTCTCTGGAACATCGAGAGCTTTGGTGTTGCAGCTTGCCCGGGGTCTGTCCATTCCCATCAAGCTAGCGGTTCCTCAGACGGCGGAGATTTACAGTGCTGACGAGGTGTTTATTACGAGCACAACAGCAGAGGTCCTGCCGGTATGTAGAGTCGACTCTGTACGCATCGCTGACGGAACGCCTGGGCCGATATCCCGACGTCTCTTGAGAGCCTACCGCGCCGAGGTTACCAGAGAGACCAATTATCATTACGAGGAGTGATGGTATATGGCCAGGTATCTGGCAACAAGGGGCAATTTTGACACGGCGGCTACATGTGAGCTGATCGACACTGAAGCAGGCATTCGGGCAGTGATTGTCCCATCGGTCGGGAGCAATATGATAGCACTGCGGCATGACAAGCTCGGCGCGAAAGTCCTTCACGAGCCGGGTTCGCTAGAAGAACTTATGAACGCGTCTACTGCCTTCGGTTATCCGGTCTTGATGCCTCCAAACCGGATATGGAAAGCGAGATTTGAACTAGATGGGGTGGTCTACGAGTTCCCGGTAAATCGTGAGGATTATCATATCCACGGACTTGTACACAACATTGAGTGGAAAGTCGTAACCCACACTGCGTCTGAGGACGAAGGAGCAGTCCTCGTCACCGAGATGGATTCAGCTGAGCATCCGAGTGTGCAGAGGACCTATCCACAGCACTTCAAGTTGTCAATGAAGTTCGTGCTCAAGGATGGGACGGTGACAGTCGAGACGCGCTGTGAGAACTTCAGTGACACCGCGCTGCCGTTTGGGGTTGGATTTCATCCGTACTTCAACACACCGATGACCGAACAAAGCAGCAAGGATCTTTGTTTTGCCAGGCTGGCTGCACAAGAGCATTGGGAGCTCGAGAGATGCTTCCCTACAGGCCAAAGGCATGAACCGTCCGGAGATTTTGACTTGCGCGAATTCAAGCCTGTGTCTTCGCTGGCACTCGACGACCTGTACGGCCGCGTTCTTGACCGCAGTGCTGTTTTGGAGGATAGAGGCTCCGGTTTGCGTTTAACGGTGACTGCGAGTGAGTCATATCCGTTCTGGGTGGTCTGGACAGGTGCTTCGCCCAGTGCACCCTTCATATGCTTTGAGCCGTACAGCTGCGTTACAAACGCCCCTAACCTCGATATGCCAATCAGCGAAACAGGGCTCAAGTTGCTGGAGAAAGGCGAGACGTTTACGGGTACTGTGACACTGTCTCTGAGTCGGATCCAAAGCTGAAGGTGAGAGGCTTGAGCATTCTAGACGTTGCGGCCGATGTAGTGCAAAAGCACTACGCCTTGCAGACTGACCTGCAATTGCGGCCTCTGCCCGGGCGCAGGCACGTCTTCTTGGTAACCTCAAAGGACACCAGGTATGTGCTGAAATGCGTGCCTGTGCCGTCTGTGGCTGCCGAACGCATCGAGTTCACTCACAGGCTCGTACGGTTCTTGGAGCAGAGGAACTTCATGACGTACTCTCTGATTGCATCTGTATCAGGTTGCACGTGGGTATTCGAACACGGCCTGGTTTGGGAGATGCACACGTACATCGATGGAGAGCCCCTCGAAACGATAGCAGCCTCGCCCAGCGCAGTGGGTGAGCTCCTGGGCAGATATCACAACGCAGTGCATTACCTGATACAGGATGGAACACTGGAGGTGCCTGTCAACAAAAACGACTGGTATCACTCTGTTGATCCGATAGCTCTGCTCAGAGTATTTCGCTCATTCGTTGCTGATAACACGCTTGCCGCGCTTATTGACAGCCTGCTGGATAAGAGCATGTTGTGGATGGACTCGCTTGCGGAGCCTCAGGCAATCATCCCAATACACGGTGATGTGTCCGCGTCCAATGTGATCATCACACCCGTACGAGCGTATCTGATAGATTTCGAGTGCGCTCAGTGGGAGGACTCTCTCGTCGATTTAGCTCAGGCAGTGGCTCGATTGGTATCTGCTGGCAACCCCGATCCTGAAACGAAAAAGAGAGCCGTAGGCCTCCTGATATCAAGCTACCTGAACTCATCCGGACTGTCTAAACCCTCACATGACAGGCTTGTAGCGGCCGCGTCGCTCCACCTGGCCCTTGACTGGGCGTGCGAACAGCTTCGCAGGCACACTGCAGGCTGCGTGGTCCACGATGAACCTCATGCCGACATCAGCAGAGCGCTAGAGAGCCTCGAGAGTTGTTTGGTTTGATTTGCACAGGCATGGAAATGCTGTGGATAGGTAGTGCTTGAGGTGATGAAGTGGCCAGTATCTGCCTAAGACAGGGGCGGGTCGTATCTGTCGACGAAACCCTGGACGACCTCACTGTAGTTACAGTCAGCCTTGCAGTGCCTGTGGAGTCGGGTGAAACGCGAATCGATTCGCTGAAAGCGTGTGTGTACAAGGGCATTACACCGACACCGACTCCCGGCGATCTGGTTGTAGTCAACACTCTCGGGGTGGAACTCGGACTTGGAACCGGCGGATACGGCTTTGTCTTGATAAACCTATCCAAACGCCTTCCTGATTTGTCGCAGGATGTCCATAGTGGACATATCGTGAAGCTACGCTACACACCCCTTCAGACCTGTGTCCTCTCAGTTGAGGAGGAACTCAGTCCCTATCACAGCAAGCTCAGAGACGAGAGGCTGTCCCTCGAGGGCAAGCCTGTGGTCTGCGCGGAGCTGCACAGCGCATTGCCTGCCATAGTCGCAGGAGTCAAAGCTTATGATCCTTCACTGTCTATATGCTATGTAATGACTGATGGAGGCGCACTGCCACTGGCGTTTAGCAAGACAGTGCGGAAGTTGAAATCAATGAGCCTGTTGCAGTCGACGGTCACAGTGGGGCACGCGTTTGGCGGCGACCTCGAGGCCGTCAACGTGTTTTCAGGGCTCATCAGCGCTAGGCATATCGCAAACGCCGACGTCATTGTAGTAGCAAAGGGACCGGGTATCGTAGGAACCGGCACTCCCCTGGGCCATACTGGAATGGAACAGGGTGAAGCTGCAAACGCCGCCTTTCGACTCAACGGTGTACCAATCCTTATCCCGCGCCTATCAGAAGCAGATGACAGAGAGCGCCACTCGGGGATCAGCCATCATTTCGTCTCCGTCCTGCGCTACTGCGTCTACTGCCCAACAATCATTCCAGTCGCTTCCGAGACTCCGCACGTCTACGCCGAGCTTGAAGACTGCCTCGCTTCGCTTCAGGCCTCGCAGCAACACCGCTTAGTCAAAGCGGCTTCAGGTCCGGGCCTAGACCTCGCATCTCGCCGCGGCATAGAGCTGTCTACTATGGGCCGTTCAGTCTCTCAGGAACCGGCCTTTTTTGCACAAGCTGCTGCAGGCGGCTGGTTTGCAGGCCGGGTGGCTCGACTCGGCCTTGACAGATCTGCACTGCTCGGCGCATGCTGGGCTTCACCGGAGCACCTAGGCGACAGCGGCTAGGAGCTGCGAGCGCAGTCAAGTCATACCAAAGGCTGTGCAGGCATACTGTATATAGACAAGCAACGTGAATGCACACAAGGGCACCTCCCATCGAGAGATCAATCACCACACGCTGGAGGAATGACGAGTGTCTGCACGAAGACGACGCACTCACGTCAAAGGGCCTGCGCTTAGGGACTTGGCCATTCCGTCTGTAATGGTAGTGATCATGTTGGTGATGGGAATTATCTTCGGAAGCATCGCTGCTCAAACCTTAGACCCGATGGAGAAGAACCGGCTGGTGCAGTTTCTCGGGCGGTTCAGCCAGTCGCTCCTCAATGGCATGCCCTCTGCCAAAGCGTCGCCTGAGGCCGCAATTATTGCGAATCTTCAGAAGCTGGGCGCAGTATGGGTGTTGGCAGTGACAGTGATAGGAGCCCCTTTCATCCTGGCAATGATGTTTCTTCAGGGGTTTGCTACCGGGTTCACAGTTGCGATTCTTGTGTCGGAGTGGTCCATCAAAGGACTCCTACTGGCGCTTGCCTCAGTCGTTCCCCACAATGCTTTTCTTGTAGGAGGGCTTGGCGTATCCTCAGCTGCAGGCCTGACTCACGCCTGGACATGCGCCAAGTCGCTCTTTGTCAGGGAAGTCACACCTCTGCGAGCAAGGCTGTTTGTGTTTTCGCTGATCTGCCTCATCTGTGCGGCCGTACTGGTCGTCGGCGGACTGGTCGAAGCCTATCTCTCGCCGCTGCTGTTGCGCAAGGTTGCACCGCTTGTATTCTAATGCAGGTAACGCCATCCTGCAGGGAGAATACGCACTATAAGGCAAGGAGGCAGCTCGAGTGGATACCGATATGCTCGTGACAGAGTATCTTGAGTATTTGGCTGTAGAAAGAGGCCTGGCCGCCAACACCATCGAGGCGTATCGACGCGATCTTTCCAAGCTGCGGTCGTATGCCGAGGATGAAGAAGGCGTACATCTGATCGGCGCCGATCAGAACACCGTTGTCTCTTTTGTATCATCCATCCGAAGAAGCGGTGTTTCTCCAAGAAGTATAAGCCGGATCATCTCTGCTGTCAGAGGTTTCTACAAGTACCTCTTGATGACCAAGAGGATACAGGCTGATCCTACGATAAACATCGAATCTCCAAAGCCTGAACGCAGGCTTCCAAGTGTGTTGACAGAAGAGGAAATCGACAGGCTGCTTTCCTTCCCCAACAACGCCGATCCGCTAGCCATGCGGGATCACGCGATTCTTGAGCTCATGTACGCAACCGGGCTTCGTGCATCTGAGGTCGTCTCTCTCAAAGTCAGCGATGTAAATCTTGACCTCGGGTACGTCAGGTGTATCGGCAAAGGGTCAAAGGAGAGAATAGTACCCATCGGATCGAAAGCTATTGAAGCCCTTGAGCGTTACATCTCCGGGCCAAGGAACCTGTTAGTAGCGAAAACGGGGTCACGAGCTCTTTTTCTCAACTCTCGGGGTGGCAGTCTAAGCAGGCAGGGTCTCTGGAAACTGATCAAGGCACGGGTGAGGGCTGCAGGCATCGCCCGCAGAGTGACTCCCCACATGTTGCGCCATTCCTTCGCGACTCACCTTCTCTCGCACGGAGCAGATCTTCGATCTGTGCAGGAGATGCTCGGCCACGCAGACATATCTACTACGCAGATATACACCCACTTGGACAAGTCTCGCCTTAAGCAGGTGTATCTGTCTGCACATCCGCGAGCTAGAGCAGAACGGCAGTCGAGCTAAGAAGTGGCCTGCAGAGCCCTCAAGCTTGAAGTAGGAAAGGTGGATTTCTGTGTCGCCTATAGAGCGAGTGATAATCATAGTAATGGATGGTGTTGGGATTGGGGCGGCCCCAGACGCAGACGCCTATGGAGATTCTGACAGTGCCACTCTTCAGCACGTGGCCAAAAGCGTCGGAGGGCTCCACCTTCCTGTACTGGCCTCGTTGGGGCTAGGCAGAGCAGCTGACCTCACCGGCTTTGCGATCCAAGGGGTCAGTCCCTCTGAGCATGTCATCGGCTCGTACGGCATCATGCAGGAAGTGTCTGCAGGCAAGGACACCACGACTGGGCATTTCGAGCTATCCGGTATTAGGCTGGATGAGCCTTTCCCAACTTACCCCAATGGGTTTCCCCCGGAGGTCATAGAGGGCTTCTCCGAGCGAATCGGCAGGGGAGTGCTTGGAAACAAGGTTGCATCAGGCACAGCGATCATCGAAGAACTGGGGGCTGAGCACATCCGCACAGGCAAACCCATAGTCTATACATCCGCTGACAGCGTATTTCAGATAGCCGCTCACGAGGATGTTATTCCTGTAAACGACCTATATGCCATGTGCATGCACGCGAGAGAGCTTCTGCAGGGCGAGCACAGAGTTGCCCGAGTGATCGCAAGGCCATTCGTAGGCTCACCAGGATCGTTTAGACGCACAGAGCGCCGGAGAGATTTCTCTGTGGCTCCCCCGGACGAGACGGTGTTCGACATTTTGACAAAACGGGGGATACAGACTGTCGGCATAGGCAAGATCAGCGACATCTTCACGGGACGGGGAATTTCATTGTCCATTAGCACGACCAACACAGAAGACAGTCTCAAGGCTACAGTCGATTGTCTCGACTCGGTTGCATCTGGACTGGTATTCACCAACTGCATTGACTTTGACATGCTCTGGGGGCATAGAAACAACCCGCAAGGGTATGCACGGGCTTTGACAGAATTTGATGCGGGGTTGAAGGCTGTCTTGGACAAGCTGGCAGCAAGTGACCTCCTCATAGTTACCGCGGACCATGGGAACGACCCTACCACTCCGAGCACGGATCACTCTCGAGAGTACGTTCCTCTGTTGGCGTACAGCCCGAGCTCAGAAGCTGCTGTATGCCTTGGAATACGCATCGGGTTCTACGACGTTGCTGCCACAGTCAGTGAAGCCCTTCTTGGTTCAGTGCTGACCAGTCATGGCAAGAGCTTCCTTGGTCCTGTCATGGGAGAGGGTGCTAATGAGAGCTGTTGACCTCATCATAGCCAAGAGAGACGGGCGTGAATTGACTCCGGAGCAGATCAGGTTTTTTGTGCGCGGCTTGTTGAGCGGAGAGGTGTCAGACTACCAGGCTTCTGCCATGTGCATGGCGATTTACCTGCGCGGGTTGACAGATGCAGAAACAGCTGCGCTCACGCTGGAGATGGCGCACTCCGGAGAGACTGTTGATTTGAGCGCAATTAAGGGGTTTAAGGTGGATAAACACTCGACAGGCGGTGTTGGCGACAAGACGACCCTCGTAGTAGCCCCTCTGGTTGCAAGCCTGGGAGTTCCAGTAGCCAAGATGTCAGGGCGATCACTCGGATACACAGGCGGAACAATAGACAAGCTTGAGTCCATTCCAGGGTTCAACCCCTTCATGGAGATATCGGAGTTTGTCGACAGCGTCAACAGGATCGGCATCGCAGTGGTCGGACAGACCAAAGACCTCGCTCCTGCTGACAGAGTGCTCTACTCTCTGCGAGACGTAACCGGGACTGTTGAGAGCATCCCTCTGATCGCCAGCAGCATTATGAGCAAGAAGATCGCAGCAGGTGCAGACGGGATTGTGCTGGACGTCAAGTGCGGGAGCGGCGCGTTTATGAAAAACTTGAGTGACGCGCGCCTGCTCGCTGAGGCTATGGTGAACATTGGAGAATCATTAGGTAGGAGGACTATGGCGGTCATAACTGCCATGGATCAGCCTTTAGGCAGGGCAGTAGGTAATTCCGTAGAGGTCAAAGAGGCGATTGATACACTAAGAGGAACGGGGCCCGAAGACTTCACACGTTTGTGCCTCGAAGTAGCGTCGCGCATGCTCCTGGTTGGCGGCTTGGCAGACTCCTTAGAGGAATGTCGCAGTTTGGCCAGGCGCACGCTGTTGTCCGGGCAGGCTCTTGCGAAGTTTAGGCAGTTCGTCGAAAACCAGGGAGGCAACCCTGAAGTTTGTGAGAGTTATGACTTGCTTCCAAATGCGAGATATCAGGAAGTCATAGTCTCGTCGAGCACAGGTACAGTGGTTCGGTGCGATGCTTTGAGCATAGGCAACGCAAGCATGGTTCTTGGCGCGGGCAGACGGAAGGCTGAAGACCGTATAGACCACTCCGCAGGTGTGCTGTTGCACAAGAAACTTGGAGAGCAAGTAGAGGAAGGCGAACCAATTGCCACGATGCTCACTAACAGAAGAGATGCGCTTGATGAAGCAAGGAATATGCTAAGTGAAGCGTTCAGTGTGAGTGATGTTGCGGCACCTGTTCCTGATGTCATACTCGATCCCCTCTGAATAATCTACGGCGTTTGAGAATAACTAATTACATGAGGCGGGCGTGCCCGCTGACTGGGAGGGGATGGCGAATGATCAATCCAGTTTCATGTTTTAGGTGCACCATTCCCGTTAGATGGATGGCGTTGTCTCTGATCGTATTATGTTTGGTAGTTGCGTGCGGGCTTACTTGTTCGGCAGCAGCGCTGAATATCTCAGCACCCTCAGCTATCCTTGTCGAAGCGCATACTGGGCAGATCCTTTTTGAAAAAGACATAGACACGCCTCGGCCTCCGGCAAGCATGACAAAGATCATGACTATGCTGCTAGTCATGGAGGCCCTCGAACGCGGGCAGATCTCACTTGACGACGTGGTGGTGACTTCAGAATATGCCGCTCGAATGGGAGGGACGCAGATCTGGCTGGCAGCAGGTGAGGAAATGAGTGTTCGGGACTTGCTGAAGTCAGTGGCGATCGCGTCTGCAAACGACGCTGCTGTGGCACTAGCGGAGCATGTTTCCGGTGCTGCGGAGGTTTTCGTCGATCGAATGAACAAGCGTGCAGCCGAGCTTGGAGCCACGAACACTCACTTTGTAAACCCGACGGGGCTGCCCAAGGGCGACGGCGGGCCTGAGAATATGGCTTCTGCACGGGATATAGCGTTGATGTCGATGGAGCTCCTGAAGTACCCGATGGTACTCGAATACACGTCGACTTGGATTGATCAGGTCAGAGGAGGGAATCCGGTCCTCAACAACACCAACCGCCTCGTCCGCTACTACGACGGTTGTGACGGAATAAAGACCGGCTATATTGACGCATCGAAACACTGCCTGAGCGCGACCGCGATGAGAGACAACCTGAGGCTGATATCGGTAGTGATGGGTGCGTCCACTTCAAATGAGCGGTATGACGATACGAGGAAGCTACTCGACTACGGCTTCGCTAATTACCAGGCGATACCGGTAGCAAAGGCTGGCCAGGTCGTCGGTGACTTAGAAATCTCGCGAGGCGAATACGAGACTGTGTCGGTTGCTCCGAAAGCAGACCTGACTGTAGTCATTGGCAAGAGCGAGTCACCGGAAGTCGAGACTGAGCTTGTTTTCCCCGAGCGAGTAGTTGCTCCGATAGCTGAGGGCCAGTTGGTTGGCAAGCTAAGGGTTACGAAGGACGGGCGCGAGATAGGTTCTGTGGATCTCATAGCTTTGCAGGAAGTGAGAAAGGGAAATCCCATTAAGCTGTTTTTCCGTTCTGTAAAAAACCTGTTCGGGATGGTATTTCGCTAAACTCATCCCGTCACAGTAGCACCTCTGCAGAAGCCGGCCATGCGCCGGCTTTTCGTTTCTTGCGCATTTCTGCGGAATCATCTGTGCGATTAGGTTGAAGGAAATCTTTGCATGGTGAAGTATTAGTAACTGCACGGCTTGTCCTTGGTGATCAAAGCGGCTCTGAAGGGAGTTGAGCGAATGTCTGTGGAGTCGAAGCAGGATCGCGAGTGTCTGGTTGTCAGGGTTAGCGGTGAACTGGACTTGAGGACAGCGGGTGAGCTCAAATCAGAAGTCGATCCGGTCCTCGAGCGGGCACCCGAGCGACCCGTGGTGGTGTTGGATCTCTCAGATGTGAGCTTCATGGATTCCTCAGGAATGGGAGCTATACTTGGACGCTATCGAACAGTCAGCCAAATGGGAGGGAAGCTAGTGGTTTGCGGTCTGACTCCACAACTGCGGAAGCTGTTTGAGTTGACTGGACTCATGCGCATCATCCCGGTGTACGCCTCAGTGGACGATGCCATCTCTAGTCTGCGAGGAGGGAGTGCAGGTGCGCAGTCTCAATAACGTCAAAATCGTCTTCCAAGCTCAGCCCGAAAACGTAGGATTCGCAAGAGTCGCGGTTGCCTGCATAGCATCCCAGCGCGATGACCTTACGCTAGACGTACTCGAGGACATCAAGCTCGTTGTATCCGAGGCAGTTTCCAACGCGATTATCCACGGGTACGGCAACGATCCGAGCAAATACGTTACAGTTGAGTGCACGCTGTATGATGAGGGGATCGAGGTGGTCGTGGAGGATCAAGGAACGGGGATCGAGGACGTTGCAAAGGCTCGTGAACCTGCGTTTACGACAAATCCTGAGCGAATGGGAATGGGAATGACTTTGATGGAAGCGCTGATGACGCAGTTTGAGATCACGTCCAAACTCGGACAGGGCACAAGAGTCGTGCTCTTCAAAGCCTTTGACCATTCTGACAGTCAACAAGACGCTGCGGAGGACTAGCCTGACACAGCCATACCAACACACTTGTAGCGTTCTCTGCGTCGCTATATGCGTCAAACTCGCAGGAGAGAGTATTTATGTCTGCCATTGAGGCCACAATAAACCTGCCGAAGCTTGGCCTCCTCGATGACAGTACTACCAAAGACTTGATTTACAAGGCACAGGCAGGCGATATAGCTGCCAAAGATAAACTGGTCCAGCACAACCTGCGCTTGGTCTACAGCATCGCTCTGCGCCTTAAGCGCCCGGGCATCGAACTAGAGGACTTGTTCCAAGTTGGTTGCCTCGGCCTTATGAAGGCGATCGATGATTTTGACCTGAGCTACAACGTGCGCTTCTCGACGTATGCCGTCCCGGTGATTGCCGGAGAGATCAAGCGGCTGATTCGCGAAGACGGGTTGATCAAAGTCAGCCGTTCGACCAAGAGGCTTGGTCAGCTGCTAATGTCCACCCGCGAGAGGCTTTCTGCTGAGCTGTCGAGAGAGCCTACAGTTCATGAACTGGCGGCTGCTGTTGGCGTGTCGCCGGAGGAGGCGGTAGAAGCCCTTGAAGCGTCTTTGCCAGTATCTTCGCTGCATGAGAGGATAGGCTCGCCTGACGGCGGGCTGGAAGTTGAGGACATGATCGCTGCAGGCAGCGATCCGGAGAGCGCGGTCGTTGACAGTGTATCACTGAAGAACGCTCTGTCGCAGCTCTCTGAGAGGGAGCGTAGAATACTCTTGATGCGGTATCTCGAGGAGAAGACTCAGGCTGAGGTGGCCAAGGTAATAGGCGTGTCGCAGGTGCAGATTTCACGAATCGAAAAGCGCATTTTGGCAGCTCTCAAGGACTCGATTGAGCGCTGAGCGACGAGAGGGGCTATCATGGTCACAATCGGAATGCCTCGAGCACTCCTGTACTACGACTGTGCTCCAACTTGGAACAACTTCTATCGAATTCTCGGGGCCAACGTGGTGGTGTCACCGGCCACTACCAAGACCACCATAGACGCGGGCGTGTCGCTATGCGTAGACGATGCCTGCCTGCCTGTAAAAATCTACTTCGGCCATGCTGTTGCATTGGCTCCTCTAGTTGACTTCCTCTTTGTGCCTCGGCTTGTCAGCATCGAGAGGGGCAAGTATCTGTGTCCCAAGTTTCTTGGCCTTCCTGACATGGTCAAAGCAGTGTTGGGAGAACGCGTACGCATGATAACGCCAACCGTCGACCTCTCCAAATCGGACAGGGCCATCTACCGCGCAGTCCTGACTGCGGCGTCTCCGATAACCAAGAACCCTGTGCGCACTATAGCTGCTTGGCAAGCCTGCCGCCGTCAAGAATCTAGCTCGAGCGCGTCTTCGCAGCCCGAACCGGAATCCAAGGTACATGTCGGTGTGCTTGCTCATCCGTATATCATCAAAGACGCAGCTTTAAGCTTTGGCATTCTCGAAAAACTGAACGAGATGGGAGTTCAAGCCATCCTAGACGATCACCCTAAGTTCGATGCGGATCTACCCGGAACCCTGCAGCCGGGCAGACGCATCTTTTGGACTCACGAGGACCGCATTTATGCTGCGGGGATGACTATGGCGTCTACAGGCGCTGTAGACGGAATTATCGTTGTGCAGGCATTTGGGTGCGGGCCCGGCTCGATGATATTCGATCTGCTAATCCGCAAGTTTCGTCGAGAATACTCTGTACCTGCTCTGACTCTGAGTATCGATGAGCATACTGGAGAAGCCGGGATCGTTACGCGGCTCGAGGCTTTCGTAGACATGCTCCTTAGGACAGCGAGGGGTTGTAGTTGAAACTTACGTTTCCACACATGGGCACCTTGGCTATTCCGTTGAGGTCACTCTTTGAACAGTTGGGTTGCGATGTCGTGGTGCCGCCCAGGACCAGCAAAACAACGCTTGAGATCGGGGTGAAGCATTCTCCTGAGTTCGCGTGTCTACCGCTGAAAATAACTCTTGGCAACCTTGCCCAGGCTCTTGAGCTCGGTGCGGACACCATCCTCATGGCGGGCGGGGTGGGGCCGTGCAGGTTTGGGTTTTACGGAGAGCTCCACCGCGAGATTCTCAAAGACATGGGATACGATTTTCGCATGGTGATAGTCGATCCTCCTCAGGGGAGAATTCGGCACATTGTTAAAGTAATAAGAAGCTTCCTCCCCCCGGTCACTGTCCGTCAAGTCGTCCGAGCGTGCCGCTTGGCATGGGTCAAGCTGACCTGTATTGACAGGCTTGAGGTATTGGCAAACAGGTGTCGGGCGTTTGAGACCCGACCTGGCGCTGTGTCGACAGCCCTCGATCGAACCCTCTCTGACATTGACCTCGCTGAGAGTCAGGAGGAAGTGCTTGCAGCGTATGATGCCGGTGTCAAGCGTATTGAGCGCTCTGTCTATGCCGACGGACGGCCGGACGTTGTCCGAATTGCGGTGGTGGGCGAGATATACGTTGTGCTCGAGCCGTTTGCAAACCACTCGATCGAGCGCACGCTCGGCGAACTCGGAGCTGTCGTTGACCGCCCACTGAACGTCAGTCACTGGCTCAAGCTCAATGTGGTGCTTGATCTGATCAATATGGCCGGTGGCGTCAATCCAGGCAAGCTGGCAAGGCCTTACCTCTTGCACGGCGTCGGAGGCCACGGCCGCGAGACTATAGCTCACGCGGTGTCATACGCAAGGGCTGGCTACGATGGAATCATTCAGGTAGCGCCGTTTACGTGTATGCCTGAGATCGTGGCAGAGAGTGTCTTGCACCGGGTCAGCCGTGAACAGGGCATTGCAGCTATGACTGTTGTAGTGGATGAACAGACTGGGGAGGCGGGCCTGGTCACAAGGCTGGAGGCCTTCGTAGATATGTTAAGACGTAAGAAGGCTGCACGGTCGCGTCTGGTTTCCGTTTAGATCTCTGTTCTCGAAGCAATTGCAGAGGCAGCTCGAAGTCACGAAGGCGTGGAGCTGCCTCTCACAGAGTGAACGGAGCCAGGTGAGCAGAGCGTTTGACTGCCCCAGAGCCTTGTGCTATCATAGCTGTGCATGTCTACCATTGTGGTCCGGATCGGAGGATGCAGCACTTGAGCAATGTATTGCTCCGCATCGTGGTGATGCTACCCATCTTGTTGTTTTCCCTAGTTATCCACGAGGTAGCTCATGGGTATGCCGCTTACTTGATGGGTGATCCGACTGCCAAGAGATTTGGGCGGTTGACGCTGGATCCTCTGGCTCACTTGGATCCACTTGGCACTCTCATGATGGTCTGGACCCTGGTCACCGGGTATGGGATCGGATGGGCCAAACCTGTTCCAGTTGATTTCCGAAACTTCCGCAATATTCGCCTCGGTGCCATTGCGGTTGGGATAGCCGGGCCCTTGGCCAATATCTTGTTGGCGTTGCTTTTCAGCATGCCTTTTCGCTATGCTTTGCTCGCGTATGCCCAGGGCGGCGGCAGTCCGTACCTAGCAGGAGTCTTAGCAGGCGCAATAGTAGTGAACTTGTCACTAGCCGCGTTTAACCTGCTGCCCATACCTCCTTTGGACGGCTCCAGAGTTGTCCTTGGCCTGCTCCGTGGAAGACTTGCCTTTTACTATGCTCAGCTCGAGAAATATGGCATGTTTATCCTTCTGATGCTGGTCCTATTGGGATGGTTGTGGCGCCTGGTCTTTCCAATAGTCAGCTTTCTTGGGCCGTTGATTATGCGATGGACCGGAGTTCCGTTCCAATGGGTATGGATCACGTACGGGGCGTTGCTATGAGTCAATACCACGTCAAGCTAGATGTGTTTACCGGCCCGTTTGACCTTCTGTTGCATCTCATACAAAAACACAAGATCGACATATATGACATCCCAATCGCCCAGATTGCCGACGAGTTTGTTGAATATCTCGAAAATGCGGAGCTGGTCGACGTCGAGCTTGCAGGGGACTTCTTGGTCATGGCCGCTACGCTGATGCAGATCAAGGCCAGGATGCTTCTGCCGAGGCCGCCTGTGGATGCGGAGTCTGAGGAACCTGAGGACCCCAGATCCGAACTGGTAGAGCGTTTGCTTGAGTACAAGCGCATGAGGCATGTTGCGGACATACTGCGCGACCGATCGGAGTACTGGAGTCATATCTTCACGAGAGAGATTGACGTAGTGATCCAAAGCTCTGACGAGCATGTCCCGGACCTGGGCGGAGTGACCGCGTCTGATCTGGCCAAGGCGTTCCTTGTAGCGCTGTCTCGCGCCCAAGACGCAGCAGAAGACGAACCTGCTGTGATCAGCAGGGACCGTCTGCCTGTCGCAACCGTGTTGCGCAGGATCCGGTTGCGCCTCAGGCTGGAACACAGGGTTTCGTTTTTCTCCTTGTTCGATGATAATGCCACTCGAGAATTGGTCATAACTGCGTTTCTTGCTGTACTAGAGCTGATCAAGCTGGGGGAGATCACCGCAAGACAGTCCGGGCCTTTTTGCGATATTGAACTGACTCTTGTATCTAGTGAAAGAGGCCGATCTGATGAGCATTGAGCAGAGAATGTCTCAAATAGAATCGTTGCTCTTCGCCTCGTCCACACCCCTCAAAGCCGCAGAGATCGCTGAGGTATTGGGTTTGGATGAGACGACTGTCCTCCGCTTAGTCGACCTTGTCGCCGAAAGGCTCCGCGAGCATGGCCATGGCGTTCAAGTGATTAGGGTAGCAGGCGGGTACCAGATGGCCACTGTCCCCGAGAATGCTTACTTCGTTTCACGGCTCAGCCAGATTGGGGAGAGGAGTAAGCTTTCCGCGGCAGCCCTGGAGACCCTGGCGGTAGTTGCGTACAGGCAACCGGTGACGCGAGCGGAGGTCGAAGCGATCAGGGGAGTGCAGTGCTCGGGTATACTGGCAAACCTGGTAGCCCGGGGACTCATCGAAGAAAGGGGTAGGAAAGAGACTGTCGGACGTCCGATAATGTATGGTACTACCGACCTCTTTCTTCGCGCGTTTGGCCTTGATAGTCTCGACGACCTCCCGCCACTCACTCTGGGTGATTCACCAGAAAGCCTTCTTGACGTGGCTGCTGCATATGATCCAGACACAGGTGAACCCGAATAGCTCAGACAGTCGTCGGGCATTGTAGATGATAGAATCTCCCAACCGCGCCTCTAGTATTCTCTGTGGGATCTGTCGGAGCTGCCTGCTGTGTCTAAGCTAGTCATTGTCCTAGTTGGTGCTATAATCTTGTTGCTCCTGTCTGTAGTCGTCTTTCCGATGCTGCTAATCATCACTGTCCGCCTGAGTCGCTCGGGTTTGCTCTTTGAAGTGCACGTAGGCCTTTACTCGGGTAGGCTTCGATTTCGGATCTTTCGATATGCCTCGGACGCCGGCGAGATAGGCAGCGATGACCGCGGCCGGGCTAGCTTTGTCGATCTAGTGCTCCATGGTCTTGGCCTCGCTCTCCATCAGGTCAAAGTTGCCCGGCATATGAGGGAGTCAGCATTTCCGCGCCGTCTGAGCAAGAGAAGCCTGATGCTGTCTGTGCTGAACATGACTCACCGCGTTATTGGCGAACCTGGATGCCAGTGCACGAGGTTTGAGATACACGCTGAGCTAGGCACGCAGGATCCATTCTGGACCGCATTGGCGGTGGGGTTAGCGTACGCCGCATTTGGGTCATCACAACAGCTGCTGAACAAGTCGCTGCGATTTGCTCCTTCTGTGATCCCAGTGGTCGAACTTAGGCCGTCTTTTCAATCCAGGGAAGTAACGGGCTCATTCGACTGCATATTCAGGATATCCTTGGGTTATATTATCGCTCGTGAGGTGGCCGGGCTGGTGCGAACGCGATCTACTCCACGAAAGGTGGCCTGAAAATGCCCGAACATCCGATCGAGACTCTCATCAAGACCTCGATGGAGAGCATCCGCGAAATGGTAGATGTCAATACGATCCTCGGTGACGCGGTGGAAACCCCTGACGGAAGCGTGATTGTGCCTGTGTCCAGAGTGACGTTTGGATTCGCAGCAGGCGGCAGCGAGTTCGTCCCAGGCAGTAGTGGCAAGGACCAGCGAGGTGGGGACGGCACTCAGTCCACTCAGTTTCCATTTGGGGGAGGAAGTGGTGCTGCCGTGTCACTGCAGCCCACCGCGTTCTTGGTTGTCACAAGGGGCGATGTTCGGCTGTTGCCTGTAGTTCATGGTGCAATCGCCAACAGGATCATTGACGTTGCTCCGGCGATTCTTGACAGGATTCAGAGCATGTTGAGCAAAGACCGTTCTACGCAGATAGTACAGCCTGTAACCGGTCAGCCTCTCCCATAGAGACCCCAAAGCCCAGGAAAGCCCATCTCGCAATGCACTGCAAAGCCGCTATGCCCGGAGCTTGCATGTATCTCTCTGCGCGTCCATTGACACCCACCCAAGCCGGTATTAGACTCGTAGTTGAACGATCGGCCCGCCCACTATGAGCGGCTTTATCTTGTGCTCATGTATAGGCTAGCGACGCATGCTCATATAGCGCCGATATCACAGGTGCAGCGAATGGACGGTTTAGAGAGGCTCCAGAGATACCTGGCCCGCTGCGGAGTAGGTTCTCGCAGAGCTTGCGAGAAGCTGATATCCGACGGGAGGGTCTCGGTCAACGGCAAGTTGGTAGTCCAGCTCGGCATCAAAATCGACCCGATGCGGGATGTCGTCGCGGTAGACGGCAAGCCTGTAGTACTGCAAGATCAATGCGTCTACATCGCGTTGCATAAGCCCAAGGGCGTTTTGACGTCAGCTTCTGACCCGTATGGGAGGCCTGTAGTGACTGATTTGGTCACAGACGTACCTTACAGGGTGTTTCCTGTTGGCCGCTTGGATATGGATTCCGAGGGCCTTCTGCTGCTTACCAACGACGGCGAGCTCGCTTACAGATTGACTCACCCGAAATACATGGTGCCAAAGACCTACCTGGTAACAGCCGTCGGAGAACCAAGTCCAGAGGCTTTGGATCAGCTGAGGACAGGGATAGCACTCGAGGACGGGATTACCAGTCCTGCTGAAGTCAGACGGTACTCCCCCCGCAGATCCAAGCTGGTTGACGCAAGCGACCCCGGGTATTCCCACTGGCTTGTCACTATTCACGAAGGGCGCAAGCGACAGGTGCGCCGGATGTTCGATGCACTTGGGCACCCTGTCAAGAGGCTCGTCCGGACCAGGTTTGGCTCTGTGCCCCTCGGAGGCCTTGCACCCGGGTCATACAGGCATCTCAGCCGAGAAGAAGTGCGACAGTTGCAGAGAGAGGTAGGCTTGACTAGTGACAGATAAGGGCTCGATATGTGTCGCGGGCGGAGGCCCGTCTGGAATGATGGCTGCAATCACCGCTGCGCGAATGGGTGCCAAAGTGATTTTGCTGGAGAAGAAGCGGCGCCTGGGCATCAAGCTAGCGATCACAGGCAAAGGCAGATGCAACTTCACTAACGCTGCGGGCATCGAGGCCTTCATAGATCAGATCCCTCAGAATGGCCGCTTTTTGTACTCGGCTCTCAACGCAATGAACCCAGAGTCACTCATTCAGTTTTTCGAGGACCTGGGTGTCTACGCCAAGGTCGAGAGGGGCGGGCGAGTCTTCCCGGCCAGTGATTCGGCGCAGGAGGTTCGCGACGCCTTGCTTGCGGAACTCAACAGGCTACAAGTCGATGTGCGGACAGGATGGAAGGTAGTCTCTGTCGAGACAGACCGCGAGGGTTTTTTCCGTGTAAAGGCAAAGAATCGTCCGGCAATTAAGTGCAGCAAGGTCGTGATTGCAACCGGGGGCATCACGTATCCGCAGACAGGATCAACGGGTGACGGGTACGATTTGCTTGAAACTCTCGGGCACCGTATAGTGACCCCGAGGCCAAGCCTCGTGCCTCTGCGTTCGGAGGAGAGCTGGGTTCACGGGCTCAAGGGCTTGAGTCTCAGGAATGTCGCTGCAGAGCTTCTAGCTGACGGAAATACTGTTCAGAGACAGTTTGGAGAGATGCTCTTTACCGATTCTGGACTCTCTGGCCCTATAATACTGACTCTGAGCAGAAGAGCAGTCACATTGCTGGATGAGGGCCGAGAAGTTGCAGTCCGGATTGACCTGAAGCCTGCTTTGGACCGGCGCACTCTTGATGTGAGATTGACGCGTGACTTCAGTGACATGCCTTGCAAGTCGCTCAAGAACGCTCTCGAATGCGTCTTGCCTCGGCGCCTGATCCCTGTGATCATAAACCGGGCGGGAGTTGATCCGAACAAGCGCTGTTCCGAGATCAAGAGGGAAGAACGGCATCGTTTGGCCGAGTCCCTCAAGGCACTGCCTGTCAGGATAACAGGGTATGCTTCGCCCGCAGAGGCTATCGTGACTCAAGGCGGGGTCAACCTTCGAGATGTAAACCCTTCGACCATGGAGAGCAAACTCGTCAAAGGCCTATACGTATGTGGCGAACTTCTCGATGTCGACGGGTATACTGGAGGGTTCAACTTACATATTGCCTTTGCAACAGGGTTTCTCGCAGGCCGGTCAGCAGCTGATTGACTGATGCCAACAACTGCTGCTTTCCGCTTGTGCTACGGCGGTGATTGTGGTATTGTATGATCTAAAGTGGTACGGTAGCATGCCCGTTGGTGGCTCGTTGATCAGGTAGAACGGTAGTACGGTGTCAATGGATTGAGATTTCGGTCTCTCTTTGACCATGTACACTCCTGCCGTTGGGAGTGTTTTTCGTTATACGCCCGTTCTGAAATCCCGAATTATGGAGTGGATCCTATGAACAGTCTTGGGAGTAAAGACGCGGCCAGAGCAGCCATTCTTATGGCGACCTCCATCGATCGAGAGCACGAAAACGAGATCAAGGCATCATTTGCCAATGAGATGATAAAAGCGGCTGCCGTTGACTACGGCGGGGAGTTTGTTTTTTCTACTAACAGGATTGTTGAGCGAGCGATAGTTGCCGCAAAGCGCGAAGGGTTGATCAAACCGGAGCACGCCGAAGAGGGAGCTCTAGCTGGTGCGACTCACGAAGCCCTTACACAGATACTCCCAAAGGCAGTCGGGTTCAATGTCGGAGGCAAGATCGGGATGTCTCGCAAGGACGATCACATCTGTGTTGCCGTGTTTTTCGTGGTTGGCATGGTTCACCTCAACGAGGTTGCAATCGGACTCGGTCATAGAGTCGTCCACAGACCGGCGAGTGAGTGAGGGCATATGGCAGTGACACAGAGAGTCAGAGCAATACGCGGTGCAGTCGTTGTCGAAGAGGACAGCCCCAAGCAGATCATAGAAAAGGCTACTGAGTTGCTTCTTGAGATGGTATCTCGGAATAACATCGCCCAGGATGACATAATACAGATTATGTTTACTACGACTCAGGACCTCACCTCTGCGTTTCCGGCTGCAGCCGCTCGGAAGATAGGGTGGGTCGACACGCCGCTGATTACAGCAGTAGAAATGGATGTTGTCAACGGCCTCAAGAGATGCATCAGAGTACTGATGACAGTGTATACGAGCTTGTCAAAAAGAGACATCGTGCACGTCTATCTGGGAGAGGCGAAGGCACTGCGTCCTGACCTTTCGCGTCCTGACTGACCTCGGTTCGGGACGTTCACACCCTGTTTTGTGCTACTACACTTCACTTTACATATGAAGAGAGGCGATCAGAGTGAGTCTGACTTCGAAATCCGAGGAGAGAGTTCGCAGCTCAGTCCTTAAGATCAAACCTTACGTACCGGGCAAACCTATTGAAGAGGTGCGCAGAGAACTCGGTTTGACAGATGTCATCAAGCTGGCTTCAAATGAAAACCCACTCGGTGCTTCGCCAAAGGCAATTGAGGCTGTGCGTGAAGCCGCTTCTGCGGTTCACCTTTACCCTGATGGCAGCTGCCACGAGCTTCGCCGAGCGCTTGCTAAGAAGCTAGATGTCTCTGGAGAGAGCATAGTCTTTGGGTGCGGATCCGATGAATCCATCCGTCTAGTCGCTGAAACCTTTGTCGGGCCAGGCGATGAGGTCCTGTTTGGTGAGATAACATTCAGTCAGTATGAATTCGTGACGCATGTAGCAGGCGGTACTTGTGTGACTGTGCCAATGAAAAACATGCAGCTCGACCTCAAGGCCATGAGGGAACGCGTGACTCCGCGCACCAAACTGGTGTATATAGCTAATCCAAACAACCCGACTGGACTGATGGTGCCCAAGTCGGAGCTTGATGCTTTTATTGACTCGCTCCCTGATCACGTCACAGTGGTGCTTGATGAAGCCTACTACGAGTATGTGACATCTAGCGAATACCCGGATTCGATTCCTGACTATGTCAAGAAGGGACGCAATGTCATCGCCATGCGGACCTTCTCGAAGATATACGGGCTTGCCGGACTCAGAGTCGGTTACCTCGTAGCCAAACCGGAATTGGCTCAGGCAATAGAAAGGGTTCGGCCCCCGTTCAACGTAGGTTCTCTTGCTCAGGCAGCAGCCATAGCTGCACTCGAGGACACCGAGCACGTTGAAAGGTCGCGCAGCCTTAACGAGAGTGAGAAGCAGTTCCTCTATTCGAGGCTGACTGCACTCGGGGTAGACTACCTCGAAAGCCATGCAAACTTCATATTGTTGGATGTCAAAAGGCCTGCTAAAGAGGTCTTTGAGAAATTGCTTCGCAGAGGAGTTGTTGTAAGGAGTGCGGACGTCTTTGGGCTAGATACCTGGTTGAGAGTCACTGTCGGAACTAGAGAGCAAAACGAGCGCTTCCTTACTGAATTCTCTGCCTGTATAAGAGGTGACTGACAGTGATCGTTGTAATGGAGCCAAGAGCTGCCGAACAGCGGATAAACCAAGTGGTAGAGAGACTCAAATCCCTGGGGTTTGAGGTGCATTTGTCTCGCGGTGTTGAGAAAACAATAATCGGCGCAGTGGGCGAGCGGCGGGCTGAGGCTGCTCAGGCCATAGAAGCGATGCCCGGAGTCGAAAAAGTTGTGCCTATACTGCACCAGTTCAAACTTGCAGGCCTGCAGTTCAAGCCCGAGCGATCTGTCATAAATGTGAGTGGGATCGAATTCGGTGGCGAAAAGGTGGTTTGCATAGCAGGGCCATGCGCTGTCGAATCGAGGGAGCAACTCATTGCCGTGGCCGAAGCTGCGAAGCAGGCAGGGGCTGATATGCTTAGAGGAGGCGCGTTTAAGCCTAGGACGTCTCCTTACTCATTTCACGGCCTAGAAGAGGAAGGGCTTAAGCTCCTTGCCGAAGCACGAGAAGTCACTGGCCTCCCTTTTGTCACAGAAGTGGTGAATCCACGCGACATCGAACTGGTAGCTTCGTACGCCGATATGCTTCAGATAGGAGCGCGCAACATGCAAAACTTCACCCTTCTCAGAGAGGTGGGAGCGTCAGGCAAGCCAGTCATTCTCAAGAGGGGTCTCTCAGCGACGATTGAGGAATGGCTGAATGCAGCTGAGTACATCATATCCGCAGGCAACTGGAACGTGATCTTGTGTGAGAGAGGTATTAGGACCTTCGAGACATTTACACGGAACACCCTGGATGTCTCAGCGATACCCGCTGTGAAATCTCTCAGTCACCTTCCGATCATCGCGGACCCAAGCCATGCTACAGGAAAATCCAAGCTAGTTCCTGCCGTCGCACTGGCAGCGGTTGCAGCCGGTGCTGACGGGTTGTTGATTGAAGTTCACCCGTGCCCGAGCGAAGCACTGTCCGATGGGCCCCAGTCTCTCACTCCTGCAGAGTTCAAGAGCTTGATGACAGAGCTGAGGCCAATCGCGGCAGCTGTGGGCAGGCTGCTCTAGGTGATTAGCGGTGGTTGCTGACAAGCCTGTTGTTGGCGTTGTAGGTGTCGGCCTGATTGGCGGATCGCTGGGTATGTGTTTGGCAAATAGAGCGGGGTGCCGAGTCATAGGGTGGGATGCGTGCAGCGCCTCCCTTGATACTGCACTCAAGATCGGCGCAGTGACAGACAGAGCGGCTGACTTGTCTGAACTTTGTACTCAATCGGACGTCATCTTCGTTGCAACTCCAATATCAGTGTCGATGGAGCTCTTGCCCGTCATTCTCAAGACTGCGCCAAGAGGTAGCATAGTTACAGATGTCTGCAGCACCAAGCAAGGTATAGTGGATTTGTGCTCCACCATAGGCTGCAATGGTTCTTTGCCTGTGTTCATCGGAGGGCATCCGATGGCCGGGTCAGAACGAGCCGGGATAGGGGCGGCAGATCCCTATCTCTTTGAGAATGCCCTGTACATACTGACCCCTCCCAAGTCGGACTGGAAGAACGACGAGAGGCTTTCTCAGGCTATCTCCAAACTGTCTGGCCTGCTGGAGTATACAGGGGCTCGGCTTGCCTTTCTCTCTCCACAGGAGCACGACTTGATGGCTGCCATAGTAAGCCACCTGCCACACGTCATTGCAGTAGCACTTGTCAAGACGCTCGAGTCATACAGCCGAGATTATCCACAGATTTCGTCTATGGTGGCAGGAGGCTTTCGCGATGCCACCAGAGTGGCAATGGGCAGCCCGCTGCTCTGGACGGACATCTTGACATCCAATGCGTCCAACGTGGCCAAGGCTATTGAGAGCTTCTCAAGAGAGCTGGCCGAACTGAGCGCCTTGATCGCCTCGGATGATAGAGATACTGTCACAGACAATCTACAACACGCAGCAGATCTAAAAAGATCTCTTCCACAAAACCTGAAGGGGCTCGCCGCACCGCTGTACGAGCTGGTTGTTGCAATCAATGATGAGCCTGGGAAGATCTCAGGTGTTACATCGCTGATTGCAGCAGCGGGGATCAATATCAAAGACATAGAGATACTCAAAATACGAGAAGGCGAAGGGGGCACCCTCCGCCTCGGATTCGCGGATCAGGCAGACTGTAGGGCAGCCCTGTCCTTATTGTGTTCTAACGGCTACAGAGCGAGGGAACGTTAAATGAGTGAAAAGACTCTCAAGGTGAAAGGCCCGTTTCGCATTCAGGGTGACGTCGAGGTTCCCGGTGACAAGTCGATTTCGCACAGAGCAGTTCTTCTGCTTGCGTTGTCCAACGGGACCGCCAAGATAAACGGCTTTTTGCATTCGGCAGACTGTATCGCCACGATCAACGCTATGCGGTCGCTTGGAGTTGAGGTTGATCTCTCCAACCCGGCGCAAGTGACGATAAAGGGAGTCGGCCTCTTTGGCTTGACCGAACCCGAGGATATCATCGATTGCGGCAACTCCGGGACTCTGATGAGATTGATACTCGGGATTCTCGCAGGACAGAATCTCACCGTTTTTCTCACAGGAGACGATTCCCTTCGACTTAGGCCAATCGATCGCGTAATCGATCCCCTTAGGTCTATGGGAGCTACTATTCTTGCCAGGGCGGAAAACACCCGAGCACCAGTAGCGATTAGAGGTGGCGATCTTGCGCCGATCGCGTACACGCTGCCAGTTGCAAGTGCGCAGGTGAAGTCCTGCGTTCTTCTTGCAGGGCTGTTTGCAAGAGGCGTTACGGAGGTGCATGAATCTCGACCAACAAGGGATCACACAGAGAGGATGTTGGAGTACCTCGGGGCAAGAGTGCGTCGGGTGCCCGGCGGAGTTGCGGTCGAAGGGCGCTCGCCGCTGGAGGCTCGCGATATCGAGGTCCCCGGTGACATCTCCTCTGCCGCCTTTGCCATTTGCAGTGCTGCTGCGAGTCCAAACAGCAGCTTGACCGTAAAGCGGGTCGGTGTAAACCCGACCAGAATCGGCCTACTCAGAGTTCTTGAACGAATGGGTGCTGACATCGAGATCAGGTCGAGACGAGTCGTCAACAACGAGCCTGTCGCAGATGTAGCAGTTGTAGGCCGTCAGTTGCGAGGGGTGACTATTCTGCCTGAAGAGATACCTGACATCATCGATGAAATCCCGATCCTCTCACTAATCGCTACCCAATGCTACGGCACTACAAGTATTCTCGGTGCAGGCGAGCTCAGAGTGAAGGAATCGGATCGCCTGCAAGCTATCAAGGACATGCTGGAGAGGCTGGGCGCTAGCGTCTCTGTAGAGGGACAGGACATAAGAATCAGCGGGCCGGCGAAACTGAGGCCATGTACAATAGACAGTCGCGGAGACCATCGCATAGCTATGACAGCGGCAATGGCAGGCGCGTTTGTCGACGGAGTCGTTGAGGTCAGAGGTGCCGACTGTGTTGATATCTCTTTTCCTGGATTTGATCGGTTCTTAGCGGAATTATCTAGTGACAACGCGGGAAAAGTCACTCTCTGAATTGATCTTTCGGGCAGACTACGGAAGGAACAGGCAAGTTGACGTAGAATACGTTATTGCTGTGCTACGTCAGTCTAGAACGTGAGATTGATTTATTGGTTTGCTTGGAGTGGCAGCTATTTCTATGTCTTCTGAGTCACATATTCGCATGAAGTCAGATCCTGAGTTCCCTCAGCCTCGGTACTCTTCATGCAGTGCTATTAGGGAACGCAAGCCGAATATAGCTATAGACGGACCCGCCGGCGCAGGCAAGACAACTATTGCCAGACTTGCTGCCCGGCGGTTAGGTTTTACATACATAAGCACCGGCGCTCTGTACAGAGCGATAACCCTCGGACTGCTCAAGAGACAGGTTGACATTACTGAGTTTGAGAATTCCTCAGATCAGGAATCAGTATTGCAGACCATGACTATCTCTGTAGGCTACGACTCCGGAGAACCCAGAATTTGTCTGGACGGCGAGGATGTCACAGACCGACTGTCTGATGCAAGCGTCACGCAATGGGTATCCGAGGTGGCCAGAATCCCCAAGGTCAGAGCGTGCCTGCTGGACCTTCAGCGTAGGTGCGCGAGTTCAGGCGGGGTTGTGATGGATGGCAGAGATATCGGGTCTTTTGTTCTTCCCGACGCCGAGTTCAAGTTCTTCCTGACAGCATCGGTCGAAGAACGAGCGCGAAGGCGTGCTCTGGAGTTGCAAGCCAACGGCCAGGAAGTGTCGCTTGAACAGGTTCGGTCAATCATAGAGAAGCGCGACAGGATAGACTCGACTCGGTCGGTCGCACCGCTAATCAAAGCTGAGGATGCAATAGAGATTGACACCACCGGGAAGTCAATTGAGGAAGTGCTGGATGAACTGCTCAGCCATGTCACGCGGTCTGTGCATGCCGATCGGGGGGAATCGTGATGTTCTACAAGTTCTGTTGGGTAGTGGTGCGTGCCTTTTTCTGCTTGATATTCCGAGTGTCTGTGGTCGGCCTCGAAAATGTCCCAGAAAAGGGCGGAGCCGTAATAGTGGCAAATCACCTAAGCTATCTTGACCCACCGCTAATAGGAGCTATGCTGCGGCGTCCGATTAGGTTCATGGCTAAGAAAGAGCTGTTTCGCTTCAAGCCATTTGCTTGGCTTATTCGCACCCTGGGGGCATTCCCCGTGGACCGCGGCAGTGTTGACAGAGCAGCGATAAGGGAAGCCATTGATACGGTGTCTTCCGGCAGCCTTCTGGGGATTTTTCCGGAGGGCGGCCGCAGCAAAGATGGCAGGCTTCAGCAAGGCCACGCCGGCGCTGCCCTTGTCGCCATCAAGACAGGAGTACCTGTTGTCCCCGTGGGAATACTAGGCTTAGGCCGCAACTCCGCAGGCCAGGGGCTGAGGCGGCAGATACGCTTAGTCATCGGAGAGCCATTGATTCCCCCTCCCCAGACGAGCGACAAACTCGACAGGGCTTCACTGGCAGTATTTACTGATGATATAATGAAGGCAATCGCTGACTTGATTGCCTAAATACTCAGTTGATGGAGGGGGGAGCAAGTTTGAGGTTCTTCTTGGACACAGCCAACATAGATGAGATCCGTGAAGCGTATTCGTGGGGTGTAATATCTGGAGTCACCACCAATCCGTCACTTGTAGCCAGAGAAGGGCGTATCTTTGAAGAGGTGGTCAAAGAAATCGCATCAACCGTCGACGGGCCTGTCAGTGCAGAGGTGATTAGTCTTGATGCTGACGGCATGATCAGAGAGGCCCGGACTATGGCGGGGTGGGCTGACAATGTAGTCATCAAGATACCGATGACGCCCGAAGGGCTCAAGGCAGTGTCTGTGTTGAGCCGGGACGGCATTGATACAAACGTAACGCTGGTATTCAGTCCGACTCAAGCACTTCTCGCTGCAAGAGCCGGAGCTAGGTATGTGAGCCCGTTCGTCGGCAGACTGGATGATATCGCGTCAGACGGGATCGGACTGGTGGCTGACATAGCTGAGATTTTCGCTGTTCACGGTATTGAGACAGAGATAATCGCAGCGAGTATTCGCCATCCTATGCACGTGGTAGAAGCCGCTAAGGCCGGTGCGCACATAGCGACAGTGCCATTTGCGACTCTTGTGGCAATGACAAAGCACCCGTTGACAGACATCGGGATTCAGCGTTTCTTAGCTGATTGGAAAAAATCTACTGGCCAGGCGTAGCGAATCGAGGTTCAGTGGCTTTGCAGATCCGAGTTGCCAGGAATGCTGGTTTTTGTTTCGGAGTCGAGCGTGCCATTAGGATGGCAAAGAGTGCGAAACCGGTGGCAGATGGGCCTCGGACTTACATATTGGGTGCGCTGGTTCACAATCCGCTGGTCACTGCCAAACTGACACAGCTTGGATTTGTACACGTAGACTCGCATGAGTCTGTGCAGTCCGGCCGAGTCGTGCTCCCGTCCCATGGAGTGACGCCTTCTGTTCGCAAGAGTCTGATCGACAGGGGTATAGATGTCATAGATGCAACTTGCCCTTTTGTCGCGAGAGCGCAACAATTTGTAGAGGAGTTGTCTCGCTCAGGGCGTAGAGTGATTATAGTAGGAGATAGGGGACATAGGGAGGTGGTCGGACTCGCGGGTCACAGTGCCACCGGAGTAGAGATCATCAGCAGTGTTGAAGAGTCGGTGGAGCTTTTCAGCAGGTTGCCTCTAGATTCTCCAGTGGCTGTGATCTCCCAGACCACTCAAGATCAAGTTGCTTTTGAATTGATAGTCAGAGCTCTCAAATCACGCTTTACTGACATCGTAGTTAAGAACACCATTTGCACGGCCACCAGTGACCGCCAGCAAGGAGTAATTGAGCTGGCTTCACAGGTTGATATGATGATAGTGGTCGGAGGCCGCAATAGCGCCAATACTCGTCGGTTGTACGAGATTAGTCGATCACTGGGAGTAGACACGTGTCATATCGAGTCGGCTGATGAACTGGATGAGGTGGTTGTCGCAAGCGGCAGCAGAATAGGTATTGCCGCTGGGGCATCAACACCGGGTTGGGCAATCAAGGAGGTTGTGAACAAGATGGAAGAGAAGACAAAAGGACTCAATGGCGAACTTGAGGGGGCGATGACGTCAGAAGGCGCAGGGTTGGACCAGGCAAATGCAAACGAGGCAGAACAGGCGACACAAGTTGTCGGCCAGCCCGAACAGACCGAATCTGCAGCGCCTCAGGACACCGACGCCGTGCCTGCACAGGAGCAGGACGGCATTGGCGGGGCCTCTGATACTGACGAGTCAGGGCAGCTCTCGGCATCAACTGTTGATGGAGAACTCGAGTCAGGACAGGCTGTTGAGGATGTTGAGTCCACTCCTGAAGCCGACCAGGTTGAGGTTCCCCAGGAAGCTCCTTCTGAGGACGTTACCACTATGACTGAGGCCCTGAAGTCTGAATACGTTCCCCAAGAAGGAGAGATCATCAAGGGCAAGGTTGTACAGATCGGCGATAACGAAGTCTTGGTCGATATAGGTTACAAGTCAGAGGCAGTAATACCTGTGAAAGAGCTGTCTGTACGGCCGGTCGATCACCCATCTGAAGCTGTGCAAGTCGGCGACGAGATTCACTGTGTTGTCCTCTCAGTGGATATCGACGAAGAGCGAAGCATCGTCGTTTCCAAGAAACGCGCGGACTTGATTCAAGCATGGGAACGTGTAGAGACCGCGTTTAACGAGGGCACGACTGTTGAAGGAAAGGTCGTCGATGTTGTAAAGGGCGGCGTGACAGTGGACATCGGGCTGCGCGGCTTTGTACCGGCTTCCCAGATTGCACTGCGTCCAGTCGCGGACTTGAGGTCTGTGCTTGGTCAAACCCTTACTATGAAGGTCCTGGAAGTTGAGAAGGAGCGCAACAACGTCGTGCTTTCTCAGCGTGCGTACCTGGAGGAGCGGCTTGCTGAGGCCAAGAAGCGGATCTTTGAGACTGTCAAGGAGGGCGACCTTGTCCTAGGCACTGTCACCAGGCTTACTAACTTCGGTGCATTTGTAGATATTGGCGATAGCGTAGAAGGACTACTCCACGTATCTGACATCTCCTGGAACAGGATTGGCCATCCTGGACAGGTCCTCAAGGAAGGAGACCAGATCAAGGTCATGGTCCTCAATATGGACCCGGAGAAGGAGAGAATCTCACTGGGCCTCAAGCAAACCCAGGACGACCCCTGGACTAAAGTGCCGACGAAGTACCCGGTCGGAACAGTAACTGATGGCAAGATCACCCGACTAACTGACTTCGGAGCGTTTGTCGAGCTGGAGCCGGGTATAGAGGGCTTGGTCCACGTTTCGCAGATTTCCCGTGAGAGAGTGGAGAAGCCAAGCGATGTCCTCAAGGAGGGCCAGACCGTTCAGGTCAAGGTCATCAGCCTCAGGCAAGATCAGCGACGTATTGGACTGAGCATAAGAGAAGTCGAGGACGAGTTTTCTGTATACAGCACCGGTTCTACTGCACGGACGAAGTCCAACTCGGACGAACCTAGCGGTGGCGCCACGATTGGTGAGCTTGTAGGAGATGTCCTCAAGCAGCACAACTTCACACTGGAGTCCAGTGATGAGTCTGACTCCGAAGAGGATGAGTCCGAGAGATAAACACGCGCCGATGATTGGCTGTAAAGCGATGAGCATATGAGGGTGCGGCATAGGTCGCACCCTTTTTGCGTGTCGAATAACCCTCCGAGCTACTGGAGAAGCTAACGACACAGCGGTACGGCGCTTGCCTGTGCCGGTGCTCGGAGGTGGTCTGATTGCCTGTTGGGGGCATTATTCTTCTTGTCATAGCGGCGTTAGTCTTCCTCGGCTTTGCCCAACGGATCCTTGACCGTATGCACCTCACAGACAGCCAAGCGATTTTGATCCTTGCTGCGATGGCGCTCTTGAGCCTGATCAATATAACGGTCAGCAGAGCCAACCCTCGAGTCATTGTCAACCTAGGCGGGCTGGCGGTTCCAGTCGGCCTCGCAGTTTATGTCTTGGTCAGAGCCACCGCGGCAGAGAAGGCACGGTCCATCATAACTGCTCTCGCGACCGGCGCTGTCTTGTATGGAATCACCAAGGTGTTTGACTTCGAGGAAGGCCAACAGATCATAGCTCCAATTTACCTGTTCGGCCTCGTCGCGGGCGTCTTGTCATACATCGGAACCAGGTCCAGAAGGACTGCGTTTGTCACCGGAGTCTTGGCTGTGATAGCGCTAGACTTGGCAAACCTGATAGAGTCGGTTGTGCGCGGGCTGCCTACCACCGTCAATTTTGGAGGAGCAGGGGTCTTTGACTCTACAGTAGTTGCGGGCGTCGTCGCTGCCTTGCTGGCGGAAGCCTTTGGTGAGGCGGCTGAGCGTCTGGGCGGGGCACAACACGAGCTTGAGGAGCATCCTGAGATCAAGCAAGCTTCTGCAGTCGATACAGAGCAACCTGAGAGCGATCCTGTTGTGCAGCGAAATCAGGGCAACAACTTGGTCGAGTTCAAACAGCGCAATGGGAATGGTGGTGGAAAGCGTGAGTAGACCGCGCCCCTTGATCCTCACAATAGTCTCTTGCCTGGCGTTGAGTGTGATAGCCGTTGCGAGCACTGCTCAAGCAGAACGCGAGTTGTCGATTGACGAAGGCTACTTCGAGATCTTGGACGAGGAAGGCAATATCCTCACAGCCACAGGATTGGTAGTGTCTATTGATGACATATTCATCGACTCGTCAAATCGTTCCTATCGGATTGAGTCTATCACAGAGCAAAAAGCACAGGCGAAGTTCCTGTCAGTAGTTGAGCTCCCTAAGATCGATTCTGAACCTGCAGCCGGGGTCGTTGGCTGGTTCAAGGGGCTAGTAGGCCTGGCAGACAAAGACCCCTCGGGCGGTGGTGAGTACTTGGCCCAGGACAGGTCAAGGCCTATAGCCATTTACTGCACTCACAGTGACGAATCCTACGTTCCTACCAGCGGGACAGCGTCAAAGGAGGACACTCACGGTGACGTGTACCAAGTTGCCGAGGTTCTCAAGGCCAACGTTGAGAAGTCGGGAGGTAAGGCGGTTCTCTCCTATGAGCAGCACCACCCCCATGACGGGGCTGCGTACGAGCGTTCCAGGCGGACTGCAATGCAACTAATGCGCGAGCAGCCTCTCGCTCTGATTGACGTCCATAGAGACGCCGTCCCAGCGCATGTTTACGAAGCCAGTGTCGCAGGCAAGAACATCGCTGCTGTCAAGCTTGTGGTAGGCAGACAGAACGCAAACAGCGGAGCCAACCTCGAATTCGCTAAGTATCTGAAGGCTGTTGCGGACAAGATGTACCCTGGACTAGTCGAGGGCATATTTTGGGGATCGGGCAGCTACAACCAAGATCTGAGCCCACGATCAGTGCTCTTTGAGGCCGGTGCTCACACCAATACGCTTGAGCAGGCAAAGCAGGGAATGCAGTTGATGGGAGAAGTCCTTGCAACTGCGGTCTACGGCGCGACGCCTGATGGGCAAGAACGAGCACCGGAGCCACGCACGGGAACTACAGCTCGGACCGTATTCTGGGTAGTGGTAGCCGTGTTGGTGGTGGGCGCGATCTATCTATTTGTAAATGAAGGCGGGTTTGAGGGAATCAAGAAGCGAGTGAAGTCGTTTACGTCAAAGGAGATGCTAGGTCAGTCCGGAGACGATTCCGATGAAAACGGATCGCGTTAATGACCGCCCTCGCAGCATCAATGTTTGACAGCCACGAGGGCGTGTGCTAGACTCTACCCGGACTTGCGCAATTGCGGTAATATTCTCTAGAATGCGATTATCTGTCGAGTCGCGGCGGGAGAGGCTTGAAGTCCATGGCTAGTAGATCCAACAGAGAAGATGCGATCAGAGACAATCCGTCTGTAGCCGGATGCGGCAGCCGTGGAGCAATGATTACAGAAGTTGCTCCGGGCAGCATTGCCGACGAACTGGGACTTCGGCCGGGAGACCGATTGGTCAGCATCAACGGCCACAAGGCCCGGGATCTGTTGGAATACTCATACCTTACGCAGACGTCAGAGCTTAGGCTTGAGGTCGCTCGTGGCGACGACGAGATCATAATGTGCGATATCGAAAAGGACGAGGACGAAGACCTTGGCATCTCTTTTGCCGACGCTTTGTTCAACGGCACGATGCAGTGCTCCAACAACTGCCTTTTTTGTTTCATTCGCCAAAACCCTCGAGGCGTTAGGCCAAGCCTGTGCGTAAGGGACGACGATCCGAGGCTTTCGTTTTTTCATGGCAACTACATATCCTTGACCAATCTGTCGAACGATCACTTCAACATGTTGTTGAAGATGCGTCTCTCGCCACTGTACGTATCTGTGCATTCTACGGACCCGGCAGTCAGGAAGCGGCTGATGAGATATAAGCGAGACATTGACATCATAAGTCAGCTCTCAGCGTTGGTTGCTGCAGGAACAACTGTTCATTGTCAGATTGTCTTGTGCCCGGGCATTAACGACGGTTCTGAGCTGACTCGCACTGTGGATGACCTGCACAGATTGCATCCGGGCGTCGCGTCCGTAGCAGTGGTGCCAGTTGGCCTCACCAGTCACCGCGAGCATCTGCCTCCCTTGAGACGGCCGGACCGTGCAGTGGCTCGGGAGACACTGGCTATAGTCGAACGACTGCAGGAGCACTGTCTCAAGTCATCCGGCACTCGGTTTGTCTTTGCTTCTGACGAGTTTTACTTCCTGGCGGATATGCCATTTCCTGAGGGAGTGGAGTACGAGGAGTACCAGCAGATCGAGAACGGTGTTGGCTTGACGAGGAAGATGTACGACGAGTTCAAGGAGATCGTGGAGACCAGAGGTTTCCCGACTGCCAATGGTGACCGTCCGGTCAGTCTGATTACCGGAGTGCTGGGGGCAAAGGCGTTGAAGTTCATCCTTTCGGTGCTTCGGACCGATCAGCTGAAGCACGTCCATATACACGCAGTCGAGAACTCGTTCTTTGGCAGCCCTGTCACTGTCACAGGCCTTCTTTGCGGCCGCGACGTCTTGAGGGGCATTGAGGAAATGCGACAAGCATTGGGCTCATTGCCGGCTACGAGGCCGGTGGTTGTGATACCTGATGTCATGGTCAACGTTGACGGGCTGTTTGTGGACGATCTCAGCCTCGAACAGGTCAGAAAAACAGCCGCCCAACTTGGCGTGGACCTCAGAGTTGTCAACACTTCAGCAGACGGCCTGTACTGCGCGCTTGCGACAGCGAGAGAGTGAGGTGAGAGGATGAGCAGTCTCTTTGTTGCGATTGTAGGACGGCCAAACGTAGGCAAGTCTACGTTGTTCAACAGGATCATCGGAAAGCGTGTAGCCATTGTCGAAGACACTCCGGGTGTTACCCGTGACAGGATATATGGCAAGGCTAAATGGCTTGGCGTCCCCATGACAGTGATTGACACTGGGGGCCTGGACTTCGGAAGCAAGACGTCGGTGTCTGCCGCAGTGCGTTTCCAAGCCCAGGTCGCCATAGACGAAGCAGACGTGGTGTTGTTCGTTGTGGACGCACGCGAGGGGATTACGGCCAACGATCGAGAGATAGCCGACATCCTCAGAAGGACAACAAAACCCGTTGTGCTGACGGCCAATAAGGTAGAGGACTTCACTTCTGACCACTCCTATCTTGACTTCTACGAACTCGGGCTTGGCCGTCCTGTGCCTATTTCCGCGGCTCACGGCATGAACATCGGGGATCTGCTGGACATAATCATATCGCACAGGCCGCCTGAGCAAGTCGTGCGCTATGATCAAAGCGCGATAAGGATTGCTGTGGTTGGCAGGCCCAATGTAGGTAAGTCTTCGTTGGTCAATACCATGCTGGGTCAGGAGCGTTCGATCGTAGACAGCGTGCCTGGAACCACCAGAGACGCGATCGACACTCAGTTTCACCGCGATGGACAGCATTACGTCATAGTCGATACAGCGGGATTAAGGCGCAAGGGAAGGATCCTGGAGAGCATAGAGAGGTACAGTGCTCTTCGCACCCTGAGGGCGGTAGATGACTGCGATGTTAGCCTCGTCCTCCTGGACGCCACAGAAGGCGTGACCGATCAAGATGCCCGGATTGCCGGATATGTGGACGACGCTGGCAGAGCGATGTGTATACTTGTAAACAAATGGGATAGCGTTGACAAGGACAGTACATCAGCGCGTGAGTTTGAGCTCAGGATCAAACAAGCTTTGACCTTTGCGCACTACGCTCCGATCCTGTTTATCTCTGCGAAAACAGGGCTTGGGATCGACGGAGTTTTTGGGTCCATTCACCGAGTAGTTGAGCAGTACAGACGGGAAGTCCCTACTGCTCTCCTAAATGAGATTCTTGAGGAAGCGGTGCTTCGGAATCCTCCTCCGTCGCGACGAGGAAAGCCGCTGTCCGTCTACTACATGACCCAGATTGGGACCTCACCGCCGCGCTTTCGCTTGTTTGTCAACAAAGCCGACCGGATGCATTTCTCATATCTCAGGTATATTGAGAATGAGCTCCGGACCTCACTGGGGTTCGAAGGCACTCCGATCAAACTTCACATCGCCGAACGCAAGTAGTTACGACATATGGATTCAGCTGCTGTTTACTGGAGGAAGGTCGTAGGCGCCCGTCGAAGTACCTTCTTTATGAGGCCTTCTGCGTGCTTCACCCGGACTGTAGAGGAGAGTGAGATTGTGGATCATTTCCGCGTGGTGCTTGCCTTAGCCATTGGGTATTTCATCGGATCAATACCGTTTGGTGTCCTGATTGGACAGCAGGCTGCCGGGGTAGATGTACGTAGGCTGGGAAGCGGCAACATAGGCGCAACCAATGTTCTCAGAGTCCTCGGACCGCGGATTGCAGCTGTTGTACTAGCGACAGACGTGGCAAAAGGCATGGTTGCCGTTCTCATAGGCAAATGGTTGGTAGGTGGCGAAACGGTCCCTCTTATAGCTGGCCTTGCAGCGGTAGTAGGACATAATTGGTCGGTTTTTCTCAGACTTGGCGGGGGAAAAGGAGTTGCAACCACCGTCGGAGTAGTCATCGCGACAATGCCACTCGTTGCAGCTATTGCAATTCTTGCATTTGCGGTAGTTGTGGGGATTACAAGGTATGTATCTCTGGGATCACTGGTCCTGGCGTGCACCTTGCCGATTGCAGCTTGGCTTAGCGACAGGCCAGTATTGCACACAGTGTTTGCCCTCATCCTTGGACTGATGGTGATCTGGCGGCATCGGTCGAATATCGTCAGGTTGATAGAGGGGAGAGAAAACAAGCTGGGCAAGCGAGTACGGTAGAATCCACTACATAGGAGGGGTATTCATGTCGGAAGATGTGGTGACGAATGGGGCTGCGGCCATTCATCTGATAATCCTGGCTCTATCAGTAGTCGCCTCGATTGTCGCCGGGATCCTTGTGTATAGGGACGCGAAGGTCAGAGACTACAACCCGTTTGTGTGGGGGCTACTGTTTCCGCTGCTCGGTTTGTTGTCTCTTAGAAACCCGATTCAGGTTGCCATAATCCTAGTAGTCGGTATACCCGCGTATCTGCTCCTTAGGCCTAAAGGCGAGATCAAGGCGTGTCCGCACTGCAGCGGCAAGTACATCGATGAACTTGCATTCTGCCCTCACTGCAAGAAAGAGGTCAAAAAGGAATGCCTAAAATGCCACGATTTGGCCGACCTAGACGAAGCAAGATGCCCTCATTGTGGCGCACCGATGCTGATGTACGAGGGGAGGGAGTCTAGGCACTAACCATGGACCCACGTTCTGTCGTCACGAGACTGCTGATTTCATTCGTGCTCGGAGGCGTAATCGGTCTCGAGAGAGAAAGCCACCAAAGGCCAGCGGGTCTGCGCACTCACATATTGGTGGCCACCGGGTCCTGCCTGATTACCCTGGTGTCGTTCTACTCGGGAGCGTCAGTTGCTGCAACGCACGGGGTGTCCTATGACCCTACACGTATAGCTGCCAATATCATCACAGGAATCGGATTTCTCGGTGCAGGCACCATATTAAGAGACGGCATGACTGTCAGGGGCCTTACCACTGCAGCCAGTCTCTGGGTCGTATCTGCAATCGGACTTGCAGTCGGCTTCGGCTTCTATGGAGCAGCCCTAGTAGCCGCAGGCCTGGCTGCTCTAACGCTGATACTGTTAGATCGAATCGAGGCGATGTTTTTCGAAAGCAGGAGGCTGAGTCTCAGCCTCAGCCTCGAGGATCGGCCAGGAATTCTGGCGCAGCTCAATTCTACGTTGCGAGACGAGGGCATCAAAGTTACTCGGCTTGCTGCAGACAGCTCTTCCGGTAAGGACGGGGTCGTAGACGTCTCTCTCGGCATTCGCTTGCCTGTCGGGTACAAAGGGTTTCCGGCCATTATAGACCGGATCCGTGCGATTCCCGGCGTTTACTACGTGGATGCTGAACACTTCGGCAGCTTCAGTGAATAGGGATGAGGTTTCAGTGTTGATCCTTGTTGCAAATGATGACGGCGTGTACTCGCCGGGTCTTAGGACTCTCGTCCTCGAACTCTCGAAACTTGGAAACGTCTATGTGACGGCACCCAGCACTGAACGCAGTGCTGCGGGGCACGCGTTGACTATGCGGATGCCTATCATCGTCCAGGAAATGGAGATCGAGGGAGCCTCGTCTGCATGGTCAATAGATGGAACACCCGCAGACTGTGTCAAACTCGGGCTTGAGGTCTTGCTGAGGGGCCAAACACCGGACGTGGTCGTCTCCGGTATCAACAAAGGCCCTAATCTCGGCACCGATGTGCTGTACTCTGGAACTGTGTCTGCTGCCATGGAAGGCATTATCGAGAAAATCCCATCAATAGCTGTGTCGCTGGCGTCGTTTAGCAGCGAGTCGGACTTCTCTACCGCAGCGAGGTTTACTGCCAAGCTGGTGATGAAACTGCTGGACTCACAGGCCGAGGCCTTTACACAGACTCTGCTAAACGTCAACGTGCCTGCACTGCCGCAAAGCGACATCAAAGGGGTAAGGATCACCCGACTCGGTGAGAGGCGTTATACAAACGTCTTCGACCGCAGGGTAGATCCCAGAGGCAGGACCTATTTCTGGATGGCAGGGGATGTCCAGGAGGAGTTGGAGCAGCAGGACGAGACCTACGATACATGGGCAGTCCGCAACGGGTATATTTCTGTAACACCAATCAAACTCGAATATACTGCCAAAGACATGATCGAACTTCTCAAGAAATGGCGGCTTGAGCCCTGAGGAACGGTTGGCTGATTGGCCGCGGCCGCAGCAAGGCTTAAATACGACAAGGGGAGATATAGGTGGACAACTTGGAGCGCGTAAACTGCGCTGACAAGAATTGCGAACCTGTGAAAGCAGATACAAGTGAAGAGCGAGCTATCATTGAGATAGCATCTCAAAGTTTTGGGTCAAATGACGGACTACATCGGGTCGTGACGTTCTTGAACAAGAGCCTCAAGGGACGAGGCCTGATCTTCGGCCTGACTCGCGATCGAGCGGACGAGCTCAGGATCACTGTCTACGAAGTGATAGACAATAACGTACAGGCGCAATAGGAAAGGGAGCCATCTATTCCAGATGGCTCCCTTTTGAATGGCAGGGGAGACAGGACTCGAACCCGCAACCTACGGTTTTGGAGACCGCCGCTCTGCCAATTGAGCTACTCCCCTCTGAACTACAACTCAGACAACCACGATGACTTCTTGTTGCAGTCATAATTATACCCGAGCACAGACGCGTTGTCAATCAAAACGGGCATTACTTGAAATCCTACTCTAATGGCGTTAAGATATGACTGGTAACGATGGCAACGAGGTGATATTCGTGGCTTCCACAAATAACAAAATCCCTGTCGGCGTCTCCGGCAGGCATGTACATTTGTCAGCAAAGGACCTTGAGACTCTGTTTGGTCCAGGCTATGAGCTTACTGAGTACAGACCACTGTCCCAGCCTGGGCAGTTTGCTGCTAATGAGAAAGTCAATCTTGTAGGGCCAAAGAGCAGAATCGACGGTGTCAGAGTGCTCGGCCCGGTCAGAGATCAGACGCAGGTAGAGATATCCCTGACAGACGCTTACAAGCTAGGAGTAAGGCCGCCTGTGAGAGATAGCGGTGATGTAGATCGATCTGTCGGACTCACAATCGAAGGGCCAAAGGGCAGTATTGCTCTGGAGCAGGGTGTTATACTCGCCAAGAGGCATATTCACTTGAGCCCAGAGGACGCAGCTGCATTCGGACTTGTTGACAAACAACTAGTGAGCGTCAGGGTCAGTGGCGAGCGGGCGTTGGTCTTTGAGCAAGTCCTCTGTAGAGTAAGCCCGAAGTTCGTCACGGAGTTCCACATTGACACTGACGAGGCAAACGCAGCTCTCCTTTCCACAGGGAGTACAGTTGAACTGGTGAAGTGAGATGACAGCGCCTAGTCCACGGATACTGGTAGGCACTTCAGGCTACAGTTTTGACGACTGGAGGGGAACATTCTATCCAGAACACGTTCGCGCCTCCGAGATGCTGAGCTTCTACGCCTCCCAGTTTCCGATGGTCGAGGTCAACTTCACCTATTATCGGATGCCCTCAGCTCGGGTCACGCAGGGTATGGAGCGCAAGACACCGAAGGAGTTTGAGTTCGTAGTCAAACTGAACCGAGTGATGACCCACAGCAACCCTATTATCGGCTCATATGTTCCAGACTCGGGTCAGGCTGTTGGCGGCCCGGTTGATCTCTTTGGCCATGCGAGCTCCCAGGCGATCGGTTCGGCTGCGTGGTCGCTCGAGAGAGCTATTGCTGAGTTCAAGAAGGGTATTGAGCCGTTTGTGGATGCGGGCAAACTCAAATGTGTCCTTGCTCAGTTCCCGTGGGGATTCAAAAACACGCGCGATAACCTGCGATACGTGATTGACCTGGCCAAGGAATTCGACGAGTTCTGGTTCGTCGTGGAGTTTCGAAACGCAACGTGGGCGAGCGACAGCGTGTTCGACGCGCTCAGGCAGAACAACATAGGCTTCTGTTGTGTAGATGAACCTCAGCTGGAGGGTTTGTTTCCTCCAGTGATTACATCAACTTCCAGTGATGTGTCATACGTAAGGTTTCATGGACGCAACGCAGCGAAGTGGTGGCGTCACGACCGTTCATCTGAAAGGTATGACTACCTGTACAGCATCGAAGAGCTGAGACCGTGGGCCGACAAGATACAGATGCTGGCTGAGAACAGCAAACAGACCTATGTGTTGTTTAACAACTGCACTGACGGCAAAGCCGCTCAAAATGCAAAGCAGATGCTGTCGCTTTTAGGTCTCGCTTGACACATAGACATGAAAGGGCATGCAACCGGTTGGCTGGAGGGCAACAAACTTGTCAGTAAGGCCTGGCGCCGACTAGGACATCAGGAGGGGCTTGATGACAGATGCCTATCTTTGAATACAAGTGCAACCAATGTGGCAACAAGTTTGAGAAGTTAGTTAGATCCTCAAACGAGCAGATTGCGTGTCCGTCGTGCAACAGCGAGGACGTGCGTAAGCTCTTTAGCACGTTCGCAGCGCACGGAACCGCGTCCGGATCAAGCGGTTGCGCTTCCTGTTCAGGTGGAAGTTGCTCGACCTGTCACTGAGGTGACGCGACGCTCTTGAGACGTGGCCCTTGACCACAATGCGGCGTCTTTACGCACTCTGTGGTCCAAGGGCGTCTCTTTCATGCGCTTAGTTTACATAATATATATTATACGACGTTATGTATTCTAGGAAAACGGGACGCCATTGCATCCCATCCATCAGCTCTACCCGATGTGAGCCCATCACGCCTAATCAATGGGCACCAGCAACTGCTGCCCCGGATGTATCGTGGCTGCACCCAAACCGTTTATCGCACGGATCTCGTAGACCATTCGCCTGATGTCTGCTCCCTCGCGGCTGAGCGACCGTGCGATGCTCCACAGAGTATCTCCAGGCTGCACGACGACAACTTCGTATCCAGCAGCGCCCTCAGTGTCCGGTATACCTACGCGGGTCCACGCAAATGCGATGGATGCAACAGAGACAAGTGCGAGAATGCCAATGTACCCTACTGTGGCCAGTATCCGACGCCTTGACTTGGCAAGAGCCAGCTCTACAGCTTGCATGACGCACCTCCAGGCAATGTGGCATTGCTGTCGAACATTAGTTCTCCTTAGATGAAACATACCACGAACGTTTGTTCGTGTCAAGGCTCTGTCGAACTGATGTTTGCATGTTTAGTGCTCACATGCTATAATCGACCTGTAAATGACTAACCACAGACTGGTGGTGGATGGTGAGATGTCTTCCCGCCTTACTGATCGACAGGTCAGGATACTGGACTTCCTTATCGATACAATACGCACGCGCGGATACCCGCCGTCTGTGCGAGAGATTGGTGCTGCGGTAGGTCTTCGTTCCAGCTCCACGGTTCATTCTCATTTGGATAAGCTTGAGAAACTTGGCTATATCAGGCGTGACCCCACCCGCTCTCGCGCTATAGAGATTGTGGACAAGGCCTTGGATGTTCGTCCAACTAAGGACATGATCAATGTCCCTCTCGTAGGTCGTGTCACTGCCGGGTCGCCGGTTTTGGCTACGGAAAATGTTGAGGACTACTTCCCCATTCCCCTTGAGTTCATTGGGTCGGGCGAGTTCTTCATGCTTCGCGTGCGCGGGGACAGCATGGTTGGTGCCGGTATCCTCGATGGCGACCACGTCATCGTCCGCAAGCAAGATGCAGCGGTCGACGGCGACATTGTCGTGGCTCTAGTCAACGACGAAGAGGCCACTGTCAAGAGGCTGTACAGAGAGAAGGACCACGTGAGGCTCCAGCCGGAAAACCCTCACATGGCCCCGATAATAGCAGTCGACGTCCGCATACTCGGAAAGGTAGTAGGGCTAGTTCGCAAGATTCATTAGACAGCTCGGACGCTACTATTGCCCGGCATCCTCTGCTGCTGATGCCTTCACAGACTCGGCATACTCCTCAGCCGTAATGAACTCTCCCTTCGAGAACCTTCCTTCAATGATCTTTTGCCGCACGATTCTGTATCTTTCGTCAAACTCGATCACCACGTTCATGCGATTGGGGCATCTCGAGTTCCCATCGGCTACTACCTTCTGAACATAATACTCACAGTTAGGGTGGTTCTCCCTGTCGTAGTTTCGCTGTATCTCAGACGTCTTTCTCAGCCTGAGCATGACAGCTTTTCCGCATATCCCGCACCTAAGGTACACAGGTACCTCATTAGCCCCCACCTTTGGTTCTTTCTGAGAAGCCGATCCTGAGATCCAGTCGGCTATTCTCCTAAGAAGGCCAAAAGGCATTTCCACAGCTCCCCGTTCTATATTTGACTAGGAAGTCACGAGACCCCCTGTCCAGCAGCATCCCCTACTTCTTCGCTGCCCAAGATACTCAAGAAGTTCTCCAATGCCTGCTCACGGCCAACTTCGCCTGCGATCGAAAGGTCGCTTGCAGAAAGCTTCTTGATGGTGTCTCTTCTATTGTCCGCTTTGTATATTGAAAGGCGTGCCTTCAGCTCCTTGTAGGCTGTAGAAGCCTCATCATAAGCCGAACTCACGCCTTTGTCCATCACAACCTGAATTAGTCTCTCGTACTCGTCCTTCCGAGCCTGAGCCATTGCCCTAGTCGTCTCGGGATGGCTCGTCAAATCAGCAGCCAGCAGCTCTTGTTTAGCATAGCTCTTGAACCTCTTCAAGCTGCTTATCAGGTCCTCACGGCCGAGATAGATCAAGAGGCATTCCCCCTTAGCATTTGTATCTGTCCGGATTCGACACTTCGGCCTTGTCGTCAAACTGAGGAATACTTCATGGCTGATTACTTCGTGCTACCTAATTCGACGCACCCGACGTTGAATCCTCCCGGCCCCTCGGCAATGCCTATATTGGCGCGTCAGTGCACAGTTAAACCCTGCTTGCTCTTCAGTAATGCAAAGAAGGACACAATCCCTCGACTGTGTCCCTAGTCTTCTGCTGCTCCTTTGTCTACTCGCTCGTTGAATACATAAGAGACTGTCTCGCCGTCGTCAATCCTGTAGTAGTCAACGATCTTTCCGCTACGTGCCAAAGTCCCCAGGAGCCTAGCTTCTCCCTTAATGATGTCGTGTCTTTGAATCTGTCGCTTCTCTAAATGGGTCCGATCGTGCAGTTGGATGGCACGCTTGCCAATTCGGGAAGTAAACACCGGATCTCCCCTCCCAAGCTGCACCAGAACTTCTACGCTCAGAAGCAACTGGCAGCCGCAAGTTAAGTCTTGCTCTGTTAGTAGCATGCCTTCGGACGCCGCGGTGTATTCATTCACATTTCACAACCGACTATCTAGACACTTCATCACAGGTTGACACCAAGGATTCCGCCTAAAAGCCCTGCAGCAGTAACTGTAAGCATCTGACGGCCTACTGCGAAAAAACGCGATCCACCTGAGGATGGGTCGGACGAGGCGACGAAGTAAACTGCGGCAAATACAATCCCAACCACTAACCCAACGAGCCAGCCTCTGCTGGCGCTGGTCCTTCCCGCAGCCAAGCCGCCAAGAAACACCCCTATGATTCCCACGGCTGCCTGGACGTTCATACACGCGGCTTCTGAGATGTCAAACAGAGTCGTGAGAAACGCGAAAAGGACCGTGGCGACTACAACAAAGATCGCTGCAGTGATGCAGCCTCTTACGATCGATCGCACAAAGCCATACGGCCTCGTGTTGTTCGTAAACGGCGCAATGGGCATGCAAACCCGACCTCCTTGATTGCGCTCATGTGCGGGTAGAGAACGCATCGGACTCTCGCTACTCATACTCTATTGTACGAGAGTGCTCATAATGACCTATTACACTGCGTAGCCGTGAAGACAAAGCAGCGTAGCCGTGAGGCAAAAGAGGGCAACGTGTGCGGATGGCACCATATACATAAGGTCTGCTGTACGTATGTGGTCACATGCAAATGACGAGGAAAAATCACATCTTATCCTCGATGCCGCATACGTGTCGAGAACGTTATTAGTGCACGGGCATCTTGATATGGAGGTTAGTGCGCTTGTGTTTGACAATGACCGGGGAGTTCAGTATAATACTCTGTGTTCAGCAAATACGTGCCGGGGCGTGGCTCAGCTTGGTAGAGCGCATGGTTCGGGACCATGAGGTCGCTGGTTCAAATCCAGTCGCCCCGACCATTTCTTTCGGTTTTCAATCAAGTAGGCGAAAGTGGCGGAATGGCAGACGCGCTAGACTTAGGATCTAGTGGGTTATACCCGTGGGGGTTCAAGTCCCCCCTTTCGCACCACCCTCTTTCGAGACCGTCTGTGCCTTTGCAACGCAAGGCTAGGCGGTTGTTTTTTGCACGGCACGATTGTCATAGGTGCCGCAGAAGCCGCAGAAACGGAATGCTGTCACCCACCAAGAAGCAAACAGCGCCATGCAGCCACATTGACAGCCACACGGCGCTGCACGGGCATTCCCAGCGTTGTTGGCAAGAGCTAGAGCAGAGAGTTTTGGACGACGAGTGATGCGAATACGATTGAAACCATCGAGAGCAGCTTAATGAGGATATTGATCGAAGGCCCGGCAGTATCCTTTAGAGGGTCGCCGACAGTGTCCCCTACAACAGTTGCTTTGTGGCAATCGCTCCCTGTGCCGCCGAACTCGCCGCTTTCGACATACTTCTTTGCGTTATCCCAGCTACCTCCGGCATTTGCCATCAAGACTGCCAATATGAACCCGGTAACTGTGGCACCCGCCAGCAGACCCGCCACACCGTTCACTCCCAAGACTAGCCCGACTACGATAGGAACAACGATGCCGGCAAGAGTAGGAGCAATCATCTCTCGTTGGGCCGACCTGACGCAGATGTCAACACACGCAGCATAATCAGGGCTGGCTTTGCCGTCCATCAGGCCTTTAATCTCGCGAAACTGCCTTCTGACTTCAAACACTATGGATTGAGCAGCTCTTCCCACCGCAGATATTGTCATAGACGAAAACATGAAAGGCAGTGCAGCGCCGACGAATACACCTACAAGCACAGGTGGATTGAGCAGACTTAGATCTATCTTGATCGCACTCGAGGTTTTCTGAATGATCAGGTCCACCTGATCCTTGTATGCTGCAATCAAAGCGAGGGCTGTGAGTGCTGCGGACCCGATGGCAAAACCTTTGCCTGTAGCGGCTGTCGTATTTCCTAGAGCATCGAGTGCGTCAGTCCTCTGCCTGACTTGCGGAGGCTGATTGGTCATCTCTGCGATCCCTCCGGCATTATCGGCAACAGGACCATACGCGTCGGTAGCAAGGGTAATCCCAAGCGTGCTGAGCATGCCTACTGCCGAGATAGCTATTCCATAAAGGCCTTTGCTTACATCTGACCCGCCTCCGGCAAGAAAGTAACTAGCCAAGACAGCTGTTCCTACCGTAACTACAGGCAGCACAGTCGAGCCCATACCCAAAGAGAGACCATTGATTATGACAGTCGCGGGCCCAGTCTCTGAGGCGGACGCGAGCTTCCTAGTTGGACTATACTGAGCAGAAGTGTAGTACTCGGTGGTTACTCCGATTATGATACCTGCGAGCAAGCCGGCAAGAACTGCGCCGTAAACCCCGATGTTATCCCATCCCAGGACAAAGCCTATCAGGAAGAAACCCACAACCGCTATGAGTCCTGCGCTGATATAGGTGCCCCTGCGAAGGGCGCCCAACAGAGAATCGTCGCTCTCATTGTCTGTCAACTTGACCATGAATGTCCCTATGATCGATGCCAAAACCCCGAGTGCGGCCATAGCCATAGGCAGCAGCATCCTGCCGACCATCTCGCGAACTGAACCGCGGCTGGCAGCGACTGCAAGCGCTACAGTTGCGATTATCGAGCCTACATAAGACTCATATAGGTCTGCACCCATGCCCGCCACGTCACCGACATTGTCACCGACGTTGTCTGCAATTACCGCAGGGTTGCGCGGATCGTCTTCGGGAATGGATGCCTCGACTTTTCCAACAAGGTCGGCGCCAACGTCCGCTGCCTTGGTGTAGATACCCCCTCCTACTCTCGCAAACAGGGCCATAGAGCTGGCGCCCATGCCAAATGTCAACATCGTGCTCGTGATGTTGGTGATCCTCTGAGCCAACTCCAGATCTCTGTAGTACCAGTCAAGCAAGAAGTACCAGACGCTCAAATCCAGCAAGCCCAGGCCAACGACTACGAGGCCCATAACCGTTCCGCTTGAAAAAGCGACAGTGAGCGCGCTGTTGAGGCTCTGCTTCGCAGCGTAAGCTGTCCGAGCGTTGGAATTCGTGGCCACCGTCATCCCGATGAAGCCTGCAAGGCCGGAAAAGAAGCCTCCGGTAAGAAAGGCAAACGGCGTGAAAACTGAGAGATATCCTCTCCAGGCGAGGAGCAGGAGTATTACGAACATGACAGCAAAGAACAGGCCTACGCCGTAGTACTGGCGCCTTAGGTAAGCTCGAGCACCCTGCCGTATGGCCGATGCGATCCTTACCATTTCTTTGCTACCCTCTTCGCGCTTCATTATAGAAAACGCGAGGTAAGCAGCGTAAGCCAAAGCTATTGCCGAACCAATAGGGACCACAACAAAGAACCTTTGTATGGCTTCAATGCTCATCAAATCCCCGTCCTTTCCATCTCGTAACTAGGGCTCCACAATCCGGATCCCCAGTCGCCAGTATCCAACCCAACTTGCCAGCCAATTCAAGCGCTGTCGCTCGCGCCCCGATCTTTCTTATTGTGTAATTCGGACCGGATTTCATAGACTAGTCTGAGTCAGGAGTCCACTGAACTGGTGCGGATAAGGGATCGAGGGCAATCGAGTGTCTGCACCTCCCTCCTACTCAATATGGACCGGAGTCGATCACCAGGTGCTATTTCTATAAATTCACATCAAAGGTGAATTCTATCCGAACTAACCATATCCTTCTCCACTGGCGCTATTGCTCGGCTACAAGCTCAAGGATATCGTCGATATGGCCTAGAGCGGCTTCCATTCCAAGC
>Ga0116180_1000004_pt1 | contig 221144 bp, 194 predicted proteins | sample AD_UKC073_MetaG_FD_89804 | JGI IMG/M metagenome (GOLD analysis project Ga0116180, IMG submission 89804) | Active sludge microbial communities of municipal wastewater-treating anaerobic digesters from USA - AD_UKC073_MetaG | ecosystem: Engineered > Bioreactor > Anaerobic > Digestate | place... | reverse complement strand
TCGACCACCGAGAAGAACGCCTCGTATTCATCCTGCAGCTCTCGCCACTGCATGAGCGCCCCGATGTAGTTGCCGATCTGCAGCGAGTCGGCGGAGGGTTGCATTCCGGAGTAGAGGCGAGGCTTGGTCACCGCCCCAGTCTACTGAGCGCGCCGGGCGCCGCCGGCGCGGGCCGCGGGTGTGACGGCGCTGCGCGCGCCGACGGCGCGGCGAGCCGCGCCGCTACAGCGCGTAGTCGGCGACCACGGGGGCGTGGTCGCTCCAGCGCTGGTCGTACGCCGCAGCGCGCACCACGTGGTAGTCGCTCGCCAGCGCCGCGAGGGCGGGCGTGGCGATGTGGTAGTCGATGCGCCACCCGGTGTCGTTGTCGAAGGCCTTCCCGCGCTGCGACCACCAGGTGTAGGGGCCCTCGACCTCACCGGCGTGGGTGCGCCCGACGTCGATCCAGCCGAGCCCGGTGCCCACCGAGCCGTCGACGGCCGTCACCTCGGCGCCGAGCTCGCCCATGAAGCGGTCGAAGTATGCGCGCTCGCGGGGGAGGAACCCGGCGCGCTTCACGTTGCCCTTCCAGTTGCGGATGTCGAGCTCGCGGTGCCCGACATTCAGGTCACCGGTGACGACCGACAGCGGCCGCTCGACGGCGAGCTCGTTCAGACGCACGGTCATGGCATCCAGAAACAGCCATTTCGCGTCCTGCTTCGGGGTGTCGACCTCGCCCGAGTGCACATAGGCGCTCACGACGCAGACCGTGCGGCCGTCGATCTCGAAATCCGCCTCGATCCAGCGTCCCGCCGAGTCGACGGTCTCGTCGCCGAGACCCCTGCGCACCGCCACGGGCGCCACGCGACTCGCGATGGCCACGCCGGAGCGGCCCTTGGTGTGCGACTCGTCGTTCTCGAGGTGCCAGTCCGGCAGCGCCAGCGCCAGGTCGGCGGCGGTCGCCCGGACCTCCTGCAGCGTCAGGATGTCGACGCCCGCGCCGGCGAGCCAGTCGTGCATCCCGTTGCGCACCGCCGCCCGGATCCCGTTGACGTTGACAGAGGCGAGGCGCAGCGCAGACATGCCTCAAGTCTAGGCAGTGCCCGGCGGGGATCACTCGAACAGGCTGCTGGGCTTTGCGCCCGGCGCGGGCGTGGATGCCTCGAGTCGCTCCAGCTCCGCTTCGGCGGCCCGCAGCGCACGATCCGCGGCCGGCACGCGGTACCAGGGCGCGCGCTCGCGCGCCGCGTGCGCGTCGCGAAGGTGCACGTTGGCGGCGATCTTCAGCGCCTGATGCTCGAGCGCGGCACGTTCGGCGTCGCTCTGGTGGGTCAGCGGCACGTGCTTGTCGACGGCCGCGATCGCGACCCACGACGCGGCGATCAGCATCACCACGCTCTGCAGGCGGAACCACAGCAGCAGCCCCACGAAGAACGCGAAGGTCACCAGCAGCGGGTTCGAGGGGGTGTAGCGCAGGAGCAGGCCGGTACCGAGCTGGAGCACGGTCAGGGCCCCGCCCCCGACGAGCGCGCCGGGCCAGACGGCGCGCCACGACAGCGAGGCGCCGGTGAGGAAGCGGAACAGCGCGGCGAGGGCGACCGTGTTCAGCGCGAGCGACACGGCGCCGGTGCCGACGCGGACCAGTCCGTCGACGACGGACGAGTCGATGGTGACGTCGAAGATCCCGAGCACGTTGTCGAGCGCGATCGAGCCGACCGCGCTGAGCGTGCCGCCCACCAGGAGTGCCACGCCGAACATCAGCGCGGCGAGCAGATCACGCGCCTTGAGGAAGAAGTAGTTGCGCTGGTCGCGCGCGAGGCCGAACGCATCGCGGACGGCACGGCGCGCGAACGTGACCCAGCCGATCGCGGTCCACACCAGCGCGCCAAGCGCGATGAGACCGCTGAGCACGAGTCCGCTCGCCGAGTCGCTGGCGATGGCGGATGCCTCCTCCGGGGTGATCACGCCGCCCGACTCGCTGATCAGGCCGGGGATGTACCCGTTGATCAGCGTGATCAGCGCGTTCACCGCGGCGGGGCTGCCGCCCAGCCAGATGCCCGCGGTGGCGAACGCGACGTAGATCGCGGCGAACACGGCGAAGAGGGCCTGATAGCTGACGCCGGCCGAGAGGAGGAAACCGTTGTGCTGCAGGAAGTGGCGCCACACCCGCACGGGAAACCAGGCGAGCGTGGCCTTGGTGAGTTCTGTGGCTCTCGCGATCGGCTGGCCGAAGCGGTCGCGCAGCGACGTCTCGGCGTCCTCGACTCGCAGCTCGGTGTCTTCCACGCGCTCGCGCAGGGAATCCTCGAAGTCGGCCGGCTCGTGCGTGCGCGCGGCGTCGTCGACGTCGGCGAGGGCCGCCTCGGGCGCGCCCGCTCCCTGCCGGCTCTTCTCTGACACATCGGCCAGCCTAGCGAGCCCGAGTGCCGAGCGCGCCGAGCGCACGCGCGGGCGGGCGCAGAGACGCGGCGGCACCGAACCCGAGAGTCCGGTGCCGCCGCGTCGAGGGTGGTGCTAGCGGTTGCCTGCGAGGATGGCCTGCTTGACCTCGGCGATCGCCTGCGTGACCTGGATGCCACGGGGGCATGCCTCGGTGCAGTTGAAGGTGGTGCGGCACCGCCACACGCCTTCCTTGTCGTTGAGGATGTCGAGGCGAACCTTCGCCTCGTCGTCGCGCGAGTCGAAGATGAAGCGGTGCGCGTTGACGATGGCGGCGGGGCCGAAGTACTGGCCGTCCGTCCAGAACACGGGGCACGACGAAGTGCATGCCGCGCAGAGGATGCACTTGGTCGTGTCGTCGAAGCGCTCGCGCTCGGCGACGGTCTGCGTGCGCTCCTTGCCCTTGTCGGGCGACGACTTCGAGATCAGGAACGGCTGCACCTCGCGGTAGGAGGCGAAGAACGGCTCCATGTCGACGATGAGGTCCTTCTCGAGCGGCAGGCCCTTGATCGCCTCGACGTAGATCGGCTTCGACAGGTCGAGGTCCTTGATCAGCGTCTTGCAGGCGAGGCGGTTGCGGCCGTTGATGCGCATGGCGTCCGAGCCGCAGATGCCGTGTGCACAGGAGCGGCGGAAGCTCAGCGAGCCGTCCACCTCCCACTTGATCTTGTGCAGCGCGTCGAGCACGCGGTCGGTCGAGTGCAGCTCCACGTCGTAGTCGACCCAGCGGGGCTCTTCATCGAATTCGGGGTCGAAGCGACGAATGATGAACGTGACGAGGAACGATTGCACGCCCGTCTCGTCAGCCTCCGAGAGCTTTGCAACGGCGTCTGGTTCGACGAGTGCGTTCGACATCAGTACTTCCTCTCCATGGGCTGGTAACGGGTGATCACGACGGGCTTCCAGTCGAGGCGGATGTGGTCGGCCGCGTTGGCCGAGTGCGCATCGCCCGAGAGGTATGCCATCGTGTGCTTCATGTACTGCTCGTCGTCGCGCTCGGGGAAGTCGTCGCGCATGTGGCCGCCGCGGCTCTCCTTGCGGTTGCGGGCCGAGTAGACGACGACCTCGGCGAGGTCGAGCAGGAAGCCCAGCTCGATCGCCTCGAGCAGGTCGGTGTTGAACCGCTTGCCCTTGTCGTCGACCGAGACGTTCTGGTAGCGCTCGCGCAGCTCGCGGATCACGCCGGTGACGTGCTCGAGCGAGGCGTCGGTGCGGAACACCTGCGCGTTGCGGTCCATCTCGTCCTGCAGCGTCTTGCGCAGCACCGAGACGCGCTCGGTGCCCTTGCTGTTGCGGATCGCGTCGAGCATCCCGCGCACGCCGGCGGCGGGGTCCTCGGGCAGCTCGACGAACTCGGCGTTCTTCGAGTACTCGACGGCGTTGCGCCCGGCGCGCTTGCCGAACACGTTGATGTCGAGCAGCGAGTTGGTGCCGAGACGGTTCGAGCCGTGCACCGAGACGCAGGCGCACTCGCCGGCCGCGTACAGGCCGGGCACGATCGTGTCGTTGTCGCTGAGGACCTCGGCGTTCGTGTTCGTGGGGATGCCGCCCATCGCGTAGTGCGCGGTGGGCATGACCGGCACGGGCTCGACGACCGGGTCGACGCCGAGGTAGGTGCGGGCGAACTCGGTGATGTCGGGGAGCTTGGTCTCGAGGACCTCCGCGCCGAGGTGCGTGCAGTCGAGCAGCACGTAGTCCTTGTTCGGCCCGGCGCCGCGGCCCTCCGCCACCTCCTGGACCATGCAGCGCGCGACGATGTCGCGGGGAGCGAGGTCCTTGATGGTGGGGGCGTAGCGCTCCATGAAGCGCTCGCCGCTGGCGTTGCGCAGGATCGCGCCCTCGCCGCGCGCGCCTTCGGTGAGCAGGATGCCGAGGCCGGCCAGGCCCGTCGGGTGGAACTGGAAGAACTCCATGTCTTCCAGGGGGAGGCCCTTGCGCCAGACGATGCCCACGCCGTCGCCGGTGAGGGTGTGCGCGTTCGAGGTGGTCTTGAAGATCTTGCCGAAGCCACCGGTGGCGAAGATGATCGACTTCGCCTGGAAGACGTGCAGCTCGCCCGTCGACAGGTCGTATGCGACGACGCCGGCGACCTGGGTGCCGCCGTTCTCGCCCTGCACGGTGATCAGGTCGAGCACGTAGAACTCGTTGAAGAAGTTGATGCCGAGCCGGACGCAGTTCTGGAACAGCGTCTGCAGGATCATGTGCCCGGTGCGGTCGGCCGCGTAGCAGGCGCGGCGAACCGGCGCCTTGCCGTGGTCGGAGGTGTGCCCGCCGAAGCGACGCTGGTCGATCTTGCCGTCCGGCGTCCGGTTGAAGGGCAGGCCCATGTTCTCGAGGTCGATGACCGCGTCGATGGCCTCCTTGGCGAGGATCTCGGCAGCATCCTGGTCGACGAGGTAGTCGCCGCCCTTGACGGTGTCGAAGGTGTGCCACTCCCACGAGTCTTCCTCGACGTTGGCGAGGGCCGCAGCCATGCCGCCCTGCGCCGCACCGGTGTGCGAGCGGGTCGGGTACAGCTTGCTGATGACCGCGGTCTTGGCGCCGGGTCCGGCCTCGATGGCCGCGCGCATGCCGGCGCCGCCGGCGCCAACGATCACGACGTCGAACTGGTGGTAGTGCACGCCGTTCTTCACGGTCGAGCCGGTGGTGTCGGTCGTCACAGTCTGTCCTGTCAGCTTTCTCTTGAGTTCAGGATGCGGGGGAGTGCCTAGGCGACGGCCTGGCACATCTCCCAGAGCGAGCTCTGCTCGTTGACCCCGAGGCAGGGGTCGAAGGTGAATACGACGAGCGTGCCGAGGATGATCAGGATGCCCGCGGCGAGTCCGATCGCCCACAGCAGGGTGCCGCGCAGCGTGCGACCCGTCACGTAGTCGTTCACGATGGTGCGCATGCCGTTCGCGCCGTGGACGAGCGCGAGCCACAGCATGGCGACATCCCACCACTGCCAGAACGGCGTGGCGAACTTGCCGGCGACGAACGCGAAGTCGAGCTGGCTGATGCCGTCGTTGGTCATCAGGTTGATGAACAGGTGGCCGAAGATCAGCACGACGAGGAGCACGCCGGAGACGCGCATGTAGAGCCAGCCCCACTTCTCCCAGTTCACGCCGCTCTTGCGAGGGGCGGTGTGCGAGCTTCGGGGTGCGGCGATGGTGTCAGCAGTCATTACTGGCCCCCTCCTGCGGCGTGTGCGAAGACGTTGATGAGGTGGCGCGGGGCGAACGCCAGCATGGTCACGACCCACAGGCCGATCACGATCCAGAACATCTGGCGCTGGTACTTCGCACCCTTCGACCAGAAGTCGACGAGGATGATCCGCAGGCCGTTGTACGCGTGGAATGCGATGACTCCGACGAGCACGACCTCGCCGAGGCCCATCAGCGGGTTCTGATAAGTGCCGATGACCGCGTTGTACGCCTCAGGCGAGATGCGGATCAGTGCGGTGTCGAGCACGTGCACGAGGAGGAAGAAGAAGATCGCCACCCCCGTGATCCGGTGCAACACCCACGACCACATGCCCTCGCTGCCCCGGTAAAGGGTGCCTGCGGGGCGGCTTGAGGTGGTTTGCGAAATCGACGGTGCCGAGCTCGTCCTTGCAGACACGGCCGTCCTCCCTGGTTCTACACGAGTGGGACAGAAGCTGTCCCAGCGTCACTCGGGCGCATCGCCCCAGCCTACGGCCCGCCGTCGGCGAGTGTCGACAGGGCGGGCCTCGGATCCATCCTAGGCGACGCGGCGGCTCGGATTGCGCGGCGGCTATCCTGGCCACATGTCTGAGCCAATCGAGCACCTGTACGCCGTGATCCCCGCGGGCGGCATCGGCAGCAGGCTGTGGCCGCTCTCGCGCGCTGACGCGCCGAAGTTCCTGCACGACCTCACGGGCTCGGGCCAGACGCTGCTGCGCGACACGTGGGATCGCATCGCGCCGCTCGTCGGCGACGACCGCATCGCCGTGGTCACCGGCCGCGCGCACCGCGCGGCGGTCGAGGCCGAGCTGCCCGGCATCGCCGACAAGAACGTCATCCTCGAATCCGAGCCGCGCGACTCCGCGGCTGCCATCGGGCTGGCCGCCGCCATCCTGGTGCGCCGCGAGCCGGACGTGATCATCGGGTCGTTCCACGCCGATCACGTCATCAAGGGCCTGCGGCTGTTCGAGCACGCCGTGCGGCAGGCGGTGGCGGTGGCATCCGCGGGATACATCTGCACGATCGGGATCCCGCCCATCGAGCCCGCGATCGGCTTCGGGTACATCAAGCGCGCGGGGGAGCTGATCATCGACGGCGCGCCCGAGGCGATGTTCGTGGAGCGCTTCGTCGAGAAGCCCAGCCTCGAGACCGCCCGCGAGTACGTCGCCGATCGCAGCTACCTCTGGAACGCCGGCATGTTCATCACGCGCGCCGACGTGCTGCTCGAGCAGATGGCGCAGAGCGCGCCCGAGCTGCACGCGGGCCTGCTCGAGCTCGCCGAGGCGTGGGACGACCGCGATCGGCGCGGCCCCGTCGTCGACCGGGTCTGGCCGCGGCTGCCGAAGATCGCGATCGACTACGCGGTCGCGGAGCCCGCCGCGGAGGCCGGGCGCCTCGCCGTGGTGCCCGGCCACTTCGAGTGGGACGACGTGGGCGACTTCGCGAGCCTCGCCAAGCTCAACTCGGGCGGGCGCAAGGAGAACCTGGCGATCCTCGGCGAGAACGCGCGGGTGCTGGCCGACGCATCCAGCGGCATCGTCGTGAGTCAGACCCCGCGCATCATCAGCCTCATCGGCGTGAAGGACATCGTGGTGGTCGACACCGAGGACGCGCTGCTGGTGACCACCAGCGAGCACGCTCAGCGCGTGAAGGGCGTCGTCGACGCGCTCAAGCTCACCGGGCGCGGGAACGTGCTCTGACCCGGCTCGGGAGCTCGCCCGGGCCCAATATTGCGTCTTGGTAACCTTTCCGCCGCGTTCGCGGGCGCGGGGTGCGTGCGACGCGAGTGAATCGGTAGCTTGAGCAGGTATCCCGCGAGATCCGCGGGACCAAGAAACGTGGAGGCGTGCGTGTCTATCTCTACTTCTAAGAAAGTCTTCGGGGCGTTCGCCGCTGCCGGAATGCTCGTCGCGCTGGCGGGCTGTGGCAGCGCACCTGAGACCAGCCCCTCGGGCGGTGCCTCGGGCGGCGGCGCAGCCGACGGCTTCAAGCCCTGCATGGTCTCGGACGAGGGCGGCTTCGACGACAAGTCGTTCAACCAGAGCGGCTTCGAGGGCCTGACCCGCGCCGCGGACGAGCTGGGCGTCAAGATCGGCAAGACCGAGTCGAAGTCGGCCAGCGACTACGCCGCCAACCTCGACGGCCTCGTCAACGACGGCTGCACCCTGATCATCTCGGTCGGCTTCATGCTGAGCGCGCCGACCGTCGAGTCGGCGCTCGCGAACCCCGACGTGCAGTACGCGATCATCGACGACTGGGCCGACAACGACTTCGACGGCACCACCGACGCCCCGAACATCAAGCCCCTGGTCTTCGACACCGCGCAGGCCGCCTTCCTCGGCGGCTACGCGGCCGCGTCGTACTCCGAGTCGGGCATCGTCGGCACCTTCGGCGGCGCCAAGATCCCGCCCGTGACGATCTTCATGGACGGCTACGAGCTCGGCGTCGACTACTACAACGAGCAGAACGGCACCGACGTGCAGGTCCTCGGCTGGAGCATCGACGCGCAGGACGGCCAGTTCACCGACGAGTTCAAGAAGAACGACAAGGCGAAGCAGATGGCCCAGGGCCTCATCGACCAGGGCGCCGACGTGCTGCTCCCGGTCGGCGGCCCGATCTACCAGTCGGCCGCCGAGGCGATCCGCGACTCGGGCGGCGGCATCGCCATGCTCGGCGTCGACGCCGACGTGTTCCTGACCGACCCGTCGGTCGGCGACCTGCTGCTCGTCTCGATCATGAAGGGCATCGACGTCGCCGTGTACGAGGCCGTCAAGGAGGCCGCCGCCGGCACCTTCGACGTGACGCCCTTCGTTGGCACGCTCGAGAACAACGGCGTGAGCCTCTCGCCGTTCCACGACTTCGAGTCGAAGATCAACCCCGACCTCCCCGGCAAGCTCGACGAGATCGCGGCCGCGATCATCAAGGGCACCATCAAGGTCGACTCGCCCGCTTCGCCGTAGGTTCGACGGCAGGCACGTACGGCCGGACAGCGACTCGCTCGCTGCCCGGCCGTACGGCATTTCTCGTGTCTGCTCCCGTGCGTGGATCGGCACTTCTCGATAGGTTTGCGATATGAAGCTTGAGCTCCGCGGCATCACGAAGCGCTTTGGCGCGCTCGTCGCCAACGACCACATCGACCTCGTCGTTCGGCCCGGTGAGATCCACGCGCTGCTCGGCGAGAACGGCGCAGGAAAATCGACGCTGATGAACGTGCTCTACGGCCTGTACACGGCGGATGAGGGCGAGATCATCCTCGATGACGTCGTGCAGCACTTCCGCGGGCCGGGTGACGCGATGGCCGCCGGCATCGGGATGGTGCACCAGCACTTCATGCTCGTGCCGGTGTTCACCGTCGCCGAGAACGTGATGCTGGGGCACGAGACCACCCGCTTCGCCGGAGCGCTCGACCTGAACAGGGCGCGCGCGCACGTGCGCGAGGTCGCCGCACGATTCGGCTTCGACATCGATCCCGATGCGATCGTGGGCGACCTGCCGGTGGGCGTGCAGCAGCGCGTCGAGATCATCAAGGCGCTCGCGAGCGACGCGCAGGTGCTCGTGTTCGATGAGCCGACCGCGGTGCTCACGCCGCAGGAGACCGACGAGCTCATGGGCATCATGCGGACCCTTCGCGATGACGGCACCGCGATCGTCTTCATCACCCACAAGCTGCGCGAGGTGCGCGAGGTCGCCGACCGCATCACCGTCATCCGCCTCGGCAAGGTGGTGGGCGAGGCCGAGCCGACCGCGACGAACGTCGAGCTCGCGTCGCTGATGGTCGGCCGCGCCGTCGAGCTGACCGTGCACAAGGACCCACCGCAGCTTCGCCCCGGAGGCCTGGTCGTCGAGCACCTGCGGGTGCGCAGCGCAGACGGCCAGCTCGTCGTCAACGACGTGAGCTTCACCGTGCAGCCCGGCGAGGTGCTCGCGATCGCCGGCGTGCAGGGCAACGGGCAGACCGAGCTGACCGAGGCGATCATCGGGCTCCAGCACGGCGCCACGGGCTCGATCAGCCTCGATGGCGTCGAGCTGCTGGGCAGCAACGTGAAGCAGATCATCGACGCCGGCGTCGGCTTCGTCCCCGAGGACCGCACGACCGACGGGCTCGTGGGCGAGTTCACGGTCGCCGAGAACCTGATCCTCAACCGCACCGCCGGCGCGCCCTTCTTCCGGGCCGCGACGCTGCAGCGCGGCGTGCTGCGCGAGTTCGCCGAGGAGAAGATCGAAGAGTTCGACATCCGCACGCAGGGCCCCGACACCCCCGCCGGCAAGCTCTCCGGCGGAAACCAGCAGAAGGTCGTGCTCGCCCGCGAGCTGAGCCGCCCGCTCAAGCTGTTCGTCGCGTCGCAGCCCACGCGCGGCATCGACGTCGGCTCGATCGAGTTCGTGCACAAGCGCATCGTCGCCACGCGCGACGCGGGCGTGCCGGTGATCGTGGTCTCGACCGAGCTCGACGAGGTCAGCGCGCTCGCCGATCGCATCGCCGTGATGTACCGCGGCACCATCGTGGGCATCGTCCCGGGCGACGCCCCACGAGAGACGCTGGGCCTGATGATGGCCGGAGAGGCGAGCCACGAGGTGATCGCATGACCGTGAACCCCCCAGAGCTGCCCCCCGTGTCGGGCCCGCTCACCGGCCAGGAGGTGCAGCCGAGCGTCGCCCCGGCGCCCCGCCAGAACCGGCTGATCACCGAGCTGCTGCGCGGCAACGTGGTGACGACGGTGCTCGCCATCGTGCTCTCGATGGTGATCGGCGGCATCCTGATCGCCCTCACCGACGAGGACGTGCAGCGCACCGCCGGCTACTTCTTCGCGCAGCCGATGGACATGCTTCGCGCCGTGTGGGATTCGGTCAGCGGCGCGTACGCGGCCCTGTTCCGCGGCGCGATCTTCAACTACGACGCCCCGAGCTTCGTCCGCGCGATCAAGCCGCTCACCGACACCCTGAACTTCGCGACGCCGCTGATCGCGGCCGGTCTCGGCGTCGGCCTCGCGTTCCGCGTCGGCCTGTTCAACATCGGTGGTCGCGGCCAGATGCTGATGGGCGCGGCGGCCGCAGGCTTCGTCGCGTTCTCCGTCGACGCGCCGATGTTCATCCACCTGCCGCTCACGGTCCTCGCCGGCATCCTCGGCGGCCTCGTCTGGGGCGGCATCGTCGGCCTGCTCAAGGCGCGCACGGGGGCGCACGAGGTGATCCTCACGATCATGCTGAACTTCATCGCGCTCTACTTCGTCTCGTGGCTGCTGTCGACGCCGGGCCTGCTGATGCGCCCGGGCGGCACACAGCCGATCTCGCCGGCGACGCCGCCGAGCGCGCAGTTCCCGAAGCTGTTCGACGCGCCGCTCACCGTCAACTGGGGCTTCATCGTCGCGATCGCGGCGACGATCTTCGTCTGGTGGCTGATCGAGCGCTCGGCGCTCGGCTTCCGGATGCGCGCGGTGGGGACGAACCCGTTCGCCGCCCGGGCGGCCGGCGTCAACGTCGAGCGGGTGCTCATCTACGCCATGGCCTTCGCGGGCGCGCTCGCGGGCCTGGCCGGCGTCAACCAGATGGCGGGCACGATCACGAGCGGGTTCAGCAGCCACATCGACGCGGGCATCGGGTTCGACGCCATCACCGTGGCGCTGCTCGGCCGCAGCCGCGCGTGGGGCGTCTTCGCCGCCGGCATCCTCTTCGGCGCGCTCAAGGCCGGCAGCTTCACGATGCAGATCTCGGAGGGCATCCCCGTCGACATCGTGCTGGTCGTGCAGGCGCTCATCGTGCTGTTCATCGCGGCGCCGCCGCTGGTGCGGGCGGTGTTCTTCCTGCCCAAGGACGAGGCCGAGCGCGCCCAGGCGGTGAGCCGCAAGGCAAGTCGCAAGGCCAGTCGGCAGGCGGCGAAGAAGGCGGTGTCGGCATGAGCGCGAAGCGATCCGCCAAGACCGGGGCCCTCGGCCTGCCCGACGACGGCACCATCCGCCTCGAGACCGTGCGCGTGCGGCACTGGAAGCTGCCGGTCTCGCTCGCGATCTTCACCGTCCTGATCGGGCTGCTCGCGTTCCCGTTCAGCCGGAGCGGCACGAGCACGTTCCGCCTCAGCGACCGCACGTCGTCGGTCGACCTCGGCGACGTCGGCGTGCCGACGGCATCCACCCTGATCGTCTGCACGGTCATGTTGCTCCTGCTGACGGCCTACGCCACCTGGATGGCGAGCCGCTACGCGCGCGCCGGCATGTGGGTGACGATCCTGTTCGGCCTCATCGGGGTGTTCGCCTTCATCACCTGGTCGGCCGCGGGCGGGCTCGTGCCGGTCACGGGCCTGCTGTTCGGCGCGCTCTCGCTCTCGGTGCCGCTCATCTTCGGCGCCCTCGGCGGCGTGATCGGCGAGCGGGTCGGCGTCGTGAACGTGGCCATCGAGGCGCAGTTCCTCTTCGCCGCGTTCTCGTCGGCGCTGATCGGCAGCATCACCGGCAGCTTCTTCCTCGGGCTGCTCGGCGCGGTCGTCGCCGGCGCGCTCGTCGCATCCGTGCTGGCCGTGTTCTCGATCAAGTACCTCGTCGACCAGGTCATCGTCGGCGTCGTGCTCAACGTGCTGATCACGGGCCTGACGAGCTTCCTGCACGGCGCGCTCATGCAGCCGCACACCGCCGAGCTGAACAGCCCCGAGCGCTTTCCGCGCTGGCCGATCCCGCTGCTGAGCGACATCCCGATCATCGGCCCGGTCGTGTTCAACCAGACCCTGATCGTGTACCTCATGTACATCATCGTGCCGCTGGTCACCTGGGGTCTCTACCGCACCCGCTGGGGCCTGCGCCTGCGGGCCGTGGGCGAGCACCCGACCGCGGCCGACACGGTCGGCATCAAGGTCAACCCGACCCGGTTCTGGAACGTGCTGCTCGCGGGCGGCATCGCCGGCATCGGCGGCGCGTACTTCACGCTCGGCTCGGTCGGCGGCTTCGACAAGGAGATGACGGGCGGCCTCGGCTTCATCGCCCTCGCGGCCGTCATCTTCGGCGGCTGGGATCCGCTCAAGGCGACCCTCGCCGCGATGCTGTTCGGCTTCGCCACGGCGCTGCAGACCCTGCTCAGCAACCTCGGCTCGCCGATCCCCAGCGACTTCATGTCGATGCTGCCCTACCTCGTGACGATCCTCGCCGTCGTCGGCTTCGCGGGGCAGGTGCGGGCACCCGCCGCGTCGGGCAAGCCGTACATCAAGGGATGACTCGGATGCCGACCGGCACGGGCGCCGCGCGAGCGGGCGAGCCGACGCATCCACGCTTCGCGCGAGAGCCGCGCGAGACGCACGCACGACAGCAGCAAGGAGCCGATGCATGACCGACATCGATTGGGACGAGCTTCGCCACGCCGCGACCGCGGCGATGGAGCGGGCGTACGCCCCGTACTCGCGCTTCAAGGTGGGCGCCGCGGCCCTCGTGAGCGACGGCCGCATCGTGGCGGGCTGCAACATCGAGAACGCCTCGTACGGCGTGACCCTGTGCGCCGAGTGCACCATGGTCGGCGAGCTGTTCATGACCGGCGGCGGCCAGCTGGTGGCGTTCGTGTGCGTCGACGGCGAGGGCAAGACGCTCATGCCGTGCGGCCGGTGCCGTCAGCTGCTGTTCGAGCACTCGATCCCGGGCATGCTGCTCGAGACGGTCTCGGGCATCCGCACCATCGACGAGGTGCTCCCGGACGCATTCGGGCCCCGAGACCTGGAGGAGGCGGCGCGATGAGCGACGTGACCGAGCCCTTTGACGCGATCGACGTCATCCGCACCAAGCGCGACGGCGGCGCCGTCGAGGAGCGCGCGCTGCGCTGGATGGTGGACGCCTACACCCGCGGCTACGTCGCCGACTCGCAGATGGCCGCGTTCGCGATGGCGGTGCTGCTGAACGGCATGGAGCGCGACGAGATCCGCGTGCTCACCGACGCCATGATCGCCTCGGGCGAGCGGATGAGCTTTCGCGCGCTGGGCAAGCGCACGGTCGACAAGCACTCCACGGGCGGCGTCGGCGACAAGATCACGCTCCCGCTCGCGCCGCTGGTCGCCGCCTTCGGCGTCGCCGTGCCCCAGCTCTCGGGTCGAGGGCTCGGCCACACCGGCGGCACGCTCGACAAGCTCGAGTCGATCCCCGGCTGGCGCGCCGACCTCAGCAACGAGGAGCTGTTCGCGCAGCTGGCCGAGGTGGGTGCCGTGATCTGCGCCGCCGGCGCGGGCCTCGCCCCCGCCGACAAGAAGCTGTACGCCCTGCGCGACGTCACGGGCACCGTCGAGGCGATCCCGCTGATCGCCTCGAGCATCATGTCGAAGAAGATCGCCGAGGGCACCGACGCCCTCGTGCTGGACGTGAAGTTCGGCGGCGGCGCGTTCATGACCGACATCGACGACGCGCGCGAGCTTGCGCGCACCATGGTGGCGCTCGGCACCGACTCGGGCGTCGCCACGACCGCGCTGCTGACCGACATGAACACGCCGCTCGGGCTCGCGATCGGCAACGCCAACGAGGTGCGCGAATCGGTCGAGGTGCTCGCCGGCGGCGGGCCGAGCGACGTGGTGGAGCTGACGGTGGCCCTCGCCCGCGAGATGCTCGCACTCGCCGGGCAGCCGGACGCCGACGTCGAGGCGGCGCTGCGCGACGGGCGCGCGATGGACACGTGGCGCGCGATGATCCGCGCCCAGGACGGCGACCCGGATGCGCCGATGCCCGCACCGCGCGAGACCCACACCGTCACGGCCGACCGCGACGGCGTGCTCGCCGAGCAGCAGGCGCTGCCGTTCGGGATCGCCGCGTGGCGCCTGGGGGCCGGCCGCGCTCGCGCGCAGGACCCGGTGCAGCACGCGGCGGGGATCGACCTGCACGCGAAGCCGGGCGACCGGGTCACGGCGGGGCAGCCGCTGTTCACGCTGCTCGCCGACGAGCCCTCGCGGTTCGAGCGGGCGCTCGCGGCGCTGGACGGGGCCTGGCGGATCGCGGATGCCGACACGGCTGCGGCATCCGGCCCGCTCATTCGCGAGCGCATCACGGGGTAGGGCGCCGGGCGCCGGTGCGCGGTAGGGTTGACGGTCGGCACAGGGTCGGCTGACGGCACTGGGGACGAGAGAGAGCATGACATGGTGAGCACGTTTGAAGACTTCGAGGTTCAGGGCACGTCGCTGCGCTCCCTGCCGAAGGTGTCGCTGCACGATCATCTCGACGGTGCGCTGCGTCCGCAGACGATCATCGAGCTGGGGCAGTCGATCGGACTCGAGCTGCCCGACACGAATCCCGCCGGGCTCGCCGAGTGGTTCACGCAGCAGTGCAACGCGGGCTCGCTCGTCGAGTACCTGAAGACCTTCGACCTCACCACCGCGGTGATGCAGACACGGGAGGGACTGACCCGCGTCGCGCGCGAGTTCGTGCAGGACCTCGCGGCCGACGGCGTCGTCTACGGCGAGGTGCGCTGGGCGCCCGAGCAGCACCTGCAGGGCGGGCTCTCGCTCGACGAGGTGGTCGAGGCCGTGCAGCTGGGCATCGAGGAGGGCGAGGACGACGCCGAGCGGCAGGGTCACAGCATCCGCGTCGGTCAGCTCGTCACCGCGATGCGTCACGCCGACCGCGGCCTCGAGATCGCGAAGCTCGCGGTCGCGCATCGCGACCGCGGCGTCGTCGGCTTCGACATCGCCGGCGCCGAGGACGGATTCCCCGCCAGCCGGCACCGCGAGGCGTTCGACTACCTCGCCAAGCACTACATGCCCGTGACCGTGCACGCGGGCGAGGCCGCGGGGCTCGAGTCGATCCGCGGCGCGCTCTTCGACGGCCGGGCGCTGCGCCTCGGCCACGGCGTGCGGCTCGCCGAAGACATCGAGGTCGTCTCGCGCGAGGGCGACGAGGTGCTGGTGCAGTTCGGCGACCTGGCCAAGTGGGTGCGCGATCGCGAGATCCCGCTCGAGCTCTCGCCCTCGTCGAACCTGCAGACCGGTGCCATCGCGGCCTGGGGGAGCGAGCTCATCGACCACCCGTTCGATCTGCTCTACCAGCTGGGCTTCACGGTGACCGTGAACGTCGACAACCGCACCATGAGCGGCACGACCCTCACCCGCGAGCTCGGCCTGCTCGCCGACACCTTCGGCTACGACCTCGACGACATCGAGGCGTTCCAGCTCAACGCCGCCGCCGCGACCTTCCTGACGGTCGAGGAGCGCGAGGAGCTCGTCGACATCATCGCCGAGGGCTTCGAGGACGCGTAGCCGTCGCGCCGTGCTCGCGCTCGCCGTGGCCGTTCGCGGGCTGATCAGCCCACGGTGAGCGCGAGCAGCCCGCGCGTGAGCACGACACCGGCACCGAGCCACGCGACGGTCAGCATCGCGCGTCGTGCGATGCGGGCGGGGATGAACCGGGTCAGCCACGTGCCGGCCGCGATCCCGAGCACGGTCGCCGCCGACAGGATCGCGATGTCGCCGATGGGCGTCACCGGCATCGGCCGCAGCCCGATCGTGACGAGGGCGAAGGCCACGAACACCACCTGCACCGAGGCGACGAACGAGCGCTGCTCCCACCGATCGTTCACGGCGTAGGCCGCGAGCGGCGGGCCAGAGAGCCCGCTCGTGACGTGGAGCATCCCCGAGGTGGCGCCCGCGATGCGGGCCCCGCACACGCCCGAGAGCCCGGCCAGGAGCGACGGCACCCGGCCGAGCAGCAGGGTGGCGATGGCGAGCAGGCCGACCAGCAGCAGCAGCGCGGGCTCGGGCAGCGACCACACCAGCACGGCGCCGAACGGCGCGGCGATCAGCCCGGGCCAGATCAGCGTCCACGCGCGCCGCCACCAGACGTCGCGCCACACGAACGGCAGCGCGGCCAGCGCCGACACGAGGGCGAGCTGCACGGCGAGCGTCACGCCCTCGAGCCCGCCGTACAGCAGCACGATCGGGCCGATCAGCGCCAGCACGAACCCGAGGCCGGTGATGCGCTGGATGATGGCGGCGCCGAAGCTGGCGATGCCTGCCGCGAGGAGGATCACGGGCGGCGGGGCTCGACCGCCGCGGCCGCGGCCGCGGTCGGGGGCGGCGACGCGGCCGCGCCATCGACCTCGAGCGTGGGGAGCGTCCCGGTGAGCGCGCGCAGGGCATAGAGGATGGTCGCCAGGTCGACGAGCTCCTGGATGAGCGCGCCAGCGACGGCCGGAATCAGCCCGGTGGTCGCGACGAGCATCAGGCCGACGCTGAGCACGATGCCGATCCAGATCGCCGTGTACGCGACCCGCAGGGTGTGCCGGCCGATGGCGACGGCCTCGACGACCTTGGTGAGCGAGTCCTTGAGGATGACCGCGTCGGCGGCGTCCCCGGCCGCCGTCGAGCCCTTCGCGCCCATGGCGATCCCCACGTCGGCCGAGGCGAGCACGGGCGCGTCGTTCACGCCGTCGCCCACCATCATCATCGGCCGGGGGCGCATCGCGGCGGCGAGGGCGACCTTGTCGGCCGGCAGCAGCTCGGCGTGCACCTCGGTGATGCCGAGCTGGGCAGCGACCGAGTGCGCGGTGGTGCTCGCGTCGCCCGTGAGCATGGCCACCGGGGCGATGCCGTGCTCGCCGAGCCAGCGCACGACGGCGGCCGCCTCGGGGCGCGGGTCGTCGGCGAGCACGAGCGAGCCGGCGAACACCCCGTCGACGGCGACGTAGGCGGCGACCTGGCCGGGGCCGAGCTCGGCGGTCACGACGCCGTCCGCCAGCGAGGCGATGTAGGCGGGCTTGCCGACCACCACCGTGCGGCCCTCGATCACGGCGGTGACGCCGTTGGTGGCGACCTCGCTCGCCTCGCTCGCGGGCAGCACCGGGATGCCGCGCTCCGCCGCCGCGCGGCGCACGCCGTCGGCCAGCACGTGACTCGAGTACTGCTCGGCCGATGCGGCGAGGCCGAGCACCTCGTCGGCCGTGAACGGCGCGTGGGGGCGGACGTCCTCCAGCTGCGGCCGGCCGGCCGTGAGGGTGCCGGTCTTGTCGAAGGTGGCCGAGCGTATGCGCGCGAGCTGCTCGATGACGGCTCCGCCCTTGACGATCACGCCGGCCTTCGCGGCGCGCGAGAGCCCGCCGAGGAACGCGACCGGCGCGGCGATCAGCAGCGGGCAGGGCGTGGCCAGCACGAGCACCTCGGCGAAGCGCGAGGGCTCGCCGCTCACCGCCCACGCGATGCCGGCGATGGCGAGCGAGACCGCGGTGAACGGGATGGCGAAGCGGTCGGCGAGGCGGACCACGGGCGCGCGCGAGTCCTGCGCGTCGCGCACCAGCGCGACGATCTGCTGGTACTGGCTGTTGGCGCTGGTCTGGGTGGCCTGCACGCGGACGGCGCCGGGGCCGTTGACGCTGCCCGAGAGCACCTCATCGCCGGCCGACTTCTCGGCGGGCAGGCTCTCGCCGGTGAGCGAGGACTCGTCGAACGAGCCGGCCTCCGAGCGCAGCACGCCGTCGACGGGCACCAGCTCGGCAGGGCGGACCAGCAGCACGTCGCCCACGCGCACCTCGTCGGCGGCGACATCGCGCGCCTCGTCCGAGCTCTCATCGCCAGGGTTCACGATCACGTGCGCGATCTGCGGCGAGCGGTCGAGCAGCGAGGTGAGCTCGCGCTTGGCGCGGCGCGCGGCGAAGTCCTCGAGCGCCTCGCCGCCCGAGAGCATCAGGACGATGATGAGCGAGGCGAGGTACTCGCCGACCGCGAGGGTCGCCACCATCGCGACCACGGCGAGGATGTCGAGCCCGAAGTGCCCGCGGAGGATGTCGCGGATCATCCCGATCGCGGTCCACAGCACGATGAGCGAGACGTAGACGATCGCGATCCACATCGCGACGGGGCCCGTGCCGGCAAGGTCGAGCGCGACGACGACCACACCCACGACGATGGTCATCGCGAGGATCGGGTATTGGCGAAACCACTGCAGCACACGCATGTCTCAACCTTGCCGTGTCTGCCCTGGCGTCGCCAGCAAGCGATGCCTACCCTGCGCCGAGCCGCCGCGGGGCGGAGACCTCGCGGGCCGCCGCCATGGCCCGACGCCCCGCCGGGAGCACGAGCGCGAGCCCCATCACGACGAACGTGAGCAGGCCGGCCGACACCAGCAGCAGCTCGACCGAGATCACGTCGGCCAGGGGGCCGAACACGGCCATCCCGAACGGCATCGCGAGCGCGGTGACGATGCCGACGAAGCCGAACACGCGGCCTTGCCGGCTCGGCTCGACGGTCTCTTGCAGCAGGGTCATGGCCGAGGTGCCGAAGAACGGCGAGACGACGCCGAGCACGGCCATGCAGGCGAAGAACACGAGGAGGCTGGGCGAGAGCCCGAGCCCGATCGAGAGCGTGCCGAAGCCGAACGCCGCGAGCACGATGAGCAGCAGCCGGTTGCGCAGGCCGCCCCACATCGCGATCACGATGCCGCCGAGCACGAGGCCCGCGCTGTAGGCCACCTCGAGCACGGCGAGGTGCAGCACGTCCTCCGACTCGGTGCCGCCGAAGCTGCGCACGAGCATGAGCGGGGTGAGGTTGGCCGGCGCGACGATCAGGATGAACAGCCCCGCGTAGACGAACAGCAGCCAGCGCACGAAGCCGTGGCCGGCGATGTAGCGCACCCCGCCGATGAGATCGGCGAAGTACCCGGCGTCGGCCTCGCCCTCGGCGCGGGCGAGCGTGGGCACGCGGATCATCGCGAGCAGGCCGATCCCGAACACGGCGGTGACGACATCGATCATGAAGATGGGTACGAGCACGCTCGCGGGCGGCGGCGCGCCCGAGCCGTCGGCTGCCGCGGCCGCGGCGAGCCCGAACACGGCGCCCGCCAGGGCGGGGGCGAGCAGCGCCATCGAGGCGTTCACGGACTGCATTAGGCCGTTCACGCGCATGAGGTGCCGCCTGGGCGTGATCTGCGGGACCATCGACGACGCGGCGGGCATCTGCACGCCGGTGCCGGCGGAGCGCACCGCGAGGGTGAGGAAGATGAGCCACACCGCGTCGAAGCCGCTGAGGATGATCAGGGCGAGCGCGAGGGTGCTGAGCGCGATCGCGGCGTCAGCGCCGATCACGAGGCGCTTGCGATTGTGCCGGTCGGCCCACACGCCGCCGAAGATCGAGATGATCGCCTGGGGGAGGAAGCCCACCACGGCGACGACGGCGATGATCAGCCCCGACTGGTAGACGATCGTCATGTACCACATCACCGCGAACTGCACGATCATCGAGCCGAGCATGCTCACCATCTGCCCGCTCATGAACAGGATGACGGAGCGGAGCCAGTGCGGCGGATCGGGGAGCTCGTCAGCCGACTCGACTGCTGCTGACGTCTCTGCCGCTGCTTCGACGGTGGATGCCGCGGACGGCGACGCGCCCGTCAGCGCGCCATCGGCTCGCATCGGCTCGTCACGTGCGCCCTCGACCAGGGCGTCCCGCGCCGACTCGTCGGTCACGAATGCTCGGCCAGCACGGCGCGCACGGCGCCCGAGAGCGCGCGCAGCCGCGTCGCGGCGTCGTCGGCGCTGCTGCCGCGCACGTCGAGGTACGCCTTGAGCTTGGGCTCGGTGCCGCTGGGGCGCACGATCACCCGGGCGTCGCCCTCCAGCTCGAAGCGCAGCACATCGCTCGGCGGCATCCCGTCGACGCCCGAGGCGAGGTCGTCGGCCGAGCGCACCGTGGCGTCGCCGAAGCGCTCCGGCATCGAGGCGCGCAGCCCCGACATGATGCCCGCGATGATCGAGACCTCGCTCACGCGGATCGAGATCTGCTCGCTGACGAAGTGCCCGAAGGTGTCGCTGAGCGACTCGAGCGCGTCGGCGAGCGTCTGCCCGCGGCCGGCGGCGCGCGCCGCGAGATGCAGCATCGCGACCGCCGCCGAGATGCCGTCCTTGTCGCGCACGGTCTCGGGGTTGACGAGGTACCCCAGCGCCTCTTCGAAGCCGAAGACGATGCCGGGCGCGCGCGAGATCCATTTGAAGCCGGTGAGGGTCTCGTGGAAGGCGAGCCCGTGGTGCTCGGCGATCACGCGCAGGCCGGGCGACGAGACGAGCGAGCAGGCGAGGGCCGGGCGCGGCGCGTCGGCCTGCGCCTCGTCGGCGTCGAGCTCGGCCGCCGTCGCGTGCCCGCCCTCGTCGTCCCATGCCTGCCGGGCGAGCCCCGAAGCGAGGCGCGCGGCGCGCCAGCCGAGCAGCATGCCGACCTCGTTGCCGGTCAGCCGGCGGTAGCCCTCGCTCGCGGCGGCGTGCGGGATCGCGACGGCGAGACGGTCGGCGTCGGGATCGTGCGCGATGATCAGGTCGGCGCCGGCGGCGCGGGCGGCCGCGAAGGCGAGATCCATCGCCCCGGGCTCCTCCGGGTTCGGGAACGCCACCGTGGGGAACGCGCCGTCGGGATCGCGCTGCTGGCGCACCACGATCGGCTCGGAGTAGCCGGCGGCCTTGAGCACGCGCGCGAAGGTCTCCCATCCGACGCCGTGCATGGCCGTGTACACCCAGGTCAGCGCCGAGGCGCCGACGGGCGCGGGGGCGACGGCCGCGGTCGCGGCGACGTAGGCGTCGATGACCTCCTCGCCGGCGGTGAGGTAGCCGAGCGAGCGGCGGATGCGCGAGACGGGGATGGTGTCGGCGACGCGCTGGATGTGCGCCGCGATCTCTGCGTCGGCGGGCGAGACGATCTGCGCGCCCTGGTCGGGGCCGCCGAGATACACCTTGTAGCCGTTGTCGTTCGGCGGGTTGTGGCTGGCCGTGACCATGATGCCGGCGTCCGCGCCGAAGTGCCGCACCGCGAACGCGAGCACGGGGGTGGGCAGCAGGCGCGGCAGCAGGATCACGCGCAGGCCGGCGCCGGCGAGGATCTCGGCCGAGTCGCGCGCGAAGACGTCGGAGTTTCGGCGGCCGTCGTAGCCGATGACGATGGATGCCACGCGCTCCGCGTCGACGGGCCATGCGGCCTCGAGCGAGACCTGCGTGCCGGGCACCGACGACGCGTGCTTGCCGGCGCGGGCCCGCAGAAACGCCGCGAAGCCGGCCGCTGCCTGCGCCACGAGCACCCGGTTCATGCGGTTGCTGCCGGCGCCGAGCTCGCCGCGGAGCCCGGCCGTGCCGAACGCGAGTCGGCCGTTGAACCGGGCGGCCAGCTCGTCGACGCGCGCCTGCTCGCCGGCATCCGCCCCCTCGAGCAGCTCGGCCAGCTCGGCGCGGGTGCGCGGGTCGGGGTCCTGGGCGAGCCAGGCCTCGGCGCGGGCGCGCAGCCGCGCGCTGTCGCTCACAGCTGGCTCACGATCTCGGCGAGCAGCCGGCTGATGCGGGGCGCGGCGGCGGCGCCGGCCTCGATGACCTCCGCGTGGCTGAGGGGCGTGGCCTGGATGCCGGCGGCCATGTTCGTGATCAGCGACATGCCGAGGATCTCCATGCCGGCCTGGCGCGCGGCGATCGCCTCGAGGGCGGTCGACATGCCCACGATGTGGCCGCCGATGATCCTGGCCATCTGCACCTCGGCCGGGGTCTCGTACTGCGGCCCGGGGAACTGGCAGTACACGCCCTCGTCGAGCGTGGCATCCACTGCTCGCGCCAGCTCGCGCAGGCGCGGCGAGTACAGATCGGTGAGGTCGACGAACGTGGCGCCCTCGAGCGGGGTGGCCCCGGTGAGGTTGATGTGGTCGCTGATCAGCACCGGCTGCCCGGGCTGCCAGCGCTCGCGGATGCCGCCGGCGCCGTTGGTGAGCACCATCACCGTGGCGCCGGTCGCCGCGGCCGTGCGCACGCTGTGCACGACCCGGCGGGTGCCGTGGCCCTCGTAGAAGTGGGTGCGCGCCCCGATCACCAGCACGTGCCGGCCCTGCGGGGTGCGGATGCTGCGGAGCTGGCCGCCGTGCCCCACCAGCGCGGGCCGGCTGAAGCCGGTGACCTCGGTGGCGTCGAGCGTGGCGATCGTCTCGCCGATGAGGTCGGCGGCGTCGCCCCAGCCGCTGCCGAGGGTGAGGGCGATGTCGTGGCGCTCGACCCCGGTCAGGCGGGCGATGTCGGCCGCGGCCTGCGCGGCGATCGCGAACGGGTCGGCGGCGGGGTCATCGAGCGGGTGCGGTTGGTGCGGCATCCCCCCACTCTATGAACAGCGTCGGCCCTCGGCCAGTCCGTTTCGCACGCGGCGCGAGGCGGCGCGCCCGGGCCGGCGGTCGGTCGCGGGGCGGGCGGGCCTGGAGGACAATGGATGCATGTCTGTTTCGTTCGAACGCACGCAGAGCGTGGCGATTCTCGGTGGCGGTCCCGGCGGGTACGAGGCGGCGCTCGCTGCAGCCCAGCTCGGCGCCGACGTCACGCTCATCGAGCGCGCCGGCGTGGGCGGATCCGCGGTGCTCACCGACGTCGTTCCGTCGAAGAGCCTCATCGCCACGGCCGATGCCGCCGTCGCGATCTCGGAGGCGAGCGACCTCGGCGTGCAGTTCTTCGTGCGCGGCGGCGACGGCAGGCCCTCGAAGCCGCAGGTGGCCATCAACCTCGCCGCCGTGAACAAGCGACTGCTGGCCCTCGCTCGCCAGCAGTCCGAAGACATGCGCGCCGCGCTCATCGAGGCGGGCGTGCGCATCATCGCCGGGCACGGGCGGCTCGAGAGCCGCACCGCAGTCGTCGTGTCGACCGGCCCGGGCGGCACCGACTTCGACCGCGTCGAGGCCGACACGCTCGTCGTCTCGGTCGGGGCATCCCCCCGCGAGCTGCCGAACGCGCTGCCCGACGGCGAGCGGATCCTGACCTGGACGCAGCTGTACAACATGACGGCCGTGCCCGAGCACCTCATCGTCGTCGGCTCGGGCGTCACGGGCGCCGAGTTCGCCTCGGCCTACATGAACCTCGGCGCGAAGGTCACGCTCGTCTCGAGTCGCGACCAGGTGCTGCCCGGCGAGGACGCCGACGGCGCCGCGGTGCTCGAGCGGGTGTTCCAGCGCGGCGGCATGACGCTGCTCGCGAAGGCGCGCGCCGACAGGGTGGAGCGCATCGGCGACGGCGTGCGGGTCACTCTCAGCGACGGCCGCACGATCGAGGGCAGCCACTGCCTGATGGCGGTCGGCTCGATCCCCAACACCGCCGGCCTCGGGCTCGAGGAGGCGGGCGTGCAGCTGACCGAGTCGGGGCACATCCGCGTGAACCGCGTCGCCCGCACCTCGGTGCCGAACATCTACGCCGCGGGCGACTGCACCACCTTCGTGCCGCTCGCCTCCGTCGCCTCGATGCAGGGGCGCATGGCCGTGTTCCACGCCATGGGCGACATCGTGATCCCGCTCGATCGCACCCGCATCTCGGCGAACATCTTCACGCAGCCCGAGATCGCCGCCGTCGGGTGGACGGAGCGCGACATCGAGGACGGCGTCATCGAGGGCGTCGTGCACAAGCTCCCGCTCGTGGCCAACGCGCGCGCCAAGATGATGGGCATCAAAGACGGCTTCATCAAGCTGATCGCCCGGCACGGCAGCGGCACCGTGATCGGCGGCGTCATCGTGGCGCCCAAGGCGTCCGAGCTGATCTACCCGCTCGCGATGGCCGTCGAGCGCCGTCTCACGGTCGACCAGGTCGCGCGCGTGTTCGCCGTGTACCCGTCGCTCTCGGCGGGCATCACCGACTCGGCGCGCGCGATGCACGTGGTCGACCCCAACGGCTCGGGCCAGGAGGACTGAGCCGCCGCGCGGCGTCGGCTCGCGGCGCGGCGCGACATCACCGGTGCACACCGGGCGATTGCTCGGTGCGCGCGAGCGGCATGCGCCGGCGGTGTGCGCGGGTGCCTACGAGATGGTCAGCAGCTGGTGTCCCGATGACACCGTCGTGCCGGGGGTCGCGTCGATCAGGCCGACCACGCCGTCGCGGTGCGCCTGGATCGGCTGCTCCATCTTCATCGCCTCGAGCACGACGACCAGGTCGCCCTTGACGACGTGCTGGCCCTCCTCGACCGCGACCTTGACGATCGTGGCCTGCATCGGCGCCCGCACGGCCTCGCTCGCCGAGGCGGCCGAGGCCGTGGTGGTGCGCCCGCGACGCGATGGGGGCGCCGCGGCGGGCCGGCCGGCCCGGGTGGAGGCCGCGATCACGCGGGTGGGCAGGCTCACGGTGAGGCGCTTGCCCGAGACCTCGACGACGACGGTGTGGCGCGGCTCGGGCGTGCTGGGGGCGGCGAGCTCGCCGTCCCACGGGTCGATCTGACCGGCGAACTCGGTCTCGATCCAGCGCGTGTGCACGCCGAACGTGCCATCCTCGGCGGTGAATGCCGGGTCGCTGACGACGAGCCGGTGGAACGGCAGCACGGTGGGCAGGCCCGAGACCTCGAACTCCTCGAGGGCGCGGCGGCTGCGCTGCAGGGCCTCCTCGCGGTCCTTGCCGGTGACGATGATCTTCGCCAGCAGCGAGTCGAACGCGCCCGAGATCTCGTCGCCCGCCGTCACCCCGGAATCGAGGCGGATGCCGGGGCCGCCGAAGGTCTTGAACACGTGGATCGGGCCCGGCTGGGGGAGGAAGCCGCGGCCCGGGTCCTCGCCGTTGATGCGGAACTCGAACGAGTGGCCGCTGGGCTTCGGGTCGTCGTAGTCGAGCAGGCCGCCCTCGGCGAGGCGGAACTGCTCGCGGACGAGGTCGATCCCGGTGATCTCCTCAGAGACGGGGTGCTCGACCTGGAGGCGGGTGTTGACCTCGAGGAACGAGATCGTGCCGTCCTGGCCGATGAGAAACTCGCAGGTGCCGGCGCCGATGTAGCCGACCTCGCGCATGATCGCCTTCGAGGACGAGTACAGCAGCTCGTTCTGCTCCTGCGTGAGGAACGGCGCTGGGGCCTCCTCGACGAGCTTCTGGTGGCGACGCTGCAGCGAGCAGTCGCGGGTCGAGATCACGACGACGTTGCCGGCGGCATCGGCGAGGCACTGGGTCTCGACGTGTCGCGGCTTGTCGAGGTACTTCTCTACGAAGCACTCCCCGCGGCCGAAGGCCGAGACGGCCTCGCGCGTCGCCGAGGCGAACAGCTCGGGGATCTCCTCGGCGGTGCGGGCGACCTTCAGGCCGCGGCCGCCGCCGCCGTAGGCGGCCTTGATGGCGACGGGGAGGCCGTGCTGGGTCGCGAACTCGAGCACCTCTTCGGCCCCGGCGACGGGGTTGAGCGTGCCGGGCGCGAGGGGCGCGCCGACCTTCTGCGCCACGTGCCGGGCGGTGACCTTGTCGCCGAGCGCCTCGATGGCCTCCGGAGAGGGGCCGATCCAGATGAGGCCCGAGTCGATCACGGCGCGAGCGAAGTCGGCGTTCTCGGCGAGGAACCCGTATCCGGGGTGCACCGCGTCGGCGCCGGAGCGACGAGCCACCGACAGCAGCTTCTCGATGACGAGATAGGTGTCGGCACTGGTCGTGCCATCAAGAGCGTACGCCTCGTCGGCCAACCGCACGTGCATCGCGTCGCGATCCTGATCGGCATACACCGCGACCGAGCTGATGCCCGAGTCGCGTGCCGCGCGGATGATGCGGACGGCGATCTCGCCGCGGTTAGCGATGAGAACCTTCGAAATTCGAGCCACGGATGCCAGCCTAGCGAGCAGAAGAGTCCCCGCTTTGCGCACCCTCGACAAGAAATCGCCGAAATCGTGTCGCCAGGTCTACAGGCCCTGCCGATTCCACAGGGCCGTCCATTCCACGCCGAGCTCGCGCGCCAGCCGGCGCAGCGTGGGCAGCGACATCCCGACCACGGTCGACGGATCGCCCTCGATCCGCGAGATGAACGGGCCGCCGAGGCTGTCGATCGTGAACGCGCCCGCGACGAACAGCGGCTCGCCGGTGGCGACGTAGCGCTCGATCTCGTCGTCGGTGATGTCGGCGATGAACGAGACCGTGGATGCCGCGACCTGCCCGGCGGCAATGTTCGAGCTCGCGTCCCCGGGCGTGTCGCCCGGGCCGTCGGCGCCCGTGCGACCGGCTTCGCCGTCGCCCGCCCCGTCGCAGCCCACGCGGATCATCCAGTGCCCCGAGTGCAGGGTGCCGGTCCTGCCGCGCATGGCCTTCCAGCGCGCAGTGGCGGCCTCGGGCGTGTGCGGCTTGCCGTACACCTGGCCGTCGATCTCGAACATCGAGTCGCCGCCGACGATGAGGCCGTGAAAGCGCGGGTGCTCGACGTGGATGCGGGCCGCGACGTCCTCAGCCTTGAGGCGTGCCAGCAGCAGGACCGTGTCGTGCGGGCTGAGCGGTCCCGCCTCGGCCGCTGCGGCGGCTTCGTCGACGCCCGGCGAGGCGGTCAGCGGCTCGATGCCGGCGGAGCGCAGGAGGGCGAGGCGGGCGGGGGAGGTGGAAGCGAGGCACAGGCGCACACAGCTACCGTACCCCCGGGTGTGGGATGCTTCTGGGGTGAACACCGGCGCCGAGATTGACCTTGATATTACGAACGTGGCGCACGGGGGAGTGTTCGTGGGCCGCCACGAAGGCCGCGTCATCTTCGCCCCCGACACGATCCCCGGCGAGCGGGTGCGCGTGCGCCTGACCGAGACGGGCAAGGCGTCGTTCTGGCGCGCCGAGACGGTGGAGGTGCTGGACGAGTCGCCGCACCGCCTGCCGCACATCTGGCCGGATGCCGACATCTCGGTCGCGCCCGAGCGGCGGCCCGGCGGCGCCGACTTCGGGCACATCGAGCTGGCCCATCAGCGCGAGCTGAAGAAGTTCGTGCTCGCCGACTCGCTGCAGCGCATGGCCGGGCTCGAGCAGGTCGAGCTTCGGATCGAGCCCGCCGGCGTGCAGGCCCCCGGTGCAGACGCGGCCGACGAGGAGACGGTCGACGGCAGCGGCTGGCGCACGCGCCTGAGCCTGCACGTCGACGAGCACGGCAGGGCCGGCCCGTACGCCGCGCGCAGCCACCGCGTCATCGAGGTCGGCTCGCACCCCCTCGCGGTGCCCGGCATCGAGTCGGTCGCGCTGACGCTCGGCGGGCTCGAGCCCGGCCGAATCGACCTCGTGCAGGGCTCCGACGGCATGGTTCGCCTGCTCTCGCGGCCCGAGACGAGCGGCAGGCGCGGCAGCGGGCCGCGCGGCGGCTCCACGAACGGCGGCGCACCCGCCGAGCCCCGCCAGGCCGCTCGCGGCAAGGCCAAGGGACGTCGCGCGCGCACCCGCCCGGTCGCGCCTCCCGTCGACCCGCAGCTGTTCGCGACGATCGTCGAGCGCGTGGGTGCGCGCGAGTTTCAGCTGGATGCCGGGGGCTTCTGGCAGGTGCATCGCCTGGCGCCCGCGACCCTGACCGCGGCGGTGCAGGCCGCAGTGGCGACGGTCGACTTCGACGCCGAGGCATCCAATCTCGATCTCTACGGCGGCGTCGGCCTGCTGGCCGCGGCGCTCGGCGATGTCGGCGGGGCCGGCACCCGGGTGACGAGCATCGAGGCGGATGCGCGCGCCACCGAGCACGCGGGCGAGAACCTCGCCGAGTGGGTCGGCGCGCGCGCCGAGACCTCGCGCGTCGACCACTACCTCACGCGCGTGCTCGCGGAGGCGACGCCGATCGAGCGCGCGCGCCTGCGCCGCGGCACGGTCGTGCTCGACCCGCCGCGCTCGGGCGCGGGCGCCGCTGTGGTGCGCTCGCTCGCGAAGCTGCAGCCGGAGGCCGTCGTCTACGTGGCCTGCGACCCCGTCGCGCTCGCCCGCGACGTCGCGACCTTCGCGGCCGAGGGCTATGCGCTGCGCTCGGTGACGGCGTACGACCTGTTCCCGAACTCGCACCACGTCGAGGCCGTGGCGGTGCTCTCGCGCTGACGCGTCGCGGCGCCCTCGCGTCGCCGCCTCGGCGTGGGTGTGGGGCGCCGCGCGCGATGCGCGGCGTCAGCGGCCTCGCACGGTGCGGCCGAACCGGACCGTGTCGGCCGAGCGCGGAATCGAGATCGCGAGGATGACCGCGAGCACGGCGCCGGCGATCGCGATGCCGTAGGTCAGGCCGAATCCGGTCCACGTGGGGATCGGCTCCGCGCCGCCCACCGCCGGGAAGGCGAAGGCGACGAGCATGCCGCCCGTGACCGCACTGGCCGCGGTCAGGCCGAGCGAGCGCAGCAGCGAGTTGATGCCGTTGGCCGCCGCGATCTCGCCCGGCGGCATGTTCTTCATGATGATCGTCGGCTGCGCCGCGAACGCGAGGGCGGTGCCGGCCGAGAGCGTGCACGATCCGACGATGATGGCGGCCACGCTGCTGTGCCAGGTGCTGAGGCTGATGAAGCCGCACGCCACGACCGAGGCGCCGACGATGAGCATCGTCCGCGAGCCGACCCGGTTGATCAGCACGCCGCCGATGGGCGAGATCGCGGCCGAGACGAGCCCGCCCGGCAGCATCGCGAGGGTCGCGCTGAACGCGTTGAGCCCGTGCCCGTAGCCCGTGTCGAGGGGCATCTGCAGCTGGTAGCTCACCAGCAGGGTGTTCGACATCATGCCGAAGCCCATCATGAGCGAGTAGACGTTCGTGAGCATCACCGGGCGATTGCGCAGCGTGCGCAGGTCGACCAGCGGATTGCGCACGCGGGTCTGGGTCCAGACCCACAGCGTGCCGACGAGCAGCGAGACGGCGAGCAGCGTGATCGTCGGGACGCTGAGCCAGCCGAACTCGCCGCCCTTCGAGACCACCACGAGCAGCGCGGCCACGGCGATCGCGAGCAGGATCGCGCCGAGGATGTCGAAGCGGCCGCCGGATCGGATCGGCGACTCGGGGATGATGAAGATCGCGAGCAGGATGAGGGTCGCGCCCATCGACGCGACCACGAGGAACGCGGACTTCCACCCGAACGAGACGAACAGCCAGCCCACCAGCGGCAGGCCGAGCGCCCCGCCGATGCCCATCGTGGCGCTCAGGAGCGCGAGCGAGGGAGCGAGGGTGCGTGGGGGGAAGCGCTCGCGCATGATGGCGGTGCCGATGGGGATCAGCGCCATGCCGAGCCCCTGCATCCCCCGACCGATCAGGAGGATCGGGAGCAGCGGCGCGGTGACGGCGACGATGGCGCCCACCATGGTGAAGCTGACGGTGATGATCAGCATGCGCTTCTTGCCGTACATGTCGGCCATGCGCGTGATGATCGGCACGCTCACGCATCCAGTCAGCAGGGTGAGGGTGACCAGCCACGAGACGTCGTTGCGCGACGCGCCGAGAATCTCGGTGAAGTGCGGGAGGAGGGGGATGACGAGGGTCTGCTGGATCGCCATGAGCAGGCCGCCGAACAGCAGCACGGCGAGCATCGCCCAGCGCGGGCGCGTCTTCGGTTCGGGCATCTTCGCTCCAGGTGTATCGCAGAGCAAGCAGGCCGAGGAATCAGCGATTCCGGGAGGCGTCGATTGCGCCGTACGTGGTTTCGACGCTATCGCGAGAATCGCTCGGTCCCGACCATGTTGCGGCCCGTGTTCGCTCCGACGCGATCGACGTGGAAGGCGGTGCAGGGATCGGCGAGGCGCGCGGCGCGGCCGTCCCGACACACGCGCGGCACGCTCGATATGCTGGCCGAATGACCCGAGTGGCCCTGATCGACGATCATGAATCCGTGCGGCTCGGGCTTGAGGCCGCGTGCGACCGAGACGGCACGACCGTGGTGTTCTCGGGTGCGACCGTCGCGTCGTACGCGCGGTGGCGCTGCTCGAGCGGCGAGGGCCCCGTCGATGTCGCGGTGCTCGATCTCTCGCTCGGTGACGGCAGCACGGTGACGGCGAACGTCAGCGCGCTCGTGCACGACGGCTCCGACGTCATCATCCACTCGGTCGCCGACCGCCCCGGCGCCGTGCGCGAGGCGCTCGCCGCGGGCGCCGCCGGCGTGGTCAGCAAGGTCTCGCCGACCGAGGACGTGATGCGCGCCGTGCGGACCGTGGCCCGCGGCGAGGCGCTGAACAACGTGGAGTGGGCAAGCGCCGTCGACGGCGACATCGAGTTCTCGGCCGCGCAGCTCTCGGCGCGCGAGCGTGACGTGCTGCGCCTGTATGCGGCCGGCCTGCCGCTGAAGGTCGTCGCCGAGCGCCTGGGCATCGCCTATTCGACGGCCAAGGAGAACATCACCCGCGTGCGTCAGAAGTACGTCGAGATCGGCCGCCCGGCCCCGACCAAGGTCGACCTGCTGCGCCGCGCGATGGAGGACGGCATCGTCTCGCCGCCGGAGAGCGACTTCGGCGAATGACCAGCCAGACCGAGCCCGACGCCCTCGCCGACGCCTGGTGGCTGATGCCGCCGGCCGCGCCCGTGCCGAGCTCGGTCAGCGCGTTCACCTCGACGCGCATGAACCGCGCGATCAACCTGATCGCCGGACTCGCCTGCCTCGTGCTCGGCGCGCAGGCCTTCCTCGCGGCGCTCGGCGGCGAGGGCCTGCTGCCGGGCTGGAACGACGTGTTCATCCTGGTGTGCTTCGTGCCGCTGCTGGTGATGTGCGTGTGCACCTCGATCAACCGCTTCGTCGTGCCGATGACCGCCACGTTCGCGCTGCTGTACCCCGTCGTGCTCATCGTCTGGCCGTTCGTGCTCGACGGTCGGCCCGTGCACGCCTCGCCCGAGCCGTGGATCTGGTTTCTCATCAACGTCGCCACGGCCGCGGCCGTGCTCGCCTTCGACCTGCCCATCCAGCTGATCTGGACCGTCGGCATCCCGCTGCTGTACGGGCTCGTGCGCCTGATCACCGGCGGATTCGCGCCCGAGTTCTGGATCGCGGTGGCCTTCGAGGTGCCCTTCGCGCTCATCCTCGGCGGGGTGGTGCTGACCCTTGCGCTCGTGTTCCGCCGCGTGGCGAGCAACGTGGATGCCGCGCGCTCGAGCGCCGTCGCCACCTACGCGTCGGCCGCCGAGGCGCAGGCCACGGCCGAGGAGCGCGTCGAGATCGCGGGGCTCATGCACGACTCCGTGCTGGCGGCCCTGATCGCCGCCGAGCGCGCGACCAGCCCGCGCGAGCAGGCGCTCGCCGCCAGCATGGCGCGCGAGGCGCTCGCCGGCCTGGCCAGCGCCGAGAGCGGCGACGACGCCGAAGAGCTCGACCCGCTCACCCCGAGCGAGCTCGCGATCGCGCTGCGGGGCATCGTCGCTGAGTCGGCCGCGCGAGTCCCGATCACCTACGCCGAGCCGGTGCAGGGCAAGCCCGTGCCGGGGCGCGTCGCCCGACAGCTGCTCCAGGCTGCGGGGCAGGCCATCGCAAACGCCGTGCAGCACGCCGACTCGGCGGGACTCACCGCGCACATCGAGCCGATCCCGGGCGACGGGGTGCGCATCCAGGTGAGCGACACGGGGCCAGGCTTCGACCCGGCGACGATCCCGGCAGACCGGCTCGGGATCCGCGCATCCATCGTCGCCCGCGTCACCGCCGTCGGCGGCACCGCCACGATCGACTCGGGCCCGCGCGGCACCACGGTCACGATTCGCTGGGACGGAGACGCCGCATGGTGAATGTGCGCCGGGTGCTCGTGACGCTGGGCCTCGCCTTCACGATCTATCAGGCGGCCCGCGGCATGATCTGGACAGATCCGCCGGCCATGCCGTGGCTGATGGTGCTGGCGATCCTGCTCTATCTCGGGGTCACGGCGCTGTGCCTGCTCACCTCGAAGGCGCCGACCCCGGAGCAGGCGCCGGCGCCCGGCGCAGACGAGCCGCCCCGGAGCCTGAGCGCCCGCGCGATCGAGCGAGTGCTCGGTCGCCGCGCGCCGAGCCACCTGCCGCTGGGCGCCGCGTTCGCCGCGCTGGCGACCACGCTCGTCGTGCCCACCGCCGTCGGCATCGCCGTCGGGCCCAAGGCCGAGCTGCCCACGTACGCCACCTGGTACATCGGCGGCCTCGGTGCGCTGATGGTCGTCGTGATGGTGCGACGGCGCCACCTGATCGCCTGGGGCGGCACACTGCTGCTCACCCTCGGCGCGCTGTACTGGATGGGCCCGGACGCGCTGCGCCTCGGCGCCGTGGGCTCGATCGTGTGGGTCGGCGTCGCGCATCTGCTGCAGTGGTCGACCGACAAGGCGGCCCGCGACACGGCCACCCTGGCCGAGCTCGAGAGCGCGGCCTCGGCGTGGCAGGCCGCGCAGGAGGGACGCGACCGCGAGCGCCGCATCCAGGTGCAGCGCGCGCTGTCGATCGCGGGCCCCGTGCTCACCCGCGTGATCGTGCACGAGGGCGCGCTCTCGGAGGATGAGCGCCGCGTGGCCGGCCTGGCCGAGGCGCGCCTGCGCGACGAGCTGCGCGGCATGCGCCTGCTCGATGACCGCGTGCGCGAGGCGATCGCGCACGCGCGCGAGCGCGGTGCGCAGGTGACCGTGTTCGACGATGGCGGCCTGAACGCCGTGGATACCGGGGCGCTCACGCAGATCCGCGCCGAGCTCGCCGACACCATCGGGCGCGCCGGCTCGCTCCGGCTGATCATCCGCACCTCGCCGCACGAGCGAGTGGCGGTCACGATCGTCGGCCGCTCGGCGGCCGGCTCGCCGGGCGAAGACGACGACGTCGACCTGTGGCACGAGATCGAGCACCCACGGCCGGCGACCGCGAACGACTGAGCGGCCCGAGCGAGAGGGGGCGAGGGGCGGCGGAGTCGCCAGCCCCTCGCCGCGGCGAAGCAGCTACCCGAAAACCGCTTCGCAACCGGTCGCTCTCCGCCTACCCTGTGACGTCGAGCCCGGGGACACTGACTCGAAAGCCGTGTGCAGTTCTATTTTCACCCACCTCGGCGGGATTGTCTGTAGGTATTTCGGTGGACACGCGGGCCGCCGCTCCGGCGGACGCGCGAGGCGTCGTTCAGCGCCCGTACCGCTCCCAGGCGCCGGGGCCGTGCGAGAGCGGCGGGCGCATCGCGCGCTGCGCGCGGGCCCAGGCGCTCGCCGGGGGCGTGTCGTCGGCGATCGCGCCCTCGACCTCCGCCTCGTACGCGTCGCTGACCACGGCGATCAGCGCCGCGAGCTCGTCCTCGCTCGGATTGCCGCGCAGCACGGCGATCTCAAGCTCCGTCGGCACCTGCCCCGCGCCGGCCGCGGCATCCCGAGTCACAGCGGGATGTTCCCGTGCTTCTTGGGCGGGAGGCTCGCCCGCTTGCCGCGGAGGGCGCGGAACGCCTTGGCGACCGAGACGCGGGTGGTGGCAGGCTCGATGATTCCGTCGAGCTCGCCGCGCTCGGCGGCGAGGAAGGGCGAGGCCACGTTGTAGGTGTACTCGTTGGCGAGGCGAGTGCGCACGGCGGCGACATCCTCGCCGTTGTCCTCGGCCTCCTTGATCTCGCCCCGGTACAGGATGTTCACCGCGCCCTGGCCGCCCATCACCGCGATCTCGGCCGTGGGCCATGCCAGGTTGATGTCGGCGCCGAGCTGCTTCGAGCCCATCACGATGTACGCGCCGCCGTACGCCTTGCGGAGGATGACCGTCACCAGCGGCACGGTGGCCTCGGCATAGGCGTAGAGCAGCTTCGCGCCGCGGCGGATCACGCCGGTCCACTCCTGGTCGGTGCCGGGCAGATAGCCGGGCACGTCGACGAGGGTGAGGATCGGGATGGAGAACGCGTCGCAGAAGCGCACGAAGCGGCTGGCCTTCTCGCCGGCCTCGATGTTCAGGGTGCCCGCCATCTGCGACGGCTGGTTGGCGATGATGCCGACGGAGCGGCCCTCGATCCGGCCGAAGCCGATGAGGATGTTCGGCGCGTACAGTGGCTGCACCTCGAGGAACTCGCCGCCGTCGACGACGTGCGAGATCACCGTGCGCATGTCGTAGGGCTGATTCGGCGAGTCGGGGATGATCGTGTTCAGCACCCGATCCGAGTCGGTCGTCTCGAACTCGAACTCGGCCTCGTAGCGGGGCAGCTCCGCCATGTTGTTGTCGGGAAGGAAGCTGAGCATCGTTCGGACGTAGTCGATGGCCTCGTCCTCGTCCTCGGCGAGGTAGTGCGCGACGCCCGAGCGGGTGTTGTGCGTGTAGGCGCCGCCGAGCTCCTCCATGCCCACGTCCTCGCCGGTGACCGTCTTGATCACGTCGGGGCCGGTGACGAACATCTGGCTGGTCTTGTCGACCATGACGACGAAGTCGGTGAGCGCGGGGGAGTAGACGGCGCCGCCCGCGGCCGGGCCCACGATGATCGAGATCTGCGGGATCACGCCGGAGGCGGCGGTGTTCAGGCGGAAGATCTCGCCGTACTTGCCGAGGGCGACGACGCCCTCCTGGATGCGGGCGCCGCCCGAGTCGAGAAACCCGATGATGGGCACCCCGGTGCGCAGGGCGAGCTCCATCACCTTGATGATCTTGTCGCCGGCGACCTCGCCGAGCGAGCCGCCGAAGGTCGAGAAGTCCTGTGAGTACACGGCGACCTGGCGGCCGTGGATCGTACCGACGCCGGTGACGACCGAGTCGCCGTAGGGGCGCGAGCTGTCCATGCCGAACGCGGTGGTGCGGTGGCGCACGTATTCGTCGAGCTCGACGAAGCTGCCCTGATCGAGCAGCAGCTCGATGCGCTCGCGCGCGGTCATCTTGCCCTTGGCGTGCTGCTTCGTCTGCGCGCGGGCCTCGGCATCGACGATGGCGTGCTGGTACCGCTGGCGGAGGTCGGCGATCTTGCCGGCGGTGGTCGGGAGATCGGGTTGCTCGGTCACGAATTCACTCTATCGGGGGCCGCACTGAGAGTGCCGTTGCCGCATCTGCACAATGGCGTGTCGGTTTCGTTGTGGATCCGCGCAACCCCGGGGCCGTGGCGCCCTGGTTCACACGGCGGTTCCCGGGCGCGCCGCGCGGCTACGATCGACTCCATGACCGACCCGACGACGACGTTCGCGCACAGCCTCGACTTTGCGCCCCGCCTGCTGCAGCTCGAATCGACCGGCTCGACCAATGCAGACCTGGTCGCGCGGGTGCGCGCCGAGCCGGAGGAGTGGCCCGAGGGCTCCGTGCTGCTGACGCTCGATCAGCGCGCCGGCCGCGGCCGCCTCGGCCGCGAGTGGACGACCCCGCCAGGGGCGGCGCTGGCCGCATCGGTCGTCGTCGACGCCGAGGGCGTGCCGATGGATGCCCGTGGCTGGCTGCCGCTCATCTCGGGGGTCGCGATGACCCGCGCCGTCGATCGTGCGCTGCGCGGGAGCGGGCGCGAGGTGTCGCTGAAGTGGCCGAACGACGTGCTCGTCGACGGGAAGAAGATCAGCGGCATCCTCGCCGAGATGGTCACCGACGCCGAGCGTGACGCGATCGTGGTGGGCGCGGGCGTGAACACGGCGATGACCGCGGAGCAGCTTCCGGTGGAGACCGCGACCTCGTTCGCCGCACTGGGCGTCGACGTCGACGCCGACCTGCTGCTCGTGGGCTATCTCTTCACCCTCAACGAGCGGTGGGACGCGCTGCGCGCGACTGCCGGCAACCCGAACACCGCCGGCGTGCGCGTCGAGGTGAAGGCCGTGTGCAGCACGCTCGGCACCGAGGTGCTCGTCCACCTGCCCGGCGGCGGCGAGCTGCGCGGCGAGGCCGTCGACATCGACGATTTCGGGCGGCTGCAGGTGCGCACCGAAGACGAGGTCGTCGCGGTCTCGGCCGGCGACGTCGTGCACGTGCGGGCGAGCGCGCTGCGGGGCTGAGCGCGCGGCGGGGCGGCGCGTGCCCCCGATCCGCGCGCGAACACAGCGCGCGGCCTGCGCGGCAATGCCGCCACCCGCAGGCACAATAGAAGCGTGAGCCAGCCGAGCACGTTCGGGGGACGACCCCACACGCCCCCGCCGGGCGCGTCCGTGCCCGAGCTGCTCGTGGCGCGCTTTCGCAGCCAGGCCCGCCGGCTCAGCTGGTGCGCGATCGTGCTGATCGCGGTCGCCGGCGCCACCGGGTATCTCTACGGCAACCTGCCGGCGCCGTTCGAGGACTGGATGCTGCTGCTGGCGGCCGGGCTGGTCGTCGTCGCCGTGGTGATCCTGCCGTTCCTGCTCTGGCTCAGCCGCCTCTACACGATCACCAACCGCCGCGTGATCGCGCGCTGGGGGCTCGTGCGCCGTCAGCAGGCCGAGCTGCCGCACGCCCGCGGGTACACGATCTCGGTGCGCCGCGGCCCGCTGCAGCGGCTCTTCGGCGCCGGGACGATCGTGCTGAAGAACGGCATCGACGCGCCGCTGCGCCTGGTCAACGTGCCGTCGGCGACGCTCGTGCAAGAGACCCTCGGCGACCAGATCGAGGTGGGGCAGATCCTCGCGCACCGCGACGAGCAGGCCTCGTCCGGGCTGATCCCCACCGCGCCCACGGAGCCCACCGAGCCGCAGGCGCGCTGACCGCGCCGCGGTCGCATCGGCACGGCATCGCCCGGGCGTGCACGCGGCCCCGCCCGATGCGGGAAGATAGACGGGGAAGGGGCACAGCATGGTTCTGCGGGTCGGAGTAGTAGGTGGCGGTCAGCTGGCGAGGATGATGATCCCCGCGGCGGTGAATCTCGGCATCGAGATTCGCGTGCTGGCCGAGGCCGAGGGCATGTCGGCGGCGCTGGCCGCGACATCCGTCGGCGATTATCGTGACCAGGCCACCGTCGAGGCCTTCGCGGCCGACGTCGACGTCGTCACCTTCGATCACGAGCACGTGCCGCAGTCGGTGCTGCGCGCGCTGGTCGACGCGGGCGTGCGGGTGCACCCGGGCCCAGATGCGCTGCAGTTCGCGCAAGACAAGCTGCGCATGCGCGAGCGCCTCGAGGCGCTCGGGATGCCCCAGCCGGAGTGGGCCGCCGTCTCGGACGAGGCGCAGCTGCAGGCCTTCATCGACGCACACGCAGGCCGCGCGGTCGTGAAGACGCCGCGCGGCGGCTACGACGGGAAGGGTGTTCGGCTGGTGTCGTCGGCCGCGGAGGCCGCGGACTGGTTCGCCGCGATCGCCGACGATCCGGCGGGCAGCGCGCTGCTGGCCGAGGAGCTCGTCGACTTCCGCCGCGAGCTCGCGCAGCTGGTGGCCCGGAGCCCGAGCGGGGAGGTGCGGCACTGGCCGGTCGTCGAGACCGTGCAGAAGGGCGGCGTCTGCGCCGAGGTCTTCGCGCCCGCCCCGAACGCGACGACGCGCCTCGTGGAGGTCGCCGGCGAGATCGGCGACGCCATCGTCTCGGGCCTCGGCGTGACCGGCGTGATGGCGGTCGAGCTGTTCGAGACCGTCGATGAGCGACTGCTCGTCAACGAGCTCGCGATGCGCCCGCACAACAGCGGGCACTGGACGCAGGACGGCGCCGTGACGAGCCAGTTCGAGCAGCACCTGCGGGCCGTGCTCGACCTGCCGCTCGGCGACACCGCGGCGGGAGCCCCCTGGTCGGTGATGATCAACATCCTCGGCGGGCCCCTCGAGGGCACGCTCGGTGCGCGCTACGCCGCGGCGATGCGCGAGGTCCCGCACGCCAAGATCCACAACTACGGCAAGGACCCGCGCCCCGGGCGCAAGGTCGGGCACGTGAACGTCGTCGGCGACAACCTCGACGACGTGGCCTTCGACGCGCGCGCCGCCGCCGCGTGCTTCGAGGGCTGACCGCGCTGATCGAGCGGACCGGGCTGAGCGGGCGGCACGGCGCGCGGCGCCGTGCCGCGGCATCCGCGTGACACACCCGTCGCGCTGAGCGTCCCCACAGCCGCCAGCGCCTACCCTGGGTGGGTGACCACGCGAGTACTGCATGAATCGAACGCGCCCCTCGTCGGCGTCGTGATGGGATCCGACTCGGACTGGCGGGTGATGAGCGACGCGTCGCAGACCCTCAGCGACTTCGGCATCGCGCACGAGGTCGAGGTCGTCTCGGCGCACCGCACGCCCGACAAGCTGATCGCATACGGCCGCGAGGCACGCGCCCGCGGCATCAAGGTGATCATCGCGGGCGCCGGCGGCGCCGCGCACCTGCCGGGCATGCTCGCCTCGGTCACCCCGCTCCCGGTCGTCGGCGTGCCGGTGCCGCTGGCCACGCTCGACGGCCTCGACTCGCTGCTGAGCATCGTGCAGATGCCCGGCGGCGTGCCGGTCGCGACGGTGTCGATCGGCGGCGCGAAGAACGCGGCGCTGCTCGCGGTGAAGATGCTCGCGACCGGCGACGACACCCTGCTGAACCGCCTCGAGGGCTACGCCAACAGCCTGGCCCTGGAGGTCGAGGAGAAGAATGTGAGGCTCAAGGCCTCCCTGCGATGAGCACGTCCGTCTCGAGCCCGATTCGCTACCCGGATGCCGGCTCGCAAGAGCTGATGACCCGGCGCGGCTGGTGGCTCGTGGCGCTGAACTTCCTGCTCCCCGGGTCGGCGCAGGCGCTCGCCGGCAACCGCCGGCTGGGTCGCATCGGCCTCTCGGCGACGCTCAGCATGTGGGCGCTCGTGCTGCTGGCCCTGCTGGCGGCGCTGCTGTGGCCGCAGCTGATCGTCGGCATCGCGACGAGCTTCTTCGGGCTGCTGCTCGCCCAGGCGCTGCTGATCGCCTACGCCGTGCTGTGGGTGGTGCTGACGCTCGACACGCTGCGACTGGTCCGGCTCGTGAAGGCCCGGCCGAAGGCGCGGCCTGCGATCGCCGCGCTGGCGGTCGCGCTCATGGTCGTGGCATCCGGCGGCGCCGTCTACGCCTCGTACCTGACCGGGATCACCCGCGGCACACTCGAGTCGATCTTCGGCGACGGCGGACCCAGCGTGCCGCCGAGCGACGGCTACTACAACATCCTGCTGCTGGGCGCCGACAGCGGCGACGGCCGCGACTCGATGCGCTTCGACTCGATCTCGGTCGTGTCGGTCAACGCCGACACGGGCGCGGCGACGGTCACCGGCATCCCGCGAGACATCGCGAACACGCCGTTCTCGCCTGGCCCGATGCTGGAGCGCTACCCCGACGGGCACACGGGCCACAGCAACATCAACTGCGGCTGGGGCAGCGGCATCAACCAGCTCGTCACCGAGGTCGAGGTCTGCGGCGACGGCGACGCGCTCTACCCCGAGGCCCGGGCGAACGGCTCGACGCCGGGGATCGAGGCGACCAAGGACGCGGCCGAGGGGCTGCTCGGCATCGAGATTCCCTACTACGTGCTGATCGACATGCACGGCTTCGCCGCGCTCGTGGACGCCCTCGGCGGGGTCACGATCAACGTCATCGAGCGACTGCCGATGGGCGGGCCGACGTACCCGACGCAGCCGGTCGACGAATGGGCGATCGGGTGGATCGAGGTCGGCGAGCAGCACATGAACGGCGACACCGCCCAGTGGTACGCCCGCTCGCGCTACACGACCAACGACTGGGACCGGATGCGGCGCCAGCGCGAGCTGCAGGAGGCGATCCTCCGGCAGACGAACCCCGCGAACGTCCTCGCCCGGTTCCAGGATGTCGCGGCCGCCGGGAGCGACGTGATCAGGACCGACCTGCCGCAGTCGATGCTGCCGTACTTCGTCGATCTCGCCGTGAAGTCGCGCGAGCTGCCGATGCAGACCATCGAGCTCACGCCGCAGGGCGGGGTCGACCCGGAGCGTCCCGACGTCGCGTACATCCAGGAGCTGGTGCGTGCGGCCCTGCACCCGCCGGTGCCGGAGGAGGAGAAATGACCACCACGCTGCGCCTCGTGCTCGATCAGCTGATCGCACCGACCGACCCGCTGCTGCAGACCGCCTCGCTCGAGCTTGCCCGCGGGCTCGTCGCCTCGGCGCCCCGCGGCTGCGAGGTGGAGGCGATCGTGCCCGCCGCCGGCTCGGGCGGCCCGCCCGCAGAGATCGCCGAGCTCGTGCCGGGGCTGGCCCGCGTGACGCGCGCGCCGCTGCAGCGCCGCGAGCTCGCGGCCGCGTGGCAGCTCGGCGTCGGCCCGCTCTCGGGCGGGATGGTGCACGCGCCCACGCTGATGGCGCCGCTGGTCAAGCACGACCGCGTGCACGACGGCGATCAGACCGTGGTGACGATCAACTCGCTCGACGCGTTCACCGCCCCCGACGAGATGCCCCGCGGGCGGCTGACCTGGGCGAGGGGGATGCTGCGGCGCGCCCAGCGCCACGCCGACGCGGTCGTCGTGCCGACCCACGCCATGGCGGCCGAGCTTCGCGAGCAGACCGCGCTGGGCGACCGGATCCGGGTGATTCCGGGGGCGCCGCCGAGCGGCTTCGCGGCCCCGGCCGATGCGTCGGACCGTGCTCGCGCGCTCGAGCTGCCGCCGCGCTTCGTCGCGATGTCGGGCTCGGCGCTCGCCTCCTCGGGTGTGGCCGACGCGCTCGGCGCCCTCGCGCTCGATGCCGAGCTGTCGCTCGTCGTGCTCGATGTGCCGGGCGCCGATGTCGACGAGCTGCGTGAGCTTGCCGACGCGGTGGGCGTCGCCTCGCGCATGCAGCTGTTCGGGGCGATGGATGCCTCGGAGCGCGCGACGATCTGGTCGAGCGCCGACGCCGTGCTCGCGGCATCCACGGGGTTCGCGTTCCCGTTCCGCATGCTCGAGGCGTTCGCGGTGGGAGCGCCGGTGGTGGCGCGCGACACCGCGACGTATCGGGAGGTCGCGAGCGATGCGGCGAGCTTCGTCTCTGGCGAGGGCGCGGATGCCTGGGGTGCGGCGATCGCCGAGGTGCTGGGCGATGCCGACGCGGCGAAGCGCCTCGGCGTGCTCGCCGGCGACCGCGCGCGCGGGTTCTCGTGGCTCGACGCGGGCGATCGGGTGTGGGCGCTGCACGCCGAGCTGTAGCGCCCTGCGTGACCGACGCGCCGAGCCGGTCCGGGCGTCGCGCTGCGAACGCGGCGCGGGCGGCCGTCTACATTTGAGTCATGGCTGCTCGCGTCTCGATCGTCGTCCGCACGAAGGATCGTCCCTACTTTCTCGCACGTGCGCTGGGCGACGTGCTCGCGCAGTCGTTCGCCGACTGGCACGTCGTGGTGGTCAATGACGGCGGCGACCGGGATGCGGTCGAGCGGGCGGTGCGGCCGTTCGCCACGCGGCTGGGCGATCGCATCACCATCGTCGACACGGTGGCGCCCGGGGGGAGATGCGCGGCGGCGAACCTCGGCATGCGCACGGCCGCGAGCGACTACGTCGTCCTGCACGACGACGACGATCGCTGGGCGCCTGCATTCCTCGCGCAGACCGTGGCCTGGCTCGACGCGCACCCGCGCGACGGCGGCGTGATGGTCACGACCCAGATCGTCTACGAGGAGAAACGCGGCGACGCGTTCGTGCAGGTGGGCACGGCGCCGTTCTGGGCGGGGCAGGGCTTCGTCACCTACTCGAGGCTGCTGTCGGTCAACCGCGCCGTGCCGATCTCGTTTCTCTACCGCCGCTCGCTGCACGACGACGTCGGGTTCTATGACGAGACGCTGGACGCGGTCGAGGACTGGGAGTTCTACCTGCGGGTCGCCCTGGACCACCAGATCGGCTACATCACGGGCGAGCCGCTGGCGTTCTGGACCCAGCGCCCCGATCAGCGCGGCGCCGACGGCAACAGCATGTACGCGCTCGGCGACATCCACGACCGCGACGACGAGCGCATCCGTGACGAGGCGCTTCGCGCGTACGTCCGCGAGTCGGGCCCGGGCCTGCCGCTGTTCATCGCCGGGCTGGTCGAGAAGGAGGTGCGCCGGCAGGTCGACGACGCGCTGCGGGACTACACGCTGACGCTGCGCAGGGAGCTGGAGCGGCAGCATCCGATCTGGTCGCGGGTGCGCCGCCTGGCCGCGCGGATGTACCGCACGCTGGGCTCTCGGCAGCGCGCTGCAGGGGGGAACCCGGAGTGATCGCCCGCGTGCTGCGCGCGGGGATGCGCCGCGGGCGGAGCATCCCCGGAATCGGTGCGCTCGTTCGCGCCATCGATCGCCGATGGTGGGAGCGATCGATTCTCGCCAGCGGCCTCGCCGACGCCCAGTTCTACGCCGCGCAGCTGGGGCGCCCCTCGATGTCGACCAGCCGCGCCGTGCGACACTACGCCCGTGCGGGCTGGCGCCGCGGCCTGAGCCTCAATCCGCTCTTCGACGAGCTGATCGCCGGGCGGGGTCTTCCGGAGGCCGACCGTGTGCCTGCGATGTACGCGTATGTGATCGGGGGAAACAAGGCCGAGATCTCGGTGCACCCGTTCTGGGACGCGCGCGCGTACGCGAAGGTGTCGCCGGAGGCAGCGGCCCATCCACAGGGACCGATCGGTCACCTGTGGGAACGGCGTGAGCACGCGACGCTCGTGCTTCGGGCCGGCGCGTTCGAGGCGAGCCAGTCGGTGCTGGCGTATGTCGCGCGGATGTCGGCATTGGCGCGCGGGCCGGAGAGCACGGCGGAGCCCGTCGCCGTGCGGGCGGCGGAGCGAGCCGACGCCGCGAGCGTAATCGGCATCGTGCAGGGGGAGGCCTCAGCGTACGACCGCAGGCTGCACGCCCTCGCCGATCTCGCCGCCGAGGGCATCCAGGTCGTCGTCGCGGCTGTCGACCTGCCTGCCGGCCAATGGCTGGGCACGCGGCTCTTCGCGGACTTGGTTCCGCTCGCGGAAGCTGTGCTCTTCGGGGCGGCCGCGACGTATGCCGACGTCGTCAACGCGGCGATGACGCGGGTCACGGGGAGCCGTGCGCTGGTGGTCGACCCGCGGGTTGCGCTGAGCGCAGCCGAGGCGCAGCGCTGCCTCGACGAGGCGCGGCACGGGTGCGCCGCCATGCCGCTCTCCGTGCGGTTCGACGGCACCGTCGATGGCGTGGGCGCGCTGCTGTGCGGCGCCGACACCCCCCATCGGATCCTGCGCGACCATCCCCTCGAGGACGCGCTTCGGGTCGAGGCCGCCCGGCACGCTGTGCCGGCGCTGACCGCGCGGACCTTCGCTGTCGCCGTCGATGACTTTCGACGCGCGGGCGGATTGGATTCGGGGCTCGTCAACGAGCTCGAGCTCGAGGCGCTGAGCGCGCAGCTGCGCGGGATCGATCGCGACTTCGAGTTCGTCGTGCTCATGGCTGTGCAGGCGTGGCAGCTCGAGCCAGAACGCGCGTTCGCCCGGCGCGACCCGGAGCGCAGCGAACGGCGTTTCGCGGCAGCCGCTGCGGCAGCGCCGTCGTCGTTCGCGCTCCCCTCGGATGCGGCTGAGGTCGACCGGTTGTTCCGGGCGTTCGGGTTCGGGATCACCGGCTGGGATGGGCATGGTGGCACCCGCCGACCGACGCTCCGCCGCGTTGCGGACGGGCGCGTGCGTGAGCGCTGGGCGATCAAGATCTGCGCCCCGGCCGGGCACGCAGGCCGGGTCTGGGGCGACACCCACTTCGCCACCGGACTGGCCAATGCGCTTCGCCGCCGCGACCTCGAGGTCGTCGTCGACTGTTTTGATGCACGCGCGCGGGCTACGAGCTATCTCGACGACGTCACCGTCGTGGTCCGCGGACCGTATCGGATCGACCCGCCAGCGACCGGTGTGCGCGTCCTGTGGATCATCAGCCACCCTGACGAGATCACGCGCGACGAGCTTGCGCAGTTCGACTACGTCTTCGCCGCATCGGAACGGTGGGCGGCGAAGGCCAGCGCCCAGTTCGGCATCGCGGTGGAGCCGCTGCTGGAGTGCACGGACACCGATCTGTTCTTTCCACGGGAGCTGCCGCGCGGCGACGACATCGTCTTCGTCGGCACGGCGCGTGGGATCGCACGGCCGGCGGTGGTCGGCCCGCTGCGGGCTGGAATCCCGGTCAAGGTCTACGGACCGGATTGGCGGGGCTTCATTCCCGCCGACGCGATCGTCGCGACGGCGATCCCGAATGAGCGGCTCAGCGAGCGCTACGAGACGGCTTCGATCGTGCTCAACGACCAGTGGCCCGCGATGCGCGAGGAAGGGTTCATGGCCATGCGGCTGTTCGACGCGGTCGCGGCCGGGGGACGCGTCATCAGCGAACGCGTCGACGGTGTTCCTGAGCTGTTCGGCGGCGCCGCAATCGCATTCGACGACGCGGAGCATCTGGTGACGCTGCTGCGACAGGACCCGGCCGAGATCTTTCCTCCCGCGCACGCCCTCGCCGCCGCCAGCGCCCGGGTGCGTGCCGAGCATTCATTCGATGCGCGGGCGAGGGAAATCGTGCGAGTCATCACCGCCGGCTGAGGCAGATTCGCAGGGTTCGAGCAGGTATCGTAGGGGAGGTCGTCCGCGCCCCCAACGGACGAAGAGGAGAGTCTTGGTGAGTCAGGTAGAAGCACGTTCGCGTTTCCCCGAGAACGGCAAGCGAATCATTTTCTACCTCTACTACGATCCTCGTGGCATCGTGGACGACTACGTGCCATACAAGCTCGAGCGGCTGCGCCCGTTCGCCGACCACATCTTCGTGGTGGTGAACGGCAAGCTCACAGACGATGGGCGGACGCGACTCGAGAGCGTCGCCGACACCGTCTGGCAGCGCGAGAACGTCGGCTTCGACGTGTGGGGGTACAAGGAGGCGCTCGCCGAGTTCGGTCAGGATCGGCTCAGCGAGTACGACGAGCTGATCCTGATGAACTACACCTGGTTCGGTCCGGTGAATCCCTTCGAGCCGGTGTTCGCGCGCATGGACGCACTCGAAGTCGACTTCTGGGGCATGACGGATCACGCGGAGCAGATTCCGAACCCGTTCACCGGGAAAGACGTGCTGCACGAGCACATCCAGTCGCACTGGATCGCCGTGCGCCGTCGCATGTTCATGGGCGCCGAGTGGAAGGCGTATTGGACCGAGATGCCCCCCATCGAGTCGTACATCGACTCGATCCTCAGCCACGAGTCCAAGTTCACCCACCACTTCAAGACTCGGGGCTACCGCGCCGAGGTCGCGTTTCCGAACCGCAACTATTCGACGTGGCATCCGGCCTTCTTCGACGGCGAGGCGCTGCTTGAGGATGGCTGCCCTGCGCTGAAGCGGCGCCCCTTCTTCCACGACCCGCTGCTGCTTGACCGACACGCGATCCTCGCCCGTCGCTACATCGAGAAGGCTGAGCGACTCGGCTACTCGAGCGAGATGATCTACCGGAACATCACGCGCAGCTCGCAGCCGAAGGCGATGAACACGAACGCGGCGATGCTCGAGATCATGCCGGATGTCGACATCTCGTACCAGGAGGACAAGCCGCTGCGACTGGCCGTGATCCTGCACCTGTTCTACACCGAGCTGACTGTCGAGCTGCTCGACTACTGCGCGAATCTCCCTGCCGCATACGACCTGTACATCACCACGACGGACAACGAGAAGGCCGCGGTCATCCAGGCCGTGATCGACGGCCGCGATGATCCCAGGCTGCAGATGTCCGAGATCCGTGTGCTGCCGTCGAACCGCGGACGCGACATGGGCGCGTTCTTCGTCGGCTGTCGCGATGTGCTGCTGAGCGACCGCTACGACCTCATCTTCAAGATCCACTCGAAGAAGACGGTGCAGGAGAACGTCAACGCCGGCGAGTTCTTCCGCAGGCATCAGCTGATGAACCTGCTGAACTCGCCCGGGTATGCCGCGAATGTCGTCGGGCTGTTCCAGAAGGAGCCCGGGCTCGGGATGGCATATGCCCCGACGATTCACACGGGCTTCCCGACCCTCGGCCGCGGCTGGTTCGAGAACAAGAAGCCGGCGGCTGAGCTCGCCGAAGAACTCGGCATCCACGTTCCGTTCGACGACCCGAGCCCGCTTGCGCCGTTCGGCTGCATGTTCGCGTTCCGACCGGAGGCGCTGCGGATCCTGACCGACGTCGAATGGCGCTATGAGGACTATCCCGCGCCGACGGCGCACGTCGATGGCAGCATCGCCCATATCCAGGAGCGGCTGTTCAGCTACGCGAGCTCCGAGCTCGGCTACCACACCAAGACCATCGCGACGACGCGATACGCGGCGATCAGTCACACCTCGCTCGAGTACAAGCTCGATCGGATCAGCAAGAACATCCCGGGATACCCGATCGACCAGGTGCACCTGCTCGACGAGGCAGGGGAGTTCCTCGGCGGCGGGCCCATGGGGTACCTCAAGGCCTATCTGCGCTTGAGCAGGCCCGGGTCGGTGCCTCGCCTCAGCCGGGTGTACCGGCCGCTCCGCGGGATCTACCGGGTGCTGTGGACGGTGACGCACCCGAAGAGCTGGCGGCGTCGCGTCGAGCCGATCGCGGTGATCGACGAGCTGGACGAGATGGAGCTCCTTTGACCTCGCTGGCCACCGCCTTCGACGCGAAGAGCAACTCGATCGGATTCCTTCGCTGGCTGATGGCCTTCATGGTCATCTTCTCGCACGCCGGGCCCATCGCCGGTTTCTATGGGGGCAAGGACCTCGGCACGCAGTGGAGCAGCGAGCAGTCGCTCGGCGGCGTCGCGGTGTGCGGGTTCTTCTTCCTCTCGGGCTTCCTCATCACCCGCAGCAAGATGGGCCCCTCCAGCACGCCGCGCTTCTTCTGGCACCGAGCGCTGCGCATCTACCCGGGCTGGTTCCTCGCTCTGATCGTCACCGCCTTCGCGCTCGCCCCGATCGCGTGGTACGCAGAGACCGGATCGTGGGACGGCTACTTCGATGCGACGTCAGAGTCGCCGTTCACGTACTTCTCGAACAACGTGACGCTGGTGATGCAGCAGCTGAACATCGCGGGGATGGGCACATCGACGCCCCTCTACGAGGGCACCGGAATCCTCGACTGGAACGGGTCGGCCTGGACGCTCGCGTTCGAGTTCGGCGCCTACATCCTGGTCGGGGTGCTCGGCGTGGTCGGCGCGCTCACCAACCGCCTGGTCGGCGGCATCGTCGCGGGCGCCATCATCGTGCTCGCCTCGATGCAGTGGATGGGCGTAGGCAGCCTCGCGGCGCTCGGCCCCTACTTCGGCGACTTCCGCTTCCTCCTGCTGATGGCGCCCTTCGCCTGGGGCATCCTGTTCTGCCTGTTCAAGGACAAGGTGCCGATCGACGACCGTCTCGCCATCGCGATGGCACTCGTCGCGGCCTACACCTACGCGCGCGGCGGCTGGCTCGTCGCCGGTCAGTACGCCTTCTGCTATGTGCTCATCTGGTTCGCGGTGCGCGTCAAGATCACACGCTGGGACAAGTACGGCGACTTCTCGTACGGGATCTACATCATCGGCTGGCCGCTGATGTACTTCGCCACATACTTCGACGTGCAGGAATGGGGGTGGCTCGCCTACCATGCGGTCGTCATCGTCGGATGCCACATCTATGCGTTTGCGAGCTGGCACCTCATTGAACGCCCGGCCATGACGCTGAAGGGCTGGACGCCGAAGTGGCTGATCAGACTGCTCGCGAAGACGAAGCCCCGGCGTGAGCGAATTGCTGCCGTCTGGCGCCGACACGCGGTGATCACCCCGAGCCCGACCTTCACTCCCAGCAAGCCTGCGGGCCGCGGGAGCATCACCGCGCCGAGCCCCGTGCCTGCCCCGAGCCAGAAGGTCGTGCGATGAGCGCAAACGCCTCGCCCAAGCGGGCCAAGGTGGAGCGCCCACGCTGGTGGAACCGGGTCACGTACATTCCGCTGATCATTCTGGCGGTGCTCTCGGTCGCGGCGCTCACCGCCGGAATCGCGGTTGACCGCACCTTTGTGCGGGCGCAGAACGCCCCGGCGCCGGTGGCGCCGCCCGCGGCCGAGGCAAGCGAGCTCAGCACACTGTGCCGGCCGCCGGTCGCGCCCCCGGCGAGCGAGCCGTGGCTGACGGGCGACCCCGCGGCGTTCGCAGCGTGGGACGAGCACGCCGACGAGCTCGCCGAGCACTATCTGATCGGGCCCAACGGCTGGATCTTCTGGAGCGACTATGTCGAGGCCTACGCGTCACAGGCGATCGGCAAGGCGTTCCTGACGGTGGCCGAGATCGACCGCTGGGTCAGCTACTACACGTCGATTCGCGACGGACTCGCGGCCGAGGGGATCGACTTCTACATCATCGTGACCCCTTCGACGTCAAGCGTCTACCCCGAAGAGCTGCCGACATGGATGCAAGAGCTTCGCGGCTCGACGATTCTGGATCAGTTCATGGCGGGCGCGGGCGATCTGCCCGTCATCGATCTGCGCGCGGACATGATCGCGGCGGCGGCGACGAGCGATTACAACCTCTTCAGCTGGAGCAACAGCCACTGGACCGAGTACGGCGGCTATGTCGGCTGGGAGCAGATCGCGCCGTGTGTGAACGCGATGTTCCCCGACCAGCAGCCGCTGCGCGTGCCTCCGCTTGAGGGTGTCGAGGTCGTCGGCGACTTCAACGAATGGGCGCCGTATGGCGTCGCCAGCCCCGGCGCCGACTGGGCTGTGCCGATCCTCGGGGGCTCGTTCGAGGACGTCACGCTCACCGTCAAGGACGGCACGACGAGTGTCGTGCCCGGCGACTCCGTGCTCGACGCAAGTCTGCTCCCGGCCTCGACAAGCGTCGAGCAGTCGTGGACCGGCAAGTCGGCGCTCATCCTGCGTGACTCGATGGGCGGCGCGCTCTCGCCCTTCTGGGCGCAGAGCTACTCCAGCACATTCCAGATCTACCATGAGTACGCCGGGTACGAGACGTTCCCCAAGTATCGTGAGCTTGTCGCCGAGCACAGACCGGATGTCGTCGTGCTGCAGCTGGCCGAGCGTCACCTCATCGCGGTTCCTCCGGTGGGGGCGGGTTACTGACGGCATTCCGGTCGTCGATAGCTATCGTTGAGCTATGCCTGTGCCCAGAAGTCTTGCCGCGCTCGGCGCGGGCGCCGTCGCCGGCGTGCTGTCGCTCGCCCTTGCCGCGTGCGTCCCCGAAGGTTCCGCACCCGTCGAGACGCCCGTCTCGAGTGTCACGCCGTCGCCCGAGCCCTCGGCGACCCTGAATGCAAGCGCCACGCCGTCGGCCACGCCCTCGGCGCCGGGGACCTCGCCAGAGGCCTCGACGGTGACCGTGACCGTGATCACCGCTGACGTCGCCGACGGCGCGCTGGAGGTCACTGCGATGGTGGACATCGTCGAATCGGGTGGCACCTGCACGGCCCAGGCCGTCAAGGGAGCGACCCGCCGCGCGGCGACGGGGACAGCGACGCCGACCCACACGAGCACGTATTGCGAGCTGATGACGGTCCCTGTGGCCGAACTCGCCCCTGGAGAGTGGACGATCACCGTGTCATATCAATCCGCGCTCAACTCGGGCGTCTCGTCCGAGGTCACGGTGGACATCCCGTGAGCCGACAGCCGCGACGCGTGCGCGCGAAGGCGGTCCTCGCGACCATCGCTGCAGCGCTCATGGTCACCGGGCTCTTCGTCGGCGTGCAGGCGACCGTCGGACCGGTCGAGCCTGCGCAGGCGGCGAACGCGGCCGACTTCGACCCGGGCTACATCATCGATGACAAGGTCTTCTATGATTCCACCGGCTACACGGCCGGCGAGGTGCAGGCATTCCTCAACAGTCAGGTGAGAACGTGCAAGGCGGGCGCCGTGTGCCTGAAGGACTACGCTGCCGCGACCGAGTCGAAGGCTGCGGATCGGTACTGTGCGGCCTACCAGGGCCAGGCCTACGAGACCGCCGCGCAGATGATCGACAAGGTCGCCCGCGCCTGCAACATCAATCAGCGCGTGCTGCTCGTGATGCTCCAGAAGGAGCAGGGCCTCATCACTTCGACGGCGCCGTCGAAGTGGAACTACGATGCGGCGATGGGGCAGAGCTGTCCCGACAACGCGCCCTGCGATCCACGATTCAGCGGCTTCTTCTACCAGATCTACTATGGTGCTCGCCAGCTGCAGGTCTACCGGTTGAACCCCAACCTGTTCGGATACCGCGAGCAGCGCTGGAACAACATCCTCTATCACCCCGAGGCGTCGCGAGGATGCGGCACGCAGTCGGTGTTCATCCATAATCAGGCGACGGCGGCGCTCTACATCTACACCCCCTACGTTCCGAATGCGGCCGCGATGGCGAACCTGTACGGGGTCGGTGACGGCTGCTCCTCGTACGGGAACCGCAACTTCTGGCGGCTCTTCACGGACTGGTTCGGCAATCCTGTCGCGTACTCGACCCACCCGGGATTCGTCGACTACTACGAGCAGCGCGGCGGAGCAAACGGCTACATCGGCAGGCCGACGGGCTACCCGGTGTACGTCGAGGCGAACGGGCAGGGCTGGTACCAGCGGTTCGCGGGCGGGATGCTCTACGGGAGCTACTGGGGCGGCACCGTCTTCGTGGCCAACAACGCCATCCTCGCGGAGTACAACCGTCACGGCGGGCCCGCGGGCAGCCTTGCCTGGCCGAACGCCGAGCAGTCATGCGCCGCGGGGCTGCGCTGCAGTCAATCGTTCGTCTATGCGACCATCTCCACGACGCCGCAGTACGGGGCGCACGTGATTCCCGGAGGAATGAACACCCATTGGCAGGCGACGGGCGGCACCAACGGCACCCTCGGCGCCGCGCTGAACGACCTGAGCTACTCGGTCAACGGCGCGGGGCCCGGCTGGGTGCAGAACTTCGAGCGCGGTGTCATGGTGCAGAGCCAGTACGGATTCGTCCTCGTGCCGTACGGCGCGATCCAGTCGGTGTGGACGAACTCCAACGCGGGGGCGGGGCCGCTCGGGTGGCCGCGGACGGACGTCGCCTGCGCGTCCGGTGACTGCGCGCAGCTGTATTCGGGCGGCCTGGTTACGTCGACGCCCACCTGGGGGGCCCACATGATCGCCGACACGTTCGCCCGCGAGTGGGAGTCCAGGGGCGGGCTGACCGGGCTGGGCGTCGCATTCAACTCTGCGAGCAGCTCGGGTGTCTCCGGGGGCGGGACGATTCAGAACTTCGCGGCGGGCCTGCTCACCAAGGGCACTGCCGGGACCTTCTTCGTGCCCTACGGTCGAACCCAGGCGGTGTGGACGGCCACCGGGGGCATCACAGGAACCCTCGGCTGGCCCGAGTCGGCGTACACATGCGACGCGACCGGCTGTGGCCAGCAGTTCCAGGGCGGTGCGGTCACCGAGTCGAGTTGGGGCGTGTACTCGACGTTCGGCGGCCTCGGGGCGATCTGGCGCCAGGGCGGCGGCATGGCGGCCTACGGTCCGGCGCTCAACAACATCCGGTACTCCACCTCCAACGGCGGGGGCTGGGTGCAGCACTTCGGCAACGGCGTGATCACGCAGAAGCAGAGCGGCGCCGCGGTGTTCACGCCGTATGGTCCGATTCTCTCGACGTGGTATCAGTATGGCGCGGAGGCGACCTGGCTCGGCTGGCCGCTCGAGGCGCAGACGTGCGAGGCCGGCTCCTGCATCCAGCAGTTCCAGAACGGCGTTGCGCGGTCGACGCCAGAAGGCGTCGTGTCGTTCCTGCCGTTCTGACCGAGCGCGCCTCGGGCGGACGCTTCGGGCGGCGTCGTGGTCGGACACCACGACGCCGCCCAGGGCCCGCCTAGCGGGGCTCGCTGACCGTGATGGTCGCCTGCGTGGTGCCGAGGTTCGTGTCGTCGCCCAGCACACGGAACTTGGCGCCCTGCCAGAGCACGTCGGTGTCGACGTCGATGGTCGGGGACGCGTTCGCGTTGATGAAGTAGTCGCCCGAGCCGAGGTGCAGCGCCTCGATGCGGTACTCCATCGCGGCACCGCCATTCGTGATCGGCGACAGCGTGGCGTCGAGTCGGTCGGTATTCGTCGCGATCACCATCTGGCCGCTGGGGCCATCGATGCTGAACCCCGTGGTCCATGTGGGCGTGACCGCGCTGGCGGCGACGTGGATGCGGATGACCAGCGGATCACCGGGCGCGAAATCGCGGCACGGCTGGCCGCTCTCGTCGAGCGTCTCGATCCGCGAGACTCGAAGCGGGCGCTTGGCGATCCGGTCGCGCTCGGCCTCCTCCTCGGCGAGCGTGTCGCCGACACGGCGGCCCTCCATGATGTCGCGCAGCGCGGCCAGGCCGCCGCGAGCGTCACCCTCGTAGGCCACCTCGCCGTCTTTCAGCACGATCGTCGCGTCGCACAGCTCTGAGATCTGGCTCGCTGCGTGGCTCACCAGGATGATCGTGCGACCCTCCTGCTGAAAGCTGCGGATCTTGTCCATGCACTTGCGCTGGAACGCCTCATCGCCGACCGCGAGCACTTCATCCACGAGCAGGATATCGGGATCGGTGTGCACGGCCACGGCGAACGCAAGGCGCATGTACATGCCTGACGAGTAGAACTTGACTTCGTTGTCGATGAATTCGCCGATGCCGGAGAAGCGGACGATGTCGTCGAAGCGCGCTTCGGTCTCGCCGCGAGTAAGGCCAAGCAGCGCGGCATTCAGGAACACGTTCTCTCGGCCGCTCAGGTCGGGATGGAATCCCGCGCCGAGCTCGAGCAGGGCGGCGATGCGGCCCCGATGGCTCACGGTTCCTGAGTCAGGTGACAGGATGCCGCCGATGAGCTTGAGCAGCGTGCTCTTGCCGGAGCCGTTCGCGCCCAGGAGACCGATCGTGGTGCCGGCGTGAATCGTCAGGGAGACGTCATTGACCGCAGTGTAGATCTTCCGGTGCTGTCGGTAGCGGAACAGGCCGACGACTCGATCCTTCAGCGAGTTGTCCTTGCGGACGATGAATGACTTGGAGATGCGCTCGACGCGCACCACCTCGGGAGCGGGGGCAGCGACCGTCAAATTAGAGCTCCTGTGCGATGTTGCCTTGCAGCTTCTGGAATCCGAACTGGGCCAGCACGAGAAGCACGAGGCCGACGAGTCCGGCGATCAGCATGCGGATTGCGAGGTCGGGCGGGTAATCTGCGGGGGTTCCACCGTTCCACAGGGCCTTGTGGAAGCCGAGCACCGCGAGGGTGAGCGGGTTGTTGGTATAGACATCGAGCACCCAAGCGGGGAGGTTGAATCGGGCGATGACGTCCGAGACCATCTGCCACGAGTACACGATCGGGGAGCCCCACATCATGAGCATGAGCAGAATCTCGGTGAGGTACTGAACGTCACGGAGGTAGACGTTCAAGACCGAGATGATCAGGCCGATGGCCAGCACGTAGATCAGGATCAGGGTGACCGAGGGCAGGAAGTAGAGGAGTCCCGCGGGGTCGGGCCACTGCTGGAAGACGATGATGGCGCCCACCAGGACCAGCAGCTGGGTCGCGAACATGAAGATCGCGCCGCCGATCGCAGCCAGCGGGAAGATCTCGCGAGGCACGTAGATCTTCTTCACGAGACCGGCGTTGCTGACGAATGAACCAGCCGCGGCGCCGATGGACTCCGAGAAGAGCGCATAGATCGTCAGGCCCGAGAACACGTAGATGCCGAAGTTCTCCATGCCGCGTGCGGCCCCGAGGATCTCGCCCAGGACGAAATAGAACGTGGCCAGCATGATCAGGGGCTTGATCAGCGTCCAGAGGAAGCCGAGGGCGCTGCCTCGGAAGCGGACCTCAAGGTCACGCCGAGTCAGGAGGCCGAGGAGCTCCCGATGTGCAACGACGGCGCGGACGCGGCTGGGCAGGGCGCCCAGAGCCGGCCCCGCTGGAGCCAGCGAGCGCATCGGCAGTGCGCTCAGGCGTTCGAATCGCTCTTCAACGCTCATCGCGCCCACACTCGGTCGAAGGGCGAAAGATCATCCTTCGAATATACTCGGCTTAACATGGGAGAATTCGAAGACCGCGGTTCGGTCATTGTCACCGGCGCCGCAGGCTATGTCGGGCGTCACGTCGTCAGCGCCCTGCTTGATCTCGGATGCCGCGTCGTCGCGGTGGGTCGACCCGGCAACACGGGGGCGATCGATCCACGGGCAGACGTGGTCGGAGCCGACATCCTCTCGCCGGATTTCGACGTCACCTCGCTCGTCTCGAGCGACACGCTGGCCGTGGTCCACCTGGCTTGGCAGGACGGCTTTGTGCACAACGCTCCGTCGCACATGCTCCACCTCTCGGATCACTTTCGGTTCCTCACGGCGGCAGCGGCCGCGGGCGCCAAGCGCATCGTGCCGCTCGGCACCATGCACGAGATCGGCTACTGGGAGGGCGGGATCACGGCCGAGACTCCCACCAGCCCGCGATCGATGTACGGCATCGCGAAGGACGCGCTGCGCCGTGCGGTGCTGCTTGCGCTGCCGGAGACCGAGGTCGCCTGGCTGCGTTGCTATTACATCTACGGCGACGACCGCCGCAACAGCTCGATCTTCACGCGCCTGCTCGAGGCGGTGGACGCGGGCCGAACGACCATGCCGTTCACTACCGGCGTGAATCAGTACGACTTCATCCGCGTGGAGGAGCTCGGTCGCCAGATTGCGATCGCGGCGATCACGCCTGGATTCACGGGCGTGATCAACTGCAGCACCGGCAAGCCCGTGAGCCTCGCCGACAAGGTCGAGGGCTTCATCGCGGAGAACCACCTCCCGATCACACTCGAGTACGGTGTGTTCCCAGATCGTCCGTATGACTCGCCTGCAGTCTGGGGCGTGGCGGATGAGATCCTCGCGCTCGTCGCCGCCCACGATCGCGACCGCTGAGTACCTGACGGGCAGCCGGGTCCTCCGGGTCGGGTACGCTGGGAGCCGTGGCTCTGACCTACGGAAAACCGCTCCAAGCACACACGACGCCCATTCCGGGTGTGCTTCTCGTCGACCTCCCCGTGCACGGCGACAACCGTGGCTGGTTCAAAGAGAACTGGCAGCGGGCAAAGATGCTCGAGATCGGGCTTCCGGACTTCGGGCCCGTGCAGAACAACATCTCGTTCAACGATGCTGTCGGCACGACCCGGGGCATCCATGCCGAGCCGTGGGACAAGTTCATCTCGGTTGCCTTCGGCAGCGTCTTCGGAGCGTGGGTTGATCTGCGGGCGGGCGAGAGCTTCGGCACGGTCTTCACAGCGGAGCTGGACGCTTCGACAGCGATCTTCGTGCCGAAGGGTGTGGGCAACTCCTACCAGACCCTTGAGCCCAACACCGCGTACACCTATCTCGTGAACGCGCACTGGAGCCCCGAAGCGCAGGGTGACTACACGTTCGTGAACCTGGCTGACGAGGATGCGGCGATTGAGTGGCCGATCCCGCTCGAGCGGGCGGAACTCTCGGACAAGGACCGTCTGCATCCTCGACTGGCCGAGGTCGCGCGCCTCGTCGACGGCGCGTAGGGTCGAGCGCCCGCCCGCGACCGCGTGATGCTGGCTGCGGGAGCTGCGGCTAGCGGCCCGACGGTGCGGTGAGCTCTGCGCAGCTGTCTGCGTCCGCCAACGGTCCCGGCGGCACCGGGTGATCCAGCCCCGACTCCCCGATCAGCAGCAGGCACCCAGAGAGCGCCACCGCGGCGGCAAGCGCGACGATCGCGGAGCGGCGGCTGCCATCGCCCCATGCCGCAGCGGGGGGCGCGACGAGCAGACCGATCAGGCCCACGAGCACCAGCGGGAGCGCGAAGCGAGTCTCAGGCGTGGCGAACACGAGCGTGCCGAGTGCGCCGAACCAGAAGCCGAGCAGCGCGAGCGCGTGCAGCCGTGTGGCACGGATCGACCAGTTGATGATCAGGCGCCAGATCAGCGCCACGACGCCGAACGCGGCGACGGCGACGACGGCGATGGTCATGGCGCCCAGGCCGGCACCCGGCGCGGGTTCGTACGGCGTCCCAAAGGTCCAGAAGAGACTCGACGAGGCCTTCTCGCTGAGGAACCACAGCGACTGCGGGAGGTGTGAGACTGCCGACATCACGACGTCGAGCGGTCCGGTCGGCACGTGGTCGTCGAGGAGAAGCCCCGCATAGGCGGGGTCGCAGTACCACTGCTGTGGGTGCTGCTCACCGCTGACCACCGTGTCGTAGCGCACGCCATAGGTGGCCTGGGCGGCTTGGACCCGCAGCAGAAGTGGAGTCGCGACTGGGCTGAAGCTCAGTTGTCCGAACACGGTGATGTTGAACAGGGCTTGGGCGGATGCGCCGAAGGCAGCTCCCGGTGCCGCCCAGACGACGTGGCGGGGGCGTGCGATCAGGAGCACGATCGCTGCGATCATCACGGGGACGAGATAGGAAGGCCGCAGGTTGACCGCGACCGCGAGTGCGAGCCCGCCCGCGGCCAGGGTGAACCAACGGCGACCCACGAGGAGGGCGTACAGCCCGGCGAGGGCGATCGTGACCGACCACACGTCGAGCAGGGGGAATCGGGCGAAGCCGGAGAGGACGATTCCGCCGAGCAGCGCAGACACCCACACGCGCGCGGTGCGGCGGCCTGGGGTGATCTGCTCCGCGATGCGGGGGATGAGCACGACGAGCAGCACCACCGCGAGGAGCGCGTTCCACGCGAGGACCGACCATGCCGCCGCCCATGGACCGAGCGCCGTGGTGACGAGCGCCGGGAGCAGGTAGACGAGCGGAGAGAGCGCACCGCGCATCTCGAGCACGCCCGCGCCGGTCACGTCACCCCCGTTCAGGAGCGCGAGCGCGCCTTCCCAGTACTGCGCAGCGTCGTAGACGAATGCGTCCGCGGGGCCGTGCATCCACTGCAGCGCGAATACGACGATGCCGGCAGCCAGCGTCTGCAGCGGCGAAGATGCCCAAGGGGCGGCTGTCTTCGGTCGGGTGGACGTGTTCCTCACTGGGGCTGCGCCAGTGCGACGAACTCCTCATAGTCGCGAATGTAGTCGGCGTCGTCGTACTTCTCAGATGCGAACACCGCCAGAACCGCGTCGGGGCTGTAGTCGTACTGCGTGCCCCAGGTCATCGGGGGCATGTGCAGTCCCTTGGACGGGTGGTCGAGCACGTACTCGCGTCGGGTGCTGCCGTCGTCGACGATGCACGAGACGCTTCCGGTGACGCAGATGAGGAACTGCTCGCAGCGGCGGTGCGCGTGCTCGCCGCGCACCTCCTTCGAGGGCACGCCGTGCACGAAGAACACCCGCTGCGGGACGAACGGCACGGACTCAGGCAGATCGATCGGCAGCAGGTCGCCACGAATATCGCTGACGGTGCGCAGAGCGGTGAGCCCTTCTGGCGTGCCGAGTTCCGTCGTGGTGCCGGTGGCTGCAGGCCCTGCGGTCTCGGCGTAGCCGACGATTCGGGCCGGGTTGCCGACGACGATCGCGTACGGGGGCACGTCCTTCGTGACGACTGCGCCCGCGCCGACCATCGCTCGACGCCCGACCCGGATGCCGGGAAGGATCACCGCGCCGCCTCCGATCGACGCGCCATCCTCAATGGTCGTGCGGGCAAAGGAATCCGGGTACTGCTTGCTGCGCGGGAAGCGATCGTTCGTGAACGTCGCATTGGGGCCGATGAAGACGTCGTCGCCGAGGCGAATGCCGTCCCAGACCTGCACACCCGACTTCAGCGTCACGCGGTCGCCGATGATCACGTCGTTCTCGACGAACACATGGTCGTTGATGTTGCCGTCTTCGCCGATCACGGCGCCCGGAAGCACGTGTGAGAACGCCCACACGCGTGTGCGGGCGCCGATCTGCGTGCTCTCACAGATGCCCTGCGGGTGTACGAAGTACTGATCGGCGTCAGTCATCGATGCTCTCCTCACGTTTGCGCTCACGAAATACTAGCCGCCCCGCCACGAAACCCAGGGGAGCGGTGACGATGGTGCTGAGCGCGTTCAGATACTCGGGCCAATCGAGCGCCCGGATGCCGGCGATGCACAGCAAGCCGACGAAGTAGATGACGACGTAGCTGAGCGCATAGACGAGCATCGCGCGTCGCGACCCGTTCTTGGTGAACACCCAGCGCGACGCGAACAGCGTCGAGTAGATCAGCCCGAGCGCGAACGCGATCGTGTAGGCGAGCCAGCCCGGCATGAGATAGCTCAGCACCACGAGAATCGCCGCGGTCGCGAGTGTGTTCGTTCCGCCGACCACCAGGAATCGCCATGCCGCGGCGATCGTCGAGCGCCGCTCGCCCGTGCCTTCGCTCACCACTCCTCGCGACTCATCACGATGGACGTCGGGCGGCGCTTGGTGTTGTCGAACACGCGCCACACGTATGCGCCGACGATGCCGATCGACGTGATGGTGAGGAACGTCGAGAACAGGATCGCGAGCATGAGCGGCACATAGCCGGGCTCCGTGATCCCGCCGGTGAGATAGAAGCCCAGGATCACCACGGCGATCACGACGACTGCGACCGTGCCGAAGACGCCGGTGAGAAGCAGCAGATCGAGCGGTAGGTTGGTGAACGAGAACACGCTGTCGAGCAGATACTTGACGCGCTTGCGCAGCGTCCACTGGCTGGTGCCGTGCTCGCGCTCCTGGCGGCTGTACGGAATCTCGGCCCGGCGGAATCCGACCCAGTACAACTGGGCGACAAGACTCGAGTTCGCCTCGTCGAGCTGGACGAGCACCTGCGCGACGGCACGGGTGCATCCGAACACGTCCACGCCGCCGGGAGGCATATCGCGGGCAATGGTGCGACGGTAGAGTCCCCAGAACGCGCGCGAGCCGAGGCTCGAGAGCGCGGGGTCGTTTCGGGCGACTCGTCGGCCCACGGCGACGTCGACCGAACCCGATGCGAGGACGCGCTGGAACTCGACCATGAGCTCGGCAGGCTCCTGCAGGTCAGCGGCCATGACCCCGATCGTCTCGCCCTTCGCCGCGGCAAGGCCGGTGCGAATGGCAGCGAACGAGCCGAAATTTCGCGAGTGCTGCAGCAGCTGAGAGCTGAACGCAGCGGAAGGCAGGGCCTCGGCGAGGGCCTTGTACGAGCCGTCGGGAGATCCGTCGACGACGAACACGACCTCGGTTGCCTCCGGCAACTCGACCATGAGCTCCGTCAGGCGGGCCAGGAGCGAGGGAATATTCTCCTCGTTGCCGTAGACGGGGATGACGATCGAAAATGCGGTCATCGAAGACCCCGGATGGCGCTGCAGACTCGTTCGACTTCGTCGTCGCGCAGTTCCGGGAAGAGCGGCAGGCTCAAGATCTCGCCGACGGCGCTGCGCGTGGCGCTCAGCTCAGCGGCCGGCGCGAATCGCGCGAAGGCGGGCTGCTCCCAGTCTGGCAGCGGGAAGTGCACGTCAGTGGCGATGCCCGCGTCGGCGAGTGCCGCGCGAACCTCGTCGCGCCTGTCCGAGCGCGCGATCGCCAGGTGTGCGGCGTGGTGCTCGCCGTCGGCCGGCAGCACCGCGAGCAGGCCGGAGGGCAGAGACTCGGCGGCCGCGCGGTAGCGGTCGATGATCTCCCGTCGGCGTGCGTTGAAGCCGTCCACCATTGGCAGCCGCAGGCGCAGGAATGCGGCTTGCAGCTCGTCGAGGCGTGAGTTCGTGCCGCCGGGGAGCGTCGCGTTGTACTTGCCCGCCCACCCATACTGGCGGAGTTGCCGCACCGTCTCCGCGGTCTCGGCCGACCGCGTCACCACGGCGCCACCGTCGCCGATGGCCCCGAGGTTCTTGGTCGGATAGAAGCTGATTGTCGCGGCGTGACCGAAGCTGCCCGCGTACGCACCGTCGCGGACGGCGCCGATCGACTGCGCGCAGTCCTCGACGAGGGCGATGCCGCGCTCATCGAGCAGCGATCGCAGTGTGGCGGCATCACCGAGGTAGCCGTAGAGGTGCGTCACCACGACGACGCCGATGGTGTCGTCGAGCGCGGGGAGCACCGTCTCCGGAGTCAGACACAGGGTCACCGGGTCGACGTCAGCGTAGCGGGGCGTGAAGCCGGCCCGGACTGCCGCCGTCGAGGTGTACGCGCCGGCGTTGCCGGCCGTGAGCACTGCGGAGCGCCCGGCGGGCATCACCGCCTTGATCGCGAGCTCGAGTGCGTCGGTTCCGCTCGCCACGCCGACCGCGTGCTCGACGCTGAGGTAGGCGGCCAGCTCGGCTTCGAAGCTCGAGTGCTGTGAGCCGTGCACGGCGTATCCCGAGTCGATCACGTCGGCGGTCGCCGCGAGCATGATCTCACGGTCGCGTGCCATCCCTCGAGAGAGGTCGTTGAAGGGGACTCGCTCAGTTTCAGCCATCTGTTTCTCTTTCGCCGATGAAGAAGTCGACCGCACCGCTCTCGAGCACGAGTGTGTCCACGAGTCGCAGATCGGTGCCGGTGTCGTTGGGATCGCAGAGCACTGCGCCCGAGGGAAGCGGTGATGGCTCTTCGAAGCAGAGCCATACCGTGGTCTGATCGTCGTTCCACACCTGCGAGGCAGGGCCCAGGTACTGCAGCGGGAACGTGCCATTGTACCCAAGCGTGCCGGATCGATCGATGACGACGACGACCTCGCCCTCGCCCTCGGCTTCGGCGACGACCGGGCCGAGCGCCGTGAGCAGCTTGTGCTGAAGCGCGATGTCAGACTGCCAGCTCTGGATGCCGCGCGCGGCGCCGACGAACGAGACCGCAATCAGGATGACTGCGAAGACAGCCTCCATCTTGACGCGCGTTCCTTCGCTGTTGAGCGGCCAGACGCACAGGGCGACGAAGAGCGCAAGCGAGATCACGTAGCCGAGGCGGTCGATGTCGCTCAGCCATCCTGCATGCCCGAAGAAGACCACGGATACCGCGGGGCTGACCAGTGCGACACCCGTGATCAGCCAGCCGGCTGGGTGGGGAACGGCGCCGGTGAGCGCGAGGACTGCGCCGAGCACCGCGACCACCGCGATGCCGAGCAGGATCAGCTCACCGCGCGAGAACAGCGTCGACTGCACGAAGGTCACGAGCTCGCGAATGCTGGTGACTCCGGCCGTTGCGATGTTGTCGAGTTCGTAGCTCGTGCCGCTGGGCATGATCAGGCGCGAGATCACCAGCGAGTAGAGGGTCATGAAGGCTGAGGTCGCGGTGACCACCACGACCGCGACGATGCGCCGCTTCCAGCTCGTCTTCACGGCGAGCGCGATCGCGAGTGCCATCAGCGGTGCCACGGTCGCGGGACCGGGGTAGACGGCGAACCCCAGCAGGAGCGACACGCTGGTCCACACGATCCAGCGGACCTTGCCGGACAGGTACCAGCGAATCAGGAAGCCGAGTGCGATGGCGAGTCCCAGCGCCGCGGTCTGCGCGGGCAGGAAGCGCTGCAGGAATCCTCCCGGCCACAGCGGGTGAAGCGCCAAGAAGAGACCCACGGCGAAGCTGAGCCAGAACGAGCGCGATATCGGACGCAGCGCCCACACCACGACGGGGAGCTGCGCCGCAGCGACGAGCCCGAGCACGAAGAAGATCGCACCGGGCGCTCCGTTGCCGAGTGCGAGCCCGATGAACGACGGGACCAGGTGCAGCGGTCGGCTCAGCGTCCATTCCAGGTAGCTGGGAACAACGGCCCAGCCCCCCTGCGCAATCCAGTTCTGCGCGAGCGGCCACTCCTCGAGGTACCCGACTTCCCATGGGCGGAAGTGCGCAGCGAAGACGAGCAGGGTGCCGACGATGAGCACGATCGGGTGAAGCCAGGCGCGTCGGCTGGCACCGACGGTCGCTTCCACGCTTGTTGAAGCCAAGGGCTCGTCCCTCCAGAGACAATGATGGTGTGGCACGCGCCGCGCGCCCGACGTGCGATCGACCGCGCGTTACTGCCCGCGGGCCGCGTAGAACGCCTCGACGCCATCCTTCGCAGGGGCCCACCAGGCTTCATTGTCGCGATACCACTGGATCGTCGCGGCAAGCCCCGCCTCGAAGTCGCCGTAGCGCGGCGTCCAGCCGAGCTCGGTGCGGAGCTTGGTGAAGTCGATCGCGTAGCGCAGATCGTGTCCGGCGCGGTCGGTGACGTGCTCGTAGGCATCCTTCGGCTGGCCCATCAGCTGGAGGATGAGCTCGATGACGTCCTTGTTGTTCTTCTCGCCGTCGGCGCCGATCAGGTAGGTTTCGCCGATCACACCCTTGTCGAGGATCGTGAGCACGGCAGACGAATGGTCGTCGGCGTGGGTCCAGTCGCGCACGTTCTCGCCCGCGCCGTAGAGCTTCGGCTGGATGCCCCGGATGACGTTCGTGATCTGCCGCGGAATGAACTTCTCGACGTGCTGGTATGGCCCGTAGTTGTTCGAGCAGTTCGACAGCGTCGCTCGGACCCCGAAGGAACGCACCCACGCGCGCACAAGCAGGTCGCTGCCTGCCTTCGTCGAGGAGTAGGGGCTCGACGGGTTGTATGGCGTCGACTCGGTGAAGCGCTCGGGGTCGTCGAGCTCGAGGTCCCCGTACACCTCGTCAGTCGAGATGTGGTGCAGACGCGTGTCGTGCTTCCGCGCGGCTTCAAGCAGCGTGAATGTTCCGACGATGTTGGTGTCGAGGAACGGGCGCGGGTTGTCGAGCGAGTTGTCGTTGTGCGATTCGGCAGCGTAATGCACCACTGCATCCGCCTTGCTGAACAGCTCGTCCACGAGCGGAGCGTCGGTGATGTTGCCCTTGACGAACGTGAGGCGATCCTCGGGCAGGTCTGACAGTGATGCCAGGTTGCCAGCGTAGGTGAGCGCGTCGAGCACGGTGACGTGGTGATCGGTGTTGCCGATGAGGTAGTGCACGAAGTTCGAGCCGATGAAGCCGGCGCCGCCGGTGACAAGAATGTTAGCCACTAGTGGCCCCTCTCCAGGATGCTGAGCAGATATGAGCCGTAGCCGGACTTCACGAGCTTCGTCGCGCGCTCGCGCAGCTCGGCGTCAGTGAGGAATCCCTGCCGCCAGGCGACTTCCTCGGGGACGCCGATGCGCAGGCCCGTGCGACGCTCCATGGTGCGCACATAGTCGCCGGCGTCGGTCATCTGGTCGAACGTGCCAGTGTCGAGCCACGCCGTGCCGCGGGGCAGCACCTCGACGGCGAGCTTCCCGCGCTCAAGATAGGCACGGTTGACGTCGGTGATCTCGTACTCGCCGCGAGCGCTCGGAGCGAGCGAGCGCGCGATCTCTACGACATCGTTGTCGTAGAAGTAGAGGCCGGGGACCGCATAGTTGCTCTTCGGCTCCGACGGCTTCTCCTCGAGAGAGACGGCGGTGCCCGACTCGTCGAACTCGACCACGCCATACGCCGAGGGCTCTGCGACCCAGTAGGCGAAGACGGCACCGCCGTCGATGTCGGCATAGCGCTTGAGCTGGGTGCCGAGGCCAGGGCCGTACAGCAGGTTGTCGCCGAGCACGAGTGCGACCTTGTCGTCGCCGATGAAATCCGCGCCGATGGTGAACGCCTGCGCGAGTCCGTCCGGCGACGGCTGCTGCGCGAACGTCAGGTTGACGCCGAACTGCGAGCCGTCGCCCAGGAGCCGCTCGAACTGCTCCGCGTCGTGCGGCGTGGTGATGACCAGGATGTCGCGGATGCCCGCGAGCATCAGCGTCGAAAGTGGGTAGTAGACCATCGGCTTGTCGTAGACGGGGATGAGCTGCTTGGAGATCCCGAGGGTGATGGGGTGCAAGCGCGTGCCGGACCCGCCGGCGAGAATGATGCCTTTCACTCCTCAATCCTCGCATACGCGGCTGTGCCACTTCGGCAGGTGGCTGGTCAGCGCGCTTTCCGCTGCCGTCCAGGCCACGCCGGATATCCTGAGTTGCCAGCCGCCTCGTCTGGCGTTCCGTGGAAGGCTTGTGAACTGTGTCGTGGTTTGACCTCACGTGGGCGGCGAGTGTCGCAGTGGTCCTGTTGGGCGCGACCGGGGGCCCGCTTGCGTGGGCCGTCGGCCTGCGCGGTTTCTGGGCGGTTGCGGTCGCGCCCTCCTTCGGCATGACGATGATCGGCGGCACCGCCATCGTCGCTTCGTGGCTCGGGCTGCCGTGGTCGGTGGCACCGGTGCTCGCCGTGACGGCAGTCGTGAGCGCTGCGCTGTTCTGGGTGCGCCGTGGCGTCGGCCGGGGGCGCGGCCGTCGCGGGATGCTGCAGCAGCGAGGGCGTTTCGACGGCTGGCTGCTCGTCGGCCTCGCGGTCGCCGCGGCGGTGCTGTCGATCCGCGTCGCGAGCGCAATCGGCGCTCCCGAGAACTTCTCGCAGACGTTCGACAACATCTTCCATCTCAATGGCATCCGCTATGTGCTGGACACCGCCAACGCCTCGTCGCTCAGTCTTGGACGGATGACGAATCCGGGCGGGGCGCTCGGCTTCTACCCGGCGGCGTGGCACGGCGCGGTTGCGCTGGTCGTTCAGCTCAGCGGCGTGTCGATCCCGGTGGCGGTGAACGCCATGACCGTCGTGGTCTCGGCCATCGTGTGGCCGCTCGGGATCGTGCTGCTCACCCGGACGCTCTTCGGTCGCGGCCGCACGCTCACGGTGGCCGCCGCGATCCTCGCCACAGCATTCCCGATGTTTCCCATGCTGCTCATGGACTACGGCGTCCTGTATCCGTTCCAGCTCGCCCTGGCGTTGAGCCCCGTGGCGCTGGCGGCGACCGCTGAGGCGCTCGGCCTTGCGCCGCGCGAGCGGGGGCTGCCCCAATGGTGGTGGGCGCTCATCCTTCTCGGCACGCTGCCGGGGATCGCGCTTGCGCACCCGGGGGCGGTGGTGACATGGCTGGCCCTCTCGGCGCCCATGGTCGTCGTCTTTGCATGGCGGTGGCTCCGCGAGGCGCGAACCGCGGGCAGGCGCTGGCTGGTCGGGCTGGCCTTCGTCGTCTACCTGTTCGGCGGGGCGCTGGCGCTCGTGGTGCTTCGCCCGCCGTCCGATGCGCGCGGATGGCCGACGACGATGAGCATCCCCGAGGCCGTGGGAGAAGTGCTCCTGCTCTCTCCATGGTTCGGCGTCCCCGCGGTGATCGCCGCGCTCGCCGTGGCGGCGGGCATCGTCTGGGCGCTGGTCGCGCGCACGGCCTCCGCCCTTGTCGCGCTGAGCATGTACCTGGTGGCGGCGTTCTTGTTCGTGACCGTGGCGGCGATGCCCTTCGGACCGCTGCGTGATGCGTTCACAGGTGCGTGGTACAACAACATTCCGCGGCTCGCGGCGATGCTCCCGCTCGCGATGGTCCCGCTCGCTGCCTTCGGCGTCGCGAGCTCCGCCCTGGCCTTCGGCCGGATTCCTGCAGTTGCCCGCCTGCGCGCGCATGCGGCACCCGGCTGGATCGCCGGGGGCGCGGCTGTCGCCCTGATGCTGGGTGCGGCCGTCGTGCAGGGTCCGGCACTCGCCCGAGCGAGTGATTCTGTCGCGCAGAACTTCGCCATCACGCCGGCCTCGGTGCTCGTGAACTCCGACGAGTACGCGCTGATCAGCCGCATCGACCAGCACGTGCCGGAAGGCGTCGCGATCGCGGGGAGCGCCTGGAACGGCTCGTCGCTCGCGTACGCGCTCGCAGACCGCCCGGTGCTGATGCCGCACACACTCATGGAGGTCACCGACCAGCTGTCCGCCATCAATGAGGGTCTCGCCGATGCGGCCCCGGACACCGCGGTGTGCGCTGCCGTGGACGCGCTGAACGTCGGCTTCGTGCTCGATTTCGGCGCTCAAGAGGTCCACGGTGGGACGCACGAGTTTCGTGGGTTTGAGGGTCTCGCGACCTCGGCCTCGGCCACCCTCGTCGACAGTCAGGGCGACGCCCGCCTCTACAGGATCACTGCGTGCGGGCCGGCGTCCGGTCATTGAGACGGCGTCGGGCATCGAGGTCGCGTTGATAGGATCAACGCACCATGACCGTCCCTGAAGATCGTGTGCTGATCATCGTTCCTGCATGGAACGAAGAGCGAAACGTCGGCGCGACGGTCCGCGAGATCGCTGCCGTCGACGGGTCGTACGACGTGATCGTCGTGGACGACGGATCGACCGACGGCACCGCGGGGGCAGCGCGCAGCGCGGGCGCGAAGGTGTTGACCTTGCCGTTCAATCTCGGCGTGGGCGGCGCGATGAAGACGGGCTTCACCTATGCGCAGCGGCAGGGCTACCGACGAGCGATCCAAGTGGACGCCGACGGGCAGCATAACCCGGCAGACATAGCGGCGGTGCTCGACGGCCTGGAGCAGGCCGACATCTCAATCGGCGCGCGCTTCGCCGACGTCGGCGACTACGAGGTGCGCGGTCCGAGGCGCTGGGCCATGATCGTTCTTGCGCGGGTGATGTCGAAGGTGTCGAAGGCGGAGCTGACCGATGCCACGAGCGGCTTTCGAGCGGCCAATCGGCGCGCGATCGATCAGTACGTGCGCTACTACCCGGCCGAGTACTTCGGCGACACGCTCGATTCGCTCGTGGCGGCCGTGCACGCGGGGCTCACGGTGACGCAGGTTCCGGTCGCGATGCGCGCTCGGGTGCATGGGCAGCCGTCGCAGGGCACCTTCGGCGCGACGCTGTACCTGCTGCGCGCAGTGTTCGCGCTGACCCTCGCGGTCATGCGCCGCGCGAAGCGAGCCCCGGCCGCTGTGCCCGAGGCCGGCACGGAGGTGAGCGCGTGATCGTCGTCGCGGGCATCGTGCTCGCCATCGTCATTCTCGTCGTCGTCACCTGGATGCTGCTGGCGCGGAAGCTGCGCGAGAAGTACGCGGCGATGTGGCTCGTCATCGCGCTCGCCGTGCTGCTGCTCGGTGTGTTCCCGCAGCTGCTTCTGTGGCTCACCTCTGCGCTCGGCGTGCAGGTCCCGGCGAACCTGCTCTTCGCGCTCGCGATCGTGCTCCTGCTGGGCGTCGCGCTGCACCATTCCTGGGAGCTTTCGCAGGCGGAGGACGAGATTCGGAGGCTGGCCGAAGAATCCGCGCTGCTGCGGGCTGAGCTCGCGGTGCTGCACGATCGCATCGAGGCGCTCGATGCACACGTGCGCAGCATCGAGCCGCAGGACGACGCGAATGCGGGTCGGGACGATCCATCGCCGAAGCCGGGTACCCCTTGACGTTCTCGGCGATCTGGGCGGTGGTGACGTCGTTCAGACCGGACGGTGGCCTGCTCGATGCGACCGCCGCGTTGACCGATCAGGTTGCGGGCGTCATCGTGGTCGATGACGGCAGCGGGGCGGGATTCGATCATGTGCTTGACGCGCTTGTGACACAGGGGGTCACGGTGCTGCGCCGCGAGGAGAATGCCGGCATCGCCGCGGCGCTGAACGCCGGCATGGAGGATGCGCTCGCGCGAGGGTGCGACGCCGTCGTCACCTTCGACCAGGACTCGATGGTGGAGCCAGGCTTCATCGCCGCACTGGTTCGGGCCCACGGGCACGCCATCGACGTCGGGCTGCGCCCCGGCGCCGTCGTGCCCGAGTACTTCGCAGGCGTCAGCCAGGTGCACGCTCGGACCGCCGAGGGCACCCTGCTCGCACGGCATGCGATCCAATCGGGCATGCTGCTCGACCGCAGCGTCGTGGAGCACGTCGGGCTGCTGCGCGAGGAGCTGTTCATCGATCTCGTCGACACCGAGTTCGAGCTGCGCTGCCATGCCGCCGGCCTCGCGTCGGTCGCCGCGCCAGGCCTCGTGCTGGCGCACAGCCTCGGTCGCCAATACGAGCGCCGGCTGTTCGGAATGCGCGTCTCGCTTCCCGGCATCCCCCCGGTGGTGACGCTGAGCACGCCGTTTCGCTACTACTATCGCGTCCGCAACCGCGTCGTGGTCAATCGCGAGTTCGGGCGCAGATTCTTCGCGTGGACGTGCAGAGACACCGTCCTCGAAATGCTGCACTTCGCCTCGGCGCTGACCTTGGCCCGCCCGCGGCGCGCGCTCTGGGCGCTGTACCGCGCGGGGGTGCGCGACGCTCGGCGCGGCCGAATGGGTCGCATGCCCCGGGAGCTGCAGGAGATGGCTGCGACGATCAGCTGGTCGGCTCGCCCGGTGGATTGACGCTCGGCACGGGCCGCGGCGCGTGTGTCGCCTCCGCGCGGAACACGCGCACCGCCGGCACGGCCAGCACCAGGAGCGCAGCGCCCTCGGACGCCGCGACGCCCAGCGCGATGATGGGCGCGGACGCGATGGACGACCCGGCGATCATGGTCGTCAGCCCGACGACGGCGGCAGTGATCGTTGCGCCGAGCACCGTGCGGTAGCGGTGTTCGGGGATCAGCAGGTTGCGGATCAGCGGTGTGGCGGTTGAGAGGAAGAAGAAGGCCAGCCCGAACAGCGCGCACGACATCGGCTCGGCGGCCACAGCCGGACCGAACAGCACTGCGGTGGCCCATGGGCCGAGCAGGGCGATCGCCGCGCCCCCGACGAGGCCGAGGGCCGCGTGCGCGACCAGAGCGATGACATGCCGCGTGCGCCTGTCGGTGGCCGCCGGCTCCAGCACCCAGGCTTGGAACGCGTTGCCGAATGCGATCACCGCCATGATCCCGATGCGGTACACGCGGTCGGCCGATGCGAACGCGCTCGCATCGCCCGCGCTGAGGCCCGCCGTCGCGATCGGGATCGCCGTGGCGCCATAGGCGTTGCCGGTGGCGTCGATCGCCGCGGTGGGGGCGAGTGTGCGCAGGATTGCGACGGCACCACGGGCCGCCGTGCGGTGCTCATCGTCGTGCCGATAGGTGCGCCGGGCGTGGAGCGCGACCGCGGGCAGGGTGAAGGCGAGCAGCAGCAGTGGATACCACACGACCTGTCCGCTGAGCGCGACGATCGGCAGCGCGAGCAGCGACGCGGCCAGCTTCGGCGCCGCGTCGAAGAGCATGAGCGCCCGCGGGTTGCCCTGCCCGATGCAGAACCACGCGGGGGTGAGCCCGCCGAGTGTCATCGCGACGGCGATCAGGATCGATTCGATGCGAAACGCCGGCCCCGAGATCAGCGCCGTCGCGAGTGCGGCTGTCGGGACGGCGATCGTCGACGTGAGCAGTCGCGAGCGAATGCTCTCGCGCAGGATGAGGGAGCGCTCGACGTCGCTGTGGCTCCTGGCGACCCGCACCGGGCCCGCGATGCCCCATCCGAACAGCACGACGACCATGCCCAGGATGCCGATGGACTGTCCGGTCGCGAAGTTTGCCCAGCCCTCCGGGCCGACGACACGTGTGATCAGCGGAAGTATGATGAACGGGGCGAGCGCCGACAGGATCGGTGCACCCGTGAATCCGGCGAACCGAAGCATGAGAGTGCGCATCGGACTCAGTGTACGGGCACCCACGATGACTTCGAGCTGCGGCGAGACGCCGTGCTCCACAGCGAGACGCAACGGAAGAAACGGTGGCTATGCCCGTCCAGGTGAGCGTATGCATGGCGACCTACAACGGCGAGCGGTACGTGGGGGAGCAGCTGCGATCGATCCTCGACGAGCTCGAAGCACACGACGAGGTGATCATCGTCGACGACGCCAGCACCGATTCGACCATCGCCGTGCTCGACGCCGTGGAGGATCCCCGAGTGCGCGTCATCGCGCAGGCGCAGAATCGGGGGTACGTCCGCACGTTCGCGCATGCCATGGAGCTCGCGGTCGGCGATGTGCTGATGCTCGCCGACCAGGACGACGTGTGGGTGCCCGGGCGTCGGCGTGCGCTGGTCGACGCCCTGCGCGACCGGCAGGCTGCCGCATCGAATCTGGTGCTGCTGGGCGACGATGCGCCGCTCCGCTCCCCAGTGACCGGCAAGCCGTGGCGCCTGCGGACGGCGACCTCGCGTCAGCGCATTCGGAACGAGCTTCGGATCCTCTCCGGGGCGGCGCCGTACTTCGGCTGCGCGATGGCGGTGCGGCGCGACTTTCTGAGCAGCCTCATGCCGTTTCCCGAGTACCTGGTCGAATCGCACGACCTCTGGATCGCGACCGTCGCGAACACCTTCGGCGAGCTCCAGCATGTCGACCGTGCGACCGTACGACGTCGCATCCACGAACTGAACGCCTCGTCGCCGCGGCCGCGGGGCGTCAGCGCGGCCCTTCGCTCGAGGTGGATGCTCGCGCGTCTCGCCGCGGAGGCGCTGCGGCGTCGTCGCCGTGCGGCGAAGCGCGCCTAGACGTCGCGCGGTTCGGCCTGCGTGACGAGGGATCGCGGTCGGAGCTGCGCGGACGTTCCGCGCGCGAGGCCCATCATCGGGCGCTCGACCAGCACCCAGCTCAGCCAGGCCGCGCCGAGCGTCAAGACGACGGTGATCGCGATGTAGGCGGGCATGCCGAGCGTCGCGGCGCCGAACAGCACAGCCAGCTGCTGGATCGGCCACGCGTAGATGTAGAAGCCGTAGGAGACATCGTTCTTCGCGATCCACCTCGGCTGCGTGATCACGCTTGAGAGATACAGCAGGCCGTATGCGAGGAACGGGGCGGATGCCTGCCCGCCCCAGCGCGGGACGAAGGCGATCAGCACGACGGCGGCGAGCAGGCTCAGCAGTGCGAACACGCGGTTCATGCCGTACTTCTCGACGATGAAGTAGATCAGCGAGCCGCCCAGGAAGTACGGGAGCAGTCGCGCGAACAGCGCGAAGCTCGGGTCCAAGCCAAGGCGGCCGGCGAGTCCGATCACGGCGTACACGGCGACGCTGAAGACGAAGCAGGCGCCGACAAACACGGGTGAGCGGCGAAACACGGCGAGCCCCCCGAGAAGCCACACGACGATGTAGCAGAGAAACTCGTAGTAGAGCGTCCAGAGCGAGCCGTTCCAGGCGCCTGGGTAAGGGGCCGAGCTCAGCGTCACGCCGATGTCGTAGTTGTTGATGGCGAGGGCGATGTTGCCCCACACGTACTGGAACGGCGTGGGCCCCGTGGTCAGGAACCCCTCGAGCGAGCCTTGCTCGACCAGCTGGGCGATCGGCGCGAAGACGAATGCGGTGACGAACAGGATGACGATGAAGGCCGGGAAGATGCGCGCGATCCGGTGCAGCAGGAACTCGCCCGGCTTCGTGCGGAGCCGGCTTCGAGTGATCAGGAATCCGCTGAGCACGAAGAACCCCGCGACGGCCCATCCACCGAGGTTCTCGCCCTGAATCGAGGGGCCCGTGCCCTGCCCCGCGATGTACCAGGCGTGCGCGAACAGCACGAGCCCCGCAAGGATCAGTCGGAACATGTTGAGGCTGTTGAGCCTGTACGGGTAAGGGGTGCCGGCGAAGAGACGTGAGGTCGTCATCGCCGGACTCATTTCAGCAGATTCCGCTCGGCCATCTCGACGAGCGAGCGCTCATAGCGTTCGCCTTCGACGGGCTCGGTGACCACCCACTGTGCGAACCGTGCGACGCCCTCGCGGAATGGCACCTGCGGCTCGAAGCCGAGCAGGGTGCGCAGGCGCGTCGTGTCGGCCACGTTGTGCCGGATGTCGCCAAGGCGGTAGTTGCCGGAGACCTTTGTTTCGACGCTGGTGCCGAACGCCTCGAAGAGGGCCGCCACGACCTCGTTCACGGTCGTCGCGACGCCGGAGCCGACGTTGAAGATGCCGCCGGCGGCATTCGGCGCCATGGTCGCGAGAAATGTCGCCTCGACGACGTCGTCGATGTACACGAAGTCGCGGCTTTCAAGCCCGTCCTCGAAGATGTTGATCTCTTTGCCCTGACGGATCAGGGTCGAGAAGATCGAGAGGATGCCCGTATACGGATTCTTGAGCGACTGCCCGGGGCCGTACACGTTCTGATACCGCAGCGACACGGGCTCGATGCCGAGCGTCGGCGCGACCGTCATGATGAGCGACTCCTGCATCTGCTTCGTGATCCCGTACACAGACGAAGGATGCAGCTTCGCCGACTCATCGGTGGGCACCATGACCAGGGGACCATGGCCCGGGAGTCGCACGTCGAAGTCGCCCGCGGCCATCGCCGCGTCGTCGCGATGCGGCGGATAGACGATGGCGCCTTCGGGCGTCCGGTACGAGCCTTCGCCGTACACGGATCGCGACGATGCGATGACCAGGCGTCGCACGGTGGTCGGCTCGTTGGCGAGCAGATCGAGCAGCTTCGACGTGCCGCCGACATTCGTCTCGACGTAGCGATCGATCTCGTACATCGACTGGCCCGTGCCCGTCTCGGCGGCGAGGTGCACGACCATCGTCGCGCCAGCGAGGGCCGCGCGAAGCGCATCCTTCGACGTGACGCTGCCGTGCAGCACGGTCGCGACGCCATCGAGCGACCGCAGCAAGGGGGACGTCGTCTCCGGGTCGTCGCCGTGCACCTGCGAGATGAGCGCGTCGAGCACCGTGACCGTCGCGCCCGCATCCACGAAGCGACGGGCCAGGCGAGTGCCGATGAAGCCTGCCCCGCCAGTGATCAAGACGTGGTCGGTCATGGGTAGCATCTCCCGTCGTCAGTTGCGTCCCCTGCAACGTGACTGCGTCGGTGCCGAGCGTGCTCAGCGCGGTCAGGGCGCGAAGATATGCGCCAGCGTCGATTGTAGCCCGGTGGCGGTGCCGTGCCGGAGGACGCCGGGGAGCTCGGCGACGCCGTGCAGCCGCGACATGAGTCGAATCCGCGCGGTGCGGCGCGTGCGGCGCCAGCCCTTGGCCTTCGCGAGCCGCGCTGCGTCTCGGTAGTAGGCGCGCTCGTCTCGGAACCGCTCGCCATCCAGCAGCGTGCGCTGCGAGGCGCTCTCCTGGTGCCGACGATACGAGAACGCGAGCGTCGGCGCATAGACCAGCGAGCCGCCGTCGAACGCGATGTCCATCAGCAGCGCCAGGTCCTGGATGATCGGCAGGCCATCCCGGAAGTCGATGCGCTTGAGGGTCGAGGTGCGAAACGCCAGCGACGGCCAGTACAGCCAGTCGCCGCGAATCAGGCTCGTGGCCATGCGCTCGCCGCGCAGCACCGCCACGCCCTCGTGCCCGCGCGGTGCGAGCACTCGCTGCTTCACCCGGTCGGCCAGCGGGAGCACCGGCGTGCCGCGGCCGTCGACCACCCGCACGCCGGGCTGTACCACGTCGGCATCGGGAACGAGGGTCAGGGCGTGGCGCACGACCTCGAGATAGTTCGGATGCAGCAGATCATCGCAGCCGAGGATCACGATGTGCTCGGTCGTCGCGCGGCGGATCGCCTCACGATAGTTCTCGGTGATCCCGAGGTTCTTGGCGTTGCGCGTATAGGTGATGCGCGCATCCTCGATCCCTGCGAAGTGCGCGGCGACCGTTGCATCCGGGTAGCAGTCGTCAATGACGACGAGCCGCCAATCGGGATCCGATTGGGCCCGTACAGACGCGACGGTCTCGTACAGGAGGGCCGGCTCGCCCCAGAACGGCACGAAGATTTCGATGGTCATGGCACCTTTACCCTATGGCGTGTCGCCCCCTGCGCAGACTGCCCGCGGAGCGGCGACCTGCTAGCTTCGCCGTACGAGGGGGTTGAACATGGGCATTGTTGCAACGCGCGCGGTACGGGTACTGGGCGCTCTCGCTGCGGGGGCGATCGCGCTCGCAGGCTGCGCACCGTCGGCTGAGGCCCCGACCGAGCCGAGTGCCGGAGCGAGCCAGGCTTCTCCGGCACCCGCGAGCCCGATGCCGACGCTGGGGCCGTCCGAAGCCGCTCCGCCGGCCGAACCGGGCTCCGACCCTGCGACGTGGATCGTCGACCTGGACGGCGTCGGCCCGATCCGCGTCGGCGGGTCGATTGCCGAGGCGAGCGATGCACTGGTGGCTGCGGCGTATGCGACCCAGCCTCCGGGAAGCTGTGAGAGCACCGCGGTCAACTTTGCTTCCGCCCGCGCTGCGCCGATCGTGCTGTACTCCGATGAGGGTACCGATCGGATGGGCGTTGTCACAGTGGGGGGCGGCGTGCTTTCAGTCGAGCAACGGGCCGGATCGCCGCGAACGATCGATGGCATCGGCATCGGCTCCACGCTGGCGGATGTGCAGTCGGCGTTCCCTGGCGGCAGCATGGAAGAGATCAACGGTCGCTTTGTGGTGTCAGGCAACGCGTCGTCGGGCAGTACGCAGTACCTCACCTTCCTCTTCTTCGAAGGCGCGGTGGAGCAGTTCACCGTGCAAGAACGGCCGACTCGGTACTGGGACTTCTGCTGAGCTGGTCCGGGAGCGCGTCACCGGCGGGATGCTTCTGCAGTTGCATGCGCGCAGGCATGCCCGGTGTGTGCGACCGGCAGGCAGGTGTGCGGCGATAGACTCGAGGCCGGATGTGGCGGGCGACCTCCGCCGCTCGTCGTGCGCGACGACACTCTCAACAGGGGCAGCACTGCATGGATCTTCTCATCGTCGGCTCGGGCTTCTTCGGCCTCACCATCGCGGAGCGCGCCGCCGCTGCGGGCCGGAAGGTCACGGTGATCGATCGTCGCGGACACATCGGCGGCAACGCGTACAGCGAGGCGGAGCCCGAGACGGGCATCGAGGTGCATCGCTACGGCGCGCACCTGTTCCACACCTCGAACGCGACCGTGTGGGAGTACGTGAACCGATTCACGACCTTCACCAACTACGTGCATCGCGTGTACACGACGCACCAGGGCATCGTGTACCCGATGCCGGTCAACCTGGGCACGATCAACCAGTTCTTCCAGTCGGCCTACACGCCCGACCAGGCGCGTGCGCTGATCCGCGAGCAGGCCGGCGAGTTCGATGTGAAGACGGCGGCGAACTTCGAGGAGAAGGGCATCGCCCTCGTGGGGCGACCCCTGTTCGAGGCGTTCTTCCGCGACTACACCGCCAAGCAGTGGCAGACCGACCCGCAGAAGCTCTCGGGCGACATCGTCAGCCGGCTGCCGGTGCGCTACACCTACGACAACCGCTACTTCAGCGACACCTGGGAGGGGCTCCCCACCGACGGATACACGGCGTGGCTGGAGCGGATGGCCGACCATCCCAACATCGAGGTGCGGCTGAACGTCGACTACTTCGACGAGGCGCAGCCACTGAACAGGCGCGCGACAGTCGGGCAGGTGCCGGTCGTGTACACGGGCCCGGTCGACCGCTACTTCGACTACGCGGAGGGCGAGCTCGGCTGGCGCACGCTCGACTTCGAGCAGGAGGTGCTCCCGACGCGCGACTTCCAGGGCACCAGCGTGATGAACTACCCCGACATGGACGTGCCGTACACGCGCATCCACGAGTTCAAGCACTTCCACCCCGAGCGCAAGGATGTCTACGAGTCAGACAAGACCGTCATCATGCGCGAGTTCTCGCGCTTCGCGAATCGCGATGACGAGCCGTACTACCCGGTGAACACCCCGGACGACCGGAGCGGACTGCTCGCATACCGCGAGCTGCAGAAGGGCGAGCGCGACGTGTTCTTCGGCGGGCGTCTCGGCACCTATCAGTACCTCGACATGCACATGGCCATCGGCTCGGCGCTGTCGATGTGGAACAACCACCTCGCCTCCTAAGCTCGGACTCGTGGCCACGACTTCGCGATCGCGCCCGCAGCGCTATTGGCAGCCCCTCTGGCTGCTCAGCGCCCGCGACCTGCGGGTGCGCTATTCGACGAGCGTGCTGGGATACCTCTGGTCGGTGCTCGACCCGCTGCTGATGAGCCTGATCTACTGGTTCATCTTCACGCAGGTGTTCCAGCGCGGGGTCGGGGCCGAGCCCTACATCGTGTTCCTGCTCACCGCGCTGCTGCCGTGGGTGTGGTTCAACGGCGCGGTCGGCGACTTCACTCGGGCGTTCCTCAAAGACGCTCGCCTCGTGCGCTCGACGGCGATCCCGCGCTCGATCTGGGTGAACCGGATCGTGCTGGCGAAGGGCATCGAGTTTCTGCTCTCGCTGCCGATCCTCGCGCTCTTCGCGATCTTCGCCGGGGCGACGGTCGGGTGGGGACTGCTGTGGTTCCCCGTGGCGATCGTGCTGCAGACGATGCTCACGATCGGGATCGGGCTCATCGTGGCCCCGCTGGTCGTGCTCTACCGCGATCTCGAGCGGGCCACGAAGCTCGTGCTGCGCGTGCTGTTCTACGCCTCGCCGGTCATCTATGGGCTCTCGGATCTGCCCGGGACGGTGTTCCAGCAGATCGCGGCGTTCAACCCGCTCTCGGGCATCTTCTCGCTCTACCGCACCGGGTTCTTCCCCGAGCAGTTCGATGCGCTCGCCGTCATCGTCAGCGCCATCCTGAGCGTGGCGGCGCTCGTGCTGGGAGTGTTCGTCTTCCGCCGCCTCGAGCCGACCGTCCTGAAGGAGCTGTGATGGTGGATGCCACAACCGCCGGCACCCCCATCACCGGCACGTATGCGATCGAGGTCGATGGCCTCGGCATCCGCTTCCGCCGCAACCGGCGCGGCCGACGCTCCTTCAAGGACCTCCTCGCCGGGCGCGCGCGGCGTACGAAGCCGGGGGAGTTCTGGCCGCTTCGCGATGTGTCGTTCACGGTGCGACCCGGCGAATCGATCGGGGTCGTGGGGCGCAACGGGCAGGGCAAGTCGACCCTGCTGAAGCTCGTCACCGGCGTCCTGCTCCCCGACGAGGGGCGGGTCGACGTGCACGGCGGGGTGGCGCCCCTGATCGAGATCACCGGCGGCTTCGTCGGCGACCTCAGCGTGCGCGACAACGTCCGGCTGACGGCGGGCCTGCACGGCATGAACCGCGAGCAGATCGCCGCTCGATTCGACTCGATCATCGAGTTCGCCGAGATCGCCGACTTCATCGCCACCCCTTACAAGCACCTCTCGAACGGCATGAAGGTGCGTCTCGCCTTCTCCGTCGTCTCGCAGCTCGACGAGCCGATCCTGCTCGTCGACGAGGTGCTCGCCGTCGGCGACAAGGCGTTCCGCGACAAGTGCTACCGGCGCATCGACGAGCTGCTCGCCGAGGGGCGCACGCTCTTCTTCGTCTCGCACAACGAGCGTGACCTGCGCCGCTTCTGCACCCGCGGGCTCTACCTCGATCGCGGGCGGCTGAAGATGGACGGCCCGATCGCCGACGTGCTCAACAGGTACAACCGCGACATCAAGCCGACGCAGGTCTAGCGCGGCACGGGGCGCGACCGGTCTTGGTCACACCGGCGCCGCGCTCGATAGTCTGGCTGGCGTGACCACATTCTCCGACGCACCCGAGACCGTTCCCGAGCAGGCAGCTGCGGCGGCCGCGCGACCCTCCTCGCACGAGGAGTCGCTGGTGGCCGGTCTCGCCCCGATGCTCGAGGAGCAGGGGATCGAGCTGAGCGAGGCCGGGGGCGGCGGGATCGCGGGCGTGAACGAGGCGCTCGCGCGGGCGGCGGCGCAGCACCGGATCTCGGTGCTCAGCCCGGTCGGCGCGCGGCGCACGGGCGCGCTGGTCGCGCTGCGCCGATTCGCCGAGGCGCTCGCCGGGGGAGACCAGGAGGCTGCCCGAGGGGTGCTGGGCGAGGTGGAGGCCGAGCCCAAGGGCGACGCGCCGGCGATCGCGCACGTGATCGGCACCGGCGCGAGCGTGCTGGACGACTGGTTCACCGATGCCGCGCTGACCGACGCGCTCGCCGTGGCGCCGATCGCCGGGTGGGGCGGCAAGCCCGCCCGTTCGGTGGCTCGCGACCTCGTCGGGCTGGCCCGGCGCGGCCGCGCGTTCGGCTCGCTGGAGGCGCTGCGGCGCCGCCGCAGCGGGCCCGTGATCCTCGAGGGCGTGGCCCTTGGCGTCGCCGCCGCGGCGGCCGCCCGGGCGAGCAGCGCAGGCGCGCCGATCGAGGCGGTGCTCGCGGCATCTCTCGTCGACGATGCGGATGTCGAGGCCGCGCTCGCCCGCGCCGCCGCGCAGGCTGGTGCCGGCGGGCAGAGCTTCGTCCGCGGCAAGACGCCGCCACGGCCCCGCCCCGTGCGCGCACCTGCGGTCCCGGTCGAGGACCCGCTCGCGGCCGAGTTCGAGGCGTGGCTCGCCGCGCAGGACGAGATCGCGGCGCCGAGCGTGGGCGATGAGCTTGCGATGCTGGGCAAGATGCGCGAGCTCGGCGGCCTCCGCGGCATCGACCTCGGGCAGCCCGGGGCGGTCGCGCCCTTCGCCGAGCTGCTGCGCGAGGCAACGGCGGCCGACACGGGTGAGCTCGAGCAGAACGCGCTCGCGACGCTGCGTGACTATGCCGGGTTTCGGAGCGGTCGCGGCGACGATGCCGAGGCTTGGGAGGGCGCGCGGGTGACCGCGGAGCACGCGCTCCGCCGCGGCGCGGGCACGGCGGCCCTCCGCCGCGTGCTCGCCGCTGCGGATGCCGTCGACCCGGGCGCGCGCGGCGCGGCGCTCGCCGAGCTGCGGATCATCACGGGCGTCGGGGGGATGCTGGACTGGATCGGCCGAAGCAAGGAGGTCACCGAACAGGGTGAGATCCGCGCCGAGGACCACCCTCGGATCGCCGAGCTGCTGGGCGCCGCTGCAGACGGCGGGACCGGTGCTGAGGCGGATGCCGTGCGCGCCGCGTCGCCCGTTCGCGCGTGGTGGACCGCCCTGAGCTATGCCGGGATCGTCGAGACGGCGGCCGCGCGCGCCCGTCGCGGGCGGCACGCAGTCGAGTGGAGCGCCGCGCAGACGCCGCCCCTTGAGCTGGCCGAGCAGATCGTCGCGATCTTCGTCGCCGAGACCATCGCCGCACCGCTCGTGGTCGGCGGCCCCGGCGGCAGGGCTCGCACCACCGCCGCGATCTCGCAGCTGCTTCGCATCGTCGGCGCCGAGGCGGGGACGGCACCCGGGGAGGAGCTGGCGGGCGCGGACGGCGCGGGTGCCCTCTCGGACGAGCTCGCCAACCTGGCAGCGGCGGGGCTGCTGGTCGACGTCGAAGCGGCCGAGCGATCGCCGGCGACCGTGGTGCCCGAGGGCCTTCGCGGCGCGGTCGCACGCGGCCTGCTGCTCTCGATGGAGCTGCTCACGGCCGACGCGTCGCGGGACTGAGCGCTAGGCCCCCAGCGGCGGCATCGGCTGCCACGAGGCATCCCGAGCCAGCGCGCGGCCGTCCTTGACGCCGCGGCGCAGGTTCGACGTGCCGCGCACGGTGCGCTCGACGAACACCAGCCGCACGAGCTCCTTGCCGAAGGTCAGCGCCGAGCCGAGCGCGAAGCGCACCGGCTTGTAGGCGCCGTTGGCCTTGAAGTAGTGCTTGATGAACGCGCGGTTTCGCATGATGTAGTAGCGGTAGGCGTTGCTCGAGGCGTTGAGATGGCGGATGCCCATGTCCCACTGCTTGATCTCGCGCGTGCGGCGCAGGACGAACTCGTCGACGATGACGGCCGTGGTCTGCAGCGAGGCGAGCCAGCCGTAGACCGAGTCGTCCCAGTAGATGAAGAAGCGCGGGTCGGGCAGGCCGATCTTCGCGACGATGTCGCGGTGGATGAACATGCCCTCGAAGCATCCCGAGTTCATGACCCGGTAGCCCGACTCGTCGAAGCCCGCGGGCGCGAAGGGAATCGGGATGCCGAGCGGGATCGAGAGGCGGTACTGCCAGTAGAACTCGCTGCCGTCGTAGTCGTAGCGGCGCCCCTGGATGCTCTTGAAGCGCGGCGCCCACTTGCCCATGCGGGCGAGGCCGTCGGGGAGCACCTCGACGTCGTCGTCCATGAGCCAGATCCAGGTCGAGCCGAGGTCGTAGGCGGTGCGCATGCCCTCGCTGAAGCCGCCCGAGCCGCCCGTGTTGGTGTCGAGGCGGCGGTAGACGAGCTCGGTGCCGAGGCGCTCACGGTACGACTCGACGACCTCGGTCGTGTCGTCGGAGGACGCGTTGTCGATCACGACGACGTGCCCGGGCTTCGGGTCCATCGCGATGATCGAGTCGAGGAGTCCGCGCAGCAGGTGCGATCGGTTGTACGTCACGATCGCGATCGTCGCGGAGGCCGGATCGAACGCTTCTGCAGAGGTCATGTGTGGCTACGTTTCGGTGAGAGGGCGTGGGCGGGGAAAAGGGCGGGGCGCTACGCGTCGGTCGCGAACGCGCGCTGCCATGCGGCCGGCGAGGTGAACTCAGGCGCGGCCGAGCGATACTGCGCCGAAAGGCGTGGCCACTCCTTGGTGATCTGGCGGTGCAGCCGGACGCTGTCGAGCAGCATCCGGCGGAACGCGCGCCGGTCACGCACGTACACGGTCTTGCCCGAGCCGTCGGCCGTCGACACGAGCGCGCTGTTGTAGGCGGGCAGGTGCCACCAGGTCGCATCGGCCTTGGCCAGCTCGACGTCGGGGCGCGCCCGATCGGCGGGGGCCCCGCCGCGCAGCCAGCCGCGCACGAGCGCCTTCACCATGAAGACGCGCAGCGAGAGCCCCGTGGGGCTGCCCTCCTCGCGACTGCGGGTGACGGGAAAGACCTGTCGGCCCCGCCGCGAGACGGGTGTCGGGTCGCCGGCGCGGAACACGTGCGTCTCGGGAAACTCGGACGTCACGCGCCGGGCATCCGGGAGCGCGGTGGCGAGCCGAGCATGCATGTGCTCGGGTCCGCTCAGGACGTCGCGCAGCGCACGGTGGCGCAGCGCGACCGCGGAGTACTGCATCGAGAGCAGGTGCTTGAGATCGGCGCGTCGGCTGTGCACGATGAGTCGGCCGCCGTCCCGCTCGCGGGAGTGGAGGAGTGCCGCGACGAAGCGGTTGCGGGCGTGGAAGTACGCCTGCCAGTCGATCGTGTCGTCCTTGTCGACCCACGAGACGTGCCAGAGCGCGACGCCGGGCATCGACACCGTGGGGAAGCCGGCATCGCCGGCGCGGAGGCAGAACTCGGCGTCATCCCACTTGATGAACCCGGGGATCGAGAGCCCGATCTGGCGGATGACCTCGGTCGGGATGAGGCACATCCACCAGCCGTTGTAGTCGGCGTCGAGACGCTGGTGCAGCCACGGCGTCTGCCGCAGATTGCTCACGCTGAAATCGTGCGGCAGCTGGTCGTTGAAGAGCGCGCGCCACATGAACGGGTCGTTGTCGACCACCTCGGCCCACGCGTGGAGCTTCGGGCGGTCGAGCAGGTCGAACATATGCGCGCCGACCAGGGTGGGCCGACTCGTGTAGCGGCCGAAGGCGATCGCGCGGAGCACGCTCTCCGGCTCGATCTTGACGTCGTCGTCGAGGAGCAGCACGAAGTCGCTCTCGGGGCGCTGCAGGGTCTCGGCCATCGCGCGCGAGAATCCGCCGGAGCCGCCGAGATTCGCCTGGGTGAGGACGACGAGCTGGCCGCCGAGCGATGCCGCGACCTCGTCGAAGTCGGGCTGGGCGTCGACACGGTCGGTGCCCTGGTCGGTCAGGAACACGCGATCGAGCTCGGCGAGCACATCGGGGTTCTCGCCGAGGGCGCGCAGGGTCTCGACACAGTAGGCGGGCTTGTTGAAGGTGGTGATGCCGAGCGAGGCCTTGCCCGCGCGCACGGGGTCGACCTCGACCGTCCACTCGCCGCGGCTGAACGTCAGCGGTTCGTCGTCGGCCATGATGTCGAACCAGTACCAGCCGCCGTCGCCGAAGGTCGACAGCGGGAGGGCCAGCGTGGTCGTCGCGTCGCCGGTCACCTCTCTCGATTCCACGCGCTGCGAGATGCCCTGCCCGTTGGAGCGATAGACGAGCACGGTGCCCGGGCCGCTCGTGCGAATGCGCAGGGTGACCTCGCGCACATTGGTCCAGTGCTGCCAGTACGAGGCGGGGAAGGCGTTGAAATAGGTGGCGAACGAGACGCGGCGCCCCGGGAGGATGCGGGCGCTGCTGCGGCTCAGGACATTGCTCATGTGCGCGCGCTGGGAGAGCCGCACGGGCACGTCGTCGACGGTGGCCCAGGTCTCGGGGTCGACGTACAGCGGCAGGATGTCGGGGTCGCGTTCGGCGGGGAAGACCACGTTCTGAACGGTGTATGACAAGACGGGAACTCCAGAGCGAGGCGGAAAGGGGGCGGGCGCCGTTGCCCTGCGTCGCGAGCCATTCTAGCCCCGGCGTCTGTGACCTTCCCGGGGCGCGCCCGCAACTCAGTGCGCCTGCGGGCCGGCCCCCGGTGCATCCCGGCCGGGCAGACGCTCCCGCCACGAGCGAGACTGGCCCGCGCGCACCGCGCAGAGCACGAGCATGAACCAGCCGGCCCCCACCAGGGTGAAGCTCTCGAAGACCGACTCGATGAGCAGCGCCACGGTGATCAGGGGCGTCCACGCGTAGATCACCGAGCGGCGCTCGCTCGCGACGAGCCAGCCGCGCACGAGGGTGACGCCGCAGAATGCCGCGAACACCAGGAGTCCCACCCAGCCCACCTGCAGGAGCACGTCGAGGTAGGCGTTGAGCGCCGTCGCGTGCCGATCGCCCACGGCGGCGTTGATCAGATAGAACGGCAGCTCGTTGCGGTCCCAGGGCCCGAACCAGCCCCAGCCCTGCAGGGGGCGCAGCCCGACGAAATCGAGCAGGGAGTCCCACAGCGCCGCGCGGGTGAAGAAGTCGGAGCCGGCGCCGAGGAACGCGATGATCATGTGCCGCAGAATGTAGGCGACGACCCCCGCGGCGAGCACCAGCGCGGCGAGCACGCTCTGCACGAGCCCGCGCCGCGCGAGCGGTGTGGAGCGCACCAGGGCAAGGACGCCGGCGGCGATGCCGACCCCGAGCACGAGCACGTACACGGTGGGGGAGGCGCTCAGCAGCGCGAGCGCGCCGGCGAGCACCACCGAGACGATCGAGACGCCCCGGCGCACGCTGGCGGTGCGCCACTCGATGACGAACGTGATCAGCGCGATCACCGCCGTGAGCCCGAGCAGGTTGCGGGTGCCGAAGATACCCTGCACCGGCCCGCCCATGGCGATGTTGCCCTGGATGCCGAGAAACGCGAACGGCACATCGAGCAGGATGCCGCTGAGGATCTCGAGGGCGAGCGAGAGCCCCAGCAGCATTCGCAGCACATCGCCGATCGAGCGGACGGTCTGGAGCGTGTCGCGCACGTGCGCCACCACGACGGCGAGGAATGCGATCGCGGCGAGCGCCAGCCAGCCGAGCAGGGTGCGCCCCGGGTCGGTCGACCACAAGGTGCTCGCCAGCGTCACGAGCAGGAACAGCACGAGCGTGGAGGGCAGCAGTCGGGGCCACGAGATCTCCTCGCGCCGCACGAGCAGCATCGCGGCGCCGATCACGCAGAGGCCGGCCACCACCGAGATGCTGCCCGCGAGGCCGAGCAGTCGCGCGAGCGCGGGGATCGAGAAGATCGTGCCGACGGCGGTCAGGGTGAATGCGCGGGCCATCTCGGCCGAGAACAGCAGCGCGCGAAGCCGTCCCTGCGGGGCCGACGGCGGCGAGGACAGCGGCGTGCTCATGCCGTGCGCGCCGCCGCGCCCGAGGTCGCCGCCACGCCGCTGCTGGCGCCGGCGCCAGACGCCGCCGCAGCGGCCCGCGCCTCGGCCTGTCGCTCGCGCCGACTGTGGGGCGAGCCGCGCTCCTCGCGCGGCCCGACGTCGACCAGCGGCGTCTGCTTCAGCTTGAACACGAGCATCACGATGAACATCCACCCCCACTCCATGAGCGGACGCGACTCCATGAGCCCCTGCACGAGCAGCACGGTCGCGAGCAGCGTGGGCAGCACCGCCACGGCCGAGTACGGGCGCGTGGCGACCAGGTCGAAGCGGGGTCGATCGACCGCGAAGAACCACGAGCGCCACAGCAGCGAGAGCATCACGAGCGCCAGCAGCACCACGCCGACGATCCCGAGCTGCATGAGCACGTCGAGCCACATGCTGTGCGCGTGGAACACCGTCAGCCCGTTCACAACGATCCAGCCGTCGAACTGCGGCACCCAGGGGAACCATGGGGTGGAGTATCCAGAGCCGACGACGGGGTGCTCCGCGGCGCGCGCGAGGACGGCCCGCCAGATCTCGGTTCGGCCGGTGAAGTCGTCCGACTTGCCGAGCGCCGCAAGCAGGGGCTCGCGCAGCGCGAGCAGTGCGCCGGCGCCCAGGATCGCGACGGCGGCGAAACCGGCGTAGAGGCGGGTGCGCGCGCCGGGGCGCTGCGCCCGCCGCATCAGCCAGATGGTCGCGAACACGACCAGCACGGCGGCGCCGGCGACCCACACCGTGGCCGAGTTCGCGCGCCACAGCAGAAACGCCGACAGCACGATCCAGCCATACAGCGCGGGGCGCCGCGACGCCCCGGAGGCGATGCGCACGGCGAACACAATGATCGCGACGAGCGCCGCGACAGCGAGGAGGTGCGCGTTGCCGACGATGCCCTGGATGCGCCCGCCGTCGAGCAGATTGTTGCGCGACCAGTACAGCTCGACCTCGTGCTGCCCGCTCCACAGCAGGAAGTTCGGCAGGATCGGCGCCTGCACGATCAGCGAGACCCACAGCTCGAACAGCAGCGAGAGCCCCATCACCCACTTCAGCGCCGAGGCGATCGCGCGCACCAGGCCGCGCCACGACAGCGCTGCCGCGACGAACAGGCCCTGCATGGTGGTGATCGCGAGCACGGCCCAGGTGATGGCCGTGGCATCCCGCCATGACGACCAGATGACGGATGCCGCGGCCCACGCCACGTAGGCGAGCACGAACCACGGCAGTCGACGCCAGCCGAGCGGAATGCGCCCGGCGATCCAGATGACCAGGGTGGCGACGGCGGTCGCCGCGAGCAGGATCGCGAGACCGACCGCGCCGAGCAGGTTGAACCAGAACGTGGTGGCCAGCGCGATGAACAGCAGGAGGATGCAGTAGGCGCGCAGCAGCAGGTGCCGAGTCGACGCGCGTGCCGGCGCGGTGGGAGCCGGGGCGACGGGGTGACTCGAGAGTGCGGCCATGATGCACCCAGAGTAGCGCGGGGCCGCGACGGCGCGGTGGGCGCGGGTGGGCCGGGCGGGCGGCACGCGTTCGCGGCCGCGCGCCGACGGGCTGGGGTGGCGCGACGGGTGATCCCAGGCAGCGCGGTTAGCCTGGAGTCATGCTCCTGCCGCTCACGAATTCGCCGCGCCCGTACGCGTGGGGTTCGGTGACGGCGCTCGCCCGGCTGCAGGGCCGCGACATCTCGGGGGAGCCGGAGGCCGAGCTCTGGCTGGGCGACCATTCGCGATCGCCCGCGACGGTCGGCGACGGCAGCGGCCGCACGCTCGATGTGTGGCTCGCCGACGCGGGCGCCGAGCCGCTGCCGTACCTGCTGAAGGTGCTCGCCGCCGCGGCCCCGCTCTCGCTGCAGGTGCACCCCTCCGCCGAGCAGGGCGCCGCGGGCTTCGCGCGCGAGAACGCGCTCGGCCTCGCCCTCGATGCGCCCGAGCGCAACTATCGCGATCCGTGCCACAAGCCCGAGGTGATCGTCGCGCTCAGCGACGAGTTCCGCGCGCTGTGCGGCTTCCGCCCCCTCGACGTGACCCGCCGGCTGCTGCGCGCGCTCGCGACGCCGGGGGATGCCTCGGCCCGCGCCGTCGCGACGCTGCTGGAGATGCTCGACGCGGCACCGGACGCTGACGCTGACGCTGACGGTGACGGTGACGGTGACGGTGACGGTGACGCAGACGCAGACGCCGCCGCGGTCGGGCGCACCGTGCGCTGGCTGCTCTCGGAGGCGGGCGCAGAGGTGGTCGGCGGCATCGAGGAAGCGATCGTGGCATCGGCGGATGCCGCAACGACGGCGGACGGGCCGGCGGCCGATGCCGCGGCCGAGTTCGCCCCCGAGCTCGCGAACGCGCGGGCGCTCGCCGAGGTATACCCGGGCGACCCGGGGGTCGCGGTCTCGCTGCTCATGAACTTCGTCGTGCTGCGCGCGGGCGAGGCGCTCTGGCTGCCCGCGGGCAACCTGCACGCCTACATGTCGGGCCTCGGCGTCGAGCTGATGGCCGCGAGCGACAACGTGCTCCGCGGCGGGCTCACGCCCAAGCACATCGACGTCGACGAGCTGCTGCGGGTGCTCGATACCCACGCGCTCGTGCACCCGAGGATCGAGCCGGTCCGTGGCGAGCGCCCCGAGATCGACGTCTTCGCGCCCGGGATCCCCGACTTCGAGCTGCTGCGGGTGCGCGCGGTCGACGCGCCGGTGCCGCTGGAGCTGCGGGGCACCGCGGTGGCCCTCGCGACGGAGGGAACGCTCACGCTGCGCTCGGGGAGCGGCGAGGCGGCCCGGATTCGGGCCGGTGAGGCGCTGCTGCTCAGCGGCGAGGCCGGCGTCGAGGTCGTCGGCACCGGTGAGCTGTTCGTGGCGCAGTCGGGGGCCTGAGGCATCCACCGCCCGCCGCATTTGTCGACACGCGCGGCGCGTCGCAAACGTTCAAGAGGGCGTTGAGGGTTTAATGCCGGCGGCTTGACCTGAGCGAACTACACCTGTGTAATTACTTGTGGGCACCGCGTGGTGCCGCATAAGGGGGGAGAGAGGCGATATGGCAGTCGTGGGATATCGTTCGGGCGTTCCCGAAGATTGGTTTGTCGATCCGGTGCAGCTCGGCGTGCCTGGCGTGCGCCGCGAGGTCACCGGAGACGACGAGGGGCAGCTTGCCTGGCAGACGGATGCGCTGTGCGCGCAGACGGACCCTGAGGCATTCTTTCCCGAGAAGGGTGGGTCGACGCGCGACGCGAAGCGCATCTGCACCACCTGCGAGGTGCGCACGGAGTGCCTCGAGTATGCACTGAAGAATGATGAACGATTCGGCATCTGGGGCGGGCTCAGCGAGCGCGAGCGCCGGAAGCTGAAGCAACGAGCCTGATTTCGCGTTCGTGCCCGCGATCGGGCGCTGCGACGAAGCAGCGCGCTGGTCGATCCCCCGGGCATGGATGGATTGCTGTGCGGCGCGCCCCGTCGTCTCCGACGCGGGGCGCGCCTAGGCTTTTCTCGCTATGCGTTCCCGAGTTCATGCCATCCTTGTGGCGCGTGATCACGCCCAGCATCTGCGGCGCACGCTCGCCGCGCTGAAGGCGCAGACGACGCCGCCCGCGATGCTCACGATCGTGCTGCTCGGCCGCGACGAGCAGGTGCGCGCCGTGGCATCGGCATCCGGCGCCGACGCGGTGATCGCCGCGCCCGATGGCACCTCGTATGCGAAGGCCGTGGGCCTCGCCGCGCGCCGCACGCCCGAGCGCAGCCACGTCTGGCTGCTCGCGCAAGACACCGCACCCGAGCCCCAGGCGCTCGAGCGTCTCGCCGGCGGCCTCGAGCTCGCGCCCTCGGTGTGGGTCACCGGCCCGAAGCTCGTGGGCTGGCACGCTCCCGAGCAAATCGCATCGCTCGGCGTCACCCTCACCACTCGCGGCCGCGCCATCGAGCTCGCCGCGGGCGAGCGCGACCAGGGGCAGCACGACGGCGAGAGCGACGTGCTCGGCGTCGACGTGCGGGGCGCGCTCGTGCGCGCCGAGGCGTGGGCGATCCTCGAGGGCCTCGACCACGCGCTCGCCGGCGCCGACGAGGGCCTCGATCTCGGCATCCGCGCCCGCCTCGCCGGCGGACGGGTCTCGGTGCAGCCCCTCGCCCGCGTCGCGGTCGCCGACGACGGCGTGGCGGGGATGCCGCTGCCCGGCACCCCCGGCACCCGCTCCCGCCGCGCGTACGCCATGCGCACGGCGCTGCTGCACCGACGACTGACCTTCGCCCGGCTCGTGCCGATGCTCCTGTGGTGGCTCGCCATCCTCCCCGTCGCGCTCGTGCGCAGCGTCGCCCTGACCGTGCAGAAGATGCCGGGTCGCGTGTTCCCGGAGTGGGGAGCCGCGCTGACCGTGCTCGTGCGCTGGGGCGCGCTGCACCGCTCGCGCCGCCGTGTCGCGCGCACCCGGACGCAGTCGTGGGCGGACCTCGCGCCCCTGCGGATGAGCGAGGGCGAGCTGCGCCGCGAGCTCGCCCTGCGCTCCGACGAGCCCGCCGAGACCGAGGCCGGACACACCGAGCTGCACTTCTTCACCGGCGGCGGGCTGCTCCCGCTGAACACCACGGTGGCGGGGCTGTGGTCGGAGGCCGCCTACGGCGTGCGTGCCGCGGGCCTCGGCACGACCGGTGCCGCCGACCCGTTCGCCGCGGTCGTCGCGCTGCTCGGCTCGCTGACCTGGTGGGCGCCCTCGCAGGCGATGGTCGTGCTCTGGATCATCGCGCTGCCGCTCGCGCTGCTCGGCGGCTGGTTCGCCGCCACCCGCGTCACCGACCGCGCCGGCCTGCGCATCGCGGCCGCCATCATCTGGACGCTCGCGCCGACGTTTCTCACCGCACTGGCCGACGGACGCCCCGCGGCCGTGCTCGTGCACCTGCTCCTCCCGTGGCTGTTCGCCGCAGGCTCGGTCGCCTACCGCTCCTGGGGCGCGGCCGGTGCCGCGTCGCTGCTCCTGCTCGCCGTGCTCGCCTGCGCACCGATCCTCGCCCTGCCGCTCGCGGTGCTCTGGGTCGTGGCCATCGTGCTCGGGCGCGGCGGCATCGCCCGGCTCCTGTGGCTGCCGGTGCCGACCATCGTCGTGTTCGCCCCGCTCGTCTGGCAGCGCGGCTTCGTCGAGGCGAACTGGCTGGGCCTGCTCGCCGACCCGGGCGCCGTGTGGGCCGGCCCTCGTGCCGCCGTGGATGCCGCCGGTCGCGCATCCGTCGCCGCCGGGTTCCCCGCCGGCGACGGCGCCGGATGGCCCGCGCTGTTCGGCCAGCTCGGCTGGTCGGGTGGCGCGGTCGTCGCCTTCGCGCTCGTCGCCCCACTCGCGGTCCTCGCGCTCGCGTCGCTGCTCACCCCGCGCCTGGGCGCCGCCGCGGTGCTCGTCGGCGTGGCGCTGCTGGGCGTGGGCACGGCGATCGTCGCGACCCTGCTCTTCGTGCAGACCGTGGGGGAGGCGTCCATCGCCCTGTGGTCTGGAACCGGCGTCAGCCTGGCCTGGCTCGGCGCGACCGGTGCCGCGATCGTCGCCGTGCAGGTGCTGGGCGGCGCCTCCGCGCGCCCTCGGGCCTGGGCGGCGGCGCTGGTCGCCACGCTTGCCGTGATCGTGCTGGCGGTTCCGGCCCTGGCGTCGATGGCGCGCGGCGAGACGCGGCTGACGAATGGCCCGAGCAGCACGCTGCCGGCGTACGTCGCCGTCGCCGGCATCGACGACCCGAGCACGCGCACCCTCGTCCTCACTCCGCAGCCCGATGGCGGCGTCGCGGCGCGCATCGTCTGGGGCGCGAGCGAGACCCTCGGCGGGCAGTCGACGGCGGACTCGACCGCGCGCACGGCCACCGCCCGCGATGCGCAGATCGCCGAGCTGACCGCGAACCTCGTGGCCCCGAGCGGCGCCGACGTCTCGGAGCTGCTGGACGCGGCCGGCCTGTCGTTCGTGCTGCTGGTGGGCGATGCCGAGGCCGCCGGGGTGAGCGATCCCGCCCGCATGCGCATCCTCTCGGCCGCGGCATCGCTCGATCAGATCGCCGGCCTCGTCGCCGTGGGCAACACCGCGCGGGGCGAGCTGTGGCGGGTCGAAGCGCCCGCGACGACCACCGCGCCCGCGGCGCCCAGCGCGCAGGGCGCCATCATCACGCTGCAGCTCGTGGCGCTCGCGATCGCCGTGCTGCTGGCGCTGCCGACCGCGGCGTCGCGTCGCGCCTCGCGCCGCTGGCCGCATCTGCTGGTCGGGGTCGGGCGCGGGCGCGACCGCGATGTCGTTCGCTCTGCTGGGGCTGGGGATGGGGCTGGGGTTGGTGCTCGTGCTACGGCCGATGCCGATGCCGATGCGGGCCTCGGCTCGAAGGGAGGCGAGGCATGACCCGCTCGCGTGCGTTCGCGGCCGCGACGCTCGGCGCTCGGCTGATCGTCGGCGCCTCGGTCGCCGTGGGCGCCGTCGCCCTGGTGGGCGCCGCGGTGTTCACGCCCTGGCGGCCGGTCGTCACGACCCCGCTCGCGCTCGACGAGCGCCCTGCCGCCGCCGATGTGACCCTCGCGTGCGCGGGCGGCATCCTGGTCGGCGGGCGCACGAGCGTGGATGCCTCGGCCATCGACGTCGCCGCTGCGGCGACGACGATCGCGGGAGCCCCGGCGATCGCCGCCGGCGGCGCCGGACCCGAGGTGACCGCCCTCGTCACCCCCGATGTGCAGGGCGAGCTCGGCGCGCTCAGCTACATCGAGGCGCCCTCGGCCGACGCGCCCGCGCAGCTCGCCGCCGCGACGTCCAGCGTCGTCGAGGCCGACGACATCCGCGGGCTCGCTGCCGCCGGATGCACCCCGCCGCTGAGCGAGTCCTGGCTCGTGGGCGGCGCGAGCACGACCGGGCGTGCGGGCTTCGTGCAGCTGGGCAACCCGAGCGCCGTGGCGGCGACCGTCTCGCTGACCGCGTTCACGGCGGCCGGGGCATCCACCGCCGACGGCGGCGCCGGAACCGTCATCGTCGTGCCGCCCCGCGCGCAGCGCGTGGTGCCGCTCGCGGGGCTCGCGCCCCACGCCGACAACCCCGTCGTGCGAGTGACCGCGCAGGGCGCGCCCGTCACGGCGACGCTGCAGTCGAGCTGGATCCGCACCATCACGCCCTCCGGCGTCGACGTGCAGACCTCGATCGCCCTGCCCTCGGCGCGTCAGGTGATTCCGGGCGTCGTCGTGCCGGCGGGCCCCGCCGACGAGCTTCCCGACGCCGTGACGACGGTCGTGCGCGTGCTCGCGCCGGCGTCGGCGGGCGAGGCGCGCGTCACCGTGGCGACGGGCGTGGATGCTCCTGCCCTGGCGCCGATCAGCGTGCCCATGGAAGCGGGGGTGCCCGTCGACCTGGAGCTTCCTCGGCTCCCGGCGGGCTCGTACTCGATCACCGTCGAGGCCAGCGTGCCGGTCGTGGCGGCGGCGCGCCAGGCCACGCAGGCGGGCCCTGGCGGCGACTACGCCTGGCACGCGGCGGCTCCCGCAATCGCGGTGCCGAGCCTGTTCGCCGTGACGGGCGGCGGCGCGCCGACGCTGCATGTCACCAGCGCGGGCGCGCCGGCGACGGTCACGGTGACGCCCCCGAACGGCCGGGCCATCGCGCTCGCGCTGACGGCCGGCGGCACCGCGACGCTCGCGCTGCCGGGCACCGGCGTCTACGCGATCGACGCCGGCGGCGTCGTGCTGCACGCATCGGTGTCGCTCGTTGCCGAGGGGCTGAACGCCGCCTACCCGGTGTGGTCTTCGGAGGCGCTGGGCGACGCCGTACGGGTGTATCCGTAGGGTCTGGTCGCCGTGCTCGGGTCGGGCTCCGCGTTGCTCGGCTTGCGGTGCGTTGCGGTCGCCGTCGTTGACCTCAAGCCCGCCGAGCACTGGAATCACGCCTTCGCCGAGGGCAGTGCCGCCGGCGACGACCCGCCTCCGTTCCGAGCGCATGCGCGGCACGACACCGCTGTCAGATTCGTTCCGACGGCGTCGCTGCGTTCAGCGGAGCCCTGAGTGCTTCAAGCGCGACGGGTGGCGGCTGAGCACGTCGTGTGCGTCTCGTCAGCCGCATGACGCCGGTGGCTACGCTGGCGGGCATGTGCAGCACGAAGAACGCCGCGGGCCGCCCAGCCTGGCTGCTCGCGCTGGTGTGGTCGATCGCGATCGTGCTGGCGTTCGTCGGCACGGTGCTGGCGATCGCGTCGGGCAGCGTCTGGCCGCTTGTCGCGTTCGCCGGCTTGGCCGTGCCGATGATGCCCATCGGGTCGAGGCGATCGTCTCGTCAGGGCGCTGCTGGAACGCGCTGAGGTGCGGGGCGCCGGGCGGTAGAGCTAGAAGTGGAAGTGGTCGCGGCCGAGATCCCAGGGGTCGCGGCCCAGGTACTCGGCGCTCGCGCGGAACACGCTGGCCTCGATCGCCATCCGGCGGTGCAGCTCGTCGTCGCGGTGCAGACGGGTGAGGCGCTCGATGGGAAGCCGGTAGAGCACGATCCGCTTCTGCGCCGTGCTCGTCCACCAGCGAGGCAGGCCGTTCGGGTCGGGATGCTCGGGCATCGCCGCGATCTCGTAGCGCACGTCGATCAGCTCGGGCCACGCCGAGCGGAGGAACTCGGCGGCGCCGCCGACCGCGATCTCGAAGCGATCGAAGCGGGTGTCCAGCGGCGGCAGCGGCGGGCGGACGACCGAGCTGCGGCCGACGCGGCCGTGGCGGTCGTGCCGTGAGGGTCGCCGCGGAGCGGTTTCGGGGATGCGAGCGGCCCGGCCCCACAGTCTTGCCATGCGGCCAAGTCTAGGTGAGGGCGCGCCGCGCGGGTGCCGGGAGCCGAGGCGCCTTCGCATAGGCTGGCCGGGATGCTGCAACGACTCTGCTCCAAAGTCGCGTGCGCCCGTGAGGCGGTTGCGACGCTGACCTACGACTACGGCGACCAGATGGCCGTGCTGGGTCCGCTCGCAGCGCATCGAGAACCGCACGCGCACGACCTGTGCGCCATTCACGCCGACCGTCTCTCTGCGCCGAAGGGGTGGCAGGTCGTCCGCCACGCGACGATGCGCATCGAGGCGCCGTCACCCGCACCGGCAGCGCCGCCGCGGGGAGGCCATACGTCGCGATAGGGCGACTCGAAAGGGAATTCATGACCGTCTGGCGCAAATGGGTGCTCCCGATCCTGACCCTCATCGTGTTCGGCGCGATCGCCGCGAGCCTCGTGAAGGTGGCATTCTTCCCCGACGCCCAGGCGTCGGCCGAGCAGCCGTCCGGCCAGATCGCCGACCCGGTCATCCCGGTCGAGCGCGGCTCGATCGTCAACGCGCTGGATGTCGCGGGGACCGTCGCCCGCGACGCCCCCGTGGCGCTGAAGTCGGATGTCGAGGGCGTCGTCGTCGAGGCGCTCGTCGCCGATGGGCAGCGCGTTGCCGCCGGGCAGGTGCTGTTTCGCGTGAAGACCGACTCCCCGGTGCGCACCGTCGACCTGGTCGCGCCGTTCGCGGGCGACCTCAGCGACGTCGCGCTCGTGAAGAATCAGCGCGCGTCGGTCGGCGTCGAGTACGCCAAGCTCACACCGCTGACCTTCCACGTGCTCGGCACGATCGAGCCCGTGCAGCTCTACCGGCTCATCAACGCCCCCACCGACGCATCCCTCTCGATCGCCGGCGGCCCCGCCCCGTTCACCTGCACCGGACTCACCGTGCAGGTCGCCGACGACGCGACCACGAGCGTGCGCTGCGCGATCCCGGCCGAGCAGACCGTGTTCGCCGGGCTTCCCGCCACGATCGGCATCACCGTCGGCACCGTCGAGGATGCGCTCATCGTGCCCACCACCGCGGTGCAGGGCGGCGCGGGCAGCGGCCGCGTCTGGGTCGACACCGGCGCGGGCGAGCCCGAGGAGCGCACCGTCACCCTCGGCGTCTCGGACGGCGTGAGCGTCGAGGTGGTCGAGGGCCTCGCGGAGGGCGACATGATCCGTCAGTTCGTGCCGGGCATCCTCGCACCCGTCGAGCAGTTCTGCTACGAGATCGCCCCGGGCGAGGAGGTCTGTGAGTCGGGAGTCAGCTGGTGACCTTGCTCCAGCTCGCCGGCGTGGCGCGCAGCGTGCGGCTGCCCGACGGCGCGAACCTCGACATCCTGACCGACATCGACCTCGAGGTCGAGGTCGGCGACCACGTCTCGATCGTCGGCCGCAGCGGCTCGGGCAAGACGACGCTGCTCAACATCCTGGGGATGCTCGACGAGCCGACCGCGGGCACCGTGACGTTCGAGGGCCGCGAGGTGCGCGGTCTGAGCGCTCGCGCCCGCGACCTCGCGCGGGGTCGAGACATCGGGTTCGTCTTCCAGCAGTTCAACCTCCTGCCCGGGCGCACGGCGCTCGAGCAGGTCGTGATGCCCCTGATGTACTCGCAGGGCACCATGTTCTGGCGCCGCCGCGAGCTGGCGGCCGAGATGCTCGAGCGCGTGGGCCTCGCCGGACGCCTCGACTCGAAGCCGGAGAAGCTCTCGGGCGGCGAGCAGCAGCGCGTCGCGATCGCCCGCGCCCTCGTGCGAAAGCCGCGGCTCATCCTCGCCGACGAGCCCACCGGAGCCCTCGACATCGACACGGGCGCCACGGTCATGGCGCTCCTCGACGACGTCGCGACCGAGTCGGGCGCGGCGCTCATCACGATCACGCACGACCTCCACGTCGCCGCCCGCGCGCGCCGGCACTACCGCCTCGACGGGGGCGTCCTGCGCCCCGCAGACCTCGAGCTCGCCTTCGCGGCCAGCACGCTGACGGTGGATGCCTCGGCCGAGGCCGCCCTCGGGCTCAGCGTGGCCGACGCCCCGGCCGCCCCGAACGGGGAGGGCTGAGATGGCGCGCGCCGGCATCGCGCCGTTCGTCGGGGCCATCGGCGAGGCCTGGGATGAGCTGCGGGTGCACAAGCTGCGGGTGCTCCTCAGCCTCATCGGCGTTGCGCTGGCGGTCGCGGCGCTCACCGCCGTCGTCGCGATCGGCGAGCTGCAGCGCCAGTTCATGGCCGAGATGAACGACCGCTGGGGCGGCCGCGAGGCCACGCTCACGATCGCGAAGTACCCGAACGGCAGCGAGCAGGTCGATCAAGACGCCTGGAACACCCAGGTCGAGCGGGTGTTCGAGCGCTACGACTTCTCGCACAGCACGCGCAGCGCCCAGACCGAGCTGTTGGCGGGGCTGCCGGAGGGGATGACGCCCGTGCAGGCGCGGATCGTCGACCCCGCGTTCGGCACCATCCACCGGGTGAGCATCGAACAGGGCCGCTGGTTCGTGCCGGCCGATGCCGAGCTGCTGGCGCCGGCGATCGTGATCTCGGCGCCGCTGTGGGAACGCCTCGGCTCGCCCTCGATCGACACCCATCCGACGGTGCGGATCGGCGGCGTCTGGGACGGCGTCTACCAGGTGGTGGGCGTCACGCCCAAGCAGGGCGTCTGGGACGAGGAGCTGCGCATCGACATGCGCTTCGACGACTTCCGCGCCCCGATGGACGCGCTGCCGGCCGGGTTCAGCATGCAGCACGAGGTGTGGCTGACGACCGCGCAGGTGGGCGAGATCGCACCCGTGCTCGCCCAAGACCTGCGGGCCGGGCTCACAGACGACTTCACGGTCGAGGTGCGCCGCTCCGACTACGGCGCGCAGATGGGCGGCGACCCGATGATCGTGTTCACGCTGATCACCGGCGCCATCGCCGGCATCGTGCTGCTGCTGGGCGGGCTCGGGCTCGTCAACATCCAGCTCGTGGCCATGCGCCAGCGCATCCGCGAGATCGGCGTGCGCCGCAGCTTCGGTGCGACGGGCGGGCGCATCTTCCTCGCCGTGATGCTCGAGAGCGTCGTCGCGACCCTGGTCGCCGGTGCCATCGGCATCATCATCGTGGTGGTGCTCATGCAGCAGCCGTTCGTCGTGCAGGGCCTGGCGCCGGGCATCTCCGATGTTCCGCCGTTCCCGTTCTCGGCCGCGCTGACCGGACTCATCGCGGCGGTGGGGGTCGGCGCGATCGCCGGGCTCATCCCCGCGCTGATCGCCGTGCGCGTCAAGCCGATCGACGCGATCCGGTTCTGACGCCCGGGCCGGGGCCGCCGGCGGCGGGTGGCAGAATGGTCGGATGCCTGCTTTTGATTTCAAGGTCGCCGATCTTTCGCTCGCGGCGACCGGCCGCCACCAGCTCCGCCTCGCCGAGAACGAGATGCCCGGCCTGATGGCCCTGCGCGAGGAGTTCGCAGCCTCGCAGCCGCTGCGCGGCGCGCGCATCGCCGGCTCGCTGCACATGACCGTGCAGACGGCCGTGCTCATCGAGACGCTCGTCGCCCTGGGCGCGCAGGTGCGCTGGGCCAGCTGCAACATCTTCTCGACGCAGGACGAGGCCGCCGCCGCGACCGTCGTCGGCCCGGGCGGCACCGTGGATGCGCCCGCAGGCGTGCCCGTGTTCGCGTGGAAGGGTGAGAGCCTCGAAGAGTACTGGTGGTGCACCGAGCGCATCTTCGACTGGTCGGCCGAGGCCGCCGCCGCGGGCGCCGACTGGACCGGGCCGAACATGATCCTCGACGACGGCGGCGACGCCACGCTGCTCGTGCACAAGGGCCGGGAGTTCGAGGCCGCCGGCGCGGTGCCGGCCACAGCCGAGGGCGACTCGCACGAGTACGGTGTGATCCTCGAGCTGCTGCGCGCATCCATCGCGCAGGCACCCGGGCGCTGGACGAAGGTCGCCGACGGCATCATCGGCGTCACGGAGGAGACCACCACCGGCGTGCACCGCCTGTACGAGCTGGCCGCGAACGGCGAGCTGCTGTTCCCCGCGATCAACGTGAACGACTCGGTCACGAAATCGAAGTTCGACAACAAGTACGGGATCCGGCACTCGCTGCCCGACGGCCTCAACCGGGCCACCGACGTGCTCATGGGCGGCAAGGTGGCGTTCGTGGCCGGCTACGGTGACGTCGGCAAGGGCGCGGCCGAGGCCCTCCGCGGCCAGGGCGCCCGCGTGATCGTCTCCGAGATCGACCCGATCTGCGCGCTGCAGGCGGCGATGGACGGCTTCCAGGTCGCCAAGCTCGAGTCGGTCGTCGGCGACGTCGACATCATCGTGACCGGCACGGGCAACAAGGACGTCGTCACGACCGAGCACATGCTCGCGCTCAAGCACCTCGCCGTGATCGCGAACGTCGGGCACTTCGACAACGAGATCGACATGGCCGGCCTCGAGGCGCTCGAGGGCGCCACCGCCACCGAGATCAAGCCGCAGGTGCACGAGTGGCAGCTGCCGACGGGCCGCAGCATCCTGGTGCTTTCGGAGGGTCGCCTGATGAACCTCGGCAACGCCACGGGCCACCCGTCGTTCGTGATGAGCGCCTCGTTCACGAACCAGGTGCTCGCGCAGATCGAGCTGTTCACGAACCTCGCCGCCTACCCGCTCGGCGTGCACGTGCTGCCCAAGGCGCTCGACGAGAAGGTCGCGCGCCTGCACCTCGCGGCGCTCGGCATCGAGCTCTCGGAGCTCTCGCCCGAGCAGGCCGCGTACATCGGCGTGCCGGTCGACGGCCCGTACAAGCTGGAGCACTACCGCTACTAGGCGGGGCCGCGGCCGGGGCCGCAGCCGGGTTCGCAGCCGGCGGCGGGCGCGATCAGCGCTGCGGGAAGCCCCGCGGCAGCTCGCCGCCGACGAGGAGCCCCGCGACGCGCGCGTCCTCGAGCTGCAGCGCGCGCAGCTCGCGCTCGCGCCGCACCGCGACGACGCCGCGCAGCAGCGTCTCTGGGGCGACCCCCGGCAGCGGCGCGACGTGGGGCGCCACCTCGTCGGCGAGGGATGCCGCGACCCGCGCCCGTGCGGCCGGCTGCATGCGATCGGCCTGCGCCACGAACTGCGCGACCCGGCGGGCGAGGCGCTCCGGCATGCGCGCCACGTCGGCGACCGTCGCCCAGCCCGCGAGCGCCGCGGGCAGCTCGAGCACGGCGGTGGGAAGCGCGGGGGTGCGGGTGCGCTCCGAGTAGGTGCCGGCGACGAGGTCGCCGAGGCGCTGCGACCGCGGGGTGAAGGCGCCGACGAGCGCGGCGAGCCCGCCGAACGTGAACCAGATCTCGAGCACGCCGAGCAGCGCGCGGATGAAGGCCTGGCGAAAGCCCGAGGCGCCGCCGTCGGCGCGGACGATGCGCGCGCCGACCGCGAGGCGGCCGAGGCTGCGCCCGCGGCTGGCGGTCTCGACCGCCGTCGGCAGCACCACGAGGACGAGCACGAGCAGCGTCACTGTCAGGATCGGAAACAGCTCAGGCGCGACCACGCCGGCAGACTCGGCCGCAGCGATCGCCCACAGCAGCAGCAGGAACACCGCGATGCTCACGAGCGCATCGATGATGGCGCCGAGGGCGCGCATGAAGAAGCCGACCGGCTGCACATCGAGGGCGACTGCCTCGCCCGTGAGCACCTCGTCCTGGTGGACCGCGACGGGATGTCCGTGGGCGGGCGCGGCGAGCGGAGTCGTCATGACTACAGTTAACCAAATGGATCTCGACGCCCTCACCGCCGCACGGGCGCAGGAGTGGGCCCGCCTCGACGAGCTCGGCCGCGAGCGCCGGCTCACCGGCGCACAGGTCGATGAGCTGGTCACCAGGTATCGCTCCGCATCGGCGGACCTGGCAGACATCAAGACCTCGGCCGGCCGCACCGCGCACGGCGACCACGTCTCGACGCTGCTGGCGCGGGCGCGCCTGCGACTCACCGGCGGTGGCGAGAACGTGCTGCGGCAGATCCCGCGATTCTTCGTCCTTCAGCTGCCGGCCGCGCTCTACCGGGTGCGCTGGAGCGCCCTCGTGATCGCGCTCGGCTTCGTCGGGGTGGCGGTCCTCGTCGCGTTCTGGGTGTCGGGGGACCCCGCGCTCGTCGCGACGCTCGGTTCGCAGGCCGAGCTGCAGCGCTACGTCGGCGAGAGCTTCGTCGGCTACTACCGCGAGAACCCGGCGGCGGTGTTCGCCGGCACCGTGTGGACGAACAACGCGTGGATCGCGGCGCAGTGCGTGCTGTTCGGGATCACGGGCGTGTGGCCCCTCATGGTGCTCGTGCAGAACGCCGTCGGCGTGGGCGCGGCCGCGGCCGTCATGCTCGCGTTTGATCGCGGCGACATCTTCCTGCAGTTCATCCTGCCGCACGGCCTGCTCGAGCTCACCTGCATCTTCGTCGCGGCCGCGGCCGGGCTGCACATCTTCTGGGCCTGGGTTGCACCCGGGCGACGCGCGCGCGGCGCGGCGCTCGCCAGCGAGGGCCGAGCGCTCGCCACCGTCGCGATCGGCCTGATCTTCGCGCTGGGGCTCTCGGGGCTGGTCGAGGGCTTCGTTACCCCGCAGGCGTGGCCATGGCCGCTCAAGCTCGCGATCGGCGCCGCGGCCCTGGCGGTGTTCCTCGTGTACATGCTCGTGCTCGGCGGGCGCGCGGCGCGGCGAGGCGAGACAGGCGACCTCACCGAGTTCGAGGCAGGCACGCCCACGCTCGTCGCCGGTTGAGACACACCAATCTATTTTGAATTACTCAAAATAGGCGCTATCATGGGGGCATGCCCTCGACCAGCATCCGCACCCCCGGCAGCACGCGTGCCGCCGGGCGCGGAGGCGGGCGAGACGCCGCCGCGGCCCTCGAGATCGATGCCGCCGGGATGCTGCGCGGCGCGGGGCTTCGCGTCACCGGCTCGCGGCGCGCCGTGATCGAGGCGCTCGGCGCCCACCCGCACGCGCCGGCCGATGAGCTGCACCGCCGGGTCACCCGATCGCTGCCGCAGACGAGCCTGCAGTCGGTCTACAACGCCCTCAGCGACTTCGTCGACGCCGGGCTCGTGCGCCGCTTCGAGCCGGCGGGGCGCCCCGGGCTGTTCGAGCTGCGGGTCGGCGACAATCATCACCACCTGGTCTGCACCGGCTGCGGTGCGGTGGTCGACGTCGACTGCGCCCACGGCTCGGCCCCATGCCTGGCGCCCGCCGAGACCCACGGCTTCGCGATCCGCGAGGCTGAGGTCACGTTCTGGGGCATGTGCGCGGCTTGCGCGGATGCCCGGGCAGGCGCGCCGACGGGACCGGCGCCGATCGGGTGACCTGCGCGGCGCCCATCGCGGCATCCACGTTCTTTCAGTTCTACATCTCGCATCAGGGAAGGGAAACATGACCGAAAACACCGAGGGCATCATCGACGCCCCCACGTCCCAGGAGAAGGCGCTCGCCGAGAACGAGGCGCAGGCGAAGTGCCCCGTCGTGCACGGCGGCGACCCCCGCACCGCGCAGGGCACCGGCAACCAGGAGTGGTGGCCGAACCGCCTGAACCTGCGCATCCTCGCCAAGAACCAGCCCGTGATCAACCCCTACGGGGCGAGCTTCGACTACAAGGCCGCCTTCGAGGCCGTCGACCTCGACGAGCTGCGGCGCGACGTCGAGGCGTGCCTCACCACCCCGCAGGACTGGTGGCCGGCCGACTTCGACAACTACGGCCCCGCCATGGTGCGCATGGCGTGGCACAGCGCCGGCACCTATCGCGTGACCGACGGTCGCGGCGGCGGCAACTCCGGTCAGCAGCGCTTCGCGCCCCTGAACAGCTGGCCCGACAACGCCGGCCTCGACAAGGCGCGCCGCATCCTCTGGCCCGTCAAGAAGAAGTACGGCAAGAGCGTCTCGTGGGCCGACCTCATGATCTTCGCCGGCACCGTCGCGATGGACCAGATGGGCTTCACGTCCTTCGGCTTCGCCGGTGGCCGCGTCGACGCGTGGGAGCCGGACGACGACGTGTACTGGGGCTCCGAGACCTCGTGGCTCGGTGACGAGGACCGTTACACCCCCGGCGACCGCGACCTCGAGAACCCGCTCGCCGCGGTGCAGATGGGGCTCATCTACGTCAACCCCGAGGGCATCGGGGGCAACCCCGACCCGGTCGCGCTCGCCGGCGACATCCGCGAGACGTTCAAGCGCATGGCGATGGACGACGAGGAGACCGTGGCGCTGATCGCGGGTGGGCACACCTTCGGCAAGACCCATGGCGCCGCCTCGGCCGACCACGTCGGCGACGCCCCCGAATCGGCGGGCCTCGAGCACCAGGGCCTGGGCTGGCACAACTCGTACGGCACCGGCAAGGGCGACGACCAGATCGCGAGCGGGCTCGAGGTCACCTGGACCTACCACCCGACGCGCTGGGACAACGAGTTCTTCCACATCCTCTTCGCCTACGAATGGGAGCTCATGGACAGCCCGGCCGGCGCCAAGCAGTGGCGCCCGGTCAACGGCGGCGGCGCCGACATGGTGCCGATGGCGCACGACGCGACCAAGCGTCGCGAGCCCCGCATGCTCACCAGCGACCTGTCGCTGCGGTTCGACCCGATCTACGGGCCGATCTCGAAGCGCTTCAACGAAGACCCCGAGGCCTTCGCCGACGCCTTCGCGCGCGCATGGTTCAAGCTGACGCACCGCGACATGGGCCCGTCGTCGCGCTACCTCGGCAAGCTCGCGCCGACCGAGGAGCTGCTCTGGCAGGACCCGGTGCCCGCCGTCGACCACGAGCTGATCGATGCCGCCGACCAGGCCGCGCTGAAGCAGCAGATCCTCGCGGCCGGGCTCAGCGTCTCCGAGCTCGTCTCGACCGCATGGGCCTCGGCGGCGTCGTTCCGCAACAGCGACAAGCGCGGCGGCGCCAACGGCGCCCGCCTCGCGCTCGCGCCGCAGAAGGACTGGGCTGCCAACAACCCCGAGCGCAGCGCCAAGGTGCTCTCGGTGCTCACGGGGCTGAAGGATGCCTTCAACGCGGCGCAGGAGGGCGGCAAGCGCGTGTCGCTGGCCGACCTCATCGTGCTGGCCGGCAACGCCGGCGTCGAGCAGGCGGCGAAGGACGGCGGCCACGAGGTCACCGTGCCGTTCCGCGCCGGCCGCACCGACGCGACGCAGGAGAAGACCGACGTCGAGTCGTTCGGCTACCTCGAGCCCACCGCCGACGGATTCCGCAACTACGTCGGGCCTCGCGCGGCGGCGTCGGGCGTGCCGGCCGAGCACCTGCTCATCGACAAGGCGAACCTGCTGAACCTGACCGCACCCGAGATGACCGCCCTCATCGGCGGCCTGCGTGTGCTCGACACCAACTGGGACGGCTCGTCGCACGGCGTCTTCACCGAGCGTCCCGGCGTGCTCAGCCGTGACTTCTTCGTGAACCTGCTCGACATGGGCACCCAGTGGGCGCCGATCGACGCCGACTCGACCACGTTCCAGGCGACCGACGTCGTCACGGGCGAGGCATCGTGGGTCGGCACCCGCGTCGACCTGGTGTTCGGCTCGAATTCCGAGCTGCGCGCGATCGCAGAGGTCTACGGCGCCGACGATGCCGACCGCACGTTCATCGACGACTTCGTCGCCGCATGGGCGAAGGTCGCCGACGCAGACCGGTTCGAACTGATCTGAGCTGAGTGACAGCAATGGCCCGCCTCGAATGAGGCGGGCCATTGCTGTTGTGTGGCCGGCGGGTGCGCGGCTGTGCGTGTGCCTAGCGGGTGCGCGCCTCTGACTGCTGGGTCGGCGCCGGGATGCGCTCGATGAGGCCGCGGTGCACGTAGCCGCCCAGGAGCCCGCCGATGAGGGGGAACACGAGGAAGACCCAGAGCTGGGCAAGCGCGTCCGGGCCGCCGTAGATCGCCGCGGCGATGGAGCGGGCCGGGTTCACCGACGCGTTGGTGATCGGGATCAGGGCGAGGTGGATGAACGTCAGCGTCAGGCCGATCACGAGGCCAGCGAACGCCCCCGCGCCGCGCTTGCCGTGGGTGACGCCCAGGATGACGAGCACGAAGACCGCGGTGAACAGGATCTCGGCGATGATGGCCGCGCCCAGGCCGAAGCCGCCGGGGGAGTGCTCGCCGAAGCCGTTGCTGGCGAAGCCGCCGTCGCGGGCCCGCGTGAGCCAGCCGTCCGGGCCGAACAGGCCGATGAGCACGATGAGCGTGGTGCCGATCGCGCCGCCGATGATCTGGGCGACGATGTAGCCGCCGACGTCCTTCCAGGCGAAGCGCCCGGAGGCGGCGAGGCCGAAGGTGACGGCGGGGTTGAAGTGGCCGCCCGAGATCGGGCCCCACGCGTAGATGGCGGCCATCAGCGTCAGGCCGAAGGCGAGCGCGACGCCGACGAAGCCGATGCCGAGCGAGGTGCCGTTGGCGCCGGTGCCGAAATCGGCGGCGAACAGCGCGGCGCTGAGCGAGCCGAACACGAGGAGGAAGGTTCCCAGGGCCTCTGCGATGAGCCGATGCGCCATGCTGGGCCCGGAAGTGCTGCGTGCGTTGTCCGACATCTTCGGACTCCTTTCGTCGTCGCGAGCGTAGCGCCGAGGGGGACGCGGCGGAACGCTGCGGCCCCGGTGTGTCTGAGAATTGCCTGATCGGCGCGCTTAGAGCCGCCCGGCGGCCTTCAGCGCCAGGTAGCGGTCGGCGATCCGCGGGGGGAGGTCCTCAGGGCTGCCAGTGACCGCCTCGGCGCCGGCGCGTCCGACCGCGGCCGCCAGGCGCGCGGCGTCGCGCAGCGCGCGCTCGGCGGCGGCCGCGCGATACACCTCGTCGGCGCTGTCGCGCTCGGCGGCGATGTCGCGCAGGGCGGTGTCGGTGGCGCTGCCCAGCAGCACGTGCGCGCGCCGGGCGATGCCGGGCAGCGAGCCGAGCAGGCCGCGGGCCGACTCGGCGGCATCCTGCGCGGTGAGCACCACCACCAGCGACGGCCGCGAGGTCAGGGCGCGCACCTGGGCGAAGGCCGCGTCCCAGTCGGTGTCGATCAGCTGCGGCTCGACGGGGGCCATCGCGTCCACGAGGGAGGGGAGCAGCGCCGCCCCGTCGACGCCGGTCACCCGCGCGCGCACGGCGCGGTCGAACATCAGCAGGTGCACGTGGTCGCCGGCCCGCGTCACGAGGGCGGCGAGCAGCAGGGCGGCCTCCATCGCGGCGTCCAGACGCACCCCGTCGCCCACGCGGGCGGCGCTGGTGCGCCCCGTGTCGATGAGGATGACCACGTGACGGTCGCGCTCGGGGCGCCAGGTGCGCAGCATGGTGGTGCCCGCACGGGCCGTGGCGCGCCAATCGATCGCGCGCACGTCGTCGCCGCGCACGTACTCGCGGAGGGAGTCGAACTCGGTCCCCTGCCCGCGCACCTGGATGCTGGTGTTGCCGTCGAGCTCGCGCAGGCGCGCGAGGCGGGAGGGCAGGTGCTTGCGCGAGGCGAACGGGGGGAGCACGCGGATGCTGCCCGGCGCGTCGATGCGACGCTGGCGCCCCGCGATGCCGAGCGGTCCGAGCGCGCGCACGACCACGAAGCCGCTTCGCAGCTCGCCGCGACGGCGCGGCAGCAGCGGCACCCGCACGAGACGCCGCTCGCCGCCGGGCACGTCGATCGCGGCGCGCGCGAGCGGGGCGCCGGCGGTGGGCTGCCACGCATCGCGCACCAGCCCGCGCATCCGCCGCCCGCCGCGGTTGTGCAGCCACAGCTCGCCCGCCACGGGCTCGCCGAGTCGAGCGCGGCCCGGCAGCACGCGCTGCACGGCGAGGGCCGAGGGATCGGCGGCGGCCGCGGCATCCACCGCCACGAGCGCCGCGCACAGCGCGAGCCAGCCGAGGGCCACCGGCCACGCGGGCCAGCCGGCGCCCGCGAGCAGCACGAGGGGCACCACGCCGAGACCGACGAGGAGTGCCGAGCGACCCGTCACGAACATGGCTAGAGCGGCACCCGGGTCTGCTGCAGCACCGAGCCGAGCACGGCGTCGACCGAGACGCCCTCGAGCTCCGCCTCGGTGCGCAGGCGCACGCGGTGGCGCCAGGCCGGCACCACCATGGTCTGCACGTGGTCCGGGGTGATCGCCGAGTAGCCGCTGAGCCACGCCCAGGCCTTCGCGGCGGCGAGCAGTCCGGTCGACGCGCGAGGGCTCACCCCCAGCAGCACCGACGGGCTCTCGCGGGTGGCACGCGCGAGGTCGACGACGTAGGCCAGCAGCTCGTCAGAGACGGCGACGGATGCCACGGCCCGCCGCGCCGCCCGGATCTCGTCGGCGCTCACCACGGCCTCCACGCCCGCGAGCGCGCGGGGGTCGAAGCCGGCGGCGTGCCGGCGCAGCACGTCCAGCTCGGCGTCGCGGGTGGGAACGTCGATGATGAGCTTGAGGAGAAACCGGTCGAGCTGCGCCTCGGGCAGCGAGTACGTGCCCTCGTGCTCGATCGGGTTCTGGGTCGCCGCGACGAGGAAGGGGTCCGGGAGCGGTCGGGTGACGCCATCGGTCGAGACCTGGTGCTCCTCCATGGCCTCGAGCAGAGCGGCCTGGGTCTTCGGGGGCGTGCGGTTGATCTCGTCGGCCAGCACGATGTTCGTGAACACGGGGCCCTCGCGAAACTCGAACTCGCCGGTGCGGGCGTCGTAGATCAGCGAGCCCGAGACGTCGCCCGGCATCAGGTCGGGGGTGAACTGGATGCGCTTCGTGTCGAGGCCGAGGGCCCGGCTGAGCGAGCGCACGAGCAGCGTCTTGGCGACACCGGGCACACCCTCCACCAGCACGTGCCCGCCGGCCAGCAGCGCGATGAGCAGCCCGGTGACCGCGCCGTCCTGCCCGACGACGGCCTTGCCGACCTCCTGTCGGACGCGGTGCATCGCGTCGCGGAGGGCGGCGGGCTCGTGTGCGGCCTCGGGAGCGGCGGCGGTGGCGGGCATGGCGTCCGCGTCGGCTGCGGTCATGGCTGGGTCCCTTCCGGTCGGGTGGCGCGGCGCACCGCGGTTTCAAGGTCGATGAGGCGGTCGCTGAGGGCGACGAGCTGGGCGTCGGAGGCGGGGAGCTCGGTGAGCAGGATCGCGCGGATCGCGCGCGGATCGGCCCCGATCTGCGCGGCGGCGGCGTCGGCGATCTCTGGTGCCGCCGCGGCGGGTCCGAGCCCGAGCGCCCGCGCGAGCCGCTCGAGCGCGCCGATGCGCAGCTGATCGGCGGCGTGCACGGCGTCACGGCCGCGGGCATAGAGGCGGGCGCGCCCCTCCGTGGTCTCGGCGGCGCGCACGGTAACGGGCAGGCGCTCGGCGACCAGCGGACCGAAGCGGCGGCCCCGCCAGATCGCGGCGACGATGCCCGCGCACAGCAGCAGCACGATCGCGGGCGTGACCCAGTCCGGGGTGAGCTCGCCGAGTGTCGGGGGCTCGGCCCCGGCGTCGGCGTCGGCGAGCGCGGGCACGTACCAGACGAGGGGGGGGGCGCCGGCGGCGGGGCGGAGCAGGCCGAGCGCGAGGGCGGCGTTGCCCTCCTCGACGATGTGCGCGTTGCTGAAGAGCGCGCCCGCGTCGATCAGGGTCACGGGGGTGTCGACGACGGACCGCGCGCGCACAAGGCCGAACGCGCCCTCATTCGGGTAGCAGCCGATCGCGCCGGCGGCCTCGGCCGCCGCAGAAAGCTCGATCATCCGGCCCGGGATCACCGGTCCCGCCGCGCGGGGTGCCGGGAGCTCGCAGCGGGCGGGGACGGCGTCGCCTGCGTGGAACCGGGCGGCGGAGGCGCCATCGATCAGCATCTCGGGCAGCCGGCTGCGCACCTGGAGCAGCACCGCCTCGGACGCCGCCGCGACCACGTCGAGGAGCGTCGCATCGCTGAGCGACGCGGTGTCGCCGAGCACGAGGGTGGCATCGCCCCGGCCCAGCTCGCGCAGCGCGGCGGCGCGGTCGCGCACGATCACGATGGGGGTGCCTTCGGCCTCGAGCACGCGCGCGAGCGCCTGCGCGCCCGACGGGCCGACGCCCTGCGGGTCGAGCACGCCCGTCTCGGGCGGGCGCATCGCCTGCTGCACGAGCACGCCGATCGACGCCAGCAGCAGCAGGGCGACGACGATGGCCGACCAGCCGGCGATGCGCCGGCGGCGTGCCGGGCCCGGCGAGGCGGGCGGCATGGCGCCGCTCGCCGAGGTGTCGCCGCCCCGAGGCGCGCCCGCCGGGGTGGTCGTCGTCGCCCCCGCGGGCTCGAGCCTCATCGTCGCGCCCCCGCGGTCGGCGGGCTCTCGAGCTCGGGAAGCTCGGCGGGATGCGCGTCGACGAGCGCGGCATCGAGCTCGCGCACCAGCTCGTACGCGGCCGGGCTGCCCGTGCCGCGCAGATAGCGGACCTCGTCGAAGGCGTCGGCGGCGGCATCCAGCGTCGCCGTGTGCGCGGGGAAGATGAGCGCGGTGCGCCGGGCGAAGGCGTGCACGGTCGCACCCGGGGGCAGCATGACGATGCCGCGCTCGGCGAGCCCCCGAGCCATGGCGCGGATGCGCAGCACGATCGCCTCGTCGAACCGCTGCGCGCGCGCGGCGGCGTCGGCGGCGCGGCGGAGCTCGCGGGCCGAGCGCTGCTCGGCGTCACCGAACAGCTCGGCGCTGGCGTGGGCGCCGCGGGTCACCGCGCGAGGACGACCCCAGATGAGCAATGCGATGACGATGAGCGCGACCACGATGACCGCGACCACGATGAGGGCGCCCGCGCCGAAGCCTCCCGAGCCCTCGGGGTTCAGCAGCCGCTCGAAGAAGTCGACGATGGCTTGGCCCGCGACGTCGAACCAGGCGGGCTCGGCCTCGCGGTACTCGGCGTGCTCGAGCTCGCGCTCGAGCAGCTCGCGGGCCTCGTCGCGGTCGGGGGCCGGGGCATCCGCGCCGTGGCGCGCGAGGGCGACGACGCGCGTCGCCGCGTCGGTCAGACCCACGGCGACTCGGGATCGGCGACGCGGTCGGCGGGCGGCGCCGGCGGGAACGCCGGGGCGCCGTGCGGGGGAGTCTGCTGGGGAGCGCTCTGCGGGGGATGCACCGGCCCGGGTGCACCCGGCAGCGGCTGCCCCAGCAGCGGGTACGGTGCGGCGCCCGGCGGTAGCAGCCACGGCTCGACGGAGGCGGGGCGGGGCGGGTGCGGGCGATCGGGGTGCGGGACGTAGGGATCGGCGAGGGCGACCGAGGTGCCGGCGAAGGCGGCGCCGTCGCGCCGCTCGAGGTAGCCGAGCAGATCGATGTCGAGGCCCTCGTGGCGCATGCGGCAGTCGATGTAGATGATCGCGGCCGCGGTGCTCGAGACGACGACCGAGACGCACGACACGAGCAGCGTGACGGCCTGGGTGAGCAGCCCGGTCACGAGCAGCGTCAGCACGAGCCCGCTGTCGGGGTCGCCGGTCGGCGCGATGATCGCGCCCAGCCCGCTGCCGAGCAGCGAGAAGGGCATGCTCACGAGCTGGGTGATGGTGCCCATGATGACCGCGATGATCACGACGATCCCGAGGATCGGCCAGAAGCGCGTGCGGGTGAGCTGCCACGAGCGCACGATCGCGCCGCGGATGGTGGTGTGCTCCATCACGAGCACCGAGGTGACGAGCAGCAGCTTGGTCGAGAGCCAGAGGCTCAGCGGGATGCTGCCGAGCACGACGACGATGCCGAGCCCGATGGCGAGCGCCGGGATCGCCGTGCCGAGCAGCACGAGGAGCGTGGTCACGAGCGCAAGCAGCAGGATCACCGCGACGACCACCATGGTCGTGTAGCCGATCAGCCGCCACGCGACCGGACGCACCCGCGCCCACAGCACGCGCAGGGTGTGCTTCTCGGCGAGCGCGGCGCTGGCCACCTCGCTGACGACGACCCCCTGCACGAGCACCTGGAACGCACCGGCCACGAGCCCGAGGAGCAGCCCGACCGCCGCGGTCACGACCGTCGAGCCGAGGAAGATCGTGACCCAGTCGTCGCTCGCGAACTGCAGCGTCTCGAGTCGTCGGAAGGTGAGCAGACCGACGGCGCCGGTGCCGAGCAGCACGATGAACGACGCCACGAACTGCACGCCGAGCGCGAAGCCGAGCAGCACCGCGGGGTTGTGTCGCAGGGCCGCGAACGAGCGGCCGAGCACGGTGCCGAAGCCCAGCGGATGCAGGGGGATGATCCCGGGGCGGGAAGCCGGCGTCCACATCGCGTTGGCGCTCACTGACACTCCATCCAATCCTGCGCCCCGCGCGCACTCGCACGGGATGCTCCGCTGCACGCGGGGCGGGGCGAGCCCTGCCCGCCGCCGTGTCTATCGTGTCACAGCGGGTGCCCGCGCCGCGGCACCCGGGTCATTCGGGCGGACGCGCAGGTGGTTCGACTATCGTGTGGGTACCGGTCTGGCAGGCGGTCCGAACGCCAGAGGCAGCCACAGACCAGCCCACAGAGAAAGACACCGCACGGTCGATGAGCGCACGCATCCTGGTAGTCGATGACGACACCGCCCTTGCCGAGATGATCGGCATCGTTCTGCGCACGGAAGGGTTCGAGCCCTCGTTCTGCGCCGACGGCGCCGAGGCGCTCGAGGCGTTTCGCACCGTGCGCCCCGGCCTGATCCTGCTCGACCTGATGCTGCCCGGCCTCGATGGGATCGAGATCTGCAAGCGCATCCGCGCCGAGTCCGGGGTGCCGATCATCATGCTCACGGCCCGCACCGACACGGCAGACGTGGTGCGCGGCCTCGAGTCGGGCGCCGACGATTACATCGTCAAGCCGTTCAATCCGAAGGAGCTCGTCGCGCGCATCCGCACGCGGATGCGGCCGGCGGTCATCCCCGAGCACACCGTGCAGCGCATCGGCGACCTGGTGGTCGACATCGCCGGCCACGAGGTGCGCCGTGGCGACGAGGTCATCGCGCTCACGCCGCTCGAGTTCGAGCTGCTCGTCGCGCTCGCCTCGAAGCCGCAGCAGGTGTTCTCGCGCGAGGAGCTGCTCGAGCAGGTGTGGGGCTACCACTACAAGGCCGACACCCGCCTCGTGAACGTGCACGTGCAGCGCCTGCGCGCCAAGGTCGAGCGCGACCCGGACAACCCCAGAATCGTCACCACGGTGCGCGGCGTCGGCTATCGCGCCGGCGCCGTCACCTAGGGCCGATGATCGCGCGCAGCGTCGTTCCGATCGACTGGTCGGATGTTCGCACCTGGCCGGGGGCGCTCCGCGCCGCGTGGCGGCGCTCGCTGCGCTTTCGGACGATGGTGCTCACCCTGACGCTGACCGCCGGTGCGATCCTCGTCGCCTGCCTGGTCATGGCGGTCGCGATCCAGAGCGATCTGTTCCAATCGCGCCTCAACCAGGTGCTCGCCGACGCCCGCCGCGCCACGACCGCCGCGCAGGCCTCGCTCGACGCCGCGGAGGTCACCGACCGGATCGAGACGCAGCAGCTGCTCACCTCGGTGCGCGGCTCGATCGTGCGGCAGTCCTCGACCGAGCTCATGGCGGTCTTCCGCGTGCCGGGGCAGCCGATCTCCGGGCTGGCGCCGCAGCCGTTCACGACCGGGCTCACGAGCGAGCACGTGTCGGCGCAGCTGCGCGAGGCCGTCGAGGCGGGGGCGAACGGGCAGTGGTGGCAGTCGGTCGCGCTGCCCGCGGCCGGCGGCTCGACGGTGCCCGGCATCGTGGTCGGCCAGCAGCTGCAGCTGCCCAGCGGAGCCGGCGCATACGAGCTGTACCTCGGCTACGACCTCACGGGGGCAGACGAGACCCTCGGCTTCGTGCAGCGCACGCTCTGGCTTGCGGGGCTCGCGCTGATCGCGCTGATCGGCGCGATCTCGTGGTTCGTGCTGCGTTCGATCACGATCCCCATCGGCGAGGCGGCCGACACCAGCGCGCGCCTTGCGGCGGGCGAGCTCGAGGTGCGGCTGCCCGTGCGCGGCGAGGACGAGCTGGCGACGCTCGGCCGCTCGTTCAACGCGATGGCCGACAGCATTCAGGGTCAGATTCACAAGCTCGCGGAGCTCTCGCTCGTGCAGCAGCGGTTCGTCTCGGACGTCTCGCACGAGCTGCGCACCCCGCTGACGACGATCCGCCTCGCATCCGAGATGATCAACGACCAGCGGGCGGGCTTCGACCCGGCGACCGGTCGCGCCGCCGAGCTGCTCCACGCCCAGGTCGAGCGCTTCGAGCTGCTGCTGACCGATCTGCTCGAGATCAGCCGCTACGACGCCGGATCGGTGCAGCTGGAGTGGGAGCTGAAGAGCCTGACCCAGCTCACGGAGGACGTCGTGGCCTCGATGCACCAGCTGGCCGAGCAGCACGGCTCGCTCGTGCGCGTGCTCTCGCCGGGCGGACACACCCCCAGCCTGATGGATCCGCGCCGGGTGCGACGGATCGTGCGAAACCTGATCGGCAACGCCATCGAGCACGGCGAGGGCCGGCCGATCGTGGTCACGATCGATAGCAATCGCGAGGCCGTCGCGGTCGGCGTGCGCGACTTCGGCATGGGCATGCGGCCCGAGCACGTCGGGCACGTGTTCGACCGGTTCTGGCGCGCCGATCCCTCTCGAAAGCGCTCGATCGGCGGCACCGGGCTCGGGCTGTCGATCGCGCTCGGCGACGCCCACCTGCACGGCGGCACCCTCGGCGTCTGGTCGGAGCCCGGTCGCGGCACCCACTTCGTGCTGACCCTGCCCCGCCGGCGCGGGATCGTGGAGCCGGAATCCCCGATTGCGCTCGAGCCGAGCGCATCCGCCGACGACATCGCCGCGCTGCTGGAGAGCACCGCGCCGATCGACGTGTCGACGCTGGTCGAGCTGAACCAGCCGGAATCGAGGGGGGAGGGGCGATGAGCGCATCGCGACGCGCCGGCATCGGCATCCTGAGCGTGCTGCTCGTGCTGCTGACCGCGTGTGCCGGGCTGCCGACCTCGGGTCCGGTCAACGCCGGCCTGCCCATGGGCGAGGGCACCGCGCACCTCGACGTCGACTTCCTGCCCGAGCGGCCGACGCCCGGGGCGACGCCGCGGCAGATCGTCGAAGGCTTCGTGGATGCCGCGACCAGCCCCGCCGGCGGCTTCGAGATCGCCCGCTCGTACCTCGCGCCCTCGCTGCGCGACGTGTGGAATCCGTCGGCGGGCGTCACCATCGACCAGCCCGGAAGCCGCTCCTTCTCGGATGTGGAGGGCGACACGGTCACGGTCTCGCTGACACCGACCGCGGATGTCGACGAATCGGGCAGCTATCACGTGAGCGAGGCGCAGGGCTCGACCAATCGCAGCTACATCGTGGCGCAGCAGGCCGACGGCGAGTATCGCGTCGTGGCCGCACCCGACGGGATCCTGCTCGACGCCGAGACGTTCAAGGTCGTCTACGCCTCGTTCTCGCTGATGTACTTCGACCCGAGCTGGCGGTTCCTCGTGCCCGACGTGCGGTGGTTCCCGGCACGCACCAACTCGGCGACCAACATCGTGAGCGCGCTCGTCGAGGGCAGGCCGAGCCCGTGGCTCGAGGGCGCCGTGTTCACCGCGTTCCAGGACGTGTCGCTGCGCAGCAAGACGGTCCCGGTCTCGGGCGGGGTCGCCAAGGTCGAGCTCGACGCGGCCGTCCTCGCCCTCGACGACCTCACGCTCGGCCGCATGCAGGCCCAGCTGCAGGCGAGCCTCGCCTCGGCGGGTGTGCCGAAGGTCGAGATGCTCGTCGGCCCGAACGTGATCGACGTGGCGGCGAGCCCGACCGCGTCGACGAAGGTCGACGGCCGGGCGCTCGTGCAGACCGCGAGCGGCTTCGGCTTCATCTCCGGCAACGAGCTCGAGCCGATCCCGGGGCTGAGCGCCCAGCTCGCGCGTCGCGACAGCCGCAGCATCGAGATCGCCGCATCGCAGGAGTTCGCCGCCGTGCTCTGCGCGGAGGGCGAGGTCACGCGGGTGCCGGGCGAGGGCGACGCGCTCGTGCTGGATGCGCGAGCCGGGCTCATCGCTCCCACGGTCGACCCCTGGGGCTTCGTGTGGAGCGTGCCGCAGGGCGCGCCCGCCGAGGTGCTCGCGATTCGGGGCGCGGGTGAGGCCGCGATCGCCGTGGCCGGCGCATGGCCGGACGCGTCGCACATCGCCGCCATGCAGCTCTCGCACGACGGGTCGCGCCTCGCTGCGCTCACGACGATCGGCGGCCAGAGCTGGATCCAGGTCGCCGCCGTGCGGCGCGACGGCGACGGCGTCCCGGTCTCGCTCGGCGAGCCGCAGCGCATCGCCCGCGCGGCGGGGCAGGGCGCCGACATCGCCTGGACCGATGGCACGAGCGTCGCCGCGATCTTCGTCGGGGAGGGGCTGCCGTGGCTCGTCACCACCCCGATCGGCGGTCCGGGGGCTCGCCACGACGCGCCCCTCGGCACCGTGTCGCTCGCCGGCGGCAACACGATCGGCGGGCTGCGCCTGCACACCAGCGACGGCGTGCTGTTCATGCAGCGCGCCTCGACCTGGCAGCCGGGCGCGGAGGGCGTGCTCGTGCTCGCGACCCAGCAGGGGATGCGCTGAACGGGAGCGGGAGCGGGAGCGGGAGCGGGAGCGGGAGCGGGAGCGGGAGCGGGAGCGGCAGGGAAGGGTGCCCTCACTCGCTCTTGACCGAGTGAGGTTAGGCATGCCTATACTGGAAGGGTCATGTCCTCCAGCACACAGCACCTGAGCGCGCAGCACGCCGATGCCCAGCGGCACGATTCCATCGTTCAGGGCGTCGCGCACGGGCCCAAGGCGTGCAAGGCGGCGCGGCACACGCGCATGCAGCACCTGATCACGGCCGACGAGTCGAGCCTGCTCGAGCTGCAGACCCTCCTCGCGACGCTGCCGATCTGCTCGACGGGTCGCGTGTTCATCGAGGTGCCGGATGCGGCATCCATCGTCACGCTCGACGCCCCCGCGCGCATGACCGTCACCTGGCTCGACCGCTCGGCCCGCTCGGGCGCCGCGGGCACCGGGGCGCTCTGCGCGCCGGGCCGCGCCCTCACCCGGGCGGTCGCCGGCTGGGCCGGCGAGATGCTCTGCGCCCCGGAGGCCGACGAGACGCACGACGCCGCGCACGACCACACCCGCGTCTACCTGACGGGCGGATTCCTCGGCACCGCCGACATCGTCGACCACCTGGTCGAGCAGCGCGGCGTCGATCCCGCACGCATCTTCGCGCCGGCCCGCTTCGGGCTGTCGGTCGCTTCGTTCACCGGCTGACGCCGCGCGACAGCGCGCCGCACCCGAGGCGCCCCGCGTGTCTGGGCGGCCGCGTCAGCGCGTTCGCGCGTGCCGCGCCGCCACGTAGCCGCCCTGCACGAGACCGGCCTCGATCTCGAAGCGATTGCGCAGGGCGTCGCGGCCGGCGAGCGCGTAGAGCAGCGGCATGAGCATGCCGTAGCGGCGCCACTGCCGCACGTGCACCGCCTCGTGCGCCAGCACCCCGGCCGAGGTGTTGCCGCCGGTCAGGTAGCAGCGCCCGACGCAGGTGCCGCCGCGGCGGTACGACCAGCGCGGCATGCCGCGAAACACCAGCACCTCGCCGACGCGCTCGACGCGTCCCGTGCTCCACAGCGTGCCCCAGAGCGCTCCGACCGCGGTCGCCCAGGCGAACCCGAGGCGGCTGATGGGCGAGTTGAGCAGGATCGCGGGGATCCAGGCATCCACGCGTGCGCCGCGCTCGAGCGCGCGCTCGGCCTGCGCCTGCCAGTCGGCCGGGGGCGGCGAGCCGCTCACACCAGCGCGCCGACGATGCGCAGGATGGTCGCCATGTCGTCGCTGATGGCGCTCGGGGTCGCCGGCGCGTATTCGGTGACCGCGGCGCCGGCGAGCGGCAGGCGGTCGCGCAGCGCGGCGATCGTGTCGAGCAGCTGCGCGAGCTCGAGGCCGAAGGGCTCGGCGTGGCCGAGGCCCGAGAGCGCGGCCGGGTCGAGCACGTTCAGGTCGACGTGGACGAAGACGCGGGACGCCCCGGCGGCGACGATCGCCGCCGCGAGGGCCGCCGGTTCGAGGCGATCGGGGGTGTGCAGCGCGACGCCGTGCTCGGCCGCCGCCGCGATCTGGGCGTCGTCGAGCGAGCGGACGCCCACGAGGGTGAGCCGGGTGCCGGCGATCACGGGCGGCGGATCGCTCAGGTGCGGGCGCGGGACGGCCGGGTCCACCAGGGCCCGGGCGGCCATGTCGTGGTACGCCTTGGTCGGCGAGGTGGCGGGGGAGTGAAACGCGCCGCGGGCGCTGAACCACACGACCGCCATGTCGCCATCGGCCGCGTGTCCGTGCACGCCGGCTGCGGCGTCCAGCGCGGCGACCGTCGCGACGCCCGCGTCGCCGCCGAACGTGATGACGGCCTGGCCGCGCTCGCGAAGCTCGTCGAGGGCGATCCGGAGGTTGCGCGCGGTCTGGTTGAGCGCGCTCATCCGGAGGATGCCGCTGTCGAGCGCGTCGCCGGCCTCGAGCGGAACCTCGATCATGCGCGAGCCCGTGCGCGGGAGATCGCCGAGCACGGCGTGCGCGCCGTCGACGAGCTGCATCGCCCGCGAGGAGCTCGAACCCTGCCACTGTGGAACAACGAGGAAACGGACCATCGGATACCTCTCAGAAGTTCACTTGGGATAACGCTGCGCGGGGCCGGAACATGCCCGCGGCGGCCGGCGACGTGCCGGTGAGGGCAGTCGGCCGACCGCCGCGGGATGGTGCCTACGAGCCGATCGCGCCCTGCGGGCTGTTGCCCGACTTGAGTGCGGCCAGGCGTGCCTCGACCTCGGTGAGCTCGCCGATGTCGTCGAGCGCGTTGAACTGCGCGTCGAGGCTCGAAGCGGCCAGCTCCTGCTTGCCGGCGGCGAGCGCCTCCTGGCGGCGGATCTTGTCTTCGAAGCGGCCGAGGTCGCTCGTCGGGTCCATGACGTCGATCGACTTGACGGCGTCGGCGACCTTGTTCTGGGCCTCGGCGGTCTTGGCGCGGGCGAGCAGCTGGGCGCGCTTGGCCTTGAGCTCCTCGAGCTTCTGCTTCATGCCGTTGAGGCCGTCCTTGAGCTTCTCGACGACCTCGGTCTGCGCGGCGATCTGCGGCGCGGTGGCCTTCGCCTCGTTCTCCGAGCCCATCTGGCGCTGCAGGGCGATCTTCGCGAGGTTGTCGAACTTGTCGGCGTCGACGGTGTTGCCCGCGGCGCGCAGCTCGTCGCCCTTGCGGCTGGCCGCGATGGCCTTGTTGCCCCAGTCGGCGGCGGCCTGGACGTCTTCCTGGTTGTCGCGCTCGAGCAGTCGCAGGTTGCCGATCGTCTCGGCGATCGCCGACTCGGCATCCGCGATGTTGTTGGTGAAGTCGCGAACGAGCTGATCGAGCATCTTCTGCGGGTCTTCTGCCGAGTCGAGCATCGAGTTGATGTTCGCTCGCAGGAGGGTCGAGATGCGCCCGAAGATGGACTGCTTGGCCATGGAGGTTTCCTTCCGTCGTGGTCTGTGCGGGGCAGATTCGCCCGTTGTGGTCCTGCTGGCTTGCTGTGGTCGTGCTGCGTGCGATGTGAAGTTGATGGATGCCGCGGTGCGGCGCCGGCGCCCCTAGAAGCGCCCGCCGCCCCGGCGTGAGCGGGTGCCGCCGCCGCCGAAGCTGCCGGAGGAGCGGCCTCCGCTGGAGCGCCCGCCGCCGCTGAAGCCGCCGCCGAAGCCGCCGCCGCCCCGACTGCGTCCGCCCCCGCCGCCGAGCAGCGAGTTGATGAGGATGCCGCCGAGCACCGCACCGGCGACGTTCCCGCCGCCCCCGCCGCCCCCGCCGCCCTGACTTCGCTCGAACGAGCCGACGTCCTGCTGCGCGAACTGGATGGCCTGCGACGCGAGCTGGCCGCCACGCTGCGCGTACGCGAGCGCCTGCTGCGGGTCGGTGCCCTGCAGCTGCTGCGCGTGCACGAGCGAGGCGCCCGCCTCGGCGAGGCGCGTGCGCGCCTCCGCGCCCACGGCGCCGCGGCGCGCGGTGATGTAGTCCTCGGCGGCCGAGACCTGCGCCTGCGCGCTGAGCAGGCTCTGCTGGAGCGACTGCTGCGCGCGCTGCTGTGCGGCGGCCGCGTCGCGGACGCCGGCGACGACGCCGTCGATCTGGGCGTTCGCGGCGTCGAGCCCCTGCAGCACCTGCAGCGGCGCGATGCGGGGCCCAGCCAGCGCGGCCCGCGCGACCGTGAGCTGCTGGTTCACGAGGGCGACCGCGCCGGCGACGCGGCCGTCCGGGTCGGGCAGGTGGCTCGCCTGGGCGACGTCGCCCTCGAGGTGGGCGATCGCGGCAGAGATGGTCTGCTCGCCCGTCGCGAGGTCGGCGCCGAGCTTGTCGACGGCCTGGGTCAGCAGCCGGGCCTGGTCGACCGCCTCCTCCGCGGCGCGGATGCTCACCGCCGCTTCGCCGCCCTTGCCCTCGCCGATCAGGCGCTGGGCCGCGTCGAGCTGCTCGTCGGCGAACGCGAGGCGGGTGGATGCCTGTGCCGGGTTGTCGGCGACCGTCGCGAGCGCGCTCGGCTCGTACCGCGCGGCGAGCCGCTCCAGCGACGCCTTGGCGGCGTCGACCAGGGGCGTCACCGCGGCGCGCTCGCTCTGCACGTGGGCGAGGGCCTCCGGGGCGTTCGCCTCGAGCTTGCGCAGCGCGTCGAAGTCGGCGGCCTTCGCGTCGAGCGTGGCGTTGGCCTCCTTGCACAGCTGCAGGATCTGCGTGTTCCAGGCCCGGACGTCGTCCTCCGAGTCGGGGATGTGATCGTCCAGCTTCTGCTTGAGGGTGAAGGCCTGGTTGAGGTTCGCCTTGGCGGCCTCGAGGGCGGTGCGGAAATCGCCCGTGGCGGCATCGCCGAACTGCGCGCTCGCGAAGCCGAGCTCCTCCTCGCTGGTGCGAACGGCGTCGTCGGTGGCGACGAGCGCCGATCCGGCCTGGCGGCCGAGGTCGGCGGTGCTGAGCTGCGCCACGGGACCCCGCCCGCCGCCGCCGACCGCCGCCTTCTTGCGCCGGCTCGAGACGGCCCAGACGATCACGCCGATCGCGATCACGACGATGACGACCACGACGATCCACGCGCCGCCGCCGGTGCTCGCGCCACCGCCCGAGCCGCCCGGCGCGCCGGTGCCGCCGCCCGCGGCATCGGTGATGCCCGTGGCGGCCGCGTCGACCGCGCCGACCCAGTCGAGCTCGCCCAGCGCGGGCCGGATGCGCTGCTGCTCGATGGCCGCGAGCTGCGCGTCGCTCAGCGGGCCCGAGGTGTCGCCCGAGAGATAGAACTGGCGCGTGTCGACGGCGACCGCCAGCAGGTACTGCGTCGGGCCGAGGCCGTTGCGGCTCGCGGTGTCGTTCGCCCATTCCTCGGCGTTGGCCGGGCTCGAGAACTCGGGCACGAACGCCACCCAGAGATCGAGATCGGTGTCGGCGCGCAGCTGCTCGAGGCGCGCCTGCACCATGTCCTCCTCGGCGTCGGTGAGCACGTCGGCGTCGTCGAGCACGTACCCCGCGCCGAGCGTGACGGGGGCGGTGGCGGGCACCGTGTGCTGCGTCGCCCGGGCGATGGAATCGTCGGCCTGGGCCGGTGCGCCGACGGCCAGCCCGGCCAGCAGCGCAGCCGTGGTCAACGCGAACGCCCAACGTGCGCGCATCGGCGCCACCCCCTTGCTCGGTGCCGCGAGAGGGCACCGTTCTACCGACTGGATTTGAGTCTATGGGTGCGCCGCCGCGTGCGTCCACCGGCGCCAGGGCGGGCGGAGCGGCACGGACCCGAAGTCCTCAGGCGCGGCGGCGGATCGCCCGCGCACGCCGGTGCGCGGCGTGTCCGTTCGCCGCCCCGCGGGGCATGACGCAGGCTGATCGGGTGGATGACAGGTATGGCGCTGACGTGCTCGCCAAGGGCTGGCGCGACGCCGGCCGCGTGCAGCCGGCGCAGGTGCGGGCCGAGCGAGACCTCGTGGTCGAGGTGGCGGGCGACGGATTCTGCGGCGCGGTCACCCGCGTCGAGGGCACACTCGTCGAGCTCGAGGACTGGCGCGGCGCGCGCCGGCTGTTCCCCCTCGGCGGCGGCTTCCTGATCGACGGCGCGCCCGTGGTGCTGCGCCCCCCGGCCCCGAAGGCGCAGGCGAGGACGCGGACCGCCTCGGGCTCGTTCGCGGCCCCGGACGCCCGGGCCCGGGTCGCGCTGCCGAGCCGGATCCTCGTAGAGGGGCGCCACGACGCCGAGCTCATCGAGAAGGTGTGGGGCGCCGACCTGCGGATCGAGGGGGTCGTCGTCGAATACCTGCAGGGCATCGACCTGCTCGAGGAGATCCTGCGCGCCGATCCGCCGTCTGCGCAGCGCCGCTACGGCGTGCTCGTCGATCACCTCGTGCCGGGCTCGAAGGAGTCGCGTTTCGCGCAGGCCGTGGCATCCGGCCCCCATCGCGAGCACGTGCTGATCGTGGGCCACCCCTATGTCGACGTCTGGCAGTGCGTGACGCCGGCGGCGATGGGGATCGCCCGATGGCCCGAGATCGCGCGCGGCACCGACTGGAAGACCGGCATCTGCCGCGCGTTCGGGTGGCCCGCCGAGACGATCGAAGACCACGGCATCGCCTGGCAGCGGATCCTGTCGCGGGTGCGCACGTTCCGCGATCTCGAGCCCGCGCTGCTCGGGCGGGTGGAGCAGCTCATCGACTTCGTCACCGCGCAGTGACGCTTGCGCGGCAGTGCGCGGTGACGCGGCGGCGACCGGGCCTCGTAGGCTTGAGGGGTGAGCAGTCAGACGCATCCCGAACCGACGCCCGACGAGACGCCGCGTGCGCCGACGGACACTGAGACCGGTGCGGCCGACCCCGGGATTCCCGCGCACGTGCAGGCCGGATTCCGCGAGAAGCCGGTGTCGTTCGTGCGTCGCGGCGGGCGCCTCACCGACGGGCAGGAGCGCGGCTGGTCGGAGCTTCGCGAGCGCTTCCTCATCACCGCCCCGCGCGCGATCGCCGAGACCAGCGTGCACCCCGACGCGCGCTTCGACGCGGCGGCCGCCTTCGGGCGCGAGGCGCCGCTGATCGTCGAGATCGGCTCGGGCCAGGGCGAGGCCGTGCTGCACGCCGCCCAGGCGCATCCCGAGACGAACTTCCTCGCCGTGGAGGTGTTTATCGCCGGCCTCGCCAAGACGATGCTCGGCGCGGAGCGCGAGGGTCTGCGAAACGTGCGCGTGATGGAGGCGAACGCCCCCGAGGTGCTGCGCACGTTCCTGCCCGAGGCATCCGTCGACGAGCTCTGGGTGTTCTTCCCCGACCCCTGGCACAAGTCCAAGCACAACAAGCGCCGCCTCGTCACCGCCGAGTTCGCGGCGCTCGCCGCCCGCGCGCTGCGGCCCGGCGGCCTGCTGCGCCTCGCGACCGATTGGGAGGACTACGCGCGCCAGCAGCGCCGGGTGATGGATGCCGCGCCCGACTTCGTGCGCGAGTTCGACGCCGATCCCGCGGCCTGGGCGCCGCGGTTCGAGGGGCGCACCCTGACGTCGTTCGAGGCGAAGGGCGTGCGCCGCGGCCACAGCATCCGCGACATGCTCTACCGTCGGCGCTGACGGGGGCCCGCATGCACGCAGCCCGAGGGGTCCCCGCGCCGTCCGGTGCGCCGGACGCGCCGGGTGCGCACGCGGCGGGCGTCGGGTGGGTGCCGCCGCGCTGGTCGTGGGGGCTGCTGCCGGCGCTGCTGGCGTGCCTGGCCGCGCCCGCGTTCTTCGTGCTGCAGCGCAGCTGGCTGGGCTGGACCCTGCTCGTCGTGGCGCTGATCGGGGCGTGGCTGTGCGGGCGGGGCGCCGGGCGGGGGAGCGGCGGCGTGGCGCACGCGCGCCGGGCTGCGGCATCCATCGATGCCGGCGCGCGCGCCGCTCGCCCGCCGAGCCTGCTGCGCGATCTCTCGCTGATCGCGGTCGGCCTGGGCATCGTCAGCCTGATCCCGCTGCACGCCGAGCTCGACAACCTCGCGTTCGTGCGGTTCACGCTCGCGCTCGGCGGCGCGGTGGCGGCGCCGTACCTCGTGTCGCGCCTCGGCTACCGCGACCGGGCCATCGGGTTTCCCTGGCGCGGCGGCCGACGCTGGACCGCCTTCCAATGGGGCTGGCTGGTGGGGGTGCTGGCGCTCGGCTGGCTGATCCTGCCGTTCTACTTCATCACCTCCGGCGTGTACGCCAACTGGCCCGTGGTCGACACCCCGGAGCTGATCGCGCGGCTGTTCGTCGGCGTCGGGGCCGTCGGCATCTGGGACGAGCTGTTCTTCATCTGCACCGTCTTCGCCCTGCTGCGCCGGCACTTCCCGATGTGGCAGGCGAACATCCTGCAGGCGATCGTGTTCGTCTCGTTCCTCTGGGAGCTCGGCTATCAGGCGTGGGGACCGCTGCTGACGATCCCGTTCGCGCTGCTGCAGGGCTTCATCTTCATGCGCACCCGCTCGCTGGGATACGTCGTCACGGTGCATCTGCTCTTCGACGCCGTCGTGTTCTCGGTGCTGGTGCACGCGCACAACCCAGGGCTGCTCCCGTTCTTCCTGGTCTGATCGGCGCCGGGAGCGGGCTGCGGCTAGACTGACCGCGGGCCCGCGACACGGCCCCCGGACGAGGCAGACCAGTACCCGGCGCGCGACAAGACTGGCCGAAAGGTCGTCATCATGGCGTGGATCGTGCTCATCATCTCGGGCCTGCTCGAGGCCGTCTGGGCCACCGCGCTCGGCAAGTCGGAGGGCTTCACGAAGCTCTGGCCGAGCGTGATCTTCGGGGTCGCGATCATCCTCAGCATGGGCGGGCTCGCGTGGGCGATGCGCGACATCTCGACCGCCACCGCGTACGCGGTGTGGGTCGGCATCGGCGCGGCGCTCACGGTCGTGTACGCGATGATCACCGGCGACGAGCCGGTCTCGCTCGTGCGCATCCTGCTGATCATGGGCCTCGTCGGGTGCATCGTGGGGCTCAAGCTGATCGGCGGCGAGACGCCCAGCGTCAAGCAGTAGCGCCCCCGGCGCTCGCCGACGAGACTGGGCGCATGCGACAGGTCCTGGTTCTCGGCGGCACCGCGTGGCTCGGGCGTGAGATCGCCCGCGCCGCCCTCGAACACGGCGCCGAGGTGACGTGCCTCGCGCGCGGCAGCGCGGGCGAGGCGCCCCGCGGAGCGCGGCTCGTGCGCGCGGATCGCAGGCAGCCTACGGCGTACGCGGCGGTGCAGGATCGGGTCTGGGACGACGTCATCGAGCTCTCGTACGACCTCGACCTGGTGCGGCCGGCGCTCGACGCGCTCGCCGGTCGCGCCGAGCACTGGACCCTGGTGTCGACCGTGTCGGTCTACGCCGACGAGACGACCCCAGGCGACGACGAGCGCGCGGCCGTGGTCGAGCCCGTCGACCTCGACACCTACGCGCACGCGAAGGTCGCGAGCGAGCGCGCGACGGCGGATGCGCCGGGCCCGGCCCTGCTCATCGCCCGGCCCGGGCTCATCGTCGGGCCCGGCGACCCGTCCGATCGCTTCGGCTACTGGCCGGGGCGCTTCGCCCTGGCGAGCGAGGACGGCCACCCGGTGCTCGTGCCCGAGGTGCACGGCCGCGCCGCGCAGGTGATCGACGTGCGCGACCTCGCCGCGTGGATCGTGCGGGCCGGCGCGGCCGGGGCGACCGGCGTCGTGAACGCGGTCGGCCAGGTGCGCGCGCTCGCCGACGTGCTCGATCTGGCCGCGCTCGCGGCGGGCTTCGAGGGGGAGCGGGTGGCGGCATCCGATGCGGCCCTCATCGAGGCCGGTGTCGCGTACTGGGCCGGACCCCGATCGCTGCCGCTGTGGATCCCCGTCGAGATGCGCGGATTCAATCGGCACCGAAACGACGCGTTCCGCGCGAGCGGCGGGATGCTGCGCCCGCTCGCCGAGACGATCGCCGACGTGCTCGACGACGAGCGCGCGCGGGGGCTCGACCGGCCGCGGCGGGCGGGGCTCAGCCGGCTCGAGGAGATCACGGTGCTGGGGCAGCTCGGCGCGCCCGACGGCGACGGGTCGGGGGCGACGCCGAAGCGGTGATACTCTCGATCGGTGCGCCTCCGTAGCTCAGGGGATAGAGCGTTGGTTTCCGGTACCAAAAGTCGCAGGTTCGAATCCTGCCGGGGGCACAGTGTGGCTCAGGCCACGAGTGAATGCGGGTGCGCCCGCGCGGCGTCCGCGGTGACGGCCCCCGCGGCGCCATTCGCGCGGGCGGCATCCACGTAGAATGGTGCCGCCATGACTCCAGACGTTCTCGCCGCCCAGCTCCTGTCCATCGTCGCCCCGATCATCGAGGCTCGACGAGCCGGCAGCTCGGCCGAGCTGACGGTCGCCGACGTGGTGCTCGAGCGCCCCAAGAACCGCGAGCACGGCGACTGGGCCTCCAATATCGCGATGAAGCTGGCCAAGGGCGTCGGCACGAACCCGCGCGAGCTCGCCGCCGAGATCGCCGCCGCCCTCGGGCAGGTGGAGGGCGTGGCGAGCGTCGACGTCGCCGGCCCCGGCTTCATCAACGTGCGGCTGGATGCCGCGGCTGCCGGCGCGCTCGCGAAGACGATCGTCGACCAGGGCACGGCCTTCGGCACCAACGACTCCCGGCGCGACGAGGTGATCAACCTCGAGTTCGTCTCGGCGAACCCGACCGGCCCCATCCACCTCGGCGGCACCCGCTGGGCCGCCGTCGGCGACTCGCTCGCCCGCATCCTCACCTCGCAGGGCGCCCAGGTCACGCGCGAGTACTACTTCAACGACCACGGCGGCCAGATCGATCGCTTCGCCCGCAGCCTCGTCGCCGCGCACCTCGGGCTGCCCACGCCCGAGGACGGCTACGGCGGCGGCTACATCACCGACATCGCCCGCCGCGTCGCGCTCGCCTACGACGGCGACCTCGACGCGCTCGCGCCGGAGGCGATGCAGGAGGCCTTCCGCTCGTACGGCGTGAACTTCATGTTCGACGAGATCAAGGCGAGCCTGCACGAGTTCGGCGTCGACTTCGACGTCTACTTCCACGAGAACGACCTCCACGAATCGGGTGCCGTCGGGCGCGCGATCGCGCGCCTCACCGAGCTTGGGCACATGTACGAGGCCGACGGGGCGCAGTGGCTGCGCACCACCGACTTCGGCGACGACAAGGATCGCGTCGTCATCAAGTCGGACGGGCAGCCGGCCTACATCTCGGGCGACCTCGCCTACTACCTCGACAAGCGCGAGCGCGGCTTCAACCGCTGCATCATCATGCTCGGCGCCGACCACCACGGCTACGTCCAGCGCCTCATGGCGATGTGCGCCGCGTTCGGCGACGAGCCGCGGGTCAACCTGCAGGTGCTGATCGGCCAGATGGTCAACCTGGTGCGCGACGGGCAGCCGATGCGCATGTCGAAGCGCGCCGGCACGGTCGTCACCCTCGAAGACCTCGTCGAGATCGTGGGCGTGGATGCTGCGCGCTATTCGCTCACCCGAAGCTCGGCCGACTCCAACCTCGACATCGACCTCGACGTGCTGCAGAAGCGCACCAACGACAACCCCGTGTTCTACGTGCAGTACGCGCACGCGCGCACGCACAACGTGGGCGTCAACGCCGCCCAGGCGGGCGTCGACCGCAGCGAGTTCGCCCCCGAGCTGCTCGACCACGCCACCGAGTCGGCGCTGCTGGGCGCGCTGCAGGAGTTTCCGCGCGTCGTGGCCTTCGCCGCCGACAGCCGCGAGCCGCACCGCGTGGCCCGCTACCTCGAGGAGCTCGCGGGGCTGTACCACCGCTGGTACGACAGCTGCCGCGTGACCCCGCCTGGCGACGAGCCGGTCACCGCCCTGCATCGCACCCGCCTGTGGCTGAACGACGCCACCGGCCAGGTGCTGCGCAACGGCCTCGGCCTGCTCGGCGTCTCGGCGCCCGAGCGCATGTAGCCGGCGCCGTGTCGATTCCACCCGATGCCGCCGCGCGGCCGCGCCGTCGCCGCTGGCGCCTGGGCGTCGCGCTCCTCGGCAGCGCTGCCGTGCTCGTCGGCGCATGGTTCGGCGGCGACGCGATCGCCCGCGCGGTGGTGGCCGACGCGATCCGCGATTCGGTGAGCGAGCAGCTCGCCCTGCCCGCGGGGCACCCGGTCGACGTCGGGCTGGACGGCTCCGTGCTCGCCCAGCTCATCGGCGGCCGCCTCGAGCAGGTGCGCATCGCCGTCGACGACGTGCCGCTGGGTGACGTCTCGGGCGACGTGATGCTCGCCGCGAGGGGCGTGCCGATCCGCGACGAGCGCGCGCCGATGGAGGCCGCGGTCGCGTCGATCGCCCTCGACGAGGCCGCCGTGCAGCAGGTGCTCGCCGAGACGGCCGGCGTGCCCCGCGGCATCGTGCGCCTGAACGACCCCGAGCTCGTGCTGCTCACCTCGATTCCGCTCGGCGGCGCGCCGCTCGAGCTCGGCATCGGCCTCGTGCCGTCGGCGGGCGAGGGCGAGCAGCGCGGCGACCTGGTGCTCACGCCGAACTCGGCGAGCATCGGCGAGGCCGTGCTCACCGCGGAGCAGGTGCGCGCCTCGCTCGGCCCGGTCGCCGACGCCGTCCTGCGCTCGTTCAGCGTCTGCGTCGCCGAGCGGATCCCGCGGGGCGTCACCCTCACCGGCGTGACGGTGCTCGGCTCGGGGGCGGCCGGCTCGCTCGTGCTCACGGGGGCGATCGACGGCGCGATCCTCATCGATCCGGCGCTGCTGGAGCGCGGCAGCTGCTGAGGCGGCACACCCCGCGCGTCGCGTCGCCGTCACGAATCGCGATCGCGGCCAGGCGGGCGCGGACGGTGCCCTAGACTTGAGCCACCGTGGCGGCGTGAGGACCCCGCTCGCCGCGGCATCCCGTTTCACGATTGGTGCATCCTCCCGCAATGTCTGCGAACCCCCTCGCCCCTGAATGGCTCGTGCTGCCCGCCGACGCGAACGGCCTGGCGCCCGAGGTGTGGCCGCGTTCGGCGCGGCGCGACGAAGACGGCGTGCTCGCGGTGGGCGGCGCGTCCGCGATCGCGCTCGCCGAGGAGTTCGGCACCCCGCTGATGGTGCTCGACGAGGCGGAGGTGCGCCGCCGCGCCGACGAGGCCTTCGCCGCGTTCACGGGCGCCGCGCAGCGGCACGGCACCACGGCCCGCGTCTACTACGCCGGCAAGGCGTTCCTGTGCACCGAGGTCGTCCGCTGGGTCGCCGACGCGGGCCTCGCCGTCGACGTCTGCACCCGCGGCGAGCTCGAGATCGCACTCGCCGCCGGCATCGACCCGGGCCGCATCGGCTTTCACGGCAACAACAAGTCGGTCTCCGAGCTCGAGCGCGCCGTCGCGGTGGGGGTCGGCTCGATCGTGCTCGACAGCCGCATCGAGCTCGAGCGTCTCGCGGCGATCACCGAGCGCCTCGGTGTCGTGCAGCCCGTGTTCGTGCGCGTGAACAGCGGCGTGCACGCCGAGACGCACAGCTTCCTCGCGACCGCGCACGAGGATCAGAAGTTCGGCCTGACGCTGGAAGACGCCGGGCCCGCGGTCGCGCGCATCCGCGAGCTCGACGGCCTCGAGTTCCGCGGCCTGCACTGCCACATCGGCTCGCAGATCTTCGGCGTGTCCGGCTTTCGCGAGTCGGCCTCGCGCGTGCTGGAGCTGCACGCGGCGCTCCTGGCAGACGGGCCCGTGCCCGTGCTCAACCTCGGCGGGGGCTTCGGCATCGCCTACACCTCGGCCGACGTGCCCACCCCGATCGCCGAGCTCGCCGAGGGGATCGTGGCTGCGGTCGCCGAGGAATGCGCGGTTCGAGGCATCCCGATGCCCCAGCTCGCCTTCGAGCCCGGCCGCAGCATCGTCGGCACGGGCGGCGTGACGATCTACGAGGTCGGCACCATCAAGGACGTCGTGGTGGACGCCGCGGCCGACGGCGAGACCCCGCGACCCGCCGTGCGGCGCTACGTCAGCGTCGACGGCGGCATGAGCGACAACGCCCGCCCCGCGCTGTATGGCGCCCAGTACTCGGCGCGGATCGCGTCGCGCGACTCGCACGAGCCGGCGGAGCTGGTGCGCGTGGTCGGCAAGCACTGCGAGTCGGGCGACATCGTCGTCGACAACGAGTACCTCCCCGCCGACATCACCCCCGGCGACCTGCTCGCCGTGCCCGTGACCGGCGCGTACTGCGCGGTGCTCTCGAGCAACTACAACGCCGTTCCGCGCCCGCCCGTCGTGGCCGTGCAGGACGGGCACGCCCGCGTCATCGTGCGCGGGGAGCGCCTGGAGGATCTGCTGGCTCGCGACCCGGGAATCGACCTCGGCGCGCAGCGCGAGCGGCACACCACCGAACGATCGGCGACTGCCGATAGAGGAGAAGCATGATCGATCAACGCCATCTGCGCGTCGCGCTGCTGGGCGCGGGCTCCGTGGGCAGCCAGGTAGCCTCGCTGCTGCTGACGCACGGCGACGAGCTCGGCGAGCGCGCGGGAGCGACTCTCGAGCTGGTCGGCGTCGCGGTGCGCGACGTCGACGCGCCGCGTGACGTCGAGCTCCCGCGCGAGCTGCTGACGACCGACGCCGAGTCGCTGATTCTCGGCGCCGACATCGTGATCGAGCTCATGGGCGGCATCGAGCCGGCCCGCGGGCACATCCTCTCGGCCATCGGCTCGGGTGCCGACGTCGTGACGGCCAACAAGGCGCTCCTGGCCACGCACGGGCCCGAGCTGTTCGCCGCCGCCGACCAGGTGGGCGCGCAGATCTACTACGAGGCGTCCGTCGCGGGCGCCATCCCGATCATCCGACCGCTGCGCGACAGCCTCGCCGGCGACCGGGTGCAGCGGATCATGGGCATCGTGAACGGCACCACGAACTTCATCCTCGACCGGATGGACACGGAGCACCTCACGCTCGAGGCGGCGCTGGCCGAGGCCACCGCGCTCGGCTACGCCGAGGCCGACCCGACCGCCGACATCGGCGGGTATGACGCGGCGCAGAAGGCCGCGATCCTCGCCGGGCTCGCGTTCCACACCACCGTGCCGCTCGAGGCCGTGCACCGCGAGGGCATCACCGGGATCGACAAGTCGATGATCGACGCGGCGCGGGGCGCCGGCTACGTCGTGAAGCTGCTCGCCGTGTGCGAGCGCCTCGTCGAGGGCGGCGAGGAGGCCATCTCGGTGCGCGTCTACCCGGCGCTCGTCGAGCGCAGCCACCCGCTTGCGAGCGTCCACGGCGCCAACAACGCCGTGTTCGTGCAGGCCGAGGCTGCGGGCGACCTGATGTTCTACGGCGCCGGCGCCGGCGGGGTGCAGACGGCCTCGGCCGTGCTCGGCGACCTCGTCTCGGCCGCTCGGCGCCACATCGCCGGCGGCGTCGGCGTCGCGGAATCCACCCGCGCCAACCTGCCGCTGCTGCCCATCGGGCACGTCTCGACGCGCTACCAGGTCACCCTCGAGGTCGCCGATCAGACCGGGGTGCTGGCGACCATCGCCGGCATCTTCAGCGAGGGCGGCGTCTCGGTGGCGACGGTTGAGCAGACGAGCGCCGTCGGCGAGGATGGCACTCCGACCGCGCGCCTGGTGATCGGCACGCACACCGCACGTGAACAAGACCTGAGCGACACCGTCGACCGCCTCGCCGCAAGCGACGTGGTCACGCGGGTCGCCTCCGTACTCCGAGTAGAAGGATCGAACTGATGGCACACCTCTGGCGCGGAGTCCTCCGCGAATTCGCCGACCGCCTGGGCGTGACCGACGAGTCCACCGTGATCACCCTCGGCGAGGGCGGCACCCCGCTCCTGCCCGCGGCCGCCCTCTCGAAGCGCACGGGCGCAGACGTCTGGGTCAAGTTCGAGGGCATGAACCCGACCGGATCGTTCAAGGACCGCGGCATGACGGTCGCCGTCTCGCGCGCGATCGACCACGGCGCGAAGGCCGTGATCTGCGCGTCCACCGGGAACACCTCGGCCTCGGCCGCCGCCTACGCGGCGCACGCCGGCATCACCGCGGCCGTGCTCGTGCCCGAGGGCAAGATCGCCATGGGTAAGCTCGGCCAGGCCGTCGCACACAACGGGCAGCTCATCCAGGTGCGCGGCAACTTCGACGACTGCCTCGAGATCGCGCGCGAGCTGGCCGAGAACTACCCGGTCCACCTCGTCAACTCGGTCAACCCCGACCGCATCGAGGGCCAGAAGACGGCCGCCTACGAGGTCGTCGACGTGCTCGGCGACGCCCCCGACTTCCACTTCATCCCGGTCGGCAACGCGGGCAACTACACCGCGTACACCCGCGGCTACCGCGAGGAGATCGAGCGCGGCGTCGCGACGCGACTGCCCCGCATGTTCGGCTTCCAGGCCGCCGGCAGCGCCCCGCTCGTGCGCGGCGAGGTCGTCAAGAACCCCGAGACCATCGCCACCGCGATCCGCATCGGCAACCCCGCCTCGTGGGAGCTCGCCCTCGAGGCCCGTGACGCATCGAACGGCTACTTCGGCGCGATCGACGACGAGCGCATCCTGGCGGCCCAGCGTCTGCTCTCGAGCGAGGTCGGCATCTTCGTCGAGCCCGCGTCGGCGATCAGCGTCGCGGGTCTGCTCGAGCGCGCCGAGGCGGGGCAGATCCCGGCCGGCTCGCGCGTCGTGCTGACGGTCACGGGCCACGGCCTGAAGGACCCGCAGTGGGCGCTTCGCACCGCCGACGGCGGCGAGGTGCAGCCCACGGTCGTCGACGCCAGCACCTCCGAGGTCGCATCGGTGCTCGGGCTCGCCCCCGAGGGGCCACTCGCGTGACCGACGCCACGCGCACCGTCACGGTGCGGGTGCCGGCCACCACGGCCAACCTCGGGCCGGGGTTCGACACGCTCGGCCTCGCGCTGTCGATCTATGACGAGCTCACGGTCACCGCGCTGCCCGAGCAGGGGCTCGAGGTGACCGTGGAGGGCGTCGGCGCCGACGAGATCCCCCGGGATGCCTCGAACCTGATCGTCAGCTCGATCGCGTACGTGTACGAGCAGTTCGGTCAGCCGCTGCCCGGCCTGCGCCTGCACGCGGTCAACGGCATCCCGCACGGGCGCGGCCTCGGCTCGTCCGGCGCCGCAGTCGTCGCCGGCATCGTCGCCGCGCGCGGACTGCTCGAGGGGGTCGTCGAGATCACGCACGGCGACCTGCTGCGCATCGCCACCGAGATCGAGGGACACCCCGACAACGTCGCACCCTCGCTGTTCGGCGGCCTCACGATCGCCTGGCTCGACGAGCACGGCCCGCAGCACAAGAAGCTGATCGTGCACCGCGGCGTCTCGCCGCTCGTGTTCGTGCCCACCTTCACGATGTCGACCAAGCTCGCCCGCAGCCTGCAGCCGCAGTCGGTGCCGCACGAGGACGCGATCTTCAACGTCTCGCGCTCGGCGTTGCTGATCGCCGCGCTCACGCAGAGCCCCGAGCTGCTGCTGGCCGCCACTGAAGACAAGCTGCACCAGAGCTACCGGGCGTCGGCGATGCCCGAGACCGACGCGCTCGTGCGGATGCTCCGCGCCGAGGGCTTCGCCGCGGTCGTCTCGGGCGCCGGACCGAGCGTGCTCGTGCTGGCGGACGGCCCGGGCCGCCGCGCGGTCGCGGCCGAGCTGGTCGCGCGCCACGCCACGAGCCCCTGGCATGCGCTCATGCTGGCCGTCGATGTCAAGGGTGCTACAGTAAAGGAGTAAGCGGAGGGTTCCATGCGGTCGTTTTATCCGCGTGACTCTGGCCTCCGTCGCAACTCTGCGAATTCATTGCACCATCACCGTCTCAGCGGAAACGCTCGATCGAGCGTTCTCGGCGCGGCCGAAAAGGAACACTGAGTGACTCACGTCAACATCGACGCAACTGACAATTCTGCAACCCAGGACCTCACCTCTCTGACGGTCGGGCAGCTGCAGGCCATCGCACGAGCCCTGGGCATCCCGGGCTCGTCCAAACTTCGCAAGGGAGAACTGGTGGACTCGATCACCGAGATCCAGGCCGCTCCCGCCGCCGCGGACGAGGTCGTCGCCGACGACACGGCCGAGGAGATCGCCGTCGGCGACAGCCCTGAGCCAGACGCCCCGGCCGACGCGGCCGTCGTGGAGGCGGCCGCAGAGGCGGTCGCCGAGCCGGCGGTCGTCGAGGCCCCCGATGCCGAGCCGGCACCGACCGAGACCGAGGCGACGACGGGCGGGCAGCGCAAGCGCGGCTCGCGCCGGGCCCGCAGCGGCGCAGGTGCCCCGGTCGTCGAGGGCACGAACCCCGCCTCGGCCATCGCCGCCGATCTCGCGCAGCTCGCCGAGGCCATCACGCCCGCCGAGGCGCCGGCGGGCGAGCACGCCGCCGAGGGCGCGGACGCGGGCGCGCCGGCATCCACCGGCCGTCGCCGTCGTGGTCAGCAGTCGCAGCAGGCGCCCGGCGCCGAGGCTGCGGACGCGGCCGGCGAGAGCCCCGCCGACGGCGCAGCCGCCGGCGAGGACGAGTCGGGCGAGGAGTCGCAGCCGCGCAGCCGCAGCCGCAGCCGCAGCCGCAACCGCAATCGCAACGGGCAGAACGGCGGCTCTGGTCAGGACGAGCAGTCCGCAGCGCCCGCCCAGCAGCAGCGCGGCGGTGGCCAGGGCGTCGACGACGACGCGGCCGAGGGCGATGGCGAGCAGGGCCGTGGCCGCGGACGCGGCCGCGGCGCGAAGCGTCGGAGCCAGAACACGGGCGACGAGTTCGAGTCCGAGATCGCCGATGACGACGTGCTCGTGCCCGTCGCCGGCATCCTCGACGTGCTCGACAACTACGCCTTCGTGCGCACCACCGGCTACCTGCCCGGTCCGAGCGACGTCTACGTCTCGCTCGGCCAGGTGAAGAAGTACAACCTGCGCAAGGGCGACGCCGTCATCGGCGCCATCAAGCAGCCGCGCGAGGGCGAGCCCACGGGCCGCCAGAAGTACAACGCGCTGGTGAAGGTCGACGCGATCAACGGCCTCTCGGTCGAGGACGCCGCCGGCCGCGTCGAGTTCGGCTCGCTCACCCCGCTGTACCCGCAGGAGCGCCTGCGCCTCGAGACCGCGCCCGAGAAGCTCACGCAGCGCATCATCGACCTGGTCGCCCCGATCGGCAAGGGGCAGCGCGGCCTGATCGTCGCGCCCCCGAAGGCCGGCAAGACCATCGTGCTGCAGCAGATCGCGAACGCCATCGCGATCAACAACCCCGAGGTGCACCTCATGGTCGTGCTGGTCGACGAGCGTCCCGAAGAGGTCACCGACATGCAGCGCACCGTGCGCGGCGAGGTCATCGCCTCGACCTTCGACCGCCCCGCAGAGGACCACACCACCGTCGCCGAGCTCGCGATCGAGCGCGCGAAGCGCCTGGTCGAGCTGGGTCGCGACGTGGTCGTGCTGCTCGACTCGATCACCCGCCTCGGCCGCGCCTACAACATCTCGGCCCCGACGTCGGGTCGCGTGCTCACGGGCGGCGTCGACGCCTCGGCGCTGTACCCGCCCAAGCGCTTCTTCGGCGCCGCGCGCAACATCGAGAACGGCGGCTCGCTCACCATCCTCGCGACCGCGCTCGTCGAGACCGGCTCCAAGATGGACGAGGTCATCTTCGAGGAGTTCAAGGGCACCGGCAACAGCGAGCTGCGCCTGTCGCGTCAGCTGGCAGACAAGCGGATCTTCCCCGCGGTCGACGTGAACGCATCGTCGACGCGTCGCGAGGAGATGCTGCTCTCGGCCGATGAGGTCAAGATCACGTGGAAGCTTCGTCGTGCGCTCGCCGGCCTCGACCCGCAGCAGGCGCTCGAGGTCGTGCTCGGCAAGCTCAAGGAGACCTCGTCGAACGTCGAGTTCCTCGTGCAGATGCAGAAGTCGATCCCGACGCCCGGCGGCGGTCACAGCCACGGGCCCGACAGCAACATCCGCTGATCATGGCCGAGGCGTCCATGTTTGACTCGGTCAAGGCGCTGATCGAGGAGCACAAGGCGGTCCAGGAGGAGCTCTCGGACCCCGCCGTGCATGCTGATGCTGCGCGCGCGAAGCGCGTGAACCGTCGCTACGCCGAGCTCTCGAAGATCGTGCACGCCAACGACGTGTGGCTCGGGGCGAAGGATGACCTCGCCGCTGCGCGCGAGCTGGCCCGGGAGGACGACGCGTTCGCCGAGGAGGTTCCGGCCCTCGAGGAGGAGGTCGCGACGGCGCAGGAGAAGCTCCGGCGCCTGCTGATTCCCCGCGACCCGGACGACGCGCGCGATGTCATCCTCGAGATCAAGGGCGGCGAGGGCGGCGCGGAGAGCGCGCTGTTCGCGGCAGACCTGCTGCGCATGTACCTCCAGTACGCCGCCGCGAAGGGGTGGAAGACCGAGCTGCTCGAGCGCAACGAATCCGACCTCGGCGGCTACAAGGACGTGCAGGTCGCGATCAAGGGCGCATCGAGCGACCCCTCGCAGGGCGTCTGGGCGCACCTGAAGTACGAGGGCGGCGTGCACCGCGTGCAGCGCGTGCCGGCCACCGAGTCGCAGGGGCGCATCCACACCTCCACCACCGGCGTGCTCGTGTTCCCCGAGGTCGACGAGCCCGAAGAGGTCGTCATCCAGCCGAACGATCTGAAGATCGACGTGTACCGCTCGTCGGGTCCGGGCGGTCAGTCGGTGAACACCACCGACTCGGCCGTGCGCATCACCCACCTGCCCACGGGCATCGTGGTGTCGATGCAGAACGAGAAGTCGCAGCTGCAGAACCGCGAGGCCGGCATGCGCGTGCTCCGCGCCCGCATCCTCGCCCGGCAGCAGGAAGAGCTGGATGCCGCGTCCTCCGCGGCCCGCAAATCGCAGATCCGCGGCATGGACCGCTCCGAGCGCATCCGCACGTACAACTTCCCCGAGAACCGCATCGCCGATCACCGCACCGGATACAAGGCGTACAACCTCGACCAGGTGATGGACGGCGCGCTCGACCCGGTGATCGCGTCCTGCATCGCGGCCGACGAGGAAGAGCGCCTGGCTGCGCTGGGCGAGCAGCAGTAGCGCGCGCCTGAGCGCACAGCGCCGCTCGTGCCGTGTGCACGCGCGGCGCCGCCTGCGTTCGGCGGTGCTAGATCGAGTACTCGGGCGCCGTGAGCAGCGCGCGCACGTCCTCGTCGTGGGCGCGGCGGCGCAGGGTGGCGGGCACGCCGGTGAGCACCGAGTCTGCCGGCGCATCCTTCGTCACGACGGCATTCGCGCCGATGGCGCTGTTCGCCCCGATCGTGATGCTGCCGAGCACCTTGGCGCCCGCGCCGACGGCGACGCCATCGCGGATGGTGGGGTGCCGGCGTCCGGCGACGCGCACCTGGCCGCCGAGGGTGACGCCGTGGTAGATGAGCACGTCATCGCCGACGATGACGGTCTCGCCGATCACGATGCCCATCCCGTGGTCGATGAAGCAGCGGCGCCCGATCACGGCGCCGGGGTGGATCTCGACGCCCGTGAAGAAGCGGTTCAGCTGCGAGCCGAGTCGGGCGAGGAAATACGCGCGGCGCTGCCACAGCCAATGGTTGATGCGGTGCGACCACACGGCGTGCACGCCCGAGTACAGCAGTGCCACCTCGAGGTTGTTGCGCGCGGCCGGATCATGGCGCCGCGCCGCGGCGATGTCTTCGCGCATTCGGCGAAACAGGTTCATTCCCACTCCACAGGATCAGGCACGGATGCTCCGGGCACTGGCGGTCGCTCAAGCGTACTGAGCACGAGCAGGGGCCGTGACGGCATGCGCCGCCACGGCCCCTGTGTCTCAGTCCTCGCGCAGGTCTTCGAACAGCGCGGTCGAGAGGTAGCGCTCGCCGGTGTCGGGAACGATCACGACGATGTTCTTGCCCGCGTTCTCGGGTCGCCCCGCGAGCTCGACCGCGACGCTGACCGCGGCGCCGCTCGAGATGCCCACGAGCAGGCCCTCGGTGGCGGCGAGCGCGCGCGCCGTGCGCAGCGAGTCCTCGAAGGTCACGGTGACGACCTCGTCGATGACGTCGCGATCGAGCACGTCGGGAACGAAGTTCGCGCCGATGCCCTGGATCTTGTGCGGGCCGGCCTTGCCCTCGCTGAGCACGGGGGAGTCGACCGGCTCGACGGCGACGACCTTGACGCCCGGCACGCGCTCCTTGAGGGCCTGACCGACGCCCGTGATGGTGCCGCCGGTGCCGACGCCGGCCACGAAGATGTCGACCTTGCCGTCGGTGTCGCGGAGGATCTCTTCGCCGGTGGTCCGGCGGTGGACGGCGGGGTTGGCCGCGTTCTCGAACTGGCGGGCCAGGATGGCGCCCGGCGTGTTCGCGACCAGCTCCTCGGCGGTGGCCACGGCGCCGGCCATGCCCTGCGCGGGGTCGCTCAGCACGAGCTCGGCGCCGAAGGCGCGCAGCAGCAGGCGGCGCTCGATCGACATCGATGCGGGCATCACGAGCATCACCTTGTAGCCGCGCGCAGCACCCACCATGGCGAGCGCGATGCCGGTGTTGCCGCTCGTGGCCTCGACGATCGTGCCGCCGGGACCGAGCGCTCCGGCCGCCTCCGCGGCGTCCGCGATCGCGACGCCGATGCGGTCCTTCACGCTGGATGCGGGGTTGAAGTACTCGAGCTTGGCGAGCACCGTCGCCTGCGCGTCGCCGGTGACGCGGTTGAGCTTGACGAGGGGGGTGTTGCCGAATGTGGACGTGATGTCAGCGTGGATGCCTGCCATGGTCGACCTTTCAGTGCCGGGGGCGGTGGGGTGGGCACAGCCTACGTGAGGCCAAATGCTGGGTAACCTTTGTGACAACAGGTGTCGGGCGCAGATATTCCGGCGCGCCTTGCGGGCCGGATCTGCGCGGATGTCACGGGTAGGCTGGTCGCACGCCCATGTCTGAACACACGCCTGATCCCGCGACCCTGCCACCTGCCCCCGCGGCGCTCGGCGAGGTGCTGAGCCGCGTGAGCGACATCCTCGCCGCGGTCGGCATCGTCGACGCGCAGATCGACGCCGAGTGGCTCGTCGGCCACGTGCTCGAGCTCGGGCGCGGGGGAGTGCAGGCGGCCGCGATCGTGGGCACGACCCTCGGCGACGATGAGCTCGCCGCACTCGCGCCGCTCGTGCGGCGACGCGCGGCACGCGAGCCGCTGCAGCACATCACCGGCACCGCGGCGTTCCGGCAGCTCTCGCTGCGCGTCGGGCCCGGCGTGTTCGTGCCCCGTCCCGAGACCGAGGGGGTCGTGCAGCTCGCCATCGATGCGCTGCGGGCCGAGGCATCCCCGGCCCCGATCGCCGTGGACCTCGGCACCGGGAGCGGCGCGATCGCGCTCGCCATGGCCACCGAGGTGCCGAACGCGCGCGTGTTCGCCGCCGAGAACTCGCCCGAGGCGTTCTCGTGGACCCGCCGCAATTTCGACGAGATCGGCGCGACGAACGCGACGCTGGTCTTCGCCGACCTCGCCGACGCGTTCGCCGAGCTCGCGGGCACCGTCGACGTGGTGATCTCGAACCCACCGTACGTGCCGGACGACGCGGTTCCGCGCGATCCCGAGGTGCGCGACCACGATCCCGCGGCCGCGCTGTATGGCGGCCCGGACGGGCTGGACGTGGTGCGGGTGCTCAGCGGGGTCGCGCTGCGGCTGCTGCGGCCCGGCGGCGTGCTCATCATCGAGCACGGCGAGCTGCAGGGCCGCGCCATTCGCGAGCTCCTCGCCGCCGACGGATGGCGGGCCAGCGCCACCCACCCAGATCTGACCCTGCGCGACCGCGCCACGACCGCGCTGCGTCCCTGAGCCAGGCGGCGCCCCGCGCCCACGTATCATTGAGTCCGTTATGACCCCCATCTTCAACTGCCGCGACGAAGCACAGCTCCTCGGCGGCATGAGACAGGCGCGACAGGCGATCGGCCGCGGCGCGCTCGTCGTGCTCCCCACCGACACGGTGTACGGCGTCGCCGCCGACGCGTTCAGCCCGAAGGCGGTCGCGGGGCTGCTCGCGGCCAAGGGACGGACGCGACAGGCACCCCCGCCGGTGCTCGTCTCCGGCGTGCAGACGCTGCACGCGCTCGTGCAGGAGGTGCCCGAGCCCGTCGAGCGGCTCGTCGAGCAGTTCTGGCCCGGCGGGCTCACGATCGTGCTCCCGGCGCAGCCGAGCCTCGTGTGGGACCTCGGCGACACGCACGGCACGGTCGCGGTGCGCATGCCGGCGAATCGCTACGCCCTCGAGCTGCTGCAGGAGACGGGGCCGCTCGCCGTGTCGAGCGCGAACCTCACCGGCGAGCCCGCGGCGCTGACGGCCGCGGACGCGCACGGGATGCTGGGCGAGCGCGTCGCCGTCTACCTCGACGACGGCCCGTCGGTGACCGGCCTCGCGTCGACGATCATCGACGCGACCGGGCTCGTCGGGCCCGAGGCCGCACGCCGCCCCGTGCGCATCCTGCGCGAGGGCGCGATCTCGGCCGAGCAGCTGCGCGCCGTCCTGGGCGAGCTGCTCGAGTCCGAGGCGGCGAGCTCGGCGGCGGGGCCGCCGCCCGAGCCTGATCCGTCGGCCGCCGGGATCGCCGACTCGTGAGCTGCCGGGGGGTGCCGTGACCCAGTACGTCTTCATCATCCTGTTCACGGCCTTCGTCACGCTCGCCCTGAGCTGGGGGGTGTGGCAGCTGAGCCTGAAGTTCAAGCTGTACCCCGGCATCCGCGAGCGCGACGTGCACAAGACCCCCACGCCGCGCCTGGGTGGCATCGCGATGTTCCTCGGCGTCCTCGCCGCGTTCGGCGTCTCGGCCGTGAACCCCTTCTTCGACATCGTCTGGGCCGACTCCGGACCGGTGCTCGCGATCCTCGGCGCCACGCTGATCATCGTGATCGTCGGGGTCGTCGACGACCTGTACGACCTCGACTGGATGATCAAGCTCGGCATGCAGTTCCTCGCCGCGGGCATCATCGCCCTGTTCGGCGTGCAGATCTTCTCGCTGCCGATCGGCGGCCTCACGATCGGCTCGTCGTGGGCGAGCATCACGCTCACGATCTTCGCGATCGTCCTGGTCATGAACGCCGTGAACTTCATCGACGGCCTCGACGGGCTCGTCGCGGGCGTCTGTCTGATCGCCAACGGCGTCTTCTTCGTCTACTCCTACCTGCTCGTGCGCGAGACGGGCTCCAGCACCTTCTTCAACCTGGCCTCGCTGCTGGCCGCCGTGCTGATCGGCGTCTGTCTCGGCTTCCTGCCGATGAACTGGAACCCGGCCAAGCTGTTCATGGGCGACGCCGGCGCGCTGATGCTCGGCCTGCTCATGGCGACCTCGGCGATCGCCGTCACCGGCCAGCTCGACCCCGCCATCCTCGATCCCGATGTGCTTGGGCGCTCGCAGCTGCTCGGCGCCTTCATCCCGATCCTGCTCCCGGTGGCAGTGGTCCTGCTGCCCCTGCTCGATTTCGGGATGGCGGTGCTTCGGCGCATGTCGGCCGGAAAGTCGCCGTTCTCGCCTGATCGCAAGCACCTGCACCACCGCATGCTCGACCTCGGGCACTCGAGCCGGAGCGCCGTGCTCATCTTCTATGCCTGGACTGCGATCGTGGCCTTCGCCTTCCTGCTCATGTTCATGCCGGCACCGGCATGGCTCGAGTGGGTGCGACCCAGCTACCTCATCGGCATCGTGTACGGCGTGATCGGCATCGCCGCCTGCCTCGTGCTCACCGTCACGCCGCCCGCGCGCGCCCGCGCGTCGGCGGGCGCCCAGACACCGGCCGAGACGGCCGCCTCCGAGGCATCCGCGCCCGGCCCCACGACCCTCACCACACCGGCCCCCGCCAAGGAGACCCCATGACCATCGGTTCGCCGAACCCCCAGCCGCAGCCCGCCGTCGAGGTCTCGAGCAATCCGATCCTGCGCGCCGTGCTCAGGTGGGGCGCGATCGTGATGGGCGCCCTGGCCGTGCTCGGCGCCGTCATCGGCTTCCTGGTCGACGGCCCGAACGGCCTCTGGAGCGCCCTCGTGGGGATCATCCTCGGGGGAGTGTTCCTGGCGATCACCGCGGCGAGCATCCTCATCGCCAACCGCTTCTTCGGCACGGATCTGTACGTCCCGATCTTCTTCGGCATCGTCCTCGGCGGCTGGATCGTGAAGTTCGTGCTGTTCCTCGTCGCGGTGCTCGTGCTGCGGGAGCAGCCGTGGGTCAACCCGGTGATCATGTTCCTCGCGATCGTGTTCGGCGTGCTTGGATCGCTCGCCGTCGACGCCCTCGTGCTGATGCGCATGCGGATGCCAAACGTCAGCGACGTGGCGCTGCCCGGCGACGAGCTCGAGGGCGATGAGCCCGAGGGCGAAAATGAAACACAAGCCCCGAGTGGTTCGTGAGCACTCCCGATCCTTGCTAGTGTGGAACGCGTCCCCCGAATCAGTGCACATCGTGCCGTCTTCGGGCTGACAGAACACATCCATCGCCGCACCGGTTCTTGATCGGTGCCCCGAAGCTGGAGACAGCGCTGTTTACTCAAGCCGTGAACCTGATCGCCATCGCCGCGACGGATGACCCCGAATTCCATGGACCTTCGATTGCGGAGTTCTTCCCCGCACCGGTCTTCCAGATCGGTGAGCTGGTCATCACCCGCATCCACCTCATTCAGTTCCTCGCCACGCTGGCGATCGTCCTGATCTTCTGGCTCGGCACGCGCCGCATGCGCGTGGTGCCGGGCCGCTTCCAGGGCCTCGTCGAGATGGGCCTCGACTTCGTGCGAGTCAACATCGCCGAAGACCTCCTGGGCAAGAAGGACGGCAAGCGGTTCCTGCCGCTGCTGACGACCATCTTCTTCATGACGCTGTTCATGAACCTGACGGGCATCATTCCGTTCCTGAACATCGCCGGCACCTCGATCATCGCGGTCCCGCTGCTGCTCGCGGTGATCTCGTACGTGACCTTCATCTACGCGGGCCTCAAGAAGAACCCGAAGAACTTCGTGAAGAACTCGCTCTTCCCGGCGGGCGTCCCGTGGCCGATCTACATCATCGTCACCCCGATCGAGTTCATCTCGACCTTCGTGATCCGCCCGGTCACCCTCACGCTCCGACTCCTCATGAACATGATGGTCGGCCACCTGCTGCTCGTGCTGTTCTTCGCAGCGACGCAGTTCTTCTTCTTCAGCATGGGTGGCTGGTGGTCGGCGCTCGGCGTCGGCTCGCTCGCCTTCGGCTTCGTCTTCACCCTGTTTGAAATCCTGGTCGCAGTCCTCCAGGCCTACGTCTTCGCACTCCTCACCGCGGTCTACATTCAGCTCGCGGTCGCTGAAGAGCACTAATCGGGTCGGCCCCGCCACCCAACAACCGAAAGGAAACACCTCGTGGAAGCTACAACCGTTCTTGCGGCCCTTCACGGCAACATCGCGACGGTCGGCTACGGCCTCGCAGCCATCGGTCCGGCAATCGGTGTGGGCATCGTCGTCGGCAAGACGATCGAGGGCGTCGCTCGCCAGCCCGAGCTCGCCGGCCGCCTCCAGGTTCTGATGTGGATCGGTATCGCGTTCACCGAGGCGCTCGCGTTCATCGGTATCGCGACGTACTTCATCTTCACCAGCACCACCCCGTAACCGACCTTTCCAACACGTAAGGAGACAGGATGCTCAGCGCTCTTGTCACGTTCGCAGCCGCGGAGAGCGAGGCTCACAACCCGCTCATCCCAGCCTGGTACGACATCATCTGGTCGGCGGTCTGCTTCGTCATCATCCTCGTTGTGTTCTGGAAGGTAGCCCTGCCCGCGATGCAGAAGCTCCTCGATGAGCGCTCCAAGGCGATCGAAGGCAACATTGCCAAGGCCGACGAGGCGCAGAAGCGCGCCGAGGCCGCGCTCGAGGAATACACTGCGCAGCTCGCCGAGGCACGCAAGGAAGCCGGAGCGATCCGCGAAGCCGCCCGTGAGGACGGCAAGAAGATCGTCGCCGAAGCGAAGGACACCGCCACGAGCGAGGCCACTCGCATCACGGCGACCGCGCACACGCAGATCGAAGCCGAGCGCCAGGCCGCGCTCGTCTCGCTGCGCGGCGAGGTGGGCACGCTCGCCCTGGATCTCGCAGGCGGCGTCATCGGCGAGACCCTCGCGGATGACTCGAAGGCGGCCAGCGTCGTCGACCGCTTCCTCGCAGAGCTCGAGGCATCGGAGAAGGCAGCCAAGTAATGGGCAGTGCAACCACGCAGGCTCTCGCGGCCAGTACTCAGGCACTGGCCGCGGTGACCGCTTCCGTCGACATCGACACCGCTCGCGAGCTGTTCGCGACGGTTCGGGCCATCGACAGCTCGCGTCAGCTGGCGGCCGTGCTGGCCGACCCCGCGGTGGATGCTTCGGCGAAGTCGAAGCTCGCGGGCGCGGCGTTCGGCACCTCGGTCGGTGCAACCACGCTCGGGCTGCTCACCACCGTGGTGGCCCAGCGCTGGTCGAGCCCGAACGATCTGCTCGGCGCAATCGAGGAGCTCGGTCTGCGCGCGGCCAGCATCGCATCGCTTCGCAGCGGTGCGGACGTCGAGGGCGAGCTGTTCCAGTTCGCCCGCGTCGTGACGGCCAACCCCGAGCTCGAGCTCACGCTCGGCGCTCGGATCGGCGACAGCGCCGCGAAGGCGGCACTGGTCGAGAAGCTGCTCGCCGGGCGTGCAAGCGTCGAGACGACGCTGATCGTCTCCTCGCTCGTGCAGCAGCCGCGCGGTCGCCGCGTGCACCAGCTGCTCGCCGATGCCTCGCGCATCGTCGCCGAGCAGCGCGGCCAGATCGTGGCCACGGTCACGACGGCCGCCCCGATGTCGGCCGCGCAGCGGGAGCGCCTGGTGGCGCTGCTGTCCACTCGGTACGGTCGGCCCGTCGCGGTCAGCGCCGTGATCGACCCCGCCGTCGTCGGGGGACTGCGTGTGCAGATCGGCGACGACGTCATCGACGCGAGCATCGCGTCGCGACTCAATGACCTCCGCCTGCGTCTCGCCGGCTAACACAGATGCACGCCCCGCGGGGCGCTAAGCGCAGAACCCGAGTGGTTCTTCAATCAGAAGGAAGATGATGGCAGAACTATCGATCAGCCCCGATGTGATTCGGGATGCGCTGAAAGACTTCGTCGCGGCCTACGAGCCCGCGTCGGCGACAGCCACCGAGGTCGGCACCGTTGTGGACGCTGCTGACGGCATCGCTCACGTCGAGGGACTGCCCGGTGTCATGGCCAACGAGCTCGTGACCTTCGCCGACGGCACGCTGGGCCTGGCCCTGAACCTCGACGAGAACGAGATCGGTGTCGTCGTCCTCGGCGACTTCGCCGGCATCGAGGCAGGAACCGAGGTGACCCGCACCGGCGAGGTGCTGTCGGTCCCCGTCGGCGACGGCTACCTCGGCCGCGTCGTCGACCCGCTCGGCAACCCCATCGATGGCCTCGGCGCCATCGCCAGCGAAGGCCGCCGCGCCCTCGAGCTCCAGGCGCCCGGCGTCATGCAGCGCAAGAGCGTGCACGAGCCCCTGCAGACCGGCGTCAAGGCGATCGACGCCATGATCCCCGTCGGCCGCGGCCAGCGTCAGCTGATCATCGGCGACCGCCAGACCGGCAAGACCGCGCTCGCGATCGACACGATCATCAACCAGCGCGCGAACTGGGAGTCGGGCGAGGTCAACAAGCAGGTTCGCTGCATCTACGTCGCGATCGGCCAGAAGGGCTCGACCATCGCCTCGGTGCGCGGCGCGCTCGAGGACGCCGGTGCCATGGAGTACACGACGATCGTGGCCTCGCCCGCGTCGGACCCCGCCGGCTTCAAGTACCTCGCCCCCTACACCGGCTCGGCCATCGGCCAGCACTGGATGTACGGCGGCAAGCACGTGCTCATCATCTTCGATGACCTCTCGAAGCAGGCAGAGGCCTACCGCGCGGTCTCGCTGCTCCTGCGTCGTCCGCCGGGGCGTGAGGCATACCCCGGTGACGTCTTCTACCTGCACTCCCGCCTGCTCGAGCGCTGTGCAAAGCTCTCGGACGAGCTCGGCGGCGGCTCGATGACCGGTCTGCCGATCATCGAGACCAAGGCGAACGACGTCTCGGCCTACATTCCGACCAACGTGATCTCGATCACCGACGGCCAGATCTTCCTCCAGTCCGACCTCTTCAACGCCAACCAGCGCCCCGCCGTCGACGTGGGCATCTCGGTCTCGCGTGTCGGTGGTGACGCACAGGTCAAGTCGATCAAGAAGGTCTCCGGAACGCTGAAGCTGGAGCTCGCGCAGTACCGTGCGCTCGAGGCGTTCGCGATGTTCGCGAGCGACCTGGACGCCGCCAGCCGTCGTCAGCTCGAGCGCGGCGCCCGCCTGACGGAGCTGCTCAAGCAGCCCCAGTACTCGCCGTTCCCGGTGGAGGAGCAGGTCGTCTCGATCTGGGCCGGCACCAAGGGCAAGCTCGACAAGATCCCCGTCGAAGACGTGCTGCGCTTCGAGCGTGAGCTGCTGGACTACCTCGGTCGCAACACCGAGATCCTCACCACGCTGCGCGAGACGAACGTCCTCGACGACGACACCGAGGCCGCCCTCGAGGCCGCTGTCGACGCCTTCTCGCTCGAGTTCCAGACGGGCGACGGCGCGTCGCTCAGCGACCCGGGCAGCGAAGCGTTCGACGCGATGGCCGCCGGTGACGTCAACCAGGAGAAGATCGTCAAGGGTCGCCGCTAAACCATGGGTGCACAGCTGAGGGTCTACACGCAGAAGATCAAGTCTGCGCAGACGACCAAGAAGATCACGAAGGCGATGGAGCTCATCGCCGCGTCGCGCATCCAGAAGGCGCAGGCGCGGGTTGCGGCATCCACCCCCTTCGCTCGCGCCATCACGCGCGCGGTCTCGGCGGTTGCCACGCACTCGAACGTCGACCACGTGCTGACGCGGGAACACGAGAACGTCACCCGCGCGGCCGTTGTGATCTTCGCGTCCGACCGCGGACTCGCCGGCGCGTTCAACTCGCAGGTCATCCGTGAGGGTCTCGAGCTGGCCGAGCTGCTGAACGAGCAGGGCAAGGAGGTCGTCTACTATGTCGTCGGCCGCCGCGCAGTGTCGTACTTCCAGTTCCGTCGTCGCGCCACCGAGGCCGAGTGGATCGGCGACACCGACACCCCGGCGTTCCAGACGGCGGAGGAGATCAGCTCGACGCTGCTCGAGGCCTTCCTGCGCCCGCAGGAGCAGGGCGGCGTCGACGAGATCCACCTCGTGTACAACCGCTTCATCAGCATGATGACGCAGCTGCCCGAGACGGTTCGCCTGCTGCCCCTCGAAGTCGTCGAAGCGGATGAGTCGGAGGCTTCGGGTCCCATCCCGGTGTACCCGCTCTACGAGTTCGAGCCGGATGCCGACAGCGTGCTGGACGCGCTTCTGCCGGTGTACATCCAGAGCCGCGTGTTCAACGCCCTTCTGCAGTCGTCCGCAGCGAAGCACGCGGCCACGCAGAAGGCGATGAAGTCGGCGAGCGACAACGCCGACAAGCTCATCACCGACTACACGCGCCTGCGCAACAACGCGCGCCAGGCCGAGATCACCCAGCAGATCGCAGAGATCGTGGGCGGCGCCGACGCACTCGCGTCGTAGCCCGCGATCAACCCCGACCACAACGTTTCTGTTCAGACAGAGAGAAGAAGAAGAATGACTCCCACCGCCACAGCAGAAGCCACGGCTCCGGCCGTCGGCCGCGTCGCGCGCGTTACGGGCCCGGTCGTCGACATCGAGTTTCCGCACGACTCGATCCCCGAGATCTACAACGCCCTGAAGACGACGATCACCATCGCCGGTGAGTCGAGCGAGATCACCCTCGAGGTTGCCCAGCACCTCGGTGACGACCTCGTTCGCGCCATCGCGCTGAAGCCTACCGACGGCATCGTCCGTGGCCAGGAAGTGCGCGACACCGGCGAGGCCATCTCGGTCCCCGTCGGCGACGTCACCAAGGGCAAGGTGTTCAACGTGATCGGCGAGGTGCTCAACGCAGCACCCGGCGAGCAGATCGAGATCACCGAGCGCTGGCCGATCCACCGCAAGGCCCCGAACTTCGACCAGCTCGAGTCGAAGACCACCATGTTCGAGACGGGCATCAAGGTCATCGACCTGCTCACCCCGTACGTGCTCGGTGGAAAGATCGGCCTCTTCGGCGGTGCAGGTGTCGGCAAGACCGTCCTCATCCAGGAGATGATCCAGCGCGTCGCGCAGGACCACGGTGGTGTGTCGGTGTTCGCCGGTGTCGGCGAGCGCACCCGTGAGGGCAACGACCTCATCCACGAGATGGAGGAGGCGGGCGTCTTCGACAAGACTGCCCTCGTGTTCGGCCAGATGGACGAGCCGCCGGGGACCCGTCTTCGCGTCGCGCTCTCGGCGCTGACCATGGCGGAGTACTTCCGCGATGTGCAGAACCAGGACGTGCTGCTGTTCATCGACAACATCTTCCGCTTCACGCAGGCCGGCTCGGAGGTGTCGACCCTCCTGGGCCGCATGCCTTCGGCGGTGGGCTACCAGCCGAACCTCGCTGACGAGATGGGCCTCCTCCAGGAGCGCATCACCTCGACGCGCGGCCACTCGATCACCTCGCTGCAGGCGATCTACGTGCCGGCCGACGACTACACCGACCCGGCTCCGGCGACCACCTTCGCGCACCTGGATGCCACGACCGAGCTCTCGCGTGACATCGCGTCGCGCGGTCTGTACCCGGCCGTGGACCCGCTCACCTCGACGAGCCGCATCCTCGACCCGCGCTACATCGGCGCCGACCACTACCGCGTCGCCACCGCCGTCAAGCAGATCCTGCAGAAGAACAAGGAGCTCCAGGAGATCATCGCGATCCTCGGTGTCGACGAGCTCTCCGAGGAAGACAAGATCGTCGTCGCCCGCGCGCGCCGCATCCAGCAGTTCCTCTCGCAGAACACCTACATGGCGAAGAAGTTCACGGGTGTCGAGGGATCGACCGTGCCGATCAAGGAGACCATCGAGTCGTTCGACGCGATCGTCAAGGGCGAGTTCGACCACGTGGCCGAGCAGGCATTCTTCAACGTCGGCGGCATCAGCGACGTCGAAGAGAAGTGGGCGCAGATCCAGAAGGAGAACGGCTGATCATGGCCCTCAAGGTGAGCCTCGTCTCGGCCGACCGGGCCGTCTGGAGCGGCGACGCATCGCTCGTCATCGCCAAGACGGTCGAAGGCGAGATCGGCTTCATGTCGGGTCACGAGCCGGTGCTGGCGATCCTCGCCGAGGGTCAGGTTCGCATCACCCTCGAAGACGGCAGCAAGATCCTCGCCAACGCGCAGGACGGCTTCCTCTCGATGGAGGGTGACGAGCTCACGATCGTGGCGGGCAACGCCGCGCTCATCTCGTAGCCGAGACAATCCGTACCGCGAAGCGCGTCGCTCCTCTCGAGCGGCGCGCTTCGCTGTTTCTCCCCTGGGGCATCCATGCTGATTCTGCTTCCGCCGTCTGAGACCAAGCGGCCGGGCGGCTCGCGACGCGCAGTCGATCTCGCGGCGCTGGGCTTTCCCGAGCTCACGCCCGTGCGCGAGCGCGTCGTCGACGCCCTCGCGGCGCTGGCCGCCGATCCGGAGGCATCGGCTCGGGTGCTGGGGCTTGGGGCGCGGCAGCAGGCCGAGGCGACGATGAACGCCGCGCTGCGCACGGCGCCGGCGATGCCCGCCATCGACCGCTACACCGGCGTGCTGTTCGACGCGCTGGGCACCGACACGCTGGATGGCGCGGCCCGCGCGTGGCTCGGGCGCAACGTCGCGATCCACAGCTCCGCCTTCGGGCTCGTGCGCGCGCTCGATCGTCTCCCGTCGTATCGACTCGGCGCGGGGATCACGGTGCCCGCGGCGGGCACCCCGCGCAAGGTGTGGGGGAGCGCGATCACCGACGCGCTCGAGGCACGGGCGCCGGGCTTCGTGCTCGACCTGAGATCCGAGGCGTACGTCGCGCTCGGCCCGGTGCCCGCGTCGGTGTCGTCGGCGTACGTGCGCGTCACGACGCGCACCGGCGACGGCGCCGTGCGGGCCCTCAATCACTTCAACAAGAAGGCGAAGGGTGAGCTCGTGCGCGCCCTCGCGCATGATCGCCCGCGCGTTCGTTCGACAGAATCGCTGATCAGCTGGGCATCCGCGAGCGGTGTCGATCTGCGCGCCGGCGACGTGCCCGGGCAGCTCGAATTGCGCGTGCCCGCTTGACAAGCTCGCTAGTGTCGGTGGTGTCGTCTCGTTACGATGTGCACTGACGGCCGTTCCCCGCGGTCGCTCCCCACGGCCCGCTGGGCCCCGACGCATGGATTGGTCTATGTATTACGACACTTCAGGGATCTTCGCACTGGCAGGCCTGGCCCTGTTCCTGCTGATCCTCGCCCTGGCCGCCTACGTGGTGTCCTCGATCTTCCTGATGAAGATCTTCGAGAAGGCCGGCGTGCAGGGCAAGTGGCGCGCCTGGGTGCCCGTCTACAGCATGATGGTGTTCTCGAAGCTCGGTGACCTGAACCCCTGGTGGTCGCTGGTGCTGTGGGGCGGGGGCCTGCTCCTCAGCCGGATCCCGGTCGTCGGCCAGCTCATCATCATCGCCGCCGCCGTCTACTCGGTGCTCGCCGCGTGGCGCGTGGGGCTCAAGCTCCAGAAGGAGGCCGTGTGGGTGGTGCTGTACGTGCTCGTGAGCATCGTGTGGCTCGGCATCCTCGCCTTCGATCGCTCGCGTTGGAACCCCGCGGTGCCCGCCGCGCCGTGGAAGGACAGCATCCTCGCCGACACCACGACGTGGGCCGGCATCCCGAGCCAGGTTCCCGTCGGGGGCTACCCCGCGAACCCGGTCATGAACCCCGGCTACCCGCAGCCCGGCTACCCGCAGCAGCCCGGCTACCAGCAGCCGGGATACCCCCAGCCGGGATACCCGCAGCAGCCCGGCCAGCCCGGCGCGCAGCCTGGATACCACCAGCCCGGCCAGCCGGGCCAGCCGGGGTACCCGCAGCCGCCGCAGCCGCCGGCGGCACCCGGCGGCGAGCCTCCGCTTCCGCCCGTGCCGCCGACGACGCCCCCGGCGCCGCCGCAGCAGTAGCATCGGGTGCCGCCCTCGCGGCACCACGCGCCGAAGTGGGCGCCGGGTCATATTCGACCCGGCGCCCACTTCGGCGTATAGCCTGCGAACATGACTGATCTTGAGCTGCGTCGCGTCGGTGTGTCCGGGCTTGTCGTCTCGGCCGTCGGCGTCGGATGCAACAACTTCGGCAAGCGCGGCGCGGTGACCGAGCACCTCGAGGGCACTCGCGCGGTGATCGACGCCGCCATCGACGCGGGCGTCACGCTGTTCGACACCGCCGACACCTATGGCCGCGAGCCGGGGCTCAGCGAGTCGCTGATGGGGGAGGCCCTGAAGGGGCGGCGCGATCAGGTGGTCATCGCGACGAAGTTCGGCCACTCCGGTCGAGACGTCGGGCTCGGCGGCTGGGGTGCGCGCGGCGCGCGGGCGTACGTGCGGCGTGCGGTCGAGGCATCCCTCACCCGCCTGCAGACCGACTGGATCGATCTGTATCAGATCCACACGCCCGACCCCGGCACGCCGATCGCCGAGACGCTGGACGTGCTCGATGACCTGATCCGCGAGGGCAAGGTGCGCTACATCGGGCACTCGAACTTCACGGGATGGCAGATCGCCGAAGCCGAGTTCACCGCTCGCGAGCGCCTGCTCGAGCGCTTCGTGTCTGCGCAGAACCACTATTCGCTGCTCGTGCGCGGCGCGGAGCGCGAGGTGCTGCCCGCCGCACGCCGGTTCGGTCTGGGCTTCCTGCCGTTCTTCCCGCTTCGCAGCGGCATGCTCACCGGCAAGTACACGCGCGAGGGCGGGCCCGAGGGCAGCCGCATCATGACGTCGCCCAACGGCGCCGAGTTCATGCGAGACACGCCCTGGGACGCGCTCGAGGCGTACCAGGCCTACTGCGACGCCAAGGGCATCTCGATGCTCGAGGCCACGTTCGGCTGGCTGCTCGCCCAGCCAGGCCTGTCGAGCGTGATCGCCGGCGCGACCACGGCCGAGCAGGTGCGCGCCAACGTCGCCGCCGCCGGCTGGCGGCCGACCCCGACCGAGTCCGCCGAGATCGGCGCGCTCTTCCCGCTGCCGGCGGACCCCGCGGCGGGGTAGGCGCCCAGGCGCCCCGCCCAGCCGCCCAGGCGCCAGCGGCGCATTCGGCTAGGATGTGAGCACCGTGGTGGCGGGCCTTTTCCGTGCCATCCGATCGGAGAGGACGAGCGCGTGTCAGAGACCGCATCGAATGCTCGTGCGCACATCGGGCGGCACCGGATCGCCCTCGCGAGCGGTGCCCTGGAGCTCTCGTGGGCCTGGGCCACCGACACCGGGCGCCGTCGCGAGTCCAACCAGGACGCCGCGTTCGCCGGCCCGCCGCTGTTCATCGTCGCCGACGGCATGGGCGGGCACATCGGCGGCGAGATCGCCAGCGCCAGCGTCGTCGAGCGGATGGGCGCGCTGGCGGCCGGGCGCACCGTGACCACACGCCTGATCGAGAAGGCGCTCGCCCGTGCGGTCAAAGACATCGTCGCGCATCCCGAGACCACCGATCAGGGCACCGGGACCACCGTGACCGGCGTGTTCCTGGATGCCTCGAAGCCGGAGCCGCACTGGGTCTCGCTGAACATCGGCGACTCCCGCGTGTATCTGCTGCGCGAGGGCCGCCTGGCGCAGATCACGGTCGACCACTCGGTTGTGCAGGAGCTGATCGCCAGCGGACGCCTCAGCCCGGAGGAGGCCGAGAATCACCCCTACGGCAATGTGATCACGCGTGCGGTCGGCCCCAGCGAGGGCGCTCGGCCTGACTACGTTCGGCTCGACGTGGTCGACGGGGATCGCTTCGTGATCTGCTCGGACGGGCTCACGAAGGAGCTGACCGACTACGGGATCCAGCACTTCCTCGACGAGCACCCGGCGCCCGCCGACGCGATCGACGCGATGCTCGATGCCGCGCTCGAGAACGGCGGCCGTGACAACATCACGGTCATGGTGCTCGATGTGGCGCGCACGGCGGCGGCGCCCGCGACGGGCGGCATCGCGACGTCGTAGCCAGGGCTGCGCCGGGGCGCGGACGCGGCAGCGCTCGGCCACGCGCCTCGTGCCCGCGCCTGGGCGACCAGTCGCCCTCCACAGGCGGCGCCGATCGTCGCCGGTGCACTGGTCGCTCGTTGATCCGACGACCCGGCCCCGCCGGCTCCCGCGACGGCGTTTGCTGGGGGCATGGACGAGAGCCTGGTGACGATTCCGGCGCCGCCGGTCAGAGCGCGGCGCGCGCACTTCCCGTGGCTGGCGGCGCTGGTGCCGCTCATCGGCGGCGTGGTGCTGTGGGTGGTGACGGCCTCACCCTACGCGATGCTGTTCGGCGCACTCGGGCCGATCATCGCGGTCGCGTCGATGCTCGATGCCGCGCGCACCGGTCGCCGCGCCTACCGGGAGGCGCGTGCCGCGCACGGGCGGCAGCTGGAGCGTGCGCGCGCCCGCATCGCCGAGCACCATGCGAGCGAGCGGGCACGCTGGGCTTCGAGGCATCCCGACGCGCTTGCCCTGATCGCCCTGCCGGCCCGGATCTGGCGGGCGCTGCCAGGTGATGCGGCATCGCTCGTGCTCGCGCGCGGATCGCGGCGGAGCGCGTGCCGGGTCAGCGTGGCGGGTGGCGACGACGACGGTGGCGATGGCGACGACGATCGAGGCATCGACGCCGCCGAGACGGCTTCGCGCGCTCGAGGCGGACGCGGCGATCGCGGTGCCGGGCGGGGCCGCCGCCGCGGACGCCCGGACGACGGCAGCGGCGCCGTCGCCGTCGCCGCCCTGACGCCCGCCCAGCTGCGCGCCGAGGCGCGCACGGTGCGGGATGCGCCCATCACGATCCCGGCCGCCGAGGGCGTGATGGTGCTCGGCGACGCGCCGTTCGCCCGGGCCGCGGCACGCGCGCTCGTGCTGCAGCTGTGCATGACGCATGCGCCCGATGCGCTGCGGCTGGCGGCGCTGCCGCCCGACGGCTGGGACTGGGCGCGGGAGCTCCCGCATGCCGAGCCTTCGGTGGCAGGGCCCGCGGCCGCGGTCGCGTGGGGATCGATGTCGACGTCGGGGCGGGGCGAGTCACCGCTGCGGCTCGAGGTCGTCGATGCGAGCGCCGACGACCGCGCGTCGGAGCGCGGGGGCGCGTTCGGCGCCCACGCCCTGGACGTGCGCGACGGCGAGATCCGCATCGCCTGCGGACCCGCCGAGGCGCCGGTCGATCCGCGCTGCGGGGCGCTCGTGGAGGTGCGCGGGGCCGACGGTGCCGCCGCGCTCTCCCTCACCGGGCCGAGCGCCGATCAGCTCGCCGCGCCGGGCGCGGCCTGGGGCGCGGCTGGGGTCGGCGTCGGGCATGGGCACGCGACCGTCGTGCAGCTGCTGGGGGAGACGCAGGCGCGAACCATCGTCGCGCTGCTGCGCGACCGGGCGCTCGCACTGTTTCCGCCGGTCGACCAGTCGTCCCCGCCCGCCCTCGGCGAGCTGCTCGCCGAGGCGAGCAGCCGTGCGGGCATCGGCGCCCACCCGCCAGGATGCCCGCTGCCGGCGCCGTTCGCCGTCGCCGACGGCGCGCCCTTGCCGATCGACATCGTCACGGCGGGGCCGCACGCCCTGATCGCCGGCACGACAGGCAGCGGCAAGAGCGAGCTCATGGTGAGCTGGATCACCGCGCTGTGCGCCCTCTACCCGCCGGAGCGGGTGGTGCTGCTGCTCGCCGACTTCAAGGGAGGCACCGCGTTCGCGGCGCTCGCCGAGCTGCCGCACGTCGTCGGCATGATCACTGATCTCGACGCGAGCGGCGCGAGCCGGGCGCTCGAGAGTCTTCGCGCCGAGCTGCGCTGGCGTGAGGCCCGGCTGGCCGACGCGGACGCCCGCGACATCGCCGACGGGCGCGTCGACATGCCGCGGCTGATCGTGGTGATCGACGAGTTCGCGGCGCTGCTCGCGCAGCATCCCGAGCTCGACGAGCTGTTCGCCGACGTCGCCGCCCGCGGGCGCGCGCTGGGCGTGCACCTGATGCTCGGCACGCAGCGCGCGGCCGGGACCGTGCGCGACGGGCTGCTGGCGAACATCCCGCTTCGCTTCTGCCTGCGGGTGGTCGACGAGGGCGAGAGCCGCGCCGTGCTCGGCGTGGCGGGGGCTGCCGCGCTCGCGGCGTCGCACCCGGGCGCGATGCTCGTGCGCCGGCCCAGCGACGGCGCCCCCTTCGCCGCACAGGCGGTCCGCGCCGCGATGCCGGACCGCGCCGGTGCGATGCGCCGCTGGGCGGGGCATCCGCCGCCTCGGCGGCCCTGGCTGCCGCCGCTCCCGACGCGGCTCGACGCCGAAGCCCTCGCGGCCGTCGTGGCCGCGGCTGACGAGGAGGCCTTCGCCGCTGACGAGGGCGACATCGCGCGCGCGGCCGGCGCCGCGCGCGCCTTCTCGATGGCGCTCGGCCTGCTCGACGAGCCCGCCGCGCAGCGACAGCGGCCATGGGCGCTCTCGCCGGCGCGCGATCGCAGCCTGCTCGTGGTCGGCGGCGCCGGCTCGGGCAAGACCACGGCGCTGCGCATGGTCGAGCACGCGGCGCGCGGCTCCGCCGCGGTGTGCGTCTGGATCGGCGCGGATCGCGAGCAGGCGTGGGACACGATCGAACGCCTCGCGAACCTGCCGGAGGACGGCGGCCCCGCGACGCTCGTGCTCATCGACGATCTCGACGCGCTGATCGCCGGGTTGCCCGGCGAGTACGCCGCGGTGCTCCTCGAACGGGTGGAGCGGCTGCTGCGCGAGGGCTTCCGGATGGGCATCACGGTCATCGCCGGCGCCCAGCGGGCGCAGATCGCCGGTACGCGGGTGGGGGAGTCGTTTCACACGCGGCTGGTGCTGCGCGTGTCGAATCGCGCCGAGCACCTCGCGGCCGGAGCCGACCCGCGCGCCTTCACGCCGAACCGGCCAGCCGGGCGCGGCACGGTCGACGGGCTCGAGGTGCAGCTCGCGCTCCCGCCCGCCCCCGTGGCGGGAGCGCCGTCGGCGGGCGCGCTCGCATCGCGCGCGAGGGCGGGAGCGGCGGCGCCCCCGGCGGACGCGCGCTGGGAGCCTCCGGCCGGGCCGCTCGGCATCGTGAGCCGGACGCCCGCGGCGCTGGAGGCGCGGCTTCGCGCGGCGTGGGCGCCGCTCGGGGTGGTCGTGGTGTCGCTTCGCTCGCTCCCCGCCGGCACACGAATGGCGGAGCTGGCCGCCGCGGGCGAGCATGCGGTGGCGGTCGTGGGCGACGCCCAGGCGTGGCAGGAGCACTGGTCGCTGCTCGCGTCGATCCGCTCGGGGCATCCACTCGTCATCGACGGCTCGTCGTGGGTCGAGTTTCGCGCGATGACGGGCTCGCGCGAGCTTCCGCCCTACATCGCCGGGGATTCGGGGTGGCTGTGCGCGCCGGACGGCACGGTGAGCCGCGTCCGGCTGCCGCGCGGGCAGGGCCGGGGCGCGGCGAGCGCGGTCAGCTGAAGAAGCCTGCCAGGGACTCGGCGCGCAGGCCATGGGCCTCGGCGACGCCGGCGTTCGCCACCGCGCCGCCGCTCGTGTTGAGCCCGAGCGCCAGCGAGTGGTCGTGCCGCATGGCGGCGCGCCATCCGTCGCGGGCGATCGCGCGCACGTAGGGCAGCGTCGCGTTGGTCAGGGCCGAGGTCGAGGTGTTCGGCACGGCGCCGGGCATGTTGCCGACGCAGTAGAACTGCGAGCCGTGCACCGTGAAGGTCGGGTCGGTGTGCGTGGTCGGCCGCGTGTCGGCGAAGCATCCGCCCTGATCGACGGCGATGTCGACGAGCACACTGCCCGGGCGCATCCGCGCCACCATGTCGTTGGTGACGAGCTTCGGGGCGCGCGCGCCGGGGATGAGCACCGAGCCGATCACGAGGTCGGAGCTCACGACGGCGCGATCCAGATCGAACGGGTTGGAGGCCGCGGTCTTCACGCGACCCTGGAAGCGCTCGTCGAGCTGCCGGAGGCGGGCGACGTTGGTGTCGAACACGGTGACGTCGGCGCCGAGGCCCGCCGCGGTCACGGCCGCGTTGCTGCCGGCGACACCGCCGCCGATGATGGTCACGTGCGCCGACCGCGTGCCCGGCACGCCCGGCATGAGCAGGCCGAGGCCGCCCTGCGAGCGCAGCAGCGTGTGCGCGCCGACGATCGGCGCGAGGCGCCCGGCCACCTCGCTCATGGGCGCGAGCAGGGGGAGCGAGCGGTCGGGCAGCTGCACCGTCTCGTACGCGATCGCGGTGACCCGGTCGGCGAGCAGCCGATCGGTCAGCGCGCGGTCGGCTGCGAGGTGCAGGTAGGTGAACAGCACGAGGTCGTCGCGCAGAAACCCGTACTCGGCCTCGACGGGCTCCTTGACCTTCAGCAGCAGCTCGGCACGCGCCCACACCTCGGCCGCGTCGTCGACGAGCTCGGCGCCGGCCGCCAGGTACTCCGCGTCGCTCATCGAGGAGGCGACGCCCGCGCCGCGCTGCACCAGCACCTCGTGACCGGCGCGCACCAGGTCGTGCACGCCCGCCGGGGTCAGCGCGACCCGAAACTCGTTGTCTTTGATCTCGGTGGGGACGGAGATTCTCAAGGCTCAGCTCCTCTCTCAGGCGCCCGCGTGGCCGTGTGCCGCCGCGGCGCTGATCGCGGGGCGGATCGCGCCGACCACCTCGCCGCCGCCGTGCACGGCGAGCGCGAGCGATGCGGCGGCGGCCCGGACTGACTCGGCGTCGAGCGCCCCGGCCTCGTGCAGCAGGTGCAGCGCGACGACCGAGCAGGCGCGCGCGCCGCCGTCGAGCATCTTCAGCGCCACCGTGGTGCCGTCGGGCGCGGTCATCACCATGACCGCCTCGGCGCCGCCCTTGGCGAACGCCCCGGTCTGCTCGATCACGACGGTGTCGGGGCGTCCCGGGCCGTCGATCGCCCAGGGGTGCTCGCGGACCGCCTTCACCAGGCTCCCGGCGAGCCGGTGCAGCGCGAACGGCGAGCGCTCCGAGGCCGTGCCGATGCGCTGGATGCCGCGGGCCAGACCGGCGAGGGTCATCGCGAACACGGGGGCGCCGCATCCATCGATGCCGACCGCGGCGACGCGCTCGCCGGTGAGGCGTTCGACGACCTCGCGGGTGTGCAGCTGCAGCGGATGGGTCGGCGCGAGGTAGCCGGCGGTGTCCCACCCGTTGGAGACGCAGGCCATGAGCATGGCGGCGTGCTTGCCCGAGCAGTTCATCCGCAGCCGCGAGGCGCCGCCGCCGGAGAGGAGGAGCTCGTTTCGGGTCGCCGTGTCGCCGGGCCACGCCTCGGGGCAGCCGAGGTCATCCTCGGTGAGGCCGACGCTCGCGAGCATCTCGCGCACGACGGCCGCGTGGCGGTCGGTGCCCGCGTGGCTCGCCGTCGACAGCGCCGCCCACTCGCCGGTGAGCGTCACGCCCGCGGTCTGCGACGCGAGCGACTGGAACGGCTTCAGGCTCGAGCGGGGGAAGATCAGCGCGTCGGTCTTGCCGAGGCTGCGCGCGACCGTCCCGTCCGGGGCGAGCACGATGGCGATGCCCGCGTGGCGCGATTCGATGAAGCCGCTGCGTTCCGCAACGGCGAGCTGGACCGCGTCTGCGATGCCGAAGGTTTCGGGCACGGGCACGCCTCCTCCTGTGGTCGAGACCTCTGGCCGAGGCTTCGCCCCTGCCCGATCAAGCCTAAAGCACGGCCGAGCGGCGGCCCGCCGTGGCACACTGATCCCATGATCGGACGGCACGAGTACCGGCTGCGCGCCACCTGGACCGGCAACACCGGCACGGGCACGAGCGGCTACCGCGAGTACGCCCGCGACATCACCGTCGAGGTCGCCGGCAAGCCCGCGCTCCTCGCGTCGGCCGACAAGCCGTTTCGCGGCGATCCCGCCCGCTGGAACCCCGAGGACATGCTCCTCGCGGCGCTCTCGGAGTGCCACCTGCTCTCGTACCTGCATGTCGCGGTCACGATGGGCGTCGTCGTCGTCGCCTATCGCGACGAGGCCGGCGGGGTGCTGCTCGAGGACGGCCGGGGCGGCGGATCGTTCAGCGAGGTCGTGCTGCGACCGCACGTGCTCGTCGCGCACGAGTCGATGGTGGATGCCGCGATCGCCGCCCATCGCCGGGCCAACGAGCTGTGCTTCATTGCCCGCTCGGTGCGCTTCCCGGTGCGGCACGAGCCGGTCGTCGAGGTGGCCGCGGCCGGGACGGGCGCCGGCGGCGCGGCCGACGAGTGACGCGCGGGCGCGTCAGCGGCGCTCGTAGGGGAGCGCCCGCTTGAGCTTCTCGACGGTGCCCTGGGCGGGCGCCTCGTTGTAGACCCCCGCGAGCTCCTGCCCGGAGAGCCCGTGGATGGCGGCCATGATCTCGTCGGTGGCGAGACGGCGGGCGCGACCCGAGGTCGCCGGCCCGTGGTGGCTCACGTCGATCGGGGCGCCGAAGCGCACGGTGATGCGCTTGTTGAGGCGGGGGAACTTCGCGCCCTTCGGCATGGCCTCGTCGGTGCCGATCAGGCCCACCGGCACGACGGGGGCGCCGGACTCGAGCGCGAGGAAGGCGACGCCGGTGCGCCCCTTGTACAGGCGGCCGTCGAGCGAGCGCGTGCCCTCGGGGTAGAGCGCGACCGCGTGCCCGGCCTCGAGCAGCTGCTTCTGCTGGTCGAGGGCGTCGAGCGCGGCCTGCCCTGCGCCGCGGCGCACGGGGATCGCGCCGATCGAGGAGAAGAACTCGCGCACGATCGAGCCCTTCAGCCCCGTGCCCTCGAAGTACGTCGACTTGGCCAGAAAGTGCACGGGCCGCGGGGCCGCGACCGGAATGGCGATCGAGTCGATGAAGGAGAGGTGATTGCTCGCGAAGATGACGGGGCCGTCGACGGGCACGTGCTCGGTGCCCTCGATGCGCGGCCGGTAGATCACGCGTGCCAGCGAACGGATGAGCAGGCGCCCGAAGTTGTAGATGAACCCGGCCTGCTTGGGCGTGCTGCGCTCTTCGTCGGGTTCAGGCTGCGCGGGGGTGGCGCCTTCGGGGGCGGCCGCGTGCTCTGAATTCATTCACTCAGGGTATCTCGCCCGCGGGGATTCCCACGGCCGCACGCGGGGCGCCGCGGCGAATTCGGACCGAATTCGCGCCGCGACCAGCCCGCTCTCAGCGTTGTCATAGCTGCCTGCGCGAGAATGGGGCGTCCCCGCTTTCACACCGATGAGGTTCTTCGTGCGCACTCGCTCCGCTTTCGCCCTTTCTGCACTGACGCTCTCTGCACTCGCGCTCGCGGGCTGCTCGGGCACCGGGGGCGAGCAGCCCTCCGCCGACGACTCGGCGCTGTGCGCGGCGGCGGCGCCGTCGGGCAAGGGCTCGGAGGCGATCAGCGTCGAGGGCGCGACGGGTGAGGCATCCACCGCGACGTTCTCGACACCGCTCGAGATCAAGAGGCTCGAGCGCACCGTCACGGTCGAGGGCGACGGCGAGGCGATCACGGAGGACAGCCTCGTCTCGTACGCCCTCAGCGCGTTCAGCGCCGAGACCGGCGAGGAGCTCGGCACGGTCGGTTACGGCGACGGCCTCATCCTGCCGTCGGCGATCGCGCCCGAGAGCCCGCTCGGCCAGGTGCTCGGCTGCGCGACGGTCGGCTCGCGCATCGTCGCGACCTTCCCGTCGAGCGTGAACGCGCCCGGCGAGGTCTACATCCTCGACGTGCTCGACACGGTCGACACCGCCGCGTGGGGCGAGCCCCAGGACCCGGTGGACGGAATGCCCGCCGTCACGCTCGGCGAGGACGGCACCCCCTCGGTGACGATCCCCGATGCCCCGGCTCCCGATGCCATCGAGATCGCCGTGCTCAAGCAGGGCGACGGCGAGAAGGTGACCGCCGGCGACACCACCCTGCTGCAGTACTACGGCGTGAACTGGGCGACGGGCGAGTCGTTCGACAGCAGCTGGTCGCGCGGCAGCGCGTACTCGAACCCCGGCAATCAGTACGTGGCGGGGTTCGTGCAGGCGCTCGAGGGCCAGAGCGTGGGCTCGCAGGTGCTCGTCGTGATCCCGCCGGCGCTCGCCTACGGCGAGGCGGGCGAGTCGGAGCACCAGCTCGCCGGGCAGACGCTCGTGTTCGTCATCGACATCCTCGCCAACGCCCACGCCGCATAGCCGAACGGGCGGCGCCGCGAAGCTAGGCTGAGCGGATGCGACGCATCCTGATTCTCGGCTCGACCGGCTCGATCGGCACGCAGGCACTCGATGTGATCCGGGCGAACCCGGACCGCTTCGAGGTGGTCGGCCTCGCCGCCGGCACGCAGCGCGCCGAGATGGACGCGCAGGCCGCCGAGTTCGGCGTCGAGTGCACGGCGCTCGGCGCGGCGGAGGCCGAGCAGCTCGTGCGCGACGTCGACGCCGACGTGGTGCTGAACGGCATCACCGGATCGGTCGGCATCGGACCGACGCTTGCGGCGCTGGAGTGCGGGCGCACGCTCGCGCTGGCGAACAAGGAGTCGCTGATCGTGGGCGGCGAGCTGGTCACCCGGCTCGCCGCGCCGGGGCAGATCGTGCCCGTCGACTCGGAGCACTCGGCCATCGCCCAGGCGCTGCGCTCGGGCGCCGCGGGCGAGGTGCGCCGCCTGGTGCTCACCGCCTCTGGCGGCCCGTTCCGCGGCCGCACGCGCGCGCAGCTGCGCGACGTCACGCCCGCCGAGGCGCTCGCGCACCCCACCTGGGACATGGGGCGCGTGGTCACCACCAACTCGGCGACCCTGGTCAACAAGGGCCTCGAGGTGATCGAGGCGCACCTGCTCTTCGGCGTCGCATACGAGCACATCGACGTGGTCGTGCACCCGCAGTCGATCGTGCACTCCATGGTCGAATTCGTGGACGGCTCGACCATCGCGCAGGCGTCGCCGCCCGACATGCGCCTGCCGATCTCGCTCGGGCTCGACTGGCCGCACCGCGTCGCCGGCGTCGGGCGCCCGCTCGACTGGCGCACCGCGACGAGCTGGACGTTCGAGCCCCTGGACGAGGATGCCTTCCCCGCCGTCGCGCTCGCGAAGCAGGTCGGTCGCCAGGGCGGCACCTACCCCGCCGTGTTCAATGCGGCCAACGAGCAGGCGGTGGACGCGTTCCACGAGGGACGCCTGCCCTTCACCGGCATCGTCGACACGGTCACGCGCGTGGTCGAGTCGCACGAGAGCGAGGGCGCGCTCACCCGCGAGTCGCTGTTCGAGGCCGAGCGCTGGGCGCGCGTCGCCGCCGACGCCGCGATCGCCTCGGGGCGCTGACCCCGCCGCGCCCCACGGTCACGGTGACGGACGCTGGTGCGCCCGATCGCGCGGCCTAGCGCTGCCGCGCCTCGGGCACCGCCCAGCCGGCGTCGCGCAGCGCGGCCCGCGCGAGCTCTCGGGCCGAGTAGGGCGTGCGCACGCCGCGGATGTCGCGGTAGTCCTGGTGCCCCGGGCCCGCCCAGAGGATCGCGTCGCCCTCGCCGACGAGCCCGACGGCCGCGACGATCGCGGCCTCGGGGGGCGAGTACTCGTGGATCTCGGCATCGGGCCGGGCGGCCCGCGCGCCCTCGATCAGGGTGCGGCGGATGGACGCCGGGTCTTCGAAGCGCGGGTGGTGGTCGGTGATGACGAGGATGTCGCTGCCGAGCACCGCGGTGCGGCCCATATCGAGGCGCTTGCTCGCGTCGCGGTCGCCGTCGGCGCCGAAGAGCATCAGCACGCGGCCGGGCGTCACGCGGCGCACCGCGGCGAGCGTCTTCTCGAACGCGTCGGGGGAGTGCCCGAAGTCGACGAACACGGTCGGCCCGGTGTCGCCGGAGACGCGCTCGGTGCGACCGGGCAGGTACGCGCGGATGCCGCCGTCGCGGGCGAGCGCGGCGACGATGTCGTCCCACGCGCAGCCGCCCTCGAGCATCATCACGATCGCCAGGCTCGCGTTCGCGGCCATGTGCGGGCCGATCACGGGAACACGCGTCGTGAGCGCCCGGCCCCCCGGGCCCGACAGGGTGAACTCGGTGTACGCGGGCAGCTCGGCCCCGATGGTCACGACCCAGTCGGCCGCGGCGGCGGCCGTGGCATCCTGCGCGATCGCGGGGGTGCCCACGGTCACGATCGGGATGCCGGCGCCGGCCGCGATCGCGCGCCCCGAGTCCGTGTCGAGCGAGACGACGCCGCGGCGGGCCCGGTCGGGCTGGAACAGCGGCGCCTTCGCCTCGAAGTACTCGCGCATGTCGGCGTAGTCGTCGAGGTGGTCGTGCGAGAGGTTGGTGAAGCCGGCGACGTCGAACACGATGCCGTCGACGCGGTGCCGGCTCAGCGCCTGCGCGCTGACCTCCACGGCGATCGCCTCGACGCCGCGCTCGCGCATCAGCGCGAGCAGCGCGTGCATCTCGCTGGCCTCGGGGGTGGTCAGGCGGCTGACCACGACCTGGTCGCCGATGTGGCGCTCGGCGGTGGACGACAGTCCGGTGACCGCGCCCACCTGCTGGAGGATCCCCTCGAGCAGGTGCGAGACGCTCGTCTTGCCGTTCGTGCCGGTGGTGGCGAGCAGCAGCGGCATGCGCCCCAGTTCGCCGTCGGCGCCGGCCGCGCCCGACTCGCCGCTCGTCCCGGTGCCGTAGACCCACGCCGACATCGCGCCGAGCAGTGCGCGGGGGTCGTCGACCACCAGCACGGGCACGCGCAGGCCCTGCTCCGCGGCGAGGTCCGCGCCGGCGGGATCGGTCACCACGGCCACCGCGCCGGCGTCCTGCGCAGCGCGCGCGAACTCGGCGCCGTGCCGGTTCACGCCCGCGACGGCGACGAACACCTCGCCGGCGCGCAGGTCTGCGGTGGCGAGCGTGATGCCCGTGACCTGGATGCCCTCGGCGTCGCCGACGACGCGGTCGGCGAAACGCTCGGCGAGCGCGGAGAGCCGGCGGACGGGCGGGTGATCGGGGCGGAGAACAGGGGGGATGCGAGCGTCCAAGGCGGCGGCTCATCCTCTCGAGGTGGGGGTGTGTAACGCGCATCAATGTTCTCATACGGGTGCTCACACGGGGTGCTCACACGGGGTGCTCCACGGGCGTTCGCCCACGCGTGCGGGCGACGCGCATTCGGGCGGCGCGAGCGTTCTCGCGGCCGTGGGCGCACCAGCGAACTCGGAGCAAGCGCCGGTATCGTGAGCGCGGTGAGCGTCATCCCCTTCATCATCGGCATCGCGATCATCGTGGTCGGGCTCGGCGTGTCGATCGCCCTGCACGAGATCGGGCACCTCGTGCCGGCGAAGCGGTTCGGCGTGCGCGTCGGCCAGTACATGGTCGGCTTCGGACCCACGCTGTGGTCGCGACGCATCGGCGAGACCGAGTACGGCGTGAAGTGGCTGCCCCTCGGCGGCTACATCTCGATGGCCGGCATGTACCCGCCCTCGCCCGCCGAGGCGGCGGGCGCCGGCAAGGCCGGGGCCGGCTTCTTCAAGACGATGGTGCAGGACGCCCGCACGGCCAACGAGGAGACGCTGGAGGGCGCCGACGACGACCGGGTCTTCTACCGGCTGCCCGTCTACAAGCGGGTGATCGTGATGCTCGGCGGTCCGGTGATGAACCTGCTGTTCGCCGGCGTGCTCTTCACGGTGCTGTTCAGCGCGATCGGCATCCAGGGCGCCACCACCACCGTCGGCAGCCTCAGCGAGTGCATCGTTCCGGCCGGCTCGAGCCAGACCGAGTGCGGCCCGGGCGACACGCCCGCCCCGGCGAACGCGGCGGGCTTCGAGCCCGGCGACGTCATCGCGTCGGTCGGCGGCACGAGCATCGGCACGTTCGCCGAGGCTTCCGCCATCATCCGCGACTCGCCGAACACCCCGCTCGAAGTCGTGGTCGTGCGCGACGGCGAGCCCCACACGCTCACGCTCGTGCCCGCGCTCGCCGCGCGCGAGAAGCTCGACGCCGACGGCCGCCCGGTCGTCGGGCCCGACGGTCAGGTCGAGACCGTCGAGGTGGGCTTCGCCGGGATCAGCCCGGCGATCGGGCTGATTCGTCAGCCCCTCTGGGCGGGCATCGAGGCGACGGGAGAGAACGTCGCGGCCGCGGCCGGCATCATTGTGCAGCTGCCCGAGAAGCTCGCGGGCATCGCGACCTCGCTGTTCACCGGCGGCGAGCGCGACCCGAACGGGCCGCTCAGCATCGTGGGCGTCGGCATCATCGCCGGCGAGGTCGCGTCGATGGATGCGCCGATCATGAGCCGGATCGGGGGCGTGGTCGGACTGCTGGCATCGCTGAACGTCGCGCTGTTCGTATTCAACCTGCTGCCGCTGCTGCCCCTCGACGGCGGCCACGTCGTGGTCGCGCTGTGGGAGGGCCTGAAGCGGGTCTGGGCGCGCATCTTCCGACTGAAGGCGCCGAAGCCCGTGGACGCCACCAGGCTCGTGCCCGTCACCTTCGTGGTCGTGGTCGCGCTGGTGGCGATGGGCGGGCTGCTGATCGCGGCCGACATCTTCAACCCGGTCGACCTCTTCGGGTAGCGCTCCGGCCGGCGCCCGCACGCCGGCCGGCCGCGGCTCAGCGGTGCAGCGCGTACTCGATCAGGCGCTCGAGGGTCTCGACGCCGTCGCTCGAGAGGATCGACTCGAGGTGGCCCTGCACCGACGCGAGGTTCAGGCCGCGGATGCCCTGCACCGTGCCGTCCTCGTCGGCCGCGATCTCGATGATCTCGCCGTCGTCGGTGATCAGCGCGTCCACGCCGGGCATCACCCTGGCGGTGAACGTGTTGTAGAAGCCGATCGTCGCGGGGGCGTCGAACAGCTCGACCGTGCGCTGCAGCCCCTGGTGCGGGGTGGCGAGCGGTGCCAGCTCGAGCCCGAGTGCGTCGGAGAGGATCTGGTGGCTGAGACACACGGCCAGGAGCGGGCGCTGCGCCGCGAGGCGCGTCGTGATGACCTCGCGCATCCGGGCGATGCGGGGGTTCTGGGCGTCGCGCGGGTCGTCGGGGCCGGGGCCGGCCACGACCAGATCCGCGGATGCCAGCGCCGCCGGATCGGCTTCCTGCCACGGCACCACCTCGACGTCGAGCCCGAGGTGGCGCAGCTGGTGGGCGAGCATGGTGGTGAAGCGGTCCTCGGCGTCGACGACGATCGCCGTGCGGCCGGTGAAGGCCGTGTCGTCGGCCTCGTGGAGCGCGATCTGCGGGCGCAGCCAGAACGGCGCGAGTCGCTCGTTGCGCGATTCGAGCAGGGCGCGCAGCTCGGGGTCATCGGCGAGCCGGGGCACGTCGGCGTCGGCGACGGCGGCGCGCGGCACCGCGCCGATCGCGCCCAGCACGCCGGCGGCCTTGCCGTGCGTCTCGCTCACCTCGCCCTCGGGGGTCGAGTGGCGCACGAGGGTCGCGCCCACCGGCACCCGCAGCACGCCGTCGCGAAGGTACGCGGTGCGGATCAGGATCGGGGCGTCGAGGTCGTGCTCGCCCGCGTGCTCGGCCGACGGCGTGAACAGCGCGACGACGCCGGAGTAATAGCCGCGCGGCGTCGTCTCGTGGCGACGGATGACCGCGCAGGCGTTCTGCATTGGGGAGCCCGTGACCGTGGGGGCGAACATCGTCTCGCGCAGGATCTCGCGCGGGTCGAGGTCGCTGTGGCCGCTGAGCACGTACTCGGTGTGCGTGAGACGAGACATCTGCTTGAGGTGCGGGCCGGTGATGCGACCGCCCTGCGCACAGATGGCGCTCATCATCTTCAGCTCCTCGTCCACGACCATGAAGAGCTCCTCGGTCTCTTTCGTGTCGGTGAGGAATCCGCGCATGGCCTGCACGGTCGGCCCCTCGGCCGGGTGGCGGAACGTGCCCGAGATCGGGTTCATGGTGACGGTGCCGCCGTCGACCCGCACGTGCGCCTCGGGGCTCGCGCCGACGGTCACGAGCCCGTCGGTGACGATCGCGAATGTCCAGTACGCCCCGCGCTCGTGGGTGAGCAGCGCGTGCAGCCAGCTGAGCCCGGCGGTGCGCGGGTCGGCGTCGACGCGGGCGGTGAAGTCGCGCCGGATCACGAAGTTCGCGCCCTCGCCCCGGCCGATCTCGTGCTCGATGACCTCGCGCACGGTGTTCGCGTAGTCGTCGTCGCTGACGTCGAAGTGCCCGTCGTGCAGCGCGATCTCCTGCTGCGGCAGCAGCGCCATCGCCTCGGCGAGCGGCACCTCCTCACGCTCGCGCACGATCAGGCAGCGCAGGGGCTCGCCGTCGTCGTTGCACTCGTAGCCGCGCTCGCGCACCTGGCGGAATGGCACCAGCGCGAGCACCTGCTGGGGCGCGCCCGAGGCATCCACCAGCGGGATGTCGGCGAGCAGCGCCACGTCGACCACGTCGCCGAGCAGCACCTCGAGCGTGCCGGTGCCCTCGCGGGCCAGCAGCGCGAATGGGCGCTCGGGCGAGCCGGCGCGTGCGGAATCAGCGAGCAGTGTGTCGAGGAGCGGATGCATCGGTCACCTTCGTCTAGGTACACCGCCGCGGACACCAGTGACCGCCACGGCGGGCGGTCTGTGTGAGGTTGCGAACACACCGCCTTAGGAGGCGGGCCACCAGAAACGGTTCGCGAACATGTTTTCGACGCTAGCAGAGCGGAGGATGTCACGTGCCCGCGCGCCGCAATGTTGCGGCGATTGTGTCGGCGCCCGCCGTGCCCGCGCGGCACTCCGGGGCAGCGCCCAGCCTCGGGCGGGCCCGGGGACGTAGGATTGGGGGCGTGTCTGCTGTGAATCTGGGGCTCCCCAAGATGCCCGAAACGCTTTCTCCACGTCGCAAGTCCCGCCAGATCAAGGTCGGGAAGGTCCTCGTCGGCGGCGGCGCGCCCGTGAGCGTGCAGTCGATGTGCACCACGCCCACGACGAACATCAACGGCACGCTCCAGCAGATCGCCGAGCTCACGGCGTCCGGCTGCGACATCGTGCGCGTCGCGGTGCCGAGCCAGGACGACGCCGATGTGCTGCACATCATTGCCCAGAAGAGCCAGATCCCGGTGATCGCCGACATCCACTTCCAGCCGAAGTACGTGTTCCAGGCCATCGACGCGGGCTGCGCCGCGGTGCGCGTGAACCCCGGGAACATCCGCAAGTTCGACGATCAGGTCGGTGAGATCGCCCGCCGCGCGAAGGCCGCCGGCGTCTCGCTGCGCATCGGCGTGAACGCCGGCTCTCTCGACCCCCGGCTGCTGCAGAAGTACGGCAAGCCCACCGCCGAGGCGCTCGTCGAGAGCGCCATCTGGGAGGCATCGCTGTTCGAGGAGCACGACTTCCACGACTTCAAGATCTCGGTCAAGCACAACGACCCGATCGTCATGGTGAAGGCATACCGGCAGCTGGCCGAGCGCGGCGACTGGCCGCTGCACCTCGGCGTGACCGAGGCGGGTCCCGCGTTCCAGGGCACCATCAAGTCCGCGACCGCCTTCGGCATCCTCCTCGCCGAGGGGATCGGCGACACGATCCGCGTCTCGCTCTCGGCCCCGCCGGCGGAGGAGATCAAGGTCGGCATGCAGATCCTGCAGTCGCTGAACCTGCGCGAGCGCAAGCTCGAGATCGTCTCCTGCCCCTCCTGCGGGCGCGCGCAGGTCGACGTGTACACCCTGGCCGACGAGGTGACCGAGGGCCTGAAAGACATGACGGTGCCGCTGCGCGTCGCCGTCATGGGCTGCGTCGTGAACGGCCCGGGCGAGGCCCGCGAGGCCGACCTCGGCGTCGCCTCGGGCAACGGGAAGGGCCAGATCTTCGTCAAGGGCGAGGTCATCAAGACCGTCCCCGAGTCCGAGATCGTCGCGACGCTGATCGAGGAGGCGAACCGCATCGCCGCCGAGATGGGTCCCGACGCGAAGGTCGGCACCGCGCAGGTCGTCACCGGCTGACCCGCGCGGTCACGCGGGCCCGGCGCCGCGGCGCCCGCTCAGTGCAGGGTGCCGCCCGCGGCGTCGATGTCGTCGGCGGTGTCGATGCTCGTGCGCACGGCGATCTCGAGCGCGCGGGCGATGTCGCCGAGCGGCAGGGCGGGGGCGCCGGTCGGTGCCGACTCGCGCGCGTACGGCACGTGGATGAACCCCGCCCGCATGCCCGGGCGGGCCGCGGCCGCGTCGAGTGCGTGGTAGAACACGTGGTTGCACACGAACGTCCCGGCGGTGGTCGACAGCGCCGCGGGGATGCCGGCGGCAGCGGCATCCCGAACGATCGCCTTCGCGGGCAGCGTGGTGAAGTACGCGGCGGGGCCGCCCGCGAGCGACGGCTCGTCGCCCGGCTGCCGGCCGACGTTGTCGGGGATGCGCGCGTCGATGAGGTTGATGGCGACCCGCTCGGGCGTGACGGCGGCGCGGCCGCCCGCGAGGCCCGTGGCGATCACGAGCTGCGGCGCATGCTCGGCGATCAGCGCGCGCAGGGTCGCCGCCGCGCCCTCGAAGGTGACCGGCAGCACGGCGGTCACGAGACGCTCCGGCCCGGACCACGCGCGCGCGACCACGCGCACGGCGTCGCCGGAGGGGTTGGTCGCGTCGTCGGCGAAGGGCTCGAAGCCCGTCAGCAGCACCGTGGTCATTGCTCCAGGGTACGGGCGCGGCGGGCGGGGCCGCCGATCGCGCCGCGCCGGCTCAGGCCGCGCTGAACGACACGGCGCCCGTGTCGACGTCGGCGGTGTCGAGGCGCAGCCGCACCGCGGCGCCCGCGGGGGCGCGCAGCGCGTCTGCATGCGCGGTGATGGGCGGGCTCGTGAGCTGGACCCGCGCGCCAGTGCCGCGCTCGCCGAGGACGACAGCCTCGAACTCCGTGCCCTCCCGGCCGTGCAGCACGGCCGCCTCCACCCGGTCGATCGACCCGGCCGCGAGCTGGCTCGCCCGGCCGCCGCTGCGGGCCATCAGCTTCGGAAGCTCGGGAAGGCTCTCGCGCGCCCACGCCGGCACGGGCCGATCGTTGGCGAGCGCGTCGCAGATCGCCAGCGACCACCGGTCGACCAGCCGGCGCAGCGGCGCCGTGGCGTGCGCGTACGGCGCGCCGATCGCCGCCTGCACCGCGTCGGCGGGAGGCTCGCCGTCGAACGCCGAGTAGCCGGCGCCTCGGAACAGGGACGCCGCGGCATCCAGCACCGCCGCCGCCCCGGGGCGCTGGCGGTCGATGCCGCGCAGGTAGCTGCCGTAGTCGATGCCCTCCGGCCACGGCGCGCCGAGGGCCGCGACGCGGGCGCGGAAGGCGGCGATGTCGCCGGCCTCGGGCGCCGGCATGGTCCGCAGGATCCCGACGCGCCCGCGCAGCATGAGCTCGGCCGCGGCCATGCCGGTCATCAGCGACACCTGGGCGTTCCAGTCCTCGATCGGCTTCGGACGCGTGCGCTCGAGCTGGTAGCGCCCGTGCTCGACGACGATCTCGGTGTCGGGGATGTTCAGGCTCGCGCCGCCGCGCTCGCGCTCGCGCTCGGCGCGCAGCGGGCCGAACCACGCGAGGGCCTGCAGCGTGGCGGGGGCCGTGCCGGCGCCCAGCGCGGCCTGGGCCTGCGCGTAGCTCCACTTCTGGCGCGAGCGGATCACCGCTCGGCGCAGGCTCGTCTCGACGGGACGCGCGCCGCCATCGAGCACGAAGCGCCACACGTACGCGCGGCGATCCACGCCCGGCGCCAGCGAGGCGGCGTCTTCGCTGAGCACGGGCGGATGCAGCGGGATGCGGTCGTCGGCGAGGTAGAGCGTCTGCCCGCGACGCCGGGCCTCGGCATCCACCGCGCCGCCGGGGGCGACGAACGCGAGCACATCGGCGATCGCGTAGTGCAGGATCGCCCCGTCGCCGGCGCGCTCGAGGTGCATCGCCTGGTCGAGATCCATCGAGCCCTCGGGATCGATCGTCAGAAACTCGAGCGCGCGCAGGTCGTCGAGGCCGGCGGCGAGCGGATCGACGCTGACGGAGGCGGCCGCGGCATCGGCCTCGGCGAGCACGTCCTCGGGGAAGGCTTCCGGCAGGCTGAGCGATTCGCGCAGCGCCGCGAGGGAGGCGGTCAGCTGATCGCCGAGGGCGGGGGAGACGAGGTGGGAACGACGAGCCGGCACCTGGCCAGTGTAGGGCGGGCGCGTTCGCGCACCTTCGCCTGCGCGCCTGCGGGCCTGCCCCCTGCGTGCCGGGGCGCCGTCACCCGGCCGCGGGCCCGGCCCGCGCCGCCTAGACTTGTGGATCGTGGTCACTCGTTACTCGCACTACTTCCTCCGCACGCTCCGTGAAGACCCGGCCGACGCCGAGGTCACCTCGCATCGACTGCTCGTCCGGGCCGGCTACATCCGCCGCCAGGCGCCCGGCGTGTTCGCCTGGCTGCCGCTGGGGCTGCGCGTGAAGGCGCGCATCGAGACGATCATCCGCGAGGAGATGGCCGCCGCCGGCGCCTACGAGGTGCACTTCCCCGCCCTGCTGCCCCGGGAGCCCTACGAGATCACGGGCCGCTGGGAGGAGTACGGCGACACGCTCTTCCGCCTGCAGGACCGCAAGGGCGCCGACTATCTGCTCGGTCCCACCCACGAGGAGTTCTTCACGCTGCTCGTGAAAGACCTGTACTCGTCGTACAAGGACCTGCCCCTGACGCTCTACCAGATCCAGGACAAGTACCGCGACGAGTTCCGCCCCCGCGCGGGCCTGCTGCGCGGCCGCGAGTTCACGATGAAGGACGCCTACTCGTTCGACCACACCGACGCGGGGCTGGACGTCTCGTACCAGGCGCAGCGCGACGCGTACGAGCGCATCTTCACGAGGCTCGGGCTCGAGTACGTCATCGTCAAGGCCGACGCCGGGGCGATGGGCGGCTCGCGCAGCGAGGAGTTCCTGCACCCCACGCCGATCGGCGAAGACACCTTCGTCCGCTCCGCAGGCGGCTATGCCGCGAACGTCGAGGCGTTCACCACCGTCGCACCCGAGCCGATCCCGTTCGACGGCCTGCCAGAGCCCGTCGTCTTCGACTCGCCGGACGCCGCCACCATCGCCACCCTGATCGAGCTCGTGAACGAGCGGCTCGAGGCGCCCGAGGGCGGGGAGTGGACGGCCGCCCACACGCTGAAGAACGTCGTGCTCGCGCTGAAGCACCTCGACGGCACCCGCGAGCTCGTCGTGGTCGGCCTGCCCGGCGACCGCGAGGTCGAGGAGAAGCGCCTCGAGGTCGCGTTCGCGCCGGCCGAGGTCGAGCCCGCGAGCGAGGCCGACTTCGCGGCGCACCCGCTGCTGGTGAAGGGATACATCGGCCCCTGGTCGCCCACCGGCCCCGTGCTGGGCGAGGAGTCGGCCACCGGCATCCGGTACCTGCTCGACCCCCGCGTCGTCGACGGCACGCGCTGGATCACCGGCGCGAACGCCGACGAGCAGCACGTGCACTCGCTGGTGGCGGGGCGCGACTTCACGGCGGACGGCTTCATCGAGGCATCCACGGTGCGCGACGGCGACCCGGCACCCGACGGCTCCGGCCCCGTCGAGCTCGCGCGCGGCATGGAGATCGGCCACGTGTTCCAGCTCGGCCGCAAGTACGCGGAGGCGCTCGGGCTCAAGGTGCTCGACGAGAACGGCAAGCTCGTCACCGTCACGATGGGCTCGTACGGCATCGGCGTCACGCGCATCCTCGCGAACATCGCCGAGCTCAACAACGACGCGAAGGGCCTGATCTGGCCCGAGTCGGTCGCCCCCTTCGACGTGCACGTCGTGGCGACGGGCCGCGACGCGGCGGTGTTCGAGGTCGCCGACGAGCTGAGCGCGCAGCTCGAGGCCGCCGGGCTCGAGGTGTTCTACGACGACCGGCCCAAGGTGTCGCCCGGCGTGAAGTTCGGCGACGCCGAGCTGATCGGCGTGCCGAAGCTCGTGATCGTGGGCCGCGGCGCGGCCGACGGGCAGGTCGAGCTGTGGGACCGCCGCACCGGCGAGCGCGAGACCGTGGCGATCGCGGACGCCCTGACGCGGCTGGGCTGAGCCCGACACTGTCGCGCCGAGCTGCTGCCGCCGCCGCGCGGCGGCGCCACGATCGCGGCACCGACGAACGAGAGACGAGGAGCGGGCATGAGCGGGGAGCTGTCACGGGAGGCGGCGTCGCTGACGCCGGAGCTGGCCGCGAGCATCGAGTCGCTGCTCGACGAGGCGGGGGTCACCGCGAACCGCTCGCTGGTGCGACGCCTGCTCAGCACGAGCGTGCTCCTGGGGATGGACGACACCGAGCGCCTGGACCTGAAGATCTCGGCGGCCGCGCTCGACGAGATGCACGACGCCTTCCGGCTCTTCGCCCCGTTCTCGGCGCTGCCGAAGGTCTCGGTGTTCGGCTCGGCGCGCACTCAGGTCGACGACCCGCTCTATCAGCGCGCGCAGGCCGTGGCGAAGGCGCTCGCCGCCGACGGCTGGATGGTCGTCACCGGCGCCGGCCCGGGCATCATGCAGGCCGCGGCCGAGGGCGCCGGACCCGAGCGCTCGATCGGCGTCTCGATTCGCCTCCCGTTCGAGGAGTCGCCGAACGAGATGCTGCCCGAGCCGAACGTCGTCTCGATGAAGTACTTCTTCACGCGCAAGCTGATGCTGATGAAGGAGTCGAAGGGCTTCGTGTGCCTGCCAGGCGGGTTCGGCACGCTGGACGAGATGTTCGAGCTGCTGACGCTGCAGCAGACCGGCAAGGCGGAGCCCATGCCGATCGTGCTGCTCGACGAGCCGGGCGGCACGTTCTGGATGGGCTTGCGCCACTTCATCGAGCAGCACCTGGTGCCCGCCGGCGTGATCGCGGCCGACGACTTCGAGCGCGTGCTGATCACCGACTCGGTCAAGGCCGCGGTCGCCGAGGTGACGCGGTTCTGGCACAACTACAACTCGCTGCGCTGGGTGGGGGAGCGCCTCGTGCTGCGGCTGAACACCGCGCCGACGGCCGCCGAGGTGGCGCTGCTCAACGAGCGCTTCGGCTACATGGTCGCGCACGGGCGGATCGAGCGCACCGGGGCGCTGCCGGTCGAGCGGCGCGACGGCGACCGGGTCGAGCTGCCGCGACTGGTGTTCACCCTGGTGCCGCGGCAGGTCGGCGAGCTGCACCGGCTCATCTCGGCGATCAACGAGCTCGATTCGGCGCAGGGCGCCGCGTAGGGCGCCGCGCCGCGCCGGAGCGGATGTCGCGCGGGCCCGCGCAGAACCCCGCGCCGAAGCATCCGGTACTCTAGGGGGATGATTCGCGGGTCACCACCCGCGGACGAGAGCTGAATAGAGGAGGCCCCGATGAACATCGACCTGGGACTGTTGCGCAACACCTCGCGCGAGAAGGAGATCCCCTTCGACGAGCTTGTGGGCATCATCGAGCAGGCCATCCTGACGGCGTACGTGAAGCACATCTCGACGACGGCCGAGACGCCCGAGGGCGCCCAGGCGGCGCACCCCGAGGGCGTGCGGGTCGAGCTGAACCGGGCGACCGGCCACGTCGCCGTGTTCATCCCGCTGCGCGATGAGGATGGCGCCATCGTCGGCGAGGAGGAGACCACCGCCGACGACTTCGGCCGCATCGCGGCATTCGCCGCGAAGCAGGTCATCAGCCAGCGTCTGCGCGACATCGCGGATGACGCGGTGCTCGGCGAGTTCAAGGGCAAGGAGGGCGACATCCTTGCCGGCGTCGTGCAGCAGGGGCCGAACCCCCGCATGATCCACGTCGACCTCGGCACGATCGAGGCGATCCTCCCGCCCGAGGAGCAGGTGCCCGGCGAGAGCTACGAGCACGGCACCCGCCTGCGCGTGTACGTGACCAGCGTGTCGAAGGGCACGAAGGGCCCGCAGATCACCGTCTCGCGCACCCACCCCGGCCTCGTTCGCAAGCTCTTCGCACTGGAGGTGCCCGAGATCGCGAACAACCTGGTCGAGATCGTCTCGCTCGCCCGCGAGGCCGGCCACCGCACGAAGATCGCCGTGCGCGCCAACGACCCGTCGATCAACGCGAAGGGCGCGTGCATCGGCGAGCTCGGCCGCCGCGTGCGCGCCGTGACCGAGGAGCTCGGCGGCGAGAAGATCGACATCATCGACTACGACGCCGACCTCGCGCGCTTCGTCGGCAACGCGCTCTCGCCCGCCAAGGTGACGAGCTCGTTCGTGCTCGACGCGTCGATCAAGGCCGTCCGCGCGCTCGTGCCCGACTACCAGCTCTCGCTCGCCATCGGCAAGGAGGGGCAGAACGCCCGTCTCGCCGCGAAGCTCACCGGCGCCAAGATCGACATCCAGCCCGATTCGATCCTCGACTCGTAGCCGCGCCGCGGGTGCGAGCGGTCGTCGATCGCGCCCGCGCGCCGTCGATTCGATACGCAATCCGCACTCAGGGAGGGGGTGTACCATGGAGCCTGTACGAACGTGCGTCGGTTGCCGCACGCGTGCCTCCCGAGCCGCCCTCTGTCGAGCGGTGGCGATCGATTCCCTCCTTGTGTTCGACGAGGGCGCCTCGATGCCCGGGCGGGGCGCGTGGGTGCATCCCACTCGCGCGTGCGTGGATGCGGCGATCACACGCCGCGCCTTCGTACGAGCACTGCGCGTGGCGGGCCCGCTCGACACGCAGACCTTCGAAAACCGGATCTTAGCGACAGGCTGAACGGCTATGGAAACAAAGTGAACGGCTCAAAATGAGTCCCGTCCGCGACTAACGGTCTGCCCTGCCTGGGTAGACCCCAGACAGGAGAATTGTGGCTGCAAAACCACGCGTACACGAGATCGCCTCTGAGCTCGGTGTAGACAGCAAGGCCGCCCTTGCAAAGCTGAAGGAGCTTGGCGAGTTCGTCAAGAGCCCGTCCTCGACGATCGAGCCCCCCGTGGCGCGCAAGCTGCGCCAGGCGCTGGCCGACGAGATCGCCGCGCAGGCCAAGTCGGCGCCCGCCAAGGCCGACGCCGGCGCGAAGCCCGCGAGCCCGGCCAAGCCCGGCGCCGCCAAGCCCGCCGCCCCGGGCGCCAAGCCCGCCGCGGGCAGCCCCGCGAAGCCCGGCGCGCGCCCCGGCCCGAAGGCCCCGGTTCCCGGCCCGAAGACCCCCGCACCCGCGGCGGAGGCTCCGGCGGCTCCCGCAGCGCCCGCCGCTGAGACCGCGGCGCCCGCGCCCGCAGCGCCGGCCGCACCCGGCGCCACGCCCGCACCGCCGCGTCCCGGCGGCGCGCCGCGTCCCGGCAACAACCCGTTCGCCAGCTCGCAGGGCATGGGACAGCGTCCCGCCGGCCCGCGTCCGGGCAACAACCCCTTCGCGAGCGCGCAGGGCATGGGGCAGCGCCCCACCCCCGGCTCGATTCCCCGCCCGCAGGCGCCGCGCCCAGGCGCGCCGCGACCGGGCACCCCTCGCCTCGGCGCCCCCGGTCGTCCCGGCGCGGGCGGCCGCCCCGGCGCGCCGTTCCAGCAGCGCAACAACGGCCCGGCCCGCCCGGGCAGCGCGTCCGGCGCGGGTCGTCCCGGCTCGCCCGGCGGCGGCGGCACGAGCTTCGGTCCGGCGCGCCCCGGCGCCGGCGGCCGCGGCCGTGGCCCCGGCGGCGGCACTGCCGGTGCCTTCGGCAAGGGCGGCGGCAAGTCGAAGCAGCGCAAGTCGCGTCGCGCGAAGCGGCAGGAATTCGAGATGCGGGATGCGCCGGTCATCGGCGGCGTCAACGTTCAGCGCGGCGATGGCAGCGTCATCCGCATGCGCCGCGGCGCGTCGATCTCGGACTTCGCCGACAAGATCGAGTCGATCGCCGGCTACACGGTGCAGCCCGGCACGCTGGTGACGATTCTCTTCAACCTCGGCGAGATGGCGACCGCGACCGAGTCGCTCGACGAGTCGACGTTCGAGGTGCTCGGCGCCGAGCTCGGCTACAAGGTGCAGATGGTCTCGCCCGAGGAGGAGGACCGCGAGCTGCTCGAGGGCTTCGGTCTCGACCTCGAGGGCGAGCTGGAGGCGGAGAACGAGGAGGACCTCGAGATCCGTCCGCCGGTGGTGACCGTCATGGGTCACGTCGACCACGGCAAGACGCGACTGCTCGACGCGATTCGCAACGCGAACGTCGGCAGCGGCGAGGCCGGCGGCATCACCCAGCACATCGGCGCCTACCAGGTGTGGACCGAGCACGAGGGCATCGAGCGAGCGCTCACCTTCATCGACACCCCCGGTCACGAGGCCTTCACGGCCATGCGCGCCCGTGGCGCCCAGGTCACCGACATCGCGATCCTCGTGGTCGCGGCCGACGACGGCATCATGCCGCAGACCATCGAGGCGCTCAACCACGCGCAGGCGGCCGGCGTGCCGATCGTCGTGGCGGTCAACAAGGTCGACAAGCCGGAGGCGAACCCCGCCAAGGTGCGTCAGCAGCTGACCGAGTACGGGCTGATCGCCGAGGAGTACGGCGGCGACACGATGTTCGTGGATGTCTCGGCCCGCGTGGGCACGAACATCCAGGAGCTGCTCGACGCGGTCCTGCTCACGGCGGATGCGGGTCTCGACCTCACTGCCAACCCGAACAAGGCCGCTCGCGGCGTCGCCATCGAGGCGCGCCTCGACAAGGGCCGCGGCTCGGTGGCCACCGTCCTCATCGAGTCGGGCACGTTGCGCGTGGGTGACTCGATCGTCGCCGGCACCGCCTATGGCCGTGTCCGCGCGATGGTCGACGAGAACGGCGAGCCCGTGTTCGAGGCGGCGCCTTCGCGCCCCGTGCAGGTGCAGGGACTCAACAGCGTCCCGCGCGCCGGCGACACGTTCATCGTCACCGAGGAGGACCGCCTCGCCCGCCAGATCGCCGAGAAGCGCGAGGCCGCCGAGCGCAACGCCCAGCTGGCCAAGGCCCGCAAGCGCATCTCGCTCGAGGACTTCACCCGCGCGCTCGAAGAGGGCAAGGTCGAGTCGCTCAACCTCATCATCAAGGGCGACGTCTCGGGTGCCGTCGAGGCGCTCGAGGAGTCGCTGCTCAAGATCGATGTCGATGACTCGGTGCAGCTGCGCATCATCCACCGCGGCGTCGGCGCCGTGACGGAGTCGGACGTGAACCTGGCGACGATCGACAACGCGATCATCATCGGCTTCAACGTGCGCCCCGACCCGAAGGCACGCGAGCGCGCCGCCCGCGAGGGCGTCGACATCCGCTTCTACTCGGTCATCTACAATGCGATCGAGGATGTCGAGCAGTCGCTCAAGGGCATGCTCAAGCCGGAGTACGAAGAGAAGCAGTCGGGTGTGGCCGAGGTCCGCGAGGTGTTCCGCTCCTCGAAGGTCGGCAACATCGCCGGTGTCATCGTCCGTTCCGGAACGATCACGCGAAACGCCAAGGCGCGCGTCATCCGAAACGGCGTCGTGCTCGCCGATGGCCTCGCCATCGAGTCGCTGCGCCGGTTCAAGGACGACGTCACCGAGGTCCGCACCGACTTCGAGTGCGGTATCGGCCTGGGCAAGTTCAACGACATTCAGATCGGCGACGAGATCGAGACCACCGAGATGGTCGAGAAGCCTCGCGACTGATCTGACGTCGAACGCCTCGCGGCTCGCCGCGTATGGTGGGGGTCGGTGCGTGCGTCACGCGCGCGCCGGCCCCATCCGCATCTCACAGCGATTCCGCTCCGCGCCGGGCCCCATGGACGCCGGGCCGCGGCGGCCGCGCACACCCGAAGCAGCAGAAGGAAGCAATCATGGCAAGCGAACGAGCAGCCCGCCTGGCAGACCGCATCAAGGTGATCATCGCCGAGCGCCTCGAGAAGGGCCTGCGCGATCCGCGGCTCGGGTTCGTGACCCTCACCGACGTGCAGGTGACCGGCGACCTGCAGCACGCCTCCGTGTTCTACACCGTGATGGGTGACGAGGAGGCCCGGGCGGGCACCGCCGCGGCGCTGGCGTCGGCGACCGGATTCCTGCGCACCGAGGTGGGCAGGAACCTCAACACGCGGCTCACGCCCACCCTCGAGTTCATCCTCGACGCGATCCCCGAGAACGCCGACCACATCTCGACCCTCCTGCGCGAGGCCCGCGAGCGCGACGCCGACGTGGCGCGCCTGGCCAGCGGCGCGAGCTACGCCGGCGACGCGAACCCGTACGCCTCGGACGATGAGGACGCCGACGAGGACGACGAGGACGACGCCGCGCGCTGAGACGCGGCACCGCTCCGGCGCCCAGTCGCGCCGCCGGGCTAGGCGCGGGGCAGGTGGGCGAGCCCGTCGCTGAGCTCGATGAGCCCGTCGCCGAGCAGTGAGGTGATGGCCCGGTCGCGCTGGGCGCGATCCGGCCACGCATGCAGCAGCGCGTCGACCGGGAGCCCGTCGTCGGCGGGCAGCCGGCGCAGCTCTCGCAGCGCGGCGCCGCGCGCCTGGCGATCGCTGCCCTCGTAGCGGGCCTGCCTGCGCCGCTCGTCGCCCGTGTCGGGATATCCGGCCGCGCGCCACGCGCAGGCGGCGCTGACCGGGCAGGCCTCGCACCTCGGGCTGCGCGATGTGCAGACCACGGCGCCGAGCTCCATGGCGGCCGCGTTCACGACCTGGGCGGCCGCGGCATCCGCGGGCAGGATCGCCAGCATGGCGTCGAGGTCGCGCTTCGCGGGGGCGCCCGGCTGCGAGCGGCCCTCGACCGCGCGGGCGAGCACCCGGCGCGTGTTGGTGTCGACGACGGGATGCCGCGAGCCGAACGCGAACACCGCGACCGCCCGCGCGGTGTAGTCGCCCACGCCGGTCAGCGCCAGCAGCGCGTCGAGGTCGTCGGGCACGGTGTTGCCGTGCTGCTGCGCGAGCTGCGTCGCGGCGCGGTGCAGCCACAGGGCGCGCCTGGGGTAGCCGAGGCTGCCCCACATCCGCACCGCCTCCGCCGGCTCGGCCGCGGCCAGCGCCGCGGGGGTCGGCCAGCGCTCGAGCCAGGCCTCCAGCTTCGGGATCACGCGCGAGACCTGGGTCTGCTGCAGCATGAACTCGCTGACCAGAATGCCCCAGGCGCCGAACTCGGGGTGCCGCCAGGGCAGCTCGCGCGCGTGCTCCTCGTACCACGAGATCAGCGGTGCGGTGAGGGCGGTGGTCACCCGAGCAAGCCTAGGCGCACCTCGCCTAGGCTTGAGGCATGCGACTGCCCACCACCGCGCTCACGACGCTCCTGCGCGAGGTCCGAGCGCGGATCGCCCGCGAGCTTCCCGGTGGACGCGTGATCGTCGTGGTCGACGGCACGGCGAGCCGTGCCGTCCGTGAGTTCGCCGACGGGCTCGCCGGGGTGTTCGACGAGGTGGGCGTCGCGGTGTTTCGCGCGTCGGCCGGCGATTTCCTGCTGCCGCGCGCCGTGCGCGAGTCCCAGCGCGCGGCGCGCACGGACGCGCGCGAGCGCCACGATATCGACATCGACACGATGCGGCGCGTGCTCGTCGATCCGTTCCGCGACGGCGGCCAGACCTCCGCGACCACCGGCTTTCAGCTCACCGCCTGGGACGCGGATCGGGATGCGCCCGCGCCCGCGCGCTGGGTGACGGGACCGGCCGACGCGGCGCTGGTGGTCGACGGGCCGCTGCTGGGGCATCCCGAGCTGTGCGGGCTGTGGGACTTCTCGGTCTGGGTCGACGCCGGGGGAGCGCGATCCGGCGCACCGGAGGCCGCGGCATCCCTCGTCGTCGACAGCGCCGACCCCGCCCGCCCGGAGATCCGACGAAACGACAGGCACTGATGCGCACATCCACCGAGCCCACCACGCCCGGCATCCTCCTCGTCGACAAGCCGCAGGGCATCACGAGCCACGACGTCGTCGCGCGTGCGCGCCGCGCGCTGGGCACACGCAAGGTCGGCCACGCCGGCACGCTCGATCCCATGGCGACCGGGCTGCTGGTCCTCGGCGCCGAATGGGCGACGCGGCTGCTCACCTTCATCGTCGGACTTGACAAGTGCTACGAGGCCACGATTCGGCTCGGCGTGACCACCGACAGCGACGACGCCGACGGCGCCGAGACGAGCCGTGCGGATGCCGCGGCCCTCGCCGCGATCTCCGACGCCGACGTCGCCGCGGGCATCGCCGCGCTCACCGGCGAGATCTCGCAGGTGCCGAGCACCGTCTCGGCCATCAAGGTCGGCGGTCGCCGCGCGTACGAGCTCGCCCGGGCCGGAGAGCACGTGGAGCTGAGATCCCGCGCGGTCATCGTCTCGCGCTTCGAGATCCTGGCGGTTCGTCGAGCGCCCGGGACGCTCGACCTCGACGTGGTCGTGGACTGCTCGTCGGGCACCTACATCCGCGCCCTGGCCCGCGATCTGGGGGCCGGTCTCGGCGTCGGGGGACACCTCACGGCGCTGCGCCGCACCCGGATCGGCCCGTTTCTCGTCGCCGATGCGACGGCCGTCGATGCCATCGGCCCGGCGGCGCTGCGCGACCCGGCGCTCGTCGCCGCCCAGGTGCTCGGGCGCCTCGACGTCTCGGCAGCGCAGGCGCGCGATCTCTGGGACGGCAAGCGCATCGCCGGCCGGGGCGCCGAGCTCACCGGCGAGGTGATGGCCGCCATCGACCCCGTCGGTCGCCTGGTCGGCGTCGTCGAGCGCCGCGGCGAGGACATCAAGAGCCGGATGAACGTTCCGGCGCCGGCACCGCAGACCCCTCCCGCCGCGCCGGCAGGCGCACCGGGAGACGCAGAACTCCAGGAGGAGCAGGCATGATCGATTGGTTCGCGTGGGTGCAGATCGCCGTCGCCGTGGCGGCGGGGCTGTTCTGTGTGATTCTCGGGCTGATGGGGCGGCGGCCGAGCGACTTCAGCGTCGGCGCGCTCGCCCTCGTCGAGGTGCTGCTGCTGGCGCAGCTGATGGTCGCCATCGTCGCGCCGTTCGCGGGCAACCCCGCGGAGGGAAGCCTGCTCGAGTTCTACACCTACCTGGTCGCCGCCATCCTGATCCCGGTCGGCGTCACCGCCTTCGCACTGTTCGAGCGCAGCCGCTGGAGCACGGTCGTGCTCGGCGTCGGCGCGCTCGCGATCGCGGTGATGCTCGCGCGCATGCAGATCATCTGGACGGTGCCGCTCGGCTGATGCCCTCGCGCCCCGCACGGAGGCGTCGGCGCCCGTCGTGGGCGGGCCCGGCCGCGCGCGGCCCTAGGATGGAACCGTGATGAGCACCGTCGCCCCGTCCCGTCGCATGGCCGGAGTGGGCCTTGTGCTCGTCGCCGTGTACGCCGTGATGGCGCTCGCCGCGACGGGCCGCTCGTTCGTCTCGATCGCCCAGCGCTTCGACGAGGCGCCCGTGGCGTACTCGCTCTCGGCGGTCGCCGCGGTCGTCTACATCCTCGCGACGCTCGCGCTGCTGTTCGCCGGGGGGCGCGGCTGGTACGTCGTGGCCTGGTCGGCGCTGATCTTCGAGCTCGTCGGCGTCGTGGTCGTCGGCACGCTCAGCCTCGTGCTGCCGGACGTCTTCCAGCACCCCACGGTCTGGTCGGTCTACGGGATCGGCTATCTGTTCATCCCCGTCGTGCTCCCGATCGTGGGCATGTGGTGGCTCGTCACGCACCCCCCGGCTCGGCGCGCATGATCGTCTTCCACGCACCCGAGGAGGTGCCCGCCGACTTCGGCCCGACGGTCGTGGTCATCGGCAAGTTCGACGGTGTGCACACGGGGCACCGTGCGCTCATCGAGAAGGCGCAGCGGGATGCCGCGGCCCTGGGCCCCGGCATCCGCACCGTCGTCGTGACGTTCGACCGACACCCGATGAGCGTGGTCGCCCCGGGGAGGTGCCCGGTGTCGATCGTGGGCCCCCAGCAGAAGCTCCGCCTCCTGGAGGCCACCGGCGTCGACGCGACGCTCGTGCTGCGCTTCGACGAGGAGCGCGCGGCCCAGCCCGCCCGCGAGTTCGTCGAGGACGTGCTGGTGCGGCACCTGCACGCGCGCACCGTGATGGTCGGCGGCGACTTCCGCTTCGGCCGCGGGGGTGCCGGCGATGTCGCGCTGCTGCGCGGGCTCGGCGCCGAGCTCGGGTTCACGGTCGACGAGCTCCGCGAGGTCCGCACGCCGGGCGCCGCTCGCCGCGTCTCGTCGACGTGGGTGCGCGAGGCGCTCGAGGCCGGCGACGTCGCGACCGCCGCGACGCTGCTCGGGCGCGAGCCGGCGGTGCGCGGCGAGGTCGTGCACGGGCTCAAGCGCGGCCGCGAGATGGGATTCCCGACGGCGAACCTCTCGCCCGACGCGGAGGGCCTCCTTCCCGCCGACGGCGTGTATGCAGGCTGGCTGGTCGATCTGGGCCCGGGCGGCGAGGCGCACGGCGGCGCCGCTCGAACCTACCCCGCGGCGATCTCGGTCGGCGACAACCCCACCTTCTTCGACGTGCCAGTCCGTCAGGTCGAGGCGCACGTGATCGATGTCGAGCAGCTCGACCTGTATGGCCACACGGTGGAGGTGCGCTTCGCGTCGCGCATCCGCGGCATGGTCGCCTACGAGGGCGTCGAGCCGCTCATCGCCCAGATGAACGACGACGTGACGCGAGCGCGGGAGGTGCTGGATGCCTGACCTCGACCGGCAGCCGCGATCCGCGGCGGCGGCCGGCGGTGCGGGAGCGCCCGTGCCCGCCGCGCAGCCCCGCACGCTCGCACGGCGCCTGCGCGTCGCGATGGTCTGGGTGATCGTCGCCTCGTTCGGGCTCGCGGCGATCAGCGGCATCGCCGTGCTGCTCGGCGGCGGCCTCGGCGAGACCGGCGGCCGCGTGCTGGCCACCACCGCGCTCGTCGGGGCGTTCAGCGTGGCGGTGCTGTGCTGCCTGGCGCTGGTCGGACGACGCCTGCAGTGGTTCGGCTTCGTCGGCGCGGGCGTCGCGGTGCTCAGCCTGATCGATGCGCTGGTGTGGGTGTGGTCGGCGAACCCGCGATGGGACGACGCGTTCTACCGCTGGTTCGGCACCGGCATCTCGGCGACCATCGCCTGCTCGTTCGCGTGCCTCCTGCTGCTGGCCAATCGGCGTCGCTCCGAGGTGCGCGCCGGCCTCGCGCTGACGCTGGGGCTGTTCGCGATCGTGCTCGGCATGGTCTGGTACCTCATCTGGTTCGACGGCGGCTCCGTCGATGAGGACTTCTTCCGGCTGCTCGGCATCGTCGGGATCCTCGCCGCGCTCGGTGCGATCGTCGTGCCCGTGCTGTCGCTGCTCCTGCGCGAGCCAGCGACGGTCGAGGCATCCGGGCCGCTCGACGCCCCATCGGCGGCGACCCCGGCCGACGCCATCGCGCCCGAGCTCGCCCGGGCGCTGCACGCCGAGGCCGCGCGCCGCGGCGTCTCGGTGGAGGCGCTCGTCGCCCCGCTGCTGGGCGACGGGGGAGACGGCGCGGCCGCAGCATCCGCGCCGCGGCCGTAGCCCGGCGCGCCCTCGTCTCCGCGCGGCGCACGCGGACGAATCCTGCACGGTTGCGCACCCGAGCGACGCATCCGTGCTCATATGAGCACGGATGCCCGCGAGTGTTGAGAAGCCCGGCGTGCCGACGTAGCCTTGATCCAGCCAGAGCGGAAGGGGGGCGTGATGTCTGCACCAGACGAGCTCCTCGCCATCCGGGCGGCCGAGCTCTACTACCAGGAGCGCAAGACGCAGGACGAGGTGGGCGCGATCCTCGGGCTCACCCGATGGAAGGTCGGGCGGCTCATCACGCAGGCGCGCGACGCGGGCATCGTCCGCATCGAGATCGTGCACCCGCGGGCCCGGCGTCTGCAGCTGGAGCGCGAGCTGCGCGACGCGAGCGCGTCACGCGGCGGTCGCCGCCTGCACGACGCGATCGTCGTCTCCTCCGCCGGCGTCCACCATCGCGACGAGCTGGCCGACCGTGTCGCGGGCGCCGCGGCCGACTACCTGACGGCGCTGCGCCCCGTGCCGCGCAGTCTCGGCATCAGCTGGGGCCGCACGCTCCAGCGCGTCGCCGAGGCGCTCGCGCCGGGCTGGTCGAGCGGCACCGACGTGGTGCAGATCAACGGCGGCGTGAGCCTCAACCAGCGCGCCGGCATGGCCGCGGCCACCGCCGCGACCATCGCCCAGAAGGGACGAGGCGCGACCACGCTGCTGCCGAGCCCCGCCATCCTCGAGCGGGTGGAGACCAAGCGGGCCATCGAGGCCGACCGGGTCGTCGCCGAGATGCTCGATCAGGCGCGTCGGGCGAACGTGCACCTGTTCAGCGCTGGGGCCGTCGACGCCGACTCGGTGCACGTCGCCAGCGGCTACCTCACCCCGGCCGAGATCTCGGAGCTGCTGGCCAAGGGCGCCGTCGGCGACGTGCTCGGCCGCTACATCGACGCCGACGGGCACATCGTCGACCCCGCGCTCGACGCGCGCACGATGGGGCTCACCCTCGACGAGCTGCGCGAGGTGCCCCGAGGCATCGCCGTGCTCAGCGGCGCCGACAAGCACGCGGTCGCCTCGGCGATCGTCTCGAGCGGCCTCGCCTCGGTGCTGATCACCGATGAGGAGACCGCGCGGCACGTGCTCGCCCGCTGACATTCCATGCATGTCGACCACCGAAGAACAGAGGACACGATGAACGCGGCACCCCCAGGGCAGACGCTCGCATCTCCCCAGCGCGCCATCGCCGTGCTGGGCGGCGAGCCCGACGAGAAGACGCTGCGACGCTACCTGCACGGCATCCCGGGGGTCGACGCGGTCGGCCTCGAGCAGCGCGCCGCGGGCCTCGGCACACGCTCGATCAAGACCACGTCGAAGGCGTGGGCGCTCGATCGGATCATCGAGCTGATCGACCTCACCACCCTCGAGGGCGCCGATACGCCAGGCAAGGTGCGCTCGCTCGTGTCGAAGGCGCTCCGGCCCGACGCATCCGACCCCACCGCGCCCCGCGTCGCCGCCGTCTGCGTCTACGGCGACATGGTGCCGCACGCCGTCGAGGCGCTGGGCGCCGCCCACGGCGACCCAGACGACGGCCTCATCGGCGTGGCCGCGGTCGCGACGGCGTTCCCGAGCGGCCGGGCCTCGCTCGCGATCAAGCTCGCCGATACCGCCGAGGCGGTGGCCGCGGGCGCCGACGAGATCGACATGGTCATCGACCGCGGGGCGTTCCTGGCGGGCCGCTACAGCGAGGTGTTCGACCAGATCGCCCAGGTGAAGCAGGCGTGCCGCCGCGCCGACGGCACCTCCGCGTCGCTGAAGGTGATCCTCGAGACCGGCGAGCTGAACACCTACGACAACGTGCGACGCGCATCGTGGCTGTCGATCCTCGCCGGGGGCGACTTCATCAAGACCTCCACCGGCAAGGTGTCGCCCGCGGCCACGCTGCCGGTGACGCTGCTCATGCTGGAGGTCGTGCGCGACTGGCACCGCCTGACCGGCGAGAGGATCGGCGTCAAGCCGGCCGGCGGCATCCGCACCTCGAAGGACGCGATCAAGTACCTCGTGACCGTGGCCGAGACGGTGGGCGAGAGCTGGCTGCAGCCGCACCTGTTCCGCTTCGGGGCCTCGAGCCTGCTCAACGACGTGCTGCTGCAGCGCCAGAAGGTGCGTTCCGGCCACTACTCGGGCGCCGACTACGTGACCATCGACTGACGATGCCCACACCCCAGATCCCCGTTGTGACGTTCGCCCCGCAGAGGACACCATGAGCTTTCTCGATTACGCCCCAGCCCCAGAATCCACCGCGCTGCTGAGCCTGCGCGAGCACTACGGCCTGTTCATCGACGGCCGGTTCGTCGATGGCCGCGGCGCGCCGTTCGCCACGATCTCGCCGGCGACGGAGCAGCACATCGCCACGATCTCGACGGCGAGCGCCGACGACATCGACGACGCCATCGCGGCCGCCCGGCGCGCGTTCGACGGCACCTGGTCGAGCATGCGCGGCAGCGACCGCGGCAAGTACCTGTATCGGATCGCGCGCCTGGTGCAGGAGCGCGCCCGAGAGCTCGCGGTGGCCGAGAGCCTCGACAACGGCAAGCCGGTCAAGGAGAGCCGCGATGTCGACGTGCCCATGGTCGCCGCCTGGTTCTTCTACTACGCCGGCTGGGCCGACAAGCTCGACTACGCGGGGCTCGGCGCGAACCCCCGCGCCCTCGGGGTCGCCGGCCAGGTGATCCCGTGGAACTTCCCGCTGCTGATGCTGGCGTGGAAGATCGCCCCCGCGCTCGCCGCCGGCAACACCGTCGTGATCAAGCCGGCCGAGACCACCTCGCTCACGGCGCTCATCTTCGCCGAGATCCTGCAGCAGGCCGATCTGCCGCCGGGCGTCGTGAACATCGTCACCGGGGCCGGGGCGACCGGCGCGGCGCTGCTCGGGCACCCCGGCATCGACAAGATCGCGTTCACCGGCTCGACCGCGGTGGGGCGCGCGATCGCGAAGCAGGCGGCCGGCACCGGCAAGAAGCTCACCCTGGAGCTCGGCGGCAAGGCGGCGAACATCGTCTTCGACGACGCGCCCATCGATCAGGCGGTCGAGGGCATCGTGAACGGGATCTTCTTCAATCAGGGGCATGTGTGCTGCGCAGGCAGTCGCCTGCTGGTGCAGGAGTCGATCCACGACGAGGTCGTCGAGCGGCTCAAGGCGCGTCTGTCGACGCTGCGCCTCGGCGACCCGCTCGACAAGAACACCGACATCGGCGCGATCAACTCGCGCGCGCAGCTCGAGCGCATCACCGCGCTCGCCCAGGTCGGCGAGGAGGAGGGCGCGCAGCGCTGGAGCGCAGAGTGCGAGATCCCCGAATCCGGCTTCTGGTATGCGCCGACGATCTTCACGAACGTCTCGACCAGCGATCGCATCGCGCGCGAGGAGATCTTCGGTCCGGTGCTCTCGGTCCTCACCTTCCGCACGCCCGCCGAGGCGATCGCGAAGGCGAACAACACCCCGTACGGGCTCTCGGCCGGGATCTGGAGCGACAAGGGCAGCCGCATCCTCGCCGTCGCCGACAAGCTGCGCGCCGGGGTGATCTGGGCCAACACGTTCAACCGCTTCGACCCGGCCTCGCCGTTCGGCGGATACAAGGAGTCGGGCTACGGCCGCGAGGGCGGCCGCCAGGGGCTGGCGGCGTACCTGGATGCCGCGGGCTCGGCACCGCGCCACGACCACACGGCCGCCGCCCGGGCGATCGCCGCCGGGGATGCAGCCGCGGCCGCGCCGGCGGCATCCGCCAGCGAGCCGACCACGAGCAAGAAGACCGGAGCCAGGAAATGACCCATCTCGCCGTGCCCAAGACCTACAAGCTCGCGATCGGCGGCGCGTTCCCGCGCAGCGAGTCCGGCCGCGTCTACGCGGTGCGCGACGCGCAGGGCCGGTTCGTCGCCAACGCGGCGAAGGGCTCCCGCAAGGACGCCCGCGACGCGATCGTCGCCGCGCGCGCCGCGTTCGGCGGCTGGGCCGGCGCCACGGCGTACAACCGCGGCCAGGTGCTCTACCGGATCGCGGAGCTGCTGGAGGGCCGTCGTGCCCAGTTCGTCGACGAGATCATCCGACTCGAGGGCGTCTCGGCCGCGCAGGCGAGCGCGCAGGTCGACGCAGCCATCGACCTGTGGGTCTGGTACGCGGGCTGGACCGACAAGCACGCCCAGGTCGCCGGCAACGCCAACCCCGTGTCGGGCCCGTACTTCAACCTCTCGGTGCCCGAGCCCAGCGGCGTCGTGGCCGTGATCGTGCCGCAGGGCACCTCGCTGCTCGGCTTCGTCTCGGCCGTCGCGCCGCCGCTGGTCACGGGCAACACGGTCGTGGCGGTCGCGAGCGAGCGCTACCCGCTCTCGGCGATCAGCCTCGCCGAGGTGCTCGCCACCAGCGACGTGCCCGGGGGCGTCGTGAATGTGCTCACCGGCTCGCCGGCCGAGATCGCGCCGTGGCTCGCCTCGCACGCCGACGTCAACGCCCTCGACCTCGTCGGGGCCGAGGGGCTCGACTGGATCGAGCTGCAGATCGCCGCGGCCGACACGCTCAAGCGCGTGCTCGCCCCTGAGGTGGGGGCGGATGCGGCGGCCGCGACCCTCGACCGGATCACCGCGTTCACCGAGGTCAAGACCGTCTGGCACACCAAGAGCATGATCTAGCGCGTGGCGCCACGAGCCGTGGCGCTCGCCGCGTGCGGGGCGATTCGACGATGCGTCGGGTCGCCCCGCATTTTTCATAACGAACACGTAACGAAGGTGTGTAGAGTGTCGGGCAACCGACGGAACGACGAGCTGCTGCAGGAGGCCCTGCCATGCGTGAGATCCCGGTGCCGGCCGCGCCGCACCCCGCCGAGCCGTCCGCACGCCAGTCCGCGGCGGCGGCGGCACCGCGCGGCACTCGGGAGGAGGCGCGGCGCAGCCCGCTCCTGCGGATCGTGGTGGCGCTCGGGGCGATCTGCGTGGCCATCGTCAGCCTGTCGGCCATGCCGGGCTGGGTCAGCGCGCGCGAGCTGCTGGGCGAGGTGCGCAGCCCGGGCGAGGCGGCGTTCGTCGCCGCGCATCGCGGCGATCGCTCGGCGGCTCCCGAGAACACCCTCCCGGCCGTGCAGGCCGCGATCGACGGCGACTTCGGCTACGTCGAGGTCGATGTGGCCCTCACCGCGGACGGGCACGCCGTGCTGCTGCACGACGAGACCCTCGATCGCACCACCGATGGGGCGGGCCCGCTCGCGCAGCACACCCTCGAGCAGGTGCGGGCGCTCGACGCGGGCGCGTGGTTCGGCGCCGCGTTCACGGGGACCCGCGTGCCGACCGTCGACGAGTTTCTCGCCCTGCTCGCGACCTCGCACAAGCGGGGGCTGGTCGAGCTGAAGGGGGAGTGGACCCCGCCTGCGGTGGCGGCCTTCGCGACATCGGTGCACGAGCGGGGCCTCGGCGATCGCGTCGCCGCCGCGAGCTTCGACGCCCGCACGCTCGCCTTCATGGAGGAGGCGGCGCCGCAGATCCCGCGACTCGCGATCCTCCGGGCCCTCCCCGACGACACGGTTGCCGCCGCGCGTGCGCTCGGCGTGCGCGGCATCGTCGCCTCGAGCAAGGCCGTGCTGCGCTCGCCCGAGGTCATCGAGCAGCTCCACGCGGCGGGCCTGCGCATCGCGGTGTACACGCTCAACGACGACGCGAAGTGGCAGCGGGCGCTCGAGCTCGGCGTCGACGGCATCATCACCGACACCCCGCATCGGCTCCGCGACTGGCTCCAGACGGAGGCTCGCGGCGACGGATGAGGCCGCGATTCGCGCCGGGCGCGAGGCGAGCTGCAGCGCGACGGGAGCTGTTCTGGGCGAGCGTCGCCCGATAGGGTCGGATTCCCACGCCGGACGTCAGGAGCTCCCATGCCGCAGTCCGCGACCGCTCTCGCCTCGATCCGCACCGGCCGCCGCGCGTCGGCTGTGCTCGGCCTGACGGTCGCCGCGGCGTGCCTCACGCTCGCGCTCGCCGGGTGCGCTCCGGAGACCGCGACCGGGCCCGAGGCTTCAGCTCCCGCACCCGCGCCGTCGGGTTCGGCGCAGTCGACCGCCGCGCCGAGCGAACCGGCGCCCAGCGCGAGCCCCGACGTGCTGGCGGCGCTGCCCGTCGACTGTCAGGCGAGCTATTCGCCCGGCATGCTCCACGCGCTGAACGACGCCAACCCGCCGCTGAATCACCCGGGCGTGACGATGAACTCGACCGAGGTCGTCGGCGCGCTGGAGCTGCTGCACTCGGGGGTGCCGACACTGCGCTGCTCGTGGGGCGCGCCCTCGTCGTATGGGCTCGCCACCAATGTCACGCTCGTGACGCCGGCGCAGGCGAGCGCCGTGGAGGCCGCGCTTCGTGAGCGCGGCTTCGCGTGCGCGGGGGCCGGGCCCGCCGAGACGCGCTGCGAGATCACCGAGAGCTTCTCGGAGGCCCAGACCGGCGAGACCCACGTGCTGCGCGGCAATGTGTGGGTCGCGACGCACTGGGTGAACTTCGCCCCAGACGGCTACACCGACGACATCCTGGCGACGCTGTTCCCCTAGCGGGCGACCGCGCGCAACAATCCGCGAACTTCTCGCGACGGCGCATGCATGCCCTAGACTGAGAGCCAGGGTATTTCGTGACGTTCGGGCGCCGGCAGCAGCCGCGCCGTGTGATGTCACCTGCCGCGTGATCTCACCTCGCGTGTGAGGTCACCTCGGCCTCGAAGTTCTTCGCCAGCACGGTGCGCACCCGTCACCGTCGTGCTGGTCCATCGTCGGCGACCGCGCCGACGCACACGCTCAGGAGGAGCATGCCGCCCACGGCAAAGCAGTCCAAGTCTTCGCGCACGAGGGCGACGTCTTCCGGTGCACGGCGCCGCAAGGCGCAGACCCCGCGCCGCGACGACGAAGCGCCACTGATCCCGATTCTCGCCCGCAAGGTGCGCGAGACCGAGGCCAAGGCCCAGAAGGGCAAGCTCGGCCCCACCAATCGCGTCAAGTTCCAGGTGATCGCGTTCCTGGTGCGCGAGGAGCGCGCGCGGGTGAAGGCCGACACCGAGATCACCGATGGCGCCCGCGCCGAGCTGCTCAAGCGACTCGACGGCGTCGCCACGATCCTCGCCAAGACCGCCGCGCGAGACACCTCGCTGATCCAGCTGCTCGAGGTCGATCAGGCCACGAGCCCGGTCGCGCGCCGCATGCGCCGCGACTGGCTGCTCGAGTCGGGCGCCGAGCTCGCGCCCGACGAGCTGATCATCACGGCCGACAAGCCCGTCGTGGCGTCGGTGGTGCCCGCCGCGCTCGCGCAGCGCCAGGTGGTGCCCGCGTCGATCGAGTCGCGGCAGATGGCGAATCCGTTCCTCGCGCCGAACCTCGCCGCCGCGCAGGAGCCCGAGCCCGTGTTCCGTCGCCTCGACAACTGGGAGCTGATGAGCCCCCTGTACAAGGCGTTCGAGCAGGGCGCGGGCGGCAGCGCGGCCTCCATGGCGCTGCCACCGGTGCCCGAGTTCGATCGGCTCTCGCCCAAGGGGCTCGAGATCATGGCGCACCAGGCGCGCTTCCTCGAGAGCGTGCGCGCCGGCCACCGCAGCTTCCTCCTCGCCGACGAGCCGGGTCTCGGCAAGACGGCGCAGTCGCTGATCGCGGCCTCCGTCGCGAACGCCTACCCGCTGCTCGCGGTCGTGCCCAACGTCGTCAAGATGAACTGGGCCCGCGAGGTCGAGCGCTGGACGCCGGGTCGCCGCGCCACGGTGATTCAGGGCGACGGCGAGCAGGTCGACGCCTTCGCTGACGTGTTCATCGTCAACTACGAGATCCTCGACCGCCACCTCGCCTGGCTCGGATCGATCGGCCTTCGCGGCATGGTCATCGACGAGGCGCACTTCATCAAGAACCTCACGAGCCAGCGCTCCCAGAACGTGCTCGCGCTCGCGTCGCGCATTCGCGAGCAGAACGCGGGAGCCGAGCCGCTGATGCTCGCGCTCACGGGCACGCCGCTGATCAACGACGTCGAGGACTTCGACGCGATCTGGCGCTTCCTCGGCTGGACCAACGGCGAGAAGCCCGGGCCCGAGCTGATGGCGAAGCTCGACGCGACCGGCCTGACGCCGGCAGACAAGGCGTTCTACGCCGAGGCGCGCGAGGCCGTGATCTCGATGGGCATCGTGCGGCGCAAGAAGAAGGATGTCGCGGCCGACCTGCCCGACAAGCTCGTCGCCGACCTGCCGGTGGAGCTGGACGACGAGTTCGGCCGCAGCATCCGCGATGCGGAGCGTGAGCTCGGGGCCCGACTGGCCGCGCGCTACCGCCGGATCATCGAGGCCCGCGGCGATCGGCCGAACGTGTTCGACGGCCCGGACGAGGACATCATCCGTCTCGTCGCGCAGGGCGAGCTGGAGGAGTCGAAGGCGCAGGGCTCCGGCGCCGAGAACGTGTTCTCGATGGTCCGAAGGATCGGCCAGGCGAAGGCCGGGCTCGCGGCCGATTACGCGGTGCAGCTGCAGCGCTCGGTCGGCAAGGTCGTCTTCTTCGCCAAGCACATCGACGTGATGGATCAGGCCGAGTCGGCGTTCGCGGCCGCGGGCCTGCGCACCGTGTCGATCCGCGGCGATCAGACCACGCTCGCCCGCCAGCAGGCGATCGACGCATTCAACGGCGACCCCGACGTCGCGATCGCGGTCTGCTCGCTCACCGCGGCGGGCGTCGGCCTCAACCTGCAGGCCGCCTCCAACGTCGTGCTCGCCGAGCTCAGCTGGACCGCCGCCGAGCAGACGCAGGCCATCGACCGCGTGCACCGCATCGGCCAGGACGAGCCGGTCACCGCGTGGCGGATCATCGCCGCGCACACGATCGACACGAAGATCGCCGAGCTGATCGACTCGAAGGAGGGGCTGTCGCTGCGCGCGCTTGACGGTCGGGCGGTGGACGCCGCATCCGGCGACTCCGTGCAGCTCGCGGCGCTCATGCACCTGCTCCGGCAGGCGCTGGGCGCGGCGTAGGGGAGCGACGGGCGGGCGCCGCGGCGCTAGGGTGAGACGTGCCAGTCGGCGCCTCTCACTCCACAGCAAGGATCTCGCCATGAGAATCGGAATCCTCACCAGCGGCGGGGACTGCCCCGGCCTGAACGCCGTGATCCGCGGCGCGGTGCTGAAGGGCACGACCGCGTATGACCTCGAGTTCGTGGGCATCCGCGACGGCTGGCGCGGCGCGCTCGACGGCGATTTCTTCCCGCTGACCCGGCACCAGGTGAAGGGCCTGTCGAAGGTCGGCGGCACGATCCTCGGCACGAGCCGCACGAACCCGTACGAGGGCCCGCGCGGCGGCGCCGAGCACATGCGCCGCACGCTCGCCGAGCACGAGATCGACGGCATCATCGTGATCGGCGGCGAGGGGACGCTCGCCGGCGCGAACCGGCTGCGCGGCGACGGGATCAACGTGCTCGGCGTGCCCAAGACCATCGACAACGACCTGCGCGCGACCGACTACTCGTTCGGCTTCGACACCGCAGTGAACATCGCCACGGAGGCGATGGATCGCCTGCGCACCACCGGCGACTCGCACCGGCGCTGCATGGTCGCCGAGGTGATGGGACGGCACGTCGGCTGGATCGCGCTGCACGCCGGCATGGCGGCGGGCGCGCACGCGATCCTGATCCCCGAGGTGCCGATGAGCATCGACGAGATCGTCGCCCTGGTCGAGAGCGCGCACGATCGCGGTCGCGCCCCGCTCGTGGTGGTCAGCGAGGGGTTCACGCTCACCGGGATGGAGACCGCTTACAGCGACAAGGGGCTCGACGCCGCCAACCGGCCGCGCCTGGGCGGCATCGGCGACGTGCTCGCACCCCAGATCGAGGCGCGCACCGGCATCGAGACGCGTTCCACCGTGCTCGGCCACATCCAGCGGGGCGGGTCGCCGAGCGGCTTCGACCGCGTGCTCGCCACCCGCCTCGGCCTCGCCGCGGTCGACGCGATCGTGGAGGGGCAGTGGGGGCAGATGGTGGCCCTCCGGGGCACCGACATCGTGCGCGTCCCGTTCGAGGACGCGCTCGGCGAGCTGAACACGGTCCCGCGTCACCGCTACGACGAGGCCGCGGCGCTGTTCGGCTAGGCGGCGACCTCGGGCGCGGCGGGGGCGTCGGCATCGGCCAGGCCGAGCACGTCGAACAGCCACGCGAGCTCGAAGGCGCGCTCCCTCCAGGCGTTGTAGCGACCGCTGACGCCGCCGTGGCCGGCGACCATCTCACACTTCAGCAGCGCGTCGGCGCCCACCTCGCGCAGCCGCGCGACCCACTTCGCCGGCTCGACGTAGGAGACCCGGGTGTCGTTCAGCGAGGTCTCCGCGAGGATGCGCGGGTACGTGGCATCCGCCCGCACGTTCTCGTACGGCGTGTAGCCGCGCATGTACTCGTAGACGTCGGCGTCATGCAGCGGGTCGCCCCATTCCTCCCACTCGATCACCGTGAGGGGGAGCGAGGGGTCGAGGATCGTGGTCAGCGCGTCGACGAACGGCACCTCGGCGAGGATGCCGGCGAACAGCTCGGGGGCCAGGTTCGCGACCGCGCCCATCAGCAGCCCGCCGGCGCTGCCGCCCTCGGCGACGAGCCGGTCGGGCGAGGTGTATCCCGCGTCGATCAGATGGCGGGCCACGTCCACGAAGTCGGTGAAGGTGTTGCGCTTGAAGCCCAGCTTGCCGTCCTCGTACCATTGGCGCCCCATCTCGCCGCCGCCACGCACGTGCGCGACGGCGAAGACGACCCCGCGGTCAAGCGACGAGAGCCGCGCGATCGAGAAGCCGGGGTCGATGCTGTGCTCGTACGAGCCGTAGCCGTACAGGTGCAGCGGCCGCGGGCCGGCACCCCCGGGCACGGCGTCCGGGCTGCCGGGCGTGCCGAACGAGCGCTTCCACACGAGCGAGACGGGCACGCGGGTGCCGTCTCCGGCGGGCGCCCACACGCGCGCCTGCGCGTAGTCGGCGGGGTCGTAGCCGCCCAGCACGGCCTGCTGCTTGCGCCGCAGCAGCCGCTCGGCGGCGACGTCGTAGTCGAACACCGTCGAGGGCGACACGAACGAGGCGTAGCCGAGCCGGATCAGCGGCTGGGCCCACTCCGGGTTGCCGGCGGCGCCGACCGTGAACAGGGGCTCGTCGAAGTCGATCTCGGAGAGCGCGCCGCCCGCGTAGTCGAGGATCGCCAGGCGGGTGAGCCCGTCGCGCCGGTACTCCGCGACGCCCCAGTCGCGAAACGCATCGACGTCGAGCAGGCGCACGCCGGGGGTGTGCGGGATGAGCACTCGGCGCGCGCCCTGGGGCGCGGCCGCGTCGACGGCGACGAGCTCGAAGTCGAGCGCGCGGTCGTTGTGCAGCACCAGCAGCACATCGCGGCCGTCGATGACGGCGTGGTCGATGCCGTACTCCACACCCTCGGCGCGCGGCCAGACCACTCGCGGCTCGCCCTCCAGATCGTCGGCGTCGAGCAGGTGCACCTCCGAGGTGGTCGACGAGCCCACGCTGATCACGAGGTAGCGCTCGCTGCGGGTGAATCCGGCGCCCAGCCAGAAGCGCTCGTCGGGCTCGTGGAACAGCTGCATGTCGGCCGCGCTGTCGGTGCCGAGCACGTGCCGCCACAGGGTGTCGGGGCGCCAGGCGTCGTCGAGGGTCGTGTACAGGATCGACTCGCCGTCGGGCGAGAAGTCGGCGCCGGCCGCGGTGTTCGCGATCTCGTCGGCGAGCGTCTCGCCGCTGGCCAGGTCGCGCACGCGGAGCAGGTAGCGCTCGTCGCCGGTGACGTCTGTGCCGAACAGGATGCGGCGACCGTCGCGCGAGACGTCGAAGCTGCCGAGCGAGAAGAACTCGTGCCCCTCGGCCTCGACGTTCGCGTCGAACAGCACCTCCTCGCCGGGCAGCGTCGTGCCCGGCTCGACCCGCGGCGGAGTCCAGTCCTCCTCGCTCGCGATCGGCACGCGGCAGCGCACGCCGTACTGCTGGCCCTCGATGCTCCTGGCGAAGTACCAGTAGCCGTGCGCTCGCACGGGAACCGACATGTCGGTCTCGAGGGTGCGGGAGCGGATCTCGTCGAAGATGCGCTCCCGCAGCGGCGCCAGGTGCGAGGTCGCGGCCTCGGTGTAGGCGTTCTCGGCCTGCAGGTGCGCGATGACGGCGGCGTCGTCCTTGTCGCGCATCCACTCATACGGGTCGTCGAAGGTGTGCCCGTGATGGGTTCGCGAGGTGGCGATCCGCGCGGCCGGCGGCGGCACCGGCGGGGTGCCTGCATGCTCGGCGGGAGGGGGGACGATCTCGCTGCGTTCGCTCACGTTCCAACGCTACTCGAGCGCGTGCGCCGCCGCTCAAGTTGACCCCGGCGAAGCGGGATGCAAGGATTCTTTCGGGGCGGTGAATCGCGCCCATATTCCCGGTGAACTCTTCGTTTGTCATCGTCGTCCTCTTCGACATCCATTCACTCTCAGACACGAAAGCGACCGGTGGAAACCGCAGCCCTGATCGTTGTTTTGGTCATCGTCCTGGCCCTGTTCTTCGACTTCACGAACGGGTTCCACGACACCGCGAACGCGATGGCCACGCCCATCGCGACCGGGGCTCTGAAGCCCAAGGTCGCGGTGCTCCTGGCAGCCGTCCTCAATCTCGTCGGCGCCTTCCTCTCGACGGAGGTGTCGAAGACGATCTCGCACGGGATCATCCGGGAGGAGTCGATCGCCTCCGACGTGTTCCCGTCGATCATCTTCGCCGGGCTCATCGGCGCGATCACGTGGAACATGTTCACGTGGCTGCTGGGCCTGCCGTCGAGCTCGTCGCACGCGCTGTTCGGCGGCCTGATCGGCGCCACCTTCGTCGGCGTGGGCCTGCTCGCGATCGACTTCGGCGTGGTGATGAGCAAGGTGATCCTGCCAGCGCTGATCGCGCCGCTCACGGCCGGCATCATCGCGTTCACGGTGACGAAGCTCGCCTACGCGATGACCCGCCGCTACGACAACAAGCCCGACGGCCGCTCGGGCTTCCGCTGGGGCCAGATCTTCACGTCGTCGCTGGTCGCGCTCGCGCACGGCACGAACGACGCGCAGAAGACCATGGGCGTGATCACCCTCGCGCTCATCACCGTCGGCTGGCAGAACGCCGAGCACGCCGACCCGCAGCTGTGGGTCATCATCGCCTGTGCGGTGACGATCGCCGTCGGCACGTACAGCGGCGGATGGCGCATCATCCGCACCCTCGGCAAGGGCCTCACCAGCGTCAAGCCGGCGCAGGGCTTCGCGGCCGAGACCTCCACCGCGGCGACGATCCTCTCGTCGAGCGCGCTGGGCTTCGCGCTGTCGACCACGCAGGTCGCCTCCGGCTCGGTCATCGGCTCGGGCCTCGGCCGCCGCGGCTCGAAGGTGCGCTGGGGCACGGTCGGCCGGATCTTCGTGGGCTGGGTGCTCACGCTGCCCGCCGCCGGCGCCGTCGGCGCGATCGCCGCCTGGATCGTGGTCGCCCTGCCGGGCTGGGGCATCCTGATCGACTTCGTGCTCGCCGTCGTGATCGTCACGGCCATCTTCGTGCGCTCGCGCCGCCACGAGGTCAACTCCTCGAACGCGATGAGCGACGTCGCCGAGTCCGGCACCGCGGTCAAGGTCAAGCGCAACCCGCCGCCCACGCGTCGCCAGCGGCAGATCCTGCGCGAAGAGGCGCGGGTGAAGGCCGAGATCGAGCGCCAGGTCGCAAAGGCCGCCGCCAAGGAGCGGGCCCTCGCGAAGGAGCAGGCGCGGCACGCCGCCGAGCTCGAGCATGCCGCGCAGCGCGCGCAGCACAAGAAGGATCGCGCCAGGACCAAGCCCAACGGCGCCACACGGCCGGAGCCGGGCGCGCCCGGCGACGGCGCGCCGTCGCACACCCGCCGCGACGAGGAGGACGCACGATGACCATCGAATGGCTGGCGTTCCTGGAGGTGTTCGCGGCGGCGATGATCGGCGCGATCGCGGTCGTGTTCTTCTACTCGCTCGCCCTGCGCCTGCTGGTGCGGGCCGGCGCCGTGCCCGTGGTGGCCCCGGCCGAGTTCACCGATGCGATCACGATCATCACGCCGCGCGAGGCGAAGCGCGCGGCGGCCGCGGCGGCCAAGGCGGCCCGAAAGAACCCGCTCACGCCGCTGCAGCGTCGCATCGCGCTGTGGGGCGCGTACGCCTCGTTCGGGCTCTGCGGGCTCGCGGTGCTCGGGGGCATCCTGCTCATCGTCACGTTCTAGCGCTCGCGGCATCGCACTAGGCTCGGGGCATGATGGATGCCGCAGCGCAGCGCACACCGCAGTTCGGTCAGTACCCGCCCGCCTCGCGCACGATCGTGCACGTCGCCGACACTCACCTGCGCGCCGGCAACGCCCTGCTCGGCGATCGGTTCGACACGGAGCGCACGCTGACGGCGACCATGGCGCAGGTGGAGCGCCTCGGGGTGCGGCCCGACGCGATCGTGTTCGCGGGCGACCTGACCGAGGACGGCGAGCCCGAGGCGTACGCTCGCCTGCGCGAGATCGTCGAGCCCGTCGCCGCGCGGCTCGGCGCCCCCGTCGTGTGGATCGCCGGCAACCATGACGAGCTGCCCGAGATGCGCCGCGACCTGCTCGGGCTCGACCCCTCCCACGAGCCCGTCGACAGCATCTCGGATCTCGGGGGGCTCCGGCTCATCGCCCTCGACACCTCGGTGCCCGGCTGGCATCACGGCGAGCTGAGCCCGGCCCAGCTCGCGTGGCTGCGGGACGCGCTCGCGACGCCGGCGCCGCTCGGCACGATCCTCGCCATGCACCACCCGCCGCTGCCGACCCACCTGCCGTTCTTCGACATCCTCGAGCTGCGCGAGCAGCCCGCCCTCGCCGATGTGCTGCGGGGGAGCGACGTGCGGGCGATCCTCGCCGGGCACCTGCACTACTCGACCCACGGCACCTTCGCCGGCATCCCCGTGTCGGTGGCGTCGGCCACCTGCTACTCGATGAACCTCGCCAACCCCGCCGACGAGGTCAACGGCATGGATGCCGGGCAGTCGTTCCACCTCGTGCACGTGTACGACCACACGATCACGCATGCCGTGGTGCCGCTGGGCGAGCAGCGCGGGCCCGCGACGTTCTCGGCCGAGTGGCTCGCGCGGATGGCGGCGCGCACGCCCGAGGAACGCCTGGAGCTGTTCTCGCGCAAGCCGCCGCGGCCCTGACGCCCGGCCGCGGCGCGAGGCCCGGAAGCGCCGGGGCGCGTTCGGGCGCGGGGGCCCGCTGGAGCGCCCGCGAGGCTAGGCTGGAGTATCCGTTCGGGACATCCGATTCTGAGCTCACAAGGACTGCACCATGGCACAGGACGCGATCGCGCGCACTCGACTCGAAACCGATTCCCTGGGATCCCTGGAGATCCCGGCCGACGCCTACTGGGGCATCCACACGGCCCGGGCGGCAGCCAACTTTCCGATCAGCGGGCGGCCGATCTCGGTCTATCCAGAGATGGTGGTCGCGCTCGCGATGGTCAAGCAGGCCTCGGCGCGCGCGAATCGCGACATCGGCGTGCTCGAGGCCGCCAAGGCCGAGATGATCGACCGGGCCGCGCAGCGGGTGATCGACGGCGAGTTCCACGAGCAGTTCAAGGTCGACGTGATCCAGGGCGGCGCCGGCACCTCGACGAACATGAACGCCAACGAGGTGATCACCAACATCGCGCTCGAGGCGGCCGGTCGCGAGAAGGGCGACTACGCGTTCCTCTCGCCCATCGACGACACGAACCGCAGCCAGTCGACGAACGACGTCTACCCGACGGCGATCAAGGTCGGCATCATGCTCACCATGCGCAGCCTCCTCGACGAGCTCGCGCTGCTTCGCCAGTCGTTCCTGACCAAGTCGCTCGAGTTCCATGACGTGCTCAAGGTCGGGCGCACGCAGATGCAGGACGCCGTGCCGATGACGCTCGGGCAGGAGTTCCACGGCTTCGCGACCTCGCTCGCCCAGGACTACAAGCGCCTGACCGAGAACACCAGCCTGCTGCGCGAGATCAACATGGGTGCCACGGCGATCGGCACCGGCATCACGACGCACCCCGACTACGCGGCCCGCGTGCTGCACCACCTGCGCGCCATCAGCGGCATGGATCTCGTCACCGCGCGGGACCTGGTGGAGGCGACCAGCGACACCGGCGCCTTCATGTCGGTGTCGTCGACCCTCAAGCGCAACGCCATCAAGATCTCGAAGATCTGCAACGACCTGCGCCTGCTCTCGAGCGGCCCGCAGGCGGGCCTCGGCGAGATCAACCTGCCCGCGCAGCAGGCGGGCTCGAGCATCATGCCGGGCAAGGTGAACCCGGTGATCCCCGAGGTGATGAACCAGGTCGCCTTCGCCGTCGCGGGCGCCGACATGACCGTGACGATGGCGGTCGAGTCCGGGCAGCTGCAGCTGAACGCGTTCGAGCCCGTGATCGCGCACTCGATCTTCCAGTCGATCACGTGGATGCGTCAGGGCATGTGGACGCTGCGCGTGAACTGCGTCGACGCCATCACCGCGAACCGCGAGCGGCTCGGGGCGATGGTGGGCGCGTCGGTCGGCGTGATCACCGCGCTCACCCCGTTCATCGGCTACGCCGCCGCTGCGGCCCTCGCCAAGACGGCGCTGCTGACCGGCCACAACGTCGCCGATCTCGTCGTCGAGGGCGGGCTCATGTCGCGCGAGGAGGTCACCAAGCAGCTCTCGCCGGCGCGGCTGTCGGGGCTGGAGGCGATCACCGCCGCGATCCCGATCGTGATGGCGCCCGAAGACCTCTGACGGCGGGCCGGCCGACACGGCCGAAGTCATCTGGCGGCATTTCGCCGCGGAATGGGCAAGGATGGCCAGAGGCCCCATGACTGGGTGTGCGGCGACGCGCACCCGAGGATGTCGGGCAACTGAACTGCCGGTCAATGACGCCCGGAGGCTCAGTTGCCCGACGCCCCAGTGCGGGGCGGGGGATCGCGTCAGTCGATGACGCGGCAGTGCGTGGTGAGCGAGCCGATGCCCTCGATGGTGACGGTGACCGTCGAGCGGTCGCGCAGGAAGATCTGCGGCTCGCGCGAGTAGCCGGCGCCGCCCGGGCTGCCGGTCGAGATCAGCGTGCCCGGCAGGAGGGTGGTCGACTGCGAGAGGTGGGCGATCAGCGAGCGCACCGTGTGGACCATCTGGCTGGTGGAGGCGTCCTGCACCACCTGGCCGTCGCAGACGGTGCCGATGTGCAGCACCTGCGGGTCGGGGATCTCGTCGGCGGTGACGAGGATCGGGCCGGTCGGGGTGAAGCCGTCGAACGACTTGCAGCGCGACCACTGGGCCTCTGAGAACTGGATGTCGCGGGCGGTGATGTCGTTGACCACCGTGTAGCCCCAGACGTGGTCGAGGGCGTCCGCCGGCGTCACATTGCGCGCGGCGGAGCCGATGACGACGCCCAGCTCGGCTTCGTAGTCGACCGTCTCGCTGATCGAGCGCGGCCAGACCGTGGTGCCCTCGTGCCCGGCGAGCGAGTTCGGCCAGAGCGTGAACACGGTGGGGGTGCTGTCGGTCTGCAGGCCCAGCTCGCTGGAGTGCGCCGCGTAGTTCAGGCCGATCGCGACGATCGCCGGCGGGCGCACGATCGCGGACGCGTAGCGGTAGTCGCCCGTGCGGTGGCGGCGCGGGTCGTCGGCGGCGACGCCGGCGAGGGCGGCGCGCACCTCGTCGAGGCCAGCCTTGCCGCGCTCGATGAGCGCCTGCGCGTCGGCGGGTGCGGCATCCATCAGCTCGTCGAGAAACAGCGCCTGCCACTCGGCCGTCTCGGCGCCGACCTCGGGCGAGGCGGCGACGCCGGCGGGCTCGATGACCGCGAGGCGAGGGGTGGGGTTGTCGTCGGCGAGGAGGTGGGCGAAGCGCATATGCTCACGGTAGTCGACCGGCCCCGGGCGTCGACGCCAGATGACCTCGCTGTTCTAGGCTGATGCGCATGTCGTACGGAGTTCCCCCGTCACCGCCGCCGCCGGGCCGCGGAATGTTTCAGCAGCACGATCCGGCGGGGCTCTCGCCGGGGCAGCTCCCGTCGGCGCAGCTCCCGTCGACGCAGTTCTCGTCGGCGCTGTCGCAGGGCTATCACGCGCAGCCACAGGCGATCGTGCAGCCGGCGTACCCGCAGGCCGCGCTCCCCGTGGTCGCCCGCCGGCGCTCCGGCGCCCTCGTCGTCTGGGTCATCGGCATCCTCGCGGTGCTGCTCGTGGCGCTCGTGGCCTACTTTCTGCAGTTTCTCGGCACCGAGGCCTCGATCATCGGGATGATCCTCGCCCTGCTGCCTCTCGCGGGCGTGCTGCTCGCGGTCCGCCTCGTCGATCGCTGGGAGCCGGAGCCTCGGGGGCTCATGGCGCTCGCGTTCGCCGGGGGCGCGGTCGGGGCGGTCGGGCTCACGCTGCTCGCCGACCTGCTGCTGTCGATGCTGATCGACCCGTCCTCCTTCGCGCGGTCCGAGGCGTTCACCGCGGTGGTCCAGGCCCCGATCGTGGAGGAGTTCTTCAAGGGGCTCGGCGTCTTCCTGATTCTGGTGCTGGCGCGGCGCCACTTCGACGGGCCGATCGACGGCATCGTGTACGGCGCCCTCATCGGCGCCGGCTTCGCGTTCACCGAGAACATCCAGTACTTCGCGATCAGCCTGATCGAGGGCGGGGCCGAGCAGGCCAGCGCCACGTTCTTCGTCCGCGGCATCCTCTCGCCCTTCGCGCACGTGATGTTCACGAGCGTCACCGGCTACGCGCTGGGGCTGGCCGCGCGGCGCGGCGCGTCGGCCTCGGCCGCGCTCCGCACGGGGCTCGTCGGCTTCGTGGGCGCGGTGGCGCTGCACGCGTTCTGGAACGGCTCGGCGGTGTTCGGCGACTTCTTCGGCCTCTACCTCTCGGTCCAGGTGCCGCTGTTCATCGCCTTCATCGCCGGCGTGCTGCTGCTTCGAGGCGAGGAGGCGCGGATCACCAGCGCGCGGCTGGGCGACTACGCCGCGGCCGGCTGGTTCACCCGCGAGGAGGTGCAGATGCTCGCGACGCCGCCTGGGCGCCGCGCCGCGCTCGCCTGGGCGCGGACGCTGCCGGGCAACCGCGTGCCGATCATGAAGGCCTTCATTCGGGATGCCACGCGCCTGGCGGCCGCGCGACAGCGGGCGATCACCGGCCGAGACCCTGGCGCCGCGGACGCCGAGCGCGAGCTGCTGGCCCGCACCGCGCACGCGCGCGCCGCGCTGTTCGCGCGGTGACGGCGTCGCGGGGCGCGCGAGGCTCGCGCGCCCCGGGCAACGCAACGCGGGCGAACACAACGCGGGCAAACTCAACGCCCGGTGCAGCGGCGATGCCTGCGTGACTTCCGGGCGTTGAGTTGATCTGCCCTCAGGGTGCACCCCCGCGGCGAGGCTGTCAAGGGGCGCGGGCGCGACCCGGCGCCCCGGCCGGCCGCCTGTTCGCGATGGGCGCACGCGTCGCGTTGACCGCGGGGGCCGTGCTCGGCTTGGATGGAGTCATGACTGATTCACGCACCAAGCCCGAGGTCGACGCACCCGAGGGCCCGGCCCCCGACACCCTCGTCATCGAGGACCTCATCGTCGGCGACGGCGTCGAGGCGACGCCCGGCGCCAACGTCACCGTCCACTACCTGGGCGTCGGCTACGACTCCGGCGAGGAGTTCGACTCCTCGTGGAGCCGCGGCGAGACGATCAGCTTCCCGCTGCGCGGGCTCATCCAGGGCTGGCAGGACGGCATCCCCGGCATGAAGGTCGGCGGTCGTCGCAAGCTCACGATCCCCCCGGCGCTGGCGTACGGCCCGGCCGGAAGCGGGCACTTCCTCGCGGGGCAGACCCTCGTGTTCATCATCGACCTGTACGGCGTCGGCTAGGCGCGCGCTCCGCGCCGCCGACATCCGTGTCGGCGATCTGCGCCCCGCACGCGAGCTTCGCGTGCGGGGCGCTTGGCGTGTGCCGCGGGGATCCTCCGCCGGCCCACAGAAAAAAAGTGCATGCGTTGGAATAGAATCGTGGAAGACCCCGTTGGAGCCTGTATCGCCGGCGAAGAACCCTCGCCGACGTTCGACCGACTTTCTCTCAAGGAGCCCACATGACTTCGACCACGATTGACATCCCCGGCTACAAGGCCGGCACCTGGGTGCTCGACCCCGCGCACAGCGAGGTCACGTTCAGCGTCCGCCACATGATGATCTCGAAGGTCCGCGGCGCGTTCGGCGTGAAGAGCGCCACGCTCATCGCCCCCGAGAACCCCCTCGAGGTCACCATCGAGGCCAGCGTCGACGCGACGTCGCTCGACACGAACGATGAGGGCCGCGACGCGCACCTGCGCTCCGCCGACTTCTTCGACGTCGAGAACCACCCGACCCTGAACTTCGTGTCGACCGGCGTGCGCGTCGATGGCGGCGACTTCCTCGTCGACGGCGACCTCACCATTCGCGGCATCACCAAGCCGGTCACGTTCGACCTCGACTTCAACGGCTTCGGCGTCGACCCGTGGGGCAACTACAAGGCCGGCGCGTCGGCCAGGACGGTCATCAACCGCGAGGACTTCGGCCTGACCTGGAACACCGCGCTCGAGGCCGGCGGCGTGCTCGTGGGCAAGGACGTCACCATCACGCTCGACCTGCAGGGCTCGCTGCAGCAGGACTGACCCTGGCGAGGAGGGGCGGGGTGCTCTGGCACCCCGCCCCTTCGTCGTGCAGAACCCTGGTAGACTGATTCGGTTGCCGTTTGATCGGCCGCGGATAAAGAGAGCCCACACAGCAGGTGATGGGCGCCGCGCAATAAGCAGGAAGGGGATCCCATTTATGGCACTTGAGTCTGACGCCAAGAAGGCGATCATCGAAGAGTACGCGACGCACCCCGGTGACACCGGATCCCCCGAGGTGCAGGTCGCGATGCTGACGCAGCGCATCAAGGACCTCACTGAGCACCTGAAGGGGCACAAGCACGACCACCACTCGCGTCGTGGCCTGTTCCTGATGGTCGGTCAGCGCCGTCGTCTGCTCGGCTACCTCCAGGACACCGACATCACGCGTTACCGTACGCTGATCGAGCGCCTGGGCCTGCGTCGCTGACACGCCGCAGTCGCTGAGCGCCTCCCTCGGGAGGGCATCGCAGCCAGCGTAATATCGCACTTCTGCAAGGGCCGCCCCACGGTGTGGGGCGGCCCTTCTGCGTGCTCGCGCACGCCGGGCTCGGCCCCCTACCGGTGCGGCGGGGGGCCGTCTAGTCTTCGGGGAAGGCCCCCTTCCCGAGGGGCGCGATGCAAAGGAGCATCCCATGCCATTTCGCAGCCCGTTCCCAGACGTCGAGATTCCGAACCTGTCGGTCTTCGACTATCTGTTCGCCGACCTCGCCCCCGATGCCGCCGCCAGCACCGCGCTCGTCGACGGCACCTCGGGCGATGCCACGAGCTACGGCGCCCTGGTGGTGCAGATCCAGCGCATGGCCGGCGCGCTCGCGGCGCGCGGCGTGCGTCCCGGCGACGTGGTCGCGCTGCACTCGCCGAACGTGCCGGCCTTCGCGACCGCCTTCCACGGCATCCTGCGCGCCGGCGCCACCGCGACCACGATCAACGCCCTCTACACGGCGGAAGAGATCGAGAAGCAGCTGCGCGACTCGGCGGCGATCATGCTGATCACCGTCTCGCCGCTGCTTCCGCAGGCGCTGGAGGCAGCGCGGGCGGCCGGCATCGAGCGGGTGATCGTGATGGATGGCGCGGAGGGGCACGAGTCACTTCGCGATCTGCTCATGGAGGATGCGCCGCCGCCGGAGCTCTCGATCGACCCGGCGACCCACGTCGCCGTGCTGCCGTACTCCTCGGGCACGACCGGGCTGCCGAAGGGGGTCGTGCTCACGCACCGCAACCTGGTGGCGAATGTCGCCCAATCGCTCGATCAGCTCACCCTCGAGCCGAGCGACCGTGTGATGGCGGTGCTGCCCTTCTTCCACATCTACGGCATGACCGTGCTGCTGAACCTCGCGCTTCGCGCCCGCTCCACCCTCGTCACGATGCCGCGCTTCGACCTCCCCGAGTTCCTGCGCATCATCCAGGACCAGAAGATCACCTGGGTGTTCATCGCGCCGCCGATCGCGGTGGCCCTGGCGAAGCATCCCATCGTCGACGGCTACGATCTCTCGAGCGTCAAGGTCGTGTTCTCGGGCGCGGCGCCGCTCGACGGCGAGCTCGGGCACGCGGTCGCGGCGCGCCTGGACTGCGTGGTGCGGCAGGGCTACGGCATGAGCGAGATGAGCCCCGTCTCGCACGCGATCCCGGTGGAGCGCGACGACATCCCCCTCGAGACTGTGGGGCTCACGATCCCCAACATGGAGTGCAAGATCGTCGACCCCGAGACCGGCGGCGAGATCGAGGTGCCGAGCGAGGGCGTCAGCGCACCGGGCGAGCTCTGGTGCAAGGGGCCGAACATCATGGTCGGCTACCTGCACAACGACGACGCCACCCGCGAGGTGCTGGACGCGGACGGCTGGCTGCGCACCGGCGACATCGCGACGGTCAGCGCCGAGGGCTACGTGCGGGTGATCGATCGGCTCAAGGAGCTCATCAAGTACAAGGGCTACCAGGTGCCGCCCGCCGAGCTCGAGGCGCTGCTGCTGACCAACCCGGCGATCGCCGATGCCGCGGTGCTGGGGGTGCGCGACGAGGAGGGCGAGGAGGTGCCGAAGGCGTTCGTCGTGCGCCAGCCGAACTCGGACATCACCGCCGACGAGGTGATGTCGTTCGTGGCAGAGCACGTCGCACCGTACAAGAAGGTGCGCGTCGTCGAGTTCATCGACGCGATCCCGAAGTCGAGCGCGGGCAAGATCCTGCGCAAGGATCTCCGGGCCGCCGCCCCCGCCGAGGGGTAGGCCGGACGCGGGCCGCGCCGGGGGCGCTATGCCCCCGGCGTCGTCGCGACGGTGTGCTTCGCGAGCAGGTCGGCGTGGTGGATCGCGGCGACGTCCGGGTGCGCGCGCAGGCGTGACTTGAGCGCGTTCTCGCCGAGCACACCCGAGATCGGGTTGCTGGGGTCGCGCGTCACGCCCCGAGCCTGCGCCGCGAGCGCCGGGGGCAGCTCGAGCAGCGGGATCGCCTTGTCGAGCGCCGTGTTGTAGAAGAAGGGGATCGAGATGCGCTCCTCGCCGGCGCGGGGCGAGACCACCCGGTGCACGGTCGCCTTGAGGTAGCCGTCGCTCGCGTATTCGAGCAGCTCGCCGATGTTCACGACGAACGCGCCGGGCAGCGGCGGCGCGTCGATCCACTCGCCGTCCTTCTCGACCTGCAGGCCGCCCTTGCCGGGCTCGACCCACAGGAGCGTGAGCACCCCGGCGTCCTTGTGGGCGCCGACGCCCTGCTGGGGTGTGGGCTCGTCGCGGCCCGGGTAGCGCACCACCTTGATCAGGGTCGAGGGATGCTCGCCGAACGCCGGGTCGAATGCGTCGGCCGGGGCGCCGAGCGACTCGGCCCACGCCCGCAGCAGGCGCCCGGCGATGCCGCGCAGGAGCTCCTCCCACTCGGTCAGCACGACACGCAGCTCGGGCAGCTCCTCGGGCCACAGGTTGGGGCCCTCGAGGCGCCAGTAATCAGCGGCGTCCGGGTCGGTGACCGCGGGGCGCTCCGGTCCGACGTCGATCTGCTCGCGCCAGTCGACCGCGCCCTGGGTGCGCTCGCCGCCCACCCGGGTGTAGCCGCGAAACTGCGGGCTCTTCACGTTCTCGATCGCGAGCTTGGCCGCCTCCGGCAGGGCGAAGAACGCCCGGGCGGCCTCGAGCAGGCGGCGCTGCAGCTGGGCTGGCACGCCGTGCCCGGTGAGGTAGAAGAAGCCCACCTCGTGCGTGGCGGCGCGCAGCGCGTCGCGAAAGCGCCGGGCGGCATCTGGGCCGCCGTCGAGCTCGGACAGATCAAGGACGGGGAGCGTGAAATCGGCCATGAGGCGAAGGTAGCCCCGGCGCGCGTCGCGCCCCCAGCGGCGGCGTCACGCCGTGTCACGCAGCGACACGGCGCGTCATCTCGGGGCCCGGGTACCCTGGGGGCATGCCCCGCACCGCCGCCGCACTGCGCCTCATCGTCCCGTCGCTCTGGCTCGGGCTGATCATCGGGCTCTCGCTCATCGAGGCGCCGCTGAAGTTCACGGCGCCGGGCATCACGACGGCGCTCGGGCTGGGCATCGGGCGGATCATGTTCACCGCGCTCGGCATCGCCGGGTGGATCCTGCTCGCAGTGCTCGTCATCGCCTCGCTGATCCGCCCGCGGGTGCGCCGGACGGATGTCGTCCTCCTGTGCGCGATGGCGCTCATGCTCGTGCTCGAGACGATCGTGATCCGGCCGTCGCTGAACGCTCGCTCCGACCAGGTGGTCGCCGGGAACGACCCGGGGGAGTCGATCCTGCACTACGCCTACATCGCGGCGGAGGGCGTGCTCATCGTGCTGCTGGTGGTGTGGATCGTGCGGGCTGCCCGGAGCCTGCGGCCGGCGCCGGCTGTCGCCGACTGACCAGCGCGCGCTCGGCGAACAGCCACGCCGCACGCGGCTCCACGAGGCCGCGGAAGACGATGCGCACCGGCTTGCTGGCGAGCACGATCGCGAGGGCGACCGACAGCACCACCACCAGCGGCAGCCACAGCCACACGGGCTCGAGGCCGCGCAGCGCCCCGGACTCGCGGAACGGGTAGAGCACGAAGGTGTGCAGCAGGTAGACGTACATCGTGTACTGGCCGAGGTGCGTCCACCAGGTGTGGCGCAGGGGCACGAGCGCCGCGAACGCGCACGAGAGCACGACCGCGATCACGATGAGCAGAAGGCGGATGCCGCCTGCCCACCACTGCGGATTCCCGAGGCTCGCGTACGAGCTGTCGTAGAAGAACCAGCGCCGCAGGCTCATCTCCTGCCAGCCGTCGAGGCCGAACCACAGCGCGCAGGCCGCCCCGGCGATGACCGCCAGGGCGGCGACCGGCACCCACCAGGGGCGCGCGGCGAGCAGGCGCAGGCGCGCCATGACGTCGTGCTCGCTCAGCCACCAGCCGAGCACGAAGAAGGGGAGGAGCGCCAGCGTGCGGTTCAGCGCGAATGTGCTGTCGAGATTGGGCAGATAGCCGGCGCCGACCGACACCACGAGCGACCACAGCAGCGGCCAGCGCAGGAGGGCGAGGTAGGGCAGGATGAGCCGGAAGATCGCCAGGGCGAGCAGGAACCAAAGGGTCCAGGAGGGCTTCGTGAAGTTGAAGTCCTCGTGGCCCTCCACGAGCAGCTTGGTCACCGACCAGATGGCTTCGAAGAGCACGTACGGCACGACGATGTCGGTGATCAGCCGCGCCATCCGCTGCCGGCTCGGGGCGTCGCCCTTCGAGAAGTAGCCGCTGATGATCGCGAACGCGGGCATGTGGAAGGCGTAGATCAGCATGTACAGGGTCATCGCCGCGTCGGAATCCTGCGCGAGCCGCTGCACGGCGTGGCCGACGACGACCAGCACGATGCACGCGAAGCGCACGTTGTCCCAGAACGGCACGCGGGCGCGCGATGGTGCCGCGGTTGCCGCGGGTGCGGAGCCCGCGGGTGCGCGCTCGGTCATGGATGAGACGGCGCTGGGACGAGAGATGGCTGTGCTCCTTCGGGGCTTCGCGCGCGACGCGCACGCGCGTCGCGGGGACGCGATGGTGCAAGACCCACGAGCGTAGTCGACGTCGGCGCGCTTCTCGGAATAATCTCACTCGAGCGTGGTTACACTGAATGCATTCAGATGCATAGACATTTCCCACGAGGAGGCAAGACGTGAGCGAGCACAACCCATCCGGCATGCAGTTCGGCATCTTCAGCGTCGGCGACGTGACCCAGGATCCGACCAACGGCAGGACGCCCAGCGAGCACGAGCGCATCAAGGACATCCTCACGATCGCGCAGAAGGTCGAGGAGGTGGGGATGGACGTGTTCGCGATCGGCCAGCACCACAACCCGCCGTTCGTGCCGAGCGCGCCCACGACCCTCCTCGGCTACATCGCCGCCAAGACCGAGCGGATCATCCTCTCGACCGCCACGACGCTGATCACCACGACCGACCCGGTGCGCATCGCCGAGGACTACGCCACGCTGCAGCACATCGCCGACGGCCGCGTCGATCTCGTGATGGGGCGCGGCAACACGGGGCCGGTGTATCCGTGGTTCGGAAAGGACATCCGGCAGGGCATCCCGCTCGCGATCGAGAACTACGAGCTGCTCTACCGGCTCTGGCACGAGGAGGTCGTCGACTGGTCGGGCCGGTTCCGCACGCCGCTGCAGGGCTTCACCGCCACGCCCGCGCCACTCGACGGGGTCGCGCCGTTCGTCTGGCACGGCTCGATCCGCAGCCCCGAGATCGCAGAGCAGGCCGCCTACTACGGCGACGGATTCTTCGCGAACAACATCTTCTGGCCCAAGGAGCACTACCAGCGACTGATCGGGCTGTACCGTCAGCGCTTCGAGCACTACGGCCACGGCACCGCCGAGCAGGCGATCGTCGGCCTCGGCGGGCAGGTGTTCATGGCCGCCAACTCGCAGGACGCGGTGCGCGAGTTCCGCCCCTACTTCAACAGCGCGCCCGTCTACGGCCACGGCCCGAGCCTCGAGGACTTCACCGAGATGACCCCGCTGACCGTCGGCAGCCCGCAGCAGGTCATCGACCGCTACGCCTCGATGCGCGAGACCTACGGCGACTACCAGCGTCAGCTGTTCCTGATGGACCACGCCGGCCTGCCGCTGAAGACGGTGCTGCGCCAGCTCGACATCCTCGGCGAGGAGGTCGTCCCGGTGCTGCGCCGCGAGCTCGGCGTCGGTCGCCCCGCGACGGTGCCGGATGCCCCGACCTTCGCCTCCCGCGTGGCCCAGGCGCGCGAGGGCACGCTGCCGACCCCCGGCGGCGCGCTCGCCCGCGAGGCCGCGGCTGCCGAGGCATCCACCGCCCAGTCGCCGGCCGCCAAGCCGGGCGCCGCCTTCGGCATCCAGGGGGGTGCCCGATGAGCGAGCGTCGCATCGCGGTCATCACCGCCGGCCTGAGCAACCCGTCGACCACGCGGCTCCTGGCCGATCGGCTCTCGACCGCGGTCACGCGCGAGCTCGAGGCGTCCGGGGTCGCGGTCACGGTCGACGTCATCGAGCTGCGCGATCACGCGCACGACGTGGTGAACAACCTGCTGATGGGCTTCCCCACGCCGGCGCTCGAGTCGGCCATCAACACGGTCGTCTCGGCAGACGCGCTGATCGCCGTCACGCCGATCTTCGCGACGAGCTACAGCGGCCTGTTCAAGTCGTTCCTCGACGTGATCGACCCCGACGCGCTCACGGGCATGCCCGTGCTGCTCGGCGCGAACGCGGGCACCTCGCGGCATTCGCTCGCGATCGACTACGCGATCCGCCCGCTGTTCACCTACCTGCACGCGGCGCCCGTGTCGACCGGCGTGTTCGCCGCGTCGAACGACTGGGGGCACTCGGGCGACGAGGGCGTGGATGCCTCGCCCCTCTCGGCGCGCATCGACCGCGCCGCGCGTGAGCTCGCGACGGCCGTGCTCGCGCGCGATGTCGCCGCTCCCGCGCTCGACGCCTTCGACCCGGCGTCGTACCTCGGCGAGGGTCGCTCGTTCGGCCACCTGCTGGGCGGGCTGGCGGGGGAGTAGCGGGCATAGGCTGGCCTGATGAGTGGCAACCGCGAATCGGGCCGGACCGCGGCGCCGGAGCCCGCGCACGCGCGGCTGAACAGGGCCGTCGAGGTGATGCGCGAGGTGCGCGAGCGCTGCGTGTGGACGCAGGGGATCACGCATGAGGCGCTGGTGCCCTACCTGATCGAGGAGAGCCACGAGCTGATCGACGCCGTCGAGTCGGGGTCGCGGGTCGACATGCGCGAGGAGCTCGGCGATCTGCTCTGGCAGGTGCTCTTCCACGCCGAGATCGCCTCGCGCGATGCCGACGCGCCGTTCGACATCGACGACGTCGCCGGCGACCTGGCCGACAAGATGGTGCGGAGGCATCCACACGTCTTCGCCGGCGAGACGGCCGCGACGCCGGAGGAGGTGCTCGTGCACTGGAACGCGGCGAAGGCGGCCGAGAAGCGCGAGCGCACGAGCGTGCTCGACGGGCTCTCGCGCGGCATGCCGGCGCTCGCGCTCGCCGACAAGCTGCTGGGCAAGGCGGCGAAGGTCGGGCTCGCCGGGGGCGCGGATGCCGGGGGCGCGGGCCGTGCGGACGCTTCGGCCGGCGACGCCGCCGAGCTCGGCGACCGCCTGCTCGCGCTCGTCGCCGAGGCGCGCGCGGCCGGGGTCGACGCCGAGGGCGCGCTGCGGGCGCGGTTGCGCGAGCTGGAGGGCGAGATCCGCGCGGCCGAGCGACCGGCCGAACAGGCGTAGCGAGCCCGCGCCGGCACGGCGGAGGCGGTCGACCTGGCAGAATGGCCGGGTGGCATCCGTGAACCCGCCGCGCGGTATACGCGATTTCCTCCCCGCTGAGAAGGCACGCCGCGAGCGCGTGCTCGCCGTGATCCGCGAGCGCTATCGCGCGCACGGCTTCGACGAGATCGAGACCCCGGTCGTCGAGGACTACGGGCGCCTGCACGCCGGGATCGGCGGCGACAACGAGAAGCTCGCCTACAACATCCTGCGTCGCGGGATGGACGCCGACGCGATCCGCGAGGCCGCCGACGACCCGGCGGCGCTCGCCGACCTCGGCCTGCGCTACGACCTGACCGTGCCGCTGGCGCGCTTCTACGCGAGCCACCGCGGCGAGCTGCCCGGCGTCTTCCGCGCCATCCAGGTGGCGCCCGTGTGGCGCGCCGAGCGCCCGCAGAAGGGCCGCTACCGCCAGTTCGTGCAGTGCGACATCGACATCATCGGCGACGCGTCGACGCGCGCCGAGGCCGAGCTGATCATCGCGACGCTCGACGCCGTCGCGGCGCTCGGGCTCTCGGGCGCCACCGTGCGCATCAACGATCGCCGCGCGCTCGACTCGATGCTCGACGTGTTCGGGTTCGCCGAGACGGAACGCCCGGGCGTGCTCATCACCCTCGACAAGCTCGACAAGATCGGCCCCCAGGGCGTCGTCGACGAGCTGCGCGAGCGCAGCGCGAACACGGCGGCGGTTGACGCGGTTGAGGCGTTCATGCGCCGGCCGGTGACCCTCGAGTACACCCCCTTCGGCGAGCGACAGATCCGCAAGGCCCTCCCCGAGGGGGTGAGCGACCAGATCGTCGCTGATCTGGCCGCGATCGGCGAGGCCGTCGCGGCGGTGCACGGCGGCGACGCCGGGGCGCCGCTCGTGTTCGACCCGTTCCTGGTCCGAGGCATGGGGTACTACACCGGCACGATCTACGAGCTCGCGCACCCCAGCGTGGGCTATTCCCTCGGCGGCGGTGGCCGCTACGACGGCATGATCGGCCGCTTCCTCGGCCAGGAGGTGCCCGCGGTGGGCTTCTCGATCGGCTTCGAGCGCCTGGTCGACCTGCTGGAGGAGACGGCGGCGGATGCCGCGGCATCCGTCGTGCTCGTGCACGACGCCGATGTGCCGCTCGGCGAGCTGCTCGCGCTGAAGGCCGCGCTCGTGGGCGACGGCACTCGCGTGCGCCTGGAGCGGCGCACGAAGAACCTGAAGGGGCTGCTGGAGCGCGCGCTCGCCGACGGCTTCAGCGGCTTCGCGTCGGTCTCGAGCGGCACGACCGCCGCGACGCTCGAGGTGCGACCGCTCAACTAGCGCTGGGCGCGCAGGCGGATCGCGCGCCCCGCGACGCCGAACACGACCACCGCGACCCCGGCGGCCACGGCCTGCCACGGCAGCGAGAGCGCGAGCGCCGCGCAGCCGACGACGCCCACGAGCTGGAGCGCGCGCGGATACCGTCGCGCAGCGCCGCGCTGGCGCAGCGCCGAGAGGTTCGCGATCAGGTAGTACAGCAGCACGCCGAACGACGAGAAGCCGATCGCGCCCCGGAGGTCGACGAGCAGCACCGCGGCGATGACGACGATCGCGATGGCGATCTCGGCGCGGTGCGGCACGCGCCAGCGCGGGTGCACCGCCGCGAACACGCGGGGCAGATCGCCCTCGCGCGCCATCGCGAGGCTCGTGCGGCCGATGCCGGCGATGAGCGCGAGGAGTGCGCCGAGCGATGCGGCGGCCGCCGCGACGCGGATCACCGGCTGCGCCCAGCCCCACCCGGCCGCCGTCGCGACGTCGGCGAGGGGCGCGCTGGAGTGCGCGAGCGCCGGGCCGAGGGCTGCGAGCGCGACCACCGCGATGACGGCGTAGACGGCCACCGCCGCGCCCAGCGCGATGACGATCGCGCGCGGGATGGTGCGTGCGGGGTCGCGCACCTCCTCGCCCATCGTGGCGATGCGCGCGTAGCCGGCGAAGGCGAAGAACAGCAGCCCAGCGGCCTGGAGGATGCCTGGGATGCCGCCGTCAAGCAGCGTGCTCGCAGCGATCGGATGCGGCGGCGCCGCGACGCCCGCCGCGACCACGACCGCGAGGCCGAGGAGCACCGTCACGACGATGACCCGGATCAGCTGGGCGGTGCGGGTCACCCCGAGCAGATTGACCGTCGCCAGCGCGACCACCGCCGCCACGGCGACGGGGCGCTCCCAGCCGGGCGGGGCCGCGTACGCGGCGAACACCAGGGCCATCGCCGCGCAGCTGGCCAGCTTGCCGATCACGAAGCACCACCCCGCGATGAAGCCCCACCACGGTCCGAGCTCGGCGCGGCCGTAGGCGTAGGTGCCGCCGGAGGTGGGATGCGCGGCGGCGAGCTGCGCCGATGCCGTGGCGTTGCAGAAGGCGATCACCGCGGCGATGGCGAGGCCGATCAGCAGCCCGGCGCCTGCGGCCTGTGCGGCCGGCGCCCAGACCGAGAAGACGCCGGCCCCGATCATCGAGCCGAGGCCGATGAACGCGGCGTCGGCCAGGCCGAGGCGGCGCGCCAGCGCGGGGGATGAGCTCATGCACTCACGCTAGGGCCGGCGGGTGAACGATCGGGGTCGCGACATCCGCTCAGCCCTTCGTGCCGGTGCCCGCCTTCGCCGCAGCCTCCGTGACGCGGCGCTTCTCGCGCACGTAGACCTCGCGGCGCACGCGCGCCACGATGTCGCCGTCGCGGTCGGTGATCTCGCACTCGAACCACTCGAGCACCTTCGCGCCGCCGCACGCCCGCCGCCGCAGCTGCTCGGCCTTCGCGCGCGAGACGGTGAACTCGGCGGTGAGCACGCCGCGGCCGGGCTTCACGAACTCGATCTCGCCTCGGGTGTCCCACACCACGTAGTCGCGGCCCAGCTGATGCATCAGGAGCATGAAGAAGTACGGATCGGTCATCGCCGACATCGAGCCGCCGAACGCCGTCTTGACGTAGTTGCGGGTGAAGACGTTCACGTGCAGCTCGACCGTCGCGTGCGTCCAGTCCTCGCTGATCCGCCGGACGCGGATGCCCGAGCACAGGTTGGGGATCCACAGGCTCATGCCGATGGCGAGGCGTCGAGGTGTCATGCGCAGGTCTCCATCTTGGTGATCCCGCCGCCGCGCTTCCACATCGTTCGGAGGACTGCGCCGCGCGTTCGGCTGGCCCCGCGACGCCGTCCCGGCCGAAGAGATCGCGTCGGTCCGCGTCGTCACGGTGGGCCCGTTCGGCGACTTCGGCGGCTGGGGCATCCGATGGGGGATCGACGGCCGCTTCGGCATCGTGCTGCGCACCGGCGAGGGCATCGAGGTGACCGGCGAGAACGGCAGGGTCATGGTCGTCACGATCGACGACGCCGCCACCGCGGCCGCAGTGCTCAGCGCCGCCGCGCTGGCGAGTCGGAGCGCCGCGTGAGCGCCCCGGCGCTGCCGGGGTCCGGCGTGCACCCGGGGCCGTGCCGCGACGAGGCCGCCGCGCCGGCGACCCCTTGACCGCGGACGCCCCGCCGAGTTGGGTGGGGGCATGGATGCCACCGCCGACGGCTGGGCGCGCACCGACGCCTTCCTGGCCGAGACCCTGCTCGGCCCCGACGCCGAGCTCGATGCCGCGCTCGCCGCGCAGCGGGCCGCGGGGATGCCGCCCATCGAGGTGACGCCGCTGGCCGGCAAGCTGCTGCACCTGCTCGTGCGCATCAGCGGCGCGCGTCGGGTGCTCGAGATCGGCACCCTCGGCGGCTACTCGACCATCTGGATGGCACGTGCGGTCGGCGAGGCCGGGCGGGTCGTGACCGTCGAGGCGCTGGCGGCGCATGCCGCCGTGGCGCGGGCGAGCGTCGATGCCGCGGGGGTGGGGGAGCGCGTCGACATCCGGGTCGGCCGCGCCGCCGAGGTGCTGCCCACCCTCGTGCCGGGCTTCGATCTCGTGTTCATCGACGCCGACAAGGAGTCGGGCACGCTGTACCTGGACTGGGCGGCCAGGCTGGGGCATCCCGGCACCGTCGTCGTGGTCGACAACGTCGGCCGGGCCGGCGAGGTGGTGCGGGCCGACTCGGATGACCCGATGGTCGTGGGCACGCGGGAGGCGCTGCGCATGCTGGGGCGCGATCCGCGTTTCGACGCGACGGCGCTGCAGACGGTCGGGGCGAAGGGGTGGGATGGCCTCGCGGTGGCCGTCGTGATCTGACCCGCGCGCGTCGCGGATCGCCGCACACGCCCGCATCCGGTCGGGAGACGGCCGCGGCGCCCCTTTAGAATGGGCGCAGGACCGACGGCGTTCCCACGCACAATTTCACCCCTTTGAAACAAGGAGCACTTCCGTGGCACTGATTGAGGCTGTAGGCGCACGCGAGATTCTCGACTCCCGGGGCAACCCGACGGTCGAGGTGGAGGTCCTCCTGGACGACGGCATCGTGCAGCGGGCCGCCGTGCCCTCCGGCGCGTCGACCGGCGCGTTCGAGGCGTACGAGCTGCGCGACGGCGACAAGAGCCGATACGGGGGCAAGGGCGTGCTCAAGGCGGTCGACGCTGTGCTCGACGAGCTCGGCCCGGCCATCGAGGGCCTCGAGGCCAGCGAGCAGCGCGTGATCGACCAGGCGCTGATCGAGGCCGACGGCACCGACAACAAGGCGCGCACCGGCGCGAACTCGATCCTGGGTGTGAGCCTCGCGGTGGCCAAGGCCGCCGCCGACTCGGCCGATCTGCCGCTGTACCGCTACCTCGGCGGCCCCAACGCGCACGTGCTGCCCGTTCCGCTGTTCAACGTCATCAACGGCGGCGAGCACGCCGACAACGGCATCGACATGCAGGAGTTCTTCCTCGCGCCGATCGGCGCCGAGACCTACTCCGAGTCGCTGCGCTGGGGCGTCGAGACCTACCACGTGCTCCGCAGCGAGCTGCAGGCCGCCGGCTATGCCACGGGCCTCGGCGACGAGGGCGGCTTCGCCCCCGACCTGCCCAGCAACCGCGAGGGCCTCGACTTCCTCATCAAGGCGATCGAGAAGGCCGGCTTCCGCCCCGGCGTCGACATCGCGCTGGGCCTGGATGTCGCGGCCACCGAGTTCTACACCGACGGCGTCTACCGCCTCGACGGCAAGGACTGGACCGGCCCCGAGCTGATCGAGTACTACGCGGGCCTGGTCCGCGACTTCCCGATCGTCACCATCGAGGACGCCCTCGCCGAGGACGACTGGGAGAACTGGAAGGCCCTCACCGAGCAGCTCGGCTCGAAGGTGCAGCTCGTGGGCGACGACCTGTTCGTCACGAACCCCGCCCGTCTGCAGCGCGGCATCGACCTGGGCGTCGCGAACTCGCTGCTCGTGAAGGTCAACCAGATCGGCACGCTCACCGAGACGTTCGACGCGGTGTCGCTCGCGCAGCGCTCCGGGTACACCGCGATGCTCTCGCACCGCTCCGGCGAGACCGAAGACACCACGATCGCCGACCTCGCCGTCGCCACGAACGCGGGCCAGATCAAGACCGGCGCGCCCGCACGCAGCGAGCGCGTCGCGAAGTACAACCAGCTGCTGCGCATCGAGGAGGACCTGGCCGAGGCCGCGGTCTTCGCCGGGCGCTCGGCCTTCCCGCGCTTCAAGGCCTAGCGCGGCGGGACGCCGCGTGCCGGGCGTGAGCGCCGGGCCGCGGCATCCACGCATCCGGAAGCAGCGCGGCCGGCACCAGCGAAACCAGCAGCAACCGCAGGACATCGACGACGGAGGGGGAGTCGTGGCAAGAGTGGCGACTCCCCGCCGCGTCGATGTGCGCGGCTGGCTCGGGGGCATCCGCCGATCAGGGTTCGTGCTGATCATGATGAGCCTGGTGGTGCTCGCGGCGCTCGTGCTGATGCCGACGCTCGGCACCTATCTCGAGCAGCGTCAGCGCATCGCGGCGCTCGAGCACGCCATCGCCGCCGATCAAGCCACCATCGACGCGCTCATCGCCGAGCGCGAGCGCTGGAGCGACCCCGCGTACATCACCACGCAGGCCCGCGAGCGGCTGTACTACGTGCAGCCCGGCGAGGTCGTGTACCTGGTCGACAACGACCTCGACCTGGCCCACCAGCCCACCGAGCGCCCGCCGGTGAGTGAGGAGGTCACGACCACGCACTCCGATTGGATGTCGCAGCTGCTGCGCTCGATCACCTCGTCGGGCGTCGCCGAGGTCGTCGCGCCGATCACGATCGGCGTGCCCGACCAGCCGGCCCCCGAAGACCAGCCGGCGAGCGAAGCGCCCGCGGCGCCGTGACGCGCCGGGTGCCGAACGGCCGGCGATGCCGGCTCTGGCACGTCTGCGCGGTGCGCGCGGGCCGTTCCAGGGGCTTCCCTGCCGCGCCCGCTACCCTGGAGCGATGACCACGCCTCCCTTCGCCCCGGTATCCGCCCGCGACCTCGACGTCATGGCGGCACAGCTCGGGCGGCAGATGCGCGACGTGGTCGGCATCGCGGCGCGCTGCGTCTGCGGCAACCCGCTCGTCGTCTCGACGAAGCCGCGGCTTGCCGACGGCACGCCGTTCCCGACGTTCTACTACCTGACGCACCCGGGTGCGACGGCCGCGCTCTCGGAGCTGGAGGTCGGCCAGGTCATGGTGCAGTTCACCGAGGAGCTGGCGGGCGACGCCGAGCTGCGGGCGCGCTATCTCGCCGCGCACGAGGCCTACCTCGCCGACCGCGCCCAGTTCGGCGACGTGCCCGAGATCGAGGGCATCTCGGCGGGCGGAATGCCCACCCGAGTGAAGTGCCTGCACGCGCTCGCCGGCCACGCGCTCGCCGCGGGCCCCGGCGTCAACCCCCTCGGCGACAGGGCCCTCGAGCTCGCACGGCACCGCTGGTCGGCCGACGTGTGCCGCTGCGCCGACCCGGGGCCGGAGCTCCCGGTCGCATGACGGCCCGCCGGGGGCGCGAGCAGCGCGAAGCCACCACAACGCGAGGTGCCGCCCGCGTCGGCACGGCGATCCGGCGCGCGCTCATCGCCGCCCCGCTGGCGGTGCTGATCGGCGCGAGCAGCCTGCTCCCGGGCACGGTGCCCGCCGCGGTCGCCGCCCCTGCCCCCGCGCCCGGCTCGGCCGCCCCCGGGCCCGCCGCCGACCTGGCCGACCCGGTGCGCGCGGCCGAGTACTGGCTCGACGCGAACGGCATCCGCGAGGCGTGGAAGACCACCCGCGGCGCGGGCGTCACGATCGCCATCATCGACAGCGGCATCGCGAAGGGCCCGGTCGAGTTCGAGGACGCGGTCGCCGGCGGCGTCGATGTCTCGGGCGTCGGCACGCCCGACGGGCGCACGCCGGTGGGTGTGCGCGACGCGGCACACGGCAGCTGGGTCGCCTCGCTCGCCGCCGCGCGCGGCACCGGCGACGGCACGGGGATGATCGGCGTCGCGCCGCAGGCCAAGCTGCTGTCGGTCTCGGTCGGCTTCACCGCCAGCTCGTCGAAGGTGCCGTTCTCGGAGCAGATCGCTACCGGCATCCGGTGGGCCGTCGACAACGGCGCCGACATCATCAACCTCTCGCTCACGACCAACACGCTGGACTGGGACGAGAGCTGGGACGACGCGTTCATGTACGCGTTCGAGCACGATGTGGTTGTGATCGTCGCCGCCGGCAACCGCGGCAGCGGCACGACACGCGTCGGCGCCCCCGCGACGATCCCGGGCGTGCTCACCGTCGCCGGCGTCGATCCGTCGGGCTATGCGAGCCTCGAGGCGTCGACGCAGGGCATCGTGATGGGCGTCTCGGCGCCCAGCGAGCAGCTCCTCGGCGTGTCGCCGGACGGCCGCCTCGTGGTCTGGAAGGGCACGAGTGGGGCCGCGCCGATCGTCGCCGGCGTCGCGGCGCTGGTGCGGGCGGCGCATCCCGATCTCGACGCCGCCAATGTGATCAATCGGATCATCCGCACGGCCACCCCGGCCGCGGCCGCCACCTCGGTGCCCGATCCGCTCTACGGCTACGGCATCGTGAACGCCGCGGGCGCCGTCTCGGCGACCGTGCCGCTGGTCACCGAGAACCCCATGGGGAGCCTCGAGGAGTGGATCCGGCTCTACCGCCGCGCCGCGGTCGCACCGGCGCCCGAGCCGAGCGCGGCCCCGGTCGAGCTGCCGCCGCTGCCGGCCGCCGACCCGCCGGAGGAGGCTGTCTCGCCCCTGTTCCCCAGCTGGGAGACGCTCCGGTACGGCACCCTGCCGCTCGTCGCCCTCACAGTCCCTGCTATCCTTATTGCTCTCGGCGTCAACGCAACCGTCAGACGCATCAGGCGCGAGCGCACCCCGCGAGCGCCGAGACATTGAACCAAGGAGACCACACGTCGTGTCTACTGCCAGTGTGCCCCGCATTCTGATCGTCGGTGGAGGGTACGCGGGCTTTTACACCGCGTGGAAGCTTGAGAAGCTCCTCCGCCGCGGCGAAGCCGAGGTCACGATCGTTGACCCGCTCTCGTACATGACCTATCAGCCGTTCCTCCCGGAGGTGGCTGCCGGCTCGATCGAGGCCCGGCACGCGGTCGTGGCGCACCGCCGGCACCTGCACCACACGAACATCATCACGGCCAAGGTGTCGGGCATCGACCACGCCAACAAGACCGCGACGATCACCTCCCTCACGGACGAATCGTGGGAGATCGAGTACGACCACATCGTCGTCACCGCCGGCGCGGTCTCGCGCACGTTCCCGATCCCGGGCGTCGCCGACAACGCGATCGGTCTCAAGACGATCGAGGAGGCCGTCGCGATCCGCGACCGCCTCATCTCCAACTTCGACCAGGCATCGCTGCTTCCCCCGGGGCCCGAGCGCGACCGTCTGCTCTCGGTCACCGTCATCGGCGGCGGCTTCGCGGGCATCGAGATCTTCGCCGAGCTGCGCTCATTCGCCTCGGCGCTGCTGAAGAGCTACCCCAACATCGACTTCGAAGACATCCGCTTCGCGCTGGTCGAGGCCACCGGGCGCATCATGCCCGAGGTCTCGCTCAAGACCAGCGAATGGGTGCTGAAGAACCTCGCCAAGCGCGGCGCGTATGTGCACCTCGACACGCAGCTCACCTCCGCCGTCGACGGCGTCGTCGAGCTGTCGAGCGGCGAGCGCTTCGCCAGCGACCTGATCATCTGGACCGCCGGCGTCATGGCCAACCCGACCGTCGTGCGCGGCGCCGACCTGCCGGTCGACGAGCGTGGACGCATCCGCGCGCGCGCCGACCTGCGGGTCGGCAGCGAAGACGAGATCGTCGAGGGCGCCTGGACCGCCGGTGACATCTCGGCGGTGCCCGACACCTCGGGCGACGGCGTCGGCGGGTACTGCGTGCCGAACGCGCAGCACGCCGTGCGCCAGGCCAAGCTGCTCGCGGCCAACCTCGTCGCCGTGCTGCGGGGCGAGACGCCTCGCGACTACTTCCACAAGAACATCGGCGCGGTCGCCGGCCTCGGCCTCGGCGTCGGCGTGTTCCAGTCCGGCAACCTGGCGATCAAGGGCTTCCTCGCATGGGTCGCGCACCGCGGCTACCACGGCCTGGCCATGCCGTCGTGGGAGCGCAAGTGGCGCGTGCTCTGGGGCTGGTGGAACAACCTCTGGCTCGACCGCGACATCGTCACGCTCACGGCCGTGCAGCACCCGCGCTACGTGTTTGAGGAGTTCGCGGCGCGCCCGCGCCCCACGACCGCGACCGGAACGATCGCCGCGATCGAGCCGGCCAAGACGAGCGCCGCGAAGGCGGACGCGAGCGCGAAGCCCGCCACGAAGAAGGCGCCGGTCAAGGCCTAGCCCAATAGGGTGGATGCCTGGCCCCCGTAGCCCAACGGCAGAGGCAGGCGACTTAAAATCGCTCCAGGTGTCGGTTCGAATCCGACCGGGGGTACGGCGCTCGAATCTGGGCGAGAGCCCTTAGGCTGGCCGCGTGAGCAATGAGCCTGTGCGCAGCGACCCTGCCAAGCGCGGTGCCCTCGCCTCGCCCGCTTCGGGTGTGGGCGAGGCGGCATCCGCGATCGACCTCGCGGCGCCGACGAGCATGCCCCCGACGCCCGCGCCCCATCGTGACGCCGCAGCACGTCGCGACGCCGCCACGGCGTGGGAGGGCATGACGCGAGCGATCGCGGGGCTCGACGGCCCGATCGCGGCGCTCAACCTGGCGGCGCTGCGCTACAACGCCCACGACCTGCTGCTGCGCGCGGCCGGCACGCCCATCCGGATCGCGAGCAAGTCGATCCGCATCCGCGCGGTCGCCGATGCCGTGCTCGCCCTGCCGGGCTACGCCGGCATCCTCGCCTTCACCCTCCCCGAGGCGCTGTGGCTGGCCGAGCACGGCCGCACCGACATCGTGCTCGGATACCCGACCGTCAATCGGCGGGCGCTCGCGGCCCTCGTGGCCGACCCGCGGGCGGCCGAGCGCATCACGCTCATGGTGGACGACCTCGCGCAGCTCGACGTGGTCGACGCGGTCGCCGGCCCGGGGGCACGGCCCCCCATCCGCGTCGCGATCGATGCCGACGCGTCCTGGCGTGCGCCGGGCCCGCTCGGGCACGTCGGCGTGCGCCGCTCGCCCGTGCACACGCCCGAGGAGGTCGTGGCGCTGGCCCGAGGCATCCTCGCCCGCCCCGGCTTCGCGCTCGTCGGGCTCATGATGTACGAGGCGCAGATCGCCGGCCAGACCGACGACGTCGCGGGCGCGGCGGCCGAGAATGCGCTCATGCGATGGATGAAGCGCCGCTCGCTCGCCGAGCTCGGCGACCGCCGCGGCGCGATCGTCGACGGCGTGCGCGCGCTCGCGCCGCTGGAGTTCGTGAACGCGGGCGGCACCGGCTCGATCGAGACCTCGGCTGCCGATCCCTCGGTCACCGAGGTCACGGCCGGCAGCGGCATCCTGGGCGGCCACCTCTTCGACGGCTACGCGGCGTTCACGCCGGCGCCGGCGGCGGCGTTCTCGCTGCAGGTGGTGCGCAAGCCCACGGCAGACATCGTGACGATCCTCGGCGGCGGCTGGATCGCCTCCGGGCCGCCCGCGGCCTCCCGTCAGCCGCTGCCGGTGTGGCCGGCGGGCCTGCGGACGCTCGGCCGCGAGGGCGCCGGCGAGGTGCAGACCCCGCTCCAGGGCGAGGCCGCCCGCGCGCTGCGGGTGGGAGACCGCGTGTGGCTGCGGCACGCGAAGAGCGGCGAGCTCTCAGAGCGCGTCAACGAGTTCCATCTCATCGACGGCGATCGCGTCGTCGCGAGCGTCCCGTCGTACCGCGGCGAGGGAAAGGCGTTTCTATGATCCGTCCCGGTGGCAAGTGGGAGAACTGGGGCCGCACCGTGCGCGTGCGGCCGCTGCGTGTCGAGCGGCCGCACAGCGTCGACGCCGTGCAGCGGGCGATCGTCGCGGCCGCGCACAGCGGGCTCCGCGTGAAGGCAGTGGGCGCCGGGCACAGCTTCACCGGCATCGCCGTCGCGCCGGACGTGCTGCTCGACATGAGCGCGCTGCAGGGCATCATCGACGTCGACACCGCACGGCAGCGGGTGCGCCTGTACGCGGGCACGCGCCTGCACCAGATCCCGGCGCTGCTGCGCCCCTACGGGCTCGCCATGCAGAACCTCGGCGACATCGACCGCCAGTCGATCAGCGGGGCCACCGCCACGGGCACGCACGGCACCGGCGCGGCGTTCGGCGGCATATCGACCCAGATCGTCGGCGCGACCTTCGTGGATGCCACGGGCGAGGTGCACGAGGTGGTCGAAGACAGCGAGCTGCTGCCCGCGATCGCCCTGGGCCTCGGCGCCCTCGGCATCGTCGTCGACATCACGCTCCAGTGCGTGCCCGCGTACGTGCTGCACGCCCTGGAGCGGCCCGAGCCGCTGGACGCGCTGCTCGCCGAGCTGCCGGAGCGGGTCGCGGCCGCCGATCACTTCGAGTTCTACTGGTTTCCCCACACCGAGACCGCGCTCACCAAGACCGATACGCGACTGCCGGCCGACGCGACGCGCCACCCGCTGCCGCCGGTCGGCAGGTGGATCGACGAGACGCTGCTGTCGAACGGGCTCTTCCGCGTCGTGTGCGCCATCGGCACGGTCATTCCGGCGATCATCCCTGGCTTCGCGCGCATCGCCGTGAAAGCGACGGGCAATCGCGAGTACACCGACGTGTCGAACCGCGTACTCACGCAGCGGCGCACGGTGCGATTCCGCGAGATGGAGTACGCGATCCCCGCGGAGCACGTGGTCGCCGCCTTCGGCGAGCTGCGAGCGCTGATCGCCGAGCGCGGCTGGCGCATCTCGTTCCCTGTCGAGGTGCGCTTCGCGGCATCCGACGAGCTCTGGCTCTCGACCGCGCAGGGACGGGCGAGCGCGTACATCGCCGTGCACCGCTACCACCACGAGAATCCCACGGAGTACTTCGAGGCCTTTGAGCGGATCATGCTCGCGTACGGCGGGCGCCCGCACTGGGGCAAGATGCACACGCTGGACGCCGCGCAGCTGGCCGAGCGGTACCCCCGATTCGCCGACTTCGTCGCCCTGCGAGACCTGCTCGATCCCGAGGGCAGATTCACGAACACGTACCTCGACCGCGTGCTCGGCTCGCCGCCCGGACGCCGGTGACGGGGTCGAACTGCCAGGGACGATGCAGGTCGCGTGGCTAGGATGAACTGACCGTCGGCTGAACTTGGCAGGAGATGCAATGCCCTGGGAATGGATCGTCCCCGTTGTAATCGTCGTCGCACTCGTGGTGATGTTCGGCATCTACCTCTGGGCGACCTACAACTCGCTCGTGCAGCTGAACGTCCGTGTCGAGGAGGCATGGAGCGACATCACGGTGCAGCTCAAGCGCAGGGCCGATCTCGTGCCGAATCTCGTCGAATCGGTCAAGGGCTATGCCGCGCACGAGAAGACGGTGTTCGAGAATGTGACCCGGGCGCGCGCAGAGACGCTGTCGGCGCAGGGCCCGATCGAATCGGGCGTCGCCGAGGGGCACATGCAGCAGGCGCTGAAGAGCCTGTTCGCCGTCTCG